>ERZ833963.1-NODE-1-length-637341-cov-16.022786_pt1 | contig 637341 bp, 615 predicted proteins | sample MGYA00519693_ERZ833963 | MGnify/ENA primary metagenome ERZ833963 (study PRJEB31850, sample SAMEA3708748) | human gut metagenome | biome: human gut; feature: human-associated habitat; material: faeces | place: China | collected 2014 ...
CGCCGAAAGTACTTGGCCGGAAGCGGCCCGGGAGGATAGGAAGCTGCTGATAAAGGAAAAGACACTTACAAATGTAGGTGTCTTTTTCATATGCCGGGGCTTCCTATCCGGACGGGTTGCCCGGGATAGGCGGAGAACATCTTTTGAAGGAGCGAAGGGACGCGCAAAAGATAGTGAAACGGCTACGCAGAGGCGAGATAGGAAGCTGCTGATAAAGGAAAAGGACTTGCAGAGATGTGAGTCCTTTTTGCATGCATAAATTTGAAAGGGAGTAGGATAAAGGTGCCCGGAAGAATCCGTGAGAGATGTCATCCGAGTCATAGATTCTTCACTCCGTGTCATATTTCCGCTTTCCTGCTTTCTTACAAAGCATTCTTGTCTCCATTCAGAATGACCGTGGCATGGAAGTCATCATAATGAGGGGGGACGTTAATCGTCATCCTGAACGAATGTGAAGGATCTGTACCCGTGGTGAGAAAAGCCGTAAGATGTTATTCAGAGCAGGAGCGAAGGAGGCTTTCTGATTACCTTTTGCTTCATAAGGTATTTATTGCGAACCGGTTTTATAAAAGGTATGACGGAGGATAGAGGAAAGTATTGAATACTAAATTTTAACTCAAATTTTTATGGACACTGGGGAATGCGATAAAACCTACATGTTTGCAAAAGAAGATAAATTTGGGATAAGATAAAGAAAAAAGGATACGGCCAGACAGTATCGCAATATCTTTTTATTTTTTACAGGTTATCTGCCGTATAGGTAGTTTAGAAAGGGAGAGGTAGTCGATTATCGCTACATGACGAGTTATCTGCCGTATAGGTAGTTTAGAAAGTTGATGATATGTAGAGAGCGGCAGTGTATGGGTTATCTGCCGTATAGGTAGTTTAGAAAAATTCTTTTTCGGGGATGCTGAGTACCATCAAGTTATCTGCCGTATAGGTAGTTTAGAAAATGTGAAATGCACCGCCCGAATTGATACAATAGTTATCTGCCGTATAGGTAGTTTAGAAAGCGCAAAGGAAAAAAAGCCATGCGAATAAATGGTTATCTGCCGTATAGGTAGTTTAGAAATGAAGATCATCCAGTACGTTAAGTTTTGCCTGGTTATCTGCCGTATAGGTAGGTTATATATTTCATAGTTCTTTTTTTATGGCTGACGTCTGATGGGGGTCGGCTTTTTATGTTGCGCGGCTGATGTTGCAGGGCGTATGTGGCGAAGTGGGGGGGCTTTTTTGTCAGGGGCCGTTTTTCCTGTGCTATAATTTAGGCATACTTATGTAAAAGAGGTTTATCATATGGATATATATGGACAGTACAAGGATTCTTTAGAGGCGGTCATGCGGATGATGGCGGCTTCCATGGAGCGGTATGCGAAGGCACATAAGGATGATTCGGGGGAGTTGATTTATGAGCATCTGCGTTACCGGCTGAAATCGGAGAAGAGCATGCAGGCGAAGCTAGAGGCGCGGGGATTGCCGCTTACCCCTTATTCGGCGCTCTGCGAGGTGCGGGATGCCATCGGGTTCCGTGTTGTTTGCCGCTTTATCGACGATATTTACAAAAATATTTCACGAATTAAAAACTTGCCGGGAATCACCGTGGTGAAAGAAAAGGATTATATACTGGATGTGAAATCAAATGGGTACCGCAGCTACCATATGATCCTGTCGGTTGAGGCGCCGTATGAGGACGTTCGCGGAGATAATCCGGGTCATTTTTTTGTGGAAATACAGCTCCGCACCATCGCTATGGATTCGTGGGCGAGTCTGGAGCATGAAATGAAATATAAGCACCATATCAGGAATGCGCCGCTCATTGAGCAGGAGCTGAAACGCTGTGCCGATGAACTGGCATCCTGCGATATTTCCATGCAGACGATTCGTAAACTTATCCGTGAAGAAGGTGGAACAGAATGAAAATATTGATAGCAGAAGACGAAAAGGCTATGTCAGATGCCCTTGCGGCGGTGCTGAAACATTTCGGCTACGAGGTGGACGCCGTCTATGACGGGCTCGCCGCTACGGAAAAGGCGAGGGAGAACTCCTACAGTTGTATGATTTTCGATATCATGATGCCGAAAATAGACGGTATTGAAGCGCTGAAACGCATCCGTGACAGCGGTGATATGACGCCGGTCATCATGCTGACCGCCAAATCGGAGGTAGAAGACCGCATCATGGGCCTTGACGCAGGCGCGGACGACTACCTCGCTAAACCGTTCGCCATGGGGGAACTGCTCGCCCGCATCCGTTCCATGACAAGGCGCATGGGTGAATTCACGCCGACTAAACTGAAAAAAGGCGATGTTGAGCTGGATGTGGCGGAGCAAGAACTTTCCTGCACCAGTTCCGTCCGCCTGTCGAGCAAGGAAACGAAGCTCCTTTCTTACCTTATGATGAACGAAGGGAAAACTATTTCTACCGACGAGCTTTTCCGCTATGTCTGGAGTGATGAAGCGGACATGGATATCGGCATCGTCTGGATGTATATTTCCTACCTCAGAGAAAAAATCGAGGCCGTTCATGGAAATATACGGATAGCAGGAGAGAAAAACAGCGACTTCCGCCTCCAGATCGTCTCCCGCTGATTGACATACAGAATTGACATACAGAAACAGAAGGTACTCCTATGGATATGATACGCAGGCTCCACCGCAAATTTATATGGATGGCCACCGCCTCCGTCGTGGCTATCATCGTCCTTGCCGTCGGACTGATCAATGGCTCCCTTTACGTCAGGGTACACCATGAAATATCGTCCATCACCGACATCATTTCTCAGAACGGCGGCACTATCCCATCCGACCTCGCACCGCAGGAGAAAGGACTCTTCGAATTCGGGAACTGGGCGGAAGAAACACCTGAATTCTCCTATCAGGCGAGATATTTCTCCATTCTCTTTGACGCGAACAAAAAGGAAGCGAAGGTCATTAACGTCAACCACATCGCCGCATTCAACGCGAAAGAAGCCTTCAACCTCGCCGTACGGGTTCTCCAGACAGGGAAATCGGAAGATTTCTTCCTTAAAGACAGGGCCTATTACAACTATAAAATCACACAGACCGCCAGCGGTGACACCCTCGTCGTCTTTTTCGACTGTACCCGGGACATCCTCGCCCTCTCTTCCATATTCAGCTACTCCGTGGCGCTCGGTCTCTTCTGCATCATCCTCTTCTTCCTCATCATTACCTTCCTCTCCAGCAAGGCCATCAAGCCCTTCGTGAGAAATATGGAAAACCAGAAACGGTTCATCACAAACGCCAGCCACGAGCTGAAAACACCGGTGGCGATCATTTCGGCGAATACGGAAGCGCTCGAACTCGTCAGCGGAAAGAGCGAATGGACAGGGAATATTATCAAACAGACGAAACGCCTGACGAACCTTATCAACGACCTTGTTGCCCTCGCCCGGGTCGGGGAAATAGAAAAAGAAAACCTGAAACTGGAAGATGTGGATATTTCCCAAGTCACGGAAACCATCGCAGGTGACTTCCGACAGGTGGCGGCTGAACGGGGGAAGACGCTCGAAACCCATATACCGCCCGGCGTCCACGTCCGGTCAGAAGAAAAACTCTTCGGACAGATCCTCGGCATCCTTCTGGATAACGCCGTGAAATACTGCGACGAAAAAGGACGCGTGCAAGTGGAAGTCACGACAGAGAAAAAAGAAAAAGGTTTTGCGATAATAATCTCCAACGATTTTGCAGAAGGAGAAGATATAGACTACACGAAATTCTTTGAACGCTTCTACCGCCACGACATCTCCCACAGCAGCCAGATCAAAGGCTACGGCGTAGGCCTCTCCATGGCTGCCGACATCGTGCAGATCCTTGACGGAACCATAGACGTATCATGGAAAGAAGGGCGCATTTCCTTCCGCCTTGACTTTTGAAACAGAAAACGGCACTGAAAGAAAAACAGTGCCGTTTTTGAGTAAAGGATTGTGGAGTGTTTTTGGAAATGCAATGAAAATGAGGCGCAGCTTGATAATGACAGACTCAACGATCTTAATAGAAAATGGCAGATTGGATAAGCTATGAGTGGATTTGCCCCGATAATCCGATAATGGGTATTCAGGGCTTTGGAATCCAAATAGAGAAATCCTAAAGATTAACTATAAAATTTACACAGATGCTGTCAACGGATATCTTTGGTCTGATTTAACAAGTGAACAATTGTCCTGCAAATATGTAAGTGAAGCGGATGTGCTAAATGTTGTGTTGTTTAATAAACGTGCAAAATAGTGGCGTGAGGAAAATCCGGATCTGAAAGAAAAATGAGGGCTTGTGCAAATCTAAATGAGCTATTGGTCTTTGCGAATATGGAAAGCTATAATGCAGTTTTAATTGGTAAAAAGATTGATTGGAAAGAGCGAATGGTCGTGCTTAGAAAATTGACAAGAACCTAATTATTTTCTTTGGAGAATTTGAATACTGAAGGAATGAAAAAGTTGAAGGTTTTGGATAATGAAAAGTAAGGATGATCAAAATATTCATGAAGCTGAGCTATAGAAAAATCAGTACGGCAAATGTATCCATGCTAAGAACATTTTGTGGTTGCTGTTTATTTTTATCATGGTGTACAATGTAGACAACTGCTGGATAAGCAGCTTAGAAAATATATATAATGGTTATCATAATTATCTGCCGCGTAGGCAGCTTAGTGGAAAGGTGGTCTGATTATCTTTATAAATCCATATATATATTAGTTATTAAATTTATAGTATCATGCATTTAAGGAGGAAAATAATGATGATTGAAAAAGTTCATGGACAGCGAATTAAAGAGAAGGAAAAAATGGAACATAACATAAATGATACAGATGACATCGTGGCAAAAATGAGATTACTGGTGGCTGATGGTACGATATGGCTGACACAAAAGGAAATAGCGGAGCTTTTTCAAACGACGAAACAAAGTATAGGCATGCATATCAGGTTCATCCTGAAGCATGGTGAATTGGATGAAAGCGTGGTGGTCAGCTATCGGCTGGCTGACCGAAAACAGGGGACGATGCAAGGGAAATTGCAGGTACGAAAGACAGCCCATTATAACTCAGACATGGTATTGGCGGTTGCGCGCCGTGTGTGCTCACCAAGGGGGAGGCAGTTCAGGAGGTATGACACAGCGGTATTAAAAGAGTATCTTGGCAGGAGATTTTGCCAAGGATAAATAACATTTGAGAGGTTGGGGCGGAACAATCCTTTGTAAGGAGTTATCCTGCTATATCAGGGGAAATGCCGGAGTGATCTGCAGCCGGTATGGATTATGGTTCTGAAAAGGAGGATAATGAGTTTGAAAATGGCATAAGTTTCATGAGAAAGTCATAGGTCTGTTGATTGGCAGACGGTCATTGCAGGATGTATTTGACGGAGGTTTCTGATGATAGAGGATATTGTCAAGTCGGACTTAAAAACGATTCTTCATTCTAAACGGGCGAATTTATATTATCTTGAAAAGTGCAGGATCATGCAGAAGGATGGACGTATTGTTTATTTGACGGAGACGAAAAAAGAGAACTTGTTTTGGAATATTCCGATTGCCAACACAACAGTGATTCTTTTGGGCAGCGGTACTTCTGTGACACAGGCGGCAATGCGGCTGCTCAGCAGCGCCGGTGTACTTGTTGGTTTCTGCGGTGGTGGGGCTACACCGTTATTTGCCGGTACGGAGGTGGAGTGGCTGAATCCGCAAAGTGAGTACAGGCCGACAGAATATGTGCAGGGGTGGCTGTCTTTTTGGTTTGATGAAGAGAAACGTCTTGCTGTGGCAAAGGAGTTCCAGAAAAAGCGTATCCGTTTTCTGCAGACAGTCTGGGATAAAGACAATGAATTGGCCGATGAAGGTTTTTTTACCGATGATGCTTTGACAGAAGAAGCGATTTCCGTTTTTAAGAGCCGCATGGAAATAGCGGGGGATGTGACCCATGTATTGGCGGCGGAGGCGGAATTCACAAAAAAGCTCTACAGGTACGCGGCACAGAATACGGAAACAGTCGATTTCACGAGGGAGCGTAATTCTGACCAGCCTGCGAACAGGCTGCTTGACCATGGGAATTATCTGGCGTACGGACTGGCGGCAACGACTCTCTGGGTACTTGGTATTCCTCACGGCTTCGCGGTGATGCATGGTAAGACAAGACGAGGCGCTCTTGTTTTTGATGTGGCAGATTTGATCAAGGATGCCATCGTCCTGCCATGGAGCTTTATCTGTGCCATGAGAGGGCAGAGAGACAGAGAATTCAGACAGATCTGCTTACAGAAGTTTACCGAACATAAGGCGCTGGATTTTATGTTTGATGAAGTGAAACGGTGCAGCAGACTATATGCAGGCGGTGAACGGTCATGATGGTCATATTTACGAGCAGGAGCGAGAAGAAGGCTATTTATACGGTGCGGAGGATTCTGGATAGTTTTGCAGACAGAATTGGGAATGATACGTGGAAAACGGTCATTACGCAAGAGGGATTGCTGACGGTGCAGGCGCTTTTGCGACGGACTGCTACCAAAAGTACAGCAGTGGCGTGTCATTGGATCCGGTCACGGAGCCATAGCGAGCTGGTCTGGATTGTAGGGAAGCGGGACATGTTTAATGAGGAAGGCATCGTGCCTGTCCACTCCACACAAAAGGAAATCCTTCACCATGAGTGGGAAAATGATTGGCAGTATCTGCCGTTGATAAAAGCGCTGGCAGCGGTGGCGGCACTCTTCCATGACTGGGGAAAGGCATCAGCGTTATTTCAGGAAAAACTGGATAAAGGGACATTGAAAATGGATCCCTTCCGTCATGAATGGGTATCCTGCAAGCTTCTTGAAGCGCTTATTTTTGCCGCAGGTGCGGAGAAAGATGACAGAAAATGGCTGAAAGTACTGGCCGAAAGAACGATAAAGACAGAGGATATAGAAAAGAATCTGCAAATTGACGAGAAAGGAAACGGGCAGGCAGATATGAAAAAGCTGGATGCAGCACATTTGCCGCCGATTGCAAAATTTCTGATGTGGTTGATCCTGTCTCATCACAGGCTGCCGTCTATGGATAAGGATGGCTGGGTGAATGTGGAGAAAAAAAGTTTCCACAGTATATTCTCCAGTCTGAATGCGTCCTGGGGATATGAGAGTGAAGCGGAGGAGACTATTATGTGCCGCAGGAGCTGCTTTGTATTTCCGGAGGGACTCCTTGTGGAGAATGCGGCAGCTTGGTGGAAGGCCATAAAAAAATGGTGCGGCCGGTTATTAAATGATTACGACAGACTGATGGATATTATGGGAGGGGAGACATACAAATCATCATTCAGGGCTATCGCCCACTATACGAGATTGTCTCTTATGCTGGCGGATCATTATGTTTCTTCCCTGCCTGAGGAAACAGATAAGGGCCGATGGGCAAAAAATGATTTATGGGCGAATACAGACGGTAAAACCGGAAAGAAAAAGCAGTTTCTGGAGGAACATTTGGTCAGGGTCTGTGAACAGGCAACCCATATTGCCCACAGACTTCCTTATTTCAGTGATCAAATGGAGAGCGTTTATGATGTAAAGGCATTGACAAAGAAAAGCCCGGCAGTTTTCAGATGGCAGGATACAGTTGTCGAGAAAATCAGAGCATTCCGGGAGAAGAATGGGGATGGTGCCAGGTATTTTATAGTCAATATGGCAAGCACCGGCTGCGGCAAAACGTTTGCCAATGCAAAGATCATGCAGGCTGTATCGACGGACGGAAAATCGCTCCGGTATATCCTTGCCCTCGGTCTTCGCACGTTGACGCTGCAGACCGGTGATGAATACAGGGAACGGATACATTTGGACAGAAATGATCTGGCCGTCCTTATCGGTTCCAGTGCCGTAACCAAATTGCTTGAGGAAAATAAGGAAGCAGATAAAGAGAAAGCGGAAGAGAAAAAGGGGAATAGAAAGGGGTATTTATCGGAAGAGCCGCTGCTGCCGGAAGAATTGGAGTATGTGGATACGGAAAGCGAGGAGCAGTCCCGGTTTCTGGATATCTTTTTCAATAAGACAGATAAAAAAGGAATGACGGTAAATGAAAAGACATCAAAAAAGAATAAAGCCTTTCTATACAAGCCTGTTCTTGCGGCGACTATCGATCATATGATGGGGGCTGTGGAGACGACACGGGGAGGAAGGTATATTTTGCCTTCATTGCGGCTGATGTCATCGGATCTGGTGATTGATGAAATTGATGATTTCAATTCCAAGGATCTCATCGCCATAGCAAGGCTTGTTCATCTGGCGGGATTGTGCGGAAGAAATGTGGCGATCTCTTCAGCGACGATACCGCCTGATCTGGCGGAAGGGCTGTACAGATCATATCAGGCAGGACTGAAAAGTTACAATTCCTTCTTTACAGGGAAAAAACAGTGCGCTCTTGTGCTTTGTGATGAGTTCAGGACAGATGTGGAACCGATGGACAGCGGGGATGATTCGGCTTATCGAAAGATTCACGATCGATTTATCCGTAAACGAGTGGAAAATCTGGGGAAAGAACCGATAAAGCGTAAGGGATATATACAGCCCTGCAGAGCGGAATATAATGACACTGACGCTGCGAAAGAGACTTCCTATTTTGAAAATATGAGGAAGGCCATAGAAAAGCTGCATGAAAATCACCATGTCATTGATAAAAGAACAAAGAAGCGGATTTCTTTCGGCGTAGTTCGTGTGGCAAATATCACTCCCTGTGTGAAAGTCAGCCTGTACCTCATGAAATGCGGATGGAGCGAGGGGACAGCTGTCCGCGTGATGACTTACCACAGCAGGCAGATCCTTCTTCTCCGTCATGAGCAGGAGCGGTATCTGGACAAGGTGCTCACAAGAAAGACGCAGTCTGCCACAGTGGATTTTCAGGATGAAACCGTGCGGAAGCATCTGGACAGCACACCGGAGGAGAATATCATATTTATTCTTGTAGCAACACCGGTGGAGGAAGTCGGCCGTGATCATGACTTCGATTGGGCAGTGGTGGAGCCGTCGTCGTACCGATCCATCATACAGCTTGCTGGCCGTGTCCTTCGTCATCGTCAGCCGGTTTCAGGAACGCTTGAAAAAAAGAATATGGCAATCATGGCCTATAATCTGAAAGCCTGGCAGGGAAAAGAGCCGGCTTACAGCAAACCCGGGTATGAAACCAAAAAGCGGAAATTGAACAGTTATGACATGCATGATCTTGTGGATGAAGAGGAGTTGGGCAGAAGGATTGATGCGGTACCGAGAATTTTAAAACCGGAAATGTTGGATAAGGAGCAATTCTGTCCAGATGATAAAAAATATTTCTCAAAACTCTCTGATCTGGAACATGCGAGCATGATGGATTTTAACTGCAAGGGAGATTGCGGGCCGCAGTGTATGCACGGATGGATGGAAGAATACTGGTGGATGACGGCACTTCCGCAAGGCTGCAGCCGCTTCCGTGAAAGCTATGGGGAAGAAATCAAGGCCTGCGCGGTGTATGAGGAGGGGGTACGAAAATTTCTTGTGTATGAGGGAAAGGAGAAGACTTTGCTTTCAGATAGTGTAGGAATTACCGACTACAGTGGTATGACAGAGGGAATGGAGGGACGGTTATGGCTTATTCGTGATTATGAAGCTGCCTTGAGGCGGTACGTATCAGATACAAGTGATGTGCCGCAGGATGTGCAAATGAATGAGATTTCCTGCAGATATGGAGAAATCACTATACCCTACGGGAGATCCAGTACAGTGGATGAATGGAAATATTCAGATCAGTTAGGTATGTTCAAGTTAACGGAAGAAAATAGACAGGAGGGATGATTTTGAGCGGATTGACAGCGTACATATCGGAAGCGGCGGCAGGGAAAAAGAAAACGCCACAGAAGTGGCTGGCGGATACGGTTTCTTTGCTTTCCAAATGCGATATGGCGACACATGTCGGGAAATTCACCCATCCCGATGTGAAAGTGTATTTGCAGAGAAAAAATAAAGCGGGACAAAATGCCTATGTACTGACGGAAAATGTGGACTGTGAAACGGATATCGTGTATTCTTCCGCCGCCTACATGGGCGCGGCGAAATTACTGCTTTATGCATTGGAGGATGGAAGGTCATTATGGAAGCATATCCATGAAAATGATGAAAACGTCAGGAGAGAAGTAGAATCTTTGGGTGTAGCCTTCGATACAATAAGACAAGAAGTGGAACGCATGATGGCAACTGCCGCTCCGGTAGCGACAGACGGAAGGCTGCGGCAGGTTTATTTTCCCGTCGGAGAAGGGGAATATCATCTGTTGACCGTATTGCCTTCTTCCAGTCTCCTGCAAGTGCTGAACGGCAGAAGCAGGAGTATGAGGCAGCGCAGGTTTAACTGCCGTAATGAAAAAAGCGAGTTTTATGGGAATGCATGTGATGAAATCATGGGGAGGACAGTTATCGGATTTGGTGGGACCAAAGCGCAGAATATCAGTGCCTTTAATGCACAGGCAGCAGGAAAGGCGGATTTGCTGATATCTATGCCGGCTTTTCTGGAAGAGAAAAAAATACATCGCCCCCGCCGTAATTTTCTTGAGGAAACAGTGCCATACCGGGACTATTTCTTTCTATTCCGGAAACTGCATGATTTATTCCTTATGGAACGGAATAATGCAGAAATTCGGGATAAAAGGGAAGCTTTGCTTTGTGACCTGATTGATGTCATATTGCAGTCCTGCTATCGCTTACGGGAAGAACCTGCCGGCTGGAGCAACGGCGAGAATTTCCTTAATCTGCCGCGGACGCAGAAGATATGGCTTGATGAGGAATACAGAGAGGAACGGACAGATGAGTGGGCGGAAGAAATGGGGAAATATTTCGCGAAATGGTTTATTTACAAATATAAAAGAATCAAAAAAGGACAGCATGTGCCACTGGGCGATGAGGAAATGAAACATGTCCGTCATGCAATGATAGGGGTTCTTATGGAGGAGGTGAGGAATCTGTCATGAAAGCATATTTGCTCATATCCCGTTTGAGTATCCACAATGCCAATGCCATGAGCAGCACCCTGACAATCGGAGTACCTGCCATGACGGCATGGCTCGGTGCGATCCATGCACTGGAGCGGAAGTTGGGAGAAATAAGGGAGCCGGTTCTGAAGGGAATACGACTTGTGAAAACAGCGGTATCATATCACAAGACGAATCTGCAGATTTATAAGGGCCCCGGAGACTATGTGAATTCCCTTATAGGAACGGCAAATCCCTTAGATGAGAAGGGGAAAAGACCGTCCTTTATTGAAGACGCGAGAATCCATCTTTCCGTATCCCTTCTTATAGAAGTGAAAGGAGTCGATCAGGGAAACAGCGAATTATTTGAACAGGCTGTAAAAGAAATCCTGCTCCAGATGAAAATGGCAGGTGGCGATATATTGGACATCGGGAAAATCAAAGTCATGTATGCCGACGAAGACAAGCATGAATCGGTCAGAAAAGTAATTTCCGCTCTTATGCCCGGCTATGTAGTGATAGAGCGCAGGGATCTAATGGAAGGGAAGGAGCTGGAAGGGAAAGACAGTCTGGACAGGCTGCTTCACTATCTGAAAGTACATCAGACAGCAGAAAAAGATGAATCCGGAAAGGTGACAGGCTGGAAATACGAAAAGGCGGCGGACGGATGGATCGTTCCGCTTGCAGTAGGATTTAAAGGATTGTCTTCGCTGGGAAAAGTGGAAAACCAGCGGGATCCGGATACGCCTCATCGCTTCGCAGAAAACGTAATTACCCTTGGTGAATTTAAGATGGCCCATCGGTTCCATGACATAGATGACATGATGTGGCACTATGCCTATGAAGAAACTAATCAATTATATCTTTGTAAAAATAAGGAATGATCAGGAGGAAATGAAAATGGTAAAAAAAGAATCAAATCTGGCATCTGTACTCTCTTTTGAAAAGAAACTTGTTTTATCGGACGGTTATATGTATGGAACAACCTGGGAAAAAAGAAATGAAACAGCCCGTCCCGTTATGCTGGTAGAAAAATCTGTAAGAGGAACCATTTCCAACCGATTGAAGGATAGTGTAAAAAATGATCCCATGAAATTGAATGCGGAAGTGGAAAAAGCAAATCTGCAGACCGTAGACAGTGCTTCTATTTCTTTAAACGATGACACATTGAAATTATCCTTTACAATCAAAGTCCTTTCCGGTGTAGAGCATCCTTCTGCATGCAATAACGAAACTCATCATAAAAAGATAGAAGAAATAGGAAAGAAATTTATTGAGCAGAACGGATTTAAAGAGCTGTCAGCCCGCTATGCGATGAATATAGCTAATGGCCGCTTCCTTTGGAGAAATCGTGTAGGGGCAGAAAAAGCGGAGGTCATTGTATCCATAAAAGAAGAAAATAAAGAATGGATATTTAATATTTATGATTTCAGCTTGAAGGATTTTGATAAGAATCGTGAAAAAGTGGAAGAATTGGCATCTTTTATTGCCGAAACTCTTTGTGGAAAGAGGTCATCCCTTCTGATCGAAGTGGAAGCCTTCGCACTTATGGGGAAAGGACAGGAAATTTATCCCAGCGAAGAACTGATTCTTGATAAAGGAAAAGGCAAGAAGAGCAAGGTTCTTTACCATGTGGACGGTACGGCAGCCATGCACTCGCAGAAACTCAGCAATGCCATCAGAACCGTCGACACTTGGTATCCTCAGGAAGAGGGGAGACGGATACCGATTGCCATTGAACCCTATGGCGCGGTTACTACTCTGGGGAAAGCCTACCGCACACCAAAAGAGAAAAAAGATTTTTATACCCTGTTTGATCAGTGGTCAACCGGCAGTGAACCGGACGATGAAAATGACAAAAACTATGTCATGGCTGTTCTCGTCCGCGGCGGTGTTTTTGGTCAGAGCGAAAAGGAATAAGCCATGGAATACTATCAGGAAATCACCTTGCTCCCATGTGCGGAAGTATCGCTTGCCTTCCTTTGGACCAAAGTGTTTACCCAGCTCCATATTGCTTTTGCAGATGAAAAGAATAAAAGCGGACATAATCCTTATGCCGTTTCATTTCCCGAATATAGGGAAACAGGTCTGGGAGAAAAAATCCGTGTCTTTGCGGAAGCACAAGAATTGGAAAGACTCAACCTGTCCAAAGTACTGGGACACCTCCTTGATTATGTGCACTGTACAAGCATAAGGAAAGTGCCGGAAAGAAAAGTACAGGAAAGAAAAACTTATGCCATATATAGCAGGTACCAGCCTGAGGGCTCAATCCGGGTAAAAGCGAAACGCTATGCAAAAAGACATCCGGGAGTAACGATTGAAGAGGCTGCCCGGCTTCTGCAAGGAAAGAGAAAATCTGCCAGATTGCCGTACATACAGATGAAAAGCCTTTCCCGCGGAGGAACATTTAGCCTTTTTATAAAAAAGCGGGTAGAAAAAGAATCTGCCTTGACAGAATGCGGAACCTATGGTTTAAGTAATAACAGAACTGTTCCGGAATTTTAACCCAAATTTTTACGGCGTTTGAAAAATGCGATTAAATCAATCTATTTCAAAGCAGGAATAAATTTGGGTCAAAGTGGGAAAAAGATGTATAAGCGCACGTACTGTCGGCTTCTTTTTCCGCTCCAGCATCGTTAACTGCCGCATAGGTAGTTTAGAAAAATTTAATCCATTTCGGGCTTGCTTCGGACGCGTTAACTGCCGCATAGGTAGTTTAGAAAAGTTCGGAAGACAGTATAAGGAGGTTTATATCGTTAACTGCCGCATAGGTAGTTTAGAAAATCGTTGTATGGTTCGCATGCGCAGGCAGAAGGTTAACTGCCGCATAGGTAGTTTAGAAATGTTTGCGGAACCGCCCTTCCATGATAGACGGGGTTAACTGCCGCATAGGTAGTTTAGAAATGTGAGTATACCTTTGGTGATGTTTGGAACACGTTAACTGCCGCATAGGTAGTTTAGAAATCTTCCCCGGATGTATCCGCCATGCGCCCCGGGTTAACTGCCGCATAGGTAGTTTAGAAACAACTATTATTCCGGCACAAGGAACGGCGGTTGTTAACTGCCGCATAGGTAGTTTAGAAAAGTCAGAAGTCGAAAGAGGCTGCGGGGGGATTGTTAACTGCCGCATAGGTAGTTTAGAAAATTTTAAACAAAGGAGCTGATTTTATAATGCGGTTAACTGCCGCATAGGTAGTTTAGAAATCATATCGGGCTACCTCCACCGTTAATAGCCGGTTAACTGCCGCATAGGTAGTTTAGAAATGCAGATGGCAGGTATCAATCTGGATAACGTCGTTAACTGCCGCATAGGTAGTTTAGAAATTAGAACCTGTTATGATGCAACACAGGCTTATGTTAACTGCCGCATAGGTAGTTTAGAAACAGCGCGATATGGTTGCGGGGGATACTCCTACTGTTAACTGCCGCATAGGTAGTTTAGAAAAATTGGATAGATTTGAAAAACTTCTCTACTTCGTTAACTGCCGCATAGGTAGTTTAGAAAGACATTGAAAAACTGGTAACGAGTTAAGGAGGGTTAACTGCCGCATAGGTAGTTTAGAAAGTATACTGGTGGCGGGTTTGCTTTGACGACGAGTTAACTGCCGCATAGGTAGTTTAGAAAAGCTTTCTGTCCACGTGTCGGTCAGCTTCTGTGTTAACTGCCGCATAGGTAGTTTAGAAATATCCTGATATTTACGCCAGTTTACTATGTTTGTTAACTGCCGCATAGGTAGTTTAGAAATTTGAATATTAAGAAAGCACAGGGGACAGGATGTTAACTGCCGCATAGGTAGTTTAGAAATGGAAAAGATGGGAAATTCAAGCAAAAGGGACGTTAACTGCCGCATAGGTAGTTTAGAAAGCTGTACAATCCGTAACCGTCGTCATTCGCTGGTTAACTGCCGCATAGGTAGTTTAGAAACGCATGGGGCGACGGCACAGACACGCTGAACGGTTAACTGCCGCATAGGTAGTTTAGAAACGCATGGGGCGACGGCACAGACACGCTGAACGGTTAACTGCCGCATAGGTAGTTTAGAAACAGAACACATAAGCATTGGTCAGTTTTGCAATGTTAACTGCCGCATAGGTAGTTTAGAAAACCTGCTGGCGGTATGCGTCATTGGCCACTGCGTTAACTGCCGCATAGGTAGTTTAGAAAAGATGCAATAGCTGTACTTCTTGTACAGACATGTTAACTGCCGCATAGGCAGCTTGGAAAGGTTCGATCTTGTTTAACAGGTTTATCATTTTAGAGAGGAGTTTTCATAAATCATTAACTTGTTTTGATATTTTAAGTATAATTAAATATAGTGTAAAGATAAGATTTTATTATGCGATGGAGAGGATAAGGAAAAATGAGTGAGAAAATTTCTTTAGCCTTAAGGGCGGGACTGCTGCATGATGTAGGGAAGGTATGCATACGTGCTACTCATGAGAGACAGAGACATTCTATTCTTGGGGCGGAGTTTATTAGATCCTTTTTGGCTGATACGGAAGCGGACAAGCAGCTGTTGCGCTGTATAAAATATCATCATGGAAGGGAATTGTCCGGCGCCGGATTGGATATTGATGATTTGGCATATGTTATATATGAAGCGGATAATATTGCTGCCGGCGCAGACAGACGGGAAGCGGAAGGAGATCTTAATGACAGGGGTGCGAAGTTTGATTCCGATTTGTGCCTGGAAAATATATTTAATGTCTTTTCGGGGGACGCGGAATCGTCTTATTTTTCTTTACATGAATTAGATGCGATAAAAAAAGATAGCTTTCCCCATGGAAATAAAAGTATAGCGACACAGGGACAATATGCATCCATCATGCGGTATTTGGAAAAGAATTTTCGGATGAAATCACCGATTTCCATGGAAGAAAATGAGCTCCTGCGCATATTGGAAGACACGCTGATCTATGTACCGTCAAGCACAAATACGGAGGAACATGCGGATATTTCTTTATATGACCACATGAAAATGACCGGCGCGACAGCAGCTGTTCTGATGAAGTACATGGAAATGTCGAAAATTACGGATTATAAAGAGTTTTGCTTTACTCATAATAAAGAAAACAGAAATAAGGATGTATTCCTGATGATTTCCGGTGATTTCTCAGGCATACAGAAATTTATATATCATATCCGGTCTGAAGGTGCGATGCGTATGCTTCGCGGGCGTTCTTTTTACTTGGATATCGCACTGGAGAATATAGTAGACGAACTTTTAAACGCATTGCATCTTTCCCGAGCGAACCTGATTTATTGCAGCGGCGGGCACTTTTATATTCTGGCAGACAATACAAAGGAAACACAGGATGCGGTAAAAGATGTCGCAAAAAAGATAAATCAGGGACTGGTGAAGCTGTTTTCCGGGACTTTGTATTTAGCGATAGGGTGTGAACCACTTTGCGCCAATGATTTAATGGCGGAATCCGATACAGTACATCACAAAAAGAATATATTTTGTTCTGTGTCCGAAAAGGTTTCTATGGCTAAGTTATCCAGGTATGGTCCGGATATATTGACGGAATTATTTGATGAGAACAGCAATGTAAATAGGGCGGATCAGGGGGCTCGTGAATGTGGTATATGTCATATCTCGACAGACAGATTAAGTTCTTATAAAGGGAATAGACCGAATGCCGGTACAGATATACAGGCTTGTGAAGTCTGCAACGGGCTGTATGATTTAGGGAAAGCACTGATTGATGATAAAAGAAGTGTCTTTGCTGTTCTTTCAGAAAAAGCGGAAGGGTCGGACAGAGCAATGCCGATTTCCGCGTGTTCCGGTTTATGCTGGCTTACAGCAGCTTCTCCAGATGATTTGAAGCAGTGGGCTGAAGCCGGAATACTGAAACGGATTTATAATAAAAATGGTTCTTATACGTCGTCATTCATGGCATCCCGTTTGTGGGTGGCAGATTATGCGGCAAAGAATGAGATAGGGAAAGTGCTTGATTTCAATGAGCTGGCAGAAAGTTCCGGAGATAAGACCGGAAAGGGGATTAAACGCCTTGGCGTGCTTCGGGCAGATGTAGATGGATTGGGAGCAGCCTTTATTGCTGGCTTTATACATAAGGAGAATAAAAATCCGGAAGCCTATGCGACTTTATCCCGATATGCTGCCCTATCACGCAGTATGGCGCTGTTTTTTAGAAAGATAATCAAGGGTATTTGTAAAAAAGAATTGCCGGAAGGCATAAAGCCGTTTTATCTTTTTGAGGATAAAGACGGTGAGCCGAGAAAAATTCATGTAGTGTATTCCGGCGGTGATGATCTTTTTCTTGTCGGCGCCTGGGATGATTTGATGGGATTCGCCGTTGATCTGAAACGTGTCTTTTCGGTTTATACTAACGGAAAGCTTACCTTTTCCGCCGGTTTGGGATTGTATTCTTCCACATATCCGATCAGCCGTATGGCGGAAGTCACCGGAGAATTGGAAGAGTTAGCGAAGAACAGTCTTGGAAAAAACAGCATCGCTTTATTTGGCAGCGGTACGGAATATCATCGAAATGAAAAGAATGGCGGTGCAGCGGAAAAAGAAAATGCTGCTGTTTATACGTGGGATGAATTCATAGAGAAAGTTCACGGTGAAAAAATAAAGTTCCTTATGGAGCATATGCTGCTGGATGGTATCAATGGCAACAGTAAAAGAAATGATCGTATCCCCGCAGGTAAATCGCTTTTATACAGATTAATGAACTTACTGCAGGGAGCTGCCGGGGATAGGATGGACTTGGCGCGGTTTGCTTACACATTGGCGCGATTGAAGCCGAAGGAGAAAGAATTGCAGCCCTGTTATGAGAAGGTAAGAAGCCGGTTTTATCAGTGGGCGGTGAAGGAAGAAGAACGAAAAGAATTAGTGACGGCTCTTCAATTCATTATTTATCGTATGCGTGACAAGGAGGAAGCATGATGCTGGAAGAAAATAAGATTGTGGATCAGGCGCAGCAGGTGATGGGAAATTTATCTCAAAAAGGGCATATGGTTACTACATCGCAGATACGGAAATTTTTGACAGCCGTAAATACAGTGACCGAAAAAGTGAATGCCTATAAATTAGAGAAGACAGATGACTATGATACATTACCTGTGGAATTGCAGGCGCAAATCAAGTATCTGAAAGTAAAGTTAGCTTATCAGATTGGACGGAATAGGAGTAAATGGGGAAATCCGGTTGAAGACTTCGAAAAAGAAGCTAGATTAATGAGCCTGATTGACGGGATAAAAAGCAGTACAAAAGAATATGAAAAATTTGCCCATTATATTGAAGCATTGGTGGCTTTTCATAAATTTTACGGAGGGAAGGACTAATCATGGCACAGGTACAGTTAAAAGGGAAATTGCTGATTGGAGCGGTACTTACAGTGAAGACGGGATTACATATCGGTGATTCCAGCGATTTTGCGCCGATTGGCGCCGTAGACAGTCCTTTTATCAGGGATCCGTTGACAAAGGCGCCAATCATTCCGGGGAGTTCTTTGAAGGGAAAGATGAGGACACTTTTAGCCAGGGTACGGGACGACATGATTGAGCTTCATTTGCCGAAACCGGAAGAAGATGAAGCGGTCGTAGCCAGATTATTCGGCATCAGTTCAAAAACAGAAACAAAACCTGCGCGTTTGCAGTTCAGGGACGCATTCGTCAAAGCAGAAAGCAGGAATAAGTTTAAGAACTTAGATACAGATACCTACTTAGGGGAGATTAAAGCGGAAAATACGATTAATCGGGGGACCGGTGTGGCCAATCCCCGAATGATTGAACGGGTACCGGCAGGGATGGAATTTGATTTCCAGCTGGTTTATAACATCGAAGACGAGAGCCAGATGGAAGAGGATATGGAAGTGCTATGCAGAGGATTCCGCCTGCTGCAGTTAGACTATCTTGGGGGACATGGATCCCGTGGTTATGGCAGGATTGCATTTTCCTCGTTCTGTGTGCAGAAAATGAATCCGCAGACAGTAGAAATGGAAGAGCAGGCTGCATTGGCGCAGGCGTTTGAGGAATCAAAATTATGAGGTATGAAATCATACTGTTCCGTTTTACATCTCCTGTACATTTCGGTGATGCGGCAGAAGGCGGAGATCTTGGAGAAATTTTATCTTATTGCAGGGCGGATACCTTTTTCAGTGCACTTTGCAGAGAAGCTGCGGATATTTCACAGGAACTGCTGGCGTGTGTAGTAGAAGGGGTTCAAAGGGGAAAACTGCGGTTTTCGGACTTGTTTCCATGGAAAAAGAGGAAGGATTGTAATGAATTGTACCTGCCCCGTCCTGTCATGAACATCTCTCATGACGAGTGCGGGAAAACATTATCCTATGAAGAGGTGCGGGAACAGTCGGCGGAACGGAAAAAAGAAAAGAAGCGCTCTTTTATCCGTGCCTCGGAAATGGAGTCTTACTTACAGGGGCGGGATATATCTGCCCAGCCTGATTTTGGGAAAGAAGAACTACGTACGCAATACAACGCCAGAGAAAAACTTCCCTATGGGATTGGCGGATATCATTTTATATCTGATGCCGGATTATATCTGATCCTTTCGGGAAATGAAGAATGTATAGCGCGGCTGGAGCCATTGATTACCCTTTTGGGAATGACAGGGATTGGCGGGAAAAGGAGCAGCGGATGGGGTAAATATCGTTTAGAAGATGATCCTTTGGAACTGAGTGAAGATGATTTTTATGGGGGAGATGATGCTGCTCTGTATAAGATGCTGAGTTCTGACCATGCCGAGTACTATATGACACTGTCTTCTTTCCTTCCGTCTCTTGAGGAGGTAAAAGATGCGGCGGCCGGTACGGGGAGAATCATTAAGCGGGGCGGTTTTGCCTGGTCAAGGGAAATGACGGGGGCGGCGAAGGTCAGTAGTGTGTATATGATGGAATCAGGATCCTGCTTTTCCAAACGGCTTGACGGACGGATTGCGGATGTGAATAACGGTTCGGCACCGCATCCTGTCTATAAATATGGTAAGGGATTATTTGTGGGGCTACCGATATGATGAAATATTGGAAGATGAAACTGACCTGCCAGTCGCCGGTACATATCGGCAGCGGGGATATATATCAAAAAAATCAGTATGTATATGAGGAAGATGGAAAAAGGGCTCATATTTATTTTCTGAACGAGTCAAAATGGGCGGAGTTTTTAGAAAACGAAAAGCTGTTGGACAGCTTTGTCTCTGAAATTCACAGAAAATTCATACATTTTTCCATTTATGATTTTTTGAATGCCTATAGAGGAAATAATTGCCAGCCGGAATCGTTAAAAGGACTCATGAAGAAATTGGTCGATAGCGGTGTACTGTTAAAACCGGAAACGGCAGATGTTCCTTACTCAAAGAATCCGAGGAATGCCTTAAATGATATTCATACCTTTATCAAGGACAGTGAGGGCAGGATGTATATCCCCGGTTCCAGTCTGAAAGGAGCCTTCCGTACAGCCATAATCGCTACCATGATAAGAAAAGATAGAAGAAGGTATGAAAAATGCTGGAATGAAATATTTAATATCGCTAAGAGAAACTATCATCTGAAGCGAAATATAGGGAATGTCCTGGATAAGCTGGAAAAGGAGGTCTTTATACCCCAAGGCACTGACGGAAAACGAAATATGGTCAACAGCTGCCTCCGCGGGCTTACGGTGGGAGACAGTACAGCGGCTACCCTGCCGGGGCTTATTGTGCAAAAGGCGGACTTGGGAGAAACCGAAGAAAGACCGCATACCATTTCCCTTTGGCGGGAGTGCATGGCGCCCGGTGATACAGTGACTTTTAAGCTGGGAATTGACAGTGTGGAAATGAAAGCTTTGGGAATCTCTGATGCGAAAGGGCTTATTCAGTGCCTTCAGGATTTTGTTGATTTTCAGTGTGATTTGCTGTGGCAGTCATTTGGAGATACCAATGAAATACAGGAAATGCAGCATACTGATTTATTGCTCGGCGGGGGATCCGGATTTTTGAGTAAAACGGTGATATACACACTGGCACCTGATGTCCAAAGCGGACTGGATGTAGTGAAACGGCTGATGGCGGAACAATTCAAGCGGGGACATCACGATCAGAGAGAGCATATCTCTCCTCATACTTTGAAATTGGCGAAGCGGGGGAATTCTTATCAAGTCATGGGAATGTGTAAGTTAGAAATGGAAGAAGAATTATGCTGACATTGGCAGAAACGGAACTGCATCTGCCGGAGGGAATCCTGCTCAATCAATCTTTCGGCTCCGTTTTCCACGGCGCGTTAATCAGTGAGTTGGATAGAGAATGGGCGGAAAAGATGCATGAACAGCGGGTTCGCCCGTACAGCCAATATCTTTTGGTGAAAGAGGGGAAGCCTTACTGGCGTCTGGCAGCACTGACAGAAGAGGCTTTTTGCCACATACTTCAGCCAATGATGCGGAAAGGTTCTCTTTTTTTGGAGCAAAAAGGCTATGAAGTGGGATTGGGCGATTTTCATATGGTGAAACAGGATTCTTTTCAGGGACTGGAAGAGCGGTTCTGGACGGGGACGGACAAGGTACATCATATTGACATGGAGTTTCTGACATCCGCCTCATTTAAGAAAAATGGGGAGTACATGATATTTCCTGAGCTTCCGCTTGTTTTTAATAACTTAATCCGGAAATGGAATGTATATTCTGACAGCATGATATTGGGAGAAGAACGGCTGGGAGATAAACTGGCGGAATCTATGTGCATTACGGACTATCGGCTGCATACTCATCCTTTTTCGGTAGAAGGGCGGCGCATACGGGCATTCCGGGGAAATATACGGCTTGGTCTTTTTAAAGATGATATAACACGTCGTATGGCGTCTATGCTTGCTGCTTTTGCCGATTATGCGGGGATAGGTATAAAGACAGCTATGGGGATGGGCGCGGTTCATTTGGATATTGCTTATTATCAGAAAAAGGAGCGGTTATGAGAGTCTTATTTACACCTGTGGGAGATACGGATCCCGTCAGAGGGTATCATGATGGCGGGATGCTGCATATTCTCCGTCACTATGCGCCGGTAGACCGTGTCTTTGTATTTCTCACGAAAGAAATGGAAGATAAGGAAACAGAGAGCGGATGTTATACAAAAGGGATACAAAAAGTAGCGCCCCAATGTAAGATCGAATTCATCAGGAGCGGAATTACCGAGCCCCATATATATGAAAGACTGACGGTTTTGCAGGATGTATTTCAGGAAAAATATGAACAGTATCCGAATGAGGAATGGCTGCTGAATTTGAGCTCCGGCACGCCGCAGATGAAATCGGTCATGTCTCTTATCGGTCTGGATCATCCGCAGGTGAAAGCGATCCAGGTTTTCAGTCCGGCAAAAGGATCAAACAATAAAAGTCATCCGGAGAAAACGCCGGAAATGCTTGAAATGCTGTATCATTTCAATGATGACGATGATCCATCTTCTTCCAATCGATGCAATGAACCAGAGCTTTCCCTTTTAAAAAAGCATAGTGTGAAAATGCAAATCATATCTCTCGTGAACAATTATGAATATGAAGGGGCGCTGCAGCTTCTGAAACAGAATCGGAGCCTGTTTTCTGATATATCAGAAAAGCTGTTGAAGCATGCGGTTCACCGCAGAAATCTGATGTGGCGGGATGCGAACAAAATCATTTCGTCTTATAAAGGAAATCCATTGATCAGCAAGGCAGGAGATTTCGAGGAATTTTTCCGTGTCATGGAACTTAGGCAAAGGAAAAAGCAACTGCCGGAATTTATCGTAAAAATAACACCAATTTGTACGAAATTGGTGACAGATTATGCAATGTCTTTGGCACAGAGAATGTTATTTGACTTAAACGCATGTAGTGAGATTCGCAGAGATGAAGATGGGAGTATCAGATACGTCTTAAAAAGAGAAAAAATAGGACGACATAATAATATGTTGTTGGAGCATTTGAATCGTAAATATAAAGGCGGATTTAAGGATAGTGAGTTATCTATTTCAAATATGGCATATATTTGTGAATGGATCATTAATTCTGGAATATCTTCAAATAGGCGAGATATTGAAATTAAGAAAATATTTGCTCGTTTAAGCATTGTATCAGAAAATATAAGAAATAAAGTAGCACATAAAATAGTCATGAACTTGACGGAAAATATTATAAGGGAGTGGTCGAAGGGCAAAGAAAGAAGCGGAATTGCTGATGCAGGATTAGCTTCTCGGGATATATTAAATTATTTACATCGAGCATCAGATTTGATTCGAGGTCAAAAGTTCCAATGGGATTATGATGAATTAAATAATTTCATCATAGACAGTTTATAGAAAGAAGGTTATCGGACGTGAGCTGGATCTATGTGACAGAACCCGGAGCCAAGCTGGCGAAGCAAGGCGGCCGGTATGTGATCAGTCGTGAGAATGAAACGATCTGCGAAGTACCGTCTGCCGTGGTAGAAGGTGTCACATTGTTTGACTCTATCCAGATATCATCATCCGTCATTGTAGATTTTTTGGAAAGAAATATTCCTCTGACATGGCTGTCTTCCACCGGACGCTTTTTCGGCCGGCTGGAATCCACGGATCATCAGAATGTATTGCGCCAGAAAGAACAGTTTGACGCGTTGGCAGATAAGGACTTCTGCCTTGCGCTTGCGAAAAGAGTTGTGTTTGGGAAAGTATATAATCAAAGAACTATATTGCGGAATTATAACCGCCGTGCCGAGGACCCGTTTATTGAAAAAGTAAGAAGTGACATACGGATATTAGAAGATAAGCTGCATATGGCTCATTCCGTCGAAGAAGTCATGGGATATGAAGGGATGATGGCACGAATCTATTTTCAGGCGATTGGGCATATCCTTCCTGAAGAATTCCGGTTTGAAAAGCGTACGAAGCGTCCTCCCCGGGATTATTTCAATTCCCTTCTTAGTTTCGGGTATACCCTCCTTATGTATGATTTTTACAGTGCAATCGTAAACTGCGGCCTTCATCCTTATATAGGATTTCTTCATGCACTGAGAAATGGACATCCTGCATTAGCGTCCGATCTCATGGAGCCATGGAGACCAGCTGTCGTGGATGCTTTCTGCCTCTCCCTTGTGACGCACCGGGAAATATCTAAAGATTATTTTGTGAAAGGAGAAAATGGGGGGATTTATCTGAATCGGATTGGACGGCGCATATTCCTGCAAGCATATGAAAGGAAAATGCGTACGGAGAATCGTTATTTTCAGGGAACATATTCCTGGCGCCATACTATACAAATGGAATGTGACTCCTACAGTCTTGCTGTGCATCAAAGAGATGTAGAGAAATTAAAGCCGATGGTTATACGATAATGGAAGAAATAGAAATCAGAGTGCGGCCGACAGACGATAATCGGTATATTGTTCTCATCATTTATGACATCACGGATAATAAAAGAAGATTATCTATGGTACGCTGTCTGGAGCAGTTTGCTGTGCGCGTGCAAAAATCCGCATTTGAAGGATTTTTGACACCCAAACAATACGAATGTATATCGGAACTGGCGAGCAGAATCATAAATGCGGAGGAGGATTCCCTGCGTATTTATATCCTCTATGACCATACAAGGGTAAGATCGTGGGGCATAGGTGATATAAAAGAAGACGATGTGATAATATATTGATTAAGAGGAATTGGAGACGGTACAACATGGATGAAAAAAGATTTAATCCGCGCCGATGCCGATGGGTACGGAGAGAAATGTATGGATTGCGTCAGAGGGAAGCCTTTTTGTGCAAGGAGATGGAGGATCCGCCGAAAGATAGCAAAAATGTTCAGACTTGGCGGCATATCATAACGACAGGATAAAAAAAGAATCCCCGAATGAGGGGACGGAAACTGCCTTTACGCCGTTTTCCAATTCTTTTGCAAATTCCTTGAATAAAAAAAGAATCCCCGAATGAGGGGACGGAAACTCCTACCCGTCGCTCTCTTATCGGTTTCGTTTTCGGCGCATAAAAAAAGAATCCCCGAATGAGGGGACGGAAACTGATTATGTCCTTGATAATACACAGGTAATTCAGGTAATAAAAAAAGAATCCCCGAATGAGGGGACGGAAACCTGTAATACCTTGCCACCTATTACGATAGCCTTGCCAGCAATAAAAAAAGAATCCCCGAATGAGGGGACGGAAACTTCCCGTAATAATTCGATACGATTTCGATTTTTTCCATAAAAAAAGAATCCCCGAATGAGGGGACGGAAACGCGATAGATGGATTACCACCATTACCGTTAAACATCATAAAAAAAGAATCCCCGAATGAGGGGACGGAAACCAGCTTCATCTACAGAATTGTCAATCATTTCTGATAACATAAAAAAGAATCCCCGAATAAGGGGACGGAAACGCCAGATCATTAGGATTATTCGTTTCATACTTGCGGACAATAAAAAAAAGAATCCCTGAATGAGGGGACGGAAACCGTCCACCGCGGCACCGGCTAAGAAGACAATTGCTATGAAAATAAAAAAAGAATCCCCGAATGAGGGGACGGAAACACCACACGATCTCTATCGTATCGTTAGAGATCCTTTTATAAAAAAAGAATCCCCGAATGAGGGGGCGGAAAAAACGATGATGGAGTAATTTCAATGTTTCAGTATGCAGATTGCATTTGACTATTGTATTTCTTTTTACTTACAATAATAAGAAAGGAAGAGAGTGGTAAATAGAGAGGCGCTATGGGAAATACAGCTTTCGGACGGATGGGTGAGGATCGGGCTTGTTTGTACCTGGAAGAGAAGGGGATGGTTTTGGTTACCCGGAATTTCAGGTGTAAACATGGGGAAATCGATCTCATCATGAAGGACGGAAGCGTTTTTGTATTTGTCGAGGTGAAGACCCGGCGGAGCCGTTTGTATGGGGAGCCGATTGAATCGGTGACTGTGTATAAGCAGCGGCATATCCGTTATACGGCGGAGGTATTTCTTTTAGCGCGGCATTTGCATGATGTCCGGATTCGTTTTGATGTGGTGGAAGTCATGATGGCGCCGGGGCGTGCGGTGCGGTTGCGTCATACAAGGAATGCGTTCTGAGAGAGGGAGATGCCATGTTTGCGCAGGTGTTTGGGACATGTACGTTTGGTTTGAATGGTCATGTGATTACTGTGGAGGTGGATATCAGCCGTGCGTCACCGGCTTTTGATATTGTCGGGCTGCCTGCGGTTTCCGTGAAGGAGTCGAAGGAGCGTGTCCAGTCGGCGATACGGAATTCCGGATATTTTTTTCCTATCGAAAAGGTAACGGTGAATTTGGCGCCTGCGGATTTGAAGAAGGACGGTTCCTGTCTTGATCTGCCGATTGCCATGGGGGTACTGGCAGCAAGCGGGGTGATTCCGAAAGAGGCTCTTGCATCGGTGATGTTCATCGGGGAGCTTTCTTTGCAGGGGGAAATACGTTCGGTGCCTGGTGTGCTTTCCATGGTTCTTGCCGGACGGGAAGCGGGGATTTCCACCTTTTTCATGAGCCCTGCGGTTGCCGGAGAGGCTCTTCTTTGTGAAAATGTGACTGTATACGCGCCAAAGACACTTGGCGAACTGGTGGAGTATCTTTTGGGGCATAGCCCGATGGCTCCTGCCAAGCGGCGGGAAGCGGCGGAATCTAAGTTGAGTGATGTGGATTTTGCCGAGGTGCAGGGACAGATCATGGCGAAGCGTGCTATGGAAATAGCGGCGGCAGGGTCCCATAATGTCCTTATGACGGGGCCGCCCGGATCGGGAAAGACGATGCTGGCACGCCGCATCACGACGATTCTTCCTCCGATGACGCGGGAGGAGGCTCTTGAGGTGACAAAGATTTATTCGGTGGCCGGACTGTTCAAGGCGGAGGATATCATCCGCGAGCGTCCGTTCCGCAGTCCTCATCATACGATTTCCATGGCCGGGCTTATCGGCGGAGGTACGATTCCCCGTCCCGGCGAGGTGACGCTTGCCCATAACGGTGTTCTGTTTTTAGATGAGCTTCCTGAATTTCCACGGGCGGTGCTGGAAGTTCTCCGGCAGCCGTTGGAGGATCGGGAGGTGCATATTTCAAGGGTAAATGCATCTTTTGTATATCCTTCCGATTTTGTGCTGATTGCTGCAATGAATCCCTGTCCCTGCGGATATCTTGGAGACCCTGACCATCCCTGTACCTGCAGTGATGGAGAAATACGGAGTTACGGCAGAAAGATTTCCGGCCCTCTTTTGGACAGGATTGATTTGCATGTGTCGGTGATGCGTCCGAAGTATAGTGAGCTCACAGCGACGATTAAAGGGGAATCTTCGGCACGGATTGCGGAACGTGTAGCGGCGGCGAGGGCGATGCAGTCGGAACGGTTGTCTAAATGGCATATGCAGAATAATGCGCAGATGGGGCACCGCCAGCTTCGGGAAACCTGCCGTTTGGACGCGGAGGGGTCGGAGCTGCTCCGTGAGGTTTTTGAAAAGCTCCATTTATCTGCGAGAAGTTATGACCGTATCGTTAAAGTGTCCCGTACGATTGCCGATTTGGCAGGTGCGGCGGAAATTAAGCCCGAGCATGTGGCGGAAGCGCTCAGTTACAGAAATATGCTTCCCAGGAGGTCATGATGGATATATTCGCGGCGGCGCTCCCCGGTTGTCCAAGGCTGGGAGCCAAACATATGCGGGCTCTCATAGAGGCGTTCGGAACGGCGGAAGATGTGTGGAAGGCTTCCGATAAGGAGATTGTGGAATCTCATTTGCTGAAAGGAAAGACGGAAGCGTCTTTTTTGGCATACCGGAAAGAAACGGAGCCTGAAGAAATAGGGGAAAAGTTATACCGGCTGCAGATTCGCTGCGTGACATGGGAGGATGATTTGTATCCCCCGCTTTTACAGACGACGGCAAATCCTCCGGCTGTTTTATTTTATAAAGGAAATGATCCCGTTTTTGAGAAAACGGTGGCGATCGTAGGATCACGGAAAGCGACACCTTATGGCGTGCAGACGGCAGAATGGATAGCCTGCGGCTTGGCTGAAAATGGAGTGACGGTGGTTTCCGGCGGCGCACGGGGGATCGACAGCGCTGCGCATGAAGGGGCATTGCGCGGAGAAAGCCCGACGGTGGTGGCGCTTGCCTGCGGGCTGGATTATGTATATCCTCCGGAAAATAAAAATTTGTTCCAAAAAATTATTGATAATGGCGGTACGATTATTTCTGAATACCCGCCGGGGACGCCGCCTCTGGGGAGACAGTTTCCTGCGAGGAACAGAATTATCGCGGGAATGAGCCGGGGGATTCTTGTGGTAGAGGCGGCAGAACGGAGCGGTGCTCTTATTACCTCCGACTTTGCATTGGAAGAAGGACGGGACGTCTTTTCCGTTCCGGGAAATATTTGGCTCGATTCGAGCAGGGGGACGAATCATCTGATACGGAGCGGGGCGATTTGCTGTACGTCCTACGAAGATATCCTTTCTGAATACGGGTGGAACGAAAAGAGTATTTCTTCCAAGAAGGAATCTCCTGAACAGTTGACATTGGAAGAGGAAGTAGTGTATCGTTTCTGCTGTACAGGCGAGGAAGTGACGGCGGAGGATATTCTCCAGCAGTCAGGAATGTCGGTGATGAAGATTACGATGCTCCTGCTCCGGCTTCAGCTGAAAGGGTTTGTAAAGGAAACGGGATCCGGCCGGTTTATTACAACAGGACGCGGATAATATAAATGAGATATATACTGTGTTTCATGTAGTATAGGGAGGGTATTTTGGCTATACAGATTACGATCACTGTGAAGGATAAGAAGAAAAGGTCTTCTGCCGGGGAAAAACTTTTCACAAGGAAACCGAATGCCAAGGGGAAACACCTGATTATCGTGGAGTCTCCGGCAAAGGCGAAGACGATTGAGCGTATTTTAGGCTCCAATTATAAGGTGCTTGCCTCCATGGGTCATTTACGTGATTTGCCGCAGCGTACGCTTGGTGTGGATGTGGCAAATGATTTCAAGCCGGAGTATGTTAATTCGGCGGAACGGGCCGATGTCATTGAAAATTTGCAGAAAGAAGCCAATAAGTCGAAAGATATTCTTCTGGCAACGGACCCTGATCGTGAAGGGGAAGCCATTTCCTGGCATTTGTCGAAACTTCTTGATGTGGATCCCCGGTCAAATGCACGTATCGCCTTTCATGAAATCACGCCGCCGGCGATTAAAGAGGCGGTACTCCATCCCGAACCGATTGATTTAAACCGTGTAGATGCCCAGCAGGCACGCCGCGTGCTTGATCGTCTTGTGGGGTACAAGCTTTCACCGTGGCTGTGGAAGCAGGTTTACCGCGGCCTTTCCGCGGGACGTGTACAATCGGTAGCGACACGTCTGATTTGTGAAAGGGAAGAAGAAATACGGGCGTTTAAGCCTGTGGAATACTGGACGGTGGAAGGGATTTACCGTACGGAGGAAAAGGAAAGTTTCAAGGCGAAACTGACGCAGGTTGACGGGAAGGAAGCAAAAATTAATAATGCAGAGGAAGCGGATCGGGTTGTCAGGGGGATTTTAAAACAACCGGCAGAAATCACTTCAGTCACAAAAACGAAAAAGCAGCGTAAGGCAAAACCGCCGTACACGACTTCCACGATGCAGCAGGATGCGGTCAACCGTCTTAATTTCGGCTCCAAAAAGACGATGGCTCTTGCCCAGATGCTTTATGAAGGGATCGAAATACCGGGTCACGGACATGTAGGACTGATTACATACATGCGTACTGACTCAACCCGTATTTCCGATGAAATGATCAAGCAGGTACGGCCGTACATTGAACGTGTTTATGGGAAAGACTATCTGCCGCCTAAACAGAATGTATATGCCAGGGGGAAGGATTCTCAAGATGCCCATGAAGCGATTCGTCCCACGAATCTGCAGTTTGCTCCGGATATGCTGGCGGCCGTTTTGTCCCGTGACCAGCTCCGGCTGTATACATTGATCTGGAACCGATTCCTTGCAAGCCAGATGGCGCCCCAGATTTCCCAGGCAACGAATGCAGTGCTCCAAAGCGGCATTTACACACTTCGCGCGACAGGGACGCAGATATTGTTTGATGGATTTACGGTACTCCGGACGGTAAAAGAAAAGAAGCAGGATAATGAAGAGCTTCCTATTCTGCCGGCGCTCCATAAAGGACATACGGTACTCAATACAAAGGCGGAAGGAGAGCAGCATTTCACCGCGCCGCCGCCAAGGTACACGGAAGCCAGCCTGATTAAGACACTTGAGGAGAAGGGGATAGGCAGGCCGTCTACATATGCGCCTATTTTGGATACCATCCAGAGGCGTAAGTATGTGGAAAAAGAGGGAAAACAGTTTGTTCCCACAGATATCGGGTTTAAAGTGACGGATCTTTTAAAGAAATATTTTGCTGGTATTGTCAGTGTGGATTTCACCGCGCAGCTGGAAACCTGGCTGGATAAAATTGCTGACGGCAAAGCGACGTATAAAAAGGTCATGAGCGGGTTCTGGGATGTTTTTGAGAAGGAACTGCAGAATGCCAACCTGGAGGCAGCGAAGACGAAGGAAGAAAATCAGGAAGTATCCGATGTAATCTGCGAAAAATGCGGTGCCCATATGATTGTGAAGATGAGCCGTTACGGGAAATATCTCGCCTGCCCGAATTTTCCTTCCTGCAAAAATATCAAGCCTTATCATACGGGAGAAGAAAAGGAAGAGATTTCCGATGTGGATTGTGACAAGTGCGGCGCGAAGATGGTGTACCGCCAGGGGCCGTACGGCAGATATCTGAAGTGCCCGGAATGCGGGCAGAACAAAGCGATCGTTATTGATACGGGCGTAGAGTGTCCGAAATGCCATGAAGGCCATCTGGTGAAGCGCCGCTCAAAGCGGGGGCGTTATTTCTATGGCTGCAGCCGTTATCCGGCCTGCGATATGGCAGTCTGGAATGAACCGGTTAATGAGTTCTGCTCTGTCTGCGGCGCGATCAAGGTAAAGAAGGTTCGGAAAAATAAGGAGGAAGAGCTTATCTGCTCTAATCCCGAGTGCACAACGCATCCGAAAAAGAAAACTGTGACGAAAACTTCGGCAGCAGAGAAAAAGACAACAACTGCAAAGAAAACGACTGCCGGGGCGGCGGGGAAAACAAAAACAGGAGCCGGTGATTGATGGAGAAGGTTACGGTAATCGGAGCCGGTTTAGCAGGAAGCGAGGCTGCCTGGCAGCTGGCGGAAATGGGGGTTCCCGTGAAGCTGGCGGAAATGCGTCCGGCAATCGGAACGCCTGCCCATCATACGGGATATTGTGCGGAACTGGTTTGCAGCAATTCTTTCCGCGCGGCGGCTCTTACCAATGCGGTAGGACTTCTGAAAGAAGAGATGCGCCGGCTCGGATCGGTGATCATGGAATGTGCCGATGCCCACCGTGTCCCTGCAGGCGGTGCTCTGGCGGTGGATCGTAACGGATACGCGGCGGCAGTGACGGAAAAGATAAAAAGTCATCCGCTGATTGAATTTGTCAATGAAGAAATCAGGGAAATACCGGAAGAAGGGATCGTGATTATCGCGACCGGTCCGCTGACAGACGGCGCTCTTGCGGACAGCATAGAAAGTTTCTGCGGCGGCGAAGGACTTCACTTCTATGATGCCGCAGCGCCCATCGTGATGAAAGAATCCCTTGATATGGACATCGTGTACCGGATGTCCCGCTACAATAAGGGAGAGGCGGCATACCTGAACTGCCCCATGAACGAAGAGGAATACAATGCATTTTATGAGGCGCTCAGGACGGCGGAGACAGCAGAAGTCCACGGGTTTGAAGAAGGAAATGTCTTTGAAGGGTGTATGCCTGTGGAAGTGATGGCGCAGCGCGGTAAGGATACGATGCGTTTCGGGCCGATGAAACCGGTAGGACTTCCTGATCCGCGGACAGGAAAGGAACCGTATGCTGTTGTCCAGCTGCGTCAGGATAATGAAGAAGATACGATGTACAATATTGTCGGCTTCCAGACTCATCTGAAATGGGGTGAGCAGAAACGGGTTTTCGGCATGATTCCCGGACTTGCTGATGCGGAGTTTGTCCGCTATGGCGTGATGCATCGGAATACCTATATCCATTCGCCCGATTTACTGGAAGCCACTATGGAAACCCAGCAGCGGAAAGGACTCTTTTTCGCAGGGCAGATGACAGGCGTGGAGGGGTACGTGGAATCGGCGGCATCGGGAATCGTGGCGGCCTATTCCGCAGCGGCGCGGGCGGCGGGAAAAGAACCGCGGGCATTCCCGAAGGAGACGGCAATTGGTGCGCTTTGCCACTATGTTTCTCATTTCATCGGAAAGAATTTCCAGCCGATGAATGTGAATTTCGGATTGCTGCCTCCTTTGCCTGAAAGAGTGAAGAAAAGAGAAAAGAATGGAAAGCTGGCGGCGCGGGCATTGTCTGTTCTGGATGCATTTATAAAGAAATAGAACAAAGCCGTTTCTTTCAGGGGACGGCTTTTATCGCGGGGTATAATAAAGGAAGTGAACTTACTATTACCTGAAACATAAAAGTACAAGGAGGAAATATGTTTACTGCAACAACGATACTGGCTGTAAAGAAAGACGGACAGACGGCTGTGGCCGGTGACGGGCAGGTTACGATGGGCAATGCCGTGGTGATGAAGAATACGGCGCGGAAGGTGCGCCGCCTGTATCATGGAAAGGTCATCGCCGGATTTGCCGGTTCCGTGGCGGATGCATTTGCTCTTTTTGATAAGTTTGAAGGAAAACTTTCTGATTGCAATGGAAATCTGGTGCGTGCTGCCGTGGAGTTCGCCAAAGAGTGGAGGCGGGATCGGGTGCTCCAAAAGCTGGAAGCTCTTTTGATTATGACGGATGGCGACCATTTATTTCTTGTATCAGGCAGCGGAGAGGTTATCGAGCCGGATGATGGCATACTGGCAATCGGGAGCGGCGGAAATTATGCTCTTGCCGCAGCTCGCGCTTTGTGTTCGGTGTCGGATTTATCAGCGCGGGAGATTGCGGAACGGTCACTCCATGTGGCGGCGGATATCTGCGTATATACGAATCATAATGTGATTGTGGAGGAAATAGGATGAAAGATCTGACACCACGGAGAATTGTGGAATATCTTGATGAATACATTGTGGGACAGCAGAATGCGAAACGGTCTGTCGCTGTCGCCCTGCGGAATCGTTGGCGCAGCAGCCGGCTTCCTAAGGAAATAGCCCGTGAAGTAAGTCCGAAAAATATTCTTCTTATCGGTCCCACCGGAGTGGGAAAAACGGAAATTGCCCGCCGTATCGCTGCGCTGACAGGTGCCCCTTTCGTAAAGGTGGAAGCGACGAAGTATACGGAAGTCGGCTATGTGGGCCGCGATGTGGAATCTATGGTGCGCGACCTGGCGGAAGAAGCGGTGCGCCTTGTGAAGAAGCAGGAATCAGGTCGTCATGGGAAAGATGCGGAAGAGGCGGCGGTGCAGAAAATTGCTGAAATCATGTGGCCTGCAAAGAAAAAGGAAACGAGATCTCCTATGGAAATTATTTTAGGGGAAAAGGCGGAGAAGACAGGTGTTTCAGATGAAGGGGAAAGGGAGAGAAGAAAGAATCTGCTTGCCCGTATCAGGAGCGGCGAATTGGACGACCGCCAAATAGAAGTGGAATTGGAAGAAAAAGGAAATATTGAAGATACAGCGGACAATGAACAGGCGAATCGGATTTCTCAAATATTCGCATCCATGATGCCGAAAAAGATGAAGAAGAGGAAAATGACAGTGCGCATGGCCAAAACTGTTCTTGCGGAGGTTTCTGCCGAAGAGATGGTGGATATGGATGTTGTCCGTGACAGGGCGGTTGCGCTTGCTGAAGAACGGGGCATTATTTTTATTGATGAAATCGATAAGATTGCGGGGAGACACGGTGCATCCGGCGGGCCTGACGTATCCCGTGAAGGGGTGCAGCGGGATATCCTTCCCATTGTGGAAGGGGCGACGGTGAAGACCAAGTACGGACGAATAAAGACGGATCATATTCTTTTCATGGCGGCTGGTGCGTTCCATGTATCAAAACCGAGCGATTTGATTCCTGAGCTGCAGGGACGGTTCCCGATCCGTGTAGAATTAAAAAGCCTTACAGAGGAGGATCTGCGGAAGATTTTAACAGAACCGCGGCAGGCTTTGATCCGGCAGTACACGGCGCTTTTGGAAACGGAAGGCGTCACAGTGACGTTTACGGAAGATTCTGTCAGTGCGATTGCGGAAATCGCATCTGTGGTGAATTCGGAAACGGAAGATATCGGTGCGAGGCGGCTTTATACGATTCTGGAGCGGGTACTGGAGGAGCTGTCTTTTGAAGCATCTGAGCTGGAAAATAAAGAAGTTACCATTGACGGTACTTATGTGAGGCAAAAGCTTGGGGAAATCACGAAGGATATGGATACATCAAATTACATTTTGTAAAAAGAAGAAAGGGAGCCTCCAAAACGGCTCTCTTTTTAATGTAAAGGTCGTAAATGAAATAAGTTGACGAAGGGATTGTCGAAAATTATAATGAAGGAAAGTTCTGAAAGGAAAAGGAGGATATTATGCGCAATGAAATACTGGAGTATTTCCGCAAAGCAAATGGAAATTATGTGTCGGGGGAACAGATATCCAGAGATTTAAACGTATCCCGTACAGCAATCTGGAAGCATATCAATATTCTGAAAAGCAGGGGATATATTTTTGAATCAAGCACACGGAAAGGATATCGGCTGATTTATGCGCCGAATTTACTGACACCTTTGGAAATTGCCAGTGTTCTCCATACGGAAACGCTTGGAAAGAAAGTGGTTTATTTTGAATCGACACCGTCCACAAATGAAGAAGCCAAAAAGATTGCAAGGGAAGGCGCGGAAGAGGGGACGATCGTCGTGGCAGAGGAACAAACGACCGGCCGCGGACGCCTTACAAGGCATTTTTATTCTCCTTTTGCGAAAGGGATTTGGTTTTCTGTCATTTTCCGTCCCACGTTTTTCCCGATGGAGGCATCAAAGAGCACGCTCCTTGCAGCAGTAGGAGTCTGCCGCGGTATCCGCCGTCTCGGACTTGCTGATGCAGGTATCAAGTGGCCCAACGATATTCTCTATCATGGGAAGAAATTGGTGGGGATGCTTTGCGAGATGTCGGCTTCTATGGAAAAGATTGATTATATTATTATGGGAATCGGCATCAATACGGGAGTGAAGGAAAAGGAATTCCCTGAAGATTTCCGCGGCCATGCGACGTCTTTCCTGAACGAAGGGGTTAATGTGTCCCGCCGGGATTTGCTGGCAGCCGTCCTGGCCGAGCTGGAAGCGGAGTATAAGCTGGCACAGACAGAAGGGTTTGGCCGCGTACTTGATGACTGGCGGAAATTATCCGTGACTCTTGGCGAAGAGGTGCGCGTGATTTTCGGCAATGATAATTATACCGGCAAAGCTGTGGATATTGATGATGACGGCTGCCTCCTGGTAGACACCGGCAGGGAAGTCCGCCGCGTAATGGCAGGCGATGTTTCCATCCGTCCGGCAGATGCGCCAATTCCGCAAAGATAAAACAGAAAAGAAGTAAAATAATTTATGGACAGAAATAAATTTCATTATATGTCGGGTGCCGCTTTATTTGCGGGAATCATGGCGGTACTTTCCCAGTTCGCTTTTCCCGTCGGGGCGGTGCCGGTTACATTACAGACGTTTGTTTGTGCTTTTGCCGGTGGTGTCCTTGGCTGGAAATGGGGCGCGGTTTCTATTTCCGTGTGGCTTCTTCTTGGCGCACTGGGCGTTCCCATTCTTACGATGGGCAAGGCAGGGGTTGGTATTTTCCTGAGCCCTGTGGGCGGTTATTATATCGGATTTATTCTTATGGCCGGTTTCAGCGGGATATATCTTAAAGAAAAAAGCCGCTTTTTCACCCAGGGAGTATTTGCGCTTCTGGGGCTCATCCTTTGCTACGCGTTGGGGACAGTTTGGTTCATGATGTACTTTTCTCTTGGCTTGGGGAAAGGAATGCCGCTTTGGACAGCCCTTACGATGACCGTTTTCCCTTTTATCGGATTTGATCTCATCAAAGTGGCCGCTGGTGTATTCTGCGGCATACGTATACAAAAAGCACTCCGAAACGCGGGACTCTTTTTAAATGAATAAATTTAATGAAAGGCGGATCCTCTGCCTTTTTTGCTTGACAGAATCGAGTCTTTATTGCATGATACACATGTGATAAATTACGGTTTCGTGATTTATAAACCAAGAGGGGAAATCCGGATCCGGAGGCACCTTTATTCTGAGAGGCGATGAATAATGCTGCTTGCTTTTGATGTAGGGAATACAAATATTGTCTGTGGTATTTACCGTGGAAAGGAATTGCTCAATCACTGGCGTCTGGCAACGGATACACTCCAGACTGCTGATGGCTATGCCAGTGTGTTGGGAACGCTGTTCCGTATTAACGGACTTCAGTTTTCCGATATTGAAGATGTCATTATTTCAACAGTGGTACCGCCGATTATTCCTATCCTTGAATCTCTTTCGCGCCGTTATTTCAGCGTGAATCCCATTCTTGTGGGACCGGGGATTAAAACGGGGCTGAATATCCTTTATGACAACCCGAAAGATTTGGGGGCTGACCGTATCGTTAATGCGGTAGCCGCCATCGCTGAATATAAGTGTCCTCTTATTGTTATCGATTTGGGAACGGCGACAACGTTTTGTGTCATCGATGAAAAAGGGAATTATCTTGGCGGGGCTGTTGCTCCGGGGATCAGTATTTCCATGGAAGCCCTTTTCCAACGGGCGTCCAAACTGCCGCGTATCGAACTGTTAAAACCGAATTCCATTATTTGTCGAAATACCGTGTCTGCCATGCAGGCAGGGATTTACTACGGCTTCGTGGGACAGATTGATGAAATCGTTACCCGTATTAAAGCGGAAATGAAACGGAACGATATCAAGGTCATTGCTACGGGCGGTCTGGCGACGCTTATGGCGGGCGCATCCCGAACGATTGACAGGGTGGATTCCATGCTTACTTTGAAAGGTCTTTTGATTCTCTATGAAAAAAACAAGGGGGATCGGAAACCATGTATGTAAAAAATACTTGAAATTTCAGTCAGTGCCGGTTATAATATGGAACACATGGCCGGTTAGTCAAACGGTTAAGACGCTGCGTTCTCAGCGCAGAGAGTATGGGTTCGAATCCCATACCGGTCACCAGAAAAGGTTTCGCTGAATGATGGAAACATCTTTGGAGAAACCTTTTTTTCTGGCTTGATTTTTCTTGTATTCATGATGATGGTATAATGAAATGACAAGATAGGAGATTAACAATGGATAGTAAAATTAAAAAGTGGATCATGGTGATGCTGGCGGTTCTTGTTATTTCCGCTGCAGCGGCAGGTTTTATGCCTGAATGGAAAAAGACGTCCGCCATCGGGAAGGGTAAGGACTATGTGGCGGAAATCCGCATTGATGGTACTATTTACGGCGGTCCCCGCAATGGGACTCTCCTGGGGGCGTCAGAAGGCGTTTCCAGCGAGCAGGTGATGTATGAAATGGAACAGGCGCGGAAGGATAATCGGGTAAAGGGCGTCCTTCTCCGCATTAACAGTCCCGGCGGTTCTACGGGAGCAACGCAGGAAATTGCGGAAGAAATGGACAAGATTAAGAATGCGGGAAAGCCGATCGTCGTTTCCATGGGGGATATGTGTGCCTCTGCAGGATACTGGCTCGCCAGCAAAGGCGATTATGTTTTTGCCAATCCTGCTACCCTGACAGGAAGTATTGGCGTGTACATGGATTATACGAATGTTGAAGAGCTTATGGATAAGCTGGGTGTAAAAAATGAAAAAATCAAAAGCGGTGCCCATAAGGATATTCTTTCTATGTACCGGCCCATGACAGGAGACGAGCAGAAAATGCTTCAAACCATGGTGGATGATATTTACAGCCAGTTTGTGAAGACCGTGGCTGACGGAAGACGTATGGAAGAAAGCCGTGTAAGAAGTGTGGCTGACGGACGGATTCTTACCGGCCAGCAGGCTATGGAACTGGGACTGGTTGATGCGATGGGGAATTATTATGATGCCTTGAATTATGCGGGAGGCGTCGCCGGAATAGAAGGGGACAGTGTACCGGTGAAAAGATATTCCGTAGGAACATCCTGGAAAAATATCCTTGCAGGGGAAATGGACAGTGCTGTGAGGAGTTTAGCAAAAAACATTTCAGATAATATATGGGGCACGTTTTCCCAGACGCCGGCACCCTCTGTTCGTTAAGGAGCTATGATGAATACAGTTTTAGATTTAATATACCGTTTGCTTGCCCATCCCACAGACGCGATGTCTGATGTGACTACCGGTGAAAAAATGAAAGAAAGCAGTATCATCTGGGGATTCGTGGTTTTGCTTCTTGCCCTTTCTTCTGTGGAGGCAGGAAGTTTTGTGACCGCTTTTCTGGCATCTTTTGTCGGGACAGGTTCTCTCCTTTTGATACACAGTGCCGTGGTGGATTATATTTCCGGACTCCTTGGCGGGCGGGGGACGGCAAGAGGGATTACGGCGGGGTTCATGTGCGCGTCGATCCCTTATGCTTTTTCTGTTTTCTTTTCTCTTATAGGACAGTTTGGCCTGGACGGCATCCACAAATTTGCTGTTTTTGCTATTGTTGTCTGGAGCTTTTTCTTAGACATTCTTGCCATCCGCGCAAATTACGGGTTTGGGAAAGGGAAAGCCTTTTTTATCAGTATTTCTCCTTTCCTTCTCTGCGGCATGCTGATTACTGCATTGTTTGTTATCGGTATTATGACGGCTCTTGCAGGTATTTCGGAACTCCAGGATGTGGAGGGGATCATAAATTCTTTCTGAGAAAACGGGGGTACCGGCAGCTTATCGGGACACTGAATATTGCCTGGTTGTGGTATAATGACTTAGTATTACATGGCTGAATTTTGAAATAAATGATTCATTTATTGGAGTTTTGCAGGAGGAAATATTATGTGCGGTATATTGGGCTATGTGGGAAATGGAAATGCTTCCGATTTCCTGATAGAAGGTCTGCGCCGTCTGGAATATAGAGGTTATGATTCGGCAGGCATTGCCGTGTATGAAAATGGGAAAATCGAGATTGAGAAAAAAGCGGGACGTCTGGTAAATTTGGAAAAGGCGCTGGAGTCCCATCCTTTACGTGGAAATATCGGTATCGGGCATACCCGATGGGCAACTCACGGCAAACCATCAGATGTGAATGCCCATCCCCATGGGGATGAAAATAATCATTTCGTCATCGTTCACAATGGCATTATTGAAAACTACATGGATTTGAAAAAAGATCTTCTGAAAAAAGGCCATGTATTCAAGTCTGAAACGGACAGCGAAGTCGTTGCCCATTTGGCGGAAGAGCTTGATGACGGTGATTTTTTCTCTACCGTCCGCAAGGTGCTTGCTGTAATCGATGGTTCTTATTCTCTTGTATTCATGCATGATGCCGATCCCGATACGATTATCTGCACAAAGAAAGATAATCCGCTGATTATAGGGCTTGGTGAAGATGAGAATTTCATTGCGTCCGATATTCCTGCAGTGATTAATCATACCCGCCGTATTTATATTTTGAATGACGGGGAGATTGCGGTCGTAAAAAAAGACAGTGTTTCCGTGTTCAGTGCTGACGGTCTTCCTATTTCAAAAAAAGTACAGGAAGTTACCTGGTCGGCGGAAGCGGCGGAAAAGGGCGGATTTGACCATTTTATGCTGAAAGAAATTTATGAACAGCCGAAAGCAGTTCGTGATACTGTAAAAATTCATTTGAAAAAAGACGGCACTGTGTTTTTTGATAAGCTGAATTGGACGAAAAACAGTCTTGAAAATATTGACAATATTCTGATCACTGCCTGCGGTACGGCATATCATGCGGGGCTGGTGGCAAAGCACTATATCGAACGGTTCGCGAAAATTCCGGTTTCCGTGGAAATCGCGTCGGAATACAGATACAGCCGCCCTCTGACGACGGGAAGGACGTTATGTATCGTTATCAGCCAGTCCGGTGAAACGATCGATACACTGGCGGCGCTGAAAGAAGCAAAGCGTCTTGGTGCCCAGAGTATCGCGGTGACAAATTCCATCGGATCTTCCATTGCCCGTGAAACAGATGTGGCCATTTACACACTGGCCGGTCCGGAAATCGCCGTGGCATCTACAAAAGCATATACTACACAGCTGGTTTCCCTTTTGATGCTTGCTCTCTATATGGGGCAGGTAAAAGAGAGTATTTCTTTGGAACTGGTGAGGAAGCTGACTGCCGCTCTGCTTGAACTGCCGAAGCAGATTGAAGAAGTGCTTACTGAAAAGGAACATATGTCTGAGGTGGCGGACCGCCTGATTAAAGCAGAAGATATTTTTTATCTTGGGCGCTCTATTGACTATGCTATTGCCATGGAAGGAGCACTGAAACTGAAAGAAGTTTCTTATATCCATGCGGAAGCATATGCGGCCGGTGAATTAAAGCATGGCACACTGGCTCTTATTTCTGCCGAAACGCCGGTTATTGCCGTGGCAACACAGAATAATGTGAGAGCTAAGATGTACAGCAATATACAGGAAGTACGCGCCCGCGGTGCAGATGTACTAGGAATCGGTTATGATGATGATCATGAGCTTGAAAAATATACTACAGGAATCGTGAGAATTCCGAAAGTAGACGAATTTATCGCCCCTATTCTTTCTGTCATTCCTATGCAGCTTCTTGCATACTATACCGGTATCAAACGGGGCAATGACGTGGATAAGCCCCGTAACCTGGCCAAATCGGTCACTGTGGAATAAGGAGCATAGATACATAATGGATGTTATTTTTTCGGGAATCCAGCCCAGCGGTTCTTTAACTTTAGGAAACTATCTGGGGGCATTGAAAAATTTTATCCCTTTTCAGGAAAAAGCGGAATGTTACTATTGTGTTGTAAACCAGCACGCGATTACTGTTCCCCAGAATCCGGCACTGCTTCATGAACGGACACGGAATCTGGCGGCGCTCTATATCGCGGCAGGGATGGATCCGAAGAAGGCGACGATTTTTGTCCAGTCGGAAGTACCGGAGCATGCCATGCTTGGATGGATGATGATTTGCAGTGCGTATGTGGGAGAAATGGAACGCATGACGCAGTATAAGTCAAAAGCACAGAAAGAGGAAAAGAAAGAGGGGTTTATTCCCCTGGGACTTTTAACATATCCGCCCCTTATGGCTGCCGATATTCTCCTGTATCAGGCAAATCTCGTGCCGGTTGGTGAAGACCAGCGCCAGCATATGGAAATTACAAGGGATCTGGCGGAACGTTTTAACCGCAAGTATGGCGAAGTATTCACCATTCCTGAAATGTGGGCCCCCCAGGGCGGGGCGAGAGTCATGAGCCTTCAGGAGCCGACAGGTAAAATGAGCAAGTCTGATGATAATGAATGGGCGACCATCCATATGCTGGATACAGCAGATGTAATTGTGAAGAAAATAAAGAAGGCAGTCACCGATTCAATGGCGCATGTCCACTATGACAAGGCGAATCAGCCCGGTGTTTCCAATCTGATGAGTATCTATTCGGCTATTTCCGGAAAGACTTTTGAAGAAATAGAAACGATGTACGATGGGCAGGGATACGGCACGTTCAAGAAAGATGTAGCTGACTTGGTAGTAGAAGAACTCAGTCCGATCCGTTCCCGATATGATGAGCTTACAGGAACCCCCGAACTGGATGCCATTCTTGATGACGGTGCCGTCCGCGCCCGTGCGAAAGCCCGCGTGACGTATGAAAATGCAATTCATGCCATGGGGCTGTATAGAAAATAATAGGAATGAGAACCGCGATGACTTCACCGCGGTTTTTTGCGTATTGAATGGTATTTCATTCTGAGGAATTTTTACAAAAAATATCGTCCATGGTAAAATACACATGAATTTTTTACGGAGGTAAAAGAAATGCGTAAATTATATATTTTGGAACTTGCTGCGGTCTTATGGCTGTGTATGGCAGGCTCCGTATCGGCAGAAATTCTTCACATGGGAATGCGTGGCGCCGCTGTGGAATCCTTGCAGAATGATCTGGTAGAAGCGGGATATCTGGCGCGTACGGTAGATGGCGACTATGGATCGACCACGGTGAAGGCGGTATCGGAATTTCAAAAAGATCATGGACTCCCTGTTACGGGAAAAGCAGATGACAGCACACAGGCAAAGCTGAAAGAAGATGACGGGAAAGGGTATCGTGATGGAGGCGGGATCGTATATGCCCAGGGAAATCGGGGGGATATGATTGCTGAACTGCAGGACCGTCTTGCGGCGGCAGGCTATCTCACTGGCGCTTCTGACGGTATCTATGGCGGGGATACGGCGGCTGCCGTGGAACAGTTCCAAAAAGACCACCGACTTCCGGTGTCGGGAGCTGTAGATGAACAGACACTTTCCCTTTTGGGCGGGGTAGAAACGGGAGAGGCAAAAAAAGAAAACAAAAAGGAAATAAAGAAGGAACAAAAGAATAAAAAAGACATGCATTATACAAAAGGTGACCGCGGGAGTGAGATCAAAACATTACAGAATAAGCTCCGCCGCGCGGGGTATCTGGACGGGGAAGCAGACGGAATTTACGGTAATGACACAGAAAGCGCCGTGCACGCACTGCAGGAAGAACATGGTTTATCCGTTACAGGAAATGTGGATGATGCTACGTGGAAACTGCTCGGCGGGTTAAGCGCTCCTTCTGCGGGCGGCACGTTAAAAGCAGGAGATCGGGGCAAGCGCGTCGTTAAATTACAGAACAGGCTCCTTCTGCACGGGTATAATCCTGGCGGTTCTGATGGTATTTACGGAGCGGCAACAGCAGAGGCGGTCCGTAAATTGCAGGCGGAAGAAAAACTGGAAAGGACAGGAATGGCAGATACCAATGTGTGGGAACGTTTGGAAAATGCGCCAAAATTTACGGGGAAGTATAAAAAATCATTTCAAATGAGATCTACGGCATACACGCCGACGGACGGCGGCGGCTCCGGCCGTACCGCCTTGGGAAACTATGCAGGGAAAGGGCATGCGGCAGTAGACCCTGATGTGATTCCTCTGGGGAGTATCGTATATATTGAGGGATACGGCTATGCCATTTGTGATGATATCGGCGGAGCCATACAAGGATATGTTATCGATGTCGGTGTGGACAACCTGGAGCAGGCATACCAGTGGGGGTCAAGAGATAATATTACCGTTTACCTTATTTCCTGAAGTTTTAAGTTAAGTGATAAAGAGCTGCGTGGTGAAGAACGGACACGCGGCTTTTGTATTGCAGCAGCAAGTCTGTTTTGCTAAAATAAATTGGGAAAACTTGTTTTATGAGGCAATCTATTTTCTGAAAATATATGCGCGTTGTAAAAAACGGCGGGAGGCAATATGGAGAGTTTAACGGCAGTCGTTTTGGCTGCAGGCCAGGGCACAAGAATGAAGTCGCAATGGCCGAAAGTTCTGCACAAAGTTTGCGGCGTCCCTATGGCGGAGCAGGTCATTCGTACGGTAAAAAAGGCAGGATCTGAAAAATGTGTGGTTGTCACGGGATTCAAAGAGGAACTTGTTCGTGAAAGGCTTGCCGGAGAAAATATTTATTTCGTCCATCAGGAGGAACAGCTGGGGACCGCCCATGCGGTGATGCAGGCGGTTCCTTTGTTTAAAGATAATCGTGACGGGTATGTGCTTGTGGTTTGCGGGGATACACCTCTTTTGCGCAAGGAAACGATAGAAGGTCTCGTCTGTGCGTGCAGGGGGCATGACGGCGCCGCGGCTGTCCTGACGGCAATTATGGACAATCCTTTCGGATACGGAAGAGTTCTCCGCGATGCAAAAGGACATATGATTTCCATTGTGGAACAGAAGGACGGTACGCCGGATCAGCTGGCTGTCCATGAAATCAATACAGGGACGTATGTGTTCAAAACAGGTGCACTGCTTGATTCTTTGGAGAAGGTGGACAATAAAAATGCCCAGGGTGAATATTATTTGACTGATGTGTTTGAGATATTAATTAAGGCGGGGCGGAAAGTGATTCCTGTTGCAGCTGAAGACGCAAGCGAGACAATGGGCGTTAACTCCCGTATCCAGCTGGCAGAAGCTGACCGCATCCTTCGCATCCGTAAAGCGGAAGACCTGATGGCGGCAGGTGTCACAGTCACCGATCCGTACAGTACATATATCGAGCAGGATGTAGAAGTGGGACAGGATACGGTGATTTTACCGGGAACAATGCTGCAGGGGAAAACAAAAGTAGGGAAAAACTGTACTCTTGGTCCCGATACGCAGCTTACCGATGTGATTTGCGGTGATGGTAATCATTTAAACCGTGTATATGCCCATTCCTGTGAATTGGGAGATAATAATGAAATCGGGCCGTTTGTCCACTTACGTCCCGAGACCTGTCTGCACAATGATATTAAAATCGGGAATTTCGTAGAAGTGAAAAATTCCGACGTGGACGATGGCACGAAACTGCCGCACCTGATTTACTGCGGCGATTCCGATTTAGGGAAAAACGTGAATTTCGGATGCGGAACGGTAACGGTAAACTTTGACGGAAAAAATAAGCACCGCTGCACGATTGATGAGCATGCATTCATCGGGTGCAATACAAATCTTGTGGCACCGGTTCATATAGGGGCAAGGGCGTTTACCGCCGCGGGCTCGACGATTACGAAGGATGTTCCTGCCAAAGCGCTTGCTGTGGGCAGGGCAAAGCAGGTGAATATTGAAAATTGGGTAAAAGAAGATACATATAAAGATTAGCCTGTTTTATATTTCCGTCCAAGCAGGATAGTTTCTGTTTGAGAAAGGGTATATAATATAAGAAATGCTGCCATGAAGACGGCATGGGGGAGTTATTGTCGGAGATCCCGCAGGGGAGAAAAGGAGAGCATCATAAATGGATATGGAAGGTACATCGAGACTGAAAATTTTCACAGGAACCGCGCATCCGGCTCTTGCAAAAGAAATTTCAGATTATATCGGCGTTCCGCTTGGAAAGTCTTTGTGCGGAAGATTTAATAATGGCGAAATACAGGTCATGATTAATGAAAGTGTCCGTGGCAAAGACTGTTTCATCATCCAGCCGACAGGTTCACCGGTAAACGATAACCTGATGGAAATGTTGATTATGGTGGATGCGCTTAAAAGAGCTTCGGCACGTAATATTACCGTGGTCGTCCCTTATTACGGCTATGCCCGCCAGGACAGGAAAACCCGCGGCAGAGAACCGATCAGCGCGAAACTGGTGGCGGATCTGCTTGGAACGGCCGGTGTTACAAGAGTGGTGACCATGGATCTCCACGCGGGACAGATCCAAGGCTTCTTCGATGTCCCTGTAGATCATCTGGCTTCTGCAGCGCTGCTTGCCGATTATGTAAAATCCAAGAATCTGGAAAATTTGACGGTCGTATCCCCTGATCTGGGCGGTGTAAACCGCGCCAGAGATCTGGCTGACCGCGTAGGCGCGCCTATCGCTATTATTGAAAAACGCCGTCCGGAACCGGGCGTAGCAAAGGTTATGAATATTATCGGCGACGTAAAAGGGAGAAACTGCTTCGTTGTTGACGATATCGTAGACACGGCAGGCTCCCTTTGTGAAGGTGCGAAAGCACTCATGGAGTACGGTGCTGCCGGTGTGTATGCGGCTGTATGCCATCCTGTGCTGACCGATCCGGCGACAGAAAGAATTAAAGAATCTGTGTTGAAAGAATTGGTAGTGACCAATTCGCTGCCCATAGAAAAAGAAAAAATGCAGGATAAATTGACAGTGCTGTCCGTGGCGCCTCTCCTTGGGGAAGCGATTCTTCGTATTTTCCATGACGCTTCTGTCAGCGCTCTTTTCGATAAATGAAATTGGTGGCAGGACTGGGGAATCCCGGTAAAGAATATGAACATACCCGCCACAATATGGGATTCGATGTTATTGACGAGTTGGCCCGCCGCTGGTCTTTGAATATCTGGAAAACGGACATGAAAGCGGAGATCGCTTCCGTTGTGAGGTTCGGCGAAAAGATCCTTCTGGTGAAGCCGCTGACTTATATGAATCTCAGCGGGGACGCAGTAGGAGCGATTGCCAATTACTACAAAATACCTGCAGAAGATATTTATATCATCTGCGATGATTTGGATTTGCCGGCGGGGAAAACACGGATTCGAAAGAAGGGTTCTGCCGGCGGTCATAATGGCATCAAATCCCTGATTGCCGGCCTTCACACGGAGGAATTCGTCCGTTTCCGTATCGGGGTGGGACATCCGAAGGACGGGCATACCGTTATTGAGCATGTTCTTGGTCGGCCTTATGGTGAAGAAATTGAACGTATCGAAGCCGCAAAGAAATATACTGCTGATTCCGTGGAACGGGCGTTAGAAACCACTGTGGACAAAGCTATGAATGAATTTAATCCCAAACGGGGGAGATGAAGATATCCGTGAATATAGAGAAGGACTCTTTATGTTCACGGTTCTTTATTATGGATACGTATAGAAATCCGTTTTGACTCAAAAAATTATTCAGCTGTTGTAAAATCCAAGATCGTCTATCGTGTGGAAGAGGATTATCGCCATTGGACAGTATGGTAAAATAGAAAACAAAAGATCTTGTACGGGAGATATCATGAATGGGAAATTGATTGTGCTTGAAGGCATTGATGGAAGCGGGAAGGCGACGCAGTCAGGACTTTTGGAGGATCATCTTATTAAGAGTGGAAAAGATGTCATGCATATTTCTTTTCCTGATTATGGAAGTCCTTCCTCGGCGCTGGTGAAAATGTACCTGAACGGTGATTTCGGCAGAGCGCCGGGGGATGTGAATCCTTATGCGGCGTCCATGCTCTATGCGGTGGATCGTTTTGCTTCGTTTCGAATGAAGTGGAAATCTTTCTATGAAAACGGGGGGGTCGTGATTGCCGATCGGTACACGACGAGCAATATGGTTCACCAGATGACGAAGTACGATGATGAAGGAAAGCGGAAAGAGTTCCTTTCCTGGCTGGATCATATGGAATATGAAGAGTTGGAACTTCCCCGTCCGGATGTGGTGGTTCTCCTTGATGTACCGCCGGCTGTTTCAAAAAAATTGGTTCGTGAGCGGGCAAAGCAGGGCGGGTCTATGGATATCCATGAGCAGCATTCGGCATATCTTGAAAAGTGCTGTGATGCGTACCAGGTACTTTGTGAAACTTATGACTGGCTGCGTATTTCCTGCATGGCGGATGGCAGATTGCGGAGCGCGGATGACATTTCAAAGGAAGTGCTTGATGCTGTGCTTTCCCGGCTTGGATAACTGTTGACGGGATTTTTATTGATTTTATTCATGGGTTTGCTATAATTGAATAGGTTTAAGGAATATACAGGCATCAGTCTGTGTGTTTCCAATTATGTATCTTCAGGGCAGGGTGTGATTCCCGACCGGTGGTAAAGGTTTTCCTGAGCCCACGAGCCGTATGGCTGATTTGGTGTGATTCCAAAGCCGACAGTACAGTCTGGATGGGAGAAGATTGTTTTTCTGATTTCGTAAGAGCCTCCCTGAAGACGGGAGGTTTTTTATGCGGATCGATGATGACAAAAAGTTTATGGCGCGGGCGCTGGAGCTGGCGGCTAACGGGATGGGACATACCCGTCCGAATCCTATGGTAGGCGCGGTACTTGTAAAAGACGGCGAAATCATCGGTGAAGGATGGCACGAATTTTATGGCGGGCCCCATGCGGAAGTCAATGCTTTTGCCGATTGCAGGGCTGATCCCGCCGGAGCGACTCTTTATGTGACGCTTGAACCGTGCTGTCATTATGGAAAGACGCCGCCCTGTGCGGATCTCATCGCATCCAAGAATCTTGAGCGTGTCGTGGTTGCCATGCAGGATCCAAATCCGCTTGTGTCGGGAAAGGGTATCCGGAAGCTGAAAGATGCGGGGATTTTCGTGACGACTGGTGTGATGGAAAAAGAGGCGCAGGTTTTAAATGAAGTTTTCATGAAATTTATTACAGAAAAGAAACCTTTCGTCCTGTACAAATCAGCAGTGTCCATGGATGGAAAAACGGCATGCCATACGGGAAAGTCGCAGTGGATTTCATCGGAAGAATCAAGAGAAGAAGTTCGTACGCTGCGCGGTCTGTATGCGGCTGTCATGGCAGGGGCGGGAACGATTGCCGCAGATGATCCTCTGCTTACGGCACGGACGGAGGGATTGGAAGATCCTGTCCGCATCATCGCAGACGGCAAATTATCCGTTTCCATGGAGTCTCGTGTTTTCGGCGGCGATTCACGGGTGATTGTTCTGACTACTTCTTCCGCCGAGCCTGAAAAGGTGAAGGCTCTCCAGTCAAAAGGGATTGAAGTGATTTTTGCTGACAGCGATACGGAGGGCTGTGTTGATCTGGAAGCGGCCATGATCGGTCTGGCGGTGAAAGGGATCGACAGCATCCTTCTCGAAGGTGGAGCGGAAACGGCGGCAGCCGCTTTTGAAGCGGGTATTGTAGATAAAATCCGTTTCTATATGGCGCCTATACTTATTGGAGGGAAAGACGCACCTGGAGCAATCGGCGGTACAGGCGCGGCGCTTATTCCGGAAGCGGTGCAGCTGGAAAATATCCGTACCGAGCGGAGCGGTGTGGATCTTGTGGTAGAAGGATATGTAAAGAAGAGGAAAAAGGTACCTGCCGAAAGACCGCTGCCTGAAAAGTTTAAAGCGGATATCTCCGGGAAGAAAGGAAGCACTGCTGTTGAAAATGAAATAAGGGATCGGGAACCGGAAAAAATGCAGGAGGAAATAAAGGAACCTGCAGAAATGGAGAAAGCAGCAGAAAAAATGGCTGAAGCACAGGAAGCCAGACTGCCGGAAGGACAGGCGTAGCCATGTTTACCGGACTTGTGGAAGAAATCGGGCAGATTAAAAAGGTGGACCGCACAGGAAGTTCCTGCCGGCTTACAATTGCCTGCCATAAAGTGCTGGAAGGCACGAAAGCGGGTGACAGTATCGCTGTCAACGGAACCTGTCTTACGGTAACGGCTTTTGACGGGAGTACGTTTTCCTGTGATGTTACGCCTGAAACGATGCGGCGTACCGCCTTTTCCCTGTTTGCCGCGGGGACGCCTGTGAATTTGGAACGGGCGCTCCGTTTCTGCGACCGTCTTGGCGGGCATATTGTGCTGGGGCATGTGGATTTTACGGGACGTATTCTTTCTTCTGAAAAAGAAGGAATCGCTCTCAATCTGACATTTTCGGCGGAAGAAAAATATATGAAGTATATTCTTGAGAAAGGCTCTGTTGCCGTAGACGGTGTCAGCCTGACTGTGGCAAAAAGAGGAGATTCATCTTTTATGATTTCCCTTATTCCCCATACAGGAAGCCTGACGGTTCTTTCTGCTAAGCGCATAGGTGAGCCGGTGAATATAGAGTGTGATTATTTGGGAAAGTATATAGAGCAACTCATGCAAAAAGAACATGAGGGAGTAACAACAAAACGTTTAAAGGATTTAGGGTATGGAGGCCATTATGGAATTTAAATTTGATCCGATTGAAGAAATTGTGGAGGAAATCAGACAGGGGCATATTGTCATCATGCAGGATCCTGCTGATCGTGAAAATGAAGGAGACTATATCTGCGCCGCTGAATTTGCTACGCCTGAAAATATCAATCGCATGGCATCGGAAGCGAGAGGCTTGATTTGTATGCCTATGGCGGGGGAAATTGCCGATGCGCTGTATCTTGCTCCGATGGTTCGTCATAATACGGACAGCAACCAGACGGCATTTCTTACGTCAATTGATTTTAAGGATGCGGGAACGGGGATTTCTGCAGCAGCCCGTTCCATGACGGCTATGGAAGCGGTCAGAGACGGAGCCAATCCAGCAGACTTTAAACGGCCGGGGCATATGTTTCCCCTGAGAGCAAAGCCGTGGGGAGTTCTTGCACGGCCGGGACATACAGAGGCCACTGTGGATCTGGCCAGAATGGCGGGACTCAAACCGGCAGGTCTTTGCTGTGAAATCATGGATGCAGGCGGTGCGATGTCTGATAAGAAAAGCCTTTTTAAACTGGCAAAAGAAAAAGGTTTGAAGATTGGCAGTATTCAGGATCTGATTGAATACAGAAAGATTCATGAAAAACTTATTGAACGGGTCACGGAAGCGGATCTGCCTACCAGGTACGGTAAGTTTCGTATATATGGCTATGTGAACCTCATCAACCGCGAACACCATGTGGCGCTTGCGATGGGGAATGTAAATGACGGCAGACCCGTTCTCTGCCGTATCCATTCCGAATGTCTTACCGGAGACTGCTTCGGTTCCCGCCGCTGTGACTGCGGCGAACAGCTGGATACTTCTATGAGAATGATTGCAAAGGAAGGCAGGGGTGTACTCATTTATCTCCGTCAGGAAGGGCGCGGCATCGGCCTTATCAATAAGCTCCGCGCATATGCTTTGCAGGATGAGGGGTATGATACGGTGGAGGCAAACCTGAAACTCGGATTTGCCGCTGACCTTCGGGAATATATGACGGGTGCCCAGATTCTTCATGACCTTGGTGCTGAAACGATTCGTATTCTTACAAACAACCCGCAGAAAATCGGGGATGTAAGTGAATATGGAATTACTATTGCGGAACGGATCCCCATTGAAATGGAACCGCACAGCGAGGATAAATTTTATTTACAGACGAAGCAGGATAAAATGGGACATATGCTTCATGCCCATAAATGATTTACTGAAGGAGGCGGCTTATGAATATTATTTCAGGACTTTATAATGAAGGACAAATCAGAGTGGGTATCGTAGCGACCCGTTTTAATGAGGTGGTTGTATCCAAGCTGATTGACGGCGCGGCAGACGGTCTTTCCCGTCACGGAGTGGATATGGATACTGTAGATCTGGCATGGGTGCCGGGAGCGTTTGAGGTTCCCCTGACTGCGAAAAAGATGGCGGAGAGCGGCAAGTATGACGCCATTCTCTGTCTTGGCGCCGTTATTCGCGGAGAAACGGACCACTATGCTTATGTATCCACAGAGGTAACGAAAGGAATTGCCCAGGTATCGCTTTCCACCGGTGTACCCATTCTTTATGGGGTTCTTACTACTGACACTGTGGAACAGGCACTGAACCGTGCGGGGCTGAAGGCAGGAAACAAAGGTTTTGAATGTGCTTTGGATGCATTGGAGCTTGTTTCCCTTTATAAAAAAATCGGCAGGTAAGGAATAGAGAAGCTTGTCTGTTTGGACAGGCTTTTCGATTGCCCAAAGACTGCGCTGAAAGTATTTTTATGTGTTAAAATGAGGATATCAAAATGGTAAAGGGGAATCGTTATGGCAAATAAAGAAGGAAAGTTTTTTGAGCAGCTCGGTATGCTGGCGAAAGACGCCTGTGAAGCAGGGGAAGTGTTTCAGCGGATTACCGAAGGGAAAATGGAAATAGAGGATGGTGTGGATGCAGTCCATGCAATAAAAAAAAGAGCACGCGCGTCTTTGGGGAAACTGTATGAACGCATGTACAAAGTATACAAGGATCCGGCGGAAATCGAATTTGCCCGCGGGTTTATCGGGAAGATGTACGGCATTATTGATGTAATTCATGAAGTGGTGGATCGCTTCACTTTGTATGATATGGAAACGAAACCCCGTGAATTTTCTTCCATGGTCATGTTGGTACGGGATGCTCTTCTTGAAATGAAGAAAGTACTGGACTATACGGGGGACGTGGCGGCAAATTACATGAAAATGGAAGCGCGGTGCAGGAAGATTTATATTTTTGAGGAACGGGGAGATGAATTTTATCGGGAAGAAATCCGCCGTCTTTTTACGGAAAAACAATCTGCTGCCTATATGATTTATTGGAAAGATATTCTGGTGGATGTGGAAAGGATGCTGGATGCGGCAGCCGGTGCCGCAACACTCCTGCAAAAACTTTTTGTGCGGGTATAATGTGGTATCTTTTTTATGAATTGATATTGGACTTTTCTTGCAGTTTATGTATAATTAAAGTACATGGAGGAAATGCCATGGCGGTGGATGTACGTCCATCGAGCCGGTTTGATGATTATTTCCCTGATTATCAATTCGGCTGCGGATGATCATACTCCTCAATGAGCATCTTGCGCAAAGGAGGCGGTGTTACACCGCTTTTTTTGTTGCCTGCTTTCATTGCTACTGTCTTCCGGTGGTGATAAAATAACAATATTACAGAGTATGGAAGTTATGATTTCTGCAAGGAGGAAAATTGGAACGGGCTTATACGTGGTGTGACGGAAAGAGATTGGAAGTTACAGCAAAAACGCTGATTATGGGGATATTGAATGTAACCCCCGATTCCTTTTCTGATGGCGGAAGGTGGAATACGGCGGAAAAGGCACAATCTCATACAAGGGAAATGACAGATGCCGGCGCGGACATTATTGATGTAGGGGCGGAATCTACACGTCCCGGCGGTCAGCCGCTCACGGCAGAAGAAGAAATAGAAAGAATGAAAATATTTCTGCCTGTGGTTTTGAGGGAAAGCAGTGTTCCCGTCTCCGTAGATACTTATCATTGGAAAACGGCAGACTATGCCCTTCATGCGGGTGCCCATATGATGAATGACATTTGGGGACTGCAGTATGATCATGGGGAGATGGCAGAGGTAGCGGGCTGTCATCAGGTACCGGTCATTGTCATGCATAACAAAGCGGATACAAATTATAATGGTGATGTCATAGAAGAAATGAAAATATTTTTTGATAAGTCTTTAGACATCGCACTGCAGGCCGGTGTGAAAGAAGAGAATATCATTCTTGATCCGGGAATCGGTTTCGGCAAAGATGGGAATCAAAATATGGAAGTGCTGCGGCGGCTGGATGAACTGGTGCGGGCGTTCCCTTGCCCCTGGCTTCTTGGTGTAAGCAGAAAGCGGTTCATCGGCGCTATTTTGGATTTGCCTGCGGGAGAACGGGATGAGGGAACCGGAGCCGCGGGGTTATGGGGGATAAATAAGGGATGTTCAATTCTCCGTGTCCATAATGTGTCTATGGCGGTACGGATGGCAAAAGTCTGGGATGCGTTGAAAAATTGCACCGTTATATAATCTTGGGGGCGGAAATGGATAAGATTAAATTGCAGGAAATGGCGTTTTATGGACACCATGGGATTGACTCTGAGGAGAATACCCTGGGACAGCGCTTTTTCATCGATGTGGAAATGGACCTGGATTTGTCCGGTGCAGGTGAAAGCGACAACATTGAAGATTCGGTGAATTATGCGGAAGTGTTTTCTCTCGTACAGTCTATTGCGGAGGGGACGCCCTGTAAACTTTTGGAACGGGTGGCGGGAAAAATCAATGAAGAGATTCTCGTACGCTATTCTAAGGTGGAAGAGGTAGCAACAACCGTGCATAAACCGTCCGTACCCATCCACGGTATTTTGAAAGATGTTTCAGTGACGCTGCATAAAAAAAGATGAAGTATTTCATTTCAATGGGATCCAATGAAGGACCGTCAGAAGAGATTATGGGCGCGGCGCTCCACAAGCTTTCTCTCATGCCTCTTCTTTCCATCGGCAAGGTATCATCTCTCTATAAAACCCCGCCGTGGGGAAAGACAGATCAGGCGGAATTCCTGAATGCCGTTATCGAAGCGGACTGGCAGGATACGCCGGAAGGACTGCTGGAACTTTTGCTGGATACAGAAAAAGCTTTCGGCCGCAGACGGATGATGAGATGGGGGCCGCGGACATTGGATCTGGATTTACTTTATGGCGAAAATGTGGAAAAACAGACGGAATTTTTAAAATTACCGCATCCTTTTTTATGGGAGCGGCTTTTTGTGCTTGTTCCTTTTGCGGAAATCATGCCTTGTTTTATCTTTAAAGGACAGGATATACAAAGCAGGATCCGGGAACTTGGCGGAGATAAGGAAATCGTGAAACAGGAAATTACAGGGAAAGGAGCGTATCCGTGGCAGACGAAATAAGAAAAATCGCTAATCTGCGGACAGAAGCGTCAGCGCCGGATTTGCCCGGCCGTGTACAAAATGAAGAATTTGTTTTTGATGAAATGATTGGCGCGGAATTGGTGCAGGAAGTATGCCGCCATAAGGATATCAGGTCTGTTGAAAAGCTTTTTTCCCTGGCAGACCCCATTATGATTTCAGGCGCAGGAGATTCGCAGAAAGCTCTTTTAACAGCGATGGCGGCGAAAGGAGACAGTCCTTCCATCATCATCGTGCCGTCTCAAAAGGATGTATTTCGATGGGAAATGGATTTGCGGTTCTTTGCGCCTGATTTACATTTGTACTATTTTCCCCTGGTGGAAGAAACAGGATTCAACGTTACTTTTTCAGGAACAGAACGGCTTCGTGACCGCATGAAGGGGCTTGCAGGTCTTTTGGACGGGCACAGGGTAGCAGTGATCGCGACAGTCGTGGAAGCAGCGCAAAAAATTATCAGTCCGTCCGGTATCCTTGAGAATCTGATGACCATTCATATGGGCGAAGTTATCGAAAGAGAAATACTGGTGGGGAAGTTGGTAAAACTGGGATATGAACGGGTGGATCAGGTGGAGCGGTGCGGTCATTTTTCCGTACGCGGAGATATTGTGGACATTTTTGCCATTAACGAAAGTCATCCTTTCCGTGTCGAATTTTTTGATGATGAAGTGGACGGAATCCGTGTTTTTAATGAAGATACACAGCGTTCCATTGATATAAGAGACGATATATCCATTCTTCCCGCTGTCATCCGCGGGGAATGCTCTTCTTCCATCCTGTCATACCTGAATAGCGGCAGGATATTCTATGATGAGCCGCAGCGGTGTGAAGAAGAGTTAAAGAAGTATTTCCATGAAGAAGCTGAAAATAAAGAAAAAGCTTTTGATTGGGCGGGTCTTGTAAAGACAGGGCGGTCAGGCAGGAAATATAGAAACAGGGAGATCTTGTTTTCTTTCCTGAAAAGAGATGCGGATCTTTTCAAAGTTAAAGAAACCGCAACCTGGAAGGGGCGTACCATGGTGAATTACCAGCGGCAGATTTCTCTTTTCTTCAATGACCTGACGCGTCTTTTAAAGGAAGGCTGGTCTGCGGTTATTCTCACGCCCCGCCGCTCGGAACGGAAGGAATTGGAGCAATATCTGTCGGATTACCATGTGCCTGTTTCACAAAAAGTGCAAAAAGGAAAAGTTACGTTGTACGATGGCGTCCTTTCCGGCGGCTTTGAACTGCCTGATGCGAAGATGGCTTTTATCACAGCGGGAGATATCTTCGGAAAGCAGAAGGCAAGACGGTATAAAGCCGGAGGAAAAGGAAAACAGATCCGATATTTCTCCGATCTGGAGCCGGGAGATTATGTAGTGCAGCGTGTCCATGGCATCGGAAAATATATCGGGGTAAAAACCATTGAACTGGAAGGTGTCCACAGGGACTATATTACCATCCAGTATGCCGGGGCGGACAAACTTTACCTCCCCATGGAGCAGATTGCCAGTCTTGAAAAATATATCGGTCCTGAAGGGCAGACCCCTGCTCTTCACCGTATGGGCGGTGTCCAATGGGATAAAGTACGGAGAAAAGCCAAAAAGTCGATTGAGGAACTGGCAGAAAAATTGCTGGCCGTTTACGCAGACCGTGAAATCACGGAGGGAATTTCTTTCCTTCCCGATACGGCGGAGCAGCGTGAGTTTGAGGATACGTTTCCCTTCGTGGAGACGGATGACCAGTTGGAGGCCATACAGGCGGTAAAGCGCGGTATGGAACGGCCGCAGCCCATGGATATGCTCATTTGCGGCGATGTAGGGTTCGGTAAGACAGAAGTCGCCATGCGGGCGGTTTTCAAATGCGTCATGAGCGGCTTCCAGGCGATGGTTCTTTGCCCTACAACGGTCCTGTCGAGTCAGCATTATAAAACTTTTAAGGGAAGAATGGATTTCTTCGGGATTAATATTGCTCTATTAAACCGCTTTACGACAATGCGGGAGAAAAAAGAAATACTGTCGAAACTGGCAAGCGGAGAAATGGATGTAGTCATTGGAACGCATGCCGTTCTGTCAAAAAAAATTGAATGCCGCCATCTTGGCCTTCTTGTGGTGGATGAAGAGCAGCGGTTCGGCGTTATGCAGAAAGAAAAATGGAAATCCTGGTCAAAGAAGCTGGATATCCTTACTCTTTCGGCGACACCTATTCCCCGTACACTCCATATGAGTCTTACCGGTGTGCGGGATATGGTGGCGATGACACAGCCGCCGGCGAACCGCCATGCGATACAGACTTATGTGACAGAGTACGATGACACTATTGTGAAAGATGCTATTCTCCATGAAAAGGCACGCGGCGGACAGACCTATTTTATTTACAACCGTATAGAAAGTATACGGGCGATGGAAGCCCATTTGAGGGATATTCTGCCTTCTGATGTGACGATTGCCGTTGCTTACGGGCAGATGGACGGCAGAACATTGGAGAAAATCATGGTGGATTTCTTCGAGAAGAAATATGATGTTCTTCTTTGTACCACGATTATTGAAAATGGTGTGGACCAGCCTAACGCAAACACGATGCTCGTTTATGATGCGGATAAGCTGGGATTGTCTCAAATCTATCAGATGCGGGGACGCGTAGGCCGCTCGGAAAAAATAGCGCGTGCATGGTTCTTCTACCGCCGGGGGAAAGTCCTTTCCGAAGCAGCGGAAAAACGGTTGAATACGATCCGGGAATTTACGGAACTGGGAAGTGGATTCAAAATTGCCATGCGTGACCTGGAAATCCGAGGCGCAGGTAATCTCCTCGGTGCAGAACAGCATGGGAATATTGCAGGTGTAGGTTTTGCCACATACTGCAATATGCTGGAGGATACTGTATCACGTCTGCGGGCAGAGCGGGAAAATAAACCGGTACCCAAGAAAATGCCTGATACCACTGTGGAACTTCGCCAGGATGCCTATCTGGATGAAGACTACATCGGCAATGAGGGGCAGAAGATGGAAATTTACCGCCGTCTTGCCGTGGCGGCATCGGAAGAGGAACTGACCGATCTTATTGATGAAGTCATAGATCGTTTCGGCAGTCCGAGCCGGTCGGCAGAAAGGCTGTTCCTGGTATCCCGTATCCGTGTGCAGGCAAGACGTCTGGGAATCGGCAGTATTCTTGATGAAGGACAGACGCTTCTCATTGTATGGGCCGATGAAGAACCGATGCGTCGCTGGAATATGAACCGGCTGCCTCATTCTTATATGTCGAAGCTTCATTTTTTGCCAGGCGCGCCTGCCCGTGTTAGAATTAAAAAGACCGATATCCAGGGAAATACTGCTAAATGGATGTCGGATTTTATAGAAGAAATAACGAAAGAAATATATTCAGGAGAAAAACGTGCGTAAAAATTCATTTATTCAGGGTGCCCTCATCTTGACCGTTGCGGGGATCATTGTGAAGTTTATCGGGGCATTCAGCAGAATTTATCTGTCAAGGCTTCTTGGCGGAGAGGGGATCGGCCTCTACCAGATGGCCTATCCCATTTATATGCTGTGCCTTTCCATCTCATCGGCAGGACTTCCCGTGGCCATTTCCATCATGGTGGCGGAAAGAAACGCGGTGAATGATTATTGGGGCGGACAGAAAGTATTCCGTATCTCTATGACGGCACTTACCCTTACGGGTATCGTATTCAGCGCTCTTTTATATTTTGGCGCGGACTGGCTCGTCCATTCAGGTGTCGTAACTGATGAGAGAGCCTATTGGTCGCTCATCGCTTTATCTCCTGCGGTACTTTGTGCTACGCTTCTGGCATCGCTCCGCGGGTATTTCCAGGGTCTCCAGATGATGACGCCTACCGCTGTTTCGCAGATTGTCGAACAGCTTGTTCGTGTTGTCACAATGATTGCTCTTGCCATTGTGCTCATGCCTTACGGTTTGGAATACGGTGCGGCCGGTGCTACTTTTGGTGCGGCACCCGGTGCCTTTATCGGTATCCTTGTACTTATTGCCTGCTATTTTATGACAAAGAGCTGGCGGAGAGAACTGGCATCCCGGCAGGATTCTCATATAAAGCCTCTTGGTGTCGGAACGATTCTGAAACGCCTTTTGATACTGGCAGTCCCCGTTTCGCTGGCCAATATTATGCTTCCTGTTGTATCGAGTATTGATCTTTTCATCGTGCCCCGCCGCCTGGCCGTGGCAGGATTTTCCGTGGAAGAGGCGACCACGCTTTTTGGCTATTTGACAGGTATGGCGACAGCTCTCGTGAATATGCCGACTATTGTTACGGCATCCCTTGCGGCAAGTCTTGTTCCTGTTATTTCCGAGGCAGTGGCACAAAATAAGAGCGAGACGATCCTGAAACGAACGCATACCGCCATGCGGCTGGCGAACTTAATAACGATTCCTTCTTTCGTGGGTATGTGTGTCATCGCTACACCGATCTCTGCCATGCTTTACGCAATTCCTGATGCCGGTCCCTGTATTGCGGTCATGAGTTTCGGCGTGTTTCTTTTGGGCGTGCAGCAGGTCACTACGGGTGTTCTCCAGGGAATGGGAAAGACTGCTGTTCCTTTTATCAATATGGTGGTGAGCGCGGCGGTAAAAGTATTCCTTTCGTGGAATTTGACAGCGATGCCCAGCTGGGGAGTTCTTGGGGCAGCATGGGCGACAAATGCGGATTTCGGTGTGGCGGCTCTCCTGAATTTATTTTTCCTCTATAAGTATCGGCGATACATGATGGATATCATGCATACGGTTAAACTCTTTATCGCGGCAGGGATCATGGGTGCTGTTGCTTATGGCGTGTACACGGGGCTCTATGGGATAATCCATAGCAATACACTGTCTACACTGGCGGCGATTTGCGCAAGCGGTATCGTGTATTGTATGGCCGCCATCATGCTTCGTGCTGTAAAAGGTGAAGATGTGGCAAGTATACCCAAAATTGGCGGAAAAATGGCGGCACTGATTGACCGCTGCAGTATTGTAAAAAAATAGGTATAACGGCACATTTGAGATGATGTGCCGTTTTTCTATAAAGAAACGGAGTCTGTTATGCAAGATTATGTGTGTCTCATGCGTAAGCTTTTAAAAAACGGGATACTTACGGAGAAAGATTCTTTCACTCTTATGAATGCGGAAGAGGCGGAACATATTTCTTTGCCTTTTTACGGCACGCTGATTATTACTGGTGCGGAAGATGAAGAAGGACAGAAGTATATTTTTATCCGGTTGATGGAAATATGTGATGAAACGACACCGATTACTACATTAATGTATAATGGAAAAATTCTTAAACGTACAATTAAAGAATTTAATAACAAAATTATATTTCCTGTGAAGGCAGTGATACTTAAATCTTCAGAAATCATAAAAAAAGAGATGGAAAAATTCACTTTAAAACCGATTATTGATACGATGAAAACTCTTCGGGAACCAGGAGGGTGTCCCTGGGACCGGAGTCAGAATCATATGACGCTGCGGACATATTTTCTCCAGGAGGTATATGAAGTTATTGATGCTATCGAAGAAAATGACATATTAAATTTGAAAGAAGAATTAGGTGATGTACTTCTTCAAGTCGTTTTTCACGCGCGGATTGCAGAAGAAAATGGAGAGTTTTCTATGCAGGATGTGGTAGACGGTATCGCAAATAAAATGGTGAAACGCCATCCCTTTGTATTCGAAAAAATGAGCAAAGAAGACCTTTTTGCGGTGATTAAAAATTGGGAAAAACGTAAAAGAAAAGAAAAAAACAGGAAATATCTGCTTTCCGGAATACCAAAATGCTTGCCAAGTCTGCTTTTAGCGTGTATAATTCAAAAGAAAGTTAGTTCTGTAGGGATTTATGACCTCACGGCTTTTCGTGAAGATGAAAAGCCGCTCTGGAGGAATGCCACTCAAAGAGAGGTACAGACAGGGAATAGAATGGGGGAAGAAAGTGCAGGAGCGTACCTTTTTGAGCTTGCCCGTGTCATGCAGGAAAAGGGAATTGATCCGGAACTTTCGTTACACTCTTTTTGTGTGAATCTCATGCGGCGCTTCAGCGAATTTGAGGACGGTATCAGAGGATGCGGATCTTTTGATGCCTTGTCTCAGGAGAGGCTGGAAGAACTGTGGCGGGAATTCAATGCGAAGGTGTAAGTTAATCCATCGGGACTACAGCGGGATTTTCCGCAGAGTTAATTAAAGGAGGATGTTTAGTTATGAACAAGACAGAACTCATCAGTGCAGTTGCCCAGACGGCAGAAATGACAAAGAAAGATTCCGAAAAAGCAGTTAAAGCGGTAATCGATGTTATTTCCCAGGCTCTTGTAAAGGGAGATAAGGTTCAGCTTATCGGTTTCGGTACATTCGAAGTCCGCCAGCGCAAAGCCCGTGAAGGCCACAACCCGGCGACCCAGAAAGCTATTAAGATTCCGGCTTCCAAGAGCCCGGCTTGGAGAGTTTCCAAACAGCTGAAAGAAAGAGTAAACTCTAAGAAAGCTGCTAAGAAAGCAAAGAAATAATTCAGCCCAAAAGCTGTGTCGAAAGAGACTGCAATCCCTCTTTCGACACGGCTTTTCGCTTGGAAGAAATAAAGATGCAGAAATACTCGAAAGGGAACCAGTCTTTCTGTGAATGATGAATAGAAGCATTATTTTACTTAAAGAAAGAGGCAGCCATTCTGTTTTCCATCCGTTTCAGCCCATGATAAATTTCATTTTGGAGAGTTGTCGCTTATCATTCCGCAAACAGAAGGAGAGAGTCGGTTTTATTCAGTAAATGTCGATAGTACAGGTGCATTTTATCGTTTTTTTTGCTATACTGAACATAAGTATATATTTCTGTAAGTAATCGTATATTTCGGAAATTTTCTGTATACAATCTTTCTATATGAAAGGTGTGGGGGCAATGCAGGAGCATTTAAAGATAGCTTACTCGAGAAAAGCGTTGGAAACTTTCGGTGCGGTAGAGAAAAGGGATATTGCAGATGTATTTCAAACGGATTTTACCGATGTGGCCGCTGTGGTGGTGACTGATGAGGACGGGGATGCACTACGAAATCCGCGGATCCATGCTTTTGAGATTCCTGTGTTTCTGATCCTGTCGGCTGCAGGTAAAAAACATGATGAATTGATCGGGCAGGCATACAGTATTATCGATCCTACCGATGGGGATCACCATTTATATGCGCGGCAGATTGAAGGCGCCGCAGATCGATACGAGAGCGGGCTGCTGCCTCCTTTTTTCAAACAACTGATGGAATATGTGGAGCGGGGAAATACGCAGTTTGACTGTCCCGGGCATCAGGGGGGAGCTTATTTCAGAAAACATCCTGCGGGAAGAATATTCTATAATTTTTACGGGGAGAATACCTTTCGTGCCGATCTCTGCAATGCAGATGTGGCTATGGGGGATCTTCTCATTCATGAGGGCCCGGCGTTAGAGGCCCAGCGTCACGCGGCGCGTGTTTTCCATGCGGATAAGACATATTTCGTCCTTACCGGTACATCGGGGGCCAATAAGGTCGTTCTGGATGCTCTTTTAGCGCCGGGAGATATTGTTCTTTATGAAAGAAATAACCATAAATCTATCAGCTATGGCGCATTGATACAAGCAGGTGCTGTTCCGGTCTATTTAGAGACGGCGCGGAATCCCTTTGGCTCAATTGGCGGTATCTTAGAACATTGTTTCAATGAAGAATATATCCGCATGGTCATTGCGGAAAAAGATAAAAAGAAGGCGAAGGCAAAACGGCCTGTCAGAGTGGCGGTCATACAGTTGGGAAATTATGACGGCTGCATTTATAATGCCCGCCAGATTGTAGAAAAGATCGGCCATCTCTGCGATTATATCTATTTTGATTCCGCCTGGGTAGGGTATGAGCAGTTCATCCCTATGCTCCGTGACTGCAGTCCGCTGCTTTTGAATCTTGGGCCGGATGATCCGGGAATCATCGTATCCCAGTCCGTCCACAAGCATCAGGCGGGGTTTTCCATGTCATCCCAGATTCATAAAAAAGATGCGCATATTAAAGGACAGGAACGGTATTTGCCTCATAAACGCTTGAATAATTCTTTCATGGTGAATGCGTCTACATCTCCTTTTTATCAGGTCTTTGCATCGCTGGACATGAATGCCCGTATACAGGAGGGAGAAGGCGGAGCGCTTTTGTGGAAAGAATGTATGGAGCTTTCCGTGGAAGCGAGAAAGGCAGTTATCCGCAACTGCAAGTATCTGAAGCCTCTCGTTCCTCCTGTGGTTCACGGCAAGAATTGGGAAGAATGGGATACGGAAGAAATTATTAATGATATTGCTTATTTTACTTTTGAACCGGGCGGGAAGTGGCATTCTTTTCAGGGATACGGGAAAGGACAGTATTTTATTGATCCTATGAAACTTCTCTTTACTACGCCGGGAATCAATGTAGAAACCGGACGGTATGAAAAGTTCGGGATCCCCGGGATTGTGCTTGCTAATTATCTCAGGGAAAATGCCGTGATTCCCGAAAAGTGCGATTTAAATGATATTCTCTTTATCATAACGCCGGCGGAAACTAAGGCGAAGATTAATAACCTGATTTCAAGGATTCTCCATTTTGAAGCGTTTGTAGATAATGATGCCCCTATGGCAAAGGTTCTTCCCAATATTTATCATACGTATCAGGATAAGTATGCAGGATATACGATTCGCCGGCTTTGCCAGGAAATGCATGATTTTTATAAGGAACGTAAGGTCAATGTCCTCCAAAAACATTTGTTTCTGAAAAACTATTTTCCCATATACAGTATAAGCCCGCAGGAAGCGAATTATGAGCTTGTCCGCGGACATGGCGAGCTGATCGATTTAGCAGAAGCGGAGGGGCGCGTGGCATTGGAAGGGGGAGTTCCTTATCCGCCGGGGGTTCCTTGCATTCAGCCGGGGGAAAAATGGTCGAAAACGGCTATTGCTTATTTCATGGCACTGGCAGAAGTATTCAATCTTTTTCCGGGTTTCACTCCGGAACTGCAGGGGGTATATATGGAGCGGGCAGCTGATGGGAAGTTCCATGTGTATGCCCAGGTACTAAAAAAGGAGTATGAAAAAATCTTATAATGGAAAAGTGAAAGACAGGCTGCATGCCGGAACTTTTTGCTGAATAGCTTTTCCCATTGAAAACCACCGGAACACGAAGCCCGGTGGTTTTCAGTGGGAAATATATCAATTTAATGGGAGATGATCAGCTTTAAGCTATTTTGCTGTTATCTTCTTTTGCTTTTTCCAAATCAAATTTGTCAGAAGCAAATCCGTAGAGGGTCCAGCCTAAGAAGGTAACGATCGCACCGTAAGTCATTGCTTCAAATCCGGAAGCATAGCATGCATAGAGACTGTAGATGGAAGCAATGAAAGCAATGAAGGTCGTTGTCTTTAATTCGCTTCCTTCGTGGCCGGCGGCTTTCATGATAACGATAATGGCGGCCATGCAGAGAAGGTAAGGAATAATATTGGTAATTGTTGCCAAATTGACCAATGTTTCAAACTGTTCATTCAGGGAAGGGCTGATAGTCATGAGGCCAAAGAGAGACTGGATGCAGGTAATTGTAACCATACCCACGATCGGTGCGCCTTTGGATGTAATCTTCTGCAGGAATGCAGGGAAGTAGCCTTCATCAGCACCGGCTTTGAATACGTTGGCGATGGTAAACTGCCAGCCAAGGAGGGAACCGAAGCAGGAGAGAACCATGAGTCCCATGATGATGTGTCCTACTGTGCCGCCGAACATGTGGGCAAATACCATTCCGAAAGGCGCGGTGGATTTCAGAAGTTCAGATGCGGGAACGATTCCGAACATGATATTTGTGGAAACGATGTAGCAGGCTGCCGCAAGGAGTGTGCCGCCAAGAACGGCTTTCGGCACGTTAACTTCCGGATTGTCAACAGCATCGGCGTTGGCACAGGCGGATTCCATACCGAGGAATGCCCAAAGGGTCATGGTAATGGAGTTTGTGGCCGCTTCGCCGAAAGCCATATTATTCACATTCCAGTTGGCCATATACATATCGGTTGAGAACCAGCCCCAGCCGATAACAGCAAGTCCGATACATGGGATAATGACGCCCCATACGGTAATGGAGGAAACGCCGCCGGTATATTTCGGACCGCCGAAGTTTAGGACGGTAGCCAGCCAAAGTACGCCTATTGTGGCGATAGCTGTGAAGAGCGGATTAAGCGTGGTGCCGAGAAATCCGCAGGCGTAACCTACAGCAGAAATGGCGATCGCAGTATTTGCGAAAACCAGAGAAACGCCGTAGGTGTAATTAGCCATGAAGTTACCGGCTTTTCCAAAAGAATATTCCGCATAGCCGCCCATGCCGCCGCCTTTTTTACTGTACATGCCGCATTTTGCAAATACATAAGCCAGGCACATGGAGCCCACTGCGGTAACCAGCCAGGATACGATAGAAAGCGCGCCTACCTGGGCCAGTTTGGTAGGGAGCATGATAATGCCGGAACCCATCATGTTCACTGCTGTCAGGATGGTGAGTTGCATAACGCTCATTTTATTGCTTTGACTCATAATATTATAATCTCCTTTTATGATTTCAGGATTTGGACCGGCATGGGCAGGAACTCTTTAATCGGGTTCCTGCCTGTCGGTTCGGTATATCTTGTATAAATCGTAAACTTGCTTTCTTACTTCTTATCAAATTCCTTCTTCATGACATAGCCGTAAGCATGTTTCCTGCCGTCTTCCGCTTCCTGGACATAAACGCCCTGGATTTCCGGAGCAAAGCCGGGAAGCTGATTAATGCCTTCTACAAGGTCAAGGAAGTATTTAACAGCAGTTTGGGACCATCTTTCACCCGGGTGGATGCAGAGTACACCTGGCGGATAGGGAAGTGCACCTTCCAGTGCGAGGCGGCCTTCCGCCTGTTCCAAGTCCACCAGTTCGCCATGTCCGCGCATGAATTCATACTGGGCTTCCTGCGGATTAATGACGTATTCCGGCAGGTAGTCATGCAGGAAGAGGTTTTTCTGAAGGGTGAAGACTTTTCTATCCTTATAAAAATCATGCATTTCCTGGCAAAGCTGGCGGATCGTATATCCTTTGTATTTGTCTTCGTAGGCTTTATAGATGGACGGAAGCACTTCCGCCATCGGAGCATCTTCATCAATCAACTTTTCAAAACGGATCAGTTTGGCAACGAGATCGTCCATCTTAGTTTTGCTTTCCGCCGGAGTCATGAGGAAAAGGATATCGTTTAAATCGCATTTTTCCGGAATGATTCCGTTTTCGCGGAGATAGTTTGCCAGGATATTGCCGGGAATACCGAATTCTTCATAGCCGCCGTTTTCAATGTCAATACCACAGGTTACGAATTGGAGTTTCATCGGGTCGATGAAATACTGTCCTTTCCCGTATCCTTCAAAGCCATGCCACTTGGCGCCCGGTTCAAATGCCCAGTAATCCATATCGTTTGCCATCTTTTCCGTATCGCCGTCTTCCCATTTTTTGCCGTTTACAACAGGCGGAACGAGAGGACGGATATAGTGGCAGTTGCGGAGAATCTGCTTACGTGTTTCGATAACGGTTTTAACAGCTTCTACCCACAGTTTTTTACCTGCTTCGCCTTCATGCATTTTTGCATTTACGTCAAGTGCGGCAAAGAGCTGGTACAGCGGAGATGTAGAGGCATGCATCATGAATGCGTTGTTCACCCGTTTATGCGGTACATAACGATCTTGTCCTTTAATGTGGGAGTCTTTCTTGTGTACCTGGGAAGTCATGGAGAAACCTGCCTGCTGTTTGTGGACGGACTGAGTAACGAAAATCCCCGGATCTTCCGGTCTAAGCTCTAAAAGCAGCGGACTGCAGTCTTTCATCATCGGAATGAACTGCTCATACCCTACCCAGGCGGAATCGAAGAATATGTAGTCGCAGAGATGGCCGATTTTGTCGACAACCTGACGGGCATTATAAATGCAGCCGTCATATGTGCCGAGCTGGATGACCGCCATGCGGATCGGACGTTTTGCTTTCGCTTTTACGGGATCTTTTTCGGCAACGAGTTTGCGGATATATTCTTCGTCAAAGCAGTGTTCAAGAATGCCGCCGATAGAACCGAAAGCGTTTCGCGCCGTTTCCAGATATACCGGGGTGGCGCCGGCGAGAACAAGAGCACCATGGTCTATAGATTTGTGGTTATTTCTGTCGAAGAGGACAATATCACCAGGAGCGAGAACCGCATTTAAAACTACTTTATTGGAGGTAGATGTCCCGTTCAGTACGAAATATGTTTTGTCGGCATTGTATACACGGGCTGCATGTTTTTGCGCAGACAGAGCAGGACCTTCATGAATGAGGAGATCACCCAATGCGACATCCGCATTGCAGAGATCGGCACGGAATGTATTCTCACCGAAGAAATCGTAAAAAGCGCGGCCTGCCGGATGTTTACGGAAGAAAGCACCGCCTTGGTGGCCGGGGCAGTCGAACTGGGAATATCCGTTTTCAACATACTTCTCTAAGTCTTTAAAAAAGGGAGGAAGTACATTTTCTTCATAATGGGCTGCAGCGCTTTCAATCTGGCGGGAATAAAAATCGTGATCAGTCTCATTTAAATCAATGACGCGGTATACCTGTTTGATTATTTCATCGCTTACGTGGCTGTCTGCATCTTTAATAAACATGACAGGAATTTTAAAAGCGCCAATCATTTCGTTTTTCAGCACATCAGAATCTTGTTCGGTAATGACAACAGCAGCCACGTCAGTGTAGTCTGTATTGTTTACATCGATGATTTCGCGGCCGTCAACGGCGCCGAAAGCTTGGAGAGCATTTTCCGAATAAGCGATCTTTAGTTTTTTCACAGTAATAACCTCCTAAACAAATAACTTAGAAACACAGATCCGCAATGTACTCGTCCGTGTGCACTTCGGTGAGTCACTCTACGGTTATGCCCTTCTGGGGAGCATGTGTTTTCGACATCTTCATCATAGGATAGATTTTAATACTATTCCAATACCATTTTATAAGGAAAATATCCATTTGGCATATCTAATATCATAAAAGATATTTATAAATAATTAATTACAAAATAATATATAAAAAGTTATTATTAAATATTCAATAAATCAAATATTATTCCAAAACATATATTTTCATCTTGAAAGAATTTTTTCTTTATATTACCAATAAGGACAGGATAAAAGGGGTTGTATATTAAATAAAATCTTAAAGAAGGATCGAAAGTAAAAATATAAAAATGTATATTATTAAAATAATGAAAGGAATTAACTAATATGTTTCCAAAAGAATAAATATATTTATTTTGATATGACAAAGAGAAATAATGGGATTTTTGAGTAAAATCATAGAAGGGAAAATGCCAAATCTCTCCGAATTATTTGATATGTATATCAAAAATAATATGAATGATTGAAAGATATATGTATAAAGAAAAAGCTTATCCGATAATCCTGATAAATAAATGAATAAAATGAACATTTAATAACAATAATAATATCAAATTATATCTATAGTGATATAGTTTGATCAAAATAAAAAGACGCCCGATGAAAGGCGTCGATTTAATTCGATCTAATTAAAATTTAAAGAAGGGGAGAGTTGTAACTTGCCGCGTTTTGAACAAATTCCCAAAAATTATCAATGATATATTCTTGGAGCAGAACCGCTACGAGAGATAATTGAGAATCCGTGTGCCATGAAAGATTCAGGTGACGATAGCATTTGTCGTCAGTAAGGAATGCCATCTTTATGTGTTCTCCGCGGGCAGCGTACCAGGTGAGCTGCGGGATAACGGCGATACCGAGACCCGCGTGGATAAATTCGCGGACGGTATTGGGATTATCGCTTTCCATGACTACATTTGCTTCAAATCCTGCAGAAGCGCAAAGATCATCAATTGTTTTTCTAAGCCACATTCCTTTCGGCGGAGCAATGAATTTGGCAGTTGCCAGATCCGATAGAGAGAGGCGGCTTCCGTTTGCGTAAGTGCTGTCTTTCGGCATGATTACAATGAGGTTTTCCTTGAAAAGCGTTACCGTGTGGGGACTGTCGATTGGCTCATTGCTTGAAAAAAGGGTCAGATCCGTTTCTTGAGAATGGAGATGATGCAGAGAACGATTGCGGATATCCAGAATGGCTTCCGGATGTTCCTGACGAAATTTCATGAGAAAGACGGGGATCAGTTGGGCAGCGGATTCTATATTAAGCGTAACTGTCATCTGCTGAAGATTTTTTGATTCATTCAGATCTGTTTTAAGCTGATCCAGTTCCGCAAGAAAACTTTTTGCATGCTTCAAAAGAATTTCTCCGTCTCGTGTCAGTTTAATATTCCTTCCTTTCCGTTCAAACAGTGCGACACCCAGTTCTTTCTCTATGCCGCTGATCATTCTGGAGAGGGCCGGCTGGGCGACATGAAGGCTTTCGGCGGCGTTTGTGAGATGCTGCATTTCTGCAGTTCTTTGAAAATAGAGCAGTGAGGTGAAATTCAGTTTCATATTTTCTCCGGTTTTTATCAGTGCAATATATGCAACGATATAAAGTATAACAATTGAATCATGAAATATATATCAAAAACAGTATATCATAAAGTGGGGATGCGGAAAATGGGTTACCCGGAAGCGGGGATAAAGTGGAAATGGTTAGGAAACAAGAATTTCTGAGGGATATTTCCATTTAACAGAAATGCGGACTCATCGAGTAGAGAATCGCCTATAACTTGTAAAAACTTGATTTTTAAGTGTTATAGTTATATACTATAAATGGGTATTGAATATACCTTTAATAATATTTGCAAAAATTTATCTTTATCGGGGAAGGAGATGAGAGTATGGCATCCTCTGTGGATATGGAATTGGGAGATATGATGTATGAACTTTGCCTAATGGCGCTTTTCTTTGTAGAAGGAGCAAATCTGCTTGTGCCTTTTCGTGAAAATTTCAATTTCAAACGAATTGTGGCCAGATTCTCTTCTTTCTTCAAAGGGTTCATCGGCGCAGGGGGATGGGGGCTGAAAGCCCAAAAACCATTGGGCACGGTAAAAATACATACACGGGCTGTCGTTTTGAATGACAGAAAGATATGGCTCTTTACAGGGACATATCTACAAAAGCGTCTGCGTGAAATCATTTCACTGCGGAAATATATTGATCATAGCCGGGTCAGTGCTGACCTGTTTGTTATTTAAAAGCAGAAAGGTTGGCTGATCTTGCAAAAGATGCACTTTGGTGTATTGGCAGTCAACTTTCAAAGAAAATCTTCTTGATTGACCATGCTTGTCCGACATATAGGACAGGAAGCCTGTATTAAAAGAGAAGTACAGGAAATCAATATGGAGGGTTCCACCAGTTTCAGGAATCCAAAATCAGACGCTCGGCGTCTTTTTTGATGGTGATTTAAGGAGAGAAAAATGAAAACCGGATTATATAGTGATATGAAAAAGCTGCTTTCAGTCACATTTCCTATTTTAGTAGCGCAGCTTTCCACCATGGGAATCAATTTTATAAATACGACAATGGCAGGCCATGCGGGAGCAGATGATTTGGCCGGGGTTTCAGTAGGGACAGGGATCTTCTTTCCTTTTGAAGGTGCGGCTATCGGGCTTCTGATGGCAGGGACGCCTATAATTGCCCAATTAATTGGGAAGAATGAAAAATCATCCATTCCTTTCGTGGTGCGTACAGGCATATACATAGCACTTGCACTGAGCATGCTGTTTTTTGCAGGATATTTCTTTTTTGCTGATGAGGTTGTCAGCAGCATGGGACTCACGGCTGAAGTGGAATATATTGCAAAGAATTATATTTTTGCCATGGTAGTGGCAGTGGTATTTATTTCTCTTATTATTCCGCTTCGCTCTTTGACGGATGTGGCAGGAAGCACGGCTACCTCTATGAAACTTTTTCTTTCCGCGCTTCCTATCAATGCTGTTTTGAATTATTTTCTGATTTATGGTCATGGCGGGCTGCCTCGCCTTGGCGGTATCGGTGCAGGCGTTTCGGCGGCAATTACGTACTTTTTCGTACTGCTGATGTTCCTTTATGTGATTCATAGTGACGAAAGATTTATGGGAAAGGAAATATTCGCTTCCGGCAAGAGCCGTTTTTGTGACTGGAAAGAATATATGAGTGTGGGGATTCCGAGCGGACTATCCGTTTTCATGGAAATGGGACTTTTTGGGGCGATTATTATTTTCATGGCGCGGTTTGGCACGGAAACACTTGCAGCATATCAGGTCGCCGATAATTTTGCGAATATGGCATACATGGTACCACTGTCCTGTTCCATGGCGCTCACCATTTTAGTGGCTCGTGCCGCAGGCGCGAAAGATCATGCTCTTGCAAGGCGGTACGCCAAAGCAGGAATTCTTATGTCCGTGGGATTTTCTGCAGCGGAAGTCCTTTTGACGGCGATTTTCCGGGAGCAGATCGGACTGGTCTATACTGATGATGCCGCAGTTATTGCTATCGCATCGCAATTCCTGATTTTTGCTTCAGGGTTCCAGTTCTTTGATTCTATCTCTGCGCCGGTGCAGGGGATTCTTCGCGGATATAAAGATGCTAAAGTGCCTTTTATCCTTCTTTTGGCGGCTTACTGGGGAGCTTGTTTCCCTGTAGCCCTGTTCCTTGATCATCAGCTGGACATGGCTGCCGTTTCTTACTGGATTGGTCTTGATGTGGGTGTGGCGGCATCGGCGGTATTTATGGCTATCCGTCTTTTTACTTTGGAAAGCGGGTTTATGGAAAATACGGCAGCTGTATCCCTTCGCGGAAGGCTGTCTTTGGAACCGGCTTATGACAATGGAGTTTATAGAGTAAAGGCAGAAGTTTTGACGGGTATAAAAATTATATGGCAATACTGCAGGGAAATCGGAAATAATCTTTTTGTACCACAGGAAAAAATTGTGGAAATACGCGGTCATGTGCTTACGGGTATCCAGCGCAAGCTCATAGGCCATGCTGCGCGGGCTTATGTGCCATAGCGCTGCTCCAGGATACAGTGATTTCTTTAAGGCAAAAAATCGGAAGGCATATTTTCCTCTTTGGAGAATATGCCTTCCGATTTTTCATGTGAGCAGAAAGTCCTGCAAGTCATGAGGCGTTTTAAAAATAAAATCCGCCCCGGCATCGGCGAGTTCATCCAGGCTGCCGTAACCCCATGCTGCCCCGGCAGATGTGATTTTATTTGCTTTTGCGCCAAAGATGTCATAGTTTTTGTCACCGATCATAATCGTGGAGGAAAGGAATTTTTCATCGAGGGCGGGTGTCATTCCGATTTCCTTCAGTTTGATGAAAGTCTTTTTGATAATACGTGTTTTTTGGTCGAAATCTGCCTTGTTTTTCATTTCGTCGGAAGGATTGCTGCCGACAATCACATCAAAGTAAGAGGTAAAGGAAAAGTCTTTCAGTATTTTATGCACCAGCGGCCACGGTTTGCTGGAAGCGACGGCGGTGATCATGTTTCTTTGCTTCAAGGCGGATAAGAGTTCATTGATGCCTTCGTAGGGGGCGGAATCAAAGATGCCTTTATTATCATACTGCTCGCGGAACTTCATAATGACCGCCAGTGTATCTTTTTCTGACAGGCCATAGATTTTTTGTATTTGCACATTCAGCGGCGGACCGATGAATGATTTAAGTGTAGCAGGATTTGTTTCATTAATGCCTGCTGCTGTAAGCCCGTACTGCATGGCTTTTATGATGCCTGGACCGGAAGCAGAAATAGTGCCGTCTAAGTCGAAAAGAATATATTTATAAGTCATGTGATACTCCTTCTGATCAATTAAATTCAGTATATCAAAAAGAAGAAAAGGCAGCGAGAGTAAGAAAAAAGGAAGAGCCTTATGTTTATTGTGGTCTCATGATTTTTTTGATATTCTTAAGGCAAAGAAAGGTTATGTATTATGCAGGAGGGAATTATGTATATCGATGGAAAAATTTGGATAGGGAATAATGATCAGGGGGAACGGATCAGCATCATTCCGAAGATGGTGAACCGTCACGGTCTTGTTGCCGGTGCAACAGGCACAGGCAAGACGGTTACGCTCAAAGTCATGGCGGAAACATTCAGCGATATGGGTATCCCTGTATTTATGGCGGATGTCAAAGGTGATATCGCAGGAATGATGAATCCCGGGACAGACAGCGAAGATATGCAGAAACGCATCGGGAAGTTCAATCTGACGGATGCGGGATTCGCCTACAAAGGATATCCTGTTACTTTATGGGATATTTACGGTGTAAAAGGAATCCAGCTCCGTACCACCATTTCTGAAATGGGACCGATGCTTCTTGCCCGTATCCTTGATTTGAATGATCTCCAAAGTGATATCCTCACGATAATATTTAAGATTGCCGATGATCGTAAGTGGTTCCTTATCGACACGAAAGATTTGAAGTCCGTCCTGAATTATGTGAGTGATCACCGTGGGCTTTTTGAAGGAGAATACGGGAAAATGAGTCCGGCCTCTATCAGCACGATCGTCCGTGCGGTAGTGGCTCTTGAAGCAGCCGGCGGCGATGTGTTCTTTGGTGAACCGGCTCTCCGTATTTCCGACTGGCTGACATTAGGTGACGGCGGCAAGGGGATGATCAATATTCTTGACAGTGAAAGTCTGATCAATAATGGCAAGATGTATTCCGCCTTTCTTCTCTGGATGCTGTCCGAACTCTTTGAAACACTTCCCGAGGTAGGTGATCTGCCGAAACCCAAGATGGTTTTCTTCTTTGATGAGGCTCATCTCCTGTTTAATGGAGCGCCCAAACAGCTTTTGGATAAAATTGAACAGGTGGTTAAGCTGATTCGGTCCAAAGGAGTGGGGGTATATTTCTGTACACAAAATCCGAAAGATATTCCCGACGGTGTTTTAGCGCAGTTGGGGAATAAAGTGCAGCACGGTCTTCACGCATATACGCCGTCTGACCAGAAAGCAGTCAAAGCGGCGGCTATGTCTTTCCGCGCGAATCCTGCATTTGATACGGAAGAAACGCTTACTTCTCTCGGAACGGGAAAGGCGGTTGTTTCTTTCCTTGGGGAAGACGGTGTCCCGGGCATGGCGCAGAAGGTATCTGTTCTTCCGCCGCAGTGCAGTATGGGCAGTATTGGGGACGGGCAGCGGGAGCAGTCCGTTAAGTCAAGTCTTTTTTACAGTAAATATGCGGAAGGGTATGATCCGGAATCGGCTTATGAGATCCTGATGCGTTTAGGGCAGGAGGAACAGGCAAGAGAGGAACAGGCAGCGGCAGAAGCGGCGCAGGTGAAAGAAGATGCGCGCCTGACAAAAGAACAGGCGAAGGCAGATGAGAAAGCGGCTCGTGAAGCGGAAAAAGAATCGGCGGCAAAGAACCGGGCCATAAAATCCGTGGGGAATTCCGTACTGGGGACAATCGGCCGTGCGGCGGGAAGATCGATCGGCGGCAGCGTAGGCGGAAGTCTGGGCAGGAGTGTGGGCGGAAATCTTGGAGCAAGCCTTGTCCGCGGACTTCTGGGAACTTTTTTTAAACGGTAACGACTACCTGTTTTTCTTCTGGAGGTTTATGATGAAAAGACTTTTAGCGGCAGGCAGTATCTGTGTATTCCTCTTTTTGGGGGTTATCGGCTGTGGAGGAGAAAGTATGGCGGGATATCAGAAGATTCCGGCGGCGGAAGCAAAAAATATGATGGATAAAGGCGGTGTGACTGTTGTCGATGTACGTCGTGAAGAGGAATACAAAACGGGGCATATTCCCGAAGCAGTTCTTTTGACTAATGAGACCATCGGCAACGAACCGCCGGCACTTCTTCCGGATAAGAATGCCGTAATTCTTGTGTACTGCAGAAGTGGTGTAAGAAGCAGACAGGCATCTGAAAAACTGATTAAATTGGGATATAAAAAGGTATTTGATATGGGTGGTATCAAGGATTGGCCTTATGATGTCGTTACGTAAATTTTGAAATTAGGAATATATAATAAAAACGCATGTTTTCCAGGGGAAGGAGAATCTTATGGAGTTCAAAATTAAATATTATAAGGATCTGGTGTCTTTTCACATACCGGATCAAAATGTATTGGGGAATATCCTTCCCAATACGGCACCTGCTGCGGTATCAGAGGCGGAAGAAGTAGCCCGTGCCCTTTCTGTTCCTTTTGGAACCCCCAGATTGTCTGAAATTGTCAGATCCGGAGAGAAGATTGTAATTATTACCAGTGATATTACCCGCCCCGTACCGTCAAAGATTATCATTCCCCGCCTCTTGGATGAATTGGGAAAGGCAGGGGTGAAAGATGAGGATGTGACGATTGTCTTCGGTCTTGGCAGCCATCGTAAGCAAACTGAAGAAGAACAGAAATCTCTTGTGGGAGAAGAAGTGTACAGTCGTGTGAAATGCATTGACAGTGATTCGGAAGACTGTGTACACTTGGGAACTTGCAAGAATGGGACACCGGTGGATATATTTCGTACGGTGGCGGAAGCAGATCGCCGTATCTTAGTGGGAAATGTGGAATACCATTATTTTGCAGGGTACAGCGGCGGCATGAAAGCAATTATGCCGGGAGTTTCCTCTCGTGCTGCCATCCAGGTCAACCATAAAAATATGATTCACTCCGGGGCATTTGCAGGGAATTTGAAAGATAATCCGGTTCGTGATGATATTGAAGAAACAGCTGATTTTATTTCTGTTGATTTTATTTTAAACGTAGCGCTGGATGATCATAAGCGGATTGCCTTTGCCGCAGCAGGACATCCTGTAGAGGCCCATCGTAAGGCCTGTGCCTTTCTTGATAAAATATACAAGAAAAAAGTGAAAAAAGCGGCAGATATTGTTATTGTTTCTACCGGTGGCTATCCGAAAGACATCAATTTGTACCAGGCGCAGAAATCTATCGATAACGTGAAACGTATTGTGAGAAAGGGCGGCATTATGATTGTGGCGGCCAGCTGCCGTGAAGGATACGGCAGTGATGTATTTGGTAAGTGGATTAATACATACAGCACGCCCGGTGAACGGATTGAAGAAATACAAAAGCATTTTGAATTGGGCGGGCACAAATCGGCAGCTCTTGCCATGGTGCAGAAAAATTGTGATATTTATCTGGTGACTGATATGGAAGATAAACTGGTGGAGAAGGCAAACATGGTTCCTTTCCATAATCTCCAGCAGGCGGTAGACGCGGCATTTGCCCAAATGGGGGAAAAGGCGGCAGCGTATGTCGTTCCTGTCGGCGGTTCGACGCTTCCTGTACTGGAATGAATGATTATTGGTGGAAAGTGAGTATTTAAAAACACGGTATCCTATATGGATCCGTGTTTTTTGATGCGAAATCCGATCAGGCGGAATACTGGAGTTCAAATTACAGTTCAAAGAAGATGCCGATGGCGGCAGAAATGGCAATGTAAATAACAGGATGCTTTTTAAACCGCCAAAGCGCATACCACATAATGACAGCAAGAAGAATGCATTTCCAGTCAAAGAAAGATAGGATATTTGGTGCCGGGATATCATTTTTTATGTTAAGGAGAGATATTTTTGCCACGCCCAGCCCGGCTGCTGTAATTAAAGCGATGGAACAGGGGCGGAGTCCGTAGAAAATTTTTTCCACAAGCAGGGCATTCTTAAATTTATCCAGTGCTTTTGAAACCGCTGTAATAACGAAGAGCGCCGGTGAGGTAAGAGACAGCGTTGCCCAGATGCCGCCGGCAATACCGAGGGTCTGATAACCTGCGTAAGTCGCCATGTTGACGCCCAGCGGCCCGGGAGTAGATTCGGAGATGGCAATCATATTGGCAATATCCGCTGTGGAAAACCAACCGGTAGATTCGGATATGGCATAGAGGAAAGGGAGTGTTGCCAGTCCTCCGCCTGCGGCAAAAAGTCCCGCCTTAAAGAATTCCCAGAAGATCTGGAACCAGATCATTGCGCCACCTTGCCTTTCTTTTCTGCATCAGGCATGAAAATGTATCCTGCTGTTCCCGCGAAAATGACAGAGAATACCGGAGAGAGGGAGGAGAAAAGGGAGAGCAGAAGAATGGAAAGAAAAATGAATGCTGTTCTTTTATCAGTAATGGATTTCCTGCCTAATTTGATGACAGTGTCAAAAATCAAGACGCATACGCAGACACGGATGCCGGCGAAAGCATGGATGACAAACGGATTTGCTGCAAAGCTGGAAAGAAATATGGCAATAGCAGTAATAATAAGCATGGAAGGAGTAATGACACCTAAGGTGGCAGCCAGGCCGCCTGAAAAACCTTTTTGTTTATATCCTACAAAGGTGGCTACATTGACAGCAATCATGCCGGGCGTGCACTGGCCGATGGCGAAGTAGTCCATCAGCTCTTCTTCGGTACTCCATTTTTTATTTTCCGCTACTTCCCGCTGCAGGATAGGAAGCATGGCATATCCTCCGCCAAAAGTGACGGCGCCCATTTTAAAAAAAGTGAGAAATAAGTCCCAAAGCATAAGCAGATCCTCTTTTATAATGACTGGCATTTTTAGATTATTATAGACCTTAACAGGATAAAATGGAAAAGAAAAATCCCGCAACGTGAGGGGGCGGGATTTACGGGATACAGTTACTTTTCTGTTTTTGCTTCAGCGGCTTTTGCCTTTTCTTCTGCTTCCATTTGTTTAAACGCTTCTGTCATCTTAATTTTGCGGATGACGGCCTGTCCTTCCGGACTCTTCAGGTAAACGAGGGTAGATTTCGGAACCATACGGTAAACTGTCTCCCAGTCATCTTCGGAAAGGGCTTTCCGTACGGTGGAAGCGCTGACGACCTGGTGGCCCTTTTGTTCTCTTGGGATGACTTTCAGTTCGATACCGTTGTTGGCAAAAACTTCGCGCATGGCCCGGTTGTAAGCAAGTGTAGTTTTATCAGTCGGTTCCTCGCCTACAAAACGAACAGTGATATTCAGAGCGGGTGCGATACGCGTAGCAAATACGGTGGCATCCAGCTTCGTCTGCGCCGCCAGCTCATCGGTGCCCTTAATGAAGTATGTCGGGAAAGTGGCGTTGGAGATAATGTAGTCGCCTCCGCTGATAACGGAAACACCTTTCATATCTTTAACACCCTGCTTAATGAGTGAAAAGCGGTCAGAGAATGGGAATATGGAACGGTCTTCCTGCACGGCGAAAATAATGACCTCATCGCAGTTATTAACAGCATATTCTACAAGAGAACGATGCCCTAAGGTGAAAGGATTGCAGTTCATGACGATAGCACCGCGGTTCTTACCCTCACCGGTACCGAGGATGGAACGGACACGGTTCAGGTAGTCTTCCAATGTGTCCTGTCCGCGCTCCAGAAGACCCGCATAAGGTTCGGCTATGGCCACTTCTTTGAAACCCATATGGGCAAAAACGGGGACGTTCTTCGGCTTGGTGAAGATTTGGTTTCCTGTAATGCCGCGGCGGTTGGATTCGCCCTGGAGGTTACGGATGATACGATGGGTAAGCCCCTTTTTCTGGTAATCTTTACTGATGGCGATATCTCTCATGACACGGCCGCCGAGAGAGCCTGTGCCTATAAGTTTCCCATCATCGAAAAGTCCCATGGTATAATCAATGTTTCCTGTGAAAGTCAGATCAAATTCTTTCAGGAATTCTACAACTCTTGCTTTTTCTTCAGGATCTGTCAAAAAAATTTCTCGTTCTGTAATCATTATTTGCTCCTTATAAGTAAAAATGATGAAGAATAAGTATACTCTTTAAATAAAAATGTAAATGCTATTTATTGATAAGCAAGTATATTATAGCACGAGTAATAAAAAGGCGTAAAGAAGAAATGATATTAAATTCTGGATAAATCTATAAAAGGAATTAGAGTACAAAAAGTAATACGGCAGATATCTTACAGAGAGTTTGCAATTTAAAGGGAAGCCTTGTATAATATAGAAGCTTGTTTTACACAAGCAACTTCCTGGCCCATGGGGAGCATGGGACATAGGTCCGAAAAGGAGGCGATTTCGTGAAAAAGTATGAAGTTATGTTCATCGTGAACATTGCAAATGAAGAAGTGATTCAGGCTGCAGTGAAGCTGGTGCAGGATACGATCGTTCGTATCGGCGGTACAGTAACCAAGGTTGATGAATGGGGCAAACGTCATCTGGCGTACGAAGTCAAGCATCAGAATGAAGGCTATTATGTAGTCATTGACTTTGAAGCTGACCCGTCACAGATTGCGGAACTTGACCGTATCATTAAGATCCATGAAGAAATTATTCGTCATATCATTGTTAAGCAAGATGACTAAGGGATCGAGGTAAAGACTATGAATTCAGTTCAGGTAATGGGTAATCTGGCGAGGGATCCGCAGATCCGCGCGACTAAAACCGGCCGTGCCGTGGCATCTTTTTCTATTGCTGTAAATCGTAATTATACGACACCTCAGGGTGAACAGAGAGAATTAACTGATTGGATCAATGTTGTTGCCTGGGGCAACCTGGCAGAGGCGGTGGGTAACCAGCTCAAAAAGGGAACCCGTGTTTTTGTTGAAGGGCGTTATTCCACCAGATCTTATGACACTCCTGATGGACAGAGACGGTATGTTACCGAAGTGGTAGCCAATATGATCGCTCTTCCCATTGGAATGAGTTCCCGTGCTTCCGCAGCACCGCAGGATCAGGGATTTGCGGGCAGCGAAGGCGATAGTCAGCCTAAAGGTAATTTTAACCAGTTTGGTGATTCCCACGATGATGAGGATATTCCATTCTGATTTTCCAGTTTTGGAGGAAATATGATTAAGAAAGATAGAGTAAGAAGACCGAGAAGAAAAATCTGTCAGGGCTGTGTTGATCATATCGAAAATGTTGATTACAAGGATATTGCAATGCTCCGCCGGTTCATTTCGGAACGAGGCAAGATTTTGCCCCGCCGCGTGACCGGAATATGCGCGAAACATCAGCGCAAAATCAATCTCGCAATTAAGCGGGCAAGAGCTATCGCATTGCTTCCGTTCAGCGCAGACTAATTGAATAAGAAGGAACTGCAGGCAGTAGTATAGCGGCAGTTCTTTTTTTATGGTTTAGAGAGATGGAATCTTACAGTAAAGGAAACCGATTTTTCTTTTGGAATAGGAGTGCTATAATCAGAACATAGAGAATATGCGATTTTAATTGGGAGGAAAAGTATGACAAGAGAAGAACGTATCCGCGCAGCGATTGCCGGCAGGGAAACAGATCGTGTGCCCGTGGCGGCGTGGATGCATTTGTCCGAACATGACCAGGATCCTATTTCTCTGGCGGAAGCGGAAGTGGAACTGACGGAAAAATATGATTTTGATTATATTAAGATGATGCCTTTCGGGCTGTACTCTACCCAGGATTTTGGCAATCAGGTAAAGATTTACTGTGATCCTTACAAAGAACCGATTGTCCAAAAGTTTGCTATTGACGGTCCTGCAGGATATGATTCAATCCGCGCGATCTCAGCACTTCAGGGGACGTACGGAAAGCAGGTGGAATTTGCCCGTGAACTGGCAAAGCGCCGCATAGAAGGAACGCCGATCATCCAGACGATTTTCAGTCCTTTTTCGACCTTGAAGAAATTGGCGGGGGACAGGCTGCTTACCGATATGAAAGAATATCCGCGTTCGGTTCACCATGCATTGGCCGCTATTACAGCGACGACGCTGGATTTTGTCGGGTACAATATCGATGCCGGTGTGGACGGGTTCTTTTTTGCTACGCAAAATGCCGTAAAGACAATGATGACGGAAGAAGAATTTAATGAATTCGGTGAATTTTATGATTTGCCTGTCATTAACAGCTATGCGAAGAAAACCTGGTTCAATCCTATTCATATGCATGGGGAAGATGTGTATTTTGAAAAATTAAAGGATTATCCGGTAAATTGTCTGAATTGGCATGACCGTCATACCTGGCCGTCACTGAAAGAAGCGCGGAGGCTCACGGATAAGTGTCTCATGGCAGGTATCCGGTCAGCTCCTTACTTTGTCAATGGCGTGCTCCGATATGATGATATTATCCTCGACGGCACACCCGCAGAAATCGCAGAACATGTGAAAGATGCTATTTCCCAGGTTGACGGGAGAGGTCTCATACTGGCGCCGGGGTGCGTGGTCAATCCGAAAGCATCGGCAGAAAATCTGATGGCTTTGCGGAAAGCGACAGAATTATAAAAGCATGTTTACTAAAGGAGGAATTTCATGAAATCATTGTGTGATATCTTGAGCTCCTCTTTTGTATTACTTTTACCGGAATGAAAGCAATGTGTTTAAGCATCATAGAAAATGACATAAAACGCAAATACAGCTTATCGTATAAAGATAGCCAAACGGCAATGAAAAACCGTCTGCCAAAACAGAGTAAAAGGGCAGACGGTTTTCTGGTGGGGTTTTGCAGCACGGAAAAGATATAGTAAAATAAGGACATATTTATGGCAAAGGAGATTATTTTGACAGATTGGCTTATGAAGAAACTGCCATCGGCGGAACGGTTTCATGAAATACTTCGTTTCCTTATCGTCGGCGGCGGATGCTTCCTTTTGGAATATGTGCTTTTGTACATGCTTACTGAGTTTGCGGGGATTCCTTATCTTACCTCTTCAGCGATTGCATTCCTTATTTCTCTGCTGGTGAATTATTTACTTTGTGTGACGGTGGTTTTTCACACGGGAAAACGGACGAAAATGGAAATGTTTCTTTTTTTTGCCACATCTGCGGCAGGCTTGGGAATCAACCAGATGACCATGTGGTTCTTTGTGGAGATCGCAGGTCTTTGGTATATGTTTGCCAAGGTTATTGCCAGCGGTATCGTCATGATATGGAATTATGCAACAAAGCGGTATATCCTGAAAGGGAAAGTATAAAGGAAGAGACTTCGACGGATTGTATGAGAAATACAGTTTAGGCCGAAGTCTTTTTTTAGCTGCAGGGGAGATTATCTTTTAAGCCTTTTCTGAAAATATTAGCGCCGCCGTTAGCCGGGTGGCGGAGACCGATGACGGAAAAACCTGCGGCTGATAAAGTGATTTCACTTTTCTTCCCTACTGCGAAGATGGGCAGGGTTCCTGTTATTTCCAAAAGCTGCCGGGTATAATCCAGACCGACGGACAGCTCTTCATCGGTGGGGGTGCGGTTGGAAAGAAAACAGCCTTTTTTATAAGGGTGAAAAGGAAATATATTCCAAAGAATAAATTCATCAGGCCCAAGTCCCGCTTCAAGGCATGCCGACCAGGCAACGGTATCCGTGGGTTCGTTGAAACCTTTTTCTCTTTGTATTTCTTTTTTTATGAAGAGGCTATCCTTTCTGCTTGTCCGTGTTCCTTCTTTTCCGAGGATCATCATGGGGGTTACCGTTTTGTGATAGCCGAGGATCATCCGCTCGCAGGTCATGGCAATACCGGTGAAGTGGCCGCCCTGGTATCCGCAGGCTTCTGCTATAAGGAGAAGTTTAGCGGCCGAAAGGCGGCGGCTCAGGTAGGTTTCCAATTGCCGGCGGCGGAGAGTGACAGCATTTTCTATTTCATAGTCAGGATTTGTATCCGCCCACGGGTTGAAGACATTTTCCGCATGATATTCTGCGAGAGATTCGATAAAATTCTTTATGGATTCGTTTATCATTATTTTTCCAATTTGAAAATGATACCGTCAATAAATTCTTTCTCAACGGTAAACCGGTTATTTAAAGACCATTTTTCCATACGGGACAGGTTTCCTTTTGATACATAAAGGTAGACCGGTTCTTCTTTTTTTAATTTGAGGAATTCTTCTTCTGTAATGGAGGGCATGGCATATTTTTCTTTCCATCGGGCATCGCGAATATTTTGTACATCTTCACTCGGAAGAATGGGAATGAGGCGTGTCGCGGTTTCTCCCGTGTAGTAAGAGAAAGAAGCTGAGTAGGATTGAAAGAAATAGTGCTGTCCCGGAAGTTTATGCAGGTAGTCTGACATAATGTATCCTGACCGTGTATGCATGTAAGCGGGAAGTCCCGCGCTGACGGTAACAAGGAGTGCGGAAATGGTGACGGTGGAAATGACGGTAAGCCGTCTATGTGAATTTTTATGCCAACGGAAGAGGAGGGCCCATACAGAATAGGCGGTTACAATGTAGAGCGGCCACCATTGGGAATCCGGGAAAAAGAATGTACCTGCGAGCAGCGCGGCAAGCAAAAGGAGGAACGGAATTATCGCAAGCAGTCCCGGGATTTTCTTTCCGCTTGTCACATCCGGTGCGGCATGGGCGGCAAGAACGGCTGCTGGTACGAGAGAGATATAGGTGTAGGTCACATACTTTGTCGCCATAAGGGTATAAAAAAGGAGCGTACCGAAACACCATACCATAAGAAAAAGATAAAATGATATTTTTTCTTTCCACTGTTTCTTTATTTCATAGAAAAAAAGTCCTGTCCAGGGGAGAAGAGAGAAAGGGAGAAGAAGAAAATAGTAGTAGAAGTGGTTATCTCCCGGATGTTCGGATGATGTGGCACGGACAATATTGTGAAGACCGAGAAATTCGCGGATGAATGGATCGCCATGTATGGCGTACATGCAGGCGTACCAAGGGAGGGCAGTGATGAAGAAGATAAGGATTCCCTGCCAGGGAAAGAGACGGAGGAATAGTTTTTTATTCCGCATCAAGCCACACCAAATCAGCAGAAGCATTCCCGGAAGGACAAGACCGACAGGACCTTTGGAAAGACATGCCAGACCCGAAGAAAAGTAGGCGATGACCATGTGGCGTCTGTTGTTTTCCATGAGGCCGATATAGGCGGAAAGAAGTGTAGGCACAGTGAAAAGCATCAGCATACTGTCAGTAATGATGGCGTGAGAAATAATCCAAAATTCCAGAGAAGTGGCAAGAATGATGCCCGACCAGACGGCAACTACGTTATTTTTCGTAATCCGGCGGATATACCAGACAAGAAGTGTGATCGTTGCAGCCCCGCAGAAGGCGGCAGGGAGACGTGAGGCAAAATCGGTAAAGCCGAAAAGGCTGTATGAGATGGACATGAGCCAGTACACCATGGCAGGTTTATCAAACCAAAAATGGCCGTAGATTTGCGGCGATAGCCAGTTCCCTGACAATACCATTTCCTTGGCGGTAAGCGCATAGTTGGATTCTACCGGATCGGTGACTGGAAGAAGATGGGAACCCCAGGCAAAAAACATGAGGGCCAGTGCAAAGATACCGATTAATGTCTGTGCGGTAGTGTATTTAAATTCTCTTTTTGCAGTTTCTTCCCGTGCTTTTTGAAGCCTTTCCCGCTTTTGTTTCTTTGTGCTCATGGCAGTCCTCTTATGTTTTTTAAGATTCTTTTCGTAAAAACAGCGCCGTATCTTTTTTCCAAATCAGTTGCAGTCCTGCTTTCTGCGTTTTGGGCCATCGGTTGTATACTTTTTCCTGTACAAGGATGTAAGCGCCTTTTTCTATATCTCTGTCTATACTGTCTGTCGGAAGAATAATTCCTTTTTCCCGGTTTTTTATTGCTTCTTCAAAGTTTTCTTCATCAAATTTAGGAAGGATCTTGCCGTAAATATCTCCGTAAAATGCCACAGAAGGACGATAGAATGCGTCAATATATACAGATTCATTTCCCGGACAGTTTTTTTTCAGTTCCAGGGCGATACTTTCTGACGTGAAGAGCCGTGTGACAGTTACGCCGAAGGTGAACCATACGGAGAAGACGAAGCATGAAACAATGAACCCCTGGCAAATAAGAAAATCTTTAAATCGTCCCTTTTTGAAGAAGTAAGCGGCAATCAGTCCCGCCGCCAGCATAGCGGCAGAAACGAACCATTGGCTCCATTTGCCTGCATCAGGAGCAATCGGAGCGCAGGCAATGGCCCCTGCGGTGATAAGAGAAAAGAATATATGGGTATAAAGGAATAGTTTCGAAATATGTCCGGTTTCCTCCAGATTCACCATGTATTTTCCTGCTAAAAGAGAGAGCGGAGGGAACATGGGAAGAATATAGGAAAAGAGCTGCGTAGAGGAAAAGGAAAAGAAAATAAATATGAAGACAGTCCATACATAAAAGAAAAGAAGGGTACGATCTTTCCTCCATTCCGGGAAATGGCGGAATATACCGGGGATAGAGCCGGTCCATGGATAAAATCCTGCTGCTAAAACGATAAAAAACAGCCACAGATGGTTTTTCCCCACATGCTCAGGACTGGAAAAGCGGGCCAGGTTATGATAGCCGAAGAAGGTATCCATGAAAACGGGACCATGGTGCATGGTCATGTATATAAACCAGGGAAAACTGATGAGGCAGGCCAGGGGAATGCCCCAGTACCATTTCAGGGCCATAATGTTTTTTAATGTAAAGCTTTTGGTAATCATCATCCAAAGAGCAACGATGAGTGCGGGGAATCCAAATCCGATGGGACCCTTTGTCAGAAAAGCAAAGCCGCATGCCATGTACGCAGGAATGTATTCTTTGCGAAGAAAGGATATAAGAGCGACTGTCAGTGCGAAAACAAGAGTCGTATCAGTAACGGCACTTCTGGCAAGAACAATAATTTCCAGAGAAGTGGCACATATGAAAGCACCTGTAAGAGCCGGTTTTTCTCCAATCAGTTTTCTTGTAAAAAGATAAAGGTAAGAAGCGGTACAGGCACCGATTATGGCCGAGGGAAATCTGGCGGCAAAAGTAGAAACGCCGAAAACAGAAAAGGAAACCGCGTCAAGCCAGTAAAAAAGCGGCGGCTTATCATACCAGTATTCCCCGTAAATACGGGGGGAAAACCAGTCGCCTGTGAGAAGCATTTCTTTTGCCGTTTCACCGTAGACAGGTTCGTCAGGATCTACGAGCGGAATGATGTCCGAAAATAATCCATACAAAAGGAGAGCAAATACAAATATAAGAAAAGCATTTTTATTTTTCATGTTTTTTTGATTTCTGCCAAAAGTAAAAAGCAACGGCGATGATGCCGGCTGTAAGGAAAGAAATAAGGGCAATTTCTATTTTGTATTCAAGAAGAAGCATCCAGTTTTCTCCGAGTATTTCTCCTGTATATACAAGGAATATCGTCCACGGGATTGTGCCGACAATCGTGTAAGCAATAAACTGGGGGAGAGGATAATGTGCGATGCCTGCGGGAAGGGAGATAAAAGTGCGGATCCCCGGAAGAAGACGGCCTGTAAAAACAGCGATGCCTCCATATGTTTCAAACCAGTTTTTTGCAGCAATCAGTTTCTTCGCACCAAGACCGCCTTTAGCTGTGTGACGGAGCATGAATTCCCGTCCGCCTTTGAGCCCCATGTAGTAAGATAAAAGAGAGCCTGCGATACCGGCGGCTGTACCGATGATAATGGTGGGCCAAAAAGAAAAGATCTGCTGTGAAACAAGAAATCCGGCAAACCCGAGGATAATTTCACTGGGAATGGGGATATTCATGTTTTCCAAAGCCATGCAGATAAAAAGTGCGATATAACCCCAATCGGAAAGAAAGGAGATGAGTAATTCCATAATAGTTCCTTTTAATGTGGTTTAACGTGTATTATGTTTGGAAAGCTTTTATTTTAAACTATAGCATGGCAGAAAAATGTGGTCAAATCGACAGAATGCATAATTATCTCATTTACAGAGGACGGAAATGGGAGAAGACGGAGAGGTCTTTATGAATATTTATTGACATATATGCAGAATATTGATAGAATATGCACATCGATTATTTTATTTGAGATATGGAGATGGGAGTATGTTCAATAAAAAGATGAAAGCATGGCTGGCGGTAGGAGCACTGGCAGCTGTATTGGCAGTATCGGGCTGCGGTGGAAATGGAGATAAGGCAAAAAGTGGTGATGCTGCGAAATCAGGCGTGCCGTCTATCGTTCGTGTAGGGGCTGAAACCACTTTTCCGCCTTTTGAATTTACAAAGGATGATAAGTACGTTGGATTTGACCTGGATCTGGCAGGAGCCGTCATTAAGCAGATGGGCAGCAAGATGGAGTTTAAGAGTATGGGGTTTGATGCTCTGATTCCCGCGGTCCAGAGCGGACAGATTGACATGATCGCATCCGGACTTTCAGCAAACCCGGAACGTGAAAAACAGGTCGCTTTTTCTGATGTATACTTTGATAAAAATGGCTTCGTTATCATTGTTAATAAGGACAATGACAGTCTGAAAGACTGGGCGGATCTGGAAGGCAAGAAGGTGGGGGCCCAGGTAGGGACGGAACCGGTCAAGATGATTCAGGAAGCAAAAGGCGAAGTAAAACAGCTTGACTCCAACGCCCAGGCATTTATGGAACTCCGTGCGAAGACATTAGATGCTTTTGTTGTTGATCAGCCGGTGGCTATGTTCTATATGAAGCAAGGCGGTTCTGAAGACTTGAAGATCGTCGGTACGCCAAAGACAGATGTAGGATTTGTTTTTGCTATGAAGAAAGAAAATAAAGAATTGCAGGCGGCGGTGAATAAAGCGCTGAAGGAATTAAAAGCAAACGGTGAATATGACAAGATTTTTGAAAAATGGTTCGGTAAAGCGGGAAAATAAGTTTTTTGAGTAAAAATGAAGAGCCTCTGTGTGGCAGGGGTTCTTTTCATTTGCAGAAAACCTATAAGATTAAAGAATTCTATTTATAACGCTTGGCATTACAATAGAATATAAAATATGGCTATGCTATAATAGACATACTTTATAGGGTATAAATTTGTTTGGAAGATTTCAGTCATTGAAATTGATATTTCTTCCTACAAAAGGAAAGGGGTTCTCTGAATGAGTGAAAAGAAGCTGTTCTTCAGCGAAGAGCTGGTCAGGGAGATTGCTGCCGTTTACGGTACGCCGTTTCACCTCTACGATGAAAAAGGGATATCGGATAATGTAAAACGCCTGCAGAAAGCCTTTTCCTGGAGTTCGGATTTTCATGAATATTTCGCGGTGAAGGCGACACCCAATCCGTGGATTATGAAAAGCTTAAAAAAACTTGGCGTGGGTGCAGACTGCAGTTCCATGGCAGAATTGATTTTGGCGGAAACGGTGGGAATCACAGGAGAGGAAATTGTTTTTTCTTCCAATGACACACCGGATGAAGAGTTTCTGAAAGCGCATGAGCTTGGGGCTATTATTAATCTGGATGATATTTCCAATTTGGATGATATGGAACGGCTTCACCTGGTACCGAAACGCATCTGTTTCCGATATAATCCCGGGCCTGATCTGGCGAGGGGGAATGCAATTATCGGTACACCCCAGGAAGCGAAGTACGGCATGACCCGCGAACAGCTTCTCAAATGTGTGGCATGGGCGAAGAATAAGGGTATCGGATATATCGGTATTCATACTATGGTTATTTCCGCAGAGCTGGAACTTCCGGGACTTTTGGGAACCATCAGCATGATGTTTGATTTGGCTAATGAAATACGTAATACTCATGGTGTAACGGTGAGCTTTATCGATTTCGGCGGCGGGATCGGGATTCCCTATCGGCCTGAACAGGAACCTGTAGATCTGGAGGGACTTGGAGAAGGTGCGAAAAAACTTTTTGAAGAAAAAATGCGGGGATTTGAAAATACGCGTATTTGTTTCGAGTGCGGCCGAATGATTACAGGACCTTACGGTTACCTTGTAACAAAAGCGATCCATTACAAAAATATTTACAGGGATTACATCGGCGTAGATGCATGTATGGCTGATCTGATGCGTCCCGGTATATATGGTGCTTATCATCATGTAAGTGTTCTTGGCAAGGAAAATTTGCCTAAGAACAAAATTTATGACGTGGTTGGCTCCCTTTGCGAAAATTCCGATAAGTTCGCCATTCAGAGAGAACTGCCGGAAATTGAAATGGGGGATCTTATCATCATTCATGATACCGGTGCCCATGGACACAGTATGGGGTACAATTATAATGGCCGTCTGCGCCATCAGGAAATCATGGTTCATGAAGATGGAACCGTGCAGCAGATTCGCAGAAATGAAACGCTCCATGATCTGTTTGCTACTCTTACTTATCCCGAACTTCATGAAAATGTAGATAAGCTGGAAAAATAAAGCAATAAAAAATCGGTAATGATGCAGTTGCAGACTTGTGTCATTACCGATTTTTCAATGGATTAATTAAACGATTTTTTCTCCGTGGTAAAGCTCGCCTCCAATATCGGGTTTTACACCGTAGCCGATAGCCCATTCACTTTTGTATTTCAAAGCCTGGGCATGGATGTTTTTAAGTGCATTGACAGTGGATTTTACTTTGCCGGGGACACCGACAACGAGGGAGTTTGGCGGAATGACCTGATTTTCCAGGACAAGGGCACCGGCAGCGATGATTGAACCTTTGCCTACTTTTGCTCCCGTCAGAACAGTGGCGTTCATACCAATAAGGACATGGTCTTCAATCGTGCAGGCATGTACGCAGGCGCAGTGTCCGATGGTAACATAGTCGCCGATGATGCAGGGGAAATCATCGGCGACGTGAAGGCATACCAAATCCTGTACATTGGAACATTCGCCTATGGAAATATAGTTAACATCACCTCTTGCGACAACACCGGGCCAAAGGCTGGCGTATCTGCTTATACGCACATCGCCGGCCAGGAATACGCGGGGTGCAACAAAAGCATCAGGATCAATTTTGGGACTCTTCCCCATAAAATTAAGATTGGAAAGTGTGTACATGAGGAACCTCCATGAAAGACAGAAAATAAAACTTATAAAAATTACCGCAAAGATTTTAAATACAGAATAACTTCTATCAATTAAGAAGTCATCTTTATTATATACTTTTCTATAAATATTCGAAAGAAATTCAGATGAGCCCTGGAGCCGCCGCAAGGCGCCGTTCCGTTTCAGAAACGAGTTCCTCTACGATTTCTTTTGCAGATTGAATTTTTGTCAAATGGGTAAGGGACATGCCGGCCAGAATAAAACCATTTTCCGTATCGCCAAGAAGAGCCCCTCTCTTTGTGGTACCTGCAGAGATAGATGACAGTTCATCAGGTGAAGCACCGCTGTACTCTGCTTTCAGGTAACGATCGGAGAATCGGTTTTTGAGGCCTCTTACACTGTCGCCGGTGGTAAATCCTGTAACAACAGAATCCGTATCCGCTGCTGCTATAATAGCATCCTTCGCTTTCGGGTGGAGACTGCATTCTTCAGCCAAGAGGAAACGTGTACCCATCTGGACTCCGGATGCGCCCATAAGAAGCGATGCGGCGATACCCCGTCCGTCGGCAATACCGCCGGCGGCAATCACAGGAATTTCTATATCCGGCAGAACGTTCTCTAAAAGCGCCATGAGCGTCAGTTTTCCGTCGTGACCTCCGGCTTCCATACCTTCTACTACGAGAGCGTCGGCGCCATGGGCCTGTACCCTTTGTGCCAGTTTCACATTGGGAACGACGGGAATACATTTGATTCCTTTTTGGTGAAACGGTTCAAACCAGGGGATAGGGTTCCCTGCGCCAATGGTGACAAAAGGGACTTTCTCATCGCAAATGATTTGCGCTATGTCATCTTTATTATCATCTTGCAGCATCAGGTTGACACCGTAGACTTTTTGCGAACCGGCGATATCTTTAAAACGGCGGATATGGGACTGTACTTCATCAGGGGTAAATCCACCTGAACCAATGACGCCTGCACAGCCTGCATGGCTCATAGCGGCTGCCAGGACACCGTCAGAAATGTACGCCATGGCACCTTGGATGATAGGATAATCAATGTTGAGAAGCTTTGTGATTTTCGTATTCCAAGACATAATATTTCCTTTCTTTTCTGCGCATATACTAATGATTGAAAAAAATCATAAATAGAAAAAGATTAATGACTTGTATTCATTATATAACTACTGAAAGGAAAAAGAAATCGAAAAACATAAAAATTGATATAAAGAGAAAGTTAATTTTGTGCGAAATCAGCAGGATGTATTTCATATGGAAATTAAGACAGATTCAAAGCGGTTACGGGAAATAATGTTTCATTTATTTATCTGGTTTAAAATAAGTATATACTACTTTTGAAAATGTTTATTGTTGTTGTAGCAGAAATGGCTACGTGATATACTACATAAGTAAGGAGTCCTCAAAGTATGGTTCTGCCGCATACTTACAGAAGTCTTATGAGGTGGAAGTCATCATTTTATTGTTTCATTCCCGCCGCAAAAAGATATTGCCGGTTAGACTGCATGAGTGACTGCAGTATTTCTTTTAGGGCGCGGCTGTTTTATTGCGGTAAAATTTATTTTCCGGTTGGGTCTATAGGAGGGTGCAAGAATGACAAAAGTAGCAATTAACGGTTTTGGAAGAATTGGACGTCTTGTTTTTCGGGGGCTTCTTGACAGAACGGATCTGGATATTGTCGCCATCAACAATCCAAGCGGCCCGGAAACAGCTGCTTATCTTTTGAAATATGATACGGTTCATGGACGTTTGAATAAAAAGGTAGAAATTGATAAAGATGATCTTATTGTTGATGGGAAACGCATCCATGTATTCCAGGATCGGAATCCGGAAAATCTGGACTGGAGCGCTTACGGCACGGAAATCGTTATCGAATCCACAGGTAAACTGAAAGACAGAGAAAGCGCGGGGAAACATATCCGCGGAACAGTTAAGAAGGTCATTATTACTGCTCCGGGTAAAGATGAAGACGCGACCATCGTCGTAGGTGTGAATGAAAATATTTATGACCCTGCTAAAGATGATATTATTTCCAACGCTTCCTGCACGACAAACTGTCTGGCACCCGTCTGCAAGGTGTTGAATGATACGTTTGGAATCAAGCGCGGTCTTATGACTACGGTACATTCTTATACCAATGACCAGGCTATTTTGGAAAAAGCACATAAAAAAGATCCGAGACGCGGAAGAGCCGCTGCCGAAAATATGGTGCCCACCAGCACCGGTGCAGCGAAAGCCATTGGTATCGTTATTCCTGAGCTGAAAGGAAAGCTGAACGGACTGGCTATCCGTGTTCCTACGCCTGATGTATCTTTAGTGGATCTTACGGTTGAACTGGATAAATCGGCGACAAAGGAATCGGTGAATGCTGCTTTGAAAGCGGCCGCTGAAGGAAAGATGAAAGGTATTCTGGCTTATACTGACGAACCTCTTGTTTCCAGTGATTTCAAAACCACCGATGTAAGTTCCACTGTTGACAGTCTTCTCACCATGGTGATGGATGACAACCTGGTAAAGGTAATCGCATGGTATGACAATGAATGGGGGTACTCCATGAGAATCATTGACCTTGTCGCTTTTGTAGCGGGAAAGTTTTGATCTGAAGAGGACTCCGCGATGAATAAACAGACAATCTACGATATTGATGCAGCGGGAAAAACGGTATATGTCCGTGTGGATTATAATGTTCCCTGTGACAAGGATGGGCATATCACCGATGACAGAAGAATCCGTTCTACACTCCCGACTATCCGATATTTACTGAAAGAGGGAGCAGCAGTCATTTTGGCAAGCCATATGGGGCGGCCTAAAGGGGAGCGGAACCCGGAACTTTCTCTTCGCCCTGCGGCGGAAAGACTGTCAGAACTTTTGGATCAGCCGGTACAATTTGCCGATGACTGCATCGGCAGCGAAACGGCCGCCATGAAAAAAGCGCTTCAGCCGGGACAGGTGCTGCTTCTTGAAAATCTTCGTTTCCATAAAGAAGAAGAAAAGAATGATCCCGATTTTGCAAAAGCGCTGGTGGAAGGCTGTACAGCAGCTGTAAATGACGCATTTGGCGTTTCTCACAGAGCCCATGCCTCTGTTGTGGGGGTTGGTAAATTATTGCCTATGGTATCCGGACTCTTACTGAAGAAGGAAATAGATTTCCTCGACGGTGTTATTGAAAATCCGAAGCGTCCTTTTGCGGCCATTATCGGCGGGGCTAAGATCAGCGACAAAATCCAGGTGATTGCCAACCTGATGGAAAAAGCGGATGTCATCATGATCGGCGGCGGTATGGCAAATACTTTTGTCGCGGCGGAAGGCTATGACATGGGCCGGTCTTTGCAGGATAAAGATCGCTTTGAACTGGCACGCAACCTGATGAAAAAAGCAAAGGAAATGGGATCGGACATAATACTTCCTGTGGATTTTATGGCGGGAGATGCTTTTTCAGAAAAGGCAAATACAAAAGTATTGGAAGCGAAAGATTTCAGTGATCCCTGGATGGCTCTTGATATCGGGCCCAAGACAATCCGTCTCTACGTGGAAACACTGAGGAGAATGAAATCTGTTGTCTGGAACGGACCGATGGGTGTATTTGAGATGAAGCCTTTTGCTACCGGGACTTTTGCTATTGCGGAAGCTATTGCAAACTTGGATGCGACAACCGTTATCGGCGGCGGAGAATCCGCTTCCGTTGTGGACCAGATGGGGATTGAAGATAAGTTCTCTCATGTGTCTACCGGCGGCGGTGCTTCTTTGGAAATGCTGGAGGGGATGGTTCTTCCCGGTGTGGCTGTCCTTGCAGATAAGGAGTGATGCCGGTGCGGACAAGACTGATTGCGGGAAATTGGAAAATGAATCGTACCGCCATGGAAACGGAACAGTTTCTCGGCCGATTCGATGCGGAAATGGGGAAAGCCGAACTTTTAATCTGTATGCCTTTCACCGATTTGTACTTGGCGGAAAAATATCTGGCAGGTACGGGCATAAAGTGGGGGGCGCAAAATGTGTATCCGGCGGAGAGAGGCGCATTTACCGGAGAAATATCTCCTGGTATGTTAAAAGAAACAGGCTGTTCTTATGTCATCTGCGGACATTCGGAACGCCGACAGATTTTATGTGAATCCGATGAGTTTGTAGGGAAAAAGGTGAAAATAGTCCTTGCGTATGGAATGACGCCTATCCTTTGTGTCGGTGAAACCTTGGAAGAGCGGGAAAGCGGGCAGATGAAAACACGTTTGCTGGAAGAAATGAGAGCGGCGCTGTCGGGGCTTTCCCCGGAAGAATTATTACGGACAGTTATTGCTTATGAACCTGTTTGGGCGATCGGTACGGGAAAGGCGGCCACCGCGCAGGATGCGGAAACTGTATCCGCGTTTATTCGCAAAACAATAGAAGCGTTTTCATCCGGGGGAGTCGCAGAACGGATACGGATTTTGTATGGCGGTTCCGTAACAGGAGAGAATATTTCTTCTTTCCTTAGAGAAAAAGATGTGGACGGCGCTCTTATCGGCGGTGCCAGTCTGAAAGCAGAAGAATTATTGTCTATTTATAAAAAAGCATGTGAATAAGGAGATATCATGGCAGTTATTACAGATCTTCACGCAAGAGAGATTCTTGATTCCCGTGGAAATCCCACGGTAGAAGTAGAAATGACACTGGAAGATGGAGCTTTCGCAAGGGCGGGAGTTCCTTCCGGCGCATCTACAGGTATGTTTGAAGCAACGGAACTTCGTGATGGTGATGAGAACCGTTATGATGGAAAAGGTGTTCTCTGCGCTGTCAATAATGTGAATGGAGAAATTGCTGATGCTGTTCTTGGCTGGGATGCCAGTGACCAGCGCGGATTGGATCATATCCTGATTAATTTGGACGGCACACCGAATAAGAGCCGCCTTGGTGCCAATGCTATTCTTGGGGTATCTCTTGCGGCTGCTCATGCTTCCGCGGAATCAGCAGAACTTCCGCTGTTCCAGTACCTTGGCGGTATTAATGCCCATAATCTTCCAGTTCCTATGATGAACATCATTAATGGAGGAGCTCATGCGGATAATAATGTGGATATTCAGGAAAGCATGATAATGCCCGTCGGTGCTTCTTCTTTCTCTGAAGGACTTCGTATGTGCGCAGAAGTATATCATGCCTTGAAAACAGTATTAAAAAAGAGACATTTATCCACGGCAGTCGGTGATGAAGGCGGCTTTGCGCCTGATCTGCCGTCTAATGAAGCAGCGATGGAAATTATCTGTGAAGCGGTAGAAAAAGCGGGTTATACGGCGGGGAAAGATATCGTTCTGGCAGCTGATGTGGCGGCATCTGAACTTCTGGGCGATGACGGATTGTACCATTTGTCCGGGGATCATGCCGCTAAAACGGCAGAAGAAATGATTTCTTTTTATGAAGACCTTGTCAATAAATATCCGATCATTTCCATTGAAGATGGTCTTGGAGAGGAAGACTGGGGAGGTTGGAAAAAATTAACGGCTGTGTTGGGGAAACGTGTACAGCTGGTGGGTGATGATCTTTTTGTTACCAATACAAGCCGCTTATCCAAAGGAATCCATGAAGGTGTTGCCAATTCTATTTTGATCAAGCTGAACCAGATCGGGACGATTACAGAGACCTTTGAGGCTGTGCAGATGGCGCAGAGAAGCGGATACACCGCAGTTATTTCTCACCGCAGCGGTGAAACGGCTGATACGACAATTGCTGATGTGGCAGTAGCGCTGAATGCGGGGCAGATTAAGACCGGTGCTCCCTGCCGTACCGAACGGGTGGCAAAGTATAACCAGCTTCTCCGTATTGAAGAGGCGCTTGATGCGGATGCTTTTTATGGCAGCGGCTCATTGACACATCGTATGAGAGATATCTTAAAATAATAAATCGGTTCAGAAGAGAGGGTTCCTTCCGGGATGCCCCTCTTTTTTCTTGGGCTCTAATAAATTATAAAGGTAATAAATTCATTAAAGCTCAATCATAAAAAAGTTTTATACACATGGGGGGTATGGGTATTTTGGATAAAAGGAGAATAATTTTATAAAGAAATGAATGAGATACAGTATCATTTAAAGTTTTGAATATATTGAGCCTTACCAGGAAGTATCGGTAAATAAGTAGGGGTTTGAAATAATACAAGAGAAAAAAGAATAAGAGTAATTCGCAAAAGTTTAATAAATATAAGCAATCAATTACTATTTAAAAATTAATTTTAATACAATATATTTAAAATGAATTGCTTGAATTTAATTAAAGTTATGGTATTATTAAGTGGAGAACCATGAAGCTCTTTGGCGATTACTTTTATAAAAATGGTAAAAAAATAATAATTCCCCATTTAAAGTGATTGGCGAAAAATAATAATAATTTAAAAGAGCATTTTTATTTGTAGTATTTGTTGTGTTTTGGGGGAGGAACCTAAAAATGAGAAATTGTGTATTAGTAGTTGAACGTGATCCGAGTGTCAGCCGTTTCATGCAGCTTAAGCTGGAAGAAGAAGGATTTTCCTGTTTGGTAGACAATATTGGTGATTCTGTGGTAGATCTGGCAGGACAGCGCCAGGTGGACATCATTGTCCTTGATCCGGATGATCCCATGGAAGATGGCGATAAAATTCTTGAGAACGTAAGAGAAATCAGCACGATTCCGATTATTTACCTGTCTTCTGACGGTAGTGTGGACAGAAAAGTTGAAGTGCTGAATGCAGGTGCTGATGATTATCTGACCAAACCTTATGCCACAAAAGAATTGATTGCCAGAATCCGTTCTACACTGCGCCGTCATGAGGAGCCGAAAATTGTGGCCGACCCGTCTTTTAATATCGGAGACCTGGCAATTTATCCGGATCGCCATGAAGTACGTGTCGGTGATGAAGTCGTGGATCTGACGAAGAAGGAATTTGATTTACTCTTATTCCTGGCAAAAAATAAAAATCGTGTCCTGAAACGTGAAGAAGTTCTTGAAAAGGTTTGGGGATATGGATATGCAGGGAAAACGAATATTGTAGATGTATATGTCCGTTACCTGCGAAGCAAAATTGATGAAAAAGTAGGAAAGAAATATATCCATACTGTTCGTGGTATCGGGTATGTAGCAAGAGACTGATATGATTCAGCAGGTTATCGTTGTCGAGGGCAAATCGGATATTGCCCGTGTGAGACAGGCGGTAGATGCGGATCTGATTGCGACCGGAGGCTATGCCCTCCGGTCTGCTGTTATACAGGATATTCGTGCCGCTTATGAAAAAAGAGGGATTATTATACTGACTGATCCGGATGGTCCCGGTGAAAAAATAAGAAGCAGACTTTCCGTTATGTTTCCTGAAGCACTTCATGCTTTTGTTCCGAAAAGTGAAGCGTCTACGGAGGATGATGTGGGGATTGAAGATGCATCTCCGGAGTCGATTAGAAAAGCTTTGGATAAAGTACGGATACTTTATCAGGAAAGTTCCCATGAATTTCATATGGAAGATCTTTGGAATTCCGGCCTTACGGGTGCGGAAGATGCCACGGGGAAAAGAGCATCTGTTGGGGCTATACTTGGCATCGGATATGGGAATGCCAAGCAGTTTTTGCGCAGGCTGAATCATTTTGGGATTACACGAAAGGAGTGGGAATCCGCGTTGGCAGAGTGCGGGAGAAAGAATGAAAGACGCTAATTTAGCAGATATTAAAGTTGTAAGGTATGTATTGCAGCGATTTGGTATTCGAGCGAAGCATCGTTTAGGGCAAAATTTTCTCGTACGTCCCGATATTGTGGCAGAAATCGCGGCGGCAGCGGAACTGGCAGAAGGAGCATTTGTTTTGGAAATCGGTGCAGGTATAGGGACATTAACACAGGCACTTGCTGAAACAGGGGCAAATGTAACAACTTTTGAAATTGATAAAAGTTTGGAAAATGTTTTGACGCATACGCTGGAAGCTTATAATAATGTGCATATTATCTATGAAGATGTGCTCAAAGCAAATTTGAAAGAAATACTGGGAGATAATAACTGGCACGCAGCGGCCAATCTTCCTTACTATATTACGACACCTATTTTGCTGTACCTGATTCAATCTGAACTGCCCATTTCCCTCTTTGTATTTATGATGCAAAAGGAAGTGGCGGATCGTATTTTGGCGAAGGCCGGGTCGAAGGATTATGGTGCGCTTACCTTGGCGGTACAATTTGATTGTACCGTGGAAAGGGTGATGGATATTCCACCGGCAGCTTTTTTGCCGCATCCTGCAGTAACGTCGACAGTTCTGAAAATCAGGAGAAGAAAAGAACCTGTGGTGAAGGTGGCAGACCGCAAACTGTTTTTCCGTCTGGTTAAAATGGGGTTTGGGCAGCGGAGGAAGGTATTTACCAACGCTATGAAATCCGGCGGGATAAGCATGGAGTTGGGAAAGAAGATTCTGGAGAGAGCGGGGATTGACGGCGGCCGCCGGGGAGAAACGTTTTCGATGGAGGAATATGCTGCTCTTGCCAATGCATGGGATGAACTGGTGGTAAATAAATAAGTATCAAGTACAGCGGGGGTTTGCAGAACCGCTGTTTTACTTTACAAAAGACTGCGAGGGTTATATAATTAGAAAAACATAGTGAAAGAGAAAATATTCTTTCAGTGCGTACAGAGAAAAAGCGGTTGGTGCGAGCTTTGGCAGAGAAGGTGTTTTCCAATCGGGAATGGCCGGTGATGAATCGGACGGTTTGTGGACGTTATGCCACAATCAAGTTAGCTTATGCAAATTGGGTGGCACCGTGATGACTTCGTCCCATACAGGATGGAAGTCTTTTTTTATGTTTTAGCCGAATGGCAGGTTTATGCAGGGAGAGATGGCTATGTTGGATATTAAATTTATTAGGGAAAATACAGAAGCGGTAAAAGCAAATCTGGTTAATCGCCATAACGATTTTGACTTGGATGAGGTTATTGAGCTGGACAGGAAGAGAAGAGAGCTTCTGCAGATGACAGAAGCGTTGAAGAGTGAACGCAATGCGGAAACAAAAAAGATTGCTCTGGCAAAAAAGAACAAGGAAGATGCTTCTGCTGCCATTTCTGCTATGAGAGAAGTAGGGACAAAGATTGCTGCCATTGATAAGGAGCTGGCAGGCGTGGAGCTCATATTACAGGACCGTCTTTTACGCATTCCAAATATGACAGATGCTTCTGTGCCGGTTGGAAAAGATGACAGTGAAAATCCGGAAGTCCGTCGCTGGGGTGAAATTCGTAAATTCCCTTTCCCTGCAAAAGAACATTATGAATTAGGAGAAAACCTGGGCATTCTTGATTCTGAACGGGCGGGGAAGGTGTCAGGTGCGCGTTTCTATTTCTATCTCAGTATGGCAGCCCGTCTGGAAAGAGCTGTGTACAATTTCATGCTTGATGTTCATACACAGCAGAACGATTTCACGGAAGTTATTCCACCATATATCATTAATGGTGCTTCTATGCAGGGAACCGGACAGCTCCCTAAATTTGAGGATGATATGTACAAAGTGGAAGGGGAAAATATGTACATGACTCCAACAGCAGAAGTGCCGCTGACCAACTATTTCTCCGGAGAAATTTTAGATGGAGCCGTGCTCCCTGTCCATCTCACGGCACTGACCCCGTGTTTCCGTAAAGAAGCAGGCTCTGCGGGGAAAGATACCCGTGGACTGATTCGACAGCATCAATTTCACAAAGTAGAAATGGTGAAATATTGTAAACCGGAAGATAGCTGGGATGAATTGGAAAGTTTGACTGCAGAAGCAGAAAAAATTCTTCAGCTGCTGAAACTGCCATATCATGTAGTATGTCTCTGCACTGGGGATATAGGCTTCTCCTCAGCAAAAACTTATGATATCGAAGTGTGGATGCCAGGGCAGCAGAAGTATAGAGAAATTTCCTCGTGCTCCAACTGTCTTGATTTTCAGGCACGCCGGGCAAATATCCGCTTCCGCCGGCATCAGGGGGATAAGCCGGAATTTGTTCATACACTGAACGGGTCGGGGCTTGCTGTTGGAAGAACGGTAGCTGCTATCATGGAAAATTATCAGCAGGAAGATGGAACGATTGTCGTGCCGGACGTGCTTCGCCCATATATGAATGGCCTTGAAATTATCGGCAAGCGCGAAAGTTTTGTGAGTTCCAAAGGTGAATAATATGTATGCAAATATAGCTCCGAAAGGGGCTTTTTGTATAGGTGTATAGCAAAAGTTCAGAAAATTTTCGAAAGTATCGAGGAGAGAATGCGCCGGGAAGTATGGTAGGCATATAGTGGTAGGCATATAGTATAATAAAATAAAAGCGATTTCTAAAGGAAGTAGATATTCTAAAATAAGGAGGAATAGATGCATAAAGTTTTATATCGTGCCGGAGGGATATGGGCAGCACTTATGCCAGTGCCGGTCATAGCCGGTGCTTACGAAAGCAATTATGTGCTCGAGTGGATGCGTATCCCTTTTGTGGAAGCACTTTTGGCGGCAGTGATTTTTGTATCAATTCTGGCAGAAATAAAAACTGCGGGGTTTTCAGGCGGCGGATTGATTGCTGTGATTGCCGGCGGGTTGCTCTTAGGCAGCGGCTGGTATGGCGGTAATGTGGCATGGTTTGAATTTCTATTATATTTTGGCGGGATTGCTTTGATCCTGTTGGATATTTTTGTCCTCGTTTCCGGTTTTGGCGTGGCGGCGGGTATTTTATCCATGACGGCAGGCCTATACTTCACCTTTGGCGGGGATATGACGGCGCTTTGGGTATTATCCGCAGCCATGATTCTTGCTATTATCGGTATATACTTTTTGGCGGATCATTTGTCAGAAAATAGAATGTGGAAAAAATTATCTCTTACATTATCTTTGTCTTCCTCCAAAGGATATGTTTCTTCTGTTCAGAATTTGAAGAAGTATGAAGGGAAAGAAGGGAATGCTGCTACAGTGCTCAGGCCTTCCGGCAAGGTGGAAGTGGAAGGGACTGTGGTAGATGCAGTTTCAGAAGGGGGATTCATTCTGCAAGGTGCTGCGGTACGCGTGGTACGGGCGGAAGGAAATCATTTGGTTGTTAAATAATTGAAATATGTTTTAGGAGGATTTATTTATGGAAACTTTACTGGTCGTTCCTGTATTTACTATTGCGGTAGCGCTTTTTGCGGTACTCATACTGCTTCATTTTGTACCGATGGGATTATGGATTTCTGCACTTGCAGCCGATGTAAGCATTTCGTTGTTTAATTTAGTGGGAATGCGTTTCCGCCGTGTCGAACCGCGTATGATTGTCATTCCTTTGATTAAAGGGACAAAGGCGGGGCTCGGCTTGAATGTGAATCAGCTGGAAGCCCATTATCTGGCAGGAGGGAATGTAGATAATGTGGTAGATGCGTTAATTGCTGCCCACCGCGCGCAGATCGATTTGACTTTTGAGCAGGCTGCAGCTATTGATCTGGCGGGAAGAAATGTGCTGGAAGCAGTGCAGATGAGCGTTAATCCCAAGGTTATTGAAACCCCTACGATTTCTGCAGTTGCTAAAAACGGTATTGAACTGAAAGTACGTGCCCGTGTGACTGTTCGTGCAAATATTGATCGTTTGGTCGGCGGCGCAGGAGAGGCGACCATTATTGCCCGTGTTGGCGAAGGAATTGTTACTACCGTGGGTTCTTCGGAAAAACATACGGATGTTCTTGAAAATCCTGACCATATTTCCAGAACGGTTCTTGGTAAAGGTCTTGATTCGGGTACCGCTTTTGAAATTCTTTCCATTGATATTGCTGATGTGGATGTGGGGAGGAACATAGGGGCCCAGCTTCAGACTGATCAAGCGGAGGCTGATAAGGAAATTGCCCAGGCAAGAGCAGAGGAACGTCGTGCCATGGCGGTGGCGCAGGAACAGGAAATGCGTGCATATACACAGGAAATGCAGGCAAAAGTTGTGGAAGCCCAGGCTGAAGTGCCGAAAGCCATGGCAGATGCTCTTCGCAGTGGACGTCTTGGCGTAATGGATTATTACAGTATGAAAAATATTGCAGCAGATACAGAAATGAGAGAAAATATAGCTGGAAATCCGGGTCAAACAAAGTAAAGGTGGAGTATGGATTTTTTTTCGGGTAATGAAATTGTCCTTCTGATATGGGGGATAGGGATACTTCATTTTATCTTTCGATGGATGAAGGAACGGAGAAGTTCAGATCGTTCCACTGAAGGAACGCCTCGTGAAGAAAATGGCTATTCTATTCCTGAAACTCCATTACCGAGACCGTCGTCTTATGGGGCCGGGAAGGATAATGATAAAGAATATAATTATAAAGAATTAAGGGAAAGGGTTCTACGCTCCTGGGGGATGAAAGATGTGAGATCTGATGAAATGGATCTTCCTGATGAAATGGAAAGATCTGTTTACCGGGAAGCTGAGGCGCCTGCAGCAGTTTCTATAATGGAGTGTTCCGGAGATACGGAAAATCGTTTTCACCAATATCTTTCCAAACCCTTGCGAGAAAGGAAAACAAAACCGATGGCTGTGGAACCAATTACGGCACCTAAAGCAGCACAAGCAGCGGCAGATTGGTCTGAGGCGACAGTTCGTACATGGGCGAAGTATGATGTTGTTTTCGGAGAACCACGCGGAAGAAGGCCGTGGACACCCTTTGTCAGGCATTGAGAGATAAAAATGGATTTATACAGTAAAGAAGAGCATGGACAGATAATCTGGGAATGCAGCCGCTCTGTTCTTTACGTGGCAATTTCTTCACTGCTTTACGTTCTTTTTTGTGTAGCCTTTTTGATACTGCTTTTGGAACATCCCGGAATTTTGTCATGTACCATCAGCTTTGTTGTAGTCCTTCTGACTTTGTGGCGGATCCATTGGATTCATAAATCTGTGGCTTTGATATGTGAAAAGAGGCTTCTTGTTACTATTCCTATATTTTATTCTGAGTTCAATGCGGCAGGATTGATTAAGCCTTTGTATATGGCTTTTGACTATAAGGAAATAATGGGGGTATCCGATGACTGGAATTATCTTTTTATCGGGGAACGGACGGCTGGCGGCATTGTGGAAGTACCGGTGCAGCTCCGGTATATTACGGACGCAGATAAAATAAAGCTGCAGGAATGGGTAGAACGGAAGCAGAGAGATATATGAGATTCCCAATAGAATAGAAAGTTTTAAAAGTTGTTTGTTTTCTTAAAGATACAGTTGCTTTTTTTTGATGGATTGTGATACCATGGATCAAAAGTTTTTTAGGTGAGGTGAAAGTGATGCCAACGAAAATTACAGTGACAATTGAAGACGAACTGGGGGATCTTTCCGTCGCGGCAAACGGATGGAAGAAACAGTTGACTTATACCAGCTGGAACGGACGGGATCCCAAGTTTGATTTACGTTCGTGGAGCGTGGATCATAAATCAATGACGAAAGGTCTGACATTGACAAAAGAGGAAATGATCAAACTCAAAGAAATTTTAAATGGAATTGATTTTGACAAATATTGATTTGCAGCTGCAAGCAAAAGGCTCTCTCGGAGAGCCTTTTGGCATATATGGAAACTTTTAGGAATACCATAAATTTGGTTTAGCAGTGCAGCTTGATGAGGAGTAGACGGCACTGGGAAAAGGGAAACGGTACAGTTATGGAAATATTCGGAATGGGTGGTACATCACGGCAAAGGAAAGCATTTTTCGCTGCGCTTGTAGGATTGATCATAAATCTTATTTTAGGAATGGTAAAAATTTTTGCCGGCTGGCAGAGCGGATTTTTATCGGTCATCGGTGATGGATTCAATAATATTACTGATGTGGGGGCGGTTATTCTTTTGATGATGACTTTTTATTATGCGTCAAAGCCATCGGATAAAGAACATCCTTTCGGCCATGGTCGGCTGGAGTATGTCAATTCTACTGTAATGTCCGCTATTATCCTTTATGTGGGTATTACACTTTTGGTAGAATCAGTGCAGAAAATTCTTCATCCTGAGGACAGCTATTTTTCTATATGGACTGCTTCTGCCTTAATAGTAGGTATTATTGCAAAATTATTTTTGACCTGGTGGTATAAACGGGCAGGGGAAAATTTGAAGTCAGAAGCATTTAACGCATACAGTGCGGATTCTTTTTCGGATATTCTTTCAACCACAGGTGTTTTAGTTGCTGCATGCGTGGAATATTTCAGCGGATACCATGTAGATGGAATCATGGGGGTTATTATGTCTCTTTTTATTTTGTACACGGGTTACGGAATCATGAAAGAGGCGCTGAATTCCATTATCGGCGCTACACCGGATGCGGAAATGTATGAAAAAATAAAAACGGTGATTCTTGAGACGCCGGGAGTTTACGGTGTGCATGATCTGATTGTTCATGATTATGGGCCGGAAAATCATTTTGCTTCTGCCCATGTGGAATTGGACAGCAATTTGACTCTCGTGGAGGGACATGAACTGGCGGAAACAGTTATGACGAAGCTTAGGAACGAATTCAATATCCAGGCGGTAGTTCATGCGGATCCTAAAGCGGTGTCAAATCCGAAGGAGATGGAATACATGCGTGACTTAGAAGCCGCCATTTACCGCACCGGCCTTCCGGTATCTTATCATGATTTTTTTGTGGTGGAAAAGGAGGAAGGCATTTATATTTCTTTTGAACTGGAATTGAAGGGACCGTGTGATAAAAGTGATGAAGAGATGTATCAAATGATTTTGACAGAAATCCTCAAGAGCAACCCTAAGTATTTTATTGAAATGATGGTGGATCGGAACTTTATCAGTGGCAAGGTATATGGTAAATCCGGAATTGAACATCCTGCTGAATAATCGTAAAGACATATCGGGAATGGTAAGTACTATTCCTGATTTTTTGTGTAAATAAAAAACATGAATGTGATAAATATGATAAAATAATGAAGACAGAGCAATGTATAAAAATATGCAATTATAAATATTTTCATGTGAGGAAGCCATATGGATAGAAATTGGAGAGTCTTGTTGATAGCAGGCGTCATTTCGTTGTGCTCCGCGCAATTTGTTTTTGCCAGTTATTCTCTTGGCGATTCCGGAGACGCGGTAAAGGATTTACAGCGACGGTTGACACAGGCCGGCTGTCTGGTGCGTGCTGATGGGCGGTTCAATGAAACAACGGTGTCGGCAGTAAAAAAATTTCAAAAGAAACATAATCTGGATGTAGATGGAGTGGTGGGTCCTGTTACCTATAAAGCGCTTACCGGGAAAACATTAAAAAGCAAGAAACACTCTTCTGCCCGAAAAAATAAAATGTCACCGGGCGGCATAGGTATTGATGATGTTTCCGTATCGTGGCACAAACCCGGAAAACTGGCACCTCGTGTACAAGCAATTATGGAAGAAGCGAAAAAGTATGTAGGTGTGCCGTACCGTTTTGGCGGCATGACACCCAGCGGATTCGACTGTTCAGGGTTTATCCATTATGTATTTAATAAAAAGGGAATTCTGCTTCCCCGCGCAGCAGATGAGCAATTCGGAAGAGGAGAAAGGGTGTCTGTCAATCGGTTGGAACCGGGTGATCTTGTCTTTTTTTCCACATACGAGTCGGGAGTATCCCATTCGGGTCTATATCTGGGAGACGGATATTTTATCAGTGCCACCAGCAGCTGCGGAGTTGCTGTGGCAACAATGAAAAATGGATATTGGCATGACAGGTATGTGGGGGCGAAGCGGGTGCTTTGACGGTTTGTGGTTATATGGCGGATTTATACGGTCTGCTGCCGGGGTGGGGGCGTATGCCTCCATTTCTTTTATATACGGGTTTTGGATGGAGAGCAATGAGGCTTGGATTGATTCAGATGGATGTCGTATCCGGCGATAAGGAAAGAAATATCACACATGCTTTTGAATTGATGGGGAAAGTATCCCATCAGGCGGATATGATTGTTCTTCCAGAATTATGGACGATTGGGTACGATTTTCATAATCTCGGTAAAAATGCAACATATATGGGGGATGGTTTGATACAGAGACTTTCTTCTCTGGCAGCTCATACTGGGACATATATCATAGCAGGGACGCTTCCCGTAAAAAAGGGGGGAGTAATACGAAATACGGGGCTGGTATTTGGTAAAGACGGTGATATTAAGGGAGAGTACAGTAAGCGCCATTTATTTTATGGTTATCTGGAAGCAGAACTTATGCGGCCGGGACGGAAACTTCTGTATGAGGATATAGACGGAGTCCGTACCGGTATGGCGGTGTGCTATGAGTTTTATTTTCCCAGGATGTGGAGGAAAATGGCGAAAAGGGGCGTCATGCTGGTAGCAGCGCCGGCCTCGTGGCCTGCTATGCATATTTATCAATGGGATGTGCTGACCCGTGCCAGAGCCATAGAAAACGGACTCTGCATAGCTGCCGTCAATATGTCGGGAAACTATCGGGGAATGAAAATGGGAGGACATTCCCGCTTTATAGATCCTTTAGGAAAAGTACAGGCGGAGGCGGGGGAGGAAGAATCTGTCCTGTATGCGGATTATGATGAAAAGGCATATAAAGATTTTGGGAAACAGCTGGCGGTTATCCGGCTGGATAAGCAGAGGTGTTTTCATGCATGAATTATGTCTGCATGGTATAATAAACAAACACAACGAAATCAAAATACCTAAGGGGGCATATCATGAAAGGCAATGATATTCGTGAGGCATATTTGTCTTTTTTCGAAACGAAGAAAGAACATCTGCGGCTGAAAAGTTTTCCGTTGATCCCAAAAGATGATCCCAGCCTGCTTTTGATCGGCGCAGGGATGGCGCCACTGAAACCGTATTTTACGGGGAAGGTTGAGCCGCCCTGCCATCGTGTGACGACCAGTCAGAAATGTATCCGCACAGGCGATATTGAAAATGTCGGCCGTACAGCAAGGCATCATACCTTTTTTGAAATGCTTGGGAATTTCTCTTTTGGTGATTACTTTAAAAAGGAAGCCATTGCCTGGGCATGGGAATTTTTGACGGAAGTAATCAAGCTGGAGAGTTCCCGTCTGTATGTAACGATTTATCCGGATGACAGGGAATCTTACGATTATTGGCATGATATGATCGGGCTGCCGGAAAGCCATATTTATCCGCTGTCGGATAATTTCTGGGAAATTGGAGAAGGCCCCTGCGGGCCGGACTCAGAAATTTTCTATGACCAGGGCGAAGAATTCGGTACGGATCCGGAAAACCAGATGGGTGGAGACGGAGATCGTTTCCTTGAAATCTGGAATTTGGTATTCAGCCAGTTTGATCGACAAAAAGATGGATCTTACCGTCCGCTGGATAAGAAGAATATTGACACCGGTGCAGGGTTGGAACGTTTATCGGCAGTTCTTCAAAAGAAGAAAAATAATTTTGAAACGGATTTATTCTTTCCGATTATTCAGGAAGCGGCCGGTCTTGCGGGCGTTCCGTATGGACGCAGTGCAGAGAGCGATGTAGCGCTGAAAGTTATTTCCGATCACACCCGTGCTATTACAAATATGATTGCCGATGGAATTCTTCCTTCTAACGAAGGCCGCGGTTATGTACTAAGACGTGTACTTCGCCGTGCTGTAAGATATGGCAAGCTTATTGGCATAGACGATGCTTTCCTGGGCCGCATGATTGATGTGGTCGTAAAAATGATGAAACCCGCATATCCGGAATTGATGGAAAAGCAGGCATTTATAAAGAAAGTGGCTGGTGTGGAAGAAAACCGTTTTCACGCAACTCTCAATGCGGGGATGGATCTCCTTGCTGAAATGCTTGAAGAAACGCTGAAAAAGCAACGGCGTATTCTTACAGGCGATCGAGTCTTCAAACTGTATGATACATATGGATTTCCTTGGGAGCTGACGGAAGAAATTGCTAAAGAACAAGGAATTGAAATCGATAAAGACGGCTTTGCCGCAGCTATGGCGGAGCAGAAGGAACGCGCAAGAGCGGCTCGTACAAAGGTTTCTGCCCGTATTGCGACTCCCGATACGACGAAACTTAAGTTTGAGTCCATGACTACGGAAGATACGGACGGAGATACGGAAATTCTCCTTTTGGGAAAGGACGGACAGGCCGTACAGTCAGCTGCTGATGGTGAAAATATTACGGTTATTTTGAAAAATAATCCTTTTCATGCGGAAGGCGGCGGACAGATTGGAGATAGCGGTGTATTGGAAGGAAATAGCGGCATTATTTCCATAGAAGATACGAAGAAATTACCTGACGGTATTGTATATTGCATCGGAACGGTAACGGAAGGCGTTATTTCAACCGGCGAAACGGTAAAAACCGTGGTAGATCGGGAGCGGAGGGAAGATATTGCCCGCAACCATACAGGCACCCACCTGCTGCAGGCGGCTCTCCGCAGGGTTCTGGGCAGCCAGGTTAATCAGGCCGGCTCGCTTGTGCTTCCGGAAAAGTTACGTTTCGATTTTACCTGGCCGGAAGCAGTTACCGATAAGCAGATAGCCGAGGTGGAACGGATTGTGAACGAACAGATTTGGAAATCTACCACCTTGGATATTGATGAAATGCCGATTGCTAAAGCAAAAGAAATGGGAGCCATAGCTCTTTTCGGTGAAAAATACGGTGATATCGTACGTGTTGTCCGTGTGCCTGATTTCAGCACAGAACTATGCGGCGGTTCTCATGTATTTAATACAGGGGAAATCGGCTGCTTCCGCATCATAAGCGAAAGCGGTATCGGATCAGGCATCCGTAGAATTGAAGCGATAACCGGTAAGGCCGCTTATGAATCTATGCTGGCAGATCGTAAGCTGCTCAGGGAATCTGCTGCACTTTTAAAGGTGAAAGTGGAAGAAATTCCGGGAAAGATTGAAAAGAATCTTGCAGCCCTGAAAGAGGCGGAACGGGAAATTGAGAGGTTTAAAAATCAGCAGACAAAGGATGCCTTAGGGAATCTGCTGAAGAATGTAAGAGAAAAGAACGGTATTTCTTTCTTCGGTGCCATCGTACCGGCGGCAAATATGGATGAACTTCGAAAAGCGGCTGATATTGTAAAAGGAAAATTTCTGAGAGGTGCGTTTATTCTCGGCGCAGCAGCCGGAGAAAAAGTAAATCTTGTGGGAATGGCCTCTGAAGAGGCCGTGAAAACAGGGATTCATATGGGAAAAGTGGTATCCGCCGCGGCAAAAATATGTGGTGGAGGCGGCGGAGGAAAACCTGCTGTTGCCCAAGCCGGAGGTAAAAATATTTCTGAATTGCAGAATGCCATCGATGAAGGTGTTCGAATCATTGAGTCACAGCTTTAATAAAGGAGGCGATTGCGATGCCGGTCTCAGGCGAAACAATTTTAGTAAAACGTGAGGTGGAAGAAGGAGGGAATACCCAAGCGGCTATGGTTTTAAATGCGGTGTATACTGCATTGAAAGAAGCCGGACATAATCCGACAGTCCAGTTGGTAGGCTATCTTGTATCCGGAGAACCTACATATATCACGAGCAAGCATGATGCACGTAGGCTTGTTTCATCCATAGAACGGGATGAGTTGGTGGAAGAACTGGTTCGTTTCTATGTAACCCATAAGGGGCTTTGATATGCGTATTATGAGCTTGGATGTAGGCTCACAGACAATTGGCGTGGCAGTCAGTGATTTATTCGGGTGGACCGCACAAGGTGTGGAGACAATCCGCCATACGACGCGGGAAAAGGATTTTGTCCGGCTGCGCCATCTGGCGGATGAATACAATGTGGAAGAGTTTGTTATCGGAATGCCTTTGAATATGAATGGGACAAAGGGGATGCGTGCTGAGCAGACGGAAAAATTTGCAGAAGCTCTTGCTGCGGCATTTCCGGATATTCCTTATCATTTCTGGGATGAAAGACTGACTACCGTTATGGCGCAGAGGCAGCTGATTGAAGCGGATGTCAGCCGAAAAAAACGAAAAAAAGTAATTGATAAAATGGCAGCAGTAGTTATCTTGGAAGGATACCTGCGGCATTTGTCTTTTAAGAACAGAGGATAATATGATGGCAGAGCAGAAAGAACCGATCATTATTTCTGTGTCAGACCCCGGTGGTATAGAAAGAGATTACGTCCAGGACGTGGTTATTCCTTTTGCAGGGAAAGAATTTGCTGTTTTGGTTTCTATTCCGGAAGATGGGGAGAATGTAGAGGAGCCGGAAATTATCCTGGCACGAGTTGACACTGATAAAAATGGCGAGGCGGAATATGTACCTCCGACAGATGAAGAATATGATGCGGTGGCGGAAATTTATAACGAAATGTAATTTATAGGGAGTGTGGCAGCGGAGGGACATCTCTGCGGCCGCATTTTTTACTTGGTGATAAAATCCGGTTTCAGACAACAATCTATCAATATTTCTAAAACAGACTGAAAAGGTGAGGATTATGAAAATTGTGATAAAATATAAAATATATCGTAATTAGGAGGATCTATGGGGAAACATTTTTCTTTTATCCATTGTGCGGATCTTCATTTAGGCGAACCGTTCGGCGGATTATATTCGGGAGATACGGGTCCTTGGACAGAAGCTATACATAAAGCGACTTTTAAGGCTTTTGAAAATGTAGTCACTGCGGCGTTGACGTATCGTGCTGATGCCATTCTGATTTCAGGTGACGTTTATAACAGTGATCATCACAGTCTGGCAGCACAGATGGCTTTTGCCAGAGAGCTGTATCGTGCGGCGCAGGCGGGGGTGCAGATATTTATTATTCATGGAAATCATGATCCTGACGAGGCATGGCGGGCAGATGTGCCGCTGCCGCCTTCCGTTTATGTGTTTTCTTCTGACAAAGTGGAATCAGTACCGTTATTGGTGGGTGGCGAGACGGCAGCTATGGTTTATGGTATCAGTTATAAAAACCGTCATATGAGAGAAAATCTGGCACTTCGATTCAGGAAGAAAGACGAAGATATCTTTTCTATCGGCATGCTCCATACGGAACTGGGCGTGGCAGGAAGTCCTTATGCTCCCTGTACGGTGGATGATTTAAGAAATACAAAGATGGACTACTGGGCTCTTGGGCACGTGCACGCGAGAAAAACACCATCTATGCGGCCATACATGGTTTATCCGGGGAATACGCAAGGCCTGGATCGTTCAGAATCCGGCGAAAAAGGTTGTTATCTCGTAGATGTAGGTGCTTATGGAACGATAACTTTGAAGTTTATTGTTACTGATGCAATCCGTTGGATGGATATGGAAGTGGATATCAGTTCTTTCCAAAATCCTGAGGAATTGGTCAGGGAAGTTGTAAAACAGCGGGCCACACTTCGTGAAAAAACGGGAAAGCCTAACATCGTCCGCCTTATTTTGCGTGGGCAAGGGGTATTGCAAAAAGCGGTTTCTACGCCTGAGGGGCAGGCGTATATTCTTCAGCTGCTTAATGATAAAGAAAAATTTCATCACATTTTTTGTTATTTTGCTGAGATTCAAGACGAAACAAAACCTTTTCTGAATTTGGAAGAACGGAGGAAGATTCCCGATGTCATGGGAAGTTACCTCCGGACCTTTGATGAAATTAACGGGCTTTCCAGCGAAAAAAGACTGGCAGTTCTGAAGAAGGAGATAGCAGACCGTCCGGAAATGGCCAAGTTTAGCAGATTGATGAATATGGTGTCGGATGACATGATTATCCGTGCCTTTGAAAAAGCGGAGATAAAAGGCGCCGAAATGCTGGCGGAGGATGAAGGATGAAGATTACTGATTTAGAACTGGAACAGTATGGCATTTATCAGAATGAATCTTGGAAACCTGCGGCCGGGTGCCTGAATGTAATCATGGGTGAAAATGAAAGCGGGAAGACGACGCTTCTCCGGTTTATCCGTGATATGATGTTCGGCTATGAGCGGGGCAAATGGCAGGGGAAAAAAGGAAATATGGGATTTCTCCGTGCGGATGGATCTGCATATCGCATTTATCGTGATGGAAAAAACAAATGGGCCGTTAATGATAAAGGTGAAGAATTTAATGATGAATTATCTTCTCTCTGGTGGCATGGATTGAATCGCGGGATTTATGAAAAAATTTTTGCTGTCGGATTGGAGGATTTGCAAGGAACGTCTTTCTTGGCAGATGATTCTGTCCGAAGCCGCTTTTTTATGCTTCAGGGAGGAGATCTCGTTTCCGGTGCCATGAAGCAGGCGGACGAAGAAATGGAAAAACTTCTTGTCTCTTCTTCCCAGGGGAAACGGAGGATTAATCAGCTGCTGATGACTCTTGCTGAGGTACAGGAGGCGTTGGAACACCTGTCCGGACAGGAAAAAGATTTTTCTATACTCCAGAAGAAGCAGGCTCTGTTGAAAAAAGAAATAGACAAGATGAAAATTTCTCTGGCTGCAGATCAGGAAATGGATAAGCAGCTGGAAAAACGTCTCGGCGCGTGGGAGTATTATAAACGGGCAAGGGAAATTAAACGTCAGCTGCAGCTCAGTGAACAGGTTAAATTATTTCCTTCCAATGGAAAAGAACAGTGGGGGCATTTGGTCAGCCGGATGAAACTTATCCGTGAACAGCAGGAGGTACTTCAGCCAAAGATTGACGAATACCGGCCCAGGGCGAAAGAGGAAATTATTCCGTGGACGGGAATGGAACAGGAACTGGAAGGTCTTTATGTAGATTTGGGGCAGTGGAAACAGATTGCAGCTGAAGAAGAAGAATTAAAAAGAACCAAGGCAGATTGGGCACGATCTTTTGTCAATCTGGGATATGCCCTGCCGTTGTGGGACAGAGCGCTCAGCTTAAAAGATGCTTGTGCTGATGTGGATTGGAAGCAGGGGCGGGATCTGGCACAAAGTGCAGGTGTAAGGAACAACGAGCTTCATTTCTGGCAGCAGCGTGAGCCTGAAGTGGAAATGCTGGAAGAAATGATCCAAGGCGGAACACTTCTTTCCAGTGAAGAAGCCTGGCGGAAATATGAGGCAGATGCATCAAAGATTGAAGCACTGCTTAACGAAGAAGCCGCTTTAACGGAAAAAACGGATGCTCTTTCTGCGCAGAAAGATACCCGTTATACTTTCTGGTTTTGGCTGGGAGCAACTGCTCTTATCGCAGCTGTAGTTTTTGTTATTATGTTTTATATGTCTCTTATGGGGTATACGGTGCTTTATGGTGCTGTGGGTGCGTCGGTACTGGCGGCGTCGTGTTTTGCTATTAACAATCATGTTTTCCGCAGAAAAGAAAATCAAATCAGAGAACTTGAAGCGCAGATTGATGAGATAAAGAAAGAATGGCATGAAGTAGCAAGCCGTTTTCCTGACCATGTGCCGGAAGATAAAAAAGATCTGCCGGCATTCCATAATATGCTCCAGGCGAAAAGAAGTGATTTTTATGGAATGCAGGCAAAACAGCAGGCTTTTGCATGGAAGCGGGAAACAGTGAAAAAACAGCAGTCTGCGCATAAAGACTGGGCAGAAGAGGGGAAGCTGCTAAAAGAAGCGCAGGCGGCCGTCCTGGATGAATGGTATAAGTGGCTTGAAGCAAATAAACTGCCTAAGGTGCTTCCTGAAAAGGTATCAGAATTACAAGAACAGTGGAATAAGATTTATGCAGAAGAAGGCCGGGGAAAGATTATTGATGTTCGTATTGACGGGGCACAGGAAAAATTGGCGGGCTTTGCAAAACGTGCAGGATCCATCATTCGGGCTGCAGGAATGTCATGTCCCATTACACCGGAAAGCATCGCTTATATTTATGAAGAAAATAAGAAGCGCAATTTGGAGTGGCGGTCCATTTCAGAAAAGAACCGCCAGCATGATGAATATGAGCGGGAAATGAATAAGCTCAAATCGGACTGGGCGTCGTGCGAGCGGGAAATGAATGCTTTATTCTGCCTTGTGAATGCAGTAAATGCGGAAGATTTTGCGGAAAAGGTAAATGCACATGAAAATCATGACAGGCTTTTAAAAGACTGGGAAAACGTGCGGCATGATATCCGTCTTTATGCCGGCGGTGAAGAAGAGTTTAATCGTTTGTGGGCCACCTTGGAGAGCGGACGGTATGATGAATGGATGGCAGAACATCAAAAACTCGCGGAAAAGATAGCAAAAGAAGAGCAGGAACTGGGCGATTTGCAAAGACAGCAGGGGGCTGCCGAAAATGAAATATTCCGTCTTGCCGAGGACGATACGATTACCAAAACACTCCAGAAGAAGAAAGAATTAGAAACGGAAATCGGTCAAACTATGGAAGATTGGCTGACAGCTCTCTTTATACGGTCACTTATGGGAAAGACACAGAAACGGTATGATTCCGGAAAACAGCCGAAGATTATAAAAATGGCAAATCGTTTCCTTGGGCGGATGACAAGGGGAAAGTATTCTCTCATTGTTAATGATGATGGAAAAGATGTGAGTATTATAGATGAGTTCTACCGTAAAAAGGAATCAAAGGTCTGGTCTTCCGGTACGGGTGACCAAGTATACCTGGCAATCCGTCTGGCGATGGCACTTTCTTTTGGAGAACAGATGGAAACGCTTCCTATCGTACTGGATGATATTTTTGTCCGTTTTGATGAAGAACGGCAGAAAGAAACACTTCGCTTCCTCATGGAGTTGGGAAAAGAACAACAGATATTTCTTTTTACCTGTCATGAACGGACGATGAAACTGGCAGAGGAAGCGGGGCGGGAGGAAAATACCGGAGAATTTATCCAACTGAGGAATGGATGTATCTCAAAAAGAATCTGATTCAATTAAAAATAACCTGACTGCACTTTTCTGCAGCAGGTTATTTTTAATTGCTCTTAAATCAAATGGGCAAAGTAAGGGATTTTCTTAACGAGATAAGTCAAAAGCAATCCTAAGATGAAGGCGGAACAAATCCAAATGACGGCATCAAAAAATGGGAATCGGGGAATGTATGTAAGAAGGATACGATTGAAGAAAAAACGTGTTATGTTGCGGGTAATCTCTTCAAAAAGCATGACGCCAAAAGACATGCTTCCAAGAAATAGGAGAATTTTTTGCCACCTTTCTGAAATATTATGGGTAATAAACCATAAGCGGGAAGCACAGAAAATAAAAGCGGTATTCAGAAAGAGGAAAGAATCGTAGAAACGTTCGGAAATGGCTTCTGTGAGGCCTCCTGCCACGACACCGTGGTAACAAGTCATGATGGACGCAATCATTGTGCCTGCAATGGCCGCCATGCCGAGATAGAGTAAATTTCTTTTTGTCAGCCAATGAATAGGAAGGACGTTTTCAATCCAATAGCCTAAAATGAAATAGAAGCTTGGCTCACTGACAGCAAGAATAGGATTTATGAACCAGTTGATTTCTGCGGTTCCTTTAAAAATTAAAAAGGAGAAAACAGGAATGAAACCGACAAAAAATAAATTAAGGGCAATTAAGTATAAGAAAAGCTGATTTGTCATATGGCGGACGAGTATTCTCCAGAGTGGGAGCATAAGGAGAAATCCAATATAAATATAAAGAAAATAGTACGCTGTGGCCATATTTGACGAATACATCAATGTAAAAAATTTAGAGAGGTGTCCAAAGAATGATAAATTAAGTCCGTGGTAAAAATAAAGATAATTAATAAGGGAGAAGATAAAAATGATTTGTGCAAATCGCCATATTCGTTTCTTAAAGATGACAGAGATCGGTTCTTCCTTTTTGAGAAGGAGCGCTCCTGAAATCATAAAGAAAATGGGAACTGCCGTTTTTACCCAAAAGGGAACAGCAATGTAAAAAGGAAAGAAAAATGATTCAGGTCTCAGCAGATAGAGGGAAAAGCCTGCTGTAGAGGTGTGGGTGAACATAACAAGCCATATGCAAAAGAAGCGGAGAAACTCTATGTGAAGTTTTTTCCCCTTCTTTGATTCAGAAGATATCATGGAGAAGAAATCCTTTCTTTATATTTCTTTTATGATATCATGTACAAGGTGTTCAAGCCAAAGAAAAAAGGAGAATGAGCTGAATAGCAATAGCAAATCGGACATCTTGCAGAAAAATTATCTTGCGATATAGAAACCTTTTTGATAGAATAAAAAAGCATGAGTACACATGTCTGCGGATTTTACATCTGTGCCGGATTTGGTGGCTGTAAGAGAAGAAGCAGGCAGAGGTTATTAACAGGAGGTTATTATTATGTCAGTTGTATCCATGAAACAGTTGCTTGAAGCAGGCGTTCATTTCGGGCATCAGACCCGTCGCTGGAATCCGAAGATGGCAAGGTACATCTTCACCGAACGTAATGGTATTTATATCATTGACCTGCAGAAGACAGTGAAAAAAGTAGAAGAAGCTTATGCTTTTATCCGTGAAGTGGCAGCAACAGGAGCACCGATCCTGTTTGTCGGAACAAAGAAACAGGCTCAAAATTCTGTCAGAGAAGAAGCCCAGCGTTGCAATATGTTTTATGTAAATGAACGTTGGCTCGGCGGCATGCTTACCAACTTCCGTACTATCCAGGCTCGCGTAGCCCGCCTGAAGGAATTGGAAAAAATGTTTGAAGACGGAACTACCGAACAGTATCCGAAGAAAGAAGTCATCCTGATGCAGCGCGAACTGGAGAAACTTCAGAAGAATCTTGGCGGGATTAAAGATATGAAGAAGATTCCGGGAGCTATTTTTGTGATTGACTCTAAAAAGGAAGAAATCGCAGTAGCGGAAGCGCATAAGCTTCACATTCCGGTTGTGGCTACCGTTGATACCAATTGTGATCCGGATGTGGTTGATTTCCCGATTCCTGCAAATGACGATGCTATCCGTGCTGTAAGACTGCTGGCGAGCAAGATGGCTGACGCTATTCTGGAAGGTCGCCAGGGACAGCAGGAAGAAGTTGAAACAACTGCTGCGTCTGAAGAAGCTGAAGAGGTTTCTGAAGAAGCTGCTGAAGAATAAAATCTTTAATACAGACAAATACCTTGGTTATGTAATGGAGGTCATAGAATGATTAGTGCAAGTATGGTAAAGGAATTGCGCAACAGTACCGGAGCCGGCATGATGGACTGTAAAAAAGCCCTCGTGGAAGCAGATGGGGACATGGCAAAGGCGATAGATATTCTTCGTGAAAAGGGACTCTCCCAGGCGGCGAAGAAAGCATCTCGTATTGCAGCAGAAGGTGCCGTTGTTTCTTATATATCAGAAAACGGTAAAATTGGTGTTATCACGGAAGTGAATTGTGAAACTGACTTTGTCGGGCACAATGAGAATTTCCAGGCTTTGGCAAAATCTATTGCGGTACAGATTGCTTCCGTAAATCCGGCGGATGTAGCAGTTCTGCTTGATTCCGCTATGGGAGATAAGACTGTTAAAGATGTAGTCACAGAAGCTATTGCTAATATTGGAGAAAATATTTCCATTCGTCGGTTCACCCGATATGAAAGTACTGAAGGCCAGGTATACAGCTATATTCATGGCGGCGGGAAAATCGGTGTTCTTGTGGAGATTAAGGGCGGCGATGCTGAACTGGGGAAAGATATCGCCATGCAGGTAGCTGCTGCTAATCCGTCTTATCTGGAACGTTCACAGGTCTCCAAAGAAGAATTGGAACATGAAAAGGAAGTTCTCCGTGAACAGGCCCGCAATGAAGGTAAGCCGGAAAATGTTGTTGAAAAAATGGTTACAGGCCGCGTCAATAAGTATTATAAGGAAGTGTGCCTCGTTGATCAGCCATTCATTAAGGACGGAGATTTGTCTGTTGCCAAACTGCTCCAGTCTAAAAGTGCAGAAGTTATTCGTTTCAATCGTTTCCAGCTTGGTGAAGGCATTGAAAAGAAACAGGATAACTTGGCAGAAGAAGTTGCAAAACAGATTAATCAGTAGTTTCTAACGGTAAGAGAACACTTTTTTGTGTTCTCTTATTTTCATAAGCAGGGGAATACTTTATAATATAGAGGAATTATGGTTAATCTGGAGGTGTGGGATGGAAACGGAAAAGAAAAAATACAAAAGAATCATGCTGAAGCTCAGTGGTGAAGCATTGGCTAATGATAAGGGGTTTGGTATTGATCCAGAAGTTGTGTATCGGCTTGCGGGAGAAATTAAAGAAGCCAGTGATTCCGGAATTGAAATCGCCGTTGTTGTTGGCGGCGGAAATATCTGGAGAGGCCTTAAAGGAAGTGCCGGCGGTATGGATAGGGCATCAGCCGATTACATGGGCATGCTTGCCACTGTCATCAACTCTGTGGCACTCCAGGATGCCCTTGAAAAAATGGGCGTTACCACAAGAGTGCAGACGGCTATCGAAATGCAGCAGATTGCAGAACCTTATATCCGCCGCAGAGCAATCCGACATCTGGAAAAAGGAAGAGTCGTTATTTTTGGCGCCGGTACAGGGAATCCCTATTTTACTACTGATACGACCGCTGCTCTCCGTTCCGCGGAAATTGAAGCAGATGTTATGTTGATGGCAAAAAAACAGACAAATGGGGTTTATGATGCGGATCCTAAATTCTATCCGGAAGCAAAGATGTTTACCCATCTGTCTTATAATGATGTTTTGCAGAAAAAGCTGGAGGTCATGGACAATACCGCAATTACACTCTGCATGAATAATAAAATCCCGATCATGGTTTTTAATATCGATGTTCCGGGAAATATTGTCAAAGCCTGCGAAGGTGAAAACCTGGGCACATTGATAGAGGAGAAATAAAATGTACGAAGACGAATTAAAGCATCTTTCTGAAAAGATGGATAAATCCATCCAAGCATTAAGAAATGAATTCACATCAATCAGAACGGGCCAGGCAAGCCCGAGTCTTTTGGATCGTGTATTTGTAGATTACTATGGATCCAAGACGCCGGTTACACAGGTGGCATCTGTTACCGTACCGGAAGCAAGAATGCTTGTCGTGCAGCCTTGGGATAAAGGAATTTTAAAAGATATCGAAAAAGCAATCAATATGTCTGATTTGGGACTGGTACCTATGAATGATGGTAATCTGATCCGCATGGCGATTCCCCAGCTCACGGAACAACGCAGAAAAGACCTGGTCAAAGTGGTTAATAAAAAAGCGGAAGAAGCGAAAGTGGCTATCCGCAATATCCGCAGAGATGGAAACGTATTTCTGAAAAAGGAAGAAAAGAACAGCGATATTTCCAAAGATGTCATTAAAGACATGGAGGACAAGATTCAGAAACTGACTGATCAGAAAATCAAAGATCTGGAAGCGGTTACCGATAAAAAAGTTAAGGAAATACTGTCTGTATGATGGGAAGAACTATTTATGCAGGTATGCGGTTTGATGAAAACCTGGCAAAGCAGATTTCAGAGGAATATCCTTCATGGCATATTTCTGAAACCCGCGGGCGCCGTTATGATTTGCATAAAGTGAGAAAATACCTGGTACGGTGTGGTAAAGAGGCGGTCATTATGCCTCAGATGAAGTACAGTGATGAAGTGGAAGCGGTACTAAAGAGATTGACGAGTAAGGAGAATGGGTGTGTCTGATAAGAAGTTTCCCCGTCATGTGGCAATCATTCTTGATGGAAATGGGCGGTGGGCGCAGCAGCGGGGAAGAGAACGAACCTATGGACATCAGGTCGGCGCGGCAAATGTAAAAAATATAGTTCGCGCCGCCGGTCATATGGGTATCCGGTGTCTGACAATATATGCTTTTTCTACAGAAAATTGGAAACGCCCTGCTTTTGAAGTGAATTTTCTTATGCATCTTTTTAAGAATTACCTGATCGGGCAGCTTCGCGAACTGATTACCGATAATGTGCAGGTTCATATTATCGGCGATACAATGGAATTGCCGTCATCACTTCAAGAGGAAATCAAGGTGTGTGAAAAGGATACTGCAAATAATGACGGGCTTATCCTGAATGTGGCCATTAACTATGGCGGCCGAATGGAACTGGTTAACGCAGTGAGGGATATCAGCCAAAAAGTTGCAGAAGGCAGGATGAAAGCAGATTCTGTTACAGAAGAAACCATCACGAACCACCTCTATCCTTCGGCATCATCGGATGTGGATCTGCTTATACGTACGGGCGGTGAATCGCGGATCTCGAATTTCCTTTTATGGCAGGTTTCGTATAGCGAATTGTATTTCACACCTGTTTTATGGCCTGATTTTTCAAGTGAAGAGTTGGAAAAGGCTGTTTTCTGGTTCACAGGAAGAGATCGTCGTTTTGGCGGTTTGACGGAGGCTTCCCGATGAAGATCCGTGTCATTACAGCTGTGGTTGGAATTATTGCGGTTTTAGGCCTTGTGGCTCTTGGCGGATGGTTTTTGACATCAGCTGTTTTTGCTGTATCGGTTTTAAGTTTGTTTGAATTTAAAAATATGTTGAGTAATGTGAATATTCGTGTATATCGTATACCTGCGGTAGCAGCCTTGACAATTATCGTAGGAGCAGCAGGCTTTTATTCAATCCGCATATTCTTTTCTGCCATTGTTGCGTCCTTTATCCTGCTTTTATTTCTTGTGATGGTACTGAAAAAAGAACAGATGCATGGGCTTATCTATACCGTTTTTGGCGTCATTTATTTGGGGATCGGGTTCGGTTCATTGACATTTCTTCGTGGAGGGAATGAACTTCTCGGCATGGGGAGTATTACCGTGACACCGGGGGCATTTCTGATTTCGTTTGCTCTTATTGGCACATGGGCGAGTGATTCTTTCGCGTACTTTGCAGGGAAAAGGTTTGGAAAGCATAGGATGGCGCCTCATATCAGCCCGAATAAAACGATGGAGGGACTATTCGGCGGTATGGCCGGAACGATTATTCTTTGTCTGATTCTATCGGCAGCTGTGGACTTTTCCATTCTGATTGGATTTTTGATGGGTGTGATTGTAGCCGTTATGGCGCCTATGGGTGATTTGTTTGAGTCTTACCTTAAACGGGCCTGCGATGTGAAAGATTCAGGAAATATTTTGCCCGGTCACGGCGGCATGATGGATCGTTTTGACAGTCTGCTCTTTGTGGCGCCGGCAGTACTTTTATTCTTAAGTCTGATCAGGTATGGTGTATAGATGAAAGAAATAGCGATACTTGGAAGTACAGGTTCCATAGGTACACAGACGCTTGACGTAGTACGGATATATCCCCGGCTTTTTCATGTGTCCGTCATTTCCGCCAAAAGAAATATTGACGCTCTTTTTGCACAGGCAGAAGAATTTCATCCCCATACTATTGTCGTAACAGATGAAGAAGCAGGAAAAAGGTTTAAAGACCTTTACCGGGGATCGGCGGAGGTGCTTGTCGGGGAAGGAGCGTTATCGACGGCTGCCTGTGGGAATCAAGTGGATCTTGTCCTTGTTTCCGTGGTCGGCATTGATGGCTTGAAGCCGACTTTAGATGCCATCGCGGCAGGAAAAGAAATTGCCCTCGCAAATAAAGAAACTCTTGTGACCGGCGGGGAGCTTGTCATGAGGGCAGCCAAAGAAAAGGGAATCCTTATCCGTCCTGTAGACAGTGAACACAGTGCTATCTTCCAATCAATGCTGGGGCAGGATAAAAAAGCAGTTCATAAGATACTGCTTACCGCATCGGGCGGACCGTTCCGAGGATATACAAGGGAACAATTGGCACAAGTCACGTTGGAGGATGCCATGAAGCATCCTACATGGAATATGGGACGAAAAGTAACACTCGATTCGGCAACCATGTTTAATAAAGGATTGGAAGTCATTGAAGCGCGGTGGCTTTTTGATGTGGATTATGACCATATTGAAGTGCTTGTCCAGCCGCAGAGCTTAATTCATTCCATGGTAGAGTATGAAGACGGTTCTGTTATCGCACAAATAGGGAATCCTGATATGCATCTCCCCATACAGTTTGCGCTTACGTATCCCCATCGTTTACCGTCACCTTCCCATAAATTTGTGGATTGGAAGCAAGTAGAATCAATTATTACGGAGCAGCCTGATGTGGAAGTGTTCCGTTCTCTCCGTCTTGCTTTTGAGGCGGGAAAACAGGGAGGAAATGCAACGACTGCATTCAATGCGGCCAATGAAGAAGCGATTGCATCTTTTATTAAAGGGCAGTTATCTTTCCTTTCCATTTTTGACGTCGTGGAAGAAACGCTTACCCAATGGACGAGCCGTCATATTCATTCGCTTTCTGATGTATTGGAAGCGGATAAAGAAGCGCGGCGCTTTGCAAAAAAAATTATAAACAGAGGAATTTTATGTTAAATGCTATAATAGCTCCCGTTATTGTTTTTGCTATCATCGTGATCGTTCATGAAGGCGGTCATTTCTTTATGGCGAAGCTGACAGGAATGAAAGTGGATGAATTTGCTGTCGGGTTTGGACCGAAAATAGTGTCTTTCCGAAAAGGAGAAACATTGTACTCTCTTCGAGCCATTCCTCTTGGCGGATATAATAAAATTGCAGGAATGAATCGCGACGACTTGGATGATCCCCGTGCATTTCGACAAAGACCGACATGGGCAAAACTTCTTGTCATTGCTGGGGGCGCGCTGTTTAATATATTGCTTGCTTTTTTTATTTTTACAGCAATTTTTTTTATCAATGGAATTCATACTTTTAAGGACATACCCGTGGCAGGTTCTGTACTGGAAGAAAGTTCCGCTGCCCGTGCGGGAATTAAGGCAGGTGATAAAATTATTTCCATCAATGAAGAAAAGGTAGAAAGATGGGAAGATATCGGCAGGATTGTATCCGATAAAGCGGGACGGGTTCTTTCTGTCGTCATAGACTCTGAAGGCGTGAAAAAAACGGTCACTGTTATTCCAAAGGACAATGGAGAGGGGCGCGCAATTATGGGAATCACTCCTTCTGTGGAAAAAGAAGATGTTTCTTTAGATCGTGCAGTTTCTCTTGGGGCAGAAAGGTGTGTCTATATATTAAAGATAATGGTTGCCGGGCTGGCGGATATACTTGCCGGAGCAGAAGCCGGTGTGGCAGGGCCCATCGGTGTGGCCCGCATGGCAGGAACCGTGGCGGATTCAGGAATGACGGCGCTCTTTGCATTTATCGCGCTTCTGAGTTTGAATCTGGGCTTTTTGAATTTGCTGCCGATTCCGCTTCTTGACGGGGGACTTTTGATTCTTACGCTGATAGAAGGTATTTCCGGGAAAGAGCTCCCTGAGAGGGCCTTGTACTATATACAGGCGGTTGGGATAACTATTATCGGATTTATATTTCTCTTCGCCATGTTTAATGATGTAATGTCTTTGATGAAATAGGTGACAAGGGTGACAAGACAGATAAAAGTGGGTGATGTGCTTATCGGTGGAAGTGCGCCAATTGCCATACAGTCGATGAGTACTTTTAGCCCGGCAGATACAGAATATGCGGCGGCGCAAATCAATGCTCTTGACGAAGCGGGGGCTGATATTGTCCGTCTTGCCGTTCCCGATAAAAAAGCGGCGGAAGCTTTGGGCGTCCTTCGGGCAAAAGTAAAAGTACCTCTGGTGGCGGATATCCATTTCGATTATCGTCTGGCTCTGACTGCTATGGAGTCAGGTATTGATGCGCTCCGGATCAATCCGGGAAATATAGGGAAAAGAGAGAATGTCATTAAAGTAGTGACGATGGCCAAAGAAAAAAATATTCCTATCCGCATCGGTATCAATGCAGGGTCTCTTCCTGAATATATTTTAGAGGAGTATGGCGGACATCCTACGGCAGAAGGCATGGTGGCGGGTGCACTTGAACATGTACGGATATTAGAGAATGAAAATTTCCATAATATCGTTATTTCTGTAAAATCCACGGACGTGCCGATGATGGTAAGGGCAAACCGTATGCTTCATGATAAAGTGGACTATCCTCTTCACTTAGGCGTTACAGAAGCGGGGACGCTTTATCGCGGGACAATCAAGTCTGCAGTGGGAATCGGTGCACTGCTTTTAGACGGAATCGGTGATACAATAAGAGTATCACTGACCGATGATCCCGTGAAAGAAGTGAAGGCAGCCAAGGAAATACTGAGTTCCGTGGGACTTCAGCAGTATGGGCCGGTTCTTGTTTCCTGCCCCACCTGCGGACGTACACAGGTGAACCTTATTGAAATGGCACAGGAAGTGGAAAAGCGGCTTGAAAAATTTAAAAAGCCTGTCCGTGTGGCAGTCATGGGGTGTGCGGTCAATGGCCCTGGAGAAGCAAGAGAGGCAGATTTTGGAATTGCCGGAGGCAAGGGGGCGGGACTGCTCTTTCGCAAGGGGAAAGTCATCAGGAGTGTGCCCGAGACGGAATTGATTGACGCGCTTATGGAAGAAATTGAAAAGTATGAAAATGAAGGAGAATGAGTATGTTAGCATCTAAACTGTATAGTCCTACATTGAGGGAGATTCCTTCCGATGCGGTGGTAGTCAGTCATCAGTATATGTTGAAGGCGGGAATGATGCGTAAAGTGTCAAATGGGCTTTATGCATTCCTGCCGCTGGCGCTCCGTTCTGTCCGCAAAGTGGAAGAAATTGTCCGGGAAGAAATGAATGCGATCGGGAGCCAGGAAATTCTCATGCCGATTACCCAGCCCGCTGAAATCTGGAAGCAGTCGGAGCGTTGGGATGTATATGGCGAAGAAATGTTTAAATTGAATGACCGCCATGGACATGAATACTGTCTTGGCCCTACCCACGAAGAACTGGTTACGGTGCTGACAAAGATGGATACTTCTTCTTATAAGCAGCTTCCGGTTTCTTTGTACCAGATTCAGAATAAATACCGCGATGAAAAGCGTCCCCGCTTCGGGTTGATGAGAAGCCGTGAATTCATTATGAAAGACGCTTATACCTTTGATATGGACGAAGAAGGTTTAGATAGGCAGTATCATTTGATGTATGACGCATATACAAGAATTTTTACCCGCTGCGGACTTCATTTCCGCCCCGTTGTGGCGGATTCCGGCGCTATCGGCGGAAGCGGCTCTCATGAATTTGAAGTCATTGCCGATTCGGGGGAAGCAGATATCGTTTACTGCAAAGATTGTGATTTTGCGGCCAATATAGAAGCAGTGGAACCGAAAGCACTTTCTTCTTCAGTTCATAATGACAAAGCGAAAGAAATCGTGGAAACACCCGGACAGCATACAATCCAGATGGTCTGTGATTTTCTTCATGCGCCTGTTGCCTGCTCTGTTAAAGCTGTTGTTTATAAACTGGATGATACAGTGGTGCTTGCTCTGGTGCGCGGTGATCATGAAGTGAATGAAGTCCGTCTTCAAAATCTTTTTAATGCTGTCAATGTAGGGCTGGCGTCTGACGAAGATTTGAAACGCTGCGGGCTCATTGCGGGCTATATCAGTCCGGTCGGTTTAAAAAAAGCGGATAACTTTGAAATCATCGTAGACACAACGGTCATGGAAATGGAAGATGCCTGCTGTGGTGCAAATGCGGTGGACAAGCACTATGTCCATGTGAATCCGAAACGTGATTTTGGGGATGTGAGAGTAGAAACGATCCGCCTTATTACCGCGGAAGACTGTTGTCCGAAGTGCGGCGGCATGATTGAATTGAAAAAAGGAATTGAGGTAGGGCAGGTATTTAAATTGGGAACCAAGTACAGTGAGAAGCTTGGCTGTACATATTTAGACCGGGACGGAAAAAACCATCCTATGGTCATGGGGTGTTATGGTATCGGCATTACCCGTACAGTAGCTGCTTCTATCGAACAGAATCATGATAAAGACGGCATTATCTGGCCGGTGGCTATCGCTCCCTATGAAGTGGTCATCGTTCCCGCCAATAATAAAGATGAAGGTGTGATGAATGCTGCCCGCCATTTGTATGATGAAATGGAAGACTGTCGGGATGAAGTCATATTGGATGACAGAGATGAAAGGGCGGGTATTAAGTTTAAAGATGCGGATCTGATCGGATATCCAATCCGTGTAACTATCGGTAAGAAATGGAAAGAAAGCGGACTGGTGGAAGTACGTCTTCGCAGAAGCGGTGTCGTTAGTGAAGTGGCATTAGCGGACTGCAAGACGAAAGTACTGGAAATGCTTGAAGAACTTCACAAAAAGAATTTATAATTCATGGAGAGCATCATGGACGAAAAGGAATTCGAGATCTTGTGGGAAAAAATCCGAAAGATCGACAAAAATATGGCCGATCTTTTTGACGAGCGTGTAGAACTGACACGTCGGACTGCCATCTCTAAAATAGAAGCAAGTATTCCTGTCTATGATGCCAAAGGGGAAGAGAAAAATGTGGAAGAGCTGTCGGCCTTGCTTCAGAAAATGTCAAACCGATTCCGTTTCATTAGATGGTATCATTTACTGACGGAGCCGGGAAAAATGGCACGGAAAGAATTCAGGCAGGGAGAGAAGGGATGACAGAAGAGCTGCGGGGTGTTGTAAAAGCGGTTATCTTTAAAAGCAAAGATGAATCTTATTGCGTTTTCCGAATTGAAGAAAAAGAAAGCGGCACTTCCGTGACAGTGACGGGAAATATAGTTGTTCCCTACGTAGGGGAAAATGTAGTTGTACGAGGGGGCTGGTTGAGGCACCCCCGTTTTGGTTTGCAGTTCAGGGCTGCCATTTTGGAGAGGATGAAACCGGAAGCGGCCGATGAGGTAGAACAATTTCTTGCTTCCGGCCTGATCAGCGGTATCGGTCCTTCCATGGCGAAACGGATTGTACAGCACTTTGGTAAAAAGACACTTGAAATATTTGAGCGGAATATAGATGCTCTTTCTGAAGTGCCGGGGATCGGGCAGAAAACATTGGAGAGGATCAAAGATTCTTATTCAGGAATCAGCGCCATGCAGGAAGTGATTATGTTTCTTCAATCCCTTGGGATTTCAGAACGCTTTGCGCTTCCTATGCAGCAGCTTTATGGTGATGATGTCATGAAAGTGGTGCGGGAAGATCCGTATCGCATGGTCAGTGAAATACCGGGGCTCGGTTTTAAAAATGTGGACCGTATTGCCTTATCGGAGGGAATCATTCCGGAAGACAGCGACCGTATCGTCCACGGCATTTTTTATATTCTTTCACAAGCGGTAAGCGGTGGTCATGTCTGCGGACCATCTGATCAAGTATATACGGCAGCCAGCGAACTGCTGCGGGTGTCACCGGAAATTGTAGAAACCGTAGGGAGGGAGGCAGTGGATTTCGGTACTGTTCCTTCCGTCGTTTATGAAGGAAAGACCTATCTCTATCTTCCTTATCTTTACGAAGCGGAGACGGAATCGGCATACCGCGTGCATCATCTGATGGAAGCCGGGCCTCTGGGATCGGCAAATTTGGCAATTGAACGGTTTGAAAAGGAAAATGGTTTCCGTCTGGCGAAGGAACAAAGAGATGCCGTGGAAAAATCGATGAAAGCCGGAATAATGGTGATTACCGGTGGACCGGGTACAGGAAAGACGACACTCATTCGTGCAATCATCACGGCGGCAGAGCAAAATGGACTGGAGCCTGCTCTAATGGCGCCTACAGGAAGGGCAGCGAAACGTCTTGCGATATCAAGCGGGCGTGATGCAGATACTATTCACAAAGCGCTGGAAGCATCCGTGCGGGAAACCGGCAGGACATACTTCGAAAGAAATGAAGCCAATCCGTTGGAAGAAGATTTGATTATCGTAGATGAAGCGTCCATGCTGGATATTTCTCTTTTCTACCATCTTCTCTGCGCGCTCAAAGATGGAGCAAGGCTCATTTTAGTGGGGGATATAGACCAACTTCCTCCTGTGGGGGCGGGGGAGCCTTTAAAAGATTTGATGAGTTGGGGATATGTGCCCATAGTGCGGTTGAAGCGTATATTTCGTCAGGAAGAAGGCAGCGGCATTGTAGAGAATGCGGCGCTTATCCGGAAAGGGGAAATGTGTGTCCCTGATGAAGCAGGCGAGTTTCGTATTGTCTATGCAGCCGATGATGAAGATGCGTATCGGATTGTCATGGATTTATGCAGAGAACTTAATTACGGGAATGAAGAGAATAAAATGCTGCTGCAGGTGCTTTCCCCCATGTACCGCGGTGTGTGCGGCGTGGACCATTTGAATGAATCTTTGCAAGAAATGATTCACGGGGAAAAGGTTCCGGGTGGGATGAAATTTTTCCCTGGTGATAAAGTGATGCAAACGAGAAATGATTATGAAAAAGGAATTTACAACGGCGATGTGGGAACCGTCTGGACGGCAACGCCTCAAAAAGTATTTGTCCGTTATTTTGATAAAGAAGTAGTATATGAAGGCGAGGAGCGGTTTGATCTCCGGCTTGCTTACGCGGTAACCGTCCATAAAAGCCAGGGAAGTGAATATGAGACGGTGATTTTCATTCTCCGCCCGTCACAGCATAATATGCTCCAGCGTAATCTGCTCTATACGGGGGTGACGCGTGCGCGGAAGAACACGATTCTGGTAACCGCGCCTGATGCGTTGCGTCGGGCGTTGGCGATACAGCATACAGGGAATCGTTACAGTTTATTTCTTCCTTTTTTAAATCATGAGGCGCTGTAAATGAAACTGGCCGAGTCTATTTTAGAGCTGTTTTATCCAAGTACCTGTCCGGGCTGCGGGAATCATACTTCGTTGAAAAATTTGTGGTGTGAAAAATGTATACGGCAATTTTGGAATCCCCGTATGCTGAGTTCTTCTTTGACTAAGTATCTTTGCGGCTGTTATACGCTCTGTAATTATGCCGGCGGTCTTCGTAAGTGTGTGATCCGCCTGAAATATAACGGCAGGGTGGAGTTGAAGCATGCTTTTCCTCCGCTGCTTACGGTTTTTCCCTGGTGGGAGCGTTTGAAAGAATATGAAACTGTCATTCCTATTCCTTTATCGAAAGCTCGTTTTCGTGAACGCGGATATAACCAGGTGGATATGATTTTCCGTAAATGGGTGGAAACTTCGGGAAAGACATACATCCCGCATGGTATGGTGCGAATGAGAAATACAGAAACGCAGTCACTTCTTACAAAAGAGGAGCGTTATAAAAATATGCGCGGTGTATTTCATGTGAATAAAGGAACATCTGTTAAAGGGAAGAAAATTCTTCTTGCAGATGACATATATACCACTGGTGCTACGATGGAGTCTGCTGCCCATGAACTTATGCGGGCAGGCGCGGAAAAAGTGGTGGGGATTACCATAGCCAGCGGGGCATTGTAATAATAGAAAATCCTGTAAGGGAGAAGAATCAGTCTCTTTACAGGATTTTTTAATTGAAGTGATCAATGGAAAAAGTTTTTGATTTTTTGAAACAGTATGGAAGTCCAGGAAAAGGAGAGAAATGATTTCTGATGCATCAGTTTTCGGGAAGTTGAATGAACCGCTTTTTTACGATACAAAGCGGTCCTTATTCTCTGCGGAAAGGAATGTCTTGCCATGGGAACAGATAGAGATGATTTTGCTGATTCTTTCTTTATCTGTCCGGTTTTTAGATCAAACTCGGCAAAACTTGCGCGGGATTGGAAAGGATTCATTCCGAAGGGCTCCTGTTCCTGTGGCACGGAGGGATTTTTACGATTCTTATCCCGTTCGAGTTGGCTGAGCATCTTATTTTTTGTTCGATAATCAAATGCCGGTTCTTCCGCCGCCCAAAACCCTGACTTTTCTATTTTTCGGCTGTCTAAATCATAGGAGATGCGTGCGCTGCAATGGGGGCAACGGATCATACCTTTCCGTTTTTTTATACTGCTGTCAAATAATTTCAGTTTATGCCCGCATACGTGGCAGATGAGAGTAAATGCCATAGAGTCCTCCTCATGTCTGCTTAAGTATAATCAGAGAGAGACTTAAGAGCAAGTGCGGTAGAAAAAGGATTTTTTGAGAAGTACGATATGATATAATAAAACTCAAATCAATAATCATCGTTTGTGGAGGTGCTCATGGAAAAGAAGCTTGTAGTTGTTGATGGAAGTTCCCTTCTATATCGAGCATTTTTTGGACTTCCGCCTTTGTCATATCATGGAATACCAACGAATGCCGTCATGGGATTTTTAAATATGCTTTATGATATTTATAAAAATTTTGATCCTGAGTACATGGCTGTTTCTTTTGATAAGAACAAGCAGACTTTTCGTTCCGAAGTTTATAAAGAGTATAAAGCAACGAGAAAACCGGCACCTCCGGAATTGGTCCCCCAGTTTGCGCTGATTCGTGAAGCACTTCGTACATTAGGCGCTGCCGTTTATGAAGTAGATGGCTATGAGGGCGACGATATACTGGGGACGCTGGCGGCTCGTTACGAAAAGGAACTTCCCGTTTTCATCGTAACAGGGGATAGAGATGCTCTTCAGCTTGCCACCAAAGATACGACTGTTTATATTACCCAGCGGGGCGTTTCACAAATGGCGGCGATGACGCCGGAAGCAGTTGTGGAGAAATATGGAATCACGCCTCGGCAGGTTATTGATATGAAGGCGCTTATGGGAGATACATCAGATAATATTCCCGGTGTCCCCGGCGTGGGAGAAAAGACGGCGGCCAAGCTGTTGTCCCAATATCAGACTTTAGACAATCTTTATGGACATGTAGGAGAAATAAAAGGCGCAGTCGGCAAAAAGCTGGCGGCCAATAAAGAGTTGGCATATCTGTCATACCGTCTGGCAACGATTAAGACAGATGTTCCTTTTGAAGCTACTTTGGAAGAAATGAAGCAGCCGGTTCATTTTGAAGAGATGATGGAGTTTTTCCATCGTTTAGGTTTGGAACGCATCGCCGATCGATACAGTACGCTGCCCCGTTTTCGTGAACTGGCTGTATCTAAGAAAAAGGAAATACAGGCGGCAGCTGTAAAGATGGAAGAATTTCCTTTGCATCCGGATTTTACCGGCAAAGAAGTGTCTCTTGTCCTTCACATGGAAGGGAAGGCGCCTTTTTATCATGCCGATCTGGCGGTGGTAGGATATGGAAATCATGTTTATAGAGCTCTGCCGGAACGGTTTGAAGATGTATGTATGGCTCTTGCTGCGGCGAAGCACGTCATTGTACAGGACAGCAAATCTATTTATGAATCAGACTTTCCTACAGAAGGAATTCCTTTTTATGACATGACCCTTGTGTCCTATGTACTTGAACCGACACGGACGACCTATCCACTGTCGTACATGGCAGAATTATTCGGAACGTCGCCTGTGTTTCCAGATCATTTGGATACGGAAGAAGAAAAAAGTGCCTGCATCTGCGGATTTCTTTTATCTCTTTATGCGACATCATTGGAGCATATGAAATCGAATGGAGTACAATCGCTTTTCGAAAAGATAGAAAACCCGCTTGCTGCTGTTTTGGCAGAAATGGAAAAAGCGGGTATTGCTACTGATCAGAAACGATGGGAAGCGGTCTGCCATGAATTAAAGGTACGGGAAAGGAAATTGCTGTCGCTGATTTACGAGGCAGCGGGAGAAGAATTTAATGTGAACTCACCTAAGCAGCTTGGTGTTATTCTGTTCGAAAAGATGGGCATGCCGGCCGGCAAGAAGACAAAGAACGGTTATTCCACAGCGGCAGATGTGCTGGAAATGCTGGCGAAAAGTTATCCCTTTGTGAAAGATATTCTGGAATACAGAACGATTTCAAAATTGATTTCCACATACCTTGAGGCATTGCCGCTGCTTATCCGCCCTGAAACGGGACGGATTCATACATCATTTAATCAGACAGTTACCGCCACAGGACGTTTGTCCAGCTCGGATCCCAATTTGCAGAATATTCCTGTCCGTACAGCAGAAGGGAGGCAAATTCGTTCGCTTTTCGTCCCGGGGCCGGGATATGACTGCTTTATTTCTTCCGATTACTCTCAAGTGGAACTCCGTGTATTGGCGCATATGTCAGGAGATGAAAGTCTTATCCGGGCGTTTCGCAACAAAGAGGATATCCACAGGCGGACGGCAGCGGAGGTCTTGGGAATTCCGTTTGAAGAGGTTACCTCAGAACAGCGGTCTCATGCGAAGGCTGTCAATTTCGGCATTATTTACGGAATCAGTGACTTCGGTCTTGCCAATCAGCTTGGCATCAGCCGCGGCGAGGCGGGAACGTATATAAAGAAATATTTTGAACGCTATCCCTATATTCATGCGTTTATGAAAAGTATGGTAGAAGATGCCCAAAAAAGCGGACGGGCAAAAACTCTTTTTGGAAGGTATCGGGAATTGCCCGACATCCGCAGTTCTAATTTCAATCGCCGTTCCTTTGCCGAGAGAACCGCAATGAACACTCCTATCCAGGGGACAGCGGCAGATATCATGAAGCTTGCTATGATTGAAGTGAGCCGACGTATAAAAGAGGAGGGGTACAAGAGCCGCGTTCTTCTCCAGGTTCATGATGAATTGGTGGTGGAAGCGGTTAGTGAAGAAAAAGAAAACCTGAAAACGCTTTTAAAAGAAACTATGGAATCCGTTGTGGAATTAAAAGTACCGCTCATTGCCGATGTCCACGAAGGCAAAAATTGGGCAGAAGCAAAGTAAGTACTGGAAGGACACAACGATGTATAGAATTGGACTTACCGGCGGTGTAGGCAGCGGAAAAAGCACCGTTTCCTCTTATATGAAAGAGTTTGGCATTCCTGTTATTGATGGAGATTGCCTGGCCATGGAAGCAGTGGCTACCGGCAACATTGCCATGAGGGAAATTCGGCAGGTTTTCGGTAATGGAATTTTTAATGAAGATGGTTCGCTGAACAGACTGAAAACAGCGGAAATCATATTCAAAGATGAAGAGAAAAGAAAAGCGCTCAATGGGATTATCCATCCTTATATTTGGCGCCGTACGCAGGAAGAAGTTATTGCCGCGCAGAATCATGGACATTTTGTGGTGGTACTTGATATGCCACTGCTTTTGGAAATAGACTGGCAGCTTCGTGTGGAGGCCGTATGGGTTGTGAAAGTGCCTTTGGAAGTACAAATAGAGCGGGTTATGGCTCGGAATGGGTTTACGCGGGAACAGGTGCTGGAGCGGATTCACAAGCAAATGCCTACGGAAAATAAGTTAAACTATGCTGATGTTGTTATAGATAACAGCCGCTCACCGGAAGACACGAAGCGGCAGGTAAGAGAAGCTTTAATGCAAATTCCCGGCTTTGTGTTCCCCGGAGGATGCAATGATTAAAAAGCTGAAATACAAAGTAAGAAGAATAGAATTTGAACCGCCGAGAGAAAATACGGGCGTTAAAGTGTTTGTCTTTCTTATGGCTGCATTAAGTTTGATTTTTTCATATATTTTTTGTGCGACTGTTTCTTGGCGCCCAAGTCCTATGATTCAGCATATTATCAATGAGAGTGCAGTGAGGGAAGGTGTTTCTCCGTGCCTGATTGAAGCTGTCATGCTGACAGAAAGCAAGTTTGATGAGAAAGCGGTTTCCAAAGTAGGTGCCGTAGGAATGATGCAGCTTATGCCTGAAACGGCAGCATGGATTTCCGAACAAAGCGGATTGACGGCAGAAAAGTTGGAGGAGCCTGACCAAAATATACCTCTTGGGGCATGGTATCTGAATTTCCTTTTGAAAACTTACCATAATAATGAAATCCTGGCGCTGGCAGCATATAATGCAGGCCGCGGGAATGTAGATGAATGGATAAAAGAGAATAGGTGGGAAGAAGGATTTTCCGACATAGAAAGGATTCCATTTCCTGAAACGCGGGAGTTTGTAAAATCTGTGGTAACTGCAAGAGATCGTCTTGTGGAGAAAGATAAATGAAAATGGATGAAAAACTAGAAAAGGAACGGGAAGAGCGGCGTAAGCTTTTTCTATCCTGGGATATTGAAAATGATTTGCCTTGTGAAGTGGGTGATTATGTATTAAAACGTATTGATTTTCCTACGATGGAGGACCGTAAGACAGGAAAGGTGAAAACTGACATCCGCGTATATACGGCATTTGCATGGGAAAATGAAAAGAACGGCTGGATGGTAAAGGCTATTTTTGATGAAGAAACTAAAGATTACATGGTGAAAATGGATTTGCGGCTTATGACACTGACGCAACTTGAATCTATTACGGGGGATTTTGGGCAGTTTAAAAAGCGTGTCAGGGAACTGACGTCGAAAGCGATTGAAAAGGAGTTAATCCATTTGGAACGAGTTTCCGTACTGGCAGCCGCTAAAGGTTTCATGAAGTGGGATTATGAGAAGGTGATGCCTGAAAGGATGGGACAGTATAAGCGGATTATTAAGCCGGTGAATCCGGTGGAGGGATTGAATGGGTCTTTCATCATCGGTGCGTATGAGTGCAGAGAACGAAATATCGGGGTTTTGTTCTTTTATAATATTTATCGTGAAGAGTATTATGGAGAACTTCGCGCAGGCGGGATTCCCGTGATTGTCCATCAGTATGACGCAACGACTATCAATGAGTTTTCTTCTCACCTGGAAGCATATTTGGAAAAAGATTTGGAAACGCTTTATGAAAATCCTGTAGTAGAAGATTAAGTAATTTGTGTACAGGAAATTTTGGGTACGAGTTGGCGTTAAGGAGGAAATACTTATATTTTTATGTGATATTGTTTGCAGTTCATACATTATTTATGTTATAATAACTGCCGTAAAGATTGTAATTAGTTTATAGTTTCCAGTAGAGTGAGCCGCGGCTCACTTTTTCTTATAGTAGGAGGATCGATGGGGAGAAAAGAAATTGAATTGGAAGCGGAGAGACTGCTTGAGCCTGCTTTGAAACAGCTTGGCATCGAGCTTATTGATGTAGAGTATGTCCGTGAACGGAACTGGATTCTCCGTGTGTTTATTGACAAAGAGGACGGTGTTGATTTGAATGACTGTCAGCAAATCAGTGAAAAGGCAGGAGAATTGCTTGATGAGGCAGATTTGATTTCCGCTAATTACATGCTTGAAGTTTCGTCTCCTGGTCTGGACAGGGTATTAAAAAAAGATAAGGATTTTCTCCGTTATGCCGGTGAAGAAGTGGATGTAAAACTCTTTGCCCCCTTGGAAGAGGTCGGCGGAGTTAAAGCTTTTACTGCTGTATTGGACGGACTTTCTGATGATGGGCAGATTAGGCTCATCTTTCAGGATAAAACGATTACCCTTGGAAAAGATAAAATTTCACAAATAAGAATACATTTTTCATTTTAAAATCAGGAGGAATCAGAAATCGTGAATAATAATTTGCTGCAGGCTGTAAACTTTTTGGTGGATAAGAAGAAAGTGGAAGCGGATGTTGTATTTGACGCATTGGAAATGGTGCTGCTGACAGCTTACAAAAAGGAAATGGGAAGCAACGCAAAAACTTCTATTTCACTGGATAGAACCACGGGGGAGTATAAAATTTATGAAGAGAAAACCGTAGTGGAAGTGATTGATCCGGAATCGGAAAACGCAATCAATGAAATTACTGTGGAGAATGCAAAGAAAATCAGTAAAGATTATGAAGCCGGTGATATGCTCCGCGTTGATGTAACACCGAAAGATTTTGGCCGTGTGGCTGCTCAGGCGGCTAAGCAAGTGTTGATCCAGAAGCTTCGCGAAGCGGAAAGAGGATCCATATATGAAGAATTCTCCGGTCGTGAAGGTGATATTATCACCGGTACGGTAAAGTGGAGTGAATCCCGTACCGTATTTGTAGACTTAGGCCGTGTAGAAGGCATTCTTCCTTTTGCGGAACAGATTGAAGGTGAAACATTCCAGCCTAACGATAAAATTAAATGTTATGTACAGGAAGTGAGGAAGACTACAAAAGGACCGGAAATCATTCTTTCCAGAACTCACCCCGGGCTGCTGAAGCGCCTTTTCGAAATGGAGGTACCGGAAATTTACAGTGGTACTGTAGAAATTAAATCCGTTGTTCGCGAAGCTGGTTCCCGTGCCAAGATTGCCGTATATGCCATGGATCCCAATGTGGATCCGGTAGGTGCCTGTGTGGGACCGAAAGGGCAGCGTGTACAAAATATTGTCAATGAACTTCATGACGAGAAAATTGATATTGTTCGGTGGGATGAAGATCCGGCAATCTATATTGCCAATGCACTTTCACCGGCAAAAGTTGTTTCCGTTTCCGTCTGGGATGAAGAACGTTCTTCTTATGTCATTGTCCCCGATTACCAGCTTTCCCTTGCTATTGGCAAGGCAGGGCAAAATGCCCGTCTTGCAAATAAGCTGACCAACTGGAAAATTGATATCAAGAGTGAATCTCAGGCAGCTGAAGAAGGATTTGGCGAAGAAATAGAAGAAGATGATGATATCCTTTCTGATATTGAAACAGCTGATACAGGAGAGGGGGATAATGTGTGAAATTGAAAAAGATCCCTATGCGGATGTGCGTCGGATGCAAGGAGCTGAAACCTAAGAAAGAATTACTTCGCATTGTCGCTTTACCTACTGGTATTATTGAATTAGACCGTACAGGGAAAAAATCAGGTCGTGGGGTATATATCTGTAACAGCAGTGAATGTTTTCAGAAAGCCTTCGATTCTCATGGATTGGAACGTTCCCTGAAAAGGCCTGTGTCTCGTGATGTATATGACGCGATAAAGGAAAAAATAGGAAATGAATGAACCGATATACAGGTTGCTGGGATTATGTATGAAGGCAGGGCGGCTGCTTTCCGGTAGTGAACAGGTAAAAACTGCTGTGAAAGACGGAAAAGGCATACTCCTGATTCTGGCAGAGGATAGTTCGGAACGGACGAAAGAAGAGTATATCCGCTTAGCAAAACTTTCAGGAATAACTTGGCGGATATTCGGTGAAAAGGAAAAATTAGGACATGCTGTTGGTAAAGGCATACGGGCAGCCATCCTGATTTCGGACAGTGGATTTGGGACGTCGCTTCTGCAAAGGATCGATACCCTAAAATAAATAGAGATTGGGAGGTTACTTATGCAGAAATACAGAATATATGAGCTTGCAAAAATTTATAATAAAGGGAATGATGAAATCATTGCGGTGCTGAATAAAAATAATATTGAAGTTAAAAATCGGCTGAACAGTGTGGATGAGAAAGCAAAAGAGATTCTCGACAAAGCTTTTGCATCTCCTTCTGTCAAAAAGAATAAAAGGCCGCCTATGCGTACCGTACGATTTGATCAGCAAGGACGTCCGACCGGAAGCAAGACGGCGGAAGTACAAAAAAAATCTTATTCTTCATATAACACAGCTGTATCAAAACCTGTAAAAACGGGAATGCCGGAAGAGGCTAAGAAAGCAGAAGCAGATAAAAAAGCGGAGAAAGAATCTCTGCAGCGGAAAAATATCATAAATGAAGGGAAAAAAGAGGGACGTCAGCTTCCGACAGGGAAAATGTCTGTAATTACGCATGACGGCCATATGGGTGAACAAATCCCCCATAAAGAGGGACAGCCGGCAAGAACAGAACGAAATGATCATCCTCGAAAAAACAATCGTCCACAGGGAGGATACCAACAGAGAGGTGAGCGCTCACAGGGGGGGAATCAGCGAAGAGGTGACCGTCCTCAGGGAGGTCATCAGCAGCGTAGTGACCGTTTCCAAGGAGATCGGCGGCCTGTAGGAGCTAGACGCCCCGTGGGAGATCGCAGAAGTGGGGCTGCTGTTAAACCGGCAGGCGGTTTGGATGAACAGCCGTTGATTCCACAGGCAAGACGGGATCGTCCTGATAAGAAGAAAACAAAGAAGGATTATGAAAGGAGCAGAAGAGAAAAAGAAAGCGGCTCCCTTATGGCGCGGTCTTTGAACCAGAACAAAAAGAAAAAACACGTGGCAGAAAAGAAAGCAACTGTATATCCGACAGAAATTGAAGTGCCGGAAAGCATTACTGTTAAAGAACTGGCGGAAAAATTAGGGCGTGAAGTTTCTGAAATTATTAAATACCTTATGCTTTCTGGTGTTATGGTAACAATTAACCAGAATCTGGATCATGAAACGGTAGAAATCATTGCGGAAGAATTCGGCGCAAAGATCATTGAAGCGGAAGCTCCGGCAGAGTTGGCCGAATATGTACCGGAAGCAGATGATGAAAGATTTTTAAAACCGCGGCCGGCAGTAGTTACTATTATGGGACACGTTGATCATGGCAAAACAACTTTGCTTGACGCGCTGCGCTCTACGAATGTGGCTATGCATGAAGCCGGCGGTATCACACAGCGTATCGGTGCCTACCAGATCCGTTATAAAAATCATAAGATTACATTTCTTGATACTCCGGGACATGAGGCATTTACAGCAATGCGCTCCCGCGGCGCACAGCTGACGGATATCGCTGTCCTGATCGTAGCGGCTGACGACGGCGTTATGCCGCAAACCGTGGAAGCAATCCATCATGCGAAGAATGCAGGGGTGCCGATTATGGTAGCCATTAATAAGATTGATAAACCCGGCGCAAATCCTGAACGTATTAAGGAAGAGCTTTCCCATGAAGGACTTCTTTGTGAAGAATGGGGTGGGGATATCATTATGGTTCCTATTTCCGCAAAGAAAAAAGAAGGATTGGATGAATTGCTTGAAAACATACTGCTCGTAGCTGAAATGCAGGAGTTGAAAGCGAATCCGAATCGTGAGGCTTACGGTATCGTCGTTGAAGCCCAATTGGATAAAAACAGAGGGCCGGTCATGAGCGTTCTTGTACAAAATGGTACGCTCCATGTGGGTGACGGCATTTTAGCAGGCAAAAGTTGGGGACGTGTACGTGCCATGACTAATGAGACCGGACGTAAAATGAAAAGCGCTGAACCGTCCGCTCCTGTAGAAATTCTCGGCATGGACAGCGTTCCGGAAGCAGGCGAACATTTCTATGTTATGGATGCAAGCCGTGCAAGAAACATTGCGGAACTTCACGCTTCCCGGGCTAAAGAGGAAGAGCAGAGAAGTGTACAGAAGGTAACTCTTGATAATATCTTTGAAAAAATTAAAGAAGGCGAAATGAAACAACTGGATATCATTGTTAAAGCGGATGTCCAAGGATCTGTGGAAGCGTTGGTCCAGTCTTTCATGGGTATTAAGAGTGATGAGGTCCGGATAGCTGTCGTCCACTCCGGAGTCGGCGGGATTACTGAATCTGATGTCATGCTGGCATCGGCTTCCAATGCATTAATTATCGGATTCAACGTACGCCCTGATGCGAATGCGAGGGCGCTGGCAGAAAAAGATGGTGTGGATATCAGGTTGTATCGTGTTATCTATGATGCAATTGATGATGTAAAATCTGCCATGGCAGGGCTGCTTGCTCCGACAGTCAAGGAGATCCTTTTGGGACATGCGGAAGTCCGGCAGGTTATCCATACCCCGAAAGTCATTGTCGCGGGTTGTTATGTGCAGGATGGAAAGATAACCAGCAACAGCATGATTCGTATTGTCCGTGATGGAATTGTTGTCCATGAAGGGAAGATTGGTTCTCTCCGCCGCTTTAAGGATGACGTGAAAGAGGTTACGGAAGGATTTGAGTGCGGTATTGCCATTGAATCCTACAGAGATGTAAAGGAAGGCGATCAGCTGGAAGCCTTCAGGCTGGAAGAAGAGGTTGCTGAATTATAAACAGATAAAAGCGGCGTGGATTTCTTGCGCCGCTTTCTTTTCACTTATGCGAGGTAAATATGTCGGAATTAAGGGTAAGGAAAATGCAGGAGTTTATCAAGCAGGAAGTAGGGAATATGCTCCTCCGCGAACTGAAAGATCCAAGGCTCGGTTTTGTTACTGTGACGGGAGTCAAACTAACGGGAGACCTTCGGGAAGCTACTGTTTATGTAAGCCTTTTTGGACAAGAAGAAGAGAGAAAAGAATCTCTCATGGTTTTGAATAAATCAAAAGGTTTCATTCGAAAAGAATTGGGAACCCGTCTGAAAGTGTATTATACTCCTGAAATTTCTTTTGAAGAAGATAAGTCTCTTGATTATGGAATGCATATTGAAGGACTTCTGAAAAAGATCCACGAGGAGGATGGCAATGGGAATTAAGATTGGACAGGCAAAAGAAATAGAAATGGAAGAAGCCATTGCTTTCCTGCGTGAGCATGATCATTTCCTTTTGGCAGGACATGAACATCCTGACGGAGATGATGTGGGTTCGCTTTGTGCCCTTTACAATGTTCTTGTATCCATGGGGAAAACTGCGGATATGATTTTGCCTGATCCCGTTCCGTCGGCTTTTACTCTTGTGAAGTCGTCAGCAAAGGTATTAATGGAAATACCTGAAGGCGGCAAATATGATGCTATGGTTTTTACGGATCTGGCGAATATTTCCCGTGGCGGAGATTTTAATTTTCCCGATGTGCCAAGTTTATGTATTGACCATCATCAGACAAATGAAAAGTATACTGACTATTTATATTTAAAATACAAGTATGCAGCGACAGCAGAAATGCTTGCGGAAATGTTTTTTGCTATGGGTTTGAAGCTGGATAGGGATACCTGTAATGCACTTTATATGGGGATCGGAACGGACAGCGGATTTTTCAAATTCAGCTGTACTTCTGAACATACGCTCCTTATGGCAAGCCGTCTGGTAAAAATGGGAGCAGATCCGTCCTATATTTCCAATAAACTTGATGAAAAAACAGAAGAAGCGATGAAGTGTTACAAACTTGTTGCCGATACCGTCCATTCATATAAGGACGGAAAGATTGTTGTCGCTTATATGAATAAAGAGGCTATGGCGCTGGATGGAGAAAATTCTGATTATTACGCCTCTATTCCCCGCTGCATTAAGGGTGCGGAGATTGCGGCACTTTTTAAATATAAAGAGCAGGACGAATACCGCGTTTCGCTGCGCTCTTTAAATTATGCGAATGTGGCAGATCTGGCAGCTGAATTTGGCGGCGGCGGACATTGGAAAGCATCAGGGTGTACGATGAACGGAACACTTTCTGACTGCGAGAGAGTATTCGTAGAAAAAGCGGAGAAATACCTCTGATGGATGGTGTTCTTAATGTATTGAAACCTGCAGGAATGACTTCGTTTGATGTCATTGCTTGTCTGCGCCGCATTTATGGACAGAAAAAGATTGGTCACGGCGGAACACTGGATCCTATGGCAGCAGGCGTGCTTCCTGTATTTCTGGGACGCTCAGCCCGATTGATTGAATATGCGCCTATACATAGAAAAACATATGAAGCGGAATTCGTCATGGGGCTGGCGACGGATACTGAGGATATGACAGGAAGGATTATAAAAACAGGCAAAGTCTGCTCTGATATCTCGTTATGGGAAAGGGTGGCATCGAAATTTACAGGCATTATAGAGCAAATACCATCTTCTTACTCTGCCATAATGGTGGATGGAAAACGGGCGTACCAGTTGGCAAGGAATGGTAAACAGGTGATATTGCCTTCTCGCAAGGTGGAAGTATATCATTTACAGATACGGGAGATCCAATCGCCTTATATTCGTCTTTCAGTGACCTGTTCCGCAGGTACTTATGTAAGGGCACTGGGACGTGATTTAGGAAATAAGATGGGGGTGCCTCTTGCCATGTCCTTTCTTCTTCGGACGAAAATGGGGGTGTTTTCCATTGGACAGGCGAAAACGTTGGAAGAAATAGAAAGAAATCCTAAAGACTGCCTTATGACGGATATAAAGCTGCTCTTATCCAATCTGGAGAATGTATCGCTTTCGGAAGACGCAGCAAAAGATTTTCTTCAGGGGAAAAGGCTGCGTACTGCTTTGCCGGATATGGAAGTTACTGCGGTATTTCAAGGAGAATGGTTTTTAGGGACAGCATTTATAGAAAATGGTGTATTACATCCAAAGAAAGTGTTTTCGTGAGAGACTATGAATATTATTAAAACATTGGATCAACTGCCTGAAAAACGGCCGGTAGTACTGGCTTTTGGTTTTTTTGACGGTGTCCACCGCGGGCATCAGGCGGTATTGCAGGCATGTCTGCGGTTAGCAAGAGAGAAAAAAGCGATGCCTGTGGCTGTCACTTTTTACCCCCACCCATTGACTGTATTATTACCTTCTGCGTCTATACAGCTTCTTCTGTCAGAAAGCGAGAAAGAGGAATTGTTTAAGCAGATGGGATTTGAGACAACTGTGGTCATCAGTCCGACGGAAGAATTTCTCGGACAAAGCGCAGGGAGATTTTTACAATCACTTTCAAGAATTACTTCACTTTGCGGGATCGTAACGGGAGAAAATTTTACTTTCGGGAAAAATGCTGAAGGGAATGCGGAACTGCTGAATTCCTATTTTCTCGATAAAGGTGTATTTATTCAAATTGTTAAATTGGAAAAAGCGGAAGGTGGCGTGATTTCCAGTACACGGATCCGGAAGTGTATCTTGCAGGGGGATGTAAAGAAAGCGGGATATTTTCTTGGCCGCCCATACCGTATTTGTGGCGATATAATTCATGGATTCCGACGGGGAACTGAGGTGCTCGGATTTCCTACGGCAAATTTAAAGCCGGAGAGGGAAAGAGCGGTTCCCGGGGACGGTGTGTATGCGACACGGGCTTTTATTAGAGGGAGACAATATCCTTCTGTAACAAATGTGGGAACCAATCCGACTTTTGGAAACAAAGAAAGATCCATAGAAACATTTATATTCTCCTTTGATGAAAAGATTTATGATGCTCCTTTTGCATTGGAATGGATTGAGAAGATTCGCGAAGAAAAGCAGTTTCCTGATATAGAGGCACTGCGCAGGCAGATTGAAGAAGATATAAAGAGAGCCAAACAGATTTTAGAAGTATAGCCGGAAGCATGGGGACAAGTGTTCTTATGCTTTTATTTTGGTTCTCATGCATATTTGAATTGACACTATAATATAAGAGACTTACAATACATGTATTCATAATGTATTTTCATGAACTTCGTTTGAAGATATTTTATAAGGAAAGCATTTCGATGAATGATGCGTGAAGTAAAGGAGAGATGTACTATGGCGATTCGTTTTTCTGAAGTACTTGGCAAGATGAAAGGCTCGGACCTTGGTCCGTTGCTGGCATTGACAGCCCAGCCGGATATTATTTCTTTTGCGGGCGGGCTTCCTGCACCTATAACGTTTCCCCTGAAGGAACTGGAAGAGGTGGCAGTTAAAGTCAGACAGGAAGACGGAGCCGGTGCTATGCAGTATGGTCCGTCTTTAGGATTTATGGGGCTTCGTGAAACTATTGCCGCCCGCATGAACCGTATGTATGTTCCCATGGGTATGACGGAAATTTCCGCAAAGAATATCATGATTGTTACAGGATCCCAACAGGGATTAGATATTACCGGCCGCGTATTCCTTGATAAGGATGACGTTGTTCTTATTGAGAGCCCTTCTTATCTTGGTGCTATCGGGGCATTTGCATTGGAGCAGCCTAAATTCGTGGAAGTTCCTACTGATGGGGAAGGAATGATTCCAGAAGAATTGGAAAAGCTTATCCAAACGACGGAAAGAGTAAAATTTATTTATGTAATTCCCAATTATCAGAATCCTACGGGTATTTGCTGGTCATTGGAACGCCGCCGGAAATTGATGGAATTGGCAACAAAGTATGAGATTCCTGTATTTGAAGATAATCCTTATGGTGATCTTCGCTTTGAAGGAGAAGAAATTGCGCCTTTAATTTCTATGGATCCAAAGCATTTAGTTATGTATTCCGGTACTTTTTCAAAAACGCTGGCACCGGGAATGCGTTTAGCATGGATGGTCTGCAATGATGATATCCTTGCTAAAATGGATCTGGTTAAAGGATCCACCGACCTTCATACACCTTCCGTTACACAGCGTGAAGTGGCACTCTACATGCAGAATTATGACTTTGAAAGACATGTCGAGGAAAATTGCAGATTATACGCTCATCGACGTGATGTCATGTGTGACGCAATAAAAAAACATTTCCCTGCTGATGTAAAGTGTACCTATCCCCATGGAGGTCTGTTCCTTTGGGTAGAATTACCGGACGGCTGTGATGCGCGGGACCTCTTCGCGGAGGCAATCAAAAGAAAAGTAGCTTATGTGCCGGGAGACAGTTTCTTCCCTGCCTCCGGCAAAAGGAATTATTTCCGGCTGAATTTCTCTTACAATGATGACGAAAAAACTGTCGAAGGCATCAGGCGTCTTGCAGAAGCGTTGAAATCTTATCTGACTGTGAAATAAACAATAAAAATAACACTATAAAAATCCATGCAATTGACAGCATGGATTTTTATAGTACAGAGTTTAGTAGCCTTTCGTCTTATTTATTTCATTAGTAAGTTTTTCGCCTTTAGAGAAAGCGATAAAATTATTTTTCAGTAATTCAAGCACATGGTTCCATGAGTCCGGCGTGAAAGAAGCAGAATGCGGACTGATGATAACATTTTCCATGGACCAGAAAGGATGGTTTTCCGGCAGCGGTTCTTTTTCAAATACGTCTAGCGCAGCGCCGGCAATACGATGTTCCGAAAGCGCTTCCACCAGCGCGTTTTCATTTACTACGGAAGCTCTTGCGATATTGATGAAGAAAGAAGTTTTTTTCATCAGAGAAAATTCTTTTTTTCCGAAGAACTCATTTGTTTCGGGGGTGGAAGGCAAAGCAGCAATGGTGATGTCTGCCTTCGGGAGAACGTCTTTTATCTGATCTGCCGTGTAGACTTGGTCGGTGAAAGGGTCATCAGATATATGTTTTTTTACAGCAAGTATTTTTGTGTTGAAACCTTTTATCCGTTGGGCGATTGCTTTTCCGATGCTGCCATAACCAATGATGGCAACAGTCTTTTGGTAAAGGGAATCCGTTTTCGGCCGTTTCCAAATTTTTTGATCTTGTTGGCGGATCATGATGGGAAGGCAGCGTACCAGACTCAAGAGAAGCGCTAATGTATGATCGGCAACAGCGTGGTCATGGATGCCGTGAGAGTTTGTCAGTATAATGGACCTTTTTAACATATCTTTTGTAAGAAGGTGTTCTACACCATCTGACAGAGAATGAATCCAGCGAACATGGGGTGATGCTTCCAGAAAAGGCTGCACATTTTGAAATCCCCACATGGCGATCGCATCGGCATCCGATACATGAGAGAATGCGTCACAGGGAGATGGGTATGACTCTATAACGGATCCGGGAATGGCATTCCGAAATTCTGTCAATTTTTCTTCTGAAATTTTATTAAGAATCACAAGTTTCATAGAAGCACATCCTTTCTGTAATTGATTATATCATTTTCCTGAAAGGGGTTTATGAATAGAGATAGTTTGATTATAATTAAGGAAATAAATTCACGATGGAGATAAAATGGCAGAGAGAAAAAGAACATTGAAAAGAACATCTTTTACAGGGAAACGAAAAGTTGTCCGCCGAAGAAAGAAGAGTAGAGGGCATTCCCTGTTACTTTTACTGTTTTTCTTAGTTGTCATATCGGTGGCATCTTGCACGGTGGCACATCCTTTTTCTGATGAAAAAGAAACAATGGTTTCGGTGAATACTGCGATCCATCATCTTTTTTGCGAGGAGTCTTCTGAAAGAGATGGAAAAGGGAAAAGCGGCGGCAGAGTGGAAGAGGTGAAGAAAGAGCCACAGTCCATTATCAAAGAGTTCATGAATAGACTTAAAGGCGGGGAAAATAAAGGAAGCAACGGCGATGGAAATAACATCCTTACAAAGAGTGAGGAAAAGAACCCTTCTGATACGCGACTAAAGGCATCTGCAGCGAAGCAGAGAGAACCGGCGGAGAAAAAAGCGGGAGGAAACTCCTCGTCGGTGACCGGCCGTTTAGCGGTAGTTATAGATGATGCAGGACTTGATTTGGAATCGCAGCGGATATATGAAGAGATTGGAGTCCCTTTGACGCTTGCCGTTATGCCGAATAAAATGTACACATCAGAAGCGGCAGCGGAATGGTCCCGTTATGGAATGCCTGTTATTCTTCATCAGCCCATGGAGCCGGTTTCAGGTTCGGGCATGGAAGAAAAGACCATATTAACATCCATGAGTGATGAAGCGATACGATATATGCTGAAAGAATCGCTTGAACAAATACCGCAGGCGGTGGGAATCAATAATCATCAAGGCTCAAGAGCCACCACTGATGCCAGGGTCATGCGTGTTGTAATGAATGAACTTTCACACAGGGGGCTGTTCTTTTTTGACAGCCGTACCAATACCACGACTGCGGCTGACAGCGCGGCAGCCTCATATGGCGTTCCCTATGCAAGGAATGATTTATTTGTGGATAATTCTGCCGATGAAGGTGAAATCCGGGCGATGATACAGGAAGGGGCCAATCGGGCGAAAGCCCGCGGCAGCTATATTATCATTGGGCATTGCCGGCCTCATACGGCAGCGGCATTTCGCGATATTGTCCCACAGCTTCAGGCGCAGGGAATCGAATTTGTTTATGTATCGTCTTTGTTAAGGTGGTAAGATGGAAAAAAACAAAGTAGTTATTATTTCCGGCGGTACATCGGGAATCGGATTGGCTACGGCAAAAATCCTTGCGTCAGAAGGGTGGAAAACAATTCTGCTCGGTCGAGACATGAGTAAGGGGCGCGGGGCGCAGGAAAAAGCTCAAGGCAGCATCTTTATTCCCTGTGATGTGACAAATACAAGGATAGTGAAAAACGCAATTGAAAAGGCTGCATCCTTTGGAGAAATCAGAGGCGTCGTATCCTGTGCCGGTATTTATACGGAAGGTCTTTTGGATAATGTAACAGACGAAGAAATGCAGAAATTCTTTGAAGTAAACGTTTTCGGTACAATAAAATTACTCCGCGCGGCTGTCCCGTTCTTACGTATGCATGGAGGGAGCATTGTAACGGTGGCTTCCGATGCTGCCATTCAGGGAAATGTACAGTGCAGCTTGTACAGCGCGACGAAAGGGGCGGTTACCGCTTTTACCCGTTCGTTGGCGCTTGAATTGGCAGTGGATAACGTGCGGGCCAATGTGGTTTGTCCCGGAGACGTGGCGACGCCTCTTTTGGAAAAGCAGCTTCAAACTTACGGCGGTTCGATAAATGAAATGAAAAATTGGTATCCTCTTATGCGAATTGCCGATGCGGAAGAAATAGGGCAGGTGATTGCCTTCCTTATTTCCGAAAAGTCTTCTTATATGACAGGTGCGGTTATTCCTGTTGATGGAGGATTGACGGACTGGTAAGTATGATTTTGTTCTGATAAAGGATATAATGGTCATAGATAAGGAAATGTTGATTTAGTATAATTAAGCCGTAAGCGGCATAAATGTAATCGGCTGAGCCGAAAAGACAGGAGGGCATGATGAACGGAGACAAGAGTGTGGAAGAAATAAAAAAAGCAGCAGTCGGTGCTGCGAAGGAGGCTGCGCAAGAGGTGAAAGAATCTGTTGAGGCCACAGCGGAAGATATGGAGAATGTGCCCGAAGTTCACCTTGAAACACCGGAAGCTGATGTGGAAGTTACCTTTATTGATGATCGTGATAAAGAGGCGGAAGGTTTGATTCACTGGGCGGCTGCCCGCGCAGGCGTGATCGTAGCGGCTCCACTTTTGGGGACGGTGTCTCTTATTGCCAATGAAGTATACATGATTTCTAAAATTGGAAGCGTTTATGGAGTAGATGTTCCGCAGAAAGCGGTTCTTTCCTTTATCGGTTCTTTAGGGGCAACCGTTGTCGGCACAACCGTTGCTACACTTTTACCGATTCCGTTTATCCAGATTCCCATCGGGATTTCCGTAACTTATGGATTGGGAAAAGCGGCCGTCCGTTGGATTAAAGACGGAATGCCTGATGATACGAGACCCTATAAGGCGGTCTTTGAAGAGGGACGAGCGGAGGGTAATACGCTGGTTGGAGAAATTAAAGAAAATCCTGAAAAGGATATTCCCCTTGGCGATGAAAAGAGAGATTTTACGAAAGAAATTAAAAAGACAGTTGACGATGTATATCCTGAAAAAGCGCATGAAGCTGTGGATAAACTGGCAGACCAGCTGGTAGATACGTTTAACCTTCTGGGTGAACAGCTTGTTACAGCCTTGAAAAAAGCAGGGATGACTGATGAACAGATTGAAAAAGCAAAATACACTACTATTGGCGCAGCAGAAATAGCAAGGGAAACAGCCGAAAAGACAGCAAAAAATTTGCGTGCTGTTGCCAGAGTGAAGTCAAGAAAACTTCAGGAAGAGGCACGGCAAAAAGCTTCTGAGATGAAAGAGCAGGCAAAAGAACAGATGGAGGAATTGCAGAAGAAAAAAGAAGAAATGAGGCGCCAATCGGAAATTCGGGCTGAACAGGCCAAACTGAAATCGGAAAAACTGAAAGCCCAAGCGAGAATCCAGATGCAGGAAGCAAAAGTCCAGGCAGATAAATTGAAGGAACAAGTTCGTACCCAGGCTGAAATTGCTCAGGATAAAGCAAATGAATTGAAAGAGAAGGTGAATGCGAGGGCAGACGATTACAGAAGAAATGTTTCTGCTGCTGCCAACCGTGCCAAAGCCGATATTCTTGGGTATGTGGATGACTTTCGTACGAGAACAGAAGAACGGGCCGCTCAAATTCGGGCAAAAGATCGTAATGCAAAGGGAGGGGCTATTGAAGGCAGTGAATTTTCTCAGGAAACTGTTGGGAAATCTTCTGAAGAGACAAAAAAATAAAGAATCTAAACCGGCACCTGATATTACGGGATTGAATAAAGAACATCATAGAGATGTTGTATGGCGTCCTGTAAGTCCCTGGAGTAAAAGGCGGTGGCGGTTCAAACGTACAAACCATCCATGGTTCAAAAAACGATAAAATGAAAAATCCGCCTGCAGCTTGATATATAGATGTCAAACTGCAGGCGGATTTTATGTGGAAATGTAAAATCGGAATACAAGGCCCCGGTACATATTGATTTTTTTAAAGATGCTTCATGAAACTTAATTATCCTATTTTCAGATTATGGAAGACTACATTTAAAAATGCGGAAACTACATCGGGATCGAAAAGGATTCCGGATCCGCTGAAGATGGCACGGGAAACTTCCGGCCGGTCTTTATGTTTAAAGTTGGGCGAAGAAAAAATAACATCGTCATAGTAAGAAGCCAGCGCAATAATTCTGGCCCCCAAAGGAATATTGATCTTTTTCAGATGTTTCGGATATCCTGTGCCATCCCAACGTTCATGGTGGAAACGAATAAGAGGAATGAGATCCTCCATGCCGGGACAGGACTCCAGTATGTTAGCTCCTAAGTCAGGATGTCTTTTATAGACCTGGATATCTCTTTTGGAGACATAGGGGTAATTGGTCAGCACATGGTTGGGTACACAGATGAGACCGACGTCATGAAGCAGGCCGGCATTGCGGATAAGCGTAATTTCATTGGCAGTAAGGCGCATGTAAATGGCAGTAGCGGCTGCTAAATTGGAGACACGCTGAGAGTGCTCATACAGAGAAACTGATTTTATGCGCATCAAAAATAAGAGATGATTGATGACCATATTCAGCTTATTTTTATCGTCGATGCTTAGTTCAGCAGACTGGAATATCGAAGTGGGGTACATAGAAAACCTTAATCATAAAAATAAGAAAGAGAGCCGTAGGTGTTTTTCCGGTTTAAACCGAAAAGAATTTATCTTTCATGCCGCTTCATCCAAGCGGTCATGTAAGTGCAGTCAGAACGAACTGTATACCGATTTTTGACAGCCCAGCTATAGGCGGCTTCGGCGAGCTGGGCGGCTAAACCCTTTCCGGATAATGCGGCGGGAACGATGGTATGAAGTACAGTAAAGACATGACCTGTTAAATCATATTCAAGGCAAGAGAGACCTTTCGGTGATTCGATTTTAAATTTGTGGTTCTTAATATCATGTGTGACCATAGTGACATTTCTCCCCTGGGTAGACAGATTTTATTTTACAGGAAAATAAGGATATGTCAAAGTTTCATTGAAAGAAAGACAGCATTTGTTTCCCTGGTAAGAAAGACGAATTTTCCTGAGAGAACCAGCCTTAAAAATGCGTAAAGAATACAGGCGGGAACACCATTTTCTTTTATTTTTCAAGATTAGCTTATGCTATAATTTATTATATGATGTCAGAAGAAATTATACATCCAAGTAAAAATCTATACTGTTATAAAAATATTTCGATAGAAAACATAAGTTCTGTTTTGTGGAGGTTGTCTTGGGGACATTTAAAATTACCTATCTTCACCATAGCGGGTTCATCTGTGAGCTGGAAGACTGTATTCTTGTTTTTGATTACTACATGGATCCTGAAGGAAAGTTGGATGACCTTTGTGAGGTCTCATCAAAACCGCTGTATTTTTTTGTGAGTCATTTTCATGCGGATCACTTTAATCCTGAGATCAATCGGTTCGAAAGCCGGGCAGAAGGATATTTCATCCATCGAGACTGCACACTGACGCTTAGAAATCATGAGATGCTCCACTGCATGGAAGTGGGAGATTTTATGGTGACAAAATATTTTCGAATCAAGATGTTCGGATCCACTGATGCGGGGGGATCATTTTTAATTAACCATCCGAAAGCTTCTGTTTTCCACGCAGGTGATTTGAACTGGTGGCACTGGGCCGGGGAAGGAGATTCTGATAATCTGGCAGCACGCGATGAGTATTTTAAAGAATTGGAACGGATTCCCCGGGTATCCATGAATATCGTGTTTTTCCCGGTGGACGCCCGACAGGCGGTGGCAAGAGAATGGGGAGTCAAAGCATTTTTGGAGAAATTCGATGTGAGTACAGCATTGGTGCCAATGCATGCATTTGGAATCCGTTGGTCGCCGTCTTACGAATTCCGCTGGCGATTTCCCGATATTCCCTTATGGATACCGAAGGCGGAGGGCGATGTTTATGTGGGAGAAGTAAAATGACTTATACATGGATTTATATTATGCTGCTCATGTTTGCAGGAAGTTTTATCTTACAGATGGTACCACTCTTATTTTATTTCGAAGCGGTTATTGCTGTGAACCTGCTGATTTTAGCGGCTTCTTGGTTTATACTTCGGCGTGACCGATTTTCAGACTTCCGGTCTAATATACTTTTTATGGCAGGGCTTACGATAATTAATATTCTGACAGACTTGGGCATACTCACTCATTCTATGTCGTGGGTTGCTTTTGGTGCCCTTCTTATCTGGTCGATGACCGGTGGAGGCAGGAGTCATTCATGAAAAAGGGGAAGCGGAAATTTTGGGTATAAGCGAGCGGCTTGTCTGCAATTTATTGAGGACAAACCGAAAATATAGTTTTGGAATATTCGTATTTATCGGATTTTTGGGAGTTTTCCATCTTGACAATAAATTGCAAAGATTCTAAAATTGAATTAGTCAATCGAAAGATTGTACTTTTTTAGTGTTTATTTCCAATTGAAACTAAAATATATAAAGAAAAGAGGTGAAAAACTTGGAGAAAGATGAAATCTTATTGTACGTTATCATAGCAGGGATTATTGCAGCTGTAATTGGTGCTGGTATAGGATACTTACTCCGCAGACGTATTGCTGAAGCAAGGATCGGTTCTGCTGAAGAAAAAGCTGCACAGCTTGTTGCATCGGCGGAAAAAGAAAGAGAAAATGCTTTGCGTGAAGCGGAGACGCTGAAAAAAGAGACGATTGTACAAACCAGAGAAGAGCTTCATAAACTCCGTGAAGAGGTAGAACAGGAGCATAAGGGGCGCCGCGATGAATTGCAGCGTTATGAGCAGCGTTTGGTCCAGAAGGAAAGTAATTTGGACGCAAGAAGCAGTAATCTGGAACAGCGGGAAAGTGTGTTGGCAAAGAAGGAAACCCAGCTGAAGGCACAAAAAGAAAAAGTGGATAATTTATGTGTTATGCAGCAGACGAAGCTGGAAGAAATTTCACATCTTACCCGTGATCAGGCGAAGGAAATGATTCTTGCCCGCGTTAATGATGAGTTGGCACATGAAAAGGCGGTCCGTATCAGGGCGGCAGAAGAAGAAATCAAGCTGACTTCTGATAACAAAGCGCGTGAAATCATAGCAGCTGCTATTCAAAGAAACGCTGCTGATACAGTTTCTGAAACAACGGTTTCGGTAGTTTCCCTGCCGAATGAAGAAATGAAGGGCCGTATTATCGGACGTGAAGGGCGGAATATACGCGCAATTGAAACATTGACCGGTGTTGATTTGATTATTGATGATACACCTGAAGCGGTTATTCTGTCCTGTTTCGATCCGATTCGCCGTGAAATTGCCAGATTGTCCCTGGAAAGTCTTGTGAAAGATGGACGAATCCATCCTGCAAGAATTGAGGAAGTTGTGGCAAAGACAAAGAAAGAAGTGGATAAAGCGATTCGTGAGGCCGGTGAAGAAGCGGTACTCCAGTGTGGAATTAGCGGCATGCATCCTGATCTGATTAAGATACTGGGGCGTTTGAAATATAGAACGAGTTATGGACAAAACGTTCTCCAGCACTGTATCGATACTTCCTACTTTGCAGGTATTCTTGCGGCGGAAGTCGGTGCAGACGCGGATATGGCAAAACGGGCTGGCTTGCTCCATGATATCGGTAAAGCGGTAGATCGTGAACAAGAGGGCACCCACGTGGAACTTGGCGTGGAACTGGCACAGAAATATCATGAACCGATGCAGGTCATCAATGCTATCGCATCACATCATGGCGACACGGAGGCTGTATGCGTAGAGGCGGTTCTTGTAGCGGCGGCTGATGCTGTTTCTGCGGCTAGACCGGGTGCCAGGAGGGAGACGCTTGAAAATTATATCAAGAGACTGACGAAATTGGAAGATATTGCCCGTTCATATCCGGGGGTATCCAGTTGTTATGCTATCCAGGCAGGCCGTGAAATCAGAGTCATTGTAAAGCCTGAAAAGGTTAATGAAGACCAGGCTGTGATTCTTTCCCATGATATTGCCCAGCAAATTGAGAAGGAGCTGCAGTATCCGGGGCAGGTGAAGGTAGTTATTATTCGAGAAACACGGGCTATCGATTTTGCAAAATAAGATAAAAGGGAGTCCTTTTCGGGGGATTCTCTTTTTTGTGCTTTTGGAACGGGAAAACCATTTATGATATAATGAAAACACTATAAAATATTTTTTGAATATTGTGAGGTCATAAATATGGACAGAGAAGAACTGGACAGACAATTAAAAGAACAGGGGAAAAATATAGAATTGCAGACGGATAAGTTCTCTTCAGGGCGGAAAAAACTGGCGGCCGCGGCAGTGGTTCTTTTGATTACCGGTTTCATAGGGGGATGTTTCTTCGGTGATATTATTCCGGGAAACAAGCAGGGAAACAAAGCGGAATCTTCTTATTCCTTTCCACAGACAGAACAGAAAAAAGTGGAGGAGCTGCCGGCAATCAGAAATACGGCTGTTGTACAGGCGGTCAAAGAGGTTGGTCCGGCTGTTGTTGGGATCACGACGCGGGTTTATGATAAGGATATTTTTAACCGCCGTGTGGCGGTGGGGCAGAGTGTCGGCTCCGGTGTTATTTTTGACAAGAATGGATATATTGTTACAAATAATCACGTCGTGTCAGGCAGCAAAGAAGTTAACGTTTCTCTTTCCAATGGGCAGACTGTCCCCGGCAAAGTAGTGGGAACCGATGCGTCTACTGATTTGGCGGTGGTAAAAATTGATGGCAGCGATAGCTTGCCTGTGGCGGTCCTTGGTGATTCTGACGCACTTCAGATAGGGGAAACTGCGATTGCTATAGGGAATCCCCTCGGTCTTGAATTTCAGGGGACCGTTACGGTTGGTGTTATCAGTGCATTAAACCGGTCACTTGACGATATTGATCAGCGTTTTAAATTAATTCAGACTGATGCGGCTATCAATCCGGGGAATTCCGGCGGCGCCCTTGTGACGGCAGATGGGAAGGTCGTGGGGATTAATAGTGCAAAGATATCCAAGGAGGGGATCGAGGGAATGGGATTTGCCATTCCTATTAACCAGGCAAAAGGCGTCATTGAACAACTTATTGCTAATGGCAAAGTGGTCAGGGCATATCTTGGTGTCTATGCGGCGGATAAGGATATTGCAGCCCGCTATGGATACCAATGGGATCATGAATCGGGAATTCTTGTTATGAAAGTGGCGAAAAATAGTCCCTTGAGTTTAACCGATGTCCGTGTGGGAGATTATATTTTATCTATTGATGGTAAGACTGTTGATACAGTAAAAGGAATGAGAGAAATCATTGATGCTCATAAACCTGGAGACAAGATTTCCCTGGTGTATGAACATAATGGCAGAAGCGAAACAACAGAAATTCTTTTGTCATCGGTATCTGAAAGTGATCAGTAATGAGATTCTCGATCCGGGCTATTGGAAAGATAAAAGAGAAATGGATGCGGGAGGGTATTGAAGAATACTCTAAACGTCTGAAGCCCGTGGTAAAAGTGGATGTTTTAGAGAGTGATGAAGAAAAGATGCCGGAAAATCCTTCTGCGGCTGTAAAAGGAAAGGTGCTGGAAAAAGAGGGAGAAAAGCTTCTGAGATCAATTCAAGACTCAGGTTGTGTGGTGCTGCTGGATATGAATGGGAAGAAAGTTTCTTCTGAAGAATTGGCCGCATGGATCGCGCAAAAGACCGTCATGGGTACGAGCCATTTTTATTTCATGATTGGTGGCCCCTATGGAAATGGAAAAAATATCCAAGCACGTGCTGATATTAAGTTATCAATGGGGCCGATGACTTTTACACATCAGATGGCAAGATTGATATTGTTTGAACAGCTTTATCGTGCTGTAAAAATTAATCATCACGAACCATACCATTTGTAAAAAAAATTGAAGTTTATTTGCGGAGTTTGATAAAATTGTTTAAGATATAAAAAAGGGTTTTTCTATATATACACAAATCAAATTATGTCAGGAGGGATAATCATGGGGGAAAAAATAATCAAAGCGAAAGATTTTATGACTAAGTATGTGTTTAGCATTCCGCCTGACGTAACTGTTCATGAATTGGTAAAATTATTTGTTACTCACCCGGTGAGTGCTGTTCCTGTGGTTGGTGACGACAATAAGTTGCTGGGAATTGTTTCAGAAGGTGATCTTCTTTATAAAAAAGTGAAACCCAAGGTGCCGGCATATTTGGATATTTTAGGTGCAAACATTTATTATTGCGGATTCGGCAGGTACGAAAGATCTTTCAGAAAGCTTTTGGCGACACAGGCTGCAGATTTGATGACAAAGGATGTTCGCTGTGTGACACCGGAAACAGATATGGAAACAATCATGAACCTTATGATTGACGAACATTTGAAAACAGTACCGGTTGTCGAAAGGCCCAACCGGCTTGTAGGAATTATTACACGGCATGATATACTGGGTGCTATTGCGGCAACTGAATTGGAAGAAAAGATGGCAGAAAACCATAAAAGTACAGAAGAATAGAGAGTGATAAAGGGCGGTATGGTGGCTGCCCTTTATTTTTCTTTTATGATGAGAGCCGATTTATCAGGTTCCTTGAAAAGATTTTTGAATTTTGCTATGATACGAATGATTTTTACCTTATAATAAAATCGAAATAATAAAATCGAAGTAAACCATGGCTTTTTATAAATGATGGAGTGATTTTTTTGGAAAAATTGATTATTCATGGAGGACATTCTCTGCACGGCACTGTGCGTGTATCCAGTGCTAAAAATGCGATTTTGCCTATTATCGTGGCGACATTACTTCCTGTTACACCGGCGACTATTGTAGATGCCCCTCATTTGGATGATGTTTCCACGATTTGCAGCGTCCTTGAATCTTTGGGTGTGAAAGTAACTCATGGAGAGGGGCGTATTACATTTGATGCGGTTGAAGTAAATAAAACAGAAGCTTCTTATGAACTGATGAGCCGTATGAGGGCGTCTTTCCTTGTCATGGGTCCCCTTCTTGCGAAGATGGGGCATGCGAGGATTGCCCTTCCCGGTGGCTGTATGATAGGAAGCCGCCCGATTGACCTGCATCTAAAAGCTTTTGAGGCTATGGGAGCTGAAATTCATGTAGGAAACGGATATGTGGAAGGATGGGCACCCGGCGGATTAAAGGGAAATACCATTTATCTGGATTTTCCCAGTGTAGGTGCCACGGAAAATATATTGATGGCAGCCGTAACAGCAAAGGGACGCACCATTATTGAAAATGCAGCAGAAGAACCGGAAATTGTTGATCTTGTTACATTTCTTAATGGAATGGGTGCAAATATTAAAGGCGCAGGTACGAATGTAATCCGCATTGAAGGTGTGAAGGAGCTGTATGGCGTAGACCATACGGTTATTCCTGACCGTATTGAGGCGGGAACCTTTATGATCGCAGCGGCAATGGTCGGTGGTGATGTATTGATTTCCAATGTACTTACAGAACATTTAAAACCACTGCTTGCGAAGTTAAATGAGGCGGGAGTAAAAGTGGTCAAAGATATTGACAGTGTCCGGGTCATTAGTGATGGTAAGATACGTTCCACTGATATTAAGACATTGCCTTATCCGGGGTTTCCCACGGATTTGCAAGCGCAATTTATGGCGCTGATGACCATTGGTGATGGTTTAAGCCGTGTGACGGAAACTGTTTTTGAAAACAGATTTATGCATGTAGGTGAATTGCAGCGTATGGGGGCTTCCATACAGGTAGAAGGCCGTACGGCCAGCATCAGAGGGGTACCGTTTCTGCGGGGGGCTTTTGTGAGAGCCACAGATCTTCGCGCCGGAGCAGCGTTGACTTTGGCCGGCTTAGCGGCGCATGGGCAGACCGAGATTGGGGAACTTCACCATATCGATCGCGGCTATGATCGTCTTGTGGAGAAATTACAGGGGTTAGGAGCTGACATTGTCCGTGTCACCGAAGATTAAACGGGAGAGAAGTAAAAATACATATCTTCAACGTTCCCTTTTGCTTGATTGGGTAGGTGCTTTTGGCGCGGAAGATATAGGTATTGATTTAGGGACATCCAATGCAGTTATTTATGTAAAAAATAAAGGTCTTGTGTTTCCTGAAGCTGCTGTAGTGGCAAAGAATGAAAATACTAAAAAGATATTCGCTTATGGTGTTCGTGCGGGAGAAATGGAAGGCCGTCTTCCTAAGGGGCTCCAGCTTATACGCCCGCTTAAAACCAGCGCAATCATTGATTATAACAGTGCAGCATATCTGATGAACGCTCTGATTAACCAGTCCTATCTGAAAGGTATATTTTTCCACCCGCGTTTACTGATGTGCGTGCCGGTGGGGATTTCAAAAGTACAGCGCAGGGCTCTTCTTGAAGCGGCTGTAGCTGTAGGAGCGAGAAAAACAGTACTTATTGATCAGCCGATTGCGGCAGTTATGGGGCTTGGTTTAAAATTAGCTCGTATGCAAGGTGTGCTCATTGTAGATATTGGCGGCGGATCGACAAAAATTTCTGTCGTATCCAGGCATGGTGTAGTAAATAGCCATTTTTCTACAGAATCGGGAATGCTTATGGATGAAGCTATTATGAATGTGATTTTGGAAAAATACCATATTCGTATTGGACGGAAAGCGGCAGAAACATTAAAAATGGCTCTTGGCGTGGAATGGGATTTAAATCGCGATACCCGTATATGTGAAGTCTGCGGTATCTCAACAATTACAGAACTTCCTGTGAAAATTGCTGTAACAGGGGAGATCGTTGCCCAGGCGCTGAATCCGATTTTATACAGGATATTTTCAGGTATTACTTCTGTGATACAAATGACACCGCCGGCAATCCTGGGAGATATCCGGGAACATGGGATTGTATTGATCGGTGGTGTAGCGCAGCTGAAAGGATTAAAAGAGCTCGTATTGAAAGTAACAGACATGAAAGCACATGTGGCGGATCATCCCTCTTATGTAAATGCAGTAGGCGCAGGATCTGCCTTGGAGTATATGGATTATTTTCGTGATTCATTGCAGGATTTGCATTAACAGCAGGAAAGAACTGTCTTGGGATGGTTCTTTTTCTTTAATTCGTAAAGAATGCTTTCTTTTGAGTGTGAAATTACTTATAAAATGTTAAAATAAAAAGTAGTTTTTATAAAAGTGAGGCTATTATGAAAAATTCAACAAAAATAGGAATGGCGATTATTGCCGCTGCGAGTATCTTAGGTGCTGCATATGTATACGCTTTTACCGGGGTGGTAGAAGAAAAAGCAATTATGGCGGGAACGGTTGTATCCGTCGTCGAACCGGGAACTGCCGTAAAAGAAGGCGATGTGTTGGTAACAGTAACTTCTTTGGCCGGAGCGGTACCTGCATCTCGGGCTGCTGCTGATGGTGTCGTTAAAGAAGTCAAAGTGGTTAAAGGACAGAGCCTGAATAAGCAGGATGTCGTGGCAGTTATTGAATATCGCTGATTATCTTAGGAGAATTTAAAATGTCCGGTTTTAGAATAAAATACAAAGTACTGGCTATATCAGTATGTCTGGTGTTTGCAGGTTGGGCAGCTGTTTCAGCAGAAGAATTTCTTCCTGTTTCCGAAGTGCGTGAAGGGATGCATGGATATGCAAAAACGGTCGTTCATGGAACACAAGTAGAGACCTTTGATGTTGATGTGCTTGGTGTAATGAAGCAGAAAGGCGCCACGGGCGGGGATCTTATCCTTGTAAAAGTATCGGGGGATCTGATTGATAAGACGGAAGGGATTGCTCAGGGAATGAGCGGAAGTCCGGTTTATATTAACGGAAAACTTTTGGGTGCCATTGCGTATGGATTCCCGCAGTCGGGGGGACGTATCGGTATGGTGACTCCTATTTCAGATATGCTTGAGCTTTGGCTTACCGATAATAAGAAGTCCGCTTATATACCAAGGCCGTCTTCTGATCTAATCCCTATTGATACGCCGCTTATGGCATCGGGATATAGTGCGGGAGGCATGGAATATCTGTCTGATAAGATGCAGGATTTCCATATGATTCCTTTTTCGGCCGTCTCCGTGGATCAGGATACCGTTGCGAGACCGCTTGAGGCGGGTGGTGCAGTGGCGGCTTCTTTGGTGACAGGAGATTTGAAATTAGGGGCGATTGGAACGGTTACTTATGTAGATGGAAACCAAATGCTTGCTTTTGGGCATCCTTTCATGAGCCGGGGAAATACCGGTTATTTCATGCATAATTCTTACATATTTACTGTAATTCCAAGCAAGAATATTCCCTTTAAATTGGGGTCTGTAGGCGCAGAAATTGGTACAGTAAATCAGGACCGTGGCGCAGGAATCGGTGGAATCAGCGGAACATCTCCGGATTTTGTGGCACTTCATGCGTTCGTAAAAGACAAAGATACGGGTGTGGAAAAAGATTTAAATGTTCGGATGATACAAAATGAATCCTTGCTGCCTACGCTTTCTGCTACATCTGTTTATAATGCAATCAGCACGGCCATGGATCGCCGCGGACAGGGGACGGTGAAGTTTACTTATACTTTGCACCCTAAAGACATGAAGCAAAAAACGTTTACCCGGACAAACATGTACTGGTCTTCTACCGATATTGCAGAACGAAGTGTGGATGAGATTTATCAGATAGTGAAACTTTTGGAGCAAAACCGGTTTGAAAGTTATGCTCTTAGAAATATTTCCATGGATATGGAAGTGACGCAGGAAAGGAACACAGCAAAAATCCTCGATGCATCCGCATCACCTGTTGTGGTAAGTCCGGGAGACACAATTTATGTCCGTGCTCGTCTCCAGCCTTGGCGCGGAGAGGTCTTTTATAAAGATTTGTCTTTTGATGTGCCTGAAGATCAGCCGCTTGGGAATATGGTGCTGGAAGTACGTGGTGGAGGTGTTGTACCATTACCGTACCTGCTCCAGCAGCAGAAATACAATCTAACGGAAGAAATATTAAGCCGTCTCCGCAGCTATAAGAGTTTTGATGATCTTCACGGAAAACTGATGAAAGAAGATCAGAACAACCAGGTTGTGGTAGAAATCATTGATCCGGATGTCAGCATGGTTTCGAAAGAGGAAGATGGTAAAGTGAAAGCGGAAATTCAAAACAAACCGGCGGGTAAAGATCCGGTAGATTTAAAAAAGAAAGAAGGCGGAACCGGCCTTGATACTGATAAAGAATCACCAAAAAGCCGTGTGGATACGGACTATGTTATTTATGGTGATGGGCAATTTACGTTCAAGGTGATGAATCCATCGGACAGGGATACTGCTTTGAAAAAATTGGCTAAATCAAATAAAAAACTTTCTGCCAAAATGACGACGGAGGAAAAGAAATTGATTGACGGTGAAAAAACAGATGAGAATACTGATAAAAATAAATCGGAAAAATCATCACCGGGGCCTAAAGATAACGGGAATAAGGGGAAAAATAAAAATGACGTATAGTCAAAAATATTGTATCAAACTATATTTTGAGGTATTATATTAGGGATTCCTGTAGGTTTAGGAGAAAGAGGTGTTACGGTGGGATTTTTTGAACTGCTTGGCAGCAAGACCATTGGTCTGTTCCATCAGCTTGGCGCCGTAATATTGCTCCTGAATTCCTCATGCAAGGAGTTAAATCATCTGCGTTTTAGGGAAACGATTAAGCAGTGTCTTGATTTGGGGGTACTGTCATTTCCCATTGTAGCGTTGACCCTTTTATTTACGGGGATGGTTCTTTCTGTGCAGATTGCGGGAGAACTGACAAAATATGGCGCCGGTTTTACTGTCGGTGCAATTGTAGCTATCGGAATAGGGCGCGAATTGGGGCCGGTGCTTTGCGGAGTTGTTTTGGCAGGGCGCGTGGGTGCTGCTATTACGGCAGAAATTGGGACGATGCGCGTGACTGAGCAGATTGATGCTCTTCGATGCATGGCGGTCAGCCCTGTCGGCTATCTTGTCCTTCCACGGCTACTCTCATGTATGGCGATGCTGCCGATTTTGACAGTATTCGGTGTTTCTATTGGTGTTTTTGGCGGTATGATTGTAGCATCGTTGACTCATGGAGTTTCTTCTTATGTTTTTATCCATTCCATTGAAGTCTTTTGTATACCTTCCGATCTTTATATCGGCGTGATGAAATCTGTCGTATTTGGGATGATTGTAGCACTTGTCGGATGTGATCGCGGAATGACCTGTGAAGCAGGGGCGGAAGGTGTCGGGAGGGCGACAACCCAGTCTGTTGTATATTCTATAATTATGATTTTTGCGGCTAATTATCTTCTGTCTTCTATTTTATTTTGAGGATATCTATGATTGAAGTAGAACATATATGCCTTTCTTTTGGGAAAAGGAAAATATTGGAAGACGTTAATTTAACGGTTTATGATGGGGAAACCATGGTAATCCTCGGCGCTTCAGGATCCGGAAAATCAACTCTCCTGAAGTTGATTATAGGACTTTTGAAACCTGATTCCGGTTCTATCAAAGTCAATGGGAAAGAGATATCGTCATTGACAGAACGGGAAATGAATGAGGAACGACGCCGTATGGGAATGGTATTTCAATATTCAGCTCTTTTTGATTCGATGAATGTAAAGGAAAATGTAGCTTTTGGTCTTCGGCAGCACACCGATTTATCAGAAGAAGAAATAGAGAATATCACGGAAGGAAAACTGCATTTAGTAGGCTTAGATGATGTTGGTGATTTAATGCCCGCCGATTTGTCCGGCGGTATGAAAAAGCGTGTGAGTCTGGCCAGAGCCATTGCACTAAATCCCCAAATTATTTTATATGATGAGCCTACGGCAGGATTGGATCCGATTCGTGCAACCGATATTAGTCTGTTGATTAAACAAATGCAAAAAGAAATGAAGGTCACCAGCATTGTGGTGACTCACGATCTGAAATCAGCGGAAATGATTGCTGATAGAATGGCTTTTCTTTATGAAGGTTCCTTTTTAGCTGTCGGTACGGCAGAAGCATTAGCATCCTCGAGGGATTACAGAGTTAAACAGTTTATGAAAGGATTGCCTTCAGAACAATACACGGTAAGGGCGGGTGAATTTAGTTGAAATGGTCACAAGAAGCGAAAGTAGGAGTATTTTCCTTTATCGGAATTTTACTTTTTTCCGTGATTATAATTCAGCTAAGCAGTGCTGTTTTGTTTGGCAAAAGCGGATTTCATGTAACAGCATATTTTCGGGAAGCAGAAGGGATCGAGCAGGGAAACCCTATTCATTATGCCGGTGTTGATGTGGGCATGGTAGATCATATTTCTATCGAAAATGGAGAAGCTGTGCTTGTTCTTCGGTTTTATGATGACGTAAAAGTCCCAAAGGATGCGAATTTTTCTATCCAAACCAGCAGTGTGATGGGCGGACGGTTTGTCAAAGTCGTTGGTGGACATCAGGATCGGGGATACTTGCGTGAGGGGATGACTGTACAGGGACAGGCTGCGCCGGGGATTGATGCAGCAATGGACAAAATGGATAAACTCATGGCTTCTGCGCAGGTGATGCTTGACGGAATCAATACAATTGTAGGCGATCCGGCGGCTCAAAAAAATGTCAAGAGAAGCCTAAACAACTTTGACGCTATTTCCGAAAATCTTACAATATTGACAGCGCAGGGGATACAAATTGCCAATCAGATACAGGGTGTCACGTCGCAGATGAATTCTATGCTATACCAGCTGAATGGTGATGGAAAAACAGTGGCGGATGCAAGAAAGATCATGGATAATTTGGCAGTTGCTTCAGAAAATGCCAGATTAATTTCCGGTGATGCAAAAAATGTTTCTGACAAATTAAACAATCTTATGGCAGGCGGCAGTTTGTCTGTGTCGGGCGAATTATTATATAATACGAAAAGAGAAGATTTTTCTCCCAATGTATCGCTTCGTATCGGCAGAGATTCCCCTTTAATTCTTGGTGTTGAGTCTTTTGGCAACGACAGCGTATATAATGTACAGTATGGGCAGAAAAAGGGAAAATTCGATATCCGGGGCGGGATTATCCGTAATAAATTGGGTATCGGGGCTTCCTATAAAAAAGATAAGTGGAAATTTGATGCAGATCTCTTTGATCCGAATGATTTAACTGTCAGGCTGCGGGGGGCTTATGAAGCATATCCCGGCATTTATGTGGTGGGGCAATCAATATTCCCTCATGGTCGTCATGGCGGAGGTGAATATATCGGATTAGGCTATGCGTATTAAAAAATGATTTTGGAAAGGGCGAAGAGAAATATGAACAAGCAGAAGAGTGTAATTTTATCAATAGCGTTATTGTCAGCTTTATCAGCAGGTATTACTGCAGATGCGAGAGAGGGCCTTCGTTTGTCGACTGACCCGAAACTGACAGAAAAGGCGATTGAAGCCCAAATGAAACAGAGTGTTTCTGCAAAAGAAGTAAATTTTGACAATATGCTTTTGCAGAAAAATTTAAATAATATGATGCCTGAGGAAAAGGTAAAGGCAGAAACATCTAATATAGATATAGATTTAAAGGGTGCAGTTTCTACGGCCATTCAAAATAATCGTGATATCCGGTTGGCAGAATTGTCTTTGGAACAGGCGGAAACTGCAGTCAGCCAGGCGGCAGCGGCTAAAAATCCATCATTATCTTATAAATGGGCAAGAAACCAGGTGAAAGCGGGTTCTGCTAATAGTGCAGGGTTTTACGGTGCAAATCATGGATATAATCAGGGGTTGACGTTATCTTGGCCGATTTGGACAGGGGGAGCCGTAGAAGGCGCGATTGATGCAGCCCGTTATGCGGAAGATGTGGCTCATATAAACGTTTACCAAACGGAAGCTGCAACAAAGCTTGCAGCGGCTAAGGCATACTACCAGTATTTAGAAATGATTAAACTGGCGGATGTAGCTATGGAATCGGTTACAAACCTTGATGGGCACCTGACTAATGTAAAACAGCAGTATGATGCGGGGGTTGTGGCAAAGCTGGATGTTCTCTCGTCAAATGTTTCTCTTGCAAATGCAAAACAGAACAGTATTGCAGCAGCAAACTCTCGTGATATAGCGGAAGCGAATTTGAATAATATCATGCGCCTTCCTATGAATACGAAATTAAACCCAATTGATAAAGATTTTCCGGAACCAACTTTTGATATTACGTTGGAACAAGCTATTGCCATGGGGCAAAAGTACAGATGGGAACTGATTAAAGCAGATTATAATGTCCGTATTGCCAAGGAACAGGTTCGTATTGCAAAGGCGGGATACATGCCCACAGTCGCTGTAGGGGGCGGTTATTCTTGGAACACGGCCGGTCTTGGCGGTTTGGATAAAGATGATTGGACTGTTACAGGAACGGTGAGCTGGAGTATTTGGGATGGTGGTACGACTGATGCAAAAATTAAGAGTGCATCTTCCGGCTTGAAGTCTGCGGAAGAAACCTTATTAAAGGCAAGAGAATCGATAGAGCTTGAAATCAGACAGGATTATTTAAACATTTTATCTGCTAGAGAGCAGATCCGTGCGACAGAAGCTGCTGTAGAACAGGCGGAAGAGGCGTACAAGATTGCGACGGTCCGGTATCGTTCAGGTGTCGGAATCAACTTGGATGTTCTTGATGCCCAGCTTGCTTTAAATAAGGCGAGGACAAATCATATTACCGCATTATATAATTACAATGTCGGTTTGGCTACGCTTGAAAATGCCATGGGGATTCCGGCAGTTATCCATCCGGAGTTTACTGCCAAAAAGTAATTATCACAAAATTATCCATGATAGGAGTTTATTTTGAACGATAAAATTAAATGGTGGTTAAACGGGATTGGTGCAATTATTTTTCTTGCGCTTGCCGTGGTCTACCTTCTTATACGGCCTATTGTCGTGCAAAATTTAGAGCCTGTTATCCAAGATGCTGTTAAGGAAAAAATCAATGGCACACTTGTATGGCGTACAATGGATTTAGATCCCCGGTATAATCTGTCTTTTGACTTTGTGGAATTAAAGGATAAAGAGGGAAAAGATGTTTTAAAGTCTGCTAATGTGACAATCAGCTGGTCAGCAGGTGCTCTATATAATTATCTGATGCATGATGGTGATCTTCTTAATGTGGTGAGTGGTATCACTATGGAAGAACCGATGATGACTGTGCGTGAAAGAAAAGACGGGCAGTGGAACGTGCAGGAATTGGTTAAGCACTCTGCTGATGAATCTGCAGGAGAATTTCATGGTTCCGTAGCTTTGAAAAACGGGGATCTCAAGGTAGAAACGCAGACGGGAGACATCTACACTTTTGGAAAGGTAGAATGCGATCTTACCAGGGGGGAAGATGAGAAAATCAAAGGAACCCTGGCAGGAGAATTTTTGAAAGTCCCTTTTGATGGGGATCTGTCATATACGGATGAAAATAATTTTGAAGGAAATATACAGACGGAACCGGCATCTTTACAGTTTTTAAAGCCGCTGATTGAGAAAATGCCGGGAGCGGTGCATTCTTTTGATATAAGAAACGGTATGGGAGAAGTGACGGGCGCCAGAATCTGGAGAAGTGATGGCGTCCTGTCTTATCATGTAAAAGGTCGCCTTGATCAGACTGCGGTGAGTTATGAAAATTATGCTCTTACGGATGTGGCGGCCTTTTTTGATATTTGTGATGGGGTTCTTCAGATAGAAAATTTTTCAGGGAAAGTGAATGGACAGATTATTGCCGGCAGCGGAGCAATGAATTGGAAAGGCGAAGATCCTCTTATCAGTGGTAATGTGAATTTTTCTTATTTAGATGCATCAAAAGTTATTTTAACGGAAGACGTTAAGGGGTATGCTACAGGAAATGTGCATATAGGGGGTAGTCTTTCCAATCCGGTACTGGCAGGGGAAATCTCTGTAAAAGACGTTTGTTACCGGAATGTTTTAATACAAGACGGATCGGCAGCTTTTGATTATGGTGAAAGGACGCTGGCACTTTCATCGTTGATAATTCATATGGCCGGCGGAACTGTGACAGGAAAAGGGAAGTACAGTTTTTCAACCGGTGATTTTAATGGTGAAATAACTGCAGAGGATATTTCCGCAGGCGATATTCCTTTAGGCTATGATTTATCAGGGATTATAAACGGGTCGGTTATTGCCCAGGGTAATTACTTTGATGGAAGTATGACTTTATATTCGGCAACGGCAGCGGGAAAAGGACAGAATATTTCATATAATGGGAATAGTGCGTCTTTTATTACCGGTGAAGGCATTTATAAAAATGGGAGATGGACATCGACTTTTACCGGAGATGGTGTAGAAGTTAATGGGCTTTGTGCGGATTCCATTGCCGGTGAAATAGCGGCTCATGATGATACATATGAGATTTCTTATTTGAATGGGCAATCGGGGGAGGGAATATTTTCCATAAATGGTATTTATGCTGCAGATGATATGAGTATCAGGGCTGTGGGGACGAATTTAGATATGGCGCAGTTTTCTGAGTTCGTCGATATAAATATTGCGGGGAGAACTTCTTTTGATATGCGGATTACGGGGTCAGAGTCGCTTCCTTCTTTTACAGGGGAGATTCATGCCCGTGACGGGCATATATATAATGCCGCTTTTGATACTATAGACGGACATCTTACCGGAGCGGAAAATAGTTTGAGGATTGATTCTCTCGTGTGGAAAAACGGGGAAGGCAGTCATCATGTAAAGGGGACAGTCGGATTAGAGACGCCGCACGAATTAAATTTAAGAATTGAAAGTGAAAAAATTCGTATAGAAAGTATTTTGAAAATGGCAGGTATGTCATATCCTGTTACCGGATGGGTTGAAAATACGGTGAATGTCACCGGAACATCCGAGAAGCCATCCGTGTCGGGGGACTTTCTTGCATGGGACGGATCTGTTGCAGGGCAATTATTCCAAAGCGTATCAGGGAAATATTCCTATGATGATGGAAAGATAACCATTCAGGACGGGTTAGCCTATATTTATGATGGGACGGCTTTGATTAATGGCAGTATTATCGGCGATACGCTGAATATGGATGTCACGCTGACAGATATAGATGTAGGTGAGCTTTTGCCTGATAAGGGATTCAACGGGAAAGCCACATTGAAAGGTCATGTTTCCGGAACGACTGATAATCCCGCATTTACAGGAATGGCACAGAGCCGTGAAATTCAAATCGGTAAAGGTCGTCTTGGCAGTCTTTCTGCGGGGATTCAATATGAGAATCATATACTGTCCGTGTCTGATGGGGATTTTCATCAAGGAGGAGGGGCTTTTAACTGGAAAGGCCTATATAATGAAGAGTCAGGAATTATAGCGGGCGATTTGGAATTTCATGATTGGGATATATCAGAGGTCGTCCGGTTTTTGGGGTTACCGATTTCTAATATTAGCGGAACTGTAAATGGCGGGATGTCTCTTAGCGGCACAATGGAGGACCCAAATATTACATTTCGTGCGAAAGTGAATGGGGGGCAGTTGGCAAATGCTGTTCTGGGAGAAGGCGATATAGATTTCTCTTATATAAACCATGCACTTTCTATACGAAAATTGTATATTCCTGTAGGAGAGGGTATTTTAGCTGCTCAGGGCGGGATGTCAAGTAATGGTGATTTTGATATTCAGGCGGCCGCCAGCAATATGGACATTTCTTGGATACCCCGGGTGACAGGGAAAGAAAATATAACTTTAGATGGAAAAATGACTGCAGCAGTCGATTTAAAGGGCACAAAAGAAAATCCGCAAATTGACTTTTCTGTAGGTGTTGATCATCCGGTTTATAATGGCTATGCTTTTGATGATATTTCATTTATGGGGAATACGGAAGGGGATGTAATCTATATTTCACAGGCTCTTGCAAGGAGAAATCCGTATAAAGCAAGCATGAAAGGATCCATACCTGTTAATGTGCTTACGCGTGTTTCTTCCGCCAATGCGGCGCCATTGGATTTAGATATCAATCTTGATCATGCAGATATGAATGCGCTGGCACTGTTCTTTAATCCGGTAACTTCAGCAGAGGGCCCGATCAAAGGATATGTGAAGGTATCAGGGGCTTGGGATGATCCGGAACTCAGGGGGTATGTTTCCGTAAAGAATGGACGGATAGAATTGCTTACTTTACACGATCCTATCTTTCCTTTAAATATGGATGTGAAATTTGATGGAAAGAGCGCAACTGTGGAGGGAAATGCCATTTTTGGGACGGGGAAATCCTCAGTAAAAGGCGGATTGGAATGGGATCGTGGTGCTATTATTGCATATAATGGAGAAGCGCATCTCCATGCGCCCGATATACATTCTGATTACTATAAAGGCTCTTTAGATGCTGATTTTGGCCTTGGTGAAGTGATGGACGTACCGGGGATTGAAGGTAATATTCACATTCATGATGCGCTTGTTGAATTTCCGCTTACATTGCTCTCAGATTCAGGCAGTTCATCCATACCGGCCTTGATAAAGCTGGATGTCCTTGTCGGGGATAATGTCAGGGCAAAAAGCAGCTCTCTTTATGATTTGCGACTGACAGGAAATATAGAAGCAGAAGGTCCTGTCAGTGCACCTGCTGTCATAGGGAAGGTCAATGTAGAAAAAGGTACCGTTAAAGTCAATATGACGGAATTTAATATTTCTTCGGGATATGCGGCTTGGAATGGAGAGCAGGGAAATATCCTTCCCGCAATCCATATGAAAGGAACAACAAAAGTAGGAAGTTACAATATTACAGCGGAAATGGATGGAATTCCCGGTAATCTGAAAACAGAGTTTCACAGTGAACCATATCTGAACGATTCCCAAATTCTCATGCTTCTGACATTACATGCTAATCCGGAAGGCGATAATACCGAAGCTATAAAAGGTGCACTTTTCAATGCGGGTTTGACAATGGTTTTGGGAAACAGTGTGCAGGATTTCTTTAAAGAAACCATTGGGCTTGATATGATCAGTATTACATCAAGCCTGACTGATTATTATGACAGCAGGACGGTAAATAATGATAACTATTACTATATAAAAATAGGGAAATACTTGTTCAATAATTTTATGCTCACTGCGACGACCGGTGTTAATAATAATCAAACAAGTATCGGATTCCATTATGATTTAAATTCGCACATAGGTATTTCTTCATGGTATAATAACGAACATGATAGTTATATCGGTACGGATTGGAAGTTTAAATTTTAGGAGAGTCTAATGTTATCAGAGTATATAAGTTCCCTCCCTAAAGAAGGGAAGCTGTCTCGTGAAGAAGAAGCACGGCTCTGGGATGCCTATAAGAATGAAGGGGAACTGGAGGCACGTCAGAAACTGATAGAGCATTACCAGCTTCTTGTGTTCAAAGAGGCGACAAAGTATCCTGTGCAGGAAACCGTGCTTTTGGATTTGATTCAGGAAGGGACAGTCGGGCTTATGGAAGCCGCTGAAAAATTTGATATTGAGCAGGGCGTTGCATTTTCTTTATATGCCATTCATCGCATCAGAGGAAGAATGCTGGACTTCTTACGGAAAGGCCAGAATGATATTCTTATGGGGGAAGAACAGGAAGAAAAACTTTTTACACTGCAGGTTGCACCCGATACGGCTTTTGAAATTACTGACAGAAATTCTCTGCATTCTGCTGTTTCGATGGCAGTCAATCGATTACCAATGAAAGAACAGGATGTTATCCGAAGTGTGTATCTGAAGGAAAAAACGGTAGCTGAAACTGCCAATGAGATGGACGTAAGTACGGCTTATGTGTATCGCCTTGAAAAACGCGGAATCCACCGCCTTCGCGGTATGCTTTCCAAGCTAATGCATGAACGTAAATAGTGAAAATCGATACAATATGATTTCATGCTGAAAAATTCAGAAAACGGAAGAAATTGATAGAGAAATGGCGTGTTTAGGCAATAATTGATGTTTATAACCACATATAAAAACCGGATTATGTTTATATAAGGGGGAAAATATATGCCTGGCGATAAACTGAAACGGGTAAAATCTGTAAAAAGATGGCTCGATAAAGCGGAAAATTCTTATTCGAATAATAAAGACATTTCCGGTGAGTTAAATTTAATGATGGCGCAGGCGGAAATGCAGCGGCTGAAAGAAACACATCCTCATGAAAAAGCAAAGAAGTGGGGAATCCGACTTTCCGCCATGGCAGCCGCGGCAGTCCTGTTTATTGGATTTAGCAATCTGTTTTCTGCAAATGCGGATAAATCCCCTGTGATATCCCGGGAAACAACTGTTTCAAAAGAAGAAGTGCCGAAAGTGCCGGAAGATAAAAATCTGGTGCTTTCAGAAACGGTACAGCCGACCGTGGCGGCAACTGAATCATCTAATACGGATCCGGTACCGACGAAAAGTATACAGACGGAAGCGCCTGCGCCCGTACTTCCCGTTATGTCGCAAAGTGAGATTCAAAGCGTAGTTGGCGAAGCAGGACGTGCTTTAAGGGGGCAGTCCTGATATAATATAAATCTAAGCAAGAAATAATTTAGGAGGATATTTATGATTACTTCAAGACGGAGAAAGACTTTGCTCGTATCTGCAGTACTGATTTCTATTTCGGGGTTCAGTGTTTTTGCGGAAGCACCGCAGATGGCAGGGAGCGGAAATAATATGTCCCAGAGCTCCATGGTTGATGTAAAAAGTGGACAGGCCACAGGTGAAAGGGAAATTTCCAATGAAATAGGGAAGACAGATGCCCTTGCGGTGGAGCAGTCTCAACAGACAGTGGCTGTGGGCGATGCATCCCTGTATTTGTCGGCAGAAGATGATGCGGCAATTGCTTCGCAGGAGGGTAAAACGATTACTGCTGTCGATTTCAAAGGTGTTCCTGGAGAAGTCAAACCGAAACTGTATCCTTTGCTGCAGAGCAAACCGGGTGGTGTTGTTTCTGCTGAAAGTGTAAGAAATGATGTGGCATCCCTTGGCAGCACAGGTGTATTTTCCCAGATTTCTCCGTCTTTTTCGGAAATTCCGGAGGGCGTACAGCTTGATTACAAACTGGTATCTAATCCGGTTGTCCATCATGTGGAATTTACGGGGAATACCATTTTTACTGATGAATATCTGAGAAATATCATGAATATTCCCCAGGACAGCGTATTGAACTTTGTCCTGGTTAATCAGAAAATACATGAAATTGAAAATATGTACTTGAAACAGGGGTACATTCTTGTTTCTGTTCCTGATGTGCAGGTAACCCCTGACGGAACACTGCATATAATAATTTCTGAAGGTAAGATTGAAAACATAGTGCTTGTAGGCAATGAAAAGACAAAAGATAAGGTTATTCTTCGCGAATTACGATTCAAGAAAGGGCAGCCTTTTAATAAATTCCTAGCAAGCCGCAGCATGGAACGTCTTTATAATTTGGGGTATTTTGAAGATGTAAATATGAAGCTTCTTCCCGGTACGGAAGGAGACCATAACGTATCTGTAGAAATTGATGTTATTGAACAGAAGACCGGGATTGTTACTGTCGGGGCGGGGTACTCTGATTCTGACGGCATGGTCGGTATTTTCGAACTGGGAGATACCAATTTCCGTGGAACTGGTGATAAAGTAAATCTTCACTGGGAATTTGGCGGAGCAGGGCATGGTAAAAATTATCAGCTGTCCTATACGAAGCCATGGATCAATTCCAACGGGGATTCCCTGGGTGCTTCTATTTTCAACAGGGTTTATAAATACGATGATTATAATGCAGATGGCGACACTATTGCAGAATATGATAAGAGAAGAAAAGGATGGAATCTTACCTGGGGGCGTGTCAGTGATGAATACCGCACCAATTATTTGAACTTTGAATCCGTAAAGGAATCCTATGATGATGAAGACGGATTCCAGTGGGGAAGTGGTGCGAGCAAAGAGACTGCCGCTACAAAAGCAAAATGGAGAAAGGCCATCTTTGATAATTTCGGCAGGACGAACAGCCTGACATTTACCCATGTATATGATAATCGTGATAATTACTTCAATGCCAGCAAGGGCAGACGTTTGTCCTTTTCGGCACAGTGGGGCGGACACGGACTTGGCGGAAATTATGACTTCTACAAGTTCACCACGGAGGGGCGTTTTTACAAAGGACTCGGTAATGGACATATTCTTGCACTCCGTGTAATGGCAGGTTATATTGACGGTAATGTATCTTATGGCAATCTTTTTGATTTAGGCGGCTCCAACACACTCCGTGGTTATGAAGATGACCAGTTTAAGGGGAGTAAAATGTATGCCGCTACTTTGGAATACCGTTTCCCCATCGCAAAGAAGGTACAGGGGGTCGTATTTACCGATATGGGTTCGACTTGGGGGATTGATGAAGGAAAGATTCCGTGGTATAAGGATGACAACTCTCTTAATTTCTCTGTGGGTGTCGGACTCCGCCTTCAGACGCCTATCGGGCCGATCCGCCTTGATTATGGGCATGGTGACAGAAATAAGTTCCACTTTAGTTTCGGAACACAGTTTTAATCACAGGATAAGGAGGGAAAATGATTCCTTCTTTACGGAGACAAGCAGTTGTGCAGGCAGGCGTGGGGCTGCTCGCATGCTTTGTTTTTCTGCCGCATAATGTGGATGCGGCGCCCATAAAAAGTGTAGGTGTATCCGTGGCAACGACGCAGGGCGAAGTTCCTGATTCTGTGAGAAAACGGATAGAATCCAGCATTTCTGCTATTGGGAACCGTGTTTTTGTGGGAAAGGAGGAAAATATTTTCCGTCTGAACGCGGTTCAGTACAATAAAGTTTTGGCGGATATTGTTAATCGCGTCGTTATTGGGTATATGGTAAGTGATTTGCAGGTGGCTTATGGCACCCACACATCGATTTCTGTGGAGTTACAGCCGGTAGGGGAAATTATACGAACTGTCAGTACAGAAATTGATTATGGGAATTTGACGGAAGAAGCGGCGAAGTATGTCCAAAAAGACACGACTTCCGTACCGGTGCTTATGACGGAATTACTGACCGGTCTTCCCGTGGATTCCGTGGGGTGGGCGGAAAGTGTTTCCCAATCTGCTGGACGGGATTTGATGAAACAGATTCTTCCTGAGTTTGATGCGAAGTTTGAGGTTCATTCAGGCAAGGAAACAAAAGTACGCATATTTCTGATTCCTAAAGGAGAGATTGTGAGAAGCAGCGTCTTGTCCTTTCACAAAACGACGATTCCGCGGATTCTGCTTTTTCGCGCAGCCAGCCGGACAGAAGAAGCGATGAAAGGATTGGAGGGACTTCCCGTGAGCTTCGTGGCTCGGCACAGCCAGGACATTTCCAATCATATGAAGGAAATTCTTTTAGAGGATTCTTTTATCAAAAAGTATGAGATAGATGTAGAGACAAATTTATCGGCAGGGACAGATTCCATTTTAAAAGTGGACGCTTTGACGGATCACTGGATTATTAAGACGGAAGCCTGGTTGGATACAGGGCGTGATGGGGATAAAAACTATGCTTTCCGTGGTATGCTCGGGCATTATATGGGGAAGTATGATGTTCTTTTCGGTGAAGTACAGCTATATCCCGGTCCTATGGAGTGGAACGTTTATGGCGGCTGGCAGCATCGTTTTGGAGATGTTTTTGAGATAGGATATAAATACGATTTTATGGAAAGTACCAATCATGTGTTTGCACGTGTGCCTTTTGGTGAAAAAGTTGCCCTGCGGTATAATTATGATTTTGGGAAAAAAGAGAGTGAATATGGACTTTCTTACAAGATCCATAATTACATGACTCTTGAATATGTGTATAATGAAGAAGAAGGCAAATGGCTGCGGCTTATTGCCAATTTGTAAAAGGAGTGGTTTATTATGATGACAGCACTTGGAAATAAGAAAAATGTGAAAATCTTTTCGTTTGCGCTGGCAGGTGTATTTATCGCATCTGTCGGTATCATGGCAATTGTTTCTATGGGGGATACCGCCAATGCCGCCCCTACATCCGATATTGGGGTCGTCGATCAGCGTCAGGTAATTTCCGATAATGGGACGCTTGCATTAGATTACCAGAAAAAGTTGAAGGAAACGGCGGATGAAATGCAGAAAGATTTTGATGCAAAAGCAGAAAATATGACTGATGCTGAAAAAGAGAAACTTTTTGCCGATATGCAGCAGCAGTTCAATCAGAAACGTACTTCTATCGAAAAAGAAATGGCGGATCAAGTAACGGGGGCGGTTAAATCTGTTGCTTCCAAGAGAGGGCTTTCTCTTGTGGTAGATAAAGCAGCAGTTATTTATGGCGGAACAGATATTACAAAAGATGTAAGTGATTCTCTGGCAAAATCAACATCCGCGAGTGCTGATGCTGCTAAGACGGATGCAGCAAAGACAGATTCATCGACCACGAAATAACGGTAAAAGTCCATGAGAAGAAATAGCCGCTTGATAAAGGTACTGGCAATGATCTTTGTAGGTGTGGGGCTTACGTTGGCCGGCTGCGGGACGAAAAAGGCAGAGCAGACCGCACCTCATCCGGTATATGGTGTGGCCGATTTGGAAACTCTCGTGAAATCTCACCCTAAGTACAGCGAATATTTTCGGCTGGAGACAGAATATAGCCATTTGGTGGAGAAATATAAGAATGAACAGCAGCGGATTATCCGTGTTGCCTCTCAGCAATCTAAAATCAGAGCTTCCGTTCAAGATCAAAGCGATCGGCTGGCAGCCGAGAATGAGCTGAAAATTCGTGTTAAGACCAAAGAAGATGAATTGAATCGTAAAATTCAAGATCTTTATTCGGAATTGTCTGAGAAATATAAAGAAAAAGGTGTTTTTTCTGTTGATAATCTGACTGCGGAAGAAAGAGCCCGTATGGCTAATCTTCAAATGAAACTGACCGTTCTCGGTGTAAGGGGTGACGAAAAAGAGCAGATTAAAAAAGAGCTTCATGAACTTTTAAGCTCTCGTGCGTTTCAAGGCGGATATCCCATGAACGGCTGGTTGCCGGAGGACGTGGAAAAGATGAATTCAGCACGGGAAAAGGGAAGTGCCGAATTAGAAAAGTATGCCGATGAACAGGCTGCTGAAATTAAAGCAGATTTGGATAAAAAACGGGCGGAGACGATGAAAACAATTGGTGCTGAAGGAATATTGGCAGCACCTGAGGAATTTAATGCCGAGTGGAAAGACAGAATGGAAGCAAAGCAAAAGGAAATTGCTGCTTTAAAAGAAAAAATGATGGGAGATATCAGACGGGAAGCGGGGCGTGTCGCTTCTGAGAAACACCTGACTATGATATTTACACAGTATCGCGCGAATATCAGCGCGGAAGATGTAACGGGTGATATTGCTGGAAAAATTATCGCTATGGGTAAGCAGGAGGATAAATGAGAAAGACTATATTACGTAAGTTAGCATGCATTGGATTACTTATGGCAGCTGCTGCTGTTTCTGCATGCGGAAGTGCAAACAAAGTGGCTGTGGTTGATGTACAGAAAGTACAGCAGGATTCCGCGAAGATCCAGGCGATCCAGAAAGAAATTACAGATAAGAATGCGGAAATACAGAATAGATTGACAACAGATTCACAGGCGGGGTTGTCTGATGAAGATATGCAGAAAAAGGTACAGGAAGCGCAGCAGGAGAGAATGATTTTTGTACAAAGCAAACAGAAACAGATCCAGTCAATGGTGGAAACACAAAGCGCGGCTGTTGCAAAAGAAAAGAATATAGGCATCGTTATGCACAAGCGGGTCGTTCCTGCCGGCGCAGTAGATATTACTGATGAAGTGTTAAAAAAATTGAATGGTGTATCCGACCCGTCGTCAACAGATAAAAAATGAGGATTAATATGAAAAAAACAGCCGGAGAACTGGCGAAAATTGTCGGTGGCACACTGTACGGAGATCCTGCAGTAATTATTGATGATGTGCGCAGTGCAGAGAGCGCGGGATCGTCCCATGTGACTTTTGCAAGAGGTTTGTACGCTGAGCATATCGAAGAGATGCAGGCTGGTGTTATTTTGGTGGATGCCCTCCCTGCAAAATACACGAAGAATCTGATTGTAACGGAAGACTGTCGACGTTCATTTGGGAAATTAATTGAATTATATCATCCTGAAGAACAGCATGACGGTAAAATTCATCCTACGGCAGTAGTTAGTAAAACAGCGGTTATTGGCGAGCATGTAACGATTATGCCGTATGTTGTTGTGGATGACGGTGCAGAAATCGGAAGCGGTACTGTCGTCTATCCTTATGTATATATCGGTAAGAATTCGAAAATTGGCAAGAATTGTGAGTTGAATCCAGGCGCAGTGATTCATGAGAACAGTATTCTTGGTGATCGTGTGGTTCTTCGTGCCCATGCGGTAATTGGTGGACAAGGGTTTGGGTTTTCTACGGATGCGGCAGGTCATCATACCCATATCCGGCAGCTTGGCAAAGCGGTTCTGCAAGATGATGTGGAAGTGGGAAGCGGCAGTGCCGTAGATAATGGGGCGATGAATGACACCGTAATCGGTCGTGGTACGAAAGTAGATAACTTGGTTCACTTGGGACATAATGTGGAAATTGGAGAAGATTGCTTTATTATTGCGCAGGTTGGAATCGCAGGGAGCACGAAGATTGGTGATTCCTGCGTACTGGCAGGACAGACAGGAATCACGGGACATGTGAATATTACGGATCATGTGGTACTTGGAGGAAAAACCGGCGTGGTAGGAAATATCGAAACTCCGGGAACTTATGTAGGATATCCGGCTCGGCCGCACGGAGAATGGGGACGGGAACAAATCATGGTGACTCGTCTTCCGGAGTTGATGAAAAAGATGCGCCGTTTGGAAAAGCTGCTCACTGAAAAGGGTATCAAATTATAATCAGATATTCTGTTACAAGGGTTCTTTGTTATTTTCGAAAAGGTGCATCTGCATCTTTTTTTATTACAAGTCAGGCAGGATGTATATGAATGGGAGTTATCAATTATTGAAATTTCTGAGCCGTGTTTGCTGTCGTCTTTCTGATCGCAGTGCGGTAAAAATGGGACATATTTTGGGCGAGTTTTTTTGGATGCTTATCCCCAACCGTCGAAAAAAATTGGCACTGCAAAATATCTTTCGTGGGAACATCACGAAGGATGCAAAAACGGCGGAAGAAATATCTAAGGCGGCAGCAGTCCGTTTCGGCACTATCGGGATGTCCGTATTCCGTTTTCCTTTGTTGAATAAAAAAAATATTTCCGACTATGTGGTTATTCAAGGAAAGGAAAAACTTGATGAGATTCTTGCTTCAGGGGAAGGCTGTATTATTGCGGGGAATCATTGCGGCAACTGGGAACTGGAAGGGGCGGCGCTTGCTCTTTACGGGTATCCTATACTTGCAGTGGGGATGAAACAGTCGAATGAAGGTTTTGACAAATTTATTCGTGAGTATAGGTCCATTCCTGGACAGACGGTAGAATACAAAACCGGTGTCCGAGATATGTTGAGGCGTTTGAAAGAGGGGTATTTTGTGGGGCTTCTTTGTGATCAGGATCCGGGGGATACCGGACTTATTTCTCCCTTTCTTGGACGAAAGACATTGACGCCTACAGGACCTGCTCATTTTGCACTTATGACAGGCCGTCCTGTCCTTATGGCATTCATGCACCAACTTACGGATTATACTTACGAAATTATTGTTGAAGATCCTATCTATGCGGACAAAAATTTAGGAAAGAAAGAATCCGCCCGGCAGATAACTGATGATATCAATAAAAGACTTGGGGATTGGATAAAAAAACATCCTGAAGATTGGTTTTGGCTGCATAATCGGTGGAAGTGGACTGACAGGTTTTATCCTGAATTAAAGGAGGAATCATGATGCAGCTGAAAGTAGAAAAGGTAAAATATGGATCGATTCCCTGCTATGTGGTTTATCCCATACGGGAAACTGGAAAGACAGTTATCTTTTATCATGGCTGGAGCAGCAAGGGAGAATTGCAGGTCAATCGGGCGGCGTTCCTGGCCGTTCATGGGTATACAGTTTTTATTCCTGATGCGGTAAACCATGGAGAACGCCATGCACTGTCTGATTATTATACATCTGAGGGATATGATATTTTTTGGAAAACAATTTTTAGCAATGTGGAAGAATTTCCTTTTTTATATGAAAGAATTTTTTCTTGTGGATATGAAAAGCCTTTTCTTATAGGACATTCTATGGGAGGTCTGTCTGTCTTGGGAATTGCCGCGTCGCATTCCGCTCATTTGCGGGGGATTGTTTCTTTTAACGGTTCCGGTGACTGGGAATTATCTCATTTATTCATGCAGGCGCGTTTTGGGATTTCTTTTGGGAGAAATTGGACACTTTATGAAGAATTGGAAAAGAGAAATCCTTTAAATCATTTATCTGATATAAAAAGATGTCCTCTTTTGCTGATTAATGGGGAGTGTGATACTTCTGTCGATCCGCGGGCGCAGGCACATTTTTTTGATGCTTTTAAAAAAGCAGGCGGTGCCGGGGCAAAAATAGAATATCCCGGACTGGGACATTTTGTGACAACAAATATGATGGATGACGCTGTGGCGTGGATGGAAACAGTCAAATGATACAATTGGAAGCAGAAAGAAGGGAAAATGAGGAAATTGCTGCAGGAGCCATCATGAGTGCCGGTGTGGTATAGCCGGCGCATTAACGACGGCTTTGTGGGGAGGTTTTGGACGGAATAATGGATATTATTTTGCTATGATAATTACTGTTACAGGTGCCATCACGATACTGCAGGCGGTTCTCGATAATATTTTTGGGGGTGCAGCATGCTAGTTTCTTGCGGGCTGCTTCATAATCGGTCTTAATTCATCACTTAATCCAGCACTTGTCAAGTATGCACCCGGATCTTTTCATGGACGTGTGTTTGGATTGTCTTTCGCAGCGCAGCAGTTTGGGAATATGGCAGGATCTCTTATTGCAGCGACGGTTATTATTCAGTCATCTGGCAGGTATATCTTCTGGCGGGAATCATCCGGTTTGTCATGGGATTTGCCATTTACTGGCGGCATATATGAAAAAGCGAATTTGGAAAATAAAGTATTTTCGATAATAGGGCATCAGACAGGCATGACCTTTGCACTTATAGGGCGGGCCTGTTTTATATTGTTTGTATTAAGGAAGATAATCGCTGATTTTATAAAGGATATCATTTTGTAAATCGTCATCTTTTTTTGATTTATGGTATCCTAAAGGAAAACCGGATCGAAAATTAAAGGAGGGAAGATAATGCATATTACCTGTGAGGGGAAGGCATATGAATTATTTGAGGGGGCAACACCACAGAATTTATGGAATATGGTTTCCGGAGGCCGTGATCCTGAAATGGCAGTGCTGGCGGACTGTGAAGGGGATATTATTGATTTCCAAACGCCCTTTACCGGTGATACTGATGTAAAATGGATTCCTCTTGGTTCTCCTCTAGCTCACCGTGCCTATCAAAGATCTCTTATTATGCTGCTTGCTATTGCTGCGAAAGAAGTATATGGCGGGAAAATAGAAGTAGCAGTGAAGCATGCTTTAGGGAAAGCGCTTTACTGTGAATTCAGTGATGGACATGTGCCTCTTCAAAAGGAATTGGATGTGCTTCGTTATAAGATGGAAGAAATCGTAAAAGAAGGAAGAGATATTACGCAGCTGACTGTGGGGATTTCCAAAGCGGAAGCTTTCCTGCGCTTAAAAGGGCGGAAGGCGGATGCAGATCTGGTTACACAAATGCCGGTCAAAGAAATCAGTGTAAGTCAATGTGGTACTTTTATTGATTACTTCTTTGGCCCCATGCTGCCGGACATGAGTTTTTTGAAAATCTTTCATTTGTCTTCATATGCACCGGGGTTTCTTCTCCATGTACCTGATCCCGGGGAAAAAGAGATTAAAGTACAGGAAGAAACGCCTTTGTTTGCCCGTGTTTTTTTGGAATCCCAAAAATGGAGCGAACTCATAGGCTGCCATTCTTTAGCAGAACTGAATGATGCCATTGACGGAGGTTCAATCATTGATCTGATTGCCGTAGCAGAAGCTCTTCATGAAAAGAAATTGGCAGAATTAGCAGATGAAATCTGCGGCCAAGATCCTGGAATCCGTCTGGTATGCATTGCAGGGCCTTCATCATCGGGGAAAACGACTTTTATGAAACGCTTGATTATCCATCTATGGGTTAATGGCGTTCATCCCGTAATGCTTTCTCTTGATGATTATTTTAGGAATCGCGATGAAATGGGAGGAGAAAGCTGGGAGAACCTGCAGGCAATGGATATTTCCCTTTTTGAGGAAACAGTGATAAATCTTTTGGAAGGGAAAGAGGTTCAGCTGCCACGATTCAATTTTATTACAGGGAAAAAAGAGTGGTATGATGAACCTGTCCGACTCGGGGAAAACCAGCCTGTTTTAGTGGAAGGACTGCATGCGCTTAACCCTAAATTGACCTACTTTGTTCCCGGTTACCAGCAAATGCGCATATACTTATCGGCATTGACACAAATCAATATCAATAACCATAACCGCATTTCTACGTCCGATACGCGTCTGCTCCGTCGTATGGTACGGGATGTCCAATACAGGGGGCACAGTCCTGAAGATACGCTGTCTATTTGGAAGTCAGTACGCCGGGGAGAAGAAGAGAACATTTTTTCCTTTCAAAATCGGGCGGATCGCGTATTCAATTCCGCCCTTATCTATGAGCTTCCTGTTCTCAAGAAAATGACACGGCCCATGCTGGAGAGGATAAAAAAAGGAAATCCGCTTTATCCGGAGGCGCAGAGACTAATTCATTTCTTTGAGCCTTTTCGCGAATTATCAGATGATTTTGTTCCTGACAACTCGATTCTCCGTGAATTTATCGGTTATAAAAAAACTAAATTTTCGCAAAAAGAAAGTTGACTATATCGATAAAAGGCGATATAATGAAATCAATAAATTCGGATATAAATAGATGGAGGGGTATTATGGAAATATCTGATGTGCTCGTAATCGGCGGGGGTCCTGCGGGGTTGAATGCGTCTCTTTATGCAGCAAGGAAAGCCTTATCTGTGACGCTTGTATCGACTGATATCGGCGGACAAATGATGCTGACCAATGAAATTGAAAACTATTTGGGGTTCCAGTCTGTCACGGGGATTGAACTGGCGGAAAAGATGGAAGCTCATGTCCGTCAATACCCCGTTGATTTTGTTACTGCAGGTGTAAAGGCACTGAAGCATCTGTCAGATGGTTCTTTTGCGGTACAGCTTGATGATGGAAAGAGTCTTCAGGGAAAGACTGTTATTGTAACTGCAGGGAAAAAGAGCCGTACCCTTGATATCCCCGGTGAAATAGAATATACCGGCCGCGGAGTCAGTTACTGTGCAACTTGTGACGGACCGTTTTACAGAAATAAGACGGTTGCGATTGTGGGTGGCGGAGACAGTGCTGTGCAGGCCGCCATTGAAATGTCTATGATTTCACAAAAGGTATATCTCCTTGTGCGAAGCCGTATCCGCGCTGCAGAAATTGTTGCAAAACGTATGTATGAAAAAGAAAATATCGAAGTGCTTATGGAATACATTCCGCTTCGTATTAATGGTGAACGGAAAGTCACGTCCCTCGTTGTACAAGATAAGAAGGATGGAAAAGAAATAGAATTGGCTGTAGATGGCGTATTTGTGGAAGCAGGCGGTATTCCAAACAACAGCTATTTACCGAAAGATGTTATTACAAATTCTTTAGGGGAAATCATTACAGATAAAGAAGGAAAGACAAATATTCCGGGACTTTTTGCTGCAGGTGATGTGACAGACGGAAAGAATAAGCAGGTTATCATTGCTGCCGGTGAGGGAGCTGCTGCAGCGCTGGCGGCCCATGATTATCTGCTGAGGAATTAAAATGAGGGTAACGAAGGCAGTTAAAGCAGAGCAGCTCCGCCGGCTTGCTGATGTATACAAAAACGAAGGGACTATGCTGACTTATGGCAGTCCCTTTACGCTTCTTGTCGCAGTCATATTGTCTGCGCAGTGCACCGATAAACGTGTAAATATTATTACCAATCGTATTTTTCCGAGGTTAGGTACGCCTGAGAAGATGGGAGCTTTGTCACAGACAGAGTTGGAAAAAGAAATTCATGACTGCGGGCTGTACAGGGCGAAAGCAAAAAATCTTTTAGGTATGTGTCATATGCTTATTTCAAGATATGGCGGAAAAGTACCAGAAGATTTTGATGAATTGGTGAAGCTTCCCGGTGTAGGACGCAAGACAGCAAATGTAGTAAGAAGTGTGGCATTCGGTTATCCTGCCATCGCTGTGGACACGCATGTATTTCGTGTATCAAATCGATTAAAATTGTCTGTCGGTGATACCCCTGATCAGGTGGAGGAAGGATTGAAGAAGGTTATCCCCATGAGAAACTGGTCCAATGCGCACCATTGGCTCATATGGCATGGACGCCGTGTGTGTCATGCACGCAGGCCGAGCTGTGAAACTTGTTTTCTGGCTGATGTATGTCCGTCATGTTCCGTCAAAGTAGAAGCATGGAAACCGAGAAAATGAAATAAAACCGGATGTCTCTTGTCAAGGTCAGGCCTTTAATGAAGAGACGCCGGTTTTTCTTTTGTTAAATATAACGTTTCAGAAAATGGAGCAAGGAATATTTTTTCTAACTGGAATATGGAAAATAGTAAAATAAATCAGTCAGTTATTTCTGCAATATGGTAATAAAGAAAAAAATATTATTCGATGAAATGCATAAGAGCATGAGGCAATATTTCGTTTTAAAGACACTTAGAACATATTCAGTAATCCCGTGAAACCATATTGATTTTGCTTAAGGAACGCGTCTACTGTGTGTGTAATACCAATCGGTGTCGGTGCGGTGAGAAACAGGAGAAGAGCCACCAGTACAGTAATACCTACAGCGATTAGGTTTGTCTTACCTTTGCCGCTCATTTCATAGTAGCCGAAAATGCGCAGGCCGATAGCGGAAAAGAATACAATGACCATACCGGAAAAGGAAAAAATACCGAAAAGGATATTTGCCATGAGAAAAGCGATAAAGAAAACAGGGAGGAATACGAAAGGAAGATTATAAGCAAGACGTGTGGGATTTACATTTCTTTTCAGGTCGTCAATCCAATCAGCCATATCAAAACCATAGAGACCGGCAGGAATGAAAGCGGCAAGAATGACCTTATCCCAAACGGAAGCTAAACGATCGCGGTCATTACCGACCCACCAGAAGAATGCACAGAGGGCTAAAATAACAAAACCGCCCAGTCCATAATAAAGCGTTTCTGGGATAAATTTTACAGCAACCATGGACAGCGTCATAAGGACTGCGCCGCCGATGATGTATGGCATAAGTTCGCCTTTTTCCATACGGTGTTCTTCTGGGATTTTCATCCGCATCTTTGCCAGTACTTCAGCCATGAATACGAGAAGGAAAATAGCGAGACCTGCAAAGGGATAGAGAATAAGAGAAATTAAAATAAGGGCAATTGTAGGAATAATTTTCCATCCCGGAAATACTTCCATCTTTTTGAAATTTACCCGATTTTTCTGTGTGTAAATAGTCAGACGCATAAATACGAGATAAGTAAGCATTATGCCGATTGTCTCCAAAGGTGTAGCACCAACGTAGAGAACAGCACAGCATACAAGGATGGATATAGGCGCACCGGAAAAACGAGAGATAACAGCACTGAATACGCCTACATTCAGAAAATAAGCGAGGGTGGTAATAAAGTCCAAATCTTCCATCTCCTTAACTGAAAATTTCAATAATGATGTACTTACAAAGTATACCCATAAAAAAGAATTGACGCAAGAAACAGAAAAAACTTGGCAAGGATATATTCTCTGATGGGAAGTCACTTTTACATGGCTGGTGAAACCTGTTAAAATAAAATAAAACAGGCAATAAAGGAGGCGGGTATGGATTCTTTAGTGATTGTTGATTGCCAATATGATTTTATTGATGGATCATTGGCATGCAGCGGAAGTCATGAGGCGGTGGCATACCTTATTAATTTTATAAACAGGCATGAGATGGAAGTGTTGTATACTTCTGATTGGCACAGCCCGGCAAACAGGTCTTTTAAGGTGAATGGAGGCATCTGGCCGATTCATTGTGTCGCCGGGGAAAAAGGTTCTGCTTTGGACAGACATTTCTTTGCGGATATTATCGATGTTAAAAATCGCCCGAATGAAGAAAATATTTTTCATAAAGGAATGGATGATATTGTTGAAGAATATTCCGCTTTCCATGGAATAAATAAAAAAGGGATTCCACTTGGAACAATGGTGACAGACCATGTTTATGTAGGTGGCATTGCTTCTGAATATTGTATCAAAGAAACGGTTTTTGAGTTATTAAAGGCTGGGCATAAAGTCACGCTTCTTGTCAAAGGTCTTGGTTATGTGGATTATAACGGCCATTTGGCAGCAATAGATGCAATGAAAAAACTTGGCGTGGAAATTTTGGAGTGATGAAAGAAAAAACTTTGCGGGATATCGGTGAGTTTGAATGTATTCACCGTGTTGCCCATGATCTTATTTACCGGCCTGAATTGGTTAAGCTAGGCACAGGTGATGATGGAGCTGTATTTATGACGCCTTGCGGATACGACGAGGTGATTTCCACGGATACTATGGTGGAAGGAATTCATTTTACAAAAAGAACGATGTCTGCCGCTGATACGGGATATCATCTGTGTGCTGTGAATTTCAGTGACATGGCGGCCATGGGGGCGGAACCGGTATCTTTCGTAATATCTGCTGCGCTTCCAGGGGATTTGTCTATTACGTGGATAGAATCCTGTTATGATGGAATCCGTGAATGCTGCCGTAAACACAGCGTTAATCTTCTTGGTGGAGACATCACCGGCTCAAAACAGGGGGTTATTCTCACAGGGACGATAGTAGGTATCGTTCCTGAAAATCAAGCGGTAAAACGGAGCGGTGCTAAAGAGGGAGATATTGTTTTTGTTACAGGAACGCTTGGTGATTCGTCAGCAGGGTTGTCTATCCTTTTAGATGGTAAGAAAGAAGAATACCCTATGTTGGTAATCCGGCACCAAAGACCGAAACCGCAGATAGATTTTGGTCGGATCCTTCGAGAAAGTGGAGCTTCTTCGCTCAATGATGTATCTGACGGTCTTTCGCGGGAAATCAATGAAATAGCATCGGCAAGCCGAGTGACGATAGAATTGGAAAAAGAACGGATTCCTCTGTCTGATGAACTTTGCCGATGGGGACAGGACTGTGGAAAAGAGCCTTTCCATTTTGCCATTAATGGTGGAGAAGACTATGAATTGGTTGGTACGATTTCTAAAAAGAATTGGGAATATGTAAAGGGTATTGGTGGTGTGACCGGAATCGGACATGTCACGAAAGCAGGGAAAGGGCAGGTATTTCTTAAAGATAAAAATAGTATAAAACTGCTTACAATAGCAGGGTATGACCATTTTCGTTCATAAGGAGGAATTATGCATACACTCGTAATAATCAGACATGGAGAAAGTCAGTGGAATAAGCTGAATCTGTTTTGCGGCTGGACGGATGTAGATTTGACAGAAACAGGGTATGAAGAAGCCCATCAGGCAGGAAGACTTTTGAGAGAAGGAAATTACCATTTTGACATATGCTATACGTCTGTTTTAAAGCGGGCCATTCATACTGCTTATACTGTTCTTGATGAACTGGATCTGGCATGGATTCCCATGGTAAAAGATTATCATTTGAATGAACGTCACTACGGCGCGCTCCAAGGCTTGAACAAGAAGGAAACAGCAGAGAAATATGGTGACTCCCAAGTCCATCTTTGGCGCCGTTCTTATGATGTGCGGCCGCCGGCTTTGCCGAAGGATGATGAACGAAATCCTGCAAAACAGGCGCCTTACCGGCGGTATAAAGGAACTATGGAGCTGCCGCTGACGGAATGCTTGAAAGATACCGTGGCCCGTGTAGCACCTTATTTTGAATCGGAAATCAAACCTAAAATTGAATTGGGAGAAAATGTTTTAATTACAGCCCACGGAAACTCTATCCGTGCTCTGAGAAAGTATTTGGAAGATATTTCTGATGATGAAATTGCCGGTATGAATATTCCTACAGGTGTGCCACTTGTATACCATTTGAATGAGGACTTTACAGTTGATCATGTAGGTTATCTTGGTGATGAAGACATAATTCGTGCGAAAATTGACGCTGTAAAAATGCAGTCTGTTCGTACGGAAGAAAAGAAGTGAATTTTACGGGATAAAGGCAGTATAGTGCCGTGAGGTGTATGACGGAAAAGATAAATTCGTTTCATTTTTATGTACCGATGGACATTCCCCTTGTCCTGGAGGGCGGCGCTATGCGCGGTGTTTTTGAGGCAGGCGTTTTAGATGTATTTATTGAAAAGGGGCTCCGTTTCCGGAAGGTAGTTGGTACGTCAGCAGGAGCCATGCAGGGAATGTGTTATATGTCCGGACAAAAAGGGCGCAATATCCGAATCAATACGACTTATTGTAATGATCCGCGGTACATGGGAATAAAACATCTTCTCAGAGAAAAGAACTATTTCAATTTTAAATTCATGTTTGGCGAGCTGGCAAATGAACTGGATCCTATGGACATGGAAACATATCGTGCATCAGATACTGAATTGTATGCTGTTGTAACCGACGGACAAACAGGGAAGGCACGTTATATTTCAAACAAAAGCCGCAGTGAGGAAGACTTTGTGAAAGCCGTAGAAGCGAGTGCATCCATTCCTGTTCTTTCGCCGCCTGTAGAAATAGATGGCATTCCTTATGTGGATGGCGGACTTGCCATGCCACTTGTTCCATTTTATGATGAACTTCCTTTTCCTGTAAAAAAATCTGTATATATATTGACACGGCCGATTTCCTACAGAAAAAGGCAGATGCCCTATTTCTTGAGGAAGATGGCAGAAGCCGTGTGGGGAAGAAAATATCCTGCCATTGTAGATTCCATGTGTACTATTCCGGAACGGTACAATGCACGGCTGGAAAAGATTTTACAGATGGAAAAAAAGGGAGATGTTTTTATTTTCCGTCCTGAAAATCCGGTGAAAGTCAGCCGGGCAGAACGGAACCCTGCCAAACTTCGTGTGCTTCATGGCGAAGGATACAGAATCGGCATGATGCGCTTTGATGAATTAATGAGGTGGCTTCATGGATGAAGTGAATTTGACAACTCACAGTGGAGAAGAAACAATGGCCTTTGGTGAGTGGATTGGCGCTCATGCAGTGAATGACCTGTTTATCGCCTTAAATGGTGACCTTGGTACGGGAAAAACACACTTTGTCCAGGGGCTGGCTAAGGGAATGGGTATCAATGATGCGGTTGGCAGTCCTACCTTTATGATTATGAATTATTATGAGGGGGTACTGCCACTGAAGCATTTTGATTTTTATCGGTTGGGTGACGAAAAAGATTTATATAATATCGGATGGGAGGAGTACAGCAGCGGTGGTGTGACAGTCGTAGAGTGGGCGGATGTATTTCCTGCTTTGCTGCCGCCGGAAAGTATTACTGTCCATATAGAAAGAATCAATGAGACTATGCGCCATATTTCCCTGTGCTGGGGAAAAGGCGCTCCGGAATCAGTTGTAAAGGAGATTATAAAGTATGTTGCTTGCCATTGATACCTCTTCTTTTGTTCTCAGTTGTGCGCTGGCGGAGAAGGACAAGCTTGTAGCCGAGTGGACAGTACAGAAAAGGTTAACCCATTCAGAACAGCTCATACCACATATGGATGAAATACTGAAAGATGCAGGAGTGGATCAAAAGGAGATCACTGCCATTGCCGCTGCCAAAGGACCGGGGTCGTTTACCGGTCTCCGTATCGGACTTGCTACCGCAAAGACAGCAGCTTATATATGGAAAGTTCCGCTTATCGGCGTAGATACCCTGGAAGCGCTGGTATGGAATCTGGTTGGCGCGAGAGCTTTTATTCTTCCCCTGCTGGATGCCCAGCGTGGAAACGTTTATGCGGCGATGTATGGCTCTTTTGATGAGATATGGCAGGAAGCACCCGCAGAAGCAGCCTCTATTGATGAAGTGGTTAAAGCAGCAGCCAGCCATGGCGGACCGATTCTTGCTGTAGGTGAAGGTGCAGAAATGTATCGGGAAAAGCTTCTTGCAGAAGGGATACAGGTGGCACCACCCCATAATTGCTGTGCCCGTGCCTCTTCAGTGGCGATGGCCGCATTTGTCCGATGGGAAAAAGGACAAATTGATGATCCCCTTCAGCTTATGCCAAATTATATTCGCAGAAGTGAGGCAGAGGTTTTATGGGAAAAACTTCACGGTATGAATTAATAGTTATAAAAGCAGAAGAAAAGGATATCAGCGATATTTATCAAATTGGGACAGTTTCTTTTTCTGATGCTTGGCGTGAAGAAACTATAAGAAATGATATGAAGGGCGGACACAGCTGTTATTTCATTGCAAAAATTGCCAAAAAAGTTATTGGATATGGATGTTTTTGGTTTATTGCTGATGAAGCCCAGCTAATGAATATAGGTGTGCTTCCTGAGTATCGTCGTATGGGAGCAGCGGAAAAAATATTGAAGCAGGGGTTGGAGGAAGCTGCGGAGCGTCATATGGAAGTCATTTTTCTCGAGGTTCGTGTGAGTAATCTGCCTGCCCAGTCGCTATACAGGAAACATAATTTTCAAACGGTCAGCGTAAGACAGGATGTCTATGAACTGCCCCGTGAAAATGGATATATCATGTCCCGGAAGGTGTAAGGAGGTAAAATGAAAATCTTAGCGTTTGAAACAAGTTGTGATGAAACTTCCTGCGCTGTTATCGAAGACGGACGGAAGATTTTATCCAATGTTATTTCCACACAAGTTCCTATACATAAAAAATTTGGCGGCGTTGTGCCCGAGATTGCATCCCGGCACCATATTGAAGACGTTCTTCCTGTGGCTATTGAAGCACTGGAAGAAGCCCGAGCCGGCTGGGAGGATATCGATGCTGTTGCTGTTACACAAGGGCCGGGGCTGGTGGGTGCTCTTTTGGTGGGCGTAGCTGCAGCCAAGACGGCAGCATGGGTTTTAGGAAAACCGTTAATTGCGGTGAACCATATGGAAGGACATATTTTTGCCAATCTTCTCCAGTATTCTGATTTGGAACCTCCCTTTTTATCGCTTGTCGTTTCCGGTGGACATACTATGCTTGTTGTTGTTCGTGACTACAATACTTTTGAACTCCTTGGACAGACGAGAGATGATGCGGCCGGTGAAGCTTTTGATAAAATTGCACGGGTCATAGGGTATCCTTATCCCGGCGGTCCTTATATCGATAAATTGGCAAAAGCGGGAAATCCTAATGCCATAGAATTCCCGCTGGCCTTGAGGAAAGAACATAGTTTCGATTTTTCGTTCAGTGGATTGAAATCTGCTGTGATTAACTACATTCATGCGAAAGAGATGAAGAAGGTTCCCGTTTCTTATGAAGATGTAGCTGCTTCTTTCCAAAAAGCGGTTATAAACGCATTGCTTGAAAAGACAATGGCAGCTTTGGATAAAACGAAATTGAAAACAGTAGCCTTAGCAGGCGGCGTCGCGGCGAACAGCGGACTTCGTGAAGCAATGGAGAAAAACTGTCTGAAAAGAAATGTTCGTATATGCAGTCCTGCCCCCGGGCTTTGTACGGATAATGGCGCTATGATTGGCTGCCGGGCGTATTACATGGCGCAAAAGGGGGATTTTGCGCCAATGACATTGAACGCAGATCCACGCCTTCCCTTTCTGGCAGAACGGGGGAAGGTTTAAAGGTAATTTAATACAGGCGGTACTTATGAATCAGCTCTATTCGCTGGCCCGTGAGATGACGAATCTTACGGATGTGCAGATTCGTATTTTGGATCATATGGAAGCAGCTCTCCAGTTCGCTGCTGATATTTCCAAAAATCAAATTTACATCTGCGCAAAAGGAAAAAATGAAAGTGTAGAAATAGTTCTTTTGGCGGCAAAGCCTTCTTATTCCATGGGGAATACCTTTTTTGACAGAGGGGATGCCTATTTAGATGAGGAATTTACTCTTGTGGAAAATGTATTCTCTACAGGCAGTAAAGTCGTTGGACGAAAAGAACTCGATTTAGGGCGGTTGGTAGCGCTGACAGCATATCCTATTTTTGATAATGCCGGGATTCCTTTTGCTGTGGCTGCTTTTCTGTCTAATTCCCAGTCTCAGCAGCAGGTTCTTACCGATACGGCTTATATGATGCTCCAAGTGCCGATGGAAGAAGGGGCGTACCATTATCTTCGTCCCCAGGATGGGATGGTTATCCTTGATTCCGTAGGACGTATCATGTATGCCAATGATATGGCGGATGATTTATATTTTGTTCTTGATAAGGAAACGGTGGAACGGAAAGAAATCATTGGGCATTCCATGGTTCATCTGCCATTGGTGGATAAAATTATGGAAACGAAAAAGCCGGCATATGGCGATGAAGTATCCGGGAATATGATATTGTCTGCCTGGGGAATGCCTATTCTTTCCGGTGGTCGTGTGTCTCGCACGATCCTTCTTTTAAGTGATGTAACTGCAATCCGTGAAAAGGAACGACAGATTATGGTGAAGGACTCCGTTATTCGAGAAATACACCATCGTGTGAAGAATTCTTTGAATACTATTGCCGGGATACTTCGGATGCAGGCGCGCCGGGCAAAAGATACTGATACGAAAGAGGCATTGAGAGTTGCGGTGAACCGCATATTGGGGATTTCCCAAATCCATGATGTTTTGGCGAGCCAAAGCGGGGACCATGTGAATTGGAATGTATTTTTGGATAAAATCTGCCGGCTTTCTGTCGACAGTCTGGCAGTATGCCCTATCGAATTAGTACGGCCGAATAATGAAATGAAGCTGCTTATTAATTCGGAAAAAGCGGTTCCATTGGCTATTGCTACAAGTGAATTAATTCATAATTCTATTGCCCATGGTTTTAAAGGTATGGAAGACGGTGTACTTATTGTAAGTGCTTCTGTAGAAAATGGTATGCTCCATACCTGTGTGAAAAATAATGGGCATATCTTAGATACATATTTCAGTACGAAATCTTTCGATCTGGGGTTGCAGATTGTCCGTACCTTAGTAGAAATAGAATTAAATGGTTCTTTTATATTGGAAAATAAAGGAGATATGGCAGAAGCCCATATCCGAATCCCTTTATCGATTATGGAGAACAAAAGATGAGTGAAACATATCGTATCGTTATTGCCGATGATGAAGCGATTATATGTATGGATTTAAAAGAAATATTAGAAGAGGCAGGGCATGAGGTGGTCGGTATATGTGCAGATGGCGTGCGTGCCTTGGAACTGGTAAAAGAGGAAAAACCGGATCTCGTGATTCTAGATGTACAGATGCCGAAGCTTGATGGATTACAGGCTGCAAAACTGATTGCCCATGATGCTCTGGCGCCTGTTGTCCTTTTAACTGCTTATGGTGATGCGGAGACGGTGGAGAAAGCGAAACGATCCCATGTTTTTGGCTATGTCATGAAGCCGGTAGAAGAAAGAAATTTATTTCCTGCACTTCAGATTGCTGTCAGTCAGTATCGCAGCAGACATGAAATAGCACACCGTGTGAAAGAAATGGAGAGGGAACTGGCATCACGCAAGATCATTAACCGCGCCAAAGGGCTGCTGATGGATTACTATCATATCAGTGATGAAGAAGCTTATCATAAAATGCAGCAGACCAGTATGCGTCGTGGAATTCTCTTGACTGATGTGGCGCAAAAAGTTATTAAGGAAATTATGGTGAGAAAGAATATGCTGTCATAATTGTTCATGGTGTCCATATTTATATTCGATCAAAGGAGTGATGAAAATGAAATTTATATTTTTGGGACATGCGTGCTTCCAGATTGACACAGGAAAGGAAAAACTGCTTTTTGATCCTTTCCTCACCGGGAATGGACTTGCCGAAGAAGCTGCCAGCAAAGTAGAATGTGACTATATTTTTCTTTCCCATGCCCATGCGGATCATTTTGGAGATGCTATTGCCATTGCGGAACGGACAGGTGCAAAAGTCATCGCTATTCCTGAAGTCATCGGACTTTTTCCGAAAACCGTAATCAATTTCCAGCCCATGAACCTTGGGGGAACTTTTACGGCGCCTTTCGGTAAAGTGAAAATGGTGCAGGCCATCCACAGCTGTGGTGTGGCAGGCGGTATTCCTTGCGGATTTGTACTGTCCTTCAATGATGGTTTGACACTTTACTTTGCCGGAGATACGGCACTCTTTGGTGATATGAAACTTTTTGGGGAACTTTTTGATATTGACTATGCTGTTCTTCCTATCGGTGATAACTATACTATGGGACCCAAAGATGCGATTTTGGCAGCGAAATTTTTAAAAACGAAAAAAGTTATTCCCGTCCACTATAATACATGGCCTGTTATTTCACAAAATCCTGAAGAATTTAAGAAGGCGGCAGCGCGGGAAAATGTTTCTGTTGTAGTTGTGAAGCCAGGAGAATCCGTCGAATTATAATTGTAGGAGATGAGAAAATATAAAGGGCAGGTATTATTTGCGTTCTAAGGCTGATAATACCTGCCCTTTAAGCAGAGTAGCGAAAGTGGTGGACTAGCACAAAATATCATACTGTGAGAGGGATGTATTTAATCTCCGATGAAAACGTATTGACAATTCATGGGGGCAAGAATATACTAATAACGTGAGTTTAGCACTCGATATGAGTGAGTGCTAATAAAGGTGATGAAGATGGCAAAATGGACAATGAATGATGCTTTTGACGGACTCAATGAACTGACTGAAAGAAAAAGAAGAGTGCTGTGGGCTATTGTTCAGGATTATTCTTCTACGGCTGAGCCGGTTGGATCCCGTACTATTGCACGGAAATATGATTTAGGCGTAAGCAGTGCCACTATTCGCAATGAAATGCAGGATTTGGAAGATGAAGGGTATCTTGAACAGCCTCATACTTCTGCGGGACGGGTTCCTTCTATTAAAGGGTACCGGTACTATGTGGATTGGCTTATGCAGCCGTCTCCTGTGACTCCTGAAGAAGAGTCTCTCCTTGTGGAGGCATTGACTGGTCACGTGGCAAAGGTAGATGAGATATTTCGAAATATGGCTAAGGTTGTGTCAATGCTTACGCGTTCATTGTCAGTAGCAGCCTCTTCCGGACAACAAAGTATATTGAATTATATCCGTTTTCTTCCTTTAGATGGCAGGCGGGCAATTCTTCTTGTAGTTACCGGTGGGGGGGAAGTGTCAAATGCAATTATAAAGATTCCTGATGATTCATCTTTTGATGAGATGCAGCTGCTTGCTGATAAATTGAATCATTTCCTTCATGGACGGGATTTGGCGCGTGTGGATGAAAAGTTTATTATGTCTTTCCAAAAAGACGTGGAAAGAGATTTATCCCCTTATATACATATTTTTGCAGCTATGCAGGAGGCAGTGAAAACGCAGAAACAGGTTTATTCTGACGGTGCGTCACAGTTGATTGAGCAGCCTGAGTTTCAAAATGTGGAGAAAATGCAGGATATATTGAATTTATTGGAAAAGCGGGATATACTGGAAAGCATGCTTCTCTCCACTATGGATCGTCCGATTGCGGTCCATATAGGTACAGAAAATGCATTTAAGAATTTTGAAGATTTATCTGTGGTACGGGCGCAATTTACGGCCAATGGCAAAGTGATTGGATCTATGGCTGTTTTGGGGCCTACCCGTATGCAGTATGAAAAAGTAGTAGGGATGATGTATTTCATGCAGCATCAATTAAATCAACTCTTGGAAAAGGATGATGATTAAATTTTTGAGTCAATGGTAATGATTCATAAGATAAGAAGAGTCTCAAAAATAAAGTGAGGAGGTTTTGTGAATGGCAGAAAATAAAGATAAAGTAAAATTAGAAGATACTTTTTCTGCTGATGAGGCAGCTGTAAAAACTACTTCTGAAAATAAAGAAGAAAAAGCTGCAGTGAGAGAAGAAGTCCTGGGAAAGGTAGAAGCTGATTTGGCAACTTATAAAAATAAGGCGGAAGAAGCAGAGTCCAAACTGGCAACTACAATTTCTCAATATATAAGACTTCAGGCGGATTTTGAAAATTTCCGCCGCCGCAGCCGTGAAAATGAGGCGAAACTGTCAGATACGGTGAAAGCAGGTACAATGAAGGAATTTCTTCCGATTGTGGATAATTTTGAAATGGCTCTTGCGCAGATAAAAAGAAGCAGCGCTCCTGCTACATTTATTCAGGGGGTTGAATTGCTGCTTAAGCAGTTTGTGAAATTTTTAAATGATTCCGGTGTCACAGAAATCGAAGCGGTAGGAAAGCCTTTTGATCCCCATTTTCATGAAGCAGTTATGCAAATTTCTTCTGATGAATGGGAAGATGATACAGTTTCTATGGTATTAAAGAAGGGATACATGTATAAAGATATGGTGCTCCGGCCTTCCTCTGTACAAGTTTCCCATAAACCTTAATTTTTGTAAAAAAGTCATTAATTATCAGGCAAAGCCTGAAAAGAAAGGGGACATAGTAAATGTCAAAAGTAATTGGTATTGATCTTGGTACAACCAACTCTGTCGTAGCTGTTATGGAAGGTGGTGAACCTGTCGTCATTTCTAATGCGGAAGGTTCCCGCCTGACTCCGTCGGTGGTAGGTTTTTCTAAAAATGGAGAAAGGCTGGTAGGACAGCTTGCGAAGCGCCAGGCCGTTTCCAATCCGGATCGCACCGTTGTTTCTATTAAGCGGCACATGGGTGAAGGAAATTACAAAGTAAATATTGATGGAAAAAGTTACACGCCGCAGGAAATTTCTGCAATGATTTTACAGAAACTGAAAACAGATGCGGAAGCTTATCTTGGAGAAACAGTTACTGATGCGGTTATTACCTGCCCGGCATACTTTACTGACAGCCAGCGTCAAGCGACAAAAGATGCAGGTACTATTGCGGGTTTGAATGTGCTCCGTATTATCAATGAACCGACGGCATCTTCTCTTGCTTACGGTCTGGATAAAATAAAAGACGGCAAAGAACATCGTTTTCTTGTTTATGACCTTGGCGGCGGTACTTTCGATGTGTCCATTTTGAATTTAGCTGATGGTGTATTTGAAGTGGAAGCTTCCCATGGCAATGGACATCTTGGCGGTGATGATTTTGATGCCCGTATTATGGACTGGATCGCTACTACCTTTAAAGCACAGAATGGTTTTGAATTGCACCGTGATCCAATGACCAATCAGCGTTTGAAAGAAGCGGCTGAGAAGGCAAAGATCGAGTTGTCCAATGTTATGTCTACCGACATCAATCTTCCGTTTATTACCATGGATGTGAATGGACAGCCGGTACATTTCAATGCCGCTCTGACTCGTGCCATGTTTGACAAGATTACGGAAGATCTCGTTATGGATACTATGGAACCGATTGACTTAGCATTGAAAGATGCGGGGCTTACCGTAAATGATATTGACAAGGTTCTTCTTGTCGGCGGCTCTTCCCGTATCCCTGCCGTACAGACGCTGATTAAGAATAAGTTCGGCAAAGAGCCGAGCAAGAGTGTTAATCCTGATGAATCTGTTGCTGTTGGTGCGGCTATTCAGGCGGGCGTACTAAAAGGAGAGGTCAAAGATGTTCTCCTTCTCGACGTAACACCATTATCCCTTGGTATTGAAACGCTCGGCGGTGTATTTACGACTATGATTAAAAGAAATACAACAATCCCGACGTCCAAGAGTCAGGTGTTTTCTACTGCCAGCGACAATCAGCCGTCTGTAGATATTCATGTGCTCCAGGGGGAAAGGCCGATGGCTGCCAACAATAAAACATTGGGGCGGTTTGAATTGTCCGATATCCCGCCGGCTCCTCGTGGAGTACCACAGATTCAGGTTACTTTTGATATTGACGCTAATGGCATTGTCCATGTTTCTGCAAAAGATTTGGGAACAGGCAAGGAACAGAAAATTGATATTAAATCTTCTTCTGGCCTGACTGATGAAGAAATTGAAAGAATGCAGCAGGATGCGAAAGCCCATGAAGAAGAGGATAAGAAGCATAAAGAAATTATTGAAGAAAGAAATAAGGGTGAAGCACTAATTTATCAGGCTCAGAAAACAATTAAAGATCTTGGCGATAAGGCCGATGCAGAAAAGGTAAAAGAAATCAATGAAGCGATTACCCGGCTTCAGGAAACACTAAAAGGGGAAGATGCAGAAAAGATGAAAGCTGATGCGGAAGCGCTCACAAAGCCCCTTTATGAAATGACCAGCAAGATGTACGAGGCGGCCCAACAACAGGGCGCATCGGAAGCAGGAGCTGCCCAACAGGATTCCCAGCAAAAAAAGAAATCGGATGATAATGTGGTTGATGCAGATTACAAAGTGGTTGATGACGATAATAAATAACAGCCAGTGGTTAGTTAGCATGCGGGCTGCGGGTGATTTTCGGTTATCCGCAGCTCTATGCTGTTTATTGTAGCAGAAAAGGATTGTGTTTCTGGAATGGCAAATCGGGATTATTATGAAGTCCTTGGCATTGATAAAAACGCCACGGAAGCAGATATAAAAAGAGCATACCGGAGAATGGCCCGCAAATACCATCCGGATTTGAATAAGGAACATCCGAAGGAAGCGGAAGAAAATTTTAAAAAGGTAAATGAGGCATACCACGTTCTTTCTGATGCGGATAAAAGAGCGCAATATGATCAGATGGGGCACGATGCCTTTCGTCAAGCGGCGCAGAATGGCGGCGGACCGGGACCGGGAGGTTTCGGCGGAACTGGCGGTTTTGATTTCAGCAGCTTTGGTGGCGGAGCAGGCGGTTTTGACTTCGGTGACATTTTTGATATGTTTGGCGGAGGTGGGAGAAGGAGCCGAAATGGTCCGGAACAGGGGGCGGATCTCCGCTATGATATGGAAATTACTCTTCGTGAGGCGGCCAGTGGTATTCATAAGACCTTTACTGTAACGAAAAATGAAACTTGTGACCATTGTCATGGGGATGGAGCGGAACCGGGAAGTTCAGTAGACACCTGCCATGCCTGTCATGGTACAGGTCAGCAGCGTATTGTTCGGAACAGTCCTTTCGGACAGATGGTGAATGTTGTGACTTGTCCGGATTGTGGCGGTACAGGTAAAATTATTAAAAATAAATGCAGCCGCTGCCATGGGAGCGGTACGACCCGTAAGCAGAAGAAATTGGAAGTGAATATTCCTGCAGGCGCAGATACAGGTGTACGTATGCGTATTTCCGGTGAAGGAGAACCCGGTAAACGGGGAGGGCCGAAGGGGGATCTTTATGTATATATTTACGTCAGATCTGATCCTGATTTTGAACGGCAAGGGGATGATCTTTACTGCAGGGTACCTGTTTCTTTCCCGACAGCGGCGTTGGGAAGCACTATCCAGGTAAAAACGTTGGATAAACAGGTGGAACTCAAGATTCCTGCAGGAACGCAGAGTGGTACACGTTTTCGTATTTCAAAAGAGGGAATGCCTCGCCTGCAGTCATCCTATAAGGGCGATTTATATGTGGAAGTGAAAGTGGTTGTTCCGAAAAAGCTGAAAGAAAATCAGAAAGAAGCTCTTTTGAACTATGCGAATGTATCAGGTGAAGATGTTACCCAGTATAAAGGGAAGGGCTCGTGGCTGGATAAAATTATTGACAAAATAAAAAGTTGTTGAATCTTGGAGTAGAAAAATCGTATCCTCTGAAAGAGGATACGATTTTTTCATACCGTGATCTATTATTAGAAGAAAAAATGGAAAATCGCAAGGAAAACGGTTCCCGGAATTCCGAAGATAGCAATAACGACAATGTCAAAAAAGCTCCACTGCATATGGACAATATGCAGTAAATTGATGACGTAATATAACAGACCGCCCAAAATGATATTCCCAAGTAAAGGAAATACGGCACAGCTTAGGAATTTCCACAAAAGAAAAATACAAACAGCAGATGTAATGAGACCGACGATGCTGGCATCCATAATTTCCATAGAGAACCTCCCGATGATGAATCAATTTGATATATTTTAGTATTTCAAGAAATCTGATTAGTAAGGTGAGAAGCCCTGTAAAAAAAGCATATGCTTCATGCATGTGTAAGTTGTCCGGCTTTTTACACAAAGCACACGCTTTTACATTTCTTTTCTGTTTTCTACTGCGCCGGCCAATGTCATGCTGTCAGCATATCCTACGTCACCGCCGGCAGGAAGGCCGCGGGCAATCCGTGTAACACGGACAGAAAGCGGTTTAATCAGGCGGGACAGGTAGTATGCTGTCGCTTCGCCTTCTGTATTGGGGTCTGTCGCAATAATGACTTCTTTTACTGTATCATCGGCGAGCCTGTTTAAGAGCTCTTTGATTTTGAGCTGTTCTGGACCAATACCATCAAGAGGGGAAAGGACGCCGTGGAGAACATGGTACAAACCATGGTATTCATGGCTCTGTTCCAGTGCCTGCACATCCTGAGGATGCTCCACTACACAAATCACTGATGAATCGCGTCGGTTGTCACCACAAATCTCACAGGGGTCTGATGTAGCTAAATTACAGCAGATAGAACAATAGCAAATCTTATCCCGTGCAGAATGGATGACATTGATAAATGCGTCTATATCTTCTTTAGGACGTTCCAACATAAAGTAAGCAAGCCGTCTTGCCGTTTTTACACCGATTCCGGGGAGTTTGCGGAATTGTTCGGCTACAAGTTCTAAATCACTGTTCATCAGAACATGCCGCCGGGGAGACCAAGGCCGCCGGTGACCTTGCTCATACCTTTCTGTACCATTTCATCAGCTTTTTTGCCTGCTTCATTGACAGCAGTGGTGATGAGATCTTCTAATATTTCAGGATCTTCCGGATCAATAGCATCTTTTGCGATTTTCAGGGAAACAATTTTTTTTTCGCCATTCATAATGAGAGCCACAGCACCGCCGCCTACAGAAACGTCAACTGTCTGCTGTTTTAATTCTTCCTGTATCTTTTGCATATCTTCCTGCATTTTACGAGCCTTTTTCAACATATTCTGCATCTGTGCCTTGTTGCCAAACATAAATAATTCCTCCTCGAAAAGCGATTGTTACCTTTTACAAATAAAACTTATAATTTCACATTCATCATTATACCGTATATCGGCAAATATAGTAAATTTGTCAAATTGGATCTATTTCTTTTCATAGATATCACAGTCGGAAAGAATTTGGAAAGCTTTTGCAAGTGCAGGCATATCTTTCTCATCGTCTGGGATTTCAGATTTTTCAACCAGTCGGTAATCACTATCTGCGGTTTCCGCCATCGGTTCCTTTTCAGTTTCATGAACCGATGCTGCGGAATCTGTATACATTTGCACTTGCCTAAGAGCATCTGCTTCATCGACAGTACCTTTCAAGATGGAATGGAATTCGACAGGAATTCCGATGGCATTTATGAACGCATCTTTGATTGTATTCTGATAGCCTTTATTATTTCCTGCGAGAACAAGGTAAGGCTGGGGGGCTACTGCAATAGCCCGGGATTTACTTAACAGGATCAGACTGCTTTTTTGAAGACAGTATAAAATATCAATGCGATGGTTAATTTCAAAAAATGCCAGTACCTTTGCCCATATATCATTATAGGTCGAGGGATCCAGAAGTGTTTCACCAATCTCATGGCTGGTTTCAGCCTTCTTTTCTTCGGGAGATTTTTTTGGTTTACAGGGAAGAGTCGGCTTACTTTTTGTGGCAGGTTCCATTTTTACCAGTGTTTTATCAGCAGGAGGGTGCGGTACCACTTCCTTTGGAGAATCCGGGCAGGTGGTTGTACTTGCCGCAGGGGCGGGGGTAAGTGCTGTAGGTGTGACGAGAGGTATAGAAATCGTTGGGGGCAGTATGGCGGGTGACGGAGCAGCGGGTATAGTTTCGGTTTGCGGGAGCGTGCTGCTTTTCATAAGTACAGATACGTTTTTTTCCAATGCTGCGATCCGTTCTTCTAAACTGTCCAATGCCTGTGAACCACGGAGACGGCATAGGCGGAGAAGTCCCATTTCAGCACTCATGCGGGGAGATGAACTTCTGTTAGCTTCAGAAAAAGAATGGTGGAGAGAATCGAAAAGTGCGTCCAAGTAAGCATCACTTAATTCCTGAGCATCTTTTTGTATAACAGAAATCTTATTTCCATAAGCAGATAATTCCGGTGCGTTTGGATTCACTTTGCAGATCATAATATTTCTGAAATGTTCCAGTAAATCAGAAAGTATAGCGGAAGGTTCCTTTCCGCCTTGGAGAATCTTATAAAAAAGCTGAAGTGTGGCACTGCTTTTTCCACGCACAATCATGTTGAACAAATCTATAATCTGTTCTTTGTCCGTAAGGCCTAGAAGATCATAGACTATTTCTGCAGAAAGCTTATTACCTGCTGATGCGCCGGAACATTGATCCAAAAGAGACAGCGCATCACGAAGACCGCCTTCTGCGCGTACAGCAATTAAAGCAGCCGCTTCAGGGGTGAGAGAAAGATGGCTTTCTTGGGAAATGTGCAGTAAATGTTCCTTGATGTCATTTACAGAAATACGGTGGAATTCATACCGCTGGCAGCGGGATAAAATCGTAAGTGGAATCTTGGCAGGCTCCGTGGTAGCAAGGATAAAGAGTACATGGGCCGGAGGTTCCTCCAAAGTCTTTAGAAGGGCATTAAACGCTTCTTTTGTCAACATATGGACTTCATCAATGATATAAACCTTTTTATTCCCCGCTACAGGAAGAGTACGAACCGATTCGCGAAGTACGCGAATTTCATCAACACCACGGGCAGAAGCGCCGTCTATTTCATAAACATCCATACTGGCGCCGGTATTAATTGATTTACAGTTAGCACATTCATTGCAGGGATTGCCATTTTTTAAATCAAGGCAATTTACTGCTTTGGCAAGAATTCGTGCCATACTTGTCTTTCCTGTGCCACGGGGGCCGGAAAACAGATAGGCATGGGCAAGGCGGTTTTGTTCAAATGCGCGAAGAATGGGAATGGAAATATGCTTTTGCCCAATTATTTCTTTAAAAGTGCTTGGGCGCCATTTTCTGTATAGTGATAGGTAAGCCATTGAACCCTCCTTGTACAAGGAATAACAGCCTTTAATAGAAAGATGTATAAATTAATTATACCAAAAATAACATAAAAAAGACTTTACAACTCTCATTTATGACAGCCTTCAGAATACACCGTGGCACATAGAAAGGGCCACTTACTGCTGCTTCCTCTCGGACCTGACAGGATTCATGGGATTCCATTGCACGGGACCCGAAGACTGCCATAAATCAGAACTGTAAAGCCATGTGCTGTTATTATACTATACGGACTTTATTTTGCAAAATATTTTATTTCTGAGAGCTAATTCAAGCAAAATATTTTTGTTTTGGATTGAAAAAAGCGTGATAATTTAAAAGAATATAATCTTTTCTAAATGACAATTTTCAGGAGGAAATGGTAGAATGATATAGAATTTATTTCTGAAGGAGGAAACGACATGGAATACCGTATTGAACATGATACGCTGGGAGAAGTGAAGGTACCGGCTGATCATAAATGGGGTGCTCAGACACAGCGGTCTTTTGAAAATTTTAAAATCGGTAAAAATAAAATACCTGAAGATATTATTCGTGCTTTTGCCATACTGAAAAAGTGCGCCGCCATAGCGAATAAAGAAGCCGGAAAATTATCAGTTGAAAAGCAGAAGGTTATTTGTGAGGTCTGTGACGAAATCATTGCGGGAGAGTGGAAAAAAGAATTTCCACTTGTTGTATATCAGACCGGATCCGGTACACAGAGCAATATGAATATGAATGAAGTAATTGCACATATTGCTAATGAAAAATTGGGGAGCAAAAAAAGTGAAACCCGTATTCATCCCAATGATGATGTGAATATGTCCCAGTCATCTAATGATACGTTCCCGACAGCTATGCACATCGCTGCTGTGGAGACACTTCATAATAAACTGTATGGACCATTGAATCATCTTATTGAGATTTTTGAGGAAAAAAGTAAAAAGTACATGCATCTTGTCAAAATCGGACGTACCCATTTGCAGGATGCCGTCCCTCTTACTTTTGGGCAGGAAATCTCCGCATGGAAAGTGATGCTGGAAAAGAGCCGTGATATGCTTCATGATTCTGAAAAATACCTTCTTGGGCTTGCTATCGGAGGAACTGCGGTAGGAACAGGTCTGAACAGCCCGAAAGATTTCGGTGAAAAAGTATCTGCTGCTATTGCGAAAGAAACGGGATTGCCCTTTGTTTCCGAAAAAAATAAGTTTTATGCCCTTACCGGACGGGACGATTTTGTCTTTGCCCATGGCGCTCTTGAGGCGCTTGCCATGGACTGCATGAAATTCGCTGATGATATCCGTCTCCTCGGCTGCGGACCCCGTGCAGGATTAGGGGAAATCACACTCCCTGCTAATGAACCGGGATCTTCCATTATGCCCGGTAAAGTAAATCCCACGCAGTGCGAAGCCTTGACGATGGTAGCTTGTCGTGTTCACGGCAATCAGGCAGTTGTTTCCTTTGGGGCTTCCCAGGGGCGATTTGAACTGAATGTATTCGCTCCTGTTATGGCAGAAGCCTTCATCGAATCAGCCGCTATTCTGGGTGAAGCCATCCACTCTTTTGATATCCATTGTGTGGAAGGTATGCTGGTCAATGAAGACAGGATGGCTGAATTGGTAGAAAGATCACTTATGCTTGTCACTGCGCTTTCTCCGCATATCGGTTACGAAAAATCCGCAAAGATTGCCGAAACTGCTTTTGCCGATAACAGCTCCTTGAAAGAAGCCGCTTTGAAACTGGGCTACGTGACAGAAGAAGATTATGATCGCTTTGTCGTGGCAAGAGATATGACCAATTTGGACAGATGATTTGCTTCATAGAATTGTGAAGAACTGTTCTGTGTAATCATAGGCAGTTCTTTTTTATCGTAATTTTTCTGAAAAATTGTAAAAAAGATTTTGGGAGTGGTGCTTTTTGAATAATTGACGATATAGATATTCATTCATATAATAGTGAAAATAGGAATATGTATTAAGAAGGATTTTTTATGGTTGCATATACGGAATTATTTTCTTCTTTTTTGAGAAGGAATCAAATTAAGCTGAATGAACCCATGAGCCGTCACACAACATTTGGTATCGGTGGGGCAGCGGACTGTTTTGTTATGCCTGAAACGATAGAGGAGCTGCAGAAAGTCATTGTGGAGGTCACTAAAGCGAATGTGCCGTTTTTTATTCTTGGGGGCGGCGCAAATTTGCTTGTTCGTGATAAAGGAATCCGCGGTGTAGTGATTTATACGGGACGGCTGCAGTCTATTATTCATGAAGGAAACAGGCTCCGTGTAGCTGCGGGTGTTTCTACGGCAAAGGCTGCCAAGGCGGCAATGGAGCATGGCCTTTCAGGGATGGAATTTGCCGCCGGTATTCCCGGAACTATAGGTGGAGCGGCGTACATGAATGCTGGTGCGTATAACGGGGAGATGGCGGATATTGTGGTGTCTGTTCTTTCCTGTAATCGGAATGGGCAGTTGTCTGTTTACAATAAATCGAAGCTTCATTATGATTACCGCCACAGTCTTTTTATGGAGAATGGTGAAATAATTGTGGAAATTACAGTGGAGCTTGCACCTGGTAATATTCATGACATAGAAGTAATGATGGAAGAGTTTAATCGCCGCCGCCGCATGAAGCAGCCGTTGGAGAAGAAGAGTGCAGGAAGTACGTTTAAGCGTCCTGCTGGGTATTTTGTGGGGCAAATGATTGAGGAGATGGGACTAAAGGGATTTGCCGTAGGTGATGCAAAGGTAAGCATGAAACATGCCGGGTTCCTTATCAATGACGGACATGCGTCCTGTACGGATATGATGAACCTGATTTCTGAAATTAAGCGCCGGGTTTTTGATGGGTATGGTGTGGAACTTATGACGGAAGTGCAAATTGTAGGAGAAGAGTAGTTTTGTCTTGTAAGGATTGGACAGGCTGCCTGCGGACAGGGAGAATCGTATGGATGTTTTAGCATTTACAGGACCGCCGGGATCAGGGAAAAGTGACCGTGCACTTGTGGTAGCTTATGAAAATAAAGCTTCTTGTATTATCGATGATGGGATCCTGATATATCATAATCGTATTGTGGCAGGAAAGTCGGCAAAAAGGGAAGCCAGCCGTTTAACGGCGGTACGCCGCGCGCTTTTTTGGGATTCAAATCAGGCGGAAGATGTAATTTTCCATATTATGAAAATCAATCCGGAGCGTATTTTAATCCTCGGCACATCTGACCGTATGGTTCAGAAGATTGCTGCAACACTTAAGCTTCCTGCACCTTCACGGTATATTCATATCGAGGATGTGGCAAAACCTGAGGAAATTGCCCAGGCAAATTACGCACGCCATAAGGAAGGAAAGCATGTTATTCCTGTGCCGACGATGGAGCTGCGCCCCTATTTCAAAGGATACCTTGTAGATCCGCTTCAGTTTTTCCGCAATCGCAGAAGTGTAAGGGGAAAAACGAAGGGCAATGAAGAGCGATCTGTCGTCCGTCCGGTATTCAGTTATTATGGAAAGTTGTCTTTTTCAAATCATGTTATTGAAGCACTAGTACATTACGCGGTGCGTGATCTGAGAAAGATACATATCAGCCATATTTCCAGCGTGAAAAGTACAAGCCAGATGAATGGTATCATTTTGTCTCTTGACGTAACGGTCCGGCAGGGAACGCCGCAGGAGATCAAGAAACTGATTCACCTGATGCGTGACAAGATTCAGCGTGAAATTGAGCATACCACGGGTATGGCTCTGGATACAATTAAAGTCAATATCATAACTGATGTAACAGGATGAGTGGGTCTGCGCCGTAAGGGGCAGGCTTTTCATTTTCAGGAGAACGGGGGCGGTTATGGTATAATTAAGTATCATGGTTATACTTGGAGGACTATTTTGAAAGAAGTGTCTTTTGATAAGAAATATTTTATAGAAACCTATGGCTGTCAGATGAATGAAAGCGATACGGAACGTATCAGCGGGCAGCTGGAAGAGCTTGGCTATGTGCCGGCGGATATATTGGATGATGCCGATGTTGTTATTCTGAATACCTGCAGTATCCGGCAGAATGCAGAAGAGAAAGTATATGGCAAAATTGGAGAGGTAAAGAAATTAAAGGGGAAGAAGCCCGGTGTCCTTTTGGGGATTGCCGGATGCATGGCGCAGGAAAATAAAGGAAAGCTTATTGAGCGTATGCCGGTGATCGATTTTGTTATTGGACCATACCATATCCATGATTTAAAGGATATTGTTTCCCGCAGGGGGGCAGAAGGTTCGCATGTGGTCATGACGCAGATGAATCCGAACCGCGTGAATGATTACAGTGAACTTCATTCTGTGAGAAAAAGCCGGATTTTTGCTTGGGTACCTATTATGCAGGGATGCAATAAGTTCTGTACTTATTGTATTGTGCCTTATGTCCGCGGCAGGGAAACAAGCCGTACGATTGATGATATTTGTCGTGAGATTGAGAAACTTGCCCGAGAAGGGTATAAAGAAATCACTCTTCTTGGTCAGAATGTCAATTCCTATGGACTTGATTTTCATGATGGTACGGATTTCGGCAGTCTGATTCACGCCATTGACAAGATTGACGGAATTAAGCGTGTTCGTTATATGACGTCTCATCCCAAGGATATGACTTTTGGAATGGTGGATGCTATGGCTGCTTCACCCAAGGTGGTGCGCCATATGCATCTTCCCGTTCAGCATGGGGCGAATGAAATACTGCGGCGGATGAACCGCGGATACACAATTGAGCGTTTTAAGGAGCTTCTAAAGTACGTCCGGGAAAAGATGCCTGGCATCACTGTGACGACTGATCTGATCACGGGATTTCCTGGCGAGACGGAGGACATGCATGAGGAAACGCTTACACTCCTTAAAGAAATGAAGTTTGATTCAGCCTATACCTTTATTTATTCTCCCCGCAGAGGAACTCCTGCGGCGCGTATGACAAATCAGGTGTCTGATGCTGTCTGCCACCGCCGTTTGCAGGAAATTATGGATGTGGAAAATGAAATCAGTCTTTCTCTTAATAAGGAAATGGAAGGGAAGGTATATACTGTCATTGCGGAAGGGGAAACGAAACAGAATCCTGATAATTGGTTTGGTCGTACATCAGGAAATAAAATGGTTATTTTTCCTAAGCCAGGGTTTCTTTCTGTGGGCGACATTTTGAAGGTGCGTGTAGATACGGCGCAGACCTGGATATTAAAAGGAACTATTGTGGAGTGATACAGATGGCAGCTAAATCTCCTTTGATGGAACAATACAAGTCTATTAAGAATGAGCACAAAGACGCATTTCTTTTTTATCGGCTCGGTGATTTTTATGAGCTTTTTTATGACGATGCAGTAACTGTTTCTCATGAATTGGAATTGACGCTGACGGGGAAGAATGCGGGCCCTGAAGGAAGAGTTCCTATGTGCGGGATTCCGTATCATGCGGCAGAAACGTATATTTACCGGCTTGTACAGAAAGGCTATAAGGTTGCCATTTGTGAACAAATGGAGGATCCGAAAAAAGCGAAAGGCTTAGTGAAGCGTGATGTGATTCGTATCGTTACGCCGGGAACGATCCTTTTTGAAAATTCTATCGCCGATAAATCCAATAATTACCTTGCTTACCTTTATGAAACGGATAATGACATTGACGCGGTACTGGCGGATATTTCCACAGGGGAATGCTGGTGGGGAATTTGGGATAAAAAGAAAGAACGGGAAGCATTTTTTGATATGCTGTCTGTTTATGCACCGACAGAAGCAGTATGCTCTTTAAGTGATAATTTTTATGGGAGACTGGAAGCTTACTGCCGGGCGCGTCTTGGAGGTTGTCTTCTTACCCGGCGTAGAGAGGAGGGGGAGTATCCGGTTCCCCATGTGGCGGAAGCGTTAGGGGATGAAAATATCCGCCGTGTCTTTGCATGGCTGGCAGCATATCTAAAAGAAATGATGAAGGCTGATGCAGCAGAGTTTCATACGGTGATGCCTATTCGTGAGGAGGATTGTCTTTTACTCGGAGAAGACTGTTTACGGAATTTAGAAATCACGCGAAATATGCGTGATGGAGGGCGACGGGGAACGCTTCTTGAAATATTGGATCACACCCATACTGCCATGGGGGCACGTCTGTTACGCCGTTGGTTGGAACGCCCGTTGACGGATGTGAATCGAATTATTCAACGACAGGATGGTATTGAAGAACTGACGGGGCATACGACGGAACTTTCCCAACTGGAAGAAATGCTGGAACATGTTTTTGATTTCGAACGTATTTTAACCCGCATTGAAGCAAACACGACATCTCCAAAGGACTTACTGGCACTTAAGGCATCTCTCGGGATGATTCCCGAAATAAAGAAACTGCTTTCCGGCACAGTTTCAATAGTCCTTAGAAAATTGTCCGATCAAATGGATATCCACAGTACGGTCTATGAGCTTTTGGATCGGTCTATGAATGAAAACGGTACGGGAAACATTCGTGACGGCAAGTATATAAAAAAGGGATATTCTGCAGAACTTGATGAGGTTCGTTCCCTTTCTGAAAACAGCAGGAAATGGATTGCCGATTTGGAAGAACGAGAAAAAGAAAAGACAGGGATTAAACTGAAAATCGGATTCAATAATGTGTTCGGGTATTATTTTGAAATTACGAACGCCAACAAGGTGCCGATTCCTGAGTACTATATGCGCAAGCAGACACTTGTCAATGCAGAACGGTATATCACACCTGAATTGAAGGAGTTTGAAACAAAAGCGCTTTCAGCAAAAGAAAAAACAGAAGAACTGGAATTGAAAATTTATCAGGCTGTCAAGGCGGCTATCCGCCCTGAAATTGCTGCTATGCAGAGGACCGCAAAGGCTCTTGCGGCGCTGGATTGTTTGACGGGGCTTTCCCGGGCGGCGCTGAAAGACCGTTATGTTCGTCCGCAGATTACAAACAGCCGTGAAGGGCGTATTTCTATCCATGACGGACGTCATCCCATGGTGGAACATGCTCTGAAACGAGAGATGTTTGTGCCGAATGATACAGAGCTTAACCATACGGATCAAGAAATGATTATTATTACCGGGCCCAATATGGCAGGCAAGTCTACCTATATGCGTCAGGTTGCAGTACTTACGATTATGGCGCAGACCGGCTCTTTTATTCCCGCAAAAAGTGCATCATTTGCACCTGTGGACCGCATATTTACACGAGTGGGTGCGGCTGATGACATTTCTACGGGACAGAGTACATTTATGGTGGAAATGAAAGAAGTCTCTCATATTCTTTGCAATGCTACGAAGAACAGTCTTATTCTTTTGGATGAAATAGGACGCGGTACGAGTACTTATGATGGAATGAGTATCGCACGGGCAGTGGTGGAGTACCTTAATGCCAAGGTGCATGCGTATACTCTTTTTGCTACTCATTATCACGAACTTTCAGATATGGCAGCAGAAAATGAACATATCAAAAATTATACGGTTACCGTTAAGGAGCGGGGAAAAGAGATTACATTTCTCCGTCGTATTGTCCCGGGGAGTGCTGATAAAAGTTACGGTATCCATGTGGCACGGCTGGCAGGACTTCCTGAATCGCTCCTGAAGAGGGCCGATGAAATACTGGAAGGGCTGGAAGTGGAGGGAATAAAGGAAGAGCCTGCTGCTCCGGTTATAAGAAGAGAAACTGCTCTTAATTTATTTTCTTCACCGATTATAGATGAACTGGTGGATTTGGATGTCATGAGCAAGACACCCATCGAGGCGATGGAGATTTTGTTCAGGCTTAGTAAAGAAGCAAAGGAGGGGCGCTAATGTCATTAATACATATACTTGATGAAGTTACTTCGAACCAGATTGCTGCGGGGGAAGTGGTAGAAAGACCAGTCAATGCGGTAAAGGAATTGGTGGAAAATTCTATTGATGCCGGTGCCCGCATGATTGAAGTGGAAATAGCAGACGGGGGAATGACATATATCCGTGTTACCGATGATGGCAGCGGCATGACGAGGGAAGATGCGAAATTGTCCGTGATCCGCCATGCAACCAGTAAAATTTCCAGTGTTGAAAATATTTATCATATTTGTTCCCTTGGATTTCGCGGGGAGGCTTTGCCAAGTATTATGTCTGTATCCCGAACGACAATTACCACAAGACGGGCGGAAGATATGGAAGGAACCGCTATTGATGTGATAGGCGGAGCGGTGGAAAAAATTAAAGGTGTGGGTGCGCCTGCAGGAACTACAGTGGAAGTACGTGAACTGTTCTACAATGTGCCGGCAAGAAAGAAGTTTTTGAAATCAGAACGGACGGAAAGCAGTCGGATTAATACAATGATTGGTAAATTGGCACTGGCAAATCCCGATATTTCTTTTACTCTTATCAATAATGGACGTACTGTCATTGAGACACCGGGAAACGGGCGCCTGATGGATGTGATTTCTGCATTATACGGGGTGAAGGTGACCGGAGAAATGTTAGAAGTGGAAAGTGAAGGGGAAGACTCTGTTATGACAGGAATGATTTCTAAGCCTTCTCTTTTGAAAAGCAGCCGTCAGAACCAAACGATTATTATTAACCGCCGTGTGGTGGAAAGCGCCGTAGTGACGAAGGCGGTAGATAATGCCTATCATTCCCTGCTGCCTAAGAACGGCTATCCGATTATGGTGCTGACATTCACCTTGCCGCCTGAAAGTATCGATGTAAATGTTCATCCGCAGAAGAGAGAAATTAAATTTGATGATGAGCAGAAAATATTCCGTCTTGTTTACCACGCAGTTCTTAATACGCTGACATCTCAATCTGCACCTGATTCTATTGTGAAAGATATGATCAAAGAACCTGCTCATCAGGTACCGTTGGGAACGGAACTGGACTTGTCAAAGGTGGTGGTGGAGGATAAGCAGCTTGGTGCGCATGATATCGGACTCACTGAAGCGGACGGAGTCGTGCAGAAACCGCAACCGTCTGTGCCGGTACAGTCTTCATGGAACGAATCTTTTTCTTCTTATGGAAATCGTGATTTTCGCAAATCGGAACATGCTGTATCCCGATCAGGAACTGATTTTGAAACAAAACAAACCCGATCAGAAATTTTATCGACAACACCCGTTTTTATAAAACCACATGAAGAGTCGATGAAAGCGGAAAGTGAACCGCTTTTTGAAGTAACCGCCGAAAAAGATGATCCTGTCATTCCTTTGGGACAGGTGGCGGATTGCTTTATTCTGTGCCAGCATGGGAGCGATTTATTTATTATTGACCAGCATGCTGCCCATGAACGGGTAAGGTATGATCGTTTTGCTGCAAAGACTGACGGAATTCCGGTTCAGACAATTCTAATTCCTTACCTGATTGATGTGGAACCGGAAGATATGGATCTTCTTTTTGAGAAAGAAGAAGAGATTAAAAAGCTGGGAATTACTTTTGAGCAGGCAGGCCGTGACGTCATTCGAATCACAGGCGCACCGGAAGACTTCCCGGAAAATGATATGGATCGTATTATTAAAGATTTGCTTTTTGCTTTCCATGATGAAAACATGCCTTCTCCTGAAACTCTGCGTCATCGGATGATGGCTTATGCTGCCTGTCGCGGTGCAATTAAGAGAGGCGATCCGCTTAATGTACGGCAGATGAAGGAACTTATTACTGATCTGTTCCATACCACGCGGCCATTCGTTTGTCCCCATGGTCGTCCGACCATTGTGAAATTTACACCTGACGAACTGGGGCGCCTCTTTGACAGAACATGAATATAGCCGTCACCACCGTTTTAAAGCCTGATGCAGATTCTCTTCGGCGTGCAAGGGAAAAGGCGGAAGACTTGCGAACCGCTTTTTATGAAAGAGAAAAGAACCTGTTCCATATGTCAGAAAAATATGGAGAGGAAGGCTTTCTGGTTTATGGAAAGAAACCAGTATTCTTCTGGTCAAAAGAAGGAACTTACCGGTTTCATTTGGGGACGGCAGTTCTTCGTATTTTTGAAATGCGAAAAGGGCATGGAGACAGGCTGTGCAATCTTTTGCCGGGAGACTGTACATCTGTACTGGACTGTACCTTTGGACAGGGCAGGGATTCTGTCATTTTAAGCTGGTATCTGCGGAAACGCGGAGAAGTTATTTCTCTTGAGCGGAGCCGTCCTCTTTATGAAGTGGGGAAAGAAGGTCTTGCTGCATTGTCAGGACAAGATGGAGAAATGACGGAAGCTTTACGGCGTATTCAGCTGCTGCATGCCGATTTTCGTGGATTTTTAGAAACAGCAGCGCCAAATTCTTTTGATGTAATTTACTTTGATCCTATGTTTAGGCATCCTGTAAAACGGAAAGAAAATAGTATGGAGGGATTTCGCAGTGCCGCGGTTTATGATCCTTTGACAGAAGATGTTTTACAGTTTGCAATGAGAGCGGCCAGAAAAAAAGTAATAGTGAAAGAGAGGCCGTTTTCTGCGCTGTTCCGTACAGGATTATTTACAGAAATTCACGGTAAAAGAGGACAGACAACCGCCTATGGAGTGATAAAACTATGAAGAAAGAAAAACTGCTGACGATTCTTGGACCTACGGCAGTTGGTAAGACGGAGTTGTCAGTCTATTTAGCAAAAATTCTGGGCAGTTCCATCATTTCCGGTGACGCTTTTCAAGTATATCGCGGTATGGATATCGGTACAGCAAAGGTAACGAAAGAAGAGGCGGATGGAATTTTCCATTATCTGGTAGACTGTATGGAACCTGAAGAATCATATTCAGCCGCTATATTTCAAGAGAAAGCGCGGGAATATATCTCTAAGGAAAATAAAAAGGATAAAATTCCTATTCTTATCGGTGGTACAGGTCTTTATGTGCAGGGACTTTTAGAAGGATATGCTTTTTCACCAAAAGTAGAAGGCCGAAGCAAGTGGTACACCTTTTATAAGATGCAGGGGGAAAAAGGATTGGCGGACGCATTTAAGAAACTTCTTCCTGAAGAGGTAATTCCTTTGGATCCCCAACGTATGGTACGGCGGTTAGAGCTTGCTGATGCTGGGCAAAGCCTTGTAACGGATAGAGCAGAGCATCTCGTATATGACGGACCTGTTATAGGTATTACTATGGACAGATCGGTTTTATATGATAGAATAAATAAGCGAGTCCATCAAATGATTGAAAGAGGACTCAAGGAGGAAGTTGCGGCTCTTCTTATTGCAGGCGTGCCTGAAAATTCACAGGCATTCAAGGGGATTGGCTATAAAGAGATGATTCCCGTTCTTCACGGTGAGTATTCCCTTGAGGAAGCGGAAGCGCTCATTGCAAAGAATACACGTCATTTTGCCAAAAGACAGCTAACCTGGTACCGCCGCATGCCTTATATCCATTGGGTAGAGCGGACAGATACGGACACATGGCTCAGGGAAATAGAAGCGTATGTGATTTCATGGATCAGAGGAGAATCAGAATGGAAGGGAAAATGAATCTTCAGGATACGTTTTTAAATGAAGCGAGAAAAGAAAATGTACCGGTCAGCATATTTCTTTTAAGCGGCGTACAACTCAAGGGTAAAGTTAAATCATTCGACAGCTTTACAGTGCTGCTTGTGAGCGAAAATCGTTCACAACTTATCTATAAGCATGCTATATCTACGATTCAAAGGATCTGATTATTTATAATGAATACACAATTACAGAAGGTGCGGCAGGAAGCTCTTATGCTCTGCGCACCTGTTTTTCATAAGATGGAAGAAATTTCCTTATTCAATATGCAAAAAGTACTAGAAGCTTTTCGCAAGAACCATCTGTCGGCTTATCACTTTGCGCCATCTAACGGATATGGTTACGGTGACCCCGGCAGGGAGAAGTTGGAGAATGTCTGGTGCGATATTTTTCATGCGGAAGCGTCTTTGGTACGGCCCCAGTTCGTTTCGGGTACTCATGCGCTGGCGACGGTTCTTTTGGCGCTTTTAAATCCCGGTGATACCATGGTTTCCGCTGTGGGAAGTCCCTATGATACGATGCAGAGTGTTATTGGGATTACGGGTGATGCACCCGGCAATTTGAAAAAGCGCGGTGTCCGGTATAAAGAAGTGCCGCTCAAAGGGAATGCATATGATTTGGATGCCATTGCCGCGGCGGTGGATGAAAATGTAAAGCTGGTGGAAATACAGCGGTCCCGTGGTTACATGCTTCGCGATTCCTTATTTCCTGAGGATATAAAAAAAATTGTCGATACGGTCAAAGCAAAAAATCCTGATACGATTTGTTTTGTAGATAACTGCTACGGTGAATTTACCTGTAAAGAAGAACCGATCGAACTCGGTGCGGATATTACGGCAGGTTCGCTTATTAAGAATGCCTGCGGCGGATTTGCTCCTACCGGAGCATATATCTGCGGTAAGGCGGATCTGGTGGAACTTTGTGCCCATGCATGGACGGCTCCTGGGCTTGGCTCTGAGATGGGATCTTATGCAGCTAGCTATCGGCCGTTTTTCGAGGGACTTTTTATGGCACCGCATGTAACACGTCAGGCCATGATGAGTGCCGAATTCTGTTCATCCGTATTTAAGATACTCGGATTTTCAGTAACTCCTGAACCGGGACACTTAAGAACAGACCTGATTACAGCGATTACATTAGATACTGAGGAAAATATGTGCCGCTTCGCGGAAGCCGTTCAGAGCTGGTCGCCTGTCGATTCTGATGCAACACCGATTCCCGGTCCCATGCCGGGATATGTAGATCCTATTATCATGGCTGCCGGTACTTTTGTTCAGGGGTCAACCATAGAAATGTCGGCAGATGGTCCGGTGCGTCCTCCATACATTATGTATTTTCAAGGCGGACTTGTATTTGAACATGCTCTTCTTGCCGTCATGGGGGCAGCAGAAAGAATCCTAGAAAGTCGAAATGAATTGTAATTAAGAGGACTGCTTTGTAGTGGGCAGTTTTTTCTTTTAGCCAAGTATGATTGCTTTTTTACGTATGCTAATGTATAATGGACTTCACTTATGGGACTATAGCTCAGCCGGTTAGAGCGCTTCGTTGACATCGAAGAGGTCTTCAGTTCGAATCTGAATAGTCCCACCACAGAACTTCCAATTCTTATGAGGCGGAAGTTTTTGCTTTCAAGGAGCAGATTGTTCGACTTTTATATACTTCATAATTCTTTTCTTGATTGTCCAATTTGCTACTGTAATTTGGTGAAAATAAGATTTAAAATGATGTGTCTTTTGATTTAGAAAGACGGGCATAATGTCTGTTTGACAAATAACAGGAAACTCGGTTTATTATCTGCCCGAAGATAGTGGTAAATAAGTTTACTCACTGAGAAATCAATGTCGGTAAGATGCTGATAAATTATTGACAAAACAGGGGGTGATAGATATACTTATAAGGTAACTTGCGGCCCGGTGGTGTAGTGGTCTAACATGCCGCCCTGTCACGGCGGAGATCGTCAGTTCAAATCTGATCCGGGTCGCCAAGTGCGGAAGTAGCTCAGTGGTAGAGCACAACCTTGCCAAGGTTGGGGTCGCGGGTTCGAGTCCCGTTTTCCGCTCCATATGGCGGCATAGCCAAGCGGTAAGGCAGAGGTCTGCAAAACCTTTATCTCCGGTTCGATTCCGGATGCCGCCTCCATATTTTAGATGAAAGTTCCATGAACCTGCCGGGGTGGCGGAACTGGCAGACGCAAGGGACTTAAAATCCCTCGAATCGTGAGATTCGTACCGGTTCGATTCCGGTCCTCGGCACCAAAAACAACTGTTGTGAAATTTCGCAGCAGTTTTTTATTGCTTATTTCTAAAATGGATTTGTCTGTGAGTTATTTTTAACCGACTGATCAGTAAAACAACTTATAATCATTAGTGCATGATGTCGCGCTTTGTCATAAATAAGATGAAGCGGTCCGTGTAATATCTGCAGTAGTGGCATGGATAAAATCAATCAGTGCTCTTGCAGATAAAAGAATCTGTTGACCTCGTTGGCCGGCACTGATACTGATTTGTTCATGAAACAGACAGGAACTGTCTATATAAGTAGAAAATTGTTTCTTCATTCCTATCGGTGAACATCCGCCTCTTACATATCCGGTGAGAGCGGGAAGGTCTTTTACATGAATCATTTCAAGATTTTTATTTTTACTAATTCGGGCGGCTGCCTTTAAATCTAGTTCCTTTGAGGATGGCAAGCAAAAAATAATAGGGCCGGTTCTATCGCCTTTTGTCACGATGGTCTTAAAAACTATGGCGGGGTCATATCCGAGGGCGGCAGCAGCGTGGGTGCCTGACAGATTACTTTCTTTGTATTCATAAGATCTTGCGATGTATGGTATTTTTGCCTTATCAAGTATACGCATAACATTGGTCTTCTTTTCTTTACTCATAAAACCTCCTGCTTAGAACATACGCGCGTGCAAAAGCATTGTCAATCAATTATTGCTGATTTTATGCAATTATTATGCAATGTTGATATAAAATTTTAATGGGGATTTTTATACAATTACTCTTCTTTGTGGAATCATTTGGGCGATGGATTTGATTGTCAGAATTGAGAGAGATTTTATGGAAGCGCGCTTACCCACAACAACTTGACACCGTCCCATGCAAAGGCAGGCGTAACGGTGAATTAGGAAAATGGTATAATAAAAAAAGAATTTAAGGCAGGTGAGGATATGTATATTTCTGATGTGAGGATTGAGAATTATCGTACATTCCAAGATGTGACATTTCATTTTGACAGTCGTGCCAATTATATCGTTGGAGATAACAATATCGGGAAGTCTAATTTTCTAAGTTTTTTAAAAACAGTTACTCATGGATATGGATTCCGGGAAGCGGATTTTCTTGATGAGAATAATCCGATACGTGTCTTTTTTACTCTTTCCTCTGCAGATATGGGAACAGGGGAATTTGCACATATCGAACTTCGCCAGTTAGTGAGTGAAGTGGTACCGACTCTGATCAATTCTGATACGGGCGAACGATTACCGCTCGAATATATGCGCTGTCTGTTTTATATTGATTATGCCTTAGATGATGTGCCGCGCAACATGGTTACGGATGAAGAGCTTCTACAGATATCTTCCTTATATAAGGATTATCTTTCTGCAGGAGAAGAGACAATTCGAGAGGCGGAAGAACTTTTGGCAAAAAAAGGGCTTCCGGTCAGCTTACCGTCCGATCCTAACTTGGCAGTGGTTAAAATATTGAAAGTTATTTTCACATCAGATAAAGATGCGGCACCGTCCGGTTTTACAATTCGTTTAATGTTTGCGATTGCCTCACATCTGTTGGTTCAGCTTGTGGAAAAAAGAAACAGTAAAGCAATTCCTTTTGAAAATATCATTGTATACAATAAATGGGGAAAACGATTTTTTCCCTTGGTGTTAAGCATCGATGAACCCGAATTGCATCTTCATCCATATCTGCAGAGAGCGGTATTGGCCTTTTTGCAGTCCATTTTAAATAATGAAGAACCTTTTTTTAAAAAACTGATACAAAGAACATTAGGGGTTGACGGACTTGACGGGCAGCTTTTTGTAGTAACTCATTCCACAGATTCTCTGGTAAATGACTATCGGCAAATCATCCGTTTATATTGGAATGAAGAAAAGAAAGTACAGGTGTCTTGCGGAACTACTTTCCATTTCAACCGTGAAATAGAGAAGCATTTGATAATGCATTTTCCCGAGGTTAAAGAGGCACTGTACTCGCGGTGTACTATTTTAGTAGAAGGTGAAACAGAGTATGGTTCGTTTCCTTATTTTGCGAAGACTTTAGGCATTAATTTTGATTATTATGGAATCTGCCTGATCAATGCCCGTGGTGAAAGCTCTATTACAAAAATTTCCCAGTTGATCCGACGTTTTCATATTCCTACAGTTTGTCTTTATGATAAGGATGTAATGGTTGAAAATCCGAAACCTTATGTTTTTTATACTGACTATATTTGTTATGAAATGGATGTGGTACAGGCTTGTATATCCAGTGGGAGTATTGGCGTTTTGAATCGGGTGATACATTCTGTGGAAGACAGTTCCGATGTGGTAAATTCTTCTCTTGTGAAAAAAGCGGGACAAAAACTTGGCATGGCTCGTGGTTCTTATCCGCCGAGAAAGCTGTCTAATATTTCGAAACGGGATAATCGTTCACTGCAGTTCTACTACTTTGCCTGGCTTTATGGAAATAAAGGGGTCATTGTTGGAAGAGCTATTGGTGAATTTTTAACAGGGAAGGAAATCCCGCCTGCATTTAAGACTGTGATTGAAGCAGCAGTTTCTTATTCAAAGGGAGAAATACTTTAAGGGAAACGGATTCACCAAAATTTAATCGAGTTTATGTTGAAAAAAAGAGTTTGATATTTTAGAATCATAAAGATAACTATTTAGCTGTTTTAATTTAAGGAGGCCGGAATGGGTACAATTTCGCTACAAGGCCGATCAATTTTAGGGCTGGAAGATTTTAAAGCTGAAGAGATTGAACGGGTGCTTGATGTGGCGGCACAAATGAAAAGAATTGTGTTGTCCGGGAATAAGAAAAAGGATTATCTTAAAGGGAAATCTATTGTTACCGTATTTTCCGAGGCTTCCACCAGGACGCGCAGTTCTTTTGAACTTGCCGGTAAGTATTTGGGGGCGGATGTTGTTAATATTACAAAGAGTGGCAGCTCAATGACGAAAGGTGAAAGCCTGCGTGATACATTGCTTACTGTTTCGGCAATGGGAACAGATGCGGTGATTATTCGTAATTCGTCAGAGGGGGCCGCTCTTTTTGCATCCAAAGTAAAAAGCCCGAAGGTAAAGACACCTTTGATTTTTAATGCAGGTGATGGGGCGCATGAGCATCCCAGTCAGACGTTACTTGAACTTTTTACACTTCGTGAAGCGGGAAAGAAGATCAAGGAAATGAAGTATGCAATTATTGGAGATATTCTTCACTCCCGCGTGGCGAGGAGCGATATTTACGGATTTACGAAATTAGGTGCGGAAGTTCATTTAACAGGACCGCGTACATTGGTGCCTAAAAAGTTAGAGGCCATGGGAGCGATTGTGGATGATAAATTGGAAGATGCTTTAAAAGACGCTGATGCTATTAATATCCTGCGCATTCAGCTTGAAAGAGCAGCAGGCGGTTTTTTCCCGACTACCCGTGAATATGCCCGTTTGTGGGGAATTAATCGGGAACGCTTAGCACTTTGCAAACCTGATGTGGCAATCATTCATCCGGGGCCGATGAACCGGGGAATAGAAATTTCTCATGATATAGCTTATGATGAGCAGTCTTGGATTCAGGAAGAAGTGCGGAATGGCGTTGCAGTACGTATGGCATTGTTATATTTAACGCTGACGGAGGGAAAAGACATTGAAACTGATTATTAAAAATGGAACCATTATAAATCCCGTCCATCATCAACATGAGAAGGGTGATGTGGTGATTGAAGATGGAAAAATCGTGTCTTTGGGAGGCATAGCTGATGTGCCCGGCGCAGAAGTATATGATGCGGAAGGTTTTTTTGTAACGCCCGGTCTGATTGATATGCATGTCCATCTTCGTGAGCCTGGGCAGGAAGCAAAAGAAGATATCCATACAGGAACACAAGCAGCCGCCGCAGGTGGGATCACTCATGTGGTGACAATGGCAAATACAAAACCGGTTATTGATAATATGGCTGTCCTTCGGGCAGTACAGAAGCGGGTTGAAGAGGATGGTGTAGTAAAAGTCAGCATTATCGGTTCCGTATCGAAGGGACTGAAAGGGGAGCAGTTGTCTGAAATGGGGGATTTATCTGCTGCTGGCGCGGTGGCGTTCTCTGATGATGGACATTATGTGGAAAATGCCAATTTCATGCGGCGTGCGATGGAATATGCAGGGCAGCTTGGAAAAATGATTATCGACCATGCAGAAGATATGACGATGTGCGGTGATGGATTTATGAATGAGGGTATCATTTCTTATCAGATGGGAGTGGCTGGGAGGCCGGCTGTAGGGGAGGATATCGCGGTGTCGCGAGATTTGCTCCTTTCACAGTTAACGGGATGCCATATCCATATTGCTCACGTAAGTTCCGCAAAAGCGGTGGGATTGATTCGAGATGCAAAGAAGAAAGGGATTGATTGTTCTACAGAAGTGACAGCGCAGCATTTATATTTCACTGACGATTATTTGAAAAATTATGAATCCGCTTTTAAGATGGCGCCTCCTATACGGACGGAAAAGGATCGGCAGGCATTGATTAACGGACTGCTTGATGGAACGATTGACGCTATTATGACGGATCATGCGCCTCATGCTGACGAGGAAAAGGATGTGCCTTTTAACTGCGCGCCGAATGGAATTGCAGGGCTGGAAACATCTTTGGCATCAACATTGACCGTCCTTTATCATACCGGTAAGATGTCTATCGATCGCATTGTCGAACTGATGGCGGTTAATCCTGCGAAACTTCTCCATATTTCCGGTGGTGTGCTGGAAGAAGAAGGAACAGCGGATATAACTGTTATTGATCCTGACAAAGAGTGGGTAGTCCGTGGAAATGAGTTATATACAAAGTCTCTCTTTACGCCATATGAAGGGATCAGCCTGAAGGGAAAGGCTGTTCTTACGATAGTGGATGGGGAGATTGTTATGAAAGGAGGAAAGGTGGTTAAATGAGGGGCCTGCTGGTTTTAGAGAATGGCGTTCGATTTAAAGGGGATTTGTTGGGGTCAGCAGAGGGAATTGGCGAACTTGTTTTTAATACGGGAATGACAGGATATCAGGAATGTTTTACCGATCCTTCTTACGAAGGGCAGATTCTTGCGTTGACGTATCCCTTGATTGGCAATTACGGCGCTAATAATGAATTTATGCAGAACAGCAAACCTGCAGCTACTGGGTATGTCTTGGATCAAATTACGATTCATCCGAGCAATTGGGAATGTAAAGAAACGATTGCTGATTTTATTGAAAGATATAATGTGCCGTGTCTCTACAATGTGGATACTCGTGCAGTTACCCGTGCCGTACGAAAATACGGTGTCATGAAAGCGATTATTATCAGAGACGATACTGATGAAAAAATAATTCAGGAGAAATTGACGAAAGAGCTTCATCGGGATCAGGTTGAAAGAGTAACGGCTGATAAGCCTTATATCTATGGTCATGGGACACATAAGGTATCTTTGCTTGATTGCGGTCTTAAGAAAAACATCTTAGTCAGCCTTGCTAAAAACGACTGTACTGTAACCGTATATCCCTGCCATACCACTGCAGCAGAAATGCTTGCGGATAACCCTGATGGTATATTTCTGAGTCCCGGTCCGGGGGATCCTCTCGATGTACCTTATGTCATCAGTACGGTTAAGGAATTGATCGGGAAAAAACCGATTTTCGGCATCTGCCTTGGTATACAGATGCTTTCTCTGGCATTGGGAGCGCATACTTTTAAGCTGCCTTTCGGGCACCGCGGATCAAATCATCCGGTGAAAGATCTGCGTACAGGGCGTGTCTATATTACCAGTCAAAACCATGGGTATGCTGTTTCTGATGAGGAACTGCCGGAATGTATAGAAGTGACCCACAGAAGTGTCAATGATGGAACGATTGAAGGGTTCTGCCATAAAACTCTGCCGATTCAGGCAGTACAGTACCATCCGGAAGCATCACCGGGACCGACGGATAATTTTTACCTGTTTAAAGAATTTGTAAAGGCAATGGAGGATGCAAAAAGATGACAAAAAAGAATGTAAAGAAAGTCTTAGTCATTGGTTCCGGTCCTATTGTCATCGGGCAGGCAGCTGAGTTTGACTATGCGGGAACGCAGGCTTGCCGTTCTTTAAAAGAAGAAGGAATAGAAGTTGTTCTTGTCAATAGCAACCCATCAACCATTATGACAGACGTAGATATTGCAGATCGTGTATATATTGAACCGATTACGCTGCCTTTTGTAACGGAAGTCATAAAAAAGGAACGACCTGACGCGCTGCTTGCCACCTTGGGCGGGCAGGTCGGCTTAAATATGGCGGTGGATCTTTCAGAGGCAGGCGTCTTAGAAAAATATGGTGTGGAATTGCTTGGCTCTTCACTCCATGCTATCAAGCATGCGGAAGATCGTGAGCTGTTCAAGCGTGCGATGAATGAAATCCATCAGCCTGTTCCTGAAAGCGGTATTTTTGATGAACTGGAACCGGCAGTAACTTTTGCTGATAAAATCGGCTATCCTGTTATTATTCGTCCTGCATATACGCTTGGGGGCACAGGCGGCGGTATCGCTCATGACCGCTATGAAATGGAGGAAATTTCCAATCGTGGTATTAAATTATCCCCTATTAATCAGATTCTGGTAGAACGCAGTGTGGCTGGTTGGAAAGAAGTGGAGTTCGAAGTGATGCGTGACAGTGCAGATAATTGCATTATTGTCTGTGCTATGGAAAATATCGATCCTGTCGGCGTCCATACAGGAGACTCCATCGTTGTGGCGCCGACACAGACACTAACAGATGGTCAGTACCAAATGTTGCGTACCGCTTCTTTAGATATTATTCGTTATCTCCAAATTGAAGGCGGCTGTAATGTGCAGTATGCGCTGGATACGAAAACAAATAATTACTATGTAATCGAAGTGAATCCCCGTGTCAGCCGTTCTTCCGCGCTGGCATCCAAGGCGACGGGCTATCCGATTGCGAAAGTGGCGGCGAAGATTGCTTTGGGGATGCATCTTGATGAAATCACGAATAGCATTACAAAGCGTACGAAAGCATGTTTTGAGCCGTCTATTGATTACATAGTCGTTAAATTCCCCCGATGGCCTTTTGAAAAGTTTACCCTGGCGGATCGTTCAATTGGGACGCAGATGAAAGCCACTGGGGAAGTCATGGCACTTGACCGTACTTTGGAAGGGGCTCTGTTGAAGGCACTCCGGTCATTGGAGGTAGGAGAAGGTTACCTTCACTTGAAAAAATTAGATGGGCAATCCTTATATGATATCCGTTGTCTTTTGAGTCGAATTGATAATGAACGTCTCTTCGTCCTGGCAGAAGCACTTCGTCGTGGTATTGAACCGGAAGAGATCAATAGGATCACCAAGATCGATTTGTTCTTTATTTACAAAATCCAAAATATTATCAGGATGGAACGCCGACTGCTTAAGGAAGGGCTGACGGAAGAAACATTAAAAGCGGCCAAACGCATACAGATGCCTGACCCGGCTATTGCCCACTTTGCAGAAATCTCCATAAAAGATGTAGAAAACTTCCGGAAGAAATTTAATTTGCATCCTGACTATAAAATGGTAGATACTTGTGCCGCTGAGTTTGAATCTTACACTCCTTATTATTATTCTACTTATAGCAGTGAAGATGAGGTGAAACCGCAGGGAGAAAATGCGGTCATTGTTTTTGGATCCGGACCGATCCGTATCGGACAGGGAATCGAATTTGACTATTGCTCTGTTCATGCTTCCTGGGCATTGCGAGGGGCGGGGAAGAAATCTATTGTTATCAATAATAATCCTGAAACTGTATCTACGGATTTTGATACATCAGACTCTCTGTATTTTGAACCGCTCTCGGAAGAAGATGTACTGGAAATTATTGAAAAAGAAAAGCCGGAAGGCGTTATTTGCCAGTTTGGGGGACAGACAGCAATCAATTTAGCAACGCCTATGGCAAAAAGGGGAATCCGTATTATTGGCTCCTCTAATGAAAGTATAGATATGGCGGAAGACCGTGAACGCTTTGATACACTTATGGGACAGCTCGGTATAGCAAGACCGAAAGGCTGTCTTGTAGAAAGTGTGGAAGAAGCTATGGAAAAAACGCAGGATCTGGATTATCCGCTTATTGTACGACCCAGTTATGTGCTTGGCGGCCGTGCGATGCAGATCGTTTATGATCAGGCTGAACTGCGCCAGTATCTGAAGGAGGCCGTTGTAGCTTCTCATGAACATCCGGTCCTTATTGACCAGTACATGGTTGGCCGAGAAGTAGAAGTGGATGCGATTTCTGATGGTATTGATGTATGCATCCCGGGAATTATGGAACAAATTGAACGTTCCGGTGTTCATTCCGGCGATTCTATTGCTGTTTATCCGCCTCAGCATCTAACACAGGAAACGATAGAGACTTTGACCGATTACACACGGAAAATTGCGCGAGCGATGAATGTTAAGGGCCTTATCAACATTCAGTTCATTGTTGTCGGTAATAAAGTTTATGTTATTGAAGTGAATCCGCGTGCCAGCCGTACGGTTCCCTTCATGAGCAAGATTACAGGAATCAACATGGTGGAGCATGCAACGCGAATTGCGCTTGGCGAATCTTTGGAATTGCAGGGACTGCCGCTGGGTCTTGTTCCTGATAAAAATTATGTAGCCGTTAAAGCACCGGTATTTTCATTCTCTAAGTTGGGACTTGTGGAAATCAAGCTGGGACCGGAAATGAAATCAACCGGTGAGGTTATGGGAATCGGGCATACATACCAGGAAGCACTCTATAAAGCCGTTGTTGCCGCAAATCTTATGATTCCTGCCAAAGGAAATATTCTTATTACTGTTAGTGACAGGGATAAACCGGAAACGGCGGAACTGGCAAAGCGATTTGTAGAACTTGGTTATCACCTAATCAGCACGTCCGGTACAGGCGAGTATTTCAAGAATCGCGGTATTCCGGTAGAAATAATCAGGAAGATTCATGAGAAGGGAGAAAACTGTGAGAAGTATTTGAAGTCAGGAAAGGTAGACATGGTACTGAACACTATTTCTTACGGAAGTCAGATTGAACAGGAAGGCTACGACCTGCGGCGCATTGCGGTCGAATTGGCGATTCCCTGTCTTACCTCTTTGGATACGGCAAGAGAAGTACTCCGTGTTATGGCAGAGGCGGCCGGTGAAAACCGGAATGTAGAAGCCATCCAGGATTATATCGGGGAGAATTAATTATGGCCGGTTATGTAGAAAAGGGTGTTATTCGTCTTCATGAAAAAGTGGGGCATGATATCTGGAGAATGCAGATTGAACTTCCACAGACTGCTAAATCGGCACTGCCAGGACAATTTATTCATATAAAAATTAACGATCCCAGCAAATTGTTGCGGCGGCCTATTTCTATCGCAGGCATTGAACCGGGAAAAGGCCTTGTGGAAATTATTTATCGAATTGTTGGTAACGGGACGGAAGCCATGGCTCATATGAAAATAGGGGATGTTGTTGACAGCCTTGGGCCATTGGGAACCTCTTTTTCCATGGATAAAGGACATATTGTAGGGGTTGGCGGTGGTGTAGGAATCGCACCGATCCTTTTCATGGCACGTTATGCAAAACGGGGACAAATGACAGTTGTCATCGGTGGAAGAAATAAAGAAGAAGTATTCTGGAAAGACCTTTTCCCTAAAACTTTGAAACAATTAATTGTAACAACAGATGACGGTTCTTATGGGATTAAAGGATTCTCCGTATCTGTTCTGCCTGAACTTTTTGCGGAAGAACAGGTAGATGAGGCCTGTATCTGCGGTCCCGGTATCATGATGAAAACAGCGGCGCAAATGGCAGCGGATGCAGGAATATACTGCGAGGTTTCCATGGAACGCCGGATGGGCTGCGGCACGGGAACATGCTTGGCGTGTGTTTGCGATAAAGTTGACGGCGGGCATTACAAAGTCTGTCTTGACGGACCGGTATTCAATGCACAGGAGGTTTGCTTATGAGTACTGATCTGAATGTGAATTTCCTTGGTATAAGGATGAAAACACCTATTATTGCGGCGTCAGGGACTTTTGGATTTGGCGTGGAATATAAGGATTACATGGACTTATCGCAAATCGGAGCAATTTCCTGTAAAGGGATTGCTATTACGCCTTGGGACGGTAATGAAGGCGTTCGTATCGCAGAAACGTCATCAGGAATACTGAACTGCATTGGCCTCGAAAATCCCGGTACTAATGTTTTTAAGAAAAGGTATCTGCCTGAGTTAAAAAAGTACGACGTACCGGTGATTTGTAATATTGTAGGAAAGAACCCGGAAGAGTATGGCATGGTTGCAAAAGCATTGTCTGTGGAAGGCGTAGATGCTTTTGAAGTCAATATTTCCTGTCCGAATGTAAAGTGTGGAGGGATTGCTTTTGGTTCTGATCCCCATATGGCGGCAGAAGTGACGAGAGCCGTAAAAAGAAATACTGATTTGCCTGTCATCATGAAACTGTCTCCCAATGTGACGGATATAGTTTCTATAGCCAGAGCGGTAGAAGATGCTGGGGCGGATGCAGTGTCGCTCATAAATACGCTTCTTGGTCTTGCAATTGATGTCAAAACGCGGAGGCCGATACTTGGTAATGTGACTGGCGGATTATCAGGCCCTGCGATAAAACCTGTGGCGCTTCGTATGGTATGGCAGGTGGCACATGCTGTTCACATCCCCGTTTGTGGAATGGGGGGGATCATGACTGGTACTGACGCAGTGGAGTTTATGATGGCCGGTGCGGATACTGTGCAGGTGGGAACAGCATCATTAGCAAGTCCCTATGCAATTCCAAAGATCACTGATGAATTACGTATGTGGTGTGAAAAAAATAATATTTCTGATGTAAATAGCATAGTAGACACGTTACAAGTCTGAAAGAGGTGACAGAGGGATATCTTTGCCACCTCTTTTGATAGGCTAAAATATAAATTTATTTTGATGATATATTACACATGGACATCATATGTAGAGGAAATTATGGAAAAGTCATATTTGGTGCAGATGAAGTTTTCTTCCGCGATGAACAGATATTTTAATGTACCTATAAAAACGGTTCTTCGTCAAAACTTACGTGGAATTTCCATAAGAGAGAAGATCGTGATGTTACCCACATCACTGAAGGACAAATTACTTCCGACAGGAATACCGTATAGAATAGAGGAAATTAAAATTTTATACTGAGAAAAACGCTATACTAATTATTCAACACTATTCTTATTGATGCATGATATATAAGGAAGATTGATTTTATAAAATATCAGGAGAATAAAGTATATGTTTTATATGCGGAGAACATATAAGTTCCTGTACTTTTGCTATGTTCGGGTTTAGATGATAAAATAATAAAATAAGTTTTTATAGGTGTGGGATATCAGAATGAGCCAATTTCTTACTCACGTATATGGACAGAAAAAATTAAAAAGGGAGCTGAAGCTTTTGATGGAAAATCATAGGTTACCGCATACTATGATTTTTTACGGTGATGATGGGCTGGGAAAAACAACAGCTGCTTTTGATTTTGCAGATTTTCTCACAGGGGCATCTGAAAAAATATGGGTGGAAATTAAAAAGATAAAAAGCAGTAAAAATGAAAAGCTTCTGGAAAATCTGAAAGGAGACCGTGTTTGGTATATCCGGCCGATGGGAATGGAACTTAAAATTGACCAGTTCCGCGCCTTTATGGAGGAAATGGCTTCCTTTGATGAAAAATTGCGTGTATGTATTATCGATGATGCGCAGAAAATGAACCAATACGCGGCGAATTCCTTCCTGAAAACCTTGGAAGAACCGGTAGAAAATCTATATTTTATTCTTGTTACTTCTGATATAAATGCACTTTTACCGACGATTGTTTCACGAGGGGAAAGATTTCCTTTCTTTCCGTTAATGGAAAATGAGTTTTATTACTTAGTGGAGACAGTGGCTGAAGAATTTAATTTTGACGGGACAGTAGGGAAGGAAACAGCGTTCAAGGTTTCTGAAGGTAATCCTGGCGTTGCTAAAGATCTTTGTGGTGAAAAAGGGATGATGCAGTTGGACGTGGCCATGAGGTTTTGGGAAACGGTCACAACATCTTCAACAGCATTTTCTTCTTTATCCGCATGGACATTTAAGGAACGGGAGGATTTTTTGGTTTTGCTTCGATGGGTTATTATCATCGGACGGGATCTCATGATTGGCGCTGAAACTACCGATGATCAGCTGGAGAAATGTATGCAATGGTCTGATCGGGAGAAGCGGCTGTTGAAATATTGGACTGACGGCCGTGCGATAGAGGCATTAGCTGTCTTGCAAAAAGCAGAATCGGCGTGTCGGCGTTATATCTCCACTAAAAATATATGGGATATGATTTTAATTCAATTACAGCACATACAGAAAGGCGATTATATATGGAACAAGTAGTAGGAGTTCGCTTTAAAAAAGCTGGCAAAATTTATTATTTTGCTCCTAATAACTTGCATTTACAAATCAATGACGGGGTTATTGTAGAAACATCCCGCGGTATGGAATATGGGCACATCGTAACGATACCGGCGGGAGAAAGAGTATCCGAGGATAATGGACCGCTAAAACCGGTTGTTCGTAAAGCAACTGTAAAAGATATGGTACAACTGGAGCGAAATCGAGAAAGAGAGAATTCGGCTTTTGCTGTTTGCATTGAGAAAATTGAAAAGTTCAAGGTACCGATGAAACTCTTACGTACAGAATATACTTTTGACAGAAGCAAGATTGTATTCTTTTTCACAGCAGAAGGCCGCGTTGATTTTCGTGAATTGGTAAAAGAGTTAGCTTCTGTTTTTCATACGCGCATTGAATTAAGGCAGGTGGGGGTCAGGGATGAGGCGAAACAGGTCAGCGGTATTGGTTCCTGCGGAAGACCGCTTTGTTGTGCGACTTATTTGGGGGAATTTGCCCCGGTTTCTATTAAAATGGCAAAAAACCAGGGATTATCTTTGAATCCTGCTAAAATATCCGGCGTTTGCGGGCGTCTTATGTGCTGCCTTCGATATGAAAATGACCAGTATACAGGAGATCATTCACGAAAGAAATGCTGCTGCGGCGCGCAGGAGTCCTATAAAATGTTTCGTGTCGGAATGAAAGTTATCACTGACGAAGGTGAAGGACAAGTTGTCTATGTAAATCTGCAAAAACACAGTGTGAAAGTACAGTTGGAAGGCGGACGGACGAAAACGATGCAATGGGATGTGGTGGAACCGGTGGAAAATGAATAATTGGGTTTTAAATGAGGGAGAACGGCTGGACGATTTGGTTAGGGGCGATATGAAAATTATCCAGCGGCCGGATCAATTTTGCTTCTCTTTGGATTCCATATTGGCAGCTCACTATGTTTCAATTCGCAAAAAGGACAGGATTGCCGATTTGGGAACCGGTACGGGAGTTATTGCGCTCTTGCTTTCTACACTTGGCGGTGAAGATATTACTGCGTTTGAAATTAATCCGGTAATGGCGGATTTAGCTCGTAGAAATGTGAATGGGAATAACAAATCAGATTGTATAAAAGTCGTGGAATGTGACTACAGGAATGTAAAGGAGCTTTATCCGACGGGAAGTTTTGACTCTGTCGTGGTAAATCCGCCCTATCGGGAAATAGGAACCGGTCGAATGAACCATTGCGAAGGTGTAGCCAGCGCCAGTTATGAATTAAATGTAACCTTGGAAGATATTTTTCATACAGCACAGTATCTTTTGAAATATGGCGGCCGTCTGACTATGATCCACCGTGCGGATCGTTTAGTCGATTTGATTACGCTTGGCCGCAGGTACAAAATGGAAGCCAAACGGATACGCCCCGTATATGCCCGAATAGGCGCTTCGGCAGTTCGTGTCTTACTGGAGTTCAGATATGGTGGACATACGGAATTAATCTTGGAACCGCCGTTATTAATCCATAATACTGATGGATCTTACACACAGGAGATTATGGAGATATATGGGAAGAAAACAAATGAATGAGGTGGAAGCGGGTACATTGTACCTTGTGCCTACTCCTATCGGAAATTTATCTGATATGACAGAGCGGGCAGTAGGCATTTTACGGCAGGTTGATTTAATCGCGGCAGAAGATACACGACACACAAGAATATTACTGAATCATTTTCAAATTTCCGGGCATGTGGTTTCCTATCATGAACATAATAAAAAAGAATCTGGCAATAAATTAATTGAAGCATTGAAAAGCGGTCGTTCCGTGGCTCAGTGCAGTGATGCAGGAATGCCTGTCATTTCTGATCCTGGGTCAGATCTGGTACGGCTTGCCATAGAGGCGGAGATTCCTGTTGTGCCTTTACCGGGACCTAATGCGGCATTGACAGCGTTAATAGCGTCCGGACTTAATGCCCGGCAGTTTGCGTTTATTGGCTTTTTGCCTAAAATTAACGCAAAGAAAAAGAAGTTATTGTTTGATATGTCTCATATACCGGTTACTTTAATTTTTTATGAAGCCCCCCATCGGTTGAAAGAAACATTAGAGACGTTGATACGGGAATTGGGAAACAGGAAAGCGGTTCTTGCAAAAGAGCTGACGAAAAGATTTGAAACCTTTAAAAGAAGCATGCTTCAGGAATTGTTGGATGACTTAGAAACGGAAACACCACGTGGAGAATATGTTATTCTTGTGGAGGGATGGAATGAAATTTCTGCGGAAGAAAAGGAACAGAAAACTGGCTGGCGTGAAGAGGCAGTATCTTTTGCGCTGAAGATGCCGTTAAAAGAAGCAGCAAGGCAAGTATCTTTTAAACATCATTTATCTCGTCGAGAAGTGTATCAGTACCTTTTAAATCAAAAAGAAGCTGATGCGAATAAATGATTTGGGAAATAATTGCTCCCGGTTATATAATGGAAAATACAAGGAAATAAAGACTTTTACAGGGGGAGTTACAATGACAGAAAAACCAAAATACTATATCACAACGCCGATTTATTATCCAAGTGCCAAACTTCATATCGGACATACATACTGTACGTCCATTGCGGACAGTATGGCACGGTTCAAACGCCTTGATGGATACGAGGTGATGTTTCTGACCGGTTCTGATGAACATGGGCAGAAGATTGAACAGAAAGCGGAAGAATCTGGAGTTACGCCGATTGAGTATGTGGATAATATTGTTGCTCTTTTCAAGCAGCTTTGGAAAGAACTAAATATTTCCAATGATGATTTCATCCGCACAACGGAAGAACGTCACCGTGAAGTGGTGCAGATGCTTTTTCAGCGTGCTTATGATAATGGAGATATCTATCTTGGGAAATACGAAGGATGGTACTGTATTCCTGATGAAACTTTCTGGCCGGAAAATAAGCTGACACCGGAGCATCTTTGCCCTGACTGCGGACGACCATTGCAACGTATCAGTGAAGAGGCCTATTTTTTTAAGATGTCAAAATACGCGGATAGATGGATGAAGTTTATCGAAGAAAATCCGGATTTTATCCAACCTGCATCTCGGAGAAATGAAATGATCCAGTTCGTTAAGGGCGGTCTGGAAGATCTTTGCGTGTCACGAACCAGTTTTACGTGGGGCATTCCTGTACCATTTGATCCCAAGCATGTTGTTTATGTGTGGTTTGACGCGCTTGTTAACTATATAACGGCAGCGGGTATTATTGATAATCCTGAAAAATTTAAAAGATTTTGGCCGGCTGATGTTCATTTGGTAGGGAAAGAGATTGTCCGGTTTCATTCTATTATCTGGCCAATTATGCTTATGAGTCTCGGGATAGAGTTGCCGAAAAAAATTTATGGTCATGGATGGCTGATTGTTGACGGAGAAAAAATGTCCAAGTCTAAAGGAAATGTAGTGGATCCTATTCCATTGCTGCAAGAGTTCGGCTCAGATGCTATTCGCTACTATCTTTTAAATGATATTCAGTTGGGACAGGATGGTAATTTCAGTAGAGAAAGGCTTATCAACCGTATTAACTCAGATCTTTCCAATGATCTTGGCAATTTGCTCCACAGAAGTTTATCCATGGTGGAAAAATATAGAAATGGGGTTCTTGTGCATGGTGACGCGTCTGTTGATCCCTGCATAGGAGAGGTATCTTCGGAAGTTGAAAAAAATGCAGAAGCTACTTTGCAGAGGTTCCGTAATGGAATGGATAATTGGAAAATTAATGACGCTCTTAAAGCGGTGTGGATCTTTATCCGTTCATTAAATAAATATATTGATGTAACAATGCCTTGGGTACTGGCAAAGGATGAAGCTAAAAGGGCTGCACTTGATGCTGTGCTTTATCACCTTTGCGAGGGTATGCGTTTTGTTTCTCTTATGGTAGAGCCCGTAATTCCAATTGCTGCTGAAAAGATTTGGGCGCAGTTGGGACTGGTTGATTTTGAAAAAGCAAATTATAAAAACCTTGTATGGGGCGGTATTGCTGATGGTACAAAAGTTGCCAAAGGAATGCCTATTTTCCCGCGTATTGAAGTGGAGAAAGAAGACTTGAAAGCGGAAGTAAAGTCTGAGAGAAAGTTCAACGTGAAGAAAACAGAAAATGACACAAGTGTTCCACTCATTACAATGGATGATTTTTTAAAGACGGAATTGCGTGTTGCGGAAATACTGACAGCAGAAAAAATAGAAAAATCAGAAAAGTTGATTAAGCTGACAGTGTCTTTGGGCGAAGAAATTAGGACAGTTGTCAGTGGTATTGCTAAATACTATAAGCCGGAAGAACTTGTCGGCAAGCATGTGATTTTTGTAGCGAACCTTAAACCGGCGAAGTTGATGGGGATAGAATCGCAGGGGATGGTTTTGGCAGCGTCCAAAGATAATGATCTTGTACTTCCTTTCGTTGATATGCCCGCAGGCAGCCGTGTGAAGTAATGGAACTTTTTGATACTCATGCGCATGTGTATGACAAACGTTTTGATGATGACAGGGAGCAAGTTTTGTCAGACGTATTTGCACATTTAAAATATGTGGTTTGTCCTTCTGAAAATTTGGAAACGAGCAGGAAAACGACAGATCTTGTAAACAGGTATCCCCGGCTCTATGGAGCAGTCGGTATTCATCCTCATGAAACCTGTCATGCGACGGAAGACAGCTTGCAGGAGCTCGAATCTATGGCGCGAGAAAATCATAAAATCGTTGCTATCGGTGAAATCGGTCTGGATTATCATTATTTCTATAGTGATAAAGAAATGCAGCAGAAATGGTTTCACCGACAGATAGAATTGGCAGGGAAGTTAGATTTGCCGATAATTATTCATGACAGAGATGCGCATGGCGATACACTCCGGATTTTGCGGGAACATAAACGGGATTCTTTGCGGGGGATACTGCACTGTTACAGCGGCAGTTTAGAGATGGCCAAAGAATTCATTCGTTTGGGGTTTTATATTTCCTTTGCGGGACCGGTAGTATTTCCTAAAAGTACCAAACTGAAACAGGTGGCTAAAGGAATCCCTTTGAATAGATTGTTAATTGAAACGGACAGTCCTTACCTAGCACCACCGCCACATAGAGGAGAACGGAATACGCCGCGTAATGTAATTTATGTGGCGGAAGAAATTGCACGGCTGAAAGATTTGAGCGTGGAGGCTGTTGTTTTTCAGACAACGACAAATGCCTGTAACATTTATAAAATTGAGCAATAAATATAAACAAGCCGCTTTGTGCGAATCAAATCACCAGGCGGCTTTTGCATGGGGGAAGTATGAAAGTGGCAGATCAATTATATGGACATATAAGGGGCAGCGATTTCCGCAAATCTGGAATATCCCTTTTCATTGGGATGGATACCATCGGAATACCAGGCATTATCAAGAGGGAAGGCAGTTGAAAAATCAATAAAGAGAATATCTAAGTCGATGCAATTTGCTTTTAAAAAGCTCCCATAGTTTTTCAAATCTTTATTATTTTTCGTAAAAGCAAAGTGCGTCTGCCATCCTGTGGTAATGCTGAGTGGTGTCATTAAAGGAGGGATACCGATGCAGAGAGGGATTTTCTTATTAAGTTTATTAATCTCGGATAACATCATTTTTTCCAAATGAGTTACTCTGATTCCGGAAAGTATGTCGTTGGTACCACCCATCATAAAAAACAATGTATTTTCATGGGGGCTGCTTAGAAACGGAGAGAGGGAATCAAAAATGTCTTCAAGTCCTGCACCGCATAAACCGTGATTGTAGTATTGGATGGCAGGGCAGCGTCTGGAAATTTGGTAAATCCAGCCATGCTGCGGTAAGGTGCCGTATCCTGCAGTAAGACTGTCCCCAAAGAAATGAATTGAGTTTGCATTTTGAATATTCCAGTCCATGATGCTCCTCCTATGTTGTATGACTAATGATAGAAATAGCAAGGTGCTTTTGTCAAATCGGCAAAAGGTTAAAAACCGTTTGCTATATGCAAAGATAATAGTCAGATTTCTTTTTAAATGGCTGCTTCATGGAGCTTTCAAAAGTGATATAATATTTCAAGATGGAAGATAGTGTACTATTATGGAGGCTGTAATGGATAGACAATTATCATTGGAGTTTGCACGTATTACAGAACAAGCTGCATTGAAAAGTGCGCGGCTCGTAGGATTAGGTGATAAGGAGGGTGCCGACCAGGCTGCTGTTGATGGTATGCATGAGCAGTTTGCTTTAACGCCTGTTTCCGGTACCGTGGTCATTGGAGAGGGTGAGATTGATGAAGCCCCCATGCTGTACATTGGTGAACATGTAGGACAGGGTGGGGAAGAAGTGGATATTGCGGTGGATCCTGTAGAAGGAACAAACCTTGTAGCAAAAGGAAAAAATGGTGCTATTGCTGTTCTTGCTATCGCTCCTAAAGGGTGTCTGCTTCATGCTCCGGACATGTATATGCAGAAAATCTGCGTGGGTCCTCGTGCGAAGGGGAGGATTGATATCCGTGCCTCGGTTATTGAAAATCTTAAAAATGTGGCAGATGCGATGGGACGTGAAGTTTCCGATCTGACGATGGTTATTTTGGACAGGGAACGCCATGAAAAGATTATTCGTGAAGCGAGGGAAGCCGGAGCCCGCGTATACCTGATTACTGACGGAGATGTAGTGCCTTCTGTCGACTGCGGTATCCAGGGCAGCGGCATCCATATGGTTATGGGGTCGGGCGGAGCGCCGGAAGGTGTTTTATCCGCAGTAGGATTGAAATGTCTTGGCGGTGATATGCAGGCAAGACTGCTTCCGCAGACGGAACAGGAGATCCAGCGGCTGCACACAATGGGGATTGATGATCCCAATAAAGTGCTGACATTGGATGATTTGGTAAAAGGAGATGACTGTATTTTCGCGGAGACAGCTATTACAGACTGTGCTATGCTTCGCGGTGTCCGTTTTTTTGGCGGCGGGGCAAGGACAAGTACTTTAGTTCTTCGTTATAAGACCGGTACTGTCCGTTTTATTGATACAGTTCACCGTTTTGGAGAGGATAAACCCGGTGTAAGAATGTTTTAATAACAGTATATTAGAAGAACCCTCGACAAATGCTTATGATGTTCAAGTGAGGCGGGGGTTTTTATATGGAATTTTTTTATTGTTTGCAGTAAAATATATTGTATTACAGATGAAAGGGGAGACTTATGCACGAATTGTTTGATTGGATTTATTCTATCGTGGTCGCTTTATTTTTAGCGATGATTATCCATATATTTCTTTTTGTCCCTACCAAAGTGGCAGGTTCATCCATGTATCCTACGTTAGAGGATGGACAGTATTTAATTGTTTCCAAGTTAGGGCACGTTTTCCGTCAGACACCTGATTATGGTGAGATTGTTATTATTGACAGCCGTACGCAGAGAATGCGGTCGTGGGCGGATGATTTATCTGAACCTGCTTTAAACTACGTGGCGCTTTTCAGCCGAAGCGGTCAGGGACACAATGTTTGGGTAAAGCGTGTGATCGGTAAGGGCGGGGATAAGCTGGAGTTTCATGATAATGCGGTATACAGAAATGGCACAAAATTGAATGAACCCTACATCAATGGCGTGATGGAGTTCTCAATGCCCGGTTCGTTTACGGTGCCCGAAGGAACAATTTTCGTTATGGGCGATAATAGAAATCATAGCTCTGACAGCCGATTTATCGGGCCGATTCCAATTGACCACGTACTTGGAACTGTAGTGGTTGAGTTATGATGGAAGACCGTTTCCTGGAAGCAGGAGCGGTTTTTATTTGCGACAAAGGATAGGAGTATTATGTTATAATAACTTATATTTTATGTTCAATGATGGGGAATGAGGGGTGATTATTTTGGCACATTGCAATGAAAATTTTAATGATTTGCAGGGAGCGTATTTGTTTGCAAAAATAAGAAAGGAACAGGAAACATACAAAGCGAATTACCCGGATGCTGATATTATCTCTCTTGGCATTGGTGATGTAACGCAACCGTTAGTTCCGGCTGTTGTTGAGGCCATGATGAAAGCTGTTGCGGAAATGGGAGAAGTGGAAACTTTCCGTGGTTACGGTCCGGAACAAGGATATTTATTTTTGCGTGAAGCTGTTGCCCTGCACGATTTCAAAGACAAGGGATGTGATGTTTCACCGGATGAAATTTTTATTAGTGATGGCGCAAAATGTGATATAAGTAATATGCAGGAAATAATTGCCACGTCGGATATTGTGGCAATTATGGATCCTGTATATCCAGTGTATGTGGACAGTAATGTTATGGCGGGACGAAGTGGGAAATTTGTGAATGGATCATATGAAAAATTTGAGTACCTGCCGTGTTATGAAGAATGTGATTTTAAAGCAAACCTGCCATCCCATGATCCCATGATTATTTATTTATGTTCACCCAACAATCCGACAGGAACTGCATTAAATAAAAAGGAATTAACTGTTTGGGTGAAGTACGCAAAGCAGACTAGATCAGTTATCTTCTTTGATGCCGCCTATGAGGCATTCATTACGGAAGACATTCCGCATAGCATTTATGAAATTGAAGGGGCCAAAGAGGTGGCAATTGAGTTCCATTCATTCTCTAAGACAGCCGGATTTACAGGGGTGCGCTGCGGATATGTCGTTGTCCCGAAAGAATTGAAGCTGGAAACAAAGTCAGGGGGATTAATCAGTGCAAATGAACTTTGGTATCGCCGACAATGTACGAAATTTAATGGATGCTCTTATGTTGTGCAGCGCGGGGCGGAAGCTGTATATACAGAAGCCGGACAAAAGCAGATACAGAAGACTTTGGGGATATACAGAAAAAATGCCCTGGCTATTTTGGCAGGGGTAAAAGAAGTCGGGTTACGGGCTTCCGGTGGAATAAACAGCCCTTATATATGGGTGTCTGTACCTGATGGAATGAGCAGCTGGGATTTTTTTCACTTCCTTCTTCGGGAAGCGCAGGTTATATGTACGCCGGGATCAGGATTCGGTCCATGCGGGGAAGGGTATGTCCGTCTGACCGCATTCAATACACCGGAAAAGACGGCAATGGCTGTGAAACGTTTGAAAACTGCTGTCAAAAAATATACAAATAAAGGATGAAGATATGAGCACAAATTTACAGATCGGTATTGTCGGGCTTCCTAATGTAGGAAAGAGTACGCTTTTTAATGCGATTACAAAAGCAGGTGCGGAGGCGGCCAATTTTCCTTTTTGTACTATTGAACCTAATGTGGGTGTTGTGGAAGTGCCGGATCATAGAATTTATGATTTGGCAGGTATATTTAATCCGAAAAAAACGACGCCTGCATTTACCCGTTTTGTGGATATTGCAGGGCTGGTGGCAGGAGCATCGAAGGGGGAGGGGCTGGGGAACCAGTTTTTGAGCCACATTCGTGAAACCGATGCTATCGCTCATGTTGTCAGATGTTTTGATGATGAAAATATCACTCATGTAGAAGGTGGAATTAATCCTGTTCGTGATATGGGCATCATTAATACAGAATTATGTCTGGCGGATCTGGAGAGCGTCGATAAGAAAAGAGTAAAGACTGCCAAATTGGCTCAGGCGGGGATAAAAGAAGCAAAAGCGGTTTTACCAATTTATGAAAGGGTTTTTCAGGTTTTGCAGGAGGGAATACCGGCAAGAACTTTGGATTTAGCTGAGGATGAACTGGCGGTTCTTAAGGAATTAAATTTGATTACATTGAAGCCGGTTTTGTATGTATTGAATACAGCGGAAGATGATATTGCGAACCCCATGGGGAATCCTTATGTGCAGGCGGCAGCAGCGCAGGCGGAAAAAGAAAATGCCAAATGGGTACCTGTTTCAGCAGAGATTGAGCAGGAAGTATCGGAATTGGAAGAAGGGGAAGCCAAAGCGTTTCTGGCTGATTTGGGAGAAACGGAACCGGGATTGAATCGTTTGATTCGTACGGCGTATGCAATGTTAGGCTTGATTAATTTCTTTACTGTAGGTGAAGATGAATGCCGTGCATGGACGGTTCATTCTGGGACAAAGGTGCCTAAAGCTGCGGGGAAAATTCATTCCGATATCGAACGTGGATTTATTCGTGCGGAAATCATTACCTATGATGAATTGATAAAATGCGGTTCTTTTGCAGCTGCCCGTGAAAAAGGACTGCTGCGGGTAGAAGGGAAAGAATATATTATTAAGGACGGAGATATCGCGTATTTCCGCTTTAATGTATAGTGGTAAAATAATTGAGCCTCCGATAAGGGGGCTTTTTTGCGGAGAAGTACTAATGAAGAAACTTTATGGAAATATTGTCACCGGTGCATTTGTTATGCGGACGAACAGATTTGTAATTCATGCGGAGATAGATGGGAGAATGGAAATCTGCCATATGCCTAATCCCGGAAGAATGAGAGAGCTTTTATTTCCGGGGGTCAAAATGTATCTTGTAAAAAGCAGGAATCCCTTGAATCGCACGGCATATCGTGTTATCGGCGTGGAACGTGATGGAGAAGTTATTCTTCTGGATACATCTAAGTGTAATGATGTGGCGCATTACTTAGTAAGCCATCATCTGATTGCTGGTTGGGAAGAATATTCCGTAGTACAGCGAGAAGTCACAATGGGTAACAGCCGATTTGATTTACTGCTGGGAAATGAAGCGACAGGAGAAGTATTTCCTGTAGAAGTGAAATCGTGTACTCTTTTTGGCGAAAAGGGGGCAATGTTTCCTGATGCAGTCACTGCAAGAGGAAAGAAACATGTTGATCATCTTGGGCAAATAGGACAGATCGGACGCGCAGGCATATTGATCCTTGTGCAATGGAATCGGGCAGAGTGGTTTTTGCCTGATTTTCATACGGATATTGAGTTTGCAAAAGCATTCCGGGTTAATATGGAGCGTATTGATTGGAAGGTGGCAGCGCTTCATTGGACGCCTGAATTTGATTACCCCGATCATGTAAAGCTTCTTCCCACTTCCATAAAGGCCTTGGATGAGGAGATGGGGAATTGTGGTGACTACTTACTAATACTTTATTTGGATAAAGACAAATTAGTGGAAATAGGAACCAAAGGGATTATGAATTTCCCTCAGGGGTATTATGTATATATCGGGTCCGCAAAGAGAAATTTAGAACAGCGGATCAGACGGCATCGTCATCTGAAAAAGAAAATGCATTGGCATATTGATTACTTACGGCAGGAGTCTGAGTTTATCGGTGTTATTCCGATTAGAACAAAGCGCGATTTTGAACATCTTTTGGCAGCGGCCATATCTAGTATTGCCGGTTGGGAAATTAAAGGATTCGGCTGTACAGACTGTTCCTGTAAATCTCATCTGTTCGGATTTCATGAGAATCCGCTGCATATAAAAGCATTTACAAAGATTGAAGAAGATTTTGAAATCAATGCATTGAATTCTTATTTTGAGGCATGAGAAAAGTGTTGGTTAATGAATTGGCAGTTTTAAAGTTTTATTCCAATCTGTTATTTTTCTCCTTATACTTAAAATGAAGATATAGAAATAAGATGAGCGCTCCGGTAAAGGCAGTCAGACTGGTAAGTTGTGCACTTTTTAAACCGAGGATGAGTGTTCCATAATCGCCTCTGTAATTTTCAAGAAAGAAGCGAAGGAGAGAATAAAGCATGATATAGAGGCAAAAAGTAGTCCCTTCTGTCCGTGTTTTACATCCATACCAGAGAAGCAAAACAAAAATTAAAAGATCACCTTGGCATTCCCATACTTCTGCCGGCCAAAGCGGTTGGGCTCCATATGTATGATAAGCAAGGGTTGTGTCAGGATAAAGTAGTCCGAAATCTTGTCCTGTGGGATGTCCAAAAGCGTCTCCATTCATAAAATTGGCGATACGTCCGACGGCCTGTCCTAAAATAATTCCCGGTGTGACAATATCAGCAAAGGGAAGAACTGGGATCTGGTTTTTCTTTAAGTAAAAGTATGCGGCAATACACGCGAAAATAATACCGCCTTGGATAGCCATCCCACCCTGCCAAACATAAGGGATTTCCAACAAATGATTATGATAGTATTCCCAGTCAAAAAAGAGTACGTCCCAAAGTCTGCCGCCAATGATTCCTGCAAAAGCGATGACAAGTCCTAAATCAAACATGTGGGATTCCCATCCCCGCCTGTCTTTTTTTAGTAAGAAATAAGCGGTAATACATCCTGATATGATACCCAGAGAGAAGAAGATCCCGTATAAGCGGATAGGGAAATTACCGATAAAAAATAAATATTGATGCATAATTGGCCTCACTCAATTATAATGATAACAATATTATTTTATTATACTAAAAAATGAAAACAGGTGGGGGTTTTTATGTTTAAGATTTTATTTGTAGGATTGTTGTTTCTTATATTTACACAAAATATTTACGCCTTTACGAAGGTGAATGTGAAATATAAAGAAGTGAGTGAGACTGCTTATGAAGAAGGTGAACAGATATTTACGAGACCGTATTTCCTGGAAAAAGGAAATCAATGGAAGATTATAGAAAACGGGAAGAAAATCTATGCAAAAGTTAATCTGGGAATACATGAAGATCCGGTTGATGTAGAATTGCCATTGACGGAAATTAGAGGGGAGCCCTATATTAATTTTACGTTTTTTTCTAAACAGGCAGGTTTTGAATATATTTTTGATAGAAAGAAAATGGAAATATGTGCAAAGGAATATAAAGCGGAAGAAAAATCACAGAAAAATAAAAGGATCATTCTTATTTGGGATCCGGACTTGATATTTGATACGAGTAAAAATTATTTCACGGAACATGTGGGAGAAAGAGTTTTAGCGCCCACATGGGGTGGCTATAAGGATATGAAAGAAATACCGCTATCGCTTTCATATCTGCAGGAAGCCAAACGTGCAGGAATGAAGATTACACCGCTTTTACATAATGACTTCGACTTACAGGAAACAAAGAAACTTCTTCATGATTCGGGAGCAGTTCAAAATCTGGCAAGACAAATTACTGCGACAGCACTGGTTTATGATTTCGATGGATGGAATTTGGATTTTGAAAATATGGATGAGGCGGATAAGTTTTTATATACGAAATTTATTAAAACAGTATCTGAAAAACTCCATATGCATGGAAAGGAAATTTCTGTTGATATTACGGTGAACAGTAATAGTCCGAACTGGAGTCTCTGTTATGATCGTAAAGGAATGGCAGCCTATGTAGATTATGAAGTGATTATGGGATATGACCAGACGCCGGGAGGAAGTCGATATTCCGGGCCAGTATCGTCCTACTCATGGCTCAAACATCATATTGCTATGCTTTTAAAACAGGTGCCTAATAATAAACTGGTGCTGGGGTTACCTTTTTATACGCGCATTTGGACGGGAAAAGAAGGGCAGGCGGCTTCTTCCGTCCTTATGATGAAGCAAATCAAAAGTTTGTTGGGGCAGAATAATATCGGATTGTTTTGGAACCCTGAAGATCGCCAGTATGTAGGGATATGGGAAGAAAATGGACAGACGAGAAAAGTTTGGTTTGAAGAAAGACGCTCTTTGCAAGAAAAGGTTTCCTTGGCACATGATTATAAACTGGCAGGACTGGCATTTTGGCGATATGGTTTTGAAACAGAAGATATATACGATCAGATAGAAGGTGCATTTCTGAATAAAAAGGATGAATCGGTCAGGTATAAGAACAGAAGTGAGGATATGCTTATCAAATTCAGGGAGAGGCTGAAAAGGGCGCAGTGAATACTTGCTCATTTAGCGGGAATCATCCGTGAAGTAATGGGCAGTTTATTTGACGTTAATATGCTAAAAATATATAATATTGGATAACGGTTTTCGAAGAAATTTCTTTGATAAAATGCTTATGGAAGGTGACGGTATGCAGGGGAAATATATTCCGCAGCAAATTGAAAAAAAGTGGCAGCAGATTTGGGAAGAGACGAAAGCATTTGAGACTCATTTTGATCCGAATAAAAAGAAATACTATGTTCTTGAGATGTTCCCGTATCCTTCGGGCAATCTTCATATGGGGCATGTGAGGAATTACTCTATTGGTGACGTGGTAGCCCGCTTTAAATCCATGCAGGGGTTTAATGTTATTCATCCGATGGGATATGATGCCTTCGGCATGCCGGCGGAAAATGCCGCTATCCAGCATGGAATTGCTCCGGCTGAATGGACATATGCAAATATTGAGAATATGACGCGTCAGCAGAAAGAGCTCGGGCTTTCTTATGATTGGGAAAGAGAAGTCCTGACTTGCCGTGAAGATTATTATAAACATACGCAGAATCTTTTTGAGATTTTTTATAAGAGGGGGCTTGCGTATAAAAAGGAAGCAAAAGTAAACTGGTGTGACCATTGTCATACGGTTCTTGCAAATGAACAGGTGGAAGAAGGGAAGTGCTGGCGCTGTAAGAATCCGGTTGTTAAAACAAATTTGTCTCAATGGTTCCTGAAAATTACAGATTATGCAGATCGTCTGCTTGCTGATTTGGATCATATGCCCGGTTGGCCGGAACGCGTAAAGATCATGCAGCGCAACTGGATTGGCCGTTCTATCGGGACACAGTTCTTTTTTCATGTGGATGGCATGGAAGATACAATTTTTGTTTACACTACTCGTGTAGATACAGTATATGGTGTTACCTACATAGTGTTAGCACCTGAACATCCTCTGGTAGAAAAGTTAATTTCCAATAATCCTGAAAAAGAAAAGATTCAGGCATTTATTCAGGAAATCAAAAATCAGAACGACATCGACCGCACGTCTGAAGATACACCTAAATTGGGAATGCCCACAGGCAGCTATGCTGTGCATCCGCTTACAGGCGAACGTGTGCCGATTTGGATTGCCAACTATGTTCTTTATGAATATGGTACAGGTGCAGTTATGGCAGTTCCCCAAGGTGATCAGCGTGATTGGGATTTTGCGAAAAAGTATAATCTTCCCGTAAAAATCGTTATCCAAAATAAAGCTCATGACCTAAAACTTGATAAAATGGATCAGGCCTACTGTGAAGATGGGGAGCTGGTCAATTCATCAGAGTTTGATGGCCAGCTTTCCGCGGAAGCAAGAATCAATATTACGAAAAAATTAGAGAAAATGGGAATTGGTGAAGAAAAGGTCAATTATCGCTTGAGAGATTGGCTTATTTCTCGTCAACGCTATTGGGGATGTCCGATCCCGATTATTAATTGCCCGCATTGCGGCAGCGTACTTGTGCCGGAAGAAGAACTGCCGGTTGTATTACCTGAAGATGTCAATTTTGTTGCCGGTGCTACATCGCCTCTTGAAACAAGTGAAAGTTTTCTTCATTGCAAATGTCCGAAGTGCGGAGCGGATGCCGTTCGTGAAACGGATACAATGGATACTTTTATTGATTCATCATGGTATTTCCTGCGGTATTGCGATCCGCATAATGAACAGGAACCGTTTAGTAAGGGTAAAACAGACTATTGGATGCCGGTGGATCAGTATATCGGCGGTATTGAACATGCGATTCTTCATTTACTATATTCCCGTTTCTTCATGAAAGTATTGCAAGACGAGGGGATGGTTGATTATCCGGAACCGTTTACCAATCTGCTGTGCCAAGGGATGGTGCTCAAGGATGGCGGGAAGATGAGTAAATCCGTTGGTAATGTGGTGAGTCCGGAAGAAATCGTTGGAAAATATGGAGCGGACACGGCCCGGCTCTTTATTCTTTTTGCCGCGCCGCCGGAAAAAGATTTGGAATGGAGTGATCAGGGCGTAGAAGGCTCTTATCGATTCCTAAAACGTGTTTGGACGATTGTTGGCAAGTATCAGGAATTGGGAAAAGAATTAAAAGGAATGTTATCACCTGATGAGGTGGCTCTGCGTCGCCGGCTGCATCAGTCTATTGCTAAAGTTACAGAGGATTTAGATGGGAAATTTGCCTTCAACACGGCTATTAGTGCGATTATGGAACTCGTAAACGAGATGTACAGGTTTGGAGAAAAGCACAGTACGATTGAAGACAGTTTTGCAAAGGAACTGCTTCGTGATTTGTTAATTCTGCTTGCGCCTTTTGTTCCACATATTACGGAAGAACTTTGGCAGGGTATCGGAGCGGAGGAAGTCAGTGTACATGCTGCAGCATGGCCAAAGGTTGATGAGGCTGCGCTTGCCGTAGATTCATTGGAAATGGCAGTGCAAATTAACGGCAAGGTTCGCACAACAATAAAAGTACCTGTTGACATGGATAAGGATAGTATCGAAAAACTTGTGAGAGCATTGCCGGAAGTACAGAAATTTACGGAGGGTAAGATAATTATCAAATGTATTGTGATTCCCGGAAAAATTATAAATATTGTCGCTAAGTAATCAGCGGTACAAAAAAGTGATGCCTCAAGTTAAAAACTCAGTTTGTGCAATTCCGCAGGGGGAAAGCATTGAACTGAGTTTTAATCATTTTAGATATTTACTTGATTACCTATTTTACCGGGTTACGGAGTTTACCAATGGGGTCAATCGTAATTTCCACAACATCTCCGGGACAAAGGAATTTTGGCGGGATAAAACCCATTCCGACACCTTCCGGTGTTCCAGTGGCGATGATATCACCTGGAAGCAATGTCATGCCGGAAGAAAGAGTAGAAATCAGTTTGGCAACAGAAAAGATTAAATCCGTAGTATTGCCTTCCTGGCGAAGTTGGCCGTTTATTTTTGTGTAGATTGTGAACGGAAACGGCCAGCCGCCAATGAGGACAGTGGGGCCTATGGGGCAGAAAGTATCCAGGCTTTTTCCTCGGAACCACTGGGCGTGGGATTTTTGTAAATCTCTGGCGGTTATATCGTTGATGATGGTATAGCCATATACATATTTCAGAGCATCTTTTTCGAGGACATCAATGCACTTTCTGCCAATGATTACACCCAGTTCACCTTCATAATCAACCTGGGATGTCACATCCCGATGAAGATCAATTTCTTCATTGGTACCGATGACAGAAGTGGTTGCTTTTGTAAAAAAAATAGGGTGCAGTGGATTTTTCGCATTTGTATTTTTTTCGAATTCCTTGACATGGGACTGGTAGTTCTTTCCTACACAGAAAATATTACGTTTTGGATAGAAAGGAACTGCGATTTCTACCTCTGATAAAGAAACAGGGGGTATAGACTGATCTTCTTTGTTCATTTCCAGTACTTTCGCAAGGTTAAGCAGTCCTTCATCGCCAGTTTCAATAAATTCATCCATCGTTTCGCCTAAGGGAATGAAATAAGTTTCTTCCAACAGTTCAGCGGGAATAATGGACTTGCTGTCTTGTGTAAGGACGCCCCATTGGCGGAGGCCCTTATGATTATATGAAATAAGTCTCTGCATAGATATCCCTTCTTTCTGTTAAATTATGGCTATTATAACATAAAAGTAAGTGAGTTATTCATATTTTATTTCACAAAAATAGTATCTATGGTAGAATGAATTTGTGCCAATTATTGAAATCATTCTTGATTTTAGAAATAAACAGAGGGATAAGTAATGGAAGAAAGACAAGAAGCGGCCAATTTTATCGAAGCAGAGATTAACAAGGATATTGCTAATAATGTATATGAAAATGGACGGGTATTAACGAGATTTCCTCCGGAACCTAATGGGTACCTTCATATTGGACATGTGAAAAGTATTTGCCTTAATTTCGGCCTTGGTGAAAAATATCATGGTGAAACTAATGTACGTTTTGATGATACCAATCCTGCCAAAGAAGAGGTCGAATATGTTAATTCGATTTTAGAAGATATAAAATGGCTCGGATTCAAATGGAAAGAACCCGTACATTATGCATCTGACTATTTTCCGCAACTTTATGAATTTGCCTGCAAATTGATTCGTATGGGATTGGCTTATGTAGATGACCAGACCAGCGAGGAAATTCATGATACCCGCGGTGATTTTTTACATCCCGGTAAAGAAAGCCCATGGCGTAACCGCAGTGTGGAAGAAAATCTGCAGTTATTCCAGGAAATGAAGAATGGAAAATATAAAGATGGTGAAAAGGTTCTTCGTGCCAAGATTGATATGTCGGCACCCAATGTGGTTATGAGAGATCCGGTTATTTATCGGATTCTCCATTCTACACATCATCGTACAGGCAACACATGGTGTATCTATCCGCTCTATGATTTTGCGCATCCTCTTTCTGATGCTATTGAAGGAATTACCCAATCTATCTGTACGTTGGAATTTGAGGAAAGACGCCCTTTATATAATTGGTGTCTCCAGGCATTTGACGGGAAGGAAAAACCGAGGCAGATTGAATTTGCGCGATTGAATGTGACTACAATGATTACGAGTAAGCGTAAACTGCGTAAGATGGTAGAATCGGGTGTTGTCTCCGGATGGGATGATCCCCGTATGCCAACTATTAGCGGCATCAGAAGAAGAGGATATACGCCGGAATCTTTACGACGCTTCTGTGAATTGATTGGTGTGGCTAAGGCAGATAATGTAGTAGATATTTCTTTTTTAGAATACTGTATTCGTGAAGACCTTAAGACTAAGGCGCCTCGAATTATGACTGTTATTGATCCTGTTAAAGTTGTTCTTACGAACTATCCTGAAGATAAAATGGAATATGTAACGATTGAAAATAATCCGGAACAGGAAACTATGGGAACACGGCAGGTTCCTTTTGGCAGAACTATTTATATTGAACGGGAAGATTTTATGGAAACGCCGGTGAAGAAATTTTTCCGTATGACACCGGGAAAGGAGGTTCGGCTTAAAGGGGCATACATTGTGCACTGTGATGAACTTATTAAGGATGAAAAGGGTAAACTCAAAGAAATTCATTGCACGGTTGATTTTGATACACGCAGTGGAACACCCGGTGCAGATCGTAAAGTGAAGGGGACGCTTCATTGGGTATATGCTGATACAGCAGTTGATGTGGCAGTGCGTCTGTACGATTATCTGATTTCCCCGGATGATGTAGATGATGGCCGCGATTTCATGGAAAAGGTGAATACGGATTCACTTGTAGTAATGAATGGTAAGGCTGAACCGGTAATTAAGGAATATGATGTGGGAAGCCGTTTTCAGTTTTTACGCAAGGGATATTTTATTATTGATAAAGACAGTACAAAAAAACAGATTGTGTGCAATCGGATTGTCGGGCTTCGAGATACTTGGGCTAAGTTGCAGAAAATAATGGGGAAGGGAAACGGATAAGGAAAAATATGAGATATAGATTATGGCTTAGTATATTATCTGTGATATTTACGGTATCATTGACAGCTAATGTTTCAGCAGAAAAATGGGAATTACCTGATGTTGGAAAGATGGAAGTGCCTCCGCATGTTCATTTTGAGGAAGGCGAGCAGTCTGCTTTACCTTTTTTGCAGGATAAAGGGATAAAGCTGTATTTTACACGGAAGGGAGCAGCAAGTGGAAGATATTATACGATGACTTATTCTAATCCTCCTGATTTTTCCTATGGCTGGGCAACCAGTCAAAAGCTGGGAGTTCCCTTTTTATTGGAAATAGGGGAGATCACACATAAAACAGATCCTATAGAAAAGCAGATGGATGTCATTGCGGGGTATTTGAATAAGCGTATTATGGAAAGTGGTGCCGTTTATACAGGGGAAACACCTTTGATACGGATAAATGATAAGAAGAATCCTCGCTGGGAAGGATCGTTTGAGATTAGAATAAAAGAAAAAGATATCGTTTATCATGAAGCATATCAAGTTGTACTACAAAATGACGGTTATTTCATTTCCTTAGGAATTATCAATTCTGACGCGGAGCAATTTGAATTGACCAGTTCTTTACGGGAGATGATGGGGAAAAGGAAAATTGTCAAGCAGAAGAAATTGCTTGATTTAAAAAAGTAGATTATGGAATAAAAATTTGTAATAAAAGTGGCAAATTGACAAGGCATGTTTTGATAAGTAATATAAAGAGGTAGTAATTCATTATATAAGAATTTGACAGGAGGAGTTTTACATGGCAAAGGTAGCAATCGTATATTGGTCCGGCTCCGGAAATACAGAAGCTATGGCACAAGCAATTGAAAATGCAGCAAAGGATGCGGGTGCAGAAACCACATTGAGCTTTGTAAGTGATACTACTGCATCTGATGTGGCAGCTTTTGATCATATTATTCTTGGCTGCCCGGCGATGGGGAATGAAGAGTTGGAAGAATATGAATTTGAACCATTTTTTGCTGAACTGTTGCCACAGCTCAAAGGTAAAATAGTTGGTATTTTTGGTTCTTATGCGTGGAATCAGGGCGATTGGATTGTGACGTGGAAGCAGCGTTTGAATGATGCAGGTGTTGAACTTATATCCGAACCGGTTAAGGCTTACAGCTATCCTGATGATGAAGCACTGGCTGCTTGTGCCGCTTTAGGGAAAGCGGTGGCGAATGCATAATTAAATCGTATTGAAGAGGCGTCTTAAGAGAGGCGCTTCTTTTTTACATAGGGGGACTTATGGGAAGTAAAGTTGCAATTATTTATTTTTCAGCAACAGGGAATACAGAAGCGATGGCAGAGGCCGTGGCCGTGGGAGCTCGTAATACGGGAGCTGAAGTTTTACTTGCTCCTGTTTCAGATGTAGATCCTATTGAAATCGGTAATACCTGTCATCACATTATCTTAGGGTGTTCAGCTTGGGGAGTCGAAGTGATTGAGGAGATGGAAATGAAGCCATTTTGTGAGAAGTTGAAACCTTATTTAAAAGGGAAAGAAATGGGGGTTTTCGGCTCTTGTGGCTGGAGCCGCGGCGCATGGCTGAATTCCTGGTATAATGAGCTTCATTTCGCAGGGGCGCATTTTGCTGCCAAACCGGTTTTAGCTTATGGATATCCTGATGAAGAGGCCCAGAAGAATTGTGAAGCTCTTGGGGCAGCGGTTGCTAAAGCATAATGACTGTATTGTATAAAAGATGATAATTACTAAAGGTGGGATTTGAATGGAATGGAATAATAAAATTTCTGAAAATGTACAGGCAGTTCCTTTTTCTGGAATTCGTAAATTTTTTGATCTGGCAAGCACAATGAAAGATGTTATTTCTTTAGGTGTGGGAGAACCAGATTATGCGGCACCTGATAGAGTTATTGACGCATGCATTGAAAGTCTGAAAAACAAAGAAACTTCTTATACCTCAAATTGGGGTCTTTTGGAACTTCGCGAGGAAATCAGCGGCCTTTTTAAAAAGCGTTATGGATTGGAATATGATCCAATGAATGAAATTATGATTACCGTTGGTGTATCGGAAGCTATTACTGTTGTCATGCAGACGATCCTGAATCAGGGAGATCAGGTTTTAATGCCTGACCCTGCCTATCTCGCGTATCCTGCATGCGTAAGATTGGTTGGAGGGACACCTGTTCTTGTACCGACATTTTCTGATGATGAATTCAAATTAAGAGTGGATAAGTTGGAGGAAAAACTGACGACCAAGACGAAAGCGTTACTGATCGGTTATCCAAACAATCCAACGGGGACGGTAATGGATCAGGCAGCTCTTGAAGAAATTGCGGCATTTGCCCAGAGGCATGACTTGATCGTAATTTCAGATGAAATTTATTGTGACCTGACTTATGAGGGGAAACATACCTGTTTTGCTTCCATCCCCGGTATGAAGGAACGCACTCTTGTCATGAATGGGTTTTCAAAATCTTATGCGATGACAGGATTACGTATTGGCTATATTTGCGGACCGAAAGAAGTCATGCAGTCTTTGTACAAGGTTCACCAGTATGAGATTTTATGTGCTGCATCTACCAGTCAGTATGGAGCAATCGCTGCGCTGAGGAAATGTGATGAAGATGTAAAAGTGATGTTCGATGAATATAAGATTCGCAGAAAGATAGTGTATGATGCTCTCGCGAAAATGGGGCTTAAAGTATTTAAGCCGAAAGGGGCCTTCTATATTTTTCCGGATATCAGCTGTACTGGAATGAACGATGAAGAGTTTTGTGATAGGCTGCTGATGGAAGAAAAAGTGGGAGTGGTTCCTGGTACTTGTTTTGGGCTGCAGGGGAAAAATCATATTCGTATTTCCTATGCGGCAAGTCGAGAAAATTTGACAGAGGCGATGAAACGCATGGCACATTTTGTGACAAAATATAAAAAATAAAGTGTTGGTAAAAGAGGGAGGACGTGATTGTGCCTCCCTTTTTATTTTGTTTCTTGACAGAATAGTGATGCGAACTTCATAATAAAAAATATGTAAAATTATTGGACAGGAGAGATCTGATGAAGTATGAATCTTTGCAGAAAATGACTGTGATAACAGGGCTGCTCGTATTTTCCTTGGGAATATGTTCTTATGCGGAAGATAAGGTATCCATGATGAAAGAAGCCTCTCTGCTGAAAGAAAAAGCTTCCGAAGTAAAATCGGGAAACGTATCAGATGATAAGGAACGAGTATCTTTAATGGCGGTGGATGGGCATCCGTTAGATGATGATGACTTTATACTCAGTAATGTTAAAATGGGAGATGAACCGGAGCGTATATTTCGTCTTAATGGAGTTCCTGACATGGTTTCCCATGGAACTATTAGTGATGAATATCATTGGAAGAATGCAGGGCTTACTGTAGTAGTGAATAGGAAATTACCTTATGCTTATGTGCAACGAAAAGATGTACAGCTGAAAAAAGGGAAGGGATTTTCCGGGGTCTCGCGTCTTTATATAGATGGCAAAGCAGCGATCACCAAAAGAGGTATCACGGTGGGGTCCTTGAGGGAAAATGTTTTGCGGGCATATGGTGCACCTGAAGAGGTCTTATGGGATGGTACAGACAAATCATTTTATTTTATTTACAAAGCAGGGCAAAAAAAGATTAAGTTCATCATAAAGGGAAATAAGGTAAAGGCATTTCAGTTTTCTGTTGAGGATTCGGGAAGAGCTGCCGGGAGTTTCCAGTCATTGACGCAAAAGATGAGGAAAGACGGACTACTTCCGGATAAAGACTTTGGGATCGCCGGGTTTAAACTGGATACGAAATTTAGGGCTCATTCGTGGGATACATGGCAAAGGAAAATGTCTAATCCCAAAGAAGATGTGTGGTATTTTTCCGGATATGCTGTTCGCGCTACGGCGAGATCGGGAATAGTACAGGGGTTGTTCCTGACGGATTCTGATATGGTGACCACTCGAGGCATAACCTTGGGAGATGATTTAGAAACGGCAGAGTTAATTTATGGGGCGCCGTATAAGGTAGAAATGGATACCTCGTCAGGGCATCTGAGGACTTCCTACATATATTTTTCGAAGGATAAAAGAAATATATTGATCTTATTTCTTACAAAACAAAAGATAGATGGAATCGTTTCTGCAAAGAATCCACAGTTTAGTGAAAAGAAATAGATTGCAAGTAGATTTTGTATGGTTATTGTGAAGAGGTTATATAAGTGTACGAGTATTTTTGTGCGTTAATTATTGGGATTGTTGAAGGTTTAACAGAGTATATTCCTGTGTCGAGTACGGGACATATGATCATCGTTGGGAATATGATTAACTTCACAGGTGAGCTGGCCAATGTTTTCGATGTATTTATCCAGCTTGGCGCCATTTTATCCGTAGTTGTCGTATACCGACAGAAGTTTCTTTATATACTGGATACCCATCATTGGTTTAGAAAAAAAGGTCCATCTTTGATGAATCTGGGAATTGCCATGCTTCCCGCCTGTGTTTTAGGCTATCTGTGCCACGGTATGATTAAACAATATCTGTTTGGTCCCAAAACCGTTATCATCGGTCTTGTTATTGGAGGCCTTTTCATGATTTTTGCGGAAAAGAAGAGAAAATACTTTTTGGTTGAAAATATAGATCAGATTACTTCACAACAGGCATTTAAAATAGGACTTTTTCAATGTCTTTCTCTGTGGCCGGGGTTTTCCAGAAGCGGAAGCACTATTGCCGGAAGTCTTTTAGTTGGCGTATCAAGAAAAGCGGCTGCCGATTTTTCCTTTATTATGGCAGTTCCGTTGATGTGCATTGCATGCCTGTATGATTTGATAAAGGTGGCAAAATATTTATCTATGGGTGACTTTGGCATTCTATCAGTGGGATTTATTACGTCTTTTGTTGTTGCATACGTTTCTATTCTTTGGTTTTTGAAGTTTTTGGCTACATCGACTTTGACAGGTTTTGCTTTCTATCGTTTTATTGTAGCGTTTGTTGCGCTAATTTACTTTTGGTGAAACTTGCCCGCTTGCTTTGAACATGTTATCATTAATCCCATAGCGGTAAGATTTTAGTTTGGAGAAAGTTCATGAGAGCATTTATTCGTATTCAGCATTCTGGAGACTTCTATGATCAGAATTGCTATTCTGTTTATCATGGATGCTCTAAATTGGATATTCCCATTGTTAGGTATAAAGCAATATATTCAGTGACGGATAATGCACCGACAGATTTGGTCGTTGGTGCTTTTTCGGATGTGAAGGTTGCGTTAGAGCGGTTAGGTGTAATTTTACTGCCGATTGATTATCCGGATGAATTATTACCTTTTACAGGAAGAAAAATTTGGAAATCGACACTATTTACGATTACCAGTCATCCCGATTATTGGCATGTGTTTGTAAAGCCGGTAGAAGATGTAAAACGTTTTCGCGGAACGATTTTAGATAAATCGGAAGATTTGATTAAATTAGGCGGCGGACTTGAAGATATTGAAGTATGGTGCAGTGAAAAGGTAAATTTCCTTGCTGAATGGCGCATTTGGATTTTAGATGGGAAAATTATAGGTATAAATCCGTATAGAGGCAGATGGGATTTATATCCTGATCCTAAAGTGCTTCAACAAGCTGTCAATGCTTATCATTCCGCGCCTCGTGCATATGCTCTTGATTTTGGGATTACGGATAAAAGAGAAACTCTTTTAGTAGAAGTAAGTGATGCATATGCTTTGAGCAGTTTTGGCCTCGATTCCGTTTTATATACTAAAATATTAATAACTCGTTGGCAGGAACTGACATCTACAATTAAAATTTCTGTTGAATAAAGGATGCTTGATTTTACGGAAAGGAGAAACGCTGACAAATATTTCCTTGTCAGTTTTTTTGTCTACTTTCTGCTTTTTATAGATAAGGAGGAACTGTGAGAAAATTTAATAATGAGTTCCTTCAGCGGGTAAAAGACAGCACAAATCTTATTGATGTAATACGTGCTTACGGAATTGATGTAAAAAAGAAGGGAAGTAGATATTGGGCATGCTGCCCCTTCCACCATGAGAAAACGCCCTCCTTTTCTATTTCACCTGAAGATGGATTTTATTATTGTTTCGGTTGCCATGAATCAGGTGATTCCATTAAATTCATAGAGAAAATGGATCAAATTACATTTCCTGATGCTGTAGAACGTTTAGCCGAAATGGGGCATGTGGAATTGCCGCCGGATGAAATATCCGAAGAAGATAAAAGAGAAGCAGCACTGGTTCATAAGTTGTATGAAGTAACTAAACTTGCGGGAAATTATTTTCATAACTGCCTGTTGCGGACAAATATAGGAAAAGACGGGCTGGCTTATTTTAAAAAGAGACATTTAGATGATAAAACCATCGAAACATTTAAGCTGGGTTTTGCTCCACCCGAATGGGAACGGCTTTATTGCGATTTTACCAAAAGGAAACATATAAGTCCGGATATTTTACTTCAAGCGGGGCTGGTGGGCCATAAGAACGGAAAATATTATGATACTTTTCGCAATAGATGCATGTTTCCTATTATGGACTTAAAAGGAAGGATTGTTGCATTCGGCGGCAGAATTATGCACAGTGAAGAAAGTGCTGCCAAATATTTAAATTCTCCGGAGACGGTTATATTTAATAAACGCAGGTTGTTATTTCCCATCTATCAGGCACTTCCTGAAATTCGGCGGAAGCGTCAGGCAATTATGGTGGAAGGTTATATGGATGCCATTTCTTTACATGCTCATGGAATTAAAAATGTGGTTGCATCATTGGGAACAGCCTTTACTGTTGAGCAGGCAAGGCTCTTAAAAAAGTATGCTGATGAAGTTATTTTCAGCTATGACATGGATGCTGCCGGACAGAATGCGACACGTCGAGCGCTTGAGATAGCCGGTTCAGTAGGGCTAAAATTAAGAGTAGCACTGCTTGGGGAAGGAAAGGATCCTGATGAATTTGTAAATCTTCATGGCGGAGATGAATACCTAGAAGTTATTGATCAGGCAGTACCTGCTCTTGACTACTTATTTCAGGCTTTGCGGACTCAATATGATGGTGCCACTTTAGAAGGGCAGCAAAAAATTTTAAATGAAATGTTTGCAGTTCTTACAGTACAGGATAATACATATCAATTCAATTCGTTTATCAGGAAGATGGCACGTACGCTTCATATGGATGAAGGCCTTATACGCAGTGAGGCAATTCGGTATACGAAGAAAAATAATTCCCATGTATATATATCACCCAATGTATATGGCGAGGAAAGAACTGGTACCGTCAGCTCCAATGATGGGCGTCAGCGAAGGCTGGAACAGGAACTGTTGAAGTACTGTTTGGTTTCACATATATTGCCGGAAGGCTTTGATAGTTTGGAGAAGTATTCCTTTGCCGATGAATTTCTTGGAAGATTATATGACGTATTGAAGCAGGCCGGCAAAGGAAATATTACTGTAGAGTATGCAGAGGCACGGTTGGAACGATCTGATCTGGAACAGTTGGCGCAGCTGATGATGACAGATTATTATGGTGTGGCAGAACCATATGAAGAGTATATCCGCCCTATGCGTAAAATTTATCTGCAGAACGAGTATAAATTTCATACACAGCGGGCGGCGGAATTAATGGAGAGTGATCCGCAAAAGGCAAAAGAAGAGCAGTTAACCTGTATTCGATTAAGTGAGGAAATTCGATTGATCGGCGGGTGAAAATGCAGTATGAAATTTATGATAAAGGGGGGGCTTATGAAGAAGAAAAGGCAAAATTTAGAGCTTTGGATGGGAGAACTGAGAGATAAGGTAAGGAAAGATGGGACAATTTCAAATAAAGATATCATGCTTTTCTTTACCGAAAAGAATCTGGGACAGGATGATCTTTCAGCGGTATATGAGCTGCTTCATGAAAGCAATATCGACATCAATTTCGATGAAGATGCATCCGATGAGGACCTGGAAATTTTAGAAGATGAAGAAACAGATGATGAAAAGGATATTGTCGAAATTTCTGATGTCATGGATACTTCTGATTCTATAAATATAGATGATCCGGTAAAGATGTATTTGAAAGAGATTGGAGCTATTAAGCTCCTTACAGGATCACAGGAAATAGAGCTTGCCAAGTTGGTGGAAAAAGGAAGCTTTGATGATGCAACTGGTCGGGATAAGCTGGCTGCTGATGAGGCGAAAAAAGCGCTTTCTGATGCGAATTTAAGACTTGTTGTTTCTATTGCAAAAAAATATCTTGGCAGAGGACTGCAGTTCTTAGATTTAATTCAGGAGGGGAATTTGGGGCTCCTCAAAGCTGTAGATAAATTTGATTACACCAAAGGTTTTAAATTCAGTACATATGCAACATGGTGGATAAGGCAGGCAATTACGCGGGCTATTGCGGATCAGGCGCGTACGATCCGCGTACCTGTCCATATGGTGGAGACTATCAATAAGTTAAATCGTATTTCTCGTCAGCTGCTTCAGGAGAAAGGCCGGGAGGCTACCAACGAAGAGTTGGCAAAAGCCATGGGAGTAAGTGTTGCGAAAATTCGGGAAGTAAAAAAAATTGCCCAGGATCCCATTTCGCTGGAAACACCAATTGGAGAAAAAGAGGACTCCCATTTAGGCGACTTTATTGAAGATCATGAGGCAATTGCTCCCGATGATGCGGCGGGTTCCATTTTACTTCGGGAACAGATTGATGAACTGCTGCGAGAATTGACAGATCGTGAACGACAGGTACTTGAACTCCGATTTGGATTAAAAGATGGAAGGCCACGAACTTTGGAAGAAGTGGGAAAATATTTTGATGTAACCCGGGAGCGTATCAGGCAAATTGAAGGGAAAGCATTAACAAAACTGAAGAAGTCTGCCAAATCATTGGCCAATGTATAGAAGTATTGACGGTATTCCTATTTGCTGATAAAATATCATGTATTGGTGAAGGGGGCCTATAGCTCAGTTGGTCAGAGCCGGCGGCTCATAACCGCCTGGTCCCAGGTTCGAGTCCTGGTGGGCCCACCAATAGATATTTAAGGTTGAGCTCAATGCTTGGCCTTTTTTGTTACAGAAAAGGAATTGGAATGAAACTTACACCTCGTCTGCGGGCTGTAGCGGGATTGGTTCCATGTGGTTCGTGTATAGCTGATATAGGGACAGATCATGCGTATGTACCTATTTCTTTGATTCATAACGGAAGAATTAAATATGCTATAGCGGGAGATATACATGCAGGTCCTGCGCAGCGGGCTCGGGAACATATAAAGAGGGAAGGTCTTTCAACGAAGATTAAGGTGCGCGAAGGTGCCGGATTATCTATTTTGGAAGAGGATGAAGTAGATGGTGCGGTGATCGCAGGGATGGGCGGATTTATGATTCGTGATATTTTAAAGCAGGAATCTGTTATTGCTGAAAGTATTAAGTGGTTTATCCTGCAGCCACAAAACCATACATCCGATTTATATATTTGGCTGCAGCAAAATGGATATAAAATTGAACAGGAAGTTCTTGCTGAAGAAGGAACGCAGCTTTATGAGATCCTTTATGTGACACATGGATATATGGCGCCTTTCTCTGAGATAGAAGCTGAAATAGGAGTTACTGAGAGCCGATATAAAGATAAGCTTTTTGTTAAACATTTGAAAAAACTTAGCAATCAAAGAAAAATGATATTGAATGGCATTGATATTGAGAGTGCAAATGCCGTAAATACGGCAAAGTACCAAAAGGCATTAACGGATGAGGCTATTCTGGAGGAGATATTATGGAGATTTATGTAAAAGATATTATGCAATTGATGGAAGATTGGGCACCCTCCTCATTGGCGGAATCATGGGATCATCCCGGTCTTCAGGTGGGAAATCCGAATCAGCCTGTACATAAAATTCTGGTAGCTTTGGATATGACCGAACTGAATATATCCTATGCAATTGATCATGGAGTGGATATGGTCATATCGCATCACCCATTTTTATTTAAACCTATTCATGACATAGACCTTTCCACTTGTAAAGGACGAATGATTGAAAACTTGATCAGACATCGGATCACTTCTTTTGCAGCACATACCAATTTAGATTCAGCAGTACAAGGCGTAAATGATGCATTGGCTGAAAAATTGGGATTACAGGAATGCAAGGGATTTGTTCCGGTAATGACGTATTCATCTTATAAGTTCACTTTATACATAACTGCTGCGCATGCTAAATTATTGAAGAAGAAATTAGATAGTTTAAGAGGGAAAGATATTGAGAGCTACTATGTTGTTGATGATGCAGATGATTTTACGGAAAATATACGGGTTGAATTCCGCGTGCCTGGTCAGTTGGTAAAACGGGTGGAAGATATGATTTCATCTTTAGATAAATCAGCTAAATATGATGTATATAAGCTTGTAAATCATGGTTATAAGGAAACCATGGGGCGTATCGGAAAGCTCCCCTTCCCTATGTCGGTAGAGAAAGCTCTATCTTATATAAAGAATAAATTGGAGGTTCCTGTATTGCGGTATGCTGGTAATAAGGATTGTTTGGTAGAAAAAATAGCTATCCTTGGCGGGGCAGGTGCCGAGTTTGCGGGGGTAGCAAAATCAATAGGGGCAGATCTGTATTTGACGGGAGATTTAAAATACCATGAGGCACAAGATGCGGCGATGAATGGATTAGTTATCGCTGATGGCGGGCATTTTTATACGGAACGTGTGATTATTCCGTACTTGGCAAAACGTTTGCGTGATGAATTTAAAACCCGTGGTTGGAATGTTGGAGTTTTAGAAGATGTTAGGGCAAAAGATATATTTCATTGTGTATAAAAGTTGAAATAAGATATACAGGATGGTATACTGTTACTCGCGAGCAGGAAAGATGATTGCGGGCCGAAAGGCGTGAGGAAAGTCCGAGCTTCGCAGGGCGAGATGCCGGATAACATCCGGCGGGGGCGACCCTAGGGAAAGTGCCATAGAAAAGAAAACCGCCGTGAATAACGGTAAGGGTGGAAAGGTGCGGTAAGAGCGCACCAGCAGGCGGGAGACCGTTTGGCTTGGTAAACCCCATCTGAAGCAAGACCGAATAGGGAAGGAATGACGTTGCCCGCTGACCTTCCGGGTTGAGTCGCTTGACCGATAAAGTAATTTACTCGGCTAGACAGATAATCATCACCATGAAAATGGTACAGAACTCGGCTTATTGATTGCTCGCAAAAAAATAAAGGATCGCTTTTAGCGGTCCTTTTGTATTACAAAAAAATATGACAATTTGACAATGTACTTTGAGGGTAATAAATTGTGTTATTCGTAATGAGATTTGTATTCAATCAATTATTTTTCATTGGAAAGAGATACTACTTTATTAAAGTTATCCAAAATTGTTTGTGATGGTTTTTCATCCATAAGGCTGATTAAAATGATAGAGATTGTAGAAAAAAGAAATCCTGGGATTAATTCATAAAGACCAAACCAGTTAAACTGTTTCCAAATGAGGACGGTGATGCCGCCAACAATGATGCCGGCATAAGTTCCTTTTAAAGTCATACGTCTCCAGTAAAGTGAAAGGAGAACGACTGGTCCGAAGCAGGCGCCAAATCCTGCCCATGCATAAGATACTATGGAGAAAATATAACTGTTCGGGTCGGACGCAAGATAGATTGAACATAGGGAGATTAACAAAACCGTAACACGGCTTATAATAATAAGCTCTTTCTCAGAAGCATTTTTATGGAAGAAGGGCTGATATAAGTCTCTTGCTACAGCAGAAGCCGTTACGAGAAGCTGAGAAGAGGCGGTACTCATAATTGCTGCCAGTACGGCCGACCATATAAGTCCCGTGATGAACGGAGGGGAAAGTGTTTCCGCCATAATGATGAATACACGTTCAGCATTGGCATTTTCGAGAGGCATAGGCAGGTAGGCTTTTCCTACGATACCAATAGCAACAGCGAAAGTCAGGGACAAAAGAACCCAGGACACCGCGATTTGCGTAGACTTTTTTAATTCTTTCGGATTGCTGATTGCCATAAAGCGGACTAGGATATGGGGCTGCCCAAAATAACCGAGTCCCCAGCCCAATGAGGAAAGAATCATGATAATAAGCGACATTCCTCCCAGTGATTCAGGGAAAAAGGAGAAAAAGTCTTTCCCTTCTCCCGCGAGAGAAGCCATTGTCGGTGCTGGCCCGCCTAATGCGATCGTTGCGGCAACAGGGATATATATGACGGTGAAGAACATCATCGTTCCCTGAATGAAATCTGTCATGCTGACGGCGGAGAATCCACCTAAAAAGGTATAAAATACAACAACAAATGCTCCGATAAGAAGTGCGGTAAAATAGGGCAGCCCCAAAATTGTATTAAAAAGTTTCCCTGCAGAAACAAATCCGGAAGACGTATAAATAATAAAAAATAATATAATAAAAAGCGCGCAAATAAGGCGAAGTCCGCTTTTGTGATCTTCAAAACGATTGGAAAGGTAGTCGGGAATTGTTAGGCTATTATTGGCTACTTCTGTATAATGGCGGAGCCGTTTAGAAGTCAGTACCCAGTTTGCCCAAGTGCCTACTATTAGTCCAAATCCGGTCCAAAATGCGGAAAGTCCATTCAAATAGGCAAAACCGGGAAGTCCCATAAGCATCCATCCGCTCATGTCAGAGGCTTCAGCACTCATGGATGTCACCCACGGGCCGAGTTTGCGGTCACCTAAAATAAATTGAGATAATTTCTTTTGTCGGCGTGAGTAATAAATGCCAATCCCCATCATGGCGGCTAAATAGAGCATGAATGCCGCCAAAATTCCCATATTGTTCTGCAAATTCATATACAGAAGCCCCCTTCTATTCTGCAGTTATAGTTATATCTATTATATTGTTTATTCATGATACTGGATAAGAAAAATAATGTAAAGTATCAATTACCTTATAACAGGTGAATGATAGAAATCCAATCTGCCGGTTCTGTATGATTTATTTTTCATGCAATAGGATTGGATGTCGGTTGCCCGCAAATCGATGCTAAAAGACTCTAAGGCTTTTTTTTCTTGCAAAGTACGCAGAGCTTTTGCTGCGCCTGTGATTACAGGGAGATTTGATTTGTTGAGGATAAAACTTTTTGTGTTTTTCAAAGCAAGGAGCCTGGCATATTTGGGGAAGGAGGAATGAGAAAAGGGAGAAGGTACCAGTTCTGATGAAAGTAAAAGCGATGCTGCAATTCGTTTAAGACGGCTATAAAGGTAGCGCTTGCTTTTTATTGCCTCAAATATATCCGGAAGAGACGCCTGCTGGATTTCTTTGTACCATTTATTTTCTAACCCTTCAGAAAAGAGCCGGGAGTCTCTCAGTGACTCTTTTTTTGTTAACCGCCCTAATAATAGACATGCGTCTTCGTAACGGGCGTAAGAGAGAATATGCCCTGTGTTCATAAGGGTATGGATTTCAGTTTGTATTTGTTCAGGAAGCAGAGGATAAGACTCGCCTGCTACAAAATGCTTTCTGGCAGTTGTGGCAGAGGCGGGATAATGCGTATTTCTTTCTATGACGATAAATGATAAAGGCAGGTTTTGCTTTAATGCGGCCTGTACATAAAGGAATCCAAGCAAATTATTGGGGCGTGTTAATTCTCGTGAGATTTTAGGATATCGGATTTCCATGGATTTGGTGACAGCAGAGGCGTAAGAAAGTCCCTTTCCTAAAAATTGGTGAAAATATAGATTGAAATCGGGCTGCAGTGACCAGTGCGCAGCGTTATGAAGTGTATCCGAATTTAAGGATTCGGCGCCAAAAGCAATATGGGTACACCCCATATTATGGAGCAGTGAAACCGATGAGGCAGCAAATTTGTCGGCGCTTTGCAATACACAAAGTACAGGAAGTTCGATTACGGCATCCACACCAAACATAAGAGCCCATTTTGCACGTGTCCATTTATCAAAAATAGCAGGTTCTCCACGCTGTACAAAAGAACCGCTCATCGCGGAAATTATAGGAGCGTCCGGAAATAAATTTTTAAGGCTCCGGAGCATATGGGCATGGCCGCTGTGGAAAGGGTTCCATTCAGCAGTAATTCCAATATACATGATGTACCTCCAATGTATTTATTGACTATTTTACCATAAGTATGTGGGATTTCCTGTAATCATGGGAATGGCATATGCTATAATTATTTAATGAAATAATAAATCGGGATAATTTTATTTATAGAAAAGGAATAAATGAATATATATCATTTTGTTCAGAGGAATAGTTTAGGTTTTCTTATATGTTTTGTCCTGCTTTTGTCGGGGTGTAGCGGTAATAATGTGAGAGATAAGTTTGTCTTTGGGAAAAATAGAATTAGTTGCAATAATACAACTATTACAGTATTAACACCTTTTGAACTAATTGCAAATGGAAAACAGGCGGAAATCTCAGACAGAAATGCTGATAAAATAATGGCAGAAGGGCATAATCAACATATACGCATCTTTGTTATGGGGGATAAGAATACAATAAATGAGAGCATATCTGCTGCGGCAGAAAGTGCAGAAACCCTTTTGCGGAACAATAAGCGAGTTACTAATTTGAAGGTAGAAAAAGCCGACGATAAATTTAATAATGAAGACGCTAAAGTTTTGAGATTCTCTTATGTGGAAAAAGCAAGAGAGGAGAAGACTGCACTAACGGTTAATGAATATATTTTTTTACAGGATGAAGTTATTTGGCGTGTAATTTACCAATATCGGACAGAAGATCCGATTGGGAGAGAACTCTCCGCACAGCTGGCAGGGAGAATACAGATTGGGGCAGTATTTTAGGAAATGGGGGGAATGTGATGCGTTTCGGTGGACACGGATTATTTTCTTTGTTACTCTTTTTGGTATGCGGAGCTTTGATTGGTGGGATTATTGGGCAAGTGCTCAGCCAGGTCAGCTTATCCGGAATGATACCGTATTTGACGAAAACATATGAGATTTTTGATTTTAAGGATATTTATTTGAATTTAGCGGTCATAGATGTTCATTTTGGTATCCGGTTTGCGCCCAATTTAATTAGTATTTTCGGGATACTTTTGGCAGCTTGGGTATATAAAAGATTTTAATGAATTTATTGTTATTACCCGGTCTATATTATGTTATTTTGGCCGATCAAAGGAGGGGCTATAAATGATGATTAAAGAAATGCGGAGCGAAGATAAACCGCGCGAAAGATTTGCCAAGGCTCCCGATACGGCTAGCATGGTAGATTTGGTTGCTATCCTGTTGCGAACCGGTCGCCATGGGTGTTCTGTTATGGATATGGCGCAGGAAGTGGTAGAGCAAATTCGGTTGTCCACGGATGTCAATGGATTTGATAATTTGGATTGGCGGGATTTAATCTCTGTGAAGGGTGTTGGACAAGATAAAGCGATTACCGTATGTGCAGCAGTAGAGTTAGGGCGAAGGCTGGCGCAGTTTCATAATAAGAAACAGTTGGAGAATTTTAGTTTCCCCGAAGCAGTGGCATCATATTTTATGGAAAAATTAAGACATGAAGATCAGGAACATTTCATTGTCTGCTTTTTAAATACCAAGAACAGATTGCTTGGATATAAAGAAATTTGTGTGGGAAGTTTGGATGCTGCGCCTGTGGATATAAAGGAGGCTATGAGATGGGCTCTTCGCTTTAAGGCCCACGGTATGATACTCGTACATAATCATCCGTCAGGATATCCGGAACCTTCAGATGCGGATATTAATTTAACGAGACAATTTAGAAGGGCTACTTCGTTTTTTGATATACGGTTATTAGATCATGTTATAATCGGTGATGGAGAATTTGCCAGTTTAAACAAAAATGGACTGGTATAGAAAACATAGTTTAAGAATTGTAATTAAAGGAGTGCATATTATGGCAGATAGGGAAAATGAAAAGAAATATTCCGCGGAGACGAAAGGGTATACGGATAAGATTTATGAAGTAAGGTTCATGCCGGTACTGGAAAGGAGTGAGTATCAAGCTGGACCGGAACGTGAGGGACTCATTAAGTTACAAGGAATTATGGAAGAAAAAGATTTCGAGAAATATATTAATAATGGATTAATCCGTATTACACAAGATGGCGATCGGCTTATGATGATCAGCAAGAGTGAAATGTATCGTTCCATGCTTATGGGGAAGTTTTGGAGTTCCATTTGCGAAGCTTTTGGTGTAGATGATTTTCGTGTGGTAAGCCAGACAAACGGATATTAATGATATTAATAATAAATATTAATAATGAGGGAGGGGTGCTTAGTCCCTTCCTTTTTTCATTTGTTCTTGACTTATATAAAATTTACATTAATCTATAATGATAGAAATTATGATATAAAAGGAAAATATTTGACTAGAATATATGTAAATGCTATTCTTTTTGTAATAAGTTTTATATATACTCTTTTATTAATTTGTGAATAAAGTGTATGGTTGCTAAAATGTGAATTGGGAGGATGTTATGTATTTTTTGCACTTATTTCATGCTGGCGGATTTATGATGTACCCGCTTTTACTTTGTTCGATTATAGTTGTGGCGATTTTTTTTGAAAGATATAGATACTATTCTTCCCATCGTTCTGATACAGAAAGGTTGTCAGTGGTGATGACTGACAGCTTGGACCGGGGAGATATAGAAGGATTAAAAGACGCTTTAAAAGCTGATGGTGGAATTCCGGCCGGGGTTCTTCTATCTGCAGTCAATGTATATGGAACTAAAGCACATCAGGCGACAATTATTGAAGGCGCTGCAGCACATGCGGCAGGTCTTTTGAAAAATTACCTGAATTATCTGGATGTTATTGTGACACTTTCCCCTTTAATGGGATTGCTTGGCACTGTTATCGGAATGATAGGTTCCTTTGATGTCTTGTCCACTGCGGATGGTCAGCCTTTTGCTATTACCGGTGGTGTTGCGGAAGCATTGGTGTGTACGGCAACGGGTTTATTCGTTGCCATTATAGCGTTAATTGCTTATACTTACTTATCCCAGCAAGTTAGCCACTATATTTCTTCTATAGAAAAATTATCTTCTGTTTATCTTGCAATAGCGGAAGGTAAAGAAAAATGAGATTACAACAACTGGATGTAGATAAAAAGCCTAAAATAATGATTATCCCCATGATTGATATCATATTTTTCTTACTTGTTTTCTTTATGATGAGTATGTTAACCATGGTGGTGCAAAAATCAATTAGTTTAAATTTACCGCAAACGGTGACTTCGAAATTGGATATAGAAAAGGCCTTACCGGTAGCGGTTACTTCAGATGGGCAGATTTACGTAGAGCAGGAAAAGATTCCCCGTGAAACGTTCCGCAGAAGAATGGAAATTGAAAAAAATAGAAATCCGAATTTGAGTATTGTTCTTCGGGCGGATACGAAATCAGAACATGGGGATTTCGTATTTGTTCTGGATCAATTGAAATCAGTGGGAATTAGTAAGATTGGTATTGCAACGGAAGCAAAATCACAGAGTAAGGAATAAAGGGGGGCGGCGCTATGTTTACATCTAAATACAGATGGATGGCTGCCTTTGGAACATCTATTGCTTGTCACGTTGTAGTGTTTGTTGTGATTGGGGTGGTTGTGGCACTATTTCCTTCTGCTCCCGTTGATAAAGGACCTATTCAGGTAGATTTGGTTTCATTATCTGGCGGCGGCGGTGGCGGAAGTCCTGATGCAGATAATGGCCCTGCCATAGCGCCACCTTCAGCCGAACCGACAGAAGTTGCACCGCCTCCTCCGGCTCTGGCAGAAGATATGCCGGAAGATGCCATGAATGATATTCATGAAATTGCTGATTCAGTAACAGAATCTAAAGAGGCTGCAACAAAAGACAATATGGGGAAGCAGGTTTCCGGAGAAGGGGAATCTTCAGGAAATCGTGGGTTTGGCAGCGGTACGGGTTCCGGAGGCGGTCATGGATCTGGGCATGGCACCGGAACGGGGTCAGGTACGGGTTCCGGCAGCGGTACAGGTTCCGGTGGTGGAAATGGTTCAGGAGCAGGAACCGGTAATGGTGATGGAAATGATGGCGTCACTATGGGCCCGCAAATATTAAGCGCACCATCTCCTTCTTATCCTGAGTCGGCTCGTGCGTCAAATGTAGAGGGAACGACGGTGGTCGGTCTTATCATCAGCGTTAATGGTAATGTGACAAGTGCCTGGGTTGAATCATCATCAGGAAACAGCATACTTGATCAAACTGCGGTGAATGCCGTTTACGGATGGCAATTTGTTCCTGCAAAGCAAAATGGAGTAGCTGTTGAAGCGCAATCACGAGTCCCAGTATCATTTACACTAAAGTGATTGTTATATATGGTTTTGGTAAGTGTAGGAACTAATCTGTGGAGATTTCATATTTTCACAGATTTTTTTTAAAATAGATGATAGAATAGGAATCGTATAGTATATTCTAAAATTTTTATGAGGAGGATAGTTATGTCAAAGGGGAAGTTATATGGAATCGGTGTGGGACCGGGAGATTCCAACCTTTTAACTGTAAAAGCGGTAGAAACGATTCGAAATGCGGATATGATTATTACACCAAAAACAGAAAAAAAAGAAGACTCTGTTGCCTATCATATTGCAACTCCCTATATTTCAAAAAAAGCGGAAATTTTACCTCTTGTGTTTCAAATGGTAACTGATATGGAAGTTGTATCGAAACAGTGGGAAGAAAATAGAAGAATTATTGAAGAAAAGTTAGATGAAGGAAAAAATCTGGTTTTTCTTACTTTAGGTGATCCGATGCTGTATAGTACATATATGTATATTTTCCGGGCATTAAAAAGAACAGAATATACTGTGGAAACGATTCCGGGAATTCCCGCTTTTTTAGGAATTGCCTCTTATATCGGAATGCCGGTGACCGAATGGGAAGAAAACGTACTGATCATTCCTGCAACTGCAGATCCTGAAAAAATTGACAGAGCACTTTCCGCTGCTGACAATGCGGTAATTATGAAGGTGTATAAGAAGTTTGCATTTATCCAGGAAGAACTGCGTAAGCATCACATGATAAAGAATGCGGTCATGGTATCACGCGCGGGTTTGCCTGATGAAATAATAGAGCGGGATCTGGATAGTTTGCCTTCAGATTATCGACCGAATTATTTAAGTACAATTATTGCCAAACGAGGGAACTGATATGACGGAGTTTATACGACCTCGGATTATCGTTGCAGGTACGAACAGCGGTGTCGGGAAGACAACGATAGTGACCGGTCTTTTATCATATTTCAATAGAGAGGGGTACAGAGTCCAGCCCTTTAAAGTGGGGCCTGACTATATAGATCCCGGGTTTCATGCGGAAGCGGCAGGACATAGCTCTTATAATCTGGATACATGGATGACACCTCCAGATAAGTTAAATGAGACCTTTATTGCTTTATCTAAAAATGCAGATATATCAATTATAGAAGGGGTTATGGGTCTCTATGATGGAGGGGAGGATGGAATCAGCAGTACTGCCGCCATTGCAAAACAGTTAAATGCGCCGGTCATATTGGTATTGGATTGTAAATCCGTTGGGTACAGTATCGCGGCTACAGCGTTAGGCTTCCGTGAATATGATAAGGGAGTAAATATCGTCGGGGTCATATTGAATCGCCTTGGTTCCGACCGCCATGAGGCGATGGTTCGAGAAGTTATGGGAAAAATTCATATGCCTGTATTTGGCGCGTTCCATCGGGATGATGCATTAAAAACGCCGGAACGCCATTTGGGACTGACACCTGTTACGGAAGTAGAAACACGAGTGTTAATTAAGCATATGGGGGAGGCTGTCAGTAGATGGGTAGATACGGATGCCTTCCTGAAAGCAGCGCAGCAGGCACCTTCTATGTTTGTAGACGTACGGAATGATTTTTCAGCTAAGAAACGGGTTTGTATTGCCGTGGCGAAAGATGAAGCGTTTTCTTTTTATTATCCGACAAGCTTAGAATATCTTGAAAAAAATGGAGCAAAAATTATTGAATTTAGTCCTCTTCGGGATAAAACTGTACCGGAAGCGGATGGCCTAATCTTTGGCGGCGGCTTTCCGGAGATGTTTCTGCAGCAATTAATGGGGAACATTTCCATGAAGGAGTCTATACGCCGGTGTGCTGAAAGAGGAATGCCGATTTATGCGGAATGCGGCGGATTGATGTATCTTTGCAAGGCTATACAGGGATTTAATGGAGAATGTTATGAAATGGCGGGAATTGTGCCGGCTGTTTGTAAAATGCAGAAGAGTCTTCAGCGCATTGGCTATGTGAAAGGGAAAACGCTTTTATCTAGTATTATTGCTGATGCGGGTGATACTCTGAAAGGGCATGAATTTCATTTTTCTACTTTAGAATACGGCGAAGGGTTTCCTTGGGCATATAATCTTCAGGGATCCCGACAAAAAGAGGGGCATTTGGAAGGATATAGCAATAAAAACATATTGGCATCATATCTGCACCTTTCTTTTGATGGGAATCCCAAAGCTGGAGAAAAGTTAATTGAATCCTGCGAGCGTTATCATTGTAGCAAGGAGGGAAAATGACAGAACAAAAGGGCTTGATCCTTATTAATACAGGAACGGGTAAAGGGAAAACCACAGCGGCGTTAGGTACTGCAATCCGTGCTTGGGGTAATGGACAAAAAGTTCTTATTTTACAATTTATTAAAGGTGCATGGAAATATGGTGAACTTAAAGCAATTGAAGCATTGGAAGCATGTAATGGAAATATAGAGATTCGACCTATGGGTGATGGCTTTGTGTTTCACAATCGCAAAGAGGATGAAGCTGCTTATCAGAATAAAAAAGAGTTGGCAGCCAAGGCTTGGGAAACTGTTGTTGATGAAGTAATGAGTGATAGGTGGGATTTGGTTGTTTTAGATGAGGTTAATTATGCGATTCATTTTGAGATGCTTGAACCGGAAAAACTTTTAAAACTTATTAAAGAACGGCCTCCGCGGTTAAATATGATTTTAACCGGGCGCTATGCCAGGCCGGAGATTATTGAAGCTGCTGATACGGTAACCGAAATGACTTTAATTAAACATGCTTTTCAAAATGGGATACATGCACGCAAAGGTATAGAATTTTAAATCGGCTGCAGCAAGATAAATTCCTTTACATAGATTAAAATGCATGATAAAATCTCTAAATAAATATAAAAGTAAATGAGGGATGCGGAATGGCACTCTATGTAAAAAAGTTTGGCGGATCATCTGTTGCGACAACAGAAAGAATGAAGAATATAGCATCGCGCATTCTTCGCGAAAAACATGATAATGATAAGATTGTTATAGTAGTTTCCGCCATGGGTGACAGTACGGATGATTTGCTGGCCTTAGCTGGTCAGGTTCCATCATTGAGACATGGCCGAGAGATGGATATGTTGCTGTCTACAGGAGAACAGGTCTCGATCTCTCTTTTGGCGATGACCTTCAAAAGCTTAGGAGCACCTGCAATATCTTTGACGGGGATGCAGGCAGGAGTTTTTTGTAGCGGGACACATGGCAAGGCGCTGATTGACGATATAAAACCGGAAAGAGTATTTTCTGAGTTAGAGAAAGGGAATATTGTCATTGTTGCAGGTTTCCAGGGGGTGTTGCCGAATGGAGATGTTGCCACTTTGGGGCGCGGTGGGAGCGATGCAACAGCAGTTGCCCTAGCCGGTGCAATGCATGCGGATGTGTGTGAAATTTTCACTGATGTAGATGGTGTTTATTCGGCGGATCCCAGATACTGTCCGCATGCTGTAAAAATGCAGGAAATCACGAATATAGAAATGCTGGAATTGGCACGTCTTGGCGCAGGCATTATGCAGCCGCGCAGTGTTGAATTAGGGATGCATTACCACATACCAATTCATGTCAGATCTACATTTACGGACGATGAAGGAACAATTATCCAGGAGGAATGCGTCATGGAAAGAAAACGCCAAATTATTAAAGGTGTTGCGCAAGATACACATACGGCCAGGATTTCTGTATTGAACGTGAAAAATGTTCCCGGTGTTGCGCATATGGTGTTTGAAGCTCTTGCTGATGAACATATTGATGTTGATATGATTGTACAAAGTGTGCAGCGGTCTAATGATGATCTGACCGACATTATTTTTACTATTACCGATACGGATTTAGAGGATGCGAGGCGTGTTCTTGGCGAATTGCAGTCGCAAGAGAAATTGACGACTATTATTTATGATGATAATATGGCGAAAGTATCTATTGTGGGTGCAGGCATGCTCGGTACGCCCGGGGTTGCTGCAAGAATGTTCGGCGCACTGGGAAGGGTCGGCGTTAATATCTTGATAGTTAGTACATCAGAAATTAGCGTATCCTGTCTGATTAACCGGGACGATGTGGCAAAAGCTATACAGGCTATCCATAAAGAGTTCTGGGGAAATAAAACGGCCTGATCGTTAGACTATTTAGAAAGCACAGGATAAAATTGCCTGCGCTTTTTCTATTAATGATGAAATAATATGGAGGTTGACCATGAAATGGAATAATGGAGATGTAGTGCATGGATTCAATATTATGAAAGTGGATCATGTTGAAGAGGTAAATTCTGATGTATACATGATGGAGCACATAAAATCCGGTGCAAAATTAATGTATTTAGATTCAGCAGATGATAATAAGGTTTTTTATATCTGTTTCCGCACGACACCGGACAATTCAAAAGGAACGCCGCATATTATGGAACATTCTACTCTTTGTGGCTCAAGAAAGTTCCCTTTAAAAGAACCCTTTGTGGAACTTGCAAAAGGCTCTTTGAATACCTTTTTAAATGCCATGACTTGGCCTGATAAAACTATGTATCCTGTTGCCAGTAGAAATTCTACAGATTTTCATAATCTGATGGATGTGTATTTAGATGCGGTGTTTTATCCGGACTGTTTGCAGAATCCCCAAATACTGATGCAGGAAGGATGGCATTATGAACTTGATAAGAAAGATGGAGAACTTACCTATAATGGGGTTGTTTATAATGAAATGAAGGGAGCACTTTCTTCCCCTGATGCATTATTGAGCAACGCTGCGATGGAAAAGCTTTTTCCTGATACGACATACAATGTAGAGTCAGGGGGAGATCCAGACGTTATTCCTACTCTTTCATTCCGTGAGTTTACTGATTTTCATCGTCGTTTTTATCATCCGTCAAACAGCTATATCTATTTATATGGGGATATGGATATAGAAAATACCTTAAAATATATTGATGAAGAGTATTTATCGGCTTTCGATAGACGGTGTGTCTATTCTGAGGTGGGAACACAGAAAGCGTTTGCCAAACGTGTCATAGCAGAAAAGAATTACAACATAGCAGATGGAGAGAATATCGCTAATAAAGCGATTCATGCTTTATATGCTGCTATGACGGATTGTATGACAACAAAAGAGTCATTGGCCATTCGGATATTAAATTATGTATTGATTGATATGGATGGCGCTCCGTTAAAAAAAGCCCTCCTTGATGCAGGTGTTGGAGGTGATGTATCGGGAGCTTACGAGGATAGTTATAAACAGCCGGTCTGGTCTATTGTTGTGACCGGTTCGGAACCTGAACGGCAGGGAGAATTCTCACAAATCGTAGATCATACACTTAGAAAACTTGCGCTTACGGGGCTTGATAAAAAGATGTTGACTGCCGCATTGAATCGTACGGAATTTATTTTAAGAGAAAACGATTATCAGGGGAGGCCTAAAGGCTTGTTTTACGGAATACGGGCTATGGATATGTGGCTATATGACCGTGATCCAATAGAAGCTCTGCGGTATTACGATGATATAAATGGATTAAGGAAAGCTATTGAAACGGATTATTTTGAAGGCCTGCTTCTAAAATATCTTATTAAGAATCCTCATCAGGTATTGATTACCATGAAAGCTAAAAAAGGGATTGATGAAAAGAAAAGAATTGAAGTTGCGGAACAACTGGACGCCTATAAAAAAAGCCTTTCAGAGAATCAGATTACGGATATCATAGAAAAGACACGGGTATTAAAAGAGCGACAGGCATCTGTGGATTCAGAAGAGGCTTTGACTGCTATTCCTCTCCTTCGACGGGAAGATTTAAATCGTGAAATTGAGAATGATGAAATCGAGAATGACAGAATTGAGGAAATCCGTCATTTTCACTATGATATCAATTCAAACGGTATCGTTTATCTAAATTTATATTTTAATTTAGAAGGATTGTCAAAAAAGGATATCTTTTATGCCAATATATTGACAAGACTGCTATTATCGATGAATACCGTAAATTATGAATATTCTGAATTGGTTAGACAGTCTAATGCGTATACTGGAGGAATTAACTTTCAAGTGGGGTCGATCAGTAATATCGATTCAGATCAAAAATGCACGCCGTATTTAATCGTAAAAGGAAAAGCACTCGTATCTAACGCAGACAAAATGGTTCGACTGCTGAAAGAGGTGATCCTGCATACTGATTATACTGACAAAATTCGGTTAAGAGAGATTTTAATGGAAGAAAAAGCAAATTGGGATATGACAGCGTTTGCCCGCGGACATACTCTTTGTATAAGCCGATTATTATCTTATTTTTCTGAAGCAGGTAGATATTCAGAGACGACAGGGTTGTCTTATTATTATTTTTTGAGTGATGTGGTTGCAAGATTTGATGCAATTAGCGATGAAATGATTTCTTGCTTGCAATGGCTGGCAAAACAAATTTTTACACGGCATAATCTTTTTATTCATACAATTGGATCTGAAGAAGAAAAAACGGCAGTCAATAAGTTTTTGCCTGAAATGGTTTCAGAAATGCCCGACGAGCTGGGACCTGCCAACCGAGAAACGACCTGCTCCAATGTAGTAATAAATGAGGCTTTTCAAACAGCAGGTAAAGTACAGTATGTGGCAAAAGGCGGAAATTTTAAAAGACATGGTTTTGCGTATACTGGAGCACTCCGGGTGATGGAAACTATCCTTCGGTATGAGTATTTGTGGAAAAAAGTGAGAGTCCTTGGTGGAGCATATGGAGCGTTTACCCAGTTTATGCGAAATGGTAATGCTGTTTTATGTTCTTACCGTGATCCTAATTTAGCGGAAACTTTAAAAGTTTATGAAGAATTGCCTGACTATTTAAGCGCACTCGTCTTATCTGAACGCGAGATGACCAAGTATGTTATTGGGACGATGGCTGCTGAAGAAATTCAATTGACACCATTTATGAAGGGAGAAAGAGCTTTAGCATACTACCTGACAGGGAATACACGAGAAAGCCGAATGAAAATAAGGGATGAAATTGTTAACTGTACAATTGACAATATCAGAAGTTTAGCACCGCTTGTCAGAAGTGTGATGGATGATCCTTATATTTGTGTAATGGGAAACGAAGAAAAAATAAGACAAAATAAAGCGCTATTCACATCTATTCTGTCTATGCCGAAGTGATGGGGATAAAAACAAGATTTGCACCAAGTCCAACAGGTTATTTGCACTTGGGAAATGTATGGGTGGCGTTTTTAAACTGGTTATGGACGAGGCAAAATAAAGGGCGAATTATTCTGCGAATAGAGGATATCGATCAAAGCCGGTGCAGGGCAGACTATATCTCAGCAATTAAAGAGGATTTATCTTGGCTGGGGTTAGATTGGGATGAAGAGCCTGGACATGTATATGCATATGGAGAGCCTATACAAAGTAAACGGTTCTCTATATATGCGGGTATTAAGAAGCGGTGGGAAGCTGAAGATTCCATATACCCTTGCTTTTGTTCGCGGGCAAGAATACATAATATATCGTCAGCTCCTCATTTAGGGGAAAACAAACCTGTATATGACGGGCATTGTCGAAACTTATCGTGGTCAGAACGAGGACAAACCGACAAAGAGCCATCTTGGAGAATCCGCATGAAAAAGCAAGAAATTTCTTTTTGTGATATGTTCTGCGGGAATCAGATAAAGACTTTAGAAGAGGGGAAAGATGATTTTATTATTTTTCGGGCAGATGGTGCCGTATCATATCAATTGGCGGCTTCTGCGGATGACGGGATAATGCAGGTAACTCATGTTTTCAGAGGAAATGATCTATTGTCTTCAACGTTTTATCAAATTTATCTTTTGAGAAAGCTTGGATATCAAATTCCCTTATATGGACATTTACCTCTGCTGGTAGATAAGTATGGTATACGTTTGTCTAAGAGGCAAGGCGGAATTACCATCCGGGAACTGAGGGCAAACGGGAAGTCACCTGGCGAGATTATAGGTAGGATGTTATACTGGTCTGGCGCAGTGAAAACGCCACTGTCTGTAAATGCGAGGGCGGCTTTGATAAATATTCCGTTTAATACATGTACCAGGCTGGGTAGTGCGTATATCGTAGCAGAATCATGACCACCCGTAAAACGGGTGGTTTGCTCTGACCCTATAAGGGTCTTCCTCTAGTGGTTATCCTCTAAAGAGGGTATTGAATAATCCGGCAACCACTCTGTTATTACAGGCTGCCCCCTACTCGGGGGGCTCTTTCTATGCCTACTTCACTGGCTCACCCGTAAACGGGTGTCTGTATATTCCTTAAAATTTAAGCTGTCTTGCGCTATGTCTTCTTCCAGTTGATTGCGTATATACTCCTTTATCGCTCCTTCATATCTTCCAACTGTATCTACATAATAGCCTCTACACCAGAAGTGGCGATTCCCATACTTATATTTTAAGTTAGCATGTTTATCAAATATCATAAGACTACTCTTACTCTTCAAATATCCCATAAAACTTGACACGCTCAAATGCGGCGGTATCGTTACCAGCATATGGATATGATCCGGGCAGCATTCTGCCTCTAAAATCTCTACATGCTTCCTGATACATAATTCTCGTAGAATTTTCCCAATATCACTTCTTAATTTCCTGTATATGATTTGCCGTCTATATTTAGGGGCAAATACTATGTGATATTTACATCTCCACTTGCTGTGTGATAAGCTTTTTACGTCATTCATTGACACCGAACCTCCTTAATATACAATGATGTGGTTGCCAGACCGCTATCATTGTACCATTAGGAGGTTCTTTCCTTTTCTATAAGATGACTTTTATCTACCCCCAGTTTAACTGGGGGTTTACTCATGCCTTTTCGGCGGACAATAGGAAACGTGATGAAAGAGATTTTCATCACGTTTTTTTTGTGTGAATTTTATTCTGTTTTACACAGTATAAAGACAAAGTGGGAGTTAAAAAATGTCTGGCTTTATTAAAAGGGAAAAGAGGTGGTAGGAAATATCGGTAAGTAATGGTTATATGAGAATAAATGTTCCGGATTGTATATAAGTGGGGGATTGTGGTAGAATGTGGCTAAAAGTGGAGGGAGGTGGAAGAATCATGTTTATGTCAGAATATTCGCACAGTATAGATTCGAAAGGGCGAATGATTCTTCCTGCTAAATTCCGCGAAGAATTGGGGGAACATTTCGTTTTAGCTCCAGGGTTGGATTCCTGTCTCTGCATCTATACGATGGAACATTGGAATAATCTTATTTCTAAGTTTGAGCAAATGTCGGCAACACATCAAAATGTAAGAAAGGTAAAAAGATATCTGATTGGAAAAGGAAGTGAAATGGAGTGCGATAAGCAGGGGCGGATATTGATTCCTGCACATTTAAGGAAACTTGCTGATTTAAAAAAAGATGCAAGAATTATTGGTGCGGGAAGCACGATTGAAATATGGGATCCTGAGCTTCTTGATCGGGATTTAAATGAAGAAGAATCTATTACCGATTTGGCGGAATCGTTAGAACTTCCTCTGAATTTCTGATATAAGAGGTATCTATGAAATTTAGCCACACTACTGTTTTGCAAAATGAGATGGTTAGTCATGTATTGACGAATACAAACGGTACTTATGTGGATTGCACATTGGGCGGTGGAGGCCATTCTTTGGCTCTTGCTGAAGGGCTTTCAAATCTTGGCTGCATAATTGGTGTAGATCAGGATGGGGAGGCTATTGAGGCGGCTAAAGAACGGCTCCGTGGAGCCCAGTGTAAATTTATATCAGTAAGAGACAATTTTTTTAATATCAATGGAATTTTAAAAGAGAATGGAATAGAAAAAGTTGATGGTTTTATTTTTGATTTAGGGGTGTCATCGCATCAGTTGGATGATGGAACCCGTGGATTCTCATATATGAATAATGGAAAGCTTGACATGAGAATGGATCAAAGGAACTCGTTGACTGCATATGATGTGATAAATACATATACGAAAGAGCATTTAAGAAATATTATTCATGATTACGGGGAAGAACGTTGGGCGAGTCGTATTGTTGATTTTATAGATAGAGCCAGGATGTGCAGACCAATCTCTACTACAGAAGAACTTGTCCATGTTATTAAAGCGGCAATCCCTTCTGCGGCAAGAAGAGATGGACCGCATCCAGCGAAAAGGACTTTTCAGGCCATTCGCATTGAAGTAAATAATGAACTTGGCATTTTGCGAAAAGCCATGGAGGATTGCATAAATCACCTGAATAAGGGAGGACGGTTAGGAGTCATCACTTTTCATTCATTGGAAGATCGTATTATCAAAAATACCTTTAGGGACATGTCTAAAGACTGTATTTGTCCGTCGGAAATTCCGATTTGTATATGTAATCACAGAAGACAGGTCAGAAGTGTGGGGAAAGCAATAAGGCCATCCCTGCAAGAGGTTAAGGAGAATCCAAGAGCACGAAGCGCTGTGCTTCGTGTGGTGGAAAAAGTGTAATAAGGGATAGGGGAAGTTCAAATGACGTCACAGAATGTGAATATGATGAATTATATATCTGAAAACGTAGCAGTAGCAGGACAAAGTGGCGTCATTGAACGCAGGAACTTTTATCAAGTATTTATAAGCCTTTCCTTATTATTTATTCCTGTGTTGGCATTGTATTTTTTTTCGGGAATGAATGCACAGCAAGAATATAAAATGCAAGTTCTTCGTTCTGAAGTAATTTCTATTGCAAAAGAAAATGCAACTTTACAGCTGGATGTTGCCAAGCTTGAAGCACCGGCAAGAATTCAAAATATTGCGGAAACACAACTTGGTATGCAAGTTGCTACAAGTGCTATTTATGGACGTATGGAGACAGAAGGCGGAAAGCAGAAAATAAGAGATTGAGTTAATAGCGGCCCTCATAGGACCGCTATTGTGCTTGTATATAAATTGTTATACTATATAAGGCAATGTACAGGATTATGATGACAAATAGAAGGTATTGGTGTGAAGCAATTAATTGATTTATTAAAGGCAACTCCTATCGAGAGAATGAAAGGTAATTCCCAAGTTAGAATAATTGATGTAACTGCGGATTCCCGTGCGGTAGAAACAGGAAGTTTATTTTTCTGTTTGCGTGGAGAACACGTAGATGGACATAGTTTTGCAAATATGGCGGCTGAAAATGGAGCGGCAGCTATTATTGCGGAAAAGAAAATCGATGTGGCCTCAGATGTTACAATTATCTATGTTGCCGATACACGGAAAGCGATGGAAGATATAGTTCCATATTTTTTTGACTATCCCTCTAAAAAAATGAGAATGATTGCTTTGACGGGAACAAATGGAAAAACTACAACAACCCATGTTATATCCCATATCCTGCATCATGTCGGATATAAAACCGGTGTCATTGGAACGGTGCATGCTTTGATTGGGGATAAAGAGATCCCGACACATAATACAACACCGGATGTTATAGACCTGCAGCGTATTTTGTATCAGATGCTAAAAGAAAATGTAACCCATGTTTGTATGGAAGTATCTTCTCATTCATTAGTTATGGGGCGTGTTATCGGATGTGAGTTTGATACAGCGGTTTTTACAAATCTGACAGAAGATCATTTGGATTATCATAAGACTATGGATAATTATGCCAAGGCAAAATCCATCCTTTTCAAAATGGTTTCTGGCAAAGATCAGATTAAAGATGGGAAATCGGCGTGGATTAACAGTGATGATCCATATGCAGCCGTAATGAGTAACGCAATTTCAGACCCGGATTTTTGCCAAGTATCAACTTATGGCTTTAATGGTAATCCCGATCTAAAAGCAAGTGATGTTCATTTTAGCGGAAAATCCTCATCGTTCAAAATTCAGCTTGGTGAAAAAAGATACGTTATAAAAACTAAGCTTATCGGCCGTTTTAACGTATATAATGTAATGGCAGCTATTGGTGCAGCTCTGTCAGAAGGTGTGGATATCAAAGACATACAAGCTGCTCTTTCTGATTTCGTATCAGTGGCAGGACGGTTTGAACTTATTGAAGAAGGGCAATCTTTTTCCGTCGTCGTAGATTATGCACATACACCGGATGGGTTGGAAAAAATATTAACAACTGCGAAAGAGATTGCGAAGGGGCGTCTTATAACCTGTTTTGGCTGTGGCGGAGACAGGGACAAATTGAAACGTCCTATTATGGGGCGCATCGCTGCCAATTATTCTGATGTTGTTGTTATTACTAGTGATAATCCAAGAACAGAAGACCCGGAAGAAATTATTAGGGAAATAGCTGCCGGGGTACAGGATATTTCCCAACATAAGAGTAATTTACTTTATAAAACGGTAACTGACAGGCGTGCTGCCATACAGTATGCTCTGTCGATAGCACACAATCAGGATATTGTATTGATTGCGGGTAAAGGGCATGAAGATTATCAGATTTTGAAAGATAAAATGGTTCATTTTGATGATCGTGAAGAAGTAAGGAAGGCATTAAGAGGTTAGGAAATGGCATCATTTACGCTGGGGGAAATTTTAAAGGCAGTTAGTGGTGTTTTACTGCAGCAGGGGAGCCATGAATATTGTACAGGGGTAAATACTGATACACGCACTATTTCTCCCGGAGAACTTTTTATTGCTTTGCAAGGGAATACATTTGACGGACATCATTTTTTAAATGATGCATGTATTAACGGTGCATCAATGGTCATTATTTCCGAAAGATCTTCTTTTAAGGCTGTTCCTCGAACAGTTTCCGTTATCCTGGTAAAAAATACCCAAACAGCCCTGGAAGCATTAGCACATTTCTATCGGATGAAGTTTGATATTCCGGTGGTGGCGGTAACGGGATCTAATGGAAAAACGACGACAAAAAATATGATTGCGGCTTTAGTTGCTTCCAAATTGAATGTATGTGCAACGCAAAAAAATTTTAATAATGAAATTGGACTTTCGTTGACTCTTTTATCCATGACGCCGGAAACAGAAGCGTGCGTGGTGGAAATGGGAATGAGAGGTCTTGGGCAGATTGCAGAACTGTGTCGAATTGCAGCGCCTACTATCGGTGTTGTAACAAATGTAGGGACTTCGCATATAGGAATTTTAGGGAGTCAGGAGAATATCGCGAAGGCGAAGGGAGAGTTAATTGAATCACTACCTGATAAGGGGATTGCCATATTAAATGAAGATGATCCTTATGTAATTAAAATGGGCGATACTTTTAGCGGAAATATAATAGGGTATGGCGTAAATGGGAATTATACTGTCCATGGGAGTAGAATTCAATATGAAAATAATTGTACCAAATATGTTTGTACCTGCTTTGATGAGGCATTTAAAGTTAAGCTGAATATGCTAGGTATTCATAATGTATATAATGCATTGGCGGCTACGGCAACGGCAAGAGTGCTTGGGATTGATGTAAATCGTATTCAAAAAGCACTTTCTGAGTTTTTACCTGGAGCGCAAAGACAGTTTTTTACAGAGATTAATGGCGTAACTGTGATTGATGACTCTTATAATGCCAATCCATTATCAATGGAGATGGCTTTTCATGCTATGCGTCAGGTCAATGGAAAGCATTATTTCCTTGTGTTAGGGGATATGGGAGAGTTGGGGGAAAAAGAGGAACAATTTCATTATGAACTGGGGAAAATAGCCGCAAATATAGGGTTTGACGGAATGATTACGGTGGGGAAGCTTAGCCGCTATACAGCTATGGGGGCTCGCGATGCGGGAAAAACGAACATCATGGAATGCACAACTTGTGAGGATGCTTGGCAGAGATTACAAAAGATGATCCAGTCTGGAGATGTTGTTTTAGTCAAAGGATCCCGTTACATGCATATGGAAACGATACTGGAACTTTGGAGGAAATCTTTAAATTAAGATGGAATTTACTTATATACTTTACATGGGGGAAGCAATTGCATTAACAGTTATGCTTGGGGTAATTGCAATTCCCCTCGCACGAAAATATAAGGCGCAGCAGTCTATTCGAGAAGAAGGACCCAAATCGCATCGATTAAAGGCGGGAACTCCCACAATGGGGGGGCTATTTGTGTGCTTGTCTGTAGTTCTTGTCGTTATTTGGAACAGATTGGCAGACCCATCGGTACTTTGGCTCCTGTTTCTGACTTTGGGACATGGCTTGCTTGGTTTTTTAGACGACTTGATAAAAGCGGAAAAGAAAAGGAATTTGGGATTAACCGCTAAGCAGAAAATCGCGGGACAATTGATTTTAGCGGCCTTTTTTTGCTGGGGATGTGTAGAGACGCTTCATCTGCCATATTCAATCTCAATTCCATTCTCATCAATGGAGATCGAGATTGGAGCGCTGTATTATATTTTTGCAGTATTGGTTGTTGTAGGGGCTTCCAATGCAGTGAATCTGACTGATGGGCTGGATGGCTTGGCTTCAGGATGCAGTGTTGTAACATTTTTAGCTTACTCAGTTTATTGCTATGTAAACGGGATACATGACATTGGTTTGTTTTCTGCAATCTTAGCGGGGGGCTGTGTGGGATTTTTATTTTTCAATTATCATCCGGCTGAAATTTTCATGGGAGACACCGGCTCTTTGGCTTTAGGAGGGGCAGTTGCAGGAATTGCCATAGTGACAAAAACCGAATTGCTTCTCATTTTTTTAGGGATGGTTTTTGTACTTGAAGCACTTTCTGTGATTTTACAGGTTGTATCTTTCCAATTAACAGGAAAACGAATATTTAAAATGAGTCCACTTCATCATCATTTTGAGCTTTCCGGCTGGAGTGAAGTTAGAGTGGTTTGGTCATTTTGGATTTTTGCTTGCATTATGGCATGTGTCACACTCATGATTTCATTTAAAGCATAGAAAAATATAGACATATATTCATGCATTAAAGTGAAGCAATAAGTGTAGTAGTTGTTTTTATTTGAGGCGGTAAAAGTGAAAAATGTATTGGTGCTTGGTGCAGGGATTAGCGGCCTAGGGGCAGCGCATGTATTGCTCAGACATGAATGTAATGTTATTGTTTCAGATTTAAAAGACAATATAAAAGATAAGAAAGAAAAAGAAATACTTCAATCGTTTGGGGTCGTATTTGAATTTGGCATGCAATCTGTTGAGTTACTGGATGGAATCGATACGGTTGTGGTTTCACCAGTTATTTCTGCTGAGAATATAGTTGTGATGGAGGCTTTTAAGCGTAGAATTCCTGTAATTAGCGAAATTGAACTGGCATATAGAGTAACGAAGGCTCCTATATTGGCAGTTACCGGTACAAATGGAAAAACAACTACAACAACTTTACTCGGCAGCATGATAGGCCATTCATCAATACCTTTTGCAGTAGCAGGAAACCTAGGAATTTCACTTAGCCGTGAAGCAGAATTGGTAGCTGAAGATGGAGTGATTGCGGCAGAGGTATCCAGTTTCCAGCTGGAGTTTATTAAAGATTTTTGCCCTAAGGCAGCAGTGATCTTGAATATTACTCCAGATCATATAGAACGTCATCATACGATGGAAAGATATGTGGCAGCAAAAGCAAGAATTTTTGAGAATATGGGAAAGGATAATTGCTTGTTATTAAATGCGGAAGATGAATATACTCCGATGCTGATGAAAAAAGCCAAAAATACTACTGTATGTTTGTTCAGTATAAGCCGTGATGTAGAAGAAGGCGCCTGTCTTAACGGAGCAGACTTGGTGATTAAGCGAAGGGGGAAAGTTCTTAAGGTGGCAGGTATAGATGAATTGCAGCTGACAGGAAATCAGAATTACCAGAATGTCTTAGCAGCAGCATTTTTAGCATATGAAGGTGGAATCCCGCTTGAAGCCATTCATGATGGAATAATTGAATTCAAAGGCTTACCGCATCGTATCGAATTTGTTCGAGAGCTGGATGGAGTTTCATATTATAATGACTCAAAGGCAACAAATACAGATGCGGCGATTAAGGGAATGGAAACATTCGATCGTCCAATCATTCTTATTGCGGGCGGATATGACAAGCACACAAAACTTGATAAGTTTATGAAAACGGTGAAAGCGCGTGTCAAATGTTTGATTTTGTTAGGCAATGCAGCAGCAAGATTTAAAGATGAAGCAGAGAAAGCCGGGATAAAAACTATTGTTTTGGCTGATGATATGCGGGGCGCTGTTGAAAAAGGGAAATCCATTGCCTGCAGCGGGGATGTTGTATTGCTGTCTCCGGCATGTTCAAGTTTTGATATGTATGCTAATTATGAAGCGCGAGGCTTTGATTTTAAAAAGATTGTAAACAGGCTGAAGTGATGGGAGTATAGATGAAACGTATTATTTTATCCGGAGGCGGAACAGGTGGACATATTTATCCGGCAATTACGATTGCCCGCGAGATTCTAAAAATAGAAGAAGCGGAGATTTTATTTATCGGAACTCCGGATGGGATGGAGTCTAAAATTATTCCGGAAGAGGGATTTGCTTTTGCATCAATTCCGGTTTCGGGATTAAAAAGGAAAATCACATTTGATAATATAAAAATTTTAATGCAGGCAATACATAGTTTATTTAAAGCAAAAGCTGTTTTGAATAAGTTTAAACCTGATATTGTGATTGGAACGGGCGGATATGTGTGCGGACCTATTTTAATGGCTGCAGCATTGAGCCGTATTCCGACTCTTATCCAAGAGCAAAATGTGATTCCCGGTATTACAAATAAAATTTTAAATCGAGTGGTTGATAAGGTTGCCTTAGGCTACGAAGAAGCGAGAATACGCTTTCCCAAACCGGAAAAATGTATTTATACGGGGAATCCGATTAGGCCGGATGTAGTATCTGCACAACGGGCGGAATCCAGGAGAAAACTAGGGATATCACCTGAAGTGTTTATGGTAGTAATTACCGGCGGCAGCCGTGGTGCAAGAACGATTAATCGTGCAATGATTAGTGTACATGAACATTTTAAGGGAGATAAAGGAATCTGTCTTTATCATATAACAGGGAATCTTGAATACGATAAAATTGTTCGAGAGTTAGGACTTACAGACGGTAAGTCCTTTGGGAAAGGCAGTCGGATTATTAAGTATGAGTATGATATGCCGGCGGTATTAGCAGCTGCGGATCTAATTATCTGCAGGGCGGGGGCAGTGAGTCTTGCGGAACTTGCTGCACGGGAACTCCCTTCTATTCTGATACCATATCCCTACGCGTCAGGAGATCATCAGACATTCAATGCAAGAGTTTTTGTTAAAGCTGAGGCTGCAAAAATGATTGCGGATAAGTATGTGACTGAAAAGGAACTTATTCAGGATATTAATGATTTCAGACACCAGCCTGAAACCTTGGAACGGATGTCTGAAGCAACAAAAAAGATTAAAAAGATCTATGCAGGGGCAGATATTGCGCAATTGGCGCTTGAAATGACGGAGAATAAGAAATGATGGAATTGGAAAATTATCATGCGTTTCATTTTGTTGGGCTTGGCGGTGTGGGAATGTGTGCGCTTGCCAGAATCTTAATTGAAAAAGGTATTACTGTTTCTGGTTCTGATGTGTCGGATTCAGCTGTTTTACAGGAACTTAGGAATAAAGGAGCTGCCGTCTTTATTGGGCATAAGCGGGAAAATATAAACAATGCGGATGTACTGGTAGTTTCTTCAGCCATTGGCATGGATAATCCTGAGCTGCAGGAGGCCAAAAGTAGAGACCTGCCGATTTTCCATCGATCTGATGTATTGGCGGCCATTTTCAAATGGGGAAAAGGCATTGCAGTAGCCGGTGCACATGGAAAATCAACCACGTCAGCAATGATCGGGCAGATTTTTCATGTGGCAAAGATGGATCCTACAATTGTTTTAGGCGGATTCACGGATTATCTTAAAGGAAACTCATGTTTGGGACATGGTGAACATATCATCGCGGAAGCTGATGAAAGTGATGGCTCCTTTTTAAAATTCGCTACGTTTCTTTCTGTAGTAACTAATATAGAGGATGATCATTTAGACCACTATGGGACAGTAGAAAATATAAGAAAGGCCTTTGTTGAGTTTCTTAACCATGTTACTTATAAAGATGGGGGAGCAATTGTTTGTATCGATAGTGAAGGTGTACAGGCTATACTGCCGCAAATAAAGAAAAAGGTTATTTCTTTTGGCATAAATGATTCTGCTGAATATCGTGCGGTGAATAAAAGATATGAAAAGCAGAATATGCTGTTTGATGTGTATCACTATAAAGAAAAACTTGGAACGGTATCTTTGCAGATTCCAGGGATTCATAATGTTAGAGATGCTTTGGGAGCCATTGTGGTAGCATTATATTGTGGAATTTCTTTTGAAACAAGTGTAAAAGCGTTATCAGTGTTTTCCGGCGTTAAGCGTCGGTTTCAGACAAAAATGAAAGAGCATGGGGTTTGGATCGTAGATGATTATGCCCATCATCCGACTGAAATAGCAGCAACGTTAAAAGCAGCCAAAGAGATGGGAAGGCATCGAGTTATTTGTGCATTTCAGCCACATCGATACTCTCGGACAAAATTGCTGCAAGAAGAGTTTTCAGAAGCATTTATTGATGCTGATGTCTTGTTTTTTACTGATATTTATGCAGCCGGTGAATCCCCTATTCAGGGAATAGATGGAACATTGATTCCAAATCTTGTGAAAAGGCGGTTCCCGGATAAACCAATTAATTACGTGAAGAATGTAGAAGATTTGCCCAAAGAGCTTTATAAGGTCATCAAACCTGATGATATGCTGATTACTATGGGCGCAGGGAATATATATATGGCAGGCGAAATGCTTGCGAATCTTATGAAAGGAAAGGGTTTATCCAGTGATTACAAAAAATAATACAGTAGCTGTTTTAATGGGAGGCGTATCTCGTGAGGCGGATATATCCAGGAAAACAGGAACGGCTATTCTTCAGGCGCTGTTGTCTTTGGGGTACCATGCGGTAAAAGTTGAATATAATCCGTCTTGTGTCCTTAAACAGCTTAAAGCAGTCGGGGCGGAAGTTGTTTTTATTGCACTTCATGGGAAATATGGGGAAGATGGAACAATTCAAAGTATACTTGAGTTAAGCAGGATTCCGTATACAGGATCGGGAGTTTCCTCAAGTGCTATTACGATGGATAAGATTATCAGCAGTAGAGTTTTTAAAGATGCCGGTGTCCGGATGGCTTTTTCAAAACCGTATTATTTAAAAAACGGAATTGATACCGTGGCGGAATCCATTGAAAAGAATTTTAAGTTTCCAGTTGTGTTGAAACCGGCATGTGAGGGATCTACGATTGGGCTCGAAATTGTTTATGAAAAAGAGAAATTAAAAGAGGCATTAAAAAGAGTGTTTGCCATTGAATCCAGAATTTTGGCAGAAGCTTATTTAGATGGAAAGGAATTTACCATAGCGGTCCTGAATGGTAAAGCTTTGCCGATTATTCAGATATGCCCTCATTCAGGACAATATGATTTTCACTCTAAATATACGAGTGGTGCAACCGATTATATAGTACCTGCACCATTGCCGGGAGCTGCGGCTGATGAAATGACTCGTATGGCGATTTTAGGATATGAGGCTGCAGAGTGCAGCGGGGTGGTCAGATTTGATTTTCGCACCGATAAAAGAGGAACGCCTTTTCTGCTTGAAGCGAATTCTATTCCGGGAATGACGGAGACAAGTCTTGTACCTAAGGCTGCTGCGGCAATCGGTATGGATTTTCCGTCTTTGTGCGAAAATATTTTGCTGAAAGCTGGTGTTGGTAAAGTATAATACGTGTCAAGGTGGTTTAGAATCATGGGTGAAAAGAAAGCTTTTAAGAAGTTCCCAAAGAAGCAGCACATAAAAAATGATACCCCATCTGTTCAAGAGAGGGTTGAGGAAGTTTATGATGACGGCCGAGTGCTGTTAAAAGAGAAACCTCATAGAAACGGCAGGCATCCAGTATCCTTTTATGGAGCCGGAAAAATTAGAATGTATGCCATGTCAGTGTTTGCGTTATTTTTTATGATATTTTTAACACTGCTATTATTTCCGATACCCTTTGGGCAAATCCAGATCTCGGGAACACGGAGCATCACGTTGGAAGATGTCCTGTTTGAGGGAAATGTTTCCACACCGATTAATATATTGCAAATTAGCACAACTAATCTAGAGGAACGGCTTACCCATGATATTCGAATTCAAACCGTTAGGGTGAAGAGGAGCTCGCCTTTCACCATTTCTGTGGAGATTACGGATAGAAAAGTAGTGGCTGTCATGCAGGGGGAATATGCCTACATATTTCTGGATAAAGAAGGAACAGTCGTTCAAACAGAACCGTCTATTAAAGGAATGGTTTTTCCAATGATAACAGGAAAGAAATTGGGAAATGTCCTTCTTGGGGATAAACTCGATGATGCACAAATCCATACAGCATTAGAATTCATTAACGGGCTTACTGAAGACGGCATCAAAATATTTTCGGAAGTGAATGTGGGAAATACGGATAATCTGATGGCCTATACAAGAGGTGGGATATCCGTCCATTTAAAGAATGGAACGGATATGGAAAAAAAGGCGGCGCTTGCGGAAAGTATGGTGAACGATGTCAAGGCGAGAGGATTGTCTGTTGAGTATCTGGATGCCAATTTGGCAGCACCCTTTATTAAATTGAAAAGGTAGTGTAATATTTTGGGAACATATACAATATATATGGCGAATCTTTTCAAAGTATTGTAGAATATAAAATATATTATTATGAAACAAATTGAACATAATTGTAGTATATCGCAAGTACCAGAAGGAGGAGCGAAAATGGGAGATTCTGAAATCGCAAAAATTAAAGTCATCGGTGTAGGTGGCGGTGGAAATAATGCCGTTAACCGCATGATTGAGGCAAATATATCCGGTGTAGAATTTATTGCTGTAAATACGGAGCTTCAAGTGTTGAATCAGTCCAATGCACCGACAAAGATACAGATTGGCGAGAAGCTGACACGCGGTCTGGGGGCAGGCGCTAAACCTATTGTTGGTGAACAGGCCGCAGAAGAGTCGCGTGAAGATTTATCAAAAGCCCTTAGTGGTGCCGATATGGTATTCGTTACCGGAGGAATGGGGGGGGGCACAGGAACCGGTGCGGCTCCTGTAGCAGCTCTTTGTGCCAGGGAACTTGGCGCATTAACCATTGCCGTAGTTACAAAACCGTTTAGTTTTGAAGGTAAGGTTCGTATGAAAAATGCACTGGAGGGCATTGAGAAGTTAAAGGGAAATGTAGATGCCATTTTGGTTGTTTCTAATGATAAATTACTTCAGATTTTTGATAAAAAAACACCATTGAGAGATGCATTTAAAACGGCTGATGAAGTGCTTCGTCAGGGGATTCAGGGGATTTCTGATCTGATTACTGTCCCCGGGGTTATTAATCTTGACTTTGCAGATGTCAGGACGATTATGAGTGATCAAGGTGAAGCACTGATGGGAATTGGCATGGGGACAGGTGATAATCGTGCAAGCGATGCGGCAACCATGGCTATTAACAGTCCGTTATTAGAACGTAGCATTGACGGTGCCAAAGGTATTATTATCAATATCACGGGAAATGAAGATCTCGGGCTTTTTGAAATCAATGAGGCGTCTCAGATTATAACGGAAGCCGCCGACCCTGATGCAAATATTATTTGGGGAACATCTGTCGATTCGACACTTGATAATGATACCGTTAAAATTACGGTTATTGCAACAGGATTTGAAGAAAGAGCAAAAACTGCGGCAGGAACCAGTACGTTTAGAGGCAGCATTCATACACCCGGTATTGCGGTTCCTGAATTTTTGAAAAAATGATAGTAAGCAGGGCCACACCGCAATCGCAGTGTGGCTTTTTTTGTAAGGAGAATGTTATGAGATGTCCTTTTTGCAGCAGTCTTGATACAAAAGTGACTGATTCACGTGATACAGATGATGGTGCGTCTATTCGCAGAAGGAGGCAGTGTTTATCTTGTAATCGTCGGTTTACAACCTATGAAACTGTTGAACAAGCACCATTACGCGTAGTGAAGAAGAACGGATCCCGTGAAATGTTTGATAGGAATAAGTTGAGAAATGGCCTTGTCAGAGCTTGTGAAAAAAGAAATATTTCATCCCGTCAGATCGAAGAAATCGTTAATTCTGTAGAACGAACTGTCAGAAATGAATTGAAACAGGAGGTTCCTACTGAAGTTATCGGTAATCTTATCATGGAAGAACTGCGTAAATTGGATCAGGTTGCCTATGTCCGCTTTGCATCGGTATATAGGGAGTTTAAAGATTTAAGCAGTTTCATGAGCGAACTCGAAACGCTAATGAAAAATGGTAAAACAGAAGGAACCGATAGTAAAAATGATCAAAATTAATACGATAGAAACGTGTTTTAATGCTCACGAAGAAACTTTATTGGCAACGAAAAAACTTTTCCCTGTAATTCGCCAAATGGCTGAAATATGTCAAGATGCAATGATAACCGGACATAAGATTCTTATCTGTGGTAATGGCGGCAGCGCTGCTGACGCGCAGCATATTGCTGCGGAGTTTATTGGAAGGTTTCATAACGAGCGGCGGGCGCTTCCTGCAATTGCCCTTAGTACAGATACATCTATTTTGACATCTATCGCAAATGACTATAACTATTCCCAAGTTTTTTCCCGGCAGGTACAAGGACTTGGGCGCGCTGGAGATGTATTCTGGGGGATATCCACCAGCGGAAATAGCGAAAATGTGAATAAAGCGATTATAGAAGCTAAAAACAAGAGGATGATAACTATTGCCTTAACTGGTAAGACTGGAGGGGAGATGGTTGATATTTGTGATGTTGCACTTGTGATTCCCAGTGATAGTACGGCGAGAATTCAAGAAATGCATATATTATGTGCCCATATCATTTGTCAGTTGATTGATGACATTGATTGGGGTAAATAATAATGCGTATTGGGAAAAAGGCGATACTTTTTGATCGGGATGGTGTTCTTAATATTGATTCCGGATATGTATACCGATATGAAAATATCCGCTGGATTGATGGTGCGAGAGAAGCGGTTGCCCGGTTAACGGAAGAGGGATGGCTTTTGTTTGTTGTTACCAATCAAAGCGGTGTGGCGCGTGGTTTCTATACGGAAAAAGATGTGATGAAACTGCATAAACAAATGAATAAAGAATTTAGGAAATATGGTGGAAATATTACTGAATTCTTTTTTTGCCCACATCTGAATGGTGCAAAAATTTCCCGCTATAACATGGACTGTGACTGCAGGAAACCTAAGCCGGGGATGATTTTACAGGCGATTAACAAGTATGGATTGATTAAAGAAAACACATTTTTGGTCGGTGATAGCAGAAGAGATATAGAAGCAGCGGCCCGTGCGGGTATAAAAGGTTTTTTATTCGAAGAGGATAATTTAAATCTTTTTCTGAAAAATATTTTTCGGGAAAAAGGATAACTAGATAGATGAAAGATTACAAAAATATACTGGTTATTAAAATGAGCTCATTGGGGGATATAATTCATGCATTGCCTTCACTTTATGCTTTGAGGGAGCTCTTTCCAGATGCGTGCATTACCTGGGCGATACATGAAAGTTTTGCGAAGATACTTCCGGGAAAACCGTGGATCGACAATGTATATGTTATTGATCGAAAACGAATAAAGAAAATAAATTATTTGCTCCAGGTAAGGAAGGATTTGCATAAAAAACATTTTGATCTTGTGATTGATTTGCAAATGATTGCAAAGAGCGGATTAATTTCATTTCTAACGGGCTGTCATGAACGGATTGGCTATAATGATGCACGGGAATGCAGTGGATTATTTAGCCGTGCCATTTCCGGCAAATATAAAAATGGGCATATCATTGAACAGCTTTTAGATGTAATACGTTACTTGGGATGGCAGGGAAACGGAATCCATTTCCCGCTCCATGACTATAAAAATGAATTGTCAGTTGTGAGAAAAAAGCTTTCTGAGGCAGGTGTAATTGGGAAATATGTACTTCTTGTACCCGGAACAAGAGGTGAAAATAAAAAGTGGCCCATTAAATATTGGGGAGAGTTGGCAAAACGATTGGCCAAGAAGGGGGTTTTCTGTATTATATCCGGAACTGTGGGTGAAAAGCCTATGGCAGATGAAATCCGCAGAATAGCACAGTCAAAATATGTAGTAGATTTCATGGGTAAAACAAATTTATTAGAATTGATAGCATTGGAAAAGATGGCTGCTGTCCATATATCATCGGACACAGGACCGCTCCATATTGCCAACGCTGTTGGAACTCCTATTATTGCGTTATTTGGCCCTACACTTCCTTATCGGAGCGGTCCCTATGGAAATCGTTATAGTGAGGTTCTTCTGGCGGAGACCCCTGGCCATGGAGTTACAAATATGAGTACAATTTCAGCAGAGGCTGTTTATGATTCATGTATGAAAAAACTATCGTTGTGAATTGTTTGTGCATCAGATTGTTGGAGAAACAAGTAGTGTATAAGGAGAAATTTGATTGGAGCATATCACAAGCAAAAACAACCGCTGGATCAGATTGGCAATCCGTCTCAAACAAAAAAAGTACAGGGATAAGAACAAAATGTTTCTGATGGAGGGACTCCGTAATGCGGAAGATGTTCAGAATCAAGAGATAAGTGATATTGTATGCCTGGTTCAGTCGGGAAGAGCAGAGAATGGATCAGTGCAGCACATTTTTGAACGGGGGGAAAATCTGCACTGGCTATTTTGTGAAGTTGAAGAATCGCTGATGCGTTTAATTTCGGGTACAGAAAATGGACAGGGAATCATCTTATTGGTGAAACAGCCATATGTTATGGATTATCCCCAGTTATTAAATGGTTTGCATGGTAAATATGTTTTGTTGGATACAGTCCGGGATCCCGGAAATGTTGGGGCGATTATCAGGACGGCTGCTGCGGCTGGGTGTAGTGGAGTTCTTTTGACAAAGGGGAGTGCAGATCCATACTCGGAGAAAGTGGTAAGGAGTTCTATGGGTAGTATTCTTAGACTTCCGATATATCATGATTTGGACATAGAATTTTTAAAAGAAATTAAATCTTTTTCGAAGGTTCCTTTTATTGGAACATCACTTAGCGCTTCCCAAAATTATCGCCATGCCAAGTTTGTGACAGAGGGGGTTTTTATTTTTGGAAATGAAGGAAGTGGAATAAGTCCGGAAATATTAGACTTGACGGATTGGAATGTGTTTATCCCTATGGCAGGTACTGTGGAATCATTGAATGTTTCTTCGACAGCGGCAATTATTTTATTCTATTATTTAGATGACAATGAATTTAATAATTAATAGTATTTAGTAGAGTTTGGACATATTAATTCAAAAATGCTTGATTATAGTGTGTACGATTGAAAGGAAAGATGATGAAAAAACAGCTGATAATTAATGCCGATGATTTTGGGATACATGAGGCTGTGAATCTTGCTGTTTATAGAGGTTTTGAGTCAGGAATTTTAACCAGTACTTCGATTATGGCAGGTGGGGATGCTTTTTCCTCAGCGGTGAGGCTATCTCGCGAAATGGGAAATATTGGGATAGGAATCCATCTAACCTTAGTAGGAACACTGGCAACGGTTTTACCTGCTGAAGAAGTTCCGACGCTAACTTGGGAGAAAGGAGTCCTTTGTAAAGATTATTTAGAATTAATTCTCCGAGATATGAAAGGCCTCATTAGTCTTGACGACGTTTACAGGGAGTGGGATGCACAAATCCGTAAGGTTCTTGATGCAGGAATTTCGATTACGCACATTGATGGGCATCAACATCTTCATATGTGGAATAAATTTTTTCCTATTGCCCTTGCATTAGGGAAGAAATATAAAATTCCATGTATGAGAGTACCTGATGAAAGCTTTTTTTTTGATATAAGCGCAAAAAATATTTTACGATCAATGGCAGGAACCGGATTGGCCTTTATTGCCCGAAGACATAGAAGTGTATTAAAGCAGATGAATGTGAAAACGAATGATTATTTTTACGGAATGCTCTACGGGGGACATTTGACGGAAGATAGAATAATCAATTTATTGAGCAGGGTTAAGTCTGGCGTTACAGAGATTATGTGCCATCCTTCATCGAATGAACAGGAAATGGATAGGCAATTTCGGTGGGGATATCATGGGGAATCGGAACTACAGGCATTATTATCGACAACGGTAAAGGAAAAGATTGATGAAGAGAGTATTGATTTAATATCTTATCGAGATGTGGCAATAGAAGGGATTTCTGCAAAATGAAAAATAATGAAAAGCAGTTTTATTTGGTGGATTTTCAAGTATTACCGGAAGCAATAAAAAAAACAATTCGTATTAAAGAATCTTTGAAAAATGGAAGGGTGAAGACAATAAATGAAGCATTATCTGCGATGAATATAAGCAGGAGTGCTTATTATAAATATAAAGATCATGTGGAACCGGTAACGGGAGCCGTTAAAGAACGCAGTATCACATACTTTATAATGATGCAAAATGATTTTTCTCTTTTAAATAAAATAATGAGAAAAATAAAAAAGGAAAATAATGATGTGCTATCCATAAATAGCGGGGTAGCTTTTGGCGAAAATGTTCCGACTATAATTTCATTTAAGACAAAGATGACCCTGGCGGATATCAATTTATTGGCAGAAAGTATTCGCAGGATTAAGGGGATCATACGAATCGTCGTTTCAGAAGAGGAAGGTAGCCGATGAAAAATATAAATATCGCTTTACTCGGATTTGGTACGGTTGGAAGCGGTGTGGCAGAAACGATTAAGAGAAATTCCGACATTATCAAAGAGCGGCTGGGCGTGCATTTATTGATAAAATATGTTCTGGTTCGAGAGGTAAACAAATATACTAAATTTCCCGTATTGGAAGATATTCATTTAACCGATAACTTTTCGGAGATAATAGAAGATGAATCCCTGGATATCATTGTTGAAGTGATGGGAGGGATTACCCCAGCCAAGGAGTATATTTTCAGTGCATTGGAGCATGGATTGAGCGTCGTCAGTGCAAATAAGGATTTAGTAGCTTTATATGGCCCGGATATTATCCATAAGGCGATTGAGAACCATGTAAATTTCAGTTGTGAGGCGAGTGTCGGTGGAGGAATTCCTATTTTGATGCCACTCCATCAGTCACTTGCAGCAAATCAGATTGAAAGTATCGTGGGCATATTGAATGGAACAACAAATTATATATTGTCACAGATGACAGAAACCGGTGTCAACTATGCAAACGCATTGGCAGATGCCCAAAAACAAGGATTTGCCGAGGCTGATCCGACAAATGATGTGTGTGGTTTTGATGCGGCCAGAAAACTTGCTATTTTATCCTCTATTGGATTTAGAGCTAATATAACCTTTGATGATGTTTTGGTGGAAGGCATTGAAAAGATAGATAAAAGTGATATTCAATATGCGAAAGATATGGGATATACAATTAAACTTTTAACGGTTGCGCTCAGACAGGAAAATGGGATTGCACTAAACGTTTATCCGGCCTTTTTGCCCGATAATCATCCATTGTCTTCAGTAAAGAGGGCATATAATGCGATTTATGTAACTGGAAATATTGTCGATGACGTTATGTTTTATGGCAGAGGAGCCGGCGCATTACCTACGGCAAGTGCAGTGATGGGGGATGTTATCAGCACGGCACAGCATATATTGAATGGCTCAACAGGAACCGGCATGATAATGACTGATACAAAAAGAATTCCATTTTATTCATCATTAAAACTTCAAAATTCATATTATTTTCGTTTAGATGTTGATGATGTTACCGGTGTGCTTTCTCAAATTGCGGCGGCTTTCGCAGAAAATGACATCAGTATTTGCGAAGTCGTCCAAAAACGAAAAACAAAAGGTTTGGCGGAGTTGGTGCTTATTACGGAACTGGCGAGCCGGGAAAGCATATTGCAGGTGGAGAAAGCTCTCCAGGTACTTCCTTGTATGCGTAAGGTTGCTAATGTGATAAGGGTTATGTGAGATGAAAATAAATAAGAAATACGGTGTGCGTGTCCCTGCAACTACGGCCAATATAGGAAGCGGATTTGATACGCTGGGAATGGCGCTTGGATTATATAACGAAGCTTATTTTACGCCTGTAAATGAGTTATCACTTATGAAGTCTCATATTGATATTCAAGGAGAAGGTGCCGGCAAGATTAAACCTGGTGCTGATAATATGGTTTTACAGGCCATGCAGGCAGTGGCGGGAAAAGTAGGAAAGGAAATTCCCGGCGGTGAACTGAAGCTTATTAATCAAATTCCTTTGGCACGAGGAATGGGAAGCAGTTCTGCAGCACTTGTTTCCGGCGCGTATCTTGCCAACCAATTGTGCGGAAACGTATTAAACAGACATGAAATCTTAAATATCGTTACTGAATTGGAAGGTCATCCTGATAATGTTGCTCCTGCTATTTTTGGCGGATTTTGTTTCTCCATTGTTAAAAATAAATTTGTTCTTACGGAGCAGTGGAAAATCCCGGACACTTGGAAGGCGGTCGTTGCTGTTCCCGATTTTGAACTTAGAACAGAAGATGCACGGTGTGCATTGCCGGATACTTATTCCAGAGAGGACTTAGTGCAAAACATAGGGGCGGTTTCCTTTTTAATGGCAGCTGTTATGATGCGGAGAGGTGAATTACTGAAGGTAGGATTGGCGGATCGTATCCATGTACCTTATCGTTTGCCATTAATCAGTGGGGCTGAAGAGGCAATGAAAAATGCTGATAAAAAAGGATGTTACGGTGTAACAATAAGCGGATCCGGTCCGACGATTATTGCTTTCTCTTCAGCGGAGAAAGCATATGAGATTGGTGCTGCGATGGTAGACGGATTCAAGCTGCATCATGTAAAATCAAAATTTATGGTTTTGGATTTTGATCAAGAGGGCGTACGGCTAATACAGCTTGACAATTACTGATAACATGTGTATTGTATATAACGTAGTAAATGTCGGGACGTAGCTCAGTTTGGTAGAGCGCTACCTTGGGGTGGTAGAGGTCGCATGTTCGAATCATGTCGTTCCGACCATTTTTATTGCATGATATTATTCTAAAAATAAGCTTTTTTGAATAAGTATTTGTTATAAAGCGAGGTTTTATGTTGAATAGAGTAAAATCAGTCATGCTTATGACACTGCTCGGTTTGATTCTGGTATCAGCTGGCGGATATGTGGGCGGGCAAAATGGGGCGACAATGATGTTTATCCTTGCTCTCATTTTAAATTTTTACAGTTATTGGAATTCTGATAAAATAGTGCTGAAAGCATATAATGCAAAAGAGTTGTCGGAGAATCAAGTGCCGGAATTATTTTCACTGGTAAAAGGATTATCAAGAAATGCGGGAATCCCTATGCCGCGATTGTATATTATTCCCACAGAAATTCCGAATGCTTTTGCTACCGGCCGGAATGAAAATCATGCCGCTGTGGCTGTGACAGAGGGATTAATATCGTTGCTTGACAGAGATGAAATCGCGGGTGTAATCGGTCATGAATTGTCCCATATCCGTCATCATGATACACTTATTATGACCCTGGCAGCTACCTTTGCGACTGCTATCAGTTATCTTGCGCAAGCCGCACAATGGGCCGCTATATTTGGAAGTGGACGTGACAGCGAAGGAAGAAGTAATAATCCATTTGCGTTGATTGCTACCATTATTATCGCTCCTTTAGCTGCATCACTGGTTCAAATGGCATTATCGAGGTCACGAGAATTTATGGCAGATGCTTCCGGGGCAGAAATAAGCGGTAAGCCTTTAGCGCTTGCCCGTGCATTACAGAAATTGGACAGTTATTCACGTCAAAAAGTTATGCCTTATGCAAAACCGGCTTCCTCCGGATTATTTATTATCAATCCGCTTGCGGCTGTTGGCGGTTATGCAACATTGTTTTCTACGCATCCTTCTACAGAGGAGCGTGTTAAAAAGCTGCATGAAATAGCAGCCCAAAAGAATTTATTCTAAGGAGGATAATAGTATGGCTAATGTAGAGAAAACTCTTGTATTGGTGAAACCGGATGGTGTAAAAAAACACATTTGCGGTGAAGTAATTTCTCGTTTTGAGAGAAAGGGACTCATTCTTCATTCCGTAAAAATGATACAGGTTCCGGAAGAATTAGCGAAAAAACACTATGCAGAACATGCAGGGAAAGGCTTCTTCAATGATCTGATTTCTTTTATTACATCCGGACCTGTATTGGCAATGGTTATTGAAGGGGAAAATGCAGTAGCAGCCGTCCGTCAGATTAATGGCGCAACAGATCCTATTAAGGCAGTCCCGGGGTCTATCCGTGGTGATTTTGCCACTTCTATTGATGAAAACGTTGTTCATGCATCTGATGCTCCGGAAACTGCAGCAAGGGAAATTGCTCTGTGGTTCCCTGAATTAAATTAGCAGGGAGGGCTGTTATGGCAAAAGTTTATACTCGTACCGGGGATAGAGGGCAAACCAGTCTATATACCGGAGAACGTGTGTCCAAAGGAAGTCTTCGTGTTGAAACGTATGGCACAATTGATGAGGTAGACTCTGTCTTAGGAAGCGCTCGTGCTTTTGTTGTTCATCAGAATGTAAAAGAAACCATTTTTAAGATTCAGAAAGATCTTTGGCTACTAATGGCGGATGTTGCCAGTCTTGGGAAAGAACCTAATATTGGCAGTGATCATGTGAAAGACTTAGAGCAGACTATTGATAAGTATACGGAAGAATTAGAGCCTTTGGATCATTTTTTGGTTCCCGGAGAAACACAGGGGGCCGCGTTTCTTGATGTAGCCCGTGCCGTAGTCCGTCGTGCTGAGCGGAGTATGTGGAGACTTTCTGAAACGGAAGAGGTTCATGAATCGGGGATTCGCTATCTTAATCGGCTTTCTGATTTATGCTTTACTTTGTCCCGTTATGAAACAGAAGTGAAGTAAAAGTTATTCAATAAATATGCTAAACTAAGAGGAGATATTCGGACTGATGGATATCTCCTCTTATGTTTTTCATTAAAATTTATATTCGGAACAGAAGATATTTAATGGATATTATAATACGAATGAATTTTGTTAATATTTTGGAGTGTTACAGGATGGAACAAGATATATTGCAGATTCTTGAATTTAATGAAATCAGGCGTATGCTTGCCCAATTATGCCCTTCTTCTTTATCAAAAGCAAAAGCTATGGATCTGCAGCCGTCTTCGGAACCACGGATAATTGCAGAACATCTGCAGGAAACGGAAGAGGCTTCAATTTGTTTGCAAAAAGAGATATCATCACCTTTGGGAGAGACCTATGACATCATTCCATTTATAGATAGGGCGGAGAAAGAAATGATACTTCTTGCTGGAGAGTTTATGGAAATTTCTTCATCGCTTGAAACCTATCAAAAGATGCATGAGTATTTTAGTGGGGAAAGACATTTACGCTATCCGATTTTGGAAGAAAAAGCGTCTTTAATCCTTCCCTTGGATGGTTTGCTCAACAGAATCCGGCAGGTTTTTGATGATAAAGGCGATATACGGGATAAGGCATCTATGAAGCTGTCCCGTATCAGAGGAGATATAGAAACAGTTAAAAGCAGGATACGGAAATCTTTCAGGCAGATACTGCATGATAAAGATACCGCATTATACCTGCAGGATGAGATTATTACACAGCGCAACGGGCGGTATGTAGTGCCTGTCAAAGAAGAGTATCGATATAAATTTGATGGAATCGTTCACGATCGTTCCTCTACCGGGCAAACACTCTTTATGGAGCCGATGATTTCCGTGCGTCTGAATAATGATCTTATTGAGCTGGTACTGGCAGAAAAGCAAGAAGTGATGGCAGTTCTGAGGGAGCTTACACGGCAGATCAAAAATAATAGTGCAGTTATTCGAAAAGATTGCCATATTGTTTCGGATATGGAGTTTATCTTTGCGCGGGGACAATTGGCGCTTGCCATGAATGGAGTTCGGGCGACTTTCTCAGCTGCCGGTATATTGGATTTAAAGGACGCGAGACATCCGTTGATTCCTGCGGATAGAGTTGTTCCTATTTCGCTTACATTAGGTAAAGCTTTCAAAATACTTGTCATAACAGGTTCCAATGCCGGCGGGAAAACAATTGCTATCAAAACGGTGGGCGTATTGGCATTGATGAATCAATCAGGTTTATTTATCCCTGCTGCAGAAGGCTCAATGATGCCTGTATATAACCACATTTATTCGATTATTGGTGATGACCAGAGTATTCAATATAATTTATCGACTTTCTCCAGCTATATTACGCAGTTGGTTTCATTTCTACCTTATGTGAATGAAAAGGATCTTGTACTTTTAGATGAATTGGGAGCAGGGACGGATCCAATTGAAGGTGCCATGTTGGCACAGGCGGTTACGGAATATTTGGTAAACAAAAATGTGAACTCTATTATTACGTCACATTTTAGCGAGATGAAGAAGCTTGCCTATGAATTGTCAGAAGTTGAAAATGCGTTTGTTGAATTTGATAAGGAAACGTTATCACCGACTTATCATTTGATTATTGGAGTTGCCGGAAACAGCAACGCATTTAATATCTGTCGGCGGCTTGGTATGCAGGAGAGTATATTGAATCGGGCAGTTGGGCTTCAGCAAAGATCACCTTTTCATAATATGGAGATGGTGATGAATCATCTAAATGAGCAGCGAAAAGAATTGGAGCAGGAGAAAGAATCTATCCGTATCATTCGGCAAGAGTCAGACAGAGTAAAAGCTCAATTGCAGGAGGAGCAGGAGGAGTTTTTATTGAAGAAAAATGCCATACTGTCAAAAATGCGGGAAGAATCCTCTGATATAAAACGTAATTTGAGGATTCAGGCTGAAAAAATAATTAGAGATGTTAAAAAGGCATCAAGTCTCGATAAAGATGCTTTTATGAAACATGTGGGAACTACAAGAAGTGCCATTGAAAATATGAAGATTCCGGAGAGTCGGTCGAAGCGGGGGCTTGTTGCTAATGAAATCAAACGGGGAGATATTATTTATATAGATACGTTAGGCAGTAATGGAAAGGTGATTTCTGTAACTGGTAAGAAAATCACGGTTGCCTGTGGAGTAGCCAATATATGTGTGGATATAAGCCATTGTTTTGCTGCAGAACAGTTGGTGAAGATGATTCCACAAAAAATATCACACCAAAAGAAAAATGTATCAAATTTACGACATGAGGAAGTAAGTACATCGGTAAATGTGATTGGCAAAACTGTATATGAGGCAATTCCTGAAATAGATAAATTTTTAAATGATTGTATAATGGCGGGAGTTTCCCCTGTGCAAATCATTCATGGAAAAGGGACGGGAAGCTTGCGGAAGGGAATTCATGATTACTTGAAAACGCTTCCGTTTATAACTGATTTTCGGATGGCAGAACCTCAAAATGGAGGAGCAGGCGTTACAGATGTGTATTTTAATTGATTCATATGCTTGACCAAATGTTTATGTAGATATATATTTAAATACAGTGGAAAGTTGTATAAAAATATGGGCAGGCAAATATGTTTAATTTACCGGAAAAGTTTGTAATTGTAGATGGTTATAGAATTCCCGCGGACAAAGCAGAAGAGTATAGAAAAACAAAGGAACGGATGGAAAAAGAAGCAGAGAAGTTTTTCAAAGGCTTTTGTGAAATTGTAAAGAAAGAGCCTCTTCTTGATCTTTTAGGACATGGGGTTGTTGGATATTCTTCTACGGGGGAACAGTTGGCTCGAATTTCTTTAGATCCCTTTGAAATTTCAGCTATGAATGTCGCTTTAGGCCGTAACAAATTGAAAGAATATATCCTTGCCACCAATGGATATGATGAATATGCATATCAGCAGCTATTGAAAGAATATAAAATAAGGCACGAAAATAAATAACAGGAAGGATTGTATTGTATGATTCATATCATTGCGGACAGCACATCTGCTATTCCTCAAGAAATGTTGTCTAAATATTCAAATTTGCATGTTATCCCTCTTAGTTTATCTATTAAAGGAGAGTATATTCCTGAGAATGAAGCAACAATCAGGCAGGTTATTGAATACTCTGAAAAGACAAATCAAGCAATACCTACAAGCCAGCCGAGCACGGGAGATTTTTTAAATGCATTTAATTTGATTCCCGAAAAAGATGACATTATTGTTTTATGCATCACAACTGCAGTCAGTGGTACATACAATGGTGCGGTTTTGGCTGCAAAACAATCTGGAAGGGGAAATATATCAGTAATTAATACCAAGACGACGGCTGTTGGAATGCTCCAAATGGTTCAGGATGCTTTGGAATTCATTGAAAGTGGCAATTCTTTTGCAGAAATCACGGATAAATTGACGGAAGTTGCTGAACATATGAGGACAACTTTTACTGTGGATACCTTGGATTACCTTCGTCGTGGAGGAAGAATTGGTAAGGCTGCGGGGTTAATTGGAAGTATATTAAAGATAAAACCCTGTATTTATCTAAATAAGAACAATGAAGTGGATGTTTTGGACAAAGTGCGTACAAGGAAGAAAGCGGTAGCCAGTTTAATAAAGTACTTAGATGAGAATGCTCCTTGCAAACGTATCGGTATCGTCCATATTGAGAATCCGGAAGGCGGAAAAGAATTACAGTCTATCGTTCAGGAAAAATATCCTGATATTGATGTCACTTTGACGACAGGGACACCAGTATTGGCTTGCTATTTAGGACCGGGACTGGTAGGTATTATTTTTGAGAGCGCCTGAGATGGGGGAGAATTGCATGTATACGATTATTGATGGTGGTTGTTTTAAGAATATGCTGATTGGCGCATATCAGATGTTTGAACAAAAATATGAAATATTAAATCAGCTGAATGTTTTTCCTGTTCCTGATGGGGATACAGGAAATAATATGCTGAATACGCTGAAATCGATGTATAGTATGATCAGTGATGTCAGTGCGGATGAGCCGGTAGGTATGATTGCGGAAAAGGCTTCCGCCGGTGCAATTATGGGGGCAAGAGGGAATTCAGGTGTTATCCTTTCTCAGATTATTCATGGGATAAGCCGTGGATTACGTGGTAAAAAGACAGCATCGGGAACCCAAATGGGAAAGGCTTTTCAGTATGGTATTTTATATGCTTATCGTGCAGTAACCAAGCCGGTAGAAGGGACTATTCTTTCCGTTGCAAGGGGAATTGCCAAAGGAACATATGAAGTGATCAGGCAGGAACCTGATTTCAGCAAGGTTTTGGAGTCTGCCATTGGTCATGGCAATGATGCTTTGGCAAAAACGCCGGAGCAGTTAAAAATCTTAAAAGATGCAAATGTTGTCGATGCTGGAGGACAAGGCCTGATATTCTTCCTCATGGGATGCCTTAACGGATTGACCGGAAAAGTAAGCGAAGTAAATTTGGAGATTAAACCGGTAATCAGTCGGTTGGAAGCAAAAGGAGAATCTTTTTCTATCGAGTATCCATACTGCACGGAGTTTATTATCAGTCCTTGTAAATTGGCGGCAAAAGAAATACGCCAGAAATTGGGAACCTGGGGTGAATCTATGATTGTGGCGGAAGGAGATAATCTTATCAAAGTCCATATTCACGCCCAACGGCCAGGGCATGTTTTAGATATGGCTGCCTCTTGGGGGACATTGCATGATATTAAATGTGACAATATGGTTGACCAGTTTCATAAAAATAAAGAAAAGCAACAAGATGAACCTAAACGTCCGTTAGGGGTTTTAGCAGTTGTATCCGGTGACGGTTGGACAGAATTATACCAAAAACTCGGTTGCGATGTTGTATCTGGCGGGCAGTCGATGAATCCTTCCGTTCAGGAATTGAATGCAGGTATAGAAAATGGAAGGTATGATAAATATATCCTATTGCCTAATAATAAAAATATTATTTTAGCGGCACAGCAACTCCAGAAAATGCTTGGTGAGAAAATACACATTGTGCCATCTGTTAATCCTATGGAAGGGTTAGCTGCTGCGATGGCATTTATGGATAATATCGGTATTGAGGAAAATTTGAATGAAATGTCAAAGAGAGTGCAGCAGATAAAAACAGGAATGATTACTGCTGCAGTGAGGGATAGCCTTATTGGGGATATTGTTATCCATAAGGGAGATTACATGGGGATAACAAAAGATCACCAGGTTTTTACAGAAAAAGATTTCAATAAGTGTTTTCGGAAGTTACTGGAATCCCTTATTGATGAAGATACGGGTGTGGTTACTGTATATTACGGAAAAGATATGTCGAAAGATGCATGTGGTCGTGAGTTGGCAGCAGTGGAGAAAATTTATTCAGACATAGAGTTTGAGATGTATGATGGCGGACAACCGCTATATCCGATGTTTATTTCAGCAGAATAATATATTTTGAGAAATTTAAAACGGTGCAGTGATTTATATTACACATAGCACCGTTTTCTTGTAGTATAAGATCTTTTTAACAAAATAATTAGTTTACATTATCTACATTTCTATTTGCTGTTTCTGCACCATCAGAAGGGCTTGGGTAAAAGTACATAATACGGTCTGGTTGAAAATATTCACTTGATACTTTTTTCGTGATGATCTTGGACATAATTTGTTCAAATTCCACGACTTCAAGCGGAGAAAGAATAGTGTCTTCAATGAGTACAATAACTGAGGGATTAACTTCCGGAGCATTTTCGGGGACTTCGCTGCGATCGAGGGGAATGCTTAAGATTAATCGTATGGTTGCAACATATTGCTCTTTATAATCGAAAACGGTTCCACGATAAGTGTTTTCCCATAAGGTTCGCATTAAATCAATGTGGTAAGGATCTTGATTCAATTCTTCTGTCATGATATCCTCCATAACTTAAAATATATTTACATTGTAGCACTTTTAAGCAAGGCGAGTGGTGGAATCCATCTAATTGGCATAGGAATTTTACATATGTTATTATGTAAAAGACATACTCGGGATTTAAGGTGGTAAGGCACAGATGGGCAATAAGATATTTTTAGTGTTAGGCGGATCAAGAAGCGGCAAGAGTGAGTTTGCCGAAGAGCTGATGTATCATTCTACAGGGAAAAGAAAAGGATATATCGCAACAAGCCAAATCTTAGATGATGAAATGAAATACCGCGTTATCTTGCATCAAAAAAGGCGCCCGGAAGACTGGAAAACATTTGAAATTTTAGGAGAGGTCAGCGGCAAAATAGGATTTGTTCTTATGGAAGCGGACACGGTTCTTTTTGATTGCATTACGATGTATGTCAACAATATTCTTATGGAGCATTTGGCGAATAAAGATAATGAAACACTTGGAATTAACGATCTGACGGCATTACAAACATTACTGGAGAAAGATTTGGAATTGCTCTTTAATATCATTTCCCAGACGGATAACAAGGAAATTATCTTTGTTTCTGACGAGTTGGGGATGGGCATCGTACCGGCCAACGCAATGAGCCGGGTATACCGCGATTTGGTGGGATTGGCAAATCAGTATGTGGCCCAAAAGGCAGATAAGGTATATCTATCAATTGCAGGAATTACAGTGGAGCTTAAAAGCAGAGGAGTGGAACCATGGTGAGAAAAATTGCCAAAAAAGTTATGTTTCAGGGAACAAGCTCTCATGTGGGTAAAAGTATTTTAACAACGGCATTTTGCAGAATTCTCAAACAAGATGGGTATCATGTTGCCCCATTTAAGGCGCAGAATATGGCACTAAATTCCTATGTTACGCATTCTGGTGGAGAAATCGGCCGTTCTACCGTTGCCCAGGCGGAAGCCGCAGGGGAAAATCCTATTGTGCAGATGAATCCTGTACTTTTGAAACCCACGGGGAATTCCTGCTCTCAGGTGATTCTTCTCGGTAAATCGGTCGGTAATTATAGCGCTTCAGAATATCAAAATAAATATAGCCAAGAGGCATGGTCTTCCGTAAAAAAGAGTCTTGATTTCATGGAAACACATTATGATGTGCTGGTGATTGAGGGGGCGGGAAGTCCTGCTGAAGTCAATCTGAAAAAGAATGATATTGTCAATATGCGGATCGCAAAAGAATGCCGGTCTCCCGTATTTTTGATCGCAGATATTGATCGTGGCGGGGCGTTGGCGTCTATTGTAGGAACCCTTGAACTGTTAGAGCCTGAAGAACGTAAACTTGTGAAGGGACTTATTATTAATAAATTTCGCGGGGATATTACACTTTTGGAACCGGCATTGACATTCCTTGAGGAACATACGGGGATTCCAGTCTTAGGTGTTATTCCTTATTTGGATAAGCTGGGGATTGATGATGAAGATTCCGTGTCACTTCAGGAAATGCCACGGAATCAGATTATGCATGATGTTCATATTGCTATTATCCAAACGCCTAAAATCTCAAATTTCACGGACTTTGATGCATTTACCCATGAACCGGATGTAAACGTGCGTTTTATTCAGCAGGGAGATTTGATTGGGAGTCCGGATCTTATTATACTGCCGGGCAGTAAAAATACGACAGAGGACTTGCTTTATCTGAAGCGACAGGGGTACGATCATGATATTAAAGCGCTTGCAGCAAAAGGTATTCCCGTGGTTGGAATTTGCGGCGGCTATCAGATGCTTGGAGAAAAGGTTTGTGATCCATTACATGTAGAAAGCAGTAATGATGCAGTGGAAGGACTGGGGTTAATGCCTTATGTTACAACCATGCAGGGGGAAAAAAATACATATCAGGTAGAGTTTAATTGTGAAGCCTTGCCATTTCTTGGTATGGATTTTAAAGGAAGCCATTTAAAAGGGTATGAAATACATATGGGGGAAACGGTACTTACCCATTCAGCACAAAGCCTTTTTAATATAGTGCGGAGAAGTAATCAACCGGTGCAAGTGCAAGACGGATATATCAATGAAACACATCATATATTTGGTACATACTGCCATGGTATCTTTGATAATGATGATCTTAGGCGGGCGATAATTAACGCACTTCGTAAAAGAAAAGGATTGGAGACGCTTCCTGTGCAGTTCCGTTATCGCCAATATAAAGAATCGGAATTTGACCGTCTTGCCGATACAGTACGAAAACATTTTGATATGAAGAAGTTTTATGAAGTCTTGGGGTGAGTGAATTGGAAACTCTCCCTTATGCGTTGGTTCCGTTTATGGCATTGATAATAGATGCAGTAATAGGAGATCCCCGATCGGACTGGCATCCGGTAGTTCTCATCGGGAAATTGATCTCCACATGGGAAAATAAATTGTATCCGAAGCATCATACGGATAATATGAAGCTATTCCTTTACGGATGTGGTGTGGTTCTTCTTGTCTTGGTGAGCGTAGGTATTGTATCTACGGTAATATTGTATATTGCTGCGAAAGCAGGAATTTTCTGTTATTTTCTGCTTAGTGCGGTTTTACTCTATGTTTCGATTACTCCGCGCGCGCTTGCCCGTGATGGGATGGAAATATACAATCTTCTGAAAAAAGGAAATGTAGAAACAGCACGTGCCCGGTTATCTTGGATTGTAGGAAGAGATACTGACGGATTAAATGAAAGTGAAATTTCAAGAGGGACGATAGAAACTGTTGCAGAAAATACGACTGATGGAATTATTTCCCCGCTATTTTATTTTCTGCTTTTGGGCCCAATTGGCGCTATTGTATATCGAGCAGGCAATACGATGGATTCCATGATCGGCTATAAAAACGAACGCTATCTTTTCTTCGGCAGAGCTGCTGCACGGCTTGATGATGTTTTGAATTACATACCTGCGAGGGTTACTTATTTACTTTTTATTATAGCCGCTTTTATTCTTCGGCTAGATTGGCGAAACGCATGCGTGATCGGATTTCGTGATGCGAACAAACATCCGAGTCCCAATGGGGGTTATGCTGAAGCTACTGTGGCGGGTGCAATGCATGTGCAGCTTGGCGGATATAATTATTACAATGGGAAACCGGAGTTTCGTGCTTATATGGGGGATTCGGATCAAACTTTGCGGGCGGAGCACATTAAGACTACTATTTGGATGATGTATCTGGCTACTATTATTTTTGCCTTTATGGAATCGTTGATTCTATTATTTTGGTGATGGAATGAAAAGTTTTCTTGTCGGGCTGCAGTTTTTGACGCGGCTTCGCCTTGACACACAAACTGAATGGAAAGATGAAGACTTTGGGAAAAGTGTAACATGGTTTCCTGTAATTGGATGGATTATAGGACTCCTGTTATGCGGTGTTTTCTTTTTGATACGACCACTTGGCAGCCCTCTTTTGATTGGGTTTATTTTGGTTATATCGGAACTTTTTATTACAGGGGCATTATTGCTTGACGGGCTTATGGATTCCGCTGACGGCTTATTTTCGGGACGCAGTAAAGAGAGAAGCCTGGAAATTATGAAAGACAGCCATGTAGGAGCTTTTGGGGTACTTTCTGTCTTATTGATAGTTCTCTTAAAAACATTCGCGCTGGCTTCTGTTGATACTGCGCTATATTTTGTCCTTATCGCGATGCCGACACTGGGAAGGTTAAATCTGGTTGTCAGTATATGTGAATATCCTTATGCCAGACCATATGGAATCGGGAAGTCCTTTTCGGCCTATAGGTCTAAAAATACGGTTTTTTATGCATTTTTTACAGCTATTCTGCCGGCAGTTTGTTTTGGGCTTGACTATATTATTCTCTTCAGCGCGGCTATATTGTTCGGTCTTTATTTAAATTCGTGGATAGTTGAAAAGATTGGCGGAACAACCGGTGATACTTATGGGTTTATTACAGAAATCACCGAAGCGTTTATAGCATTCTTATTTGTGTTATTGGTTAAAGGTGGGGCATGGCATATTTAGTTATATCTCCCGGATCATGCGGAGAGTTTATTCAGGGGTATGCGAATGGATCCTCCTTTATGGTGACTTGCCCGATTAATCGATATTCTTATGCTTATAGCGGATTCGACGGAACTGGTGACATTTTGCCTGATAAGGCGGCGGAGGCCGTGAAACGTACATTAGTTTATCTGAAAAGACCCGATACGATTGTTCCGATTAAGCTAAAATCCTATATTCCGAGGGGAAAGGGATTGGCGTCAAGTACGGCCGATATAAGTGCGGTATGCCAGGCGACAGCGTTAAGTGTCGGGGAAATTCTTTCTCCGCGTGAATTAGCAACGATCGCGCTTTCTATTGAACCCAGTGATGCTACGTTTTTTGAGGGGATTGTGGAGTTTGATTACCGTGACGGGAAAGTTATTCGGGAAATGGGGCATTGTCCTGATATGCAGATTTTAATTTACGATTGTGGCGGTGAAGTTGATACGATGTCTTTTAACAATAGGAAAGATCTGATTTCATTGCAAAAGAGCAATCAAACTGAAATAGAGAAAGCGATGTCTTTTTTGGTGGAAGGATTAAAAAATCAGTCATTGGAAGTTATCGGAAAGGCGGCTACAATCAGCGCGTTTGCAAACCAGAAGATACTTTTTAAAAAGCCGCTGGAAGATTTTTATACGAGGGGAACCGCATTAGGCGGAAAAGGGGTTATTTGCGCACACAGTGGAACTGTTCTTGGGTTAATCGTAGCACCTGGTGCAGATATTGAAGCAATCCGGACGAAAATTAAAGATTATGATTTAGGAGTTTTTTATCTAGATACAGTACGGTTGACAAATCAAGGTATGCAGATTAGAAAGTGTAAATTGGATGATCCTTTCACAAAGTAGGCATGGTGGCGATATATTTAAATTGCCGGGAGGAGAACGGGATGGTTTTTTAGATTTCAGTATCAATATCAATCCGTTAGGACTTTCCCCGAAAGGCAAAGAAGCACTTATTCGATCCTGGGAAAAAGAGGTATTGCGGTATCCTGATATGGAATGTCGAGAGCTTATTTCTGCTTTGGCAAACAGGTATGGCATGCCTGACCGGATGATAACGGTTGGAAATGGTGCTACAGAAATTATGTATACTCTGCTCCGTGTGCTGCTGCCTGGCAAGGTTTATGTACCGGCACCGTCATTTAGCGAGTATCGTCTATCAGCTGAATCTGTCAACGCAAAGGTAGAGGAAATACCGTTGTCTGCAAAAACAGATTTCAAAATTCCTGTGGAGTTTTTTACAAAGATAGAACCGAAATCTGTTGTATATTTAGGGAACCCCAACAATCCTGACGGACAAATACTTAATGAGGAAAGGTTGAAACAGATACTTCCGCTTGTAGAAAAAACGCAAAGCTATTTGATTTTGGATGAGTCTTTTGTGGACTTTTTAGGAGACTCTTTTTCCTACCGAAAACTTTGCCTTTGCCATAGACAGGTTATTATAGTTTCTTCCTTAACGAAATTTTATGCTGTCCCGGGGCTAAGAATCGGATGTAGTTTTTCCACAGAAGAAATTGCTAAGAAATGCCGGGAGCAATTAATTCCTTGGCATGTAAATGGACTTGTTCAGGCTTATATGAAGAGTGCATTGGCAGATGATGCGTATATTCAGAGAACACGAGAATATTGTAAAACGGAAAGGAATAGGATGATTACGGATTTGTCTGCAATCGATAGTATTAAGGTATATCCGGGAAGTGTTAATTTCTTTTTATGCAAACTGATGAGAAAGTTCAAATCAGCATATGAACTGCAGCAAGCACTATGGCCTTATAAAATTATTTTGCGGCAATGCGGTAATTATGCGGGGTTGGATGAAAGTTATTTTCGGATTGCAGTAAAGATAAAGGAAGAAAATCTGCGATTAGTTAATGTATTGAGAAGGGTTCTTGAATAGATGATCACGCTATATTTTGTTCGTCATGGACAAACGGTCTGGAATGAATCAGGAAGGTACCAAGGCAGTACTGAGGTTGCATTGAGTGCATTGGGGAAAGAACAGGCAAAGCTGACAGCTCATTGGTTTGAAGGAATTTTTCTGAATGGAATAATATCCAGCAGTTTGAGAAGAGCCATGGAAACGGCGAAAGAAATTGCAAAATTGAAGAGTATGAATGTCGAAGTGGTTGATGCGTTGCAGGAACTTCATTTTGGCGACTGGGAAGGAAAAACTTTTGAAGAGATTGAGCATTACTGGCCGGGAATGATTGAGGAGATGTATCATCATCCGGAACTACTGCAGCTGCCTCACGGCGAGTCTTTTGCCGATTTACAGAGGAGGACGGTGCAAGCAGTTGAAGAAATCATTGACCGCGGGGATAATAAGACTTATGTAATTGTAAGCCATGGTGCAGCTATCAGGACAATTATCTGCGGTCTTTTGGATATACCGTTAAAAACAGCTTGGAATTTCAGTTTATATAATGCCGGTATTACTTGCATGACACATTATATGGGTGACAGAACAATTTTGACTTTTCATAATTTTACGGATCATCTGATAAAGTGATTTACGGATGCTGCCATAACGGAATATTTTTTATCGGATTATCCAGTAATAAGGAATCGTAACAGAAATCATTGCCGGAACCAAAGCAAAATGGACAAACATACACTTTTACGGTATCATAAAGAAACGGAAAAGTGGTGATTTAATGACTGAGAAAATGAAAATAATTGATTTTCTTAGAGAAAATCAATTAGATGCAATTTTTGTGCAAAAGGATGAAAACTGCAGATATTTAAGTAAGTTTACAGGTTCAGACAGTTATCTGCTTCTAACAAAAGAGGAGTTGTACCTTCTGACGGACAGCAGATATACAGAGCAGGCAAGAAAAGAAGCTGCCGATTATACAGTGGTGGATTACAAAGGTCATCTGGCAGAAATAGTCGCGAAGCTTGCTGGTGAATACCATATAAAAACTATGGGAGTAGAAACGGTTTTTTCCTATCAGATGTACCTGTCTTTTCATAAATATATGCCGAATATAGAATTCAGGTTTTCTCAAATAGATCGGCTGCGGCAGATCAAATCTGAGGAAGAAATTTCCTGTATAAAAGAGGCTTGTCGTATATCGGATGCGGGATTTAAGGCAACTCTTCCTTTTATCAGGGCAGGAATAACTGAGGCACGGTTGAGGACTATCCTTGAGTGCGCTATGCTTGAAGAAGGATCGGAAGGAAAATCTTTTGATACTATTGTCGCATCGGGGGAACGGTCCGCATATCCTCATGGTGTAGCCACAGGAAAGGTTTTGGAAGATGGTGATTTGGTCACTTTTGATTTTGGTGCTATTTATAAGGGGTACCATTCTGACATTACACGGACGGTCGCCATAGGAGATGTTTCAGAGCGACTGCAGAAGATTTATGACAGTGTCTTACGCTGCAATGAGCATATTGAAATGCAGCTTAAGGAGGGAATTATTTGTTCGGAAGTGGATAAATTGGCGCGAGAGTATCTGAAGAAAGATGGATTTGAGTCTTATTTCATCCATTCACTTGGACATAGTGTGGGGCTGGAGATTCATGAATCTCCCTTTTTATCAGCACGGGACCATACAGTATTGAAAGAAAATATGATAGAAACAGTGGAACCTGGGGTATATATTCCAGGAATTGGTGGAGTCCGTATTGAAGATACGGTTGTTATAAAAAAAGACGGTATTGAAGTCTTAACAAAATTCCCAAAAAAATTTTTAAGAATGTAGCAGGAGGAAGAAAGTAAATGATTTCCAGTAATGATTTGCGGCCGGGTATTACCATTGAACTCGATGGATCTGTATGGCAGTGTGTCGAATTTTTACATGTAAAACCGGGGAAAGGTGCGGCATTTGTACGTGCAAAGCTGAAGAACATGGTAAATGGTTCGGTTGTTGAGCGTAAGTTTAATGCCGGGATTAAATTGCAGCCGGCCATTGTAGAACGTAAGCCGATGCAGTATTTGTATGAGGCTGATGAATCCTATTGTTTTATGGATACGGAAACGTATGAACAGATTATGCTTCGCAAGGATCAATTGGGAGATAAGATTAATTTCCTTAAGGAAGAGATGGAATGTTCTGTTATGTTTTTCAATGGGGATATTATCGGGATTGATATTCCGAACTCTGTTGAGCTGAAAGTTGTTGAAACAGAACCGGGGATTCGCGGCGATACGGCGACCGGCGGGTCAAAACCTGCCAAACTGGAAACCGGATATACCGTATCCGTTCCACTTTTTATTAATGAAGGGGAAGTGCTCCGTATTGATACACGTACCGGCGACTATATTGAACGTGTAAAGTGAGATCTTTTTGATGGCAGCTGCAGAAATTAAAACATCATTGGGGGTTATCAGTATTTCTGAACAGGTGCTTGTTACTATTGCCAGGGATACAGCGCTTCAAATTAATGAGGTTATGTCCATGGATGGTCGATATTCGCATGGAATTTCTTCTGTGATTGGCGATGGGGATGCGGAAGGTGTTCGTGTCTCCATAAGAAATAAAAATGTAATTATTGATTTATATATTTGCGTGAAACATGGGATGAGAATCCCTGCTGTTGCCTTGCAGTTACAGGAAACTGTTAAAGAAAATATTTTTCAATATACGGGAATTACTGTTGCGGAGGTTAATGTAAATGTGCAGCAGATTGTTTTTGGTGCAGCAAGGTAAACGATATGGTGGAAGATTTGCATTCTGTTGTTTCAGATGAAGAACTTTATCTGAAAATTGAAGAAACTATTCTTGCTATTCCGGAGGTCAAGGGATTTACATCGGAAGGTCTTCAGAATATCGTCAAGGGAATTACTTCAGCATTTGGCAAAAAGGCGCATAAAGGGATTTTAATCCACCATGATAAAAATGGAATGACTATTAATATTTTTATCTCGCTCATTTATGGCTGTCATGTCCATGAGGTGGGATATCTTGTACAAAAACAAGTACAACGCGAAATTTTACTACTGACTGATGAACCTGTTTTATCAGTTGATGTAGCCGTGACAGAAGTTATTAAATAAAGAAAGTAGAACAATGAGCAGAAGTAAAGCCAGAGAACATGCATTAAAAGTTTTATATGCAAAGGAGATAAATCCTAATACGGCAGAATTATCAGCAGATATCTCTGATGCTTTATCTGAGAAAGGAAAATCCTTTTCTGATTTTTTAGTTGAACAGGTGCAGCTGCATCGGGATGAGATCGATGGGGAGATTGTCAGGTTTTTAAAAAAATGGTCATTAAGCCAGTTAAATATTGTAGATAAAAATATTTTGCGGATAGCGATTGCCGAATTTAATTATACTTATGAGGATAAGGCGGATAGAAAAGTTATCATCAATGAAGCTGTTGAACTTGCGAAAGTTTATGGCGGTGAAAATTCCTATCGTTTTATCAATGGAATTTTAAGTGCGGTAACAGGTGAAAAAAATGGCTAAATTCCTTGGTATTGATACAAGCTGCTATACGACATCTGCGGCTGTATATGACAGTACTGAAGGTATAGTGGGAGAGTCACGCATTATTTTATCTGTAAAGGCTGGAAAAAGAGGGTTATCCCAGTCAGAAATGGTATTCCAGCATGTCAGAAATCTCCCTGTGATTTTGGGACAATTAGAGCCATGGATTGATCAGATTAATGGTATCGGCGTATCAGTATTTCCACGTCGGCGGGCAGATTCTTACATGCCCGCTTTTCTTGTCGGCAAAGGTATGGCAGAGTCGCTGTCTCATGTGCTACGTGTACCTGTTTTCGAATTCAGTCATCAGGAAAATCATGCATTGGCAGCCATTCAAAATATGCCTGAAATATGGGGAACACCTTTTTATATGATGCATCTTTCCGGGGGGACACAAGATGTTCTTTCAGTGGAATGGGAAAAGGATATTATGCAAATTGTGGATCTGATTCATTCTGCGGACATTACCGCCGGACAATTCATTGATCGTGTAGGTGTTTCTTTAGGAATGCCTTTTCCTGCAGGCCCGTCTATGGAACGATTAGCAATGAAACATCAGCAATTATATAAAGTACCGGTAGCAAATGTTAAAAATGGATTCAGTTTTGCCGGCCCGGAAGCGCAGGTACAGCGTGATATACAAACTAAGCGTTATACGCCAGAAGATATTGCTTATGGCGTTTTTTTCTCTATTGGTAAGTCATTACATAAAGTCTTGGACTCATATAATGGCTTTATAGAAGGGAGAACCTTTATCGCGGTCGGCGGAGTAATGAGCAATGGGTATCTGCGAAAGAGTATTACGGAAATATGCAGGTATAAATCTTTGCATCCATGCTTCGCGGAAGTGAAGTATAGCAGTGACAATGCGACAGGAAATGCGTTCGGAGCATTTATGAGGTATACATATGAAAGTCTACTCGGTTCGTGAATGCAGCAGCCTTGTGGCAGGTGCTCTTCAAAAAGATTATATTTTTAAAAATATAACGATATCGGGAACTGTCAGCAATTTACGCTTTCATTTTTCAGGAGTCATATTTTTTTCTTTATTTGATGAAGAGTCTCGTATTACCTGCCGTATCGGTAAAATGAGAAGCGCGTTTCTTGGACGCAGGATTAAGAATGGGACGGAAATTCTTATTCTTGGAAATATTAAATATGACAAAATAAGCGGTAGACCGATTTTTCAGGTGGATAGAATTCTTTCTTCTACTGAGAGTCCGATTCTGGAGAAATTGGATATGCTGAAGAAAGAACTTAAAGCTTCAGGATATTTTGATATTGAAAAGAAAAAAAGATTACCTTTATTTCCCTTTAGAGTAGGAATTGTTACATCAGCGTCAGGGGCGGTCATCCATGACATTATACGGACGGGATTTTTACGGAATAATTCAGTAAGATATTCTTTATACAGTACAACTGTGCAAGGGGAGAATGCTGCGGCCGATATGGCAGAAATGGTTATTAGGGCAAATGAAGAAACAGAGCCGCCGGATATTCTTATTATTGCTAGAGGCGGCGGCGCGGAAGAGGATTTAGCACCTTTTAATCAAAGAGTTTTATTGGATGCAGTGTTCTGTTCTAAAATACCGGTTATATCTGCAGTAGGACATGAAACAGATGTGACTTTACTTGATTTGGCCGCTGATGTGAGAGCCTCTACGCCAACGCAGGCAGCGGAAATTGCTGTCCCTGATAAAAAATATATTGAAGAGCGTATAATATGCTTGTACTTGGTTTTACAGAAAATTATTCGAGACAAGCTGAATATATCCAAGCTTAAATTGCAGCATACTTTAACTATCTTTAACATATTGGCACAACGTGGAAAAGTAACTGCTGTACGTAAGGATATTTTATATAATTGGATTATACTGGATCGAAAACTAAAAAAGGTTATCAGCAATAAAAAATTGGATATTTTAGAGCGAATGCAGTTTCTTTCAAGGTGTGGAATGGAAGATATTCTTATCTGCAGTAAACATATAAAAGGAGCAGATGATGGAAAAGAAATTTGAAGATTGCATGGAAGAATTAAGTTCTGTAGTTTCTCAACTGCAGAAGGAAGAGACACCGTTGGAAGAAATGCTTGTCCAATATAAAAAGGGGACAGAAGCGGCAATGGCTTGTCTTACTATATTGAAAGAAACCGAGAGAGATATACATGATATTTCTGTTGAAATAGAAAAATTAATCCAGCAAGGGGAGGAAACGCGTGATAAAAGAAATGATGGTAAATAAGAAGATACTAGTTGATGATGCATTGGAATGTCTTCTTATGCCGTCAGATCCGGCACATGATTCATTATACGCATCTATGCAATATAGTTTAATGGCAGGGGGAAAACGGATACGCCCCTGTTTATTTTTGGTACTTCTAGATATATTGGGTGTGGATTCGAATTTATATATAAATGTGGCCTGCGCATTGGAATGTGTTCATACATATTCACTCATTCATGACGATTTGCCGGGCATGGATAATGATGACTATCGGCGGGGAAAGTTGGCCAATCATAAAAAATATGGGGTAGGTATTGCAACTATGGCGGGAGATGGGCTCTTAACCTATGCTTTTGAACTCCTTGCCTGTGAAAACAATATATCGTTTTTCAAACGTATAGCATTGATAAAAATTTTAACAGCCGCGGCAGGTCCTGCTGGAATGGTAGGAGGGCAGGCACATGATAAAGGGGCAGAAGGTAAAACACTTTCTCTGTCAGAATTAATGTTTTTAGATCAATGTAAGACAGGTAAACTGATATGCGCTTCCTTGGATATGGCATCAGAAATTGCTGGGCTTTCTAAAAATGATAAGGAAGCGATTCATACATATGGAAAGCATATAGGGCTTCTATTTCAAATTACGGATGATCTTTTGGATTTCAATGGAGTTTTTCAGGAAATGGGGAAAGTTCCATTACAGGATATTTCAGAACATAAATGCACCTATGTGACGCTTTTGGGGAAACATCAGGCACAACAGAGAGCACGGAAGGAAGCTGTTGCTGCTGTACAGAGTCTGGGGGCTTTCGGAGAAGAATTTAAGCCGTTGAAAGAGCTGCCGGAAATGATCCTTTGCCGGAGGAAATAAGTTTCTTGCGCAGTATTTGCTTTGATTTACAACAGATAAAGGAATAAAAGATATGAATAAAGTAAAAAAAGAACGACTGGATGTTCTTTTGGTAGAACGAGGTTTTTTTGAAACCCGGGAAAATGCGAAACGGCATATTATGGCAGGAATTATTCTGGTGAATGATGTTCCTGTTGATAAACCGGGAACAAAGATACCGTCTGATGTCAGACTCAGAATTAAAGGGCATGTTATGCCATATGTCGGGCGTGGGGGATATAAACTGGAAAAGGCGATAAAAGAATTTCATCTTGACTTAAAAAATCTTGTGATGGCGGATATCGGCGCTTCCACGGGTGGATTCACCGATTGTGCGCTTCAAAACGGTATTGCCAAAGTGTATGCTATTGATGTGGGAACCAATCAGCTTGATTGGAAATTACGTACTAATCCTCATGTAATTAATTTGGAAAAAACAAATATCAAACAGGTAACTGAAGATATGATAGGAGAAAAAGTAGATTTTATTTCGACTGATATTTCTTTTATTTCCGTATTAAAAATTCTGCCGGCCGTACATTCTATACTTAAACCGGAGGGATCCGTAGTTATTCTGATTAAACCGCAGTTTGAAGCGGGGAAGGAGAAGGTTGGAAAGGGCGGAGTTATTCGTGATAAGAATATCCATGAAGACGTAATAAGGGATACTTTGTCAGCATTTGAAACAGAAGGATTACACGTATGGGGGATAACATATTCACCAATTAAAGGCGGATCAGGGAATATTGAATTTTTAGCATTACTGAAGAAAGATAGGCTGGAACGGTCTATGGTGAATACAGATATTATTCACGATATAGTAGAAGAAGCACATCAGGTATTTAAGGGAGAAATGTCATGAAGATCGGTATATTTCCTAATATGGGAAAGGAAGCACTTTATACTTTTTGGGGCAAGTTGATTTCGATTCTTCAAGCCAAACATATTGAATATTATGTGGCTGAGTATGCACGAGGCGGTTTTGAGTCACGGGATATAGCTATTGATAAAGACCGGTATAAAAGCACAAACTGGATGGGCAAAAATTTGAAATATATTCTTTCTATTGGGGGTGATGGTTCATATTTAGAAGCTGCCAAGGCTTTTTCAGATTACTCTGTTATTTTAACCGGTATCCATTTGGGAGAACTTGGTTTTTTAAATTCAATACGCCAGTCTGACGTGGAAGAGCGATTGGATCAGATTGTATCGCAAAAATATGTTTTAGAAGATCGTATGTTTTTGAGTTCCTGCATATTGCATGCTGATGGCACAAGAACTTTTCTGCCTGATGTTTTAAATGATATCGTAATCGGTCGTGCACAAATTGGCAAAATGGTAAGAGTCAACCTGTATATCAATGATATTTTTGCACAACAGTATCCTGCCGACGGCTTGATTATATCGACAGCAACCGGCTCTACGGGATATGCATTTTCTTGCGGCGGACCAATCCTGTCTCCTTCCGTAAAGCAGATGATGGTAGTTCCGATATGTCCCCACACTTTGTCACGATTTGCATCCGTATTATCCGAAAAGGATATCGTAAAAATTACATTGCCATCACGGGAACATATTCTATATATATCAGCAGACGGTAATGGGAGTTACGAACTAAAAACGAATGATATCCTGCTTGTACAGGGAGTTAGTAAACCTATTCGTTTTGTTCGTTTCTTTGATCATGATTTTTGGGGTACGCTTTCCGGTAAACTTATGAAGAAATCCTGATTCCGATTAAAGGTCAATTATCAGATAAATGTACAAATAGCACAGATAGGAAGCTTCTGTGCTATTTGTACATTTTTGACAGTTAACGGAATCTGTTGATAGTCATAAGCAAGCAAGTTAAGGGTTTTATTTTTATGCAATATTTATTGACCTTATGCATTAAATACTATAAAATAAATCAATAAACTGTTAATAAAGATCTATATGAAATAAGGTGTAGGAGGATATGCGATGAAAAGATATAGAAGCATGAAAATAAAAGAAATTATACAGCATCAGATTATTGAAACACAGGAAGAACTGGCGGCTGCTCTAAAGAGAGAGGGGATTATTGTCACGCAAGCAACCGTTTCAAGAGATATCAAAGATCTCATGCTTATTAAAATCCCATATAAAGATGGTCATTATCGATATGCTCTGTCCACAGAGAAACCGGGGATCATGTCTAAGAACCATACATCATTTCTTTTCCAAGAAGCGGTTATCGGAATTGAAAGCAGCATGAACCTAATTGTGATTCATACATTGCCGGGATCGGCACAATCCGTAGCAGCCGCTATCGATCAGACCAGATATAGTGAGATTATGGGAACACTTGCAGGAGATGATACGATTCTCCTTATCATGAGAAATCCGGATGATGTGGAGCTGTTTAAGAAAAAAATACAGGAGCTTCTGAAAGCATAGGAGGAAATATGCTTCAAAGTTTACATATTGTTAATTTTGCGATTATTGAAGATACCATTATTGAATTAACTGATGGTGCGACAGTATTTACCGGAGAGACGGGAGCCGGTAAATCTATTTTGATTGATGCGCTTGCGATACTCTTGGGGCGACGCGCACGGACCGATTTGATTCGTACTGGTGCAGAATTTTTTAAAGTGGAAGGCGTTTTTTCTGCTGATGATGAAATAGTTTCTATTTTATCATCATTTGGCTTTGATGCAGCAGATTCACAGATTATTATTACTCGAAAATTAAATCGGTCCGGTCGGGGAATCTGCACGATTAATGGAGATTTCTGTACTGTAAAACAATTGGAATTTATCGGCAGAAAACTGGTTCGTCTACATGAACAAAATGATGCTATCGAACTTCTTTCTTCTGAATATTGCAGGAGGATTATTGACAGGTTTACGCCTGAAATCTCAACGCTCCGTGATGAATATGACCATATATATCAGGAATGGAAAGAAACTAAAAAAAATTTAGAGGAATTTCATGCGCATAGGCAGGAAAATGAACGGCGTATTGATATTCTTGAATGGGAATTAGAGCAAATTCGGACGGCTAATATCATAAACGGGGAAGATGAAGAAATAGATAGACGCCTTTCCGTTTTGCAAAATTATGAAAAAATCATCTATTCCGTAAAAGCAGCTCTTTCTGCTCTCAGTAATGAAGGTGGTGCCCGAGATTTATTGGCATCAGCATCTAAAGCGGTATCAACGGCATCCCGTTATGATAAAGAAATGAAGGAAACAGATGAAGAACTGAGAACGGTATTATATTCATTAGAAGATATAGAAGGGAAATTAGATACTTATATATCTGCTGCGGATTTTTCAGATGAAGAATTATCAGAACTGCAATCAAGAAGCAACATATTGATAGGGTTGAAGCGAAAATTTGGCCCTACATTGGCAGATGTAATTCATTATGAAGAGAATGCAGAGAAAGAATGTACCAGCCTTAAAAATCTCATTTATGAAAATAAAGAGATGCAAGAAAAATACAAATTATTGACAGAAGCGGTGATGAAAAAGGCGGAAGCACTAAATCGACAACGTATTCTTACAGGCTGTGAATTTACGGAAAAGATCATATCTTTATTGCAAGATATGGGGATGGATGATCCAAGGATGACTTTACATTTAATCCCCGCAGCGGCACCTGTATCATCCGGTGTTGAAGAAATGGAGCTGTATTTTTCTGCTAATAGGGGAGAATCTTTACGTTCTATGAAAGAAACCGCTTCAGGAGGAGAACTATCGAGAATTGCATTAGCCATAGAAATCGTAATTTCACGGTTGATGAGAGGACAAACTCTTGTTTTTGATGAAATTGATGTGGGAATCAGCGGAAAAATAGGAATACAGATTGCAAAAAAAATAAAAATTTTGTCAAAATATCTGCAGGTGCTTATTATTACACATTTGCCGCAGACTGCAAGTATTCCCGGACGCTATTATAAAATTGAAAAAATCATTAGCCGCGGGCAGACATCTTCCAAGGCCATGCTTTTAGATGGGCGGCAGCAAGTAGAAAATATTGCTCAAATGATTTCAGGAATGTCTAAATCAGAAAACGCGATTCGATCAGCATTGGAAATGCAAAAAATACTATCTGATGATTGACTTCTCCTTTTGTTTATACTACGATTCTTATAATTTAATAACAGATGTAATTATATTATTTTGGGGTGGTAAATAGAAAGAAGGGGACTGTAGTGATAAAGGTTCTGGTTAACGGTGCCAGCGGCAGGATGGGCAGTGAAGTGGTTCGTTCTATTGAGAAAGAAGAAGGGCTTATCCTTTGCGGAGCGGTAGATCCTAAATGTACGGGGCAGGATATTGGGGACGTCGTGGGTATTGGATATAAAGGAATACAGATTTATGGAAGCCTGGAAGAAGCTTTTGTTAGTGGTAAGCCTGATGTAGTCGTTGATTTTACTTCACCTAAAATTATTTATTCAAATGCACAGACGGTTCTTGCAGCTGGCATAAATATGGTTATTGGCACAACTGGCTTGAAAACGGAAGAAAGAAAAAGTTTGTCTGCTGTTTGCGATAAAAATAGTTCTCATTGCCTGATTGCTCCCAATTTTTCTCTTGGTGCGGTATTAATGATGAAAGTATCTGAAGAAATAGCTAAATATTTTCCTAATGCTGAAATTATAGAACTTCACCATAATCATAAATTTGATGCGCCTTCCGGGACGGCTAAATTGACAGCGGAAAAAATTGCTGCAGCCCGTACATTGCATCCCGATGAAGATGAAACAAAAGAAGGCCTGCCGGGGGTAAGAGGTGGCAAGTATGAAGATATTCCGATTCATAGTGTAAGGCTTCCAGGATATGTCGCTCATCAGGAAGTACTTTTTGGAGGATATGGGGAAATACTTACGGTCCGACATGATTCGCTGGATCGGAAGTCTTTTATGCCGGGAGTAATGCTTGCATGTCATAAAGTTATGAAAATTCCAGGGCTTGTTTATGGTCTTGAAAATTATTTAAAGTGAGGTGTTTGTAATGAACAAATTGCCCCATGTAGCTGTTTTAGGAGCAACAGGTGCTGTTGGTCAGGAATTTATACGTTTATTTGAAGAAAGAAATTTTTCATTTGCTTCACTCAAACTTTTGGCATCTGCCAAATCTGCCGGTAAAAAATTAATGGTTTGTGGTGAGGAATATACTGTAGAAGAGGCAAAACCAGATTCTTTCAAGGATATTGACATTGCATTGTTTGCCGGCGGCAAAGTAAGTGAAGTATTAGCACCGGAAGCAGTAAGGCGCGGCGCTGTAGTAATAGATAATTCAAGTGCGTTCAGAATGGATCCCCAAGTGCCGCTGATTATCCCTGAAATTAATCCGGAAGATATAGAAAAACATAGGGGAATTATTGCTAATCCCAATTGCTCTACAATTATCATGCTTATGGCGTTGAAGCCGATTTATGATTTATCTCCTATAAAGCGTGTTATTGTCAGCACCTATCAAGCCGTATCAGGAGCAGGGAAAGAAGGAATTGACGAACTTTACGGGGAAACAGAAGCCGTATCAAAAGGGATTGTATATGAACCGAAGATTCTTCCCTCTGCCAGCCTTCCTAAACACTACCCGATTGCCTATAACCTAATACCGCAGATTGATATATTTTTGGATAATAAATATACCAAAGAAGAAATGAAAATGGTCAATGAAACCCATAAAATTCTTCATGATGAGGATATTGCAATTACGCCGACCGCAGTTCGAGTACCTGTTATAAGAAGCCATGCAGAATCAATTTATGTTGAGACTGCTGCTCCTCTTTCGACTAAACAGATTAAAGAGGCAATGAAATCATTTCCCGGTGTGGTTCTTGTAGATGATATAAAAAAACAAGTATATCCTATGCCACTGGATACATCTAATAAGACCGATGTGGCGGTAGGAAGAATTAGAAAGGATCTATATAATAAAAGGGGAATCAATCTGTGGGTTTGCGGAGATCAGATCAGAAAAGGAGCTGCTTTAAACACCTTACAAATTGCAGAATATATGATTGCTCATGATATGTTTTAGTTGATAGGCCAGCAGTTTATACAGAAAGAAGGGAAAAATCATGGCAATAGCAAAGTTTGGACGAGTTATAACCGCAATGATTACTCCATTTAAAGAAAATGGAGATGTAAATTATGAAGGCGCATCTTCTTTGTCTAAATATTTAGTTAATCATGGATCTGAGGGAATTCTTGTCGGTGGAACAACCGGTGAAGGTGCGACCATGTCCAGTGAAGAAAAACTAAAGCTGTATAAGATGATTGTTGATGCGGTTGGTAAAAATGGAACAGAAAAGAGAGTATCTGTTATAGGAAATGTAGGCACCATTGGGACGAAGGAAACAATCGAGTTTTTAAAAGAAGCAGAAAAAACAGGGATAGATGCGGCTCTGGTTATTGTTCCATTTTATGTTAAACCGACGCAGGAGGGGATGTATCAACATTTTAAAGCCATTGCGGAATCTACTGAACTGCCAATTATTCTATATAACGTACCGGGGCGTGTCGGTGTTAGTATCCAACCGGAAACAATCAAACGGTTGACAGATGTTTGCCCCAATATAGTAGGCGTGAAGGATGCTGCCGGGAATTGGGATCAGGTAACAAAGGAAAAGATTCTGCTTCCAGATGATTTCATGATATACAGTGGAGATGATGCATTTACTTTGCCTGTTTTAGCAGCAGGCGGTGTAGGTGTTATTTCTGTGGCGAGCCATGTGATCGGAGAGGATCTTCTTTCTATGATTGACGCTTTTGAAAAAGGAAACTTGGCTGCCGCGCGGAGACTGCATTTGAAAATGTATCCGATTATGAAAGGAATGTTTTTTATTGCAAGCCCTATTCCCGTTAAGACTGCTGTTAATTTAATTGGACAACCGGGCGGAAATTTCCGGCTTCCCATGGTTGCCCCGACAAAAGAAGAAGAGTCACATGTGCGGACTCTATTAGAGAATTACGGATTTCTTCTATAAAAGGAATCATAAAACTTTACGCTACAATTGTATATGATAAAAACGGTCTGTCATGTTGAGGTTTCCTATAACAGGCCGTTTTTTTATAAGTGCTTATATGGATATTTTAAAATCTTCCGGAATTACAGTGACAGTAGATTGGTGGGTATAATTGACCAGTCCGGGGGGACTGTTGGAAATCTTTTTGACATATTTTATACGAGTATAGTCAACATTAACCTTTCCGGATGATTTTCCTTTGCTGTAGAAGGCAGCCAGTGCAGCTGTTTTTGCAATTAATTCCTTAGGAATAACTTGTCCTTCCGTTATTAGAACAACATGGGATCCCGGAAGAGCTTGTGCATGAAACCACAAATCTTCTTTTCCTGCTTTGTGAAATGTCAAGTATTCATTTTGTACATTATTTTTTCCGAGGAGGACATGAAATCCATCTATAGTCAGTGAGATGAAAGAAGGTTCTTTTTCTTTCTTTCTCTGCCTGGAAGAGTGACGCTGAATAGTTGCTCCGGAATCTTTTAATTCATCCTTTAATTGAATAAGCTCATTTTTTGTTTTTATATTCTCAAGGAAATAAGAAATATTTTCCAGATAGCGGATTTTTGCAAAACATTCATTTAATTTATCCTGCCCGACTTGCAATCTTGTCTTCATTTTGGAATATTTTTTAAAATATAACTGACTATTTTGACTTACCGATAAAAGCGGATTGACAAGGATGCTCTCGTCTGTCGGAGGTTCATTAAAAACATTGCTTACTGTCAATTCATGCATTCCGTTAAGTTTTTCATGCGCATAAATGGAAAGCAGTGTTCCCCAAAGTTTATAGGTCTCCGTTTTTTTCGTTTCTTTCAATTCATCTTTTATTTTATTCATCTTTCTGGTCTCTTTTTTTAAGAGAGAGGATATCTTTTGGGCCATCTGTGAAGTTTCAGCAGAGAGAATGCCGCCATCTTTTTGCAGTTCTTCACGAATCCATCTGTCAGCAGAAATTTTTCTGATGGGTTCTCCCGCAGAGAGTGTAATGGGCGTTGCCCAGGTTTTGTTATTTGGTTTCTTGTAAATATAAAGAGCTTTTGCACTTAAGATCTCTTGCGCTATATCGTAAATTGTATTTGCCAAGATAGTAGATTCTTCCTCATTTAGATGATTTAGTGGCAGATCAGCTTTAATTTTTGTTCGGGAAAATAATTCCTCTGCCAAAAAGCTGCTGAAGCCATTAAACGTATCAAAAATCCACTGCTGAACTGAAGAATCTTGCAATTGACCGAATTTCAATATTTGGAGGATTTCTTCTGCAGAAAAAAGAAGAAAGTTATTTCTGCTTGCATATGAATTACGGACATAGGGTTTTCCCGGTGCAAGGATTCGTTCCATCTTTTTCCCTCGAAGACAGGCATCAATAATTACATTATCTTCTGTTAAAATTAAATTGGGTGCCGAGGGAATTAATTCCATACAGAGGGATTTGGTAATAATCTTCCCACCTGCTTCTATACGATCGAAATTAAATCTTAAGAACCGATCAAAATCCGGTTGTTCAATGGATGAAAGCCTGGAGCCTTCCAGCTGTTTACGCAATGTCATGCAAAATGTTTGAGAGGGCATATATCCGGTGTCCTTTTTTAGGTTTTCGGTGATGTAGATTAAAGGGCGGTAAGTGTCAAAAATTAAGTGTATAGGTTTTTCGTATGAACGAAATAGTTCTATGTCAATAATCCGGTTATCTATTTGATGAATTTGGCGGACCTGTGCTGGTATGATTTTAGCTGCCAATTCTTTTCTGAACATGTAAAGAACTGTACTGTCAATTTGCATGAAATAACTCCTTTCTTGTTCTGAATCAGTATAGCATAATCCATTGGGGAGGATAGACTGTTTTCTGCAGAAATATGCTCGACTCTGTTTAGTATAGATGTTAAAATAAAAAACTAATGAATGATATGCAGGAGGGGGTTATGCATTTTACGAAATGGCAGGCCTGTGGAAATGACTTTGTTTTTGTCAATGCAATGACAATGGATATCCGGCCGGTGGTAAAAAAATGTGTTTCTATTTGTAACAGAAATTTTGGTATAGGTGCCGATGGAATAATCTTTGTTCTTCCTTCGGAAAAGGCAACGCTTCAAATGAGAATTTTCAATAGTGATGGAAGTGAAGCAGAAATGTGCGGTAACGGTATTCGTGCTTTTGCCAAGTGGGCTCATGAGCTGGGGCTGGTATCAAAGCATCATTTTTCCGTAGAAACCGGTGCAGGGATTTTATTCCCTGAACTGCTTCCGGATGGAAAGGTTCGTGTCGACATGGGCGTGCCGCATTTAAACAGCAGTGAGATTCCTGTGACAGGATTTGGTGACGGTATGGTGGTGAACCGGAAACTTACAAATGACTTGCATACATACCGTATTACTTGTGTATCAATGGGGAATCCACATTGTGTTATTTTTACTGACAATATTGATCGAATTTCGCTTGAAGAAATCGGTTCCCGATTAGAAGCAGACGCTCATTTTCCTCGAAAAACAAATGTGGAGTTTGCGCAGCTCCTGAAAAAAAATTTACTGCGCATGCGTGTATGGGAACGTGGTACTGGTGTTACGATGGCTTGTGGTACAGGAACCTGCGCGACTGTTGTTGCTGCAATCCTGAATGGACTTGTAGAAAAAGAAGCAGAGGTTATTCTTGACGGAGGAAATCTTCATATTTCATGGGAGGGTGATAGTTCTGCGCATGTATTTATGACAGGACCAGCAGAAAAAGTGTTTGAGGGTGAATATATCATTTAATTATTTGGAAAAGGGGCGTAAAGTATGAAGAGCATGACTGGTTTCGGGCATGGTACGGCAACTGGTACTAAGGGAATAGTAACGGCTGAAATAAAAACTGTTAACAATCGATTTCTTGAGTTAAATATACGTACTGACCATTTTTCTGCAGCCGCGGAAGAAAGCATAAAATCTTTAATCAAAGAACAGGTACACCGGGGCAAGATATACGTTAATCTCACATTCACATCAGACGGAAGCAGAAAAAACATTCATGTTTCTTTAGATGAAGACCTTTTATCTGCTTATTTGGACGTATTTCACATGCTGAGGCATAAGGATGGGATCAGGTGCCGGAAACCTTCAGTTTCCGATCTTTTGTCGTTGTCGACTCCTTTTCTTCATGTAGCAATAGAATCCATTACTGATGAAGAATTGATTTCTCTTGCCCGCGAGGCTGTATCTGCCGCACTAGCTGGAGTGAATGAAATGAGGCGTCGGGAAGGAGAAAATTTAGCAGCTGATTTAAATAAAAGAATTGATCTATTGAGGGAAAAACTTCTGTATCTGGAAAGTAAACAAAATATCATTGTAGAGGATTACGAAAAAAGACTTCGCAGCCGCATGATCAAATTATTGGAAGACAGTGGGAATGCTTGGGATGAGACACGTTTATTGCAAGAGGTCGCTGTTTATTCTGAAAAAACGGATTATACAGAAGAACTTACCCGGTTTAAGAGTCATTTAAATCAGTTCGCTGCCGCCTTAGACAGTACGGAACCTATAGGACGGAAGCTTGATTTTCTGCTCCAGGAAATTAACCGGGAAATCAATACAACCGTATCAAAAGCCAATGACATCAGTGTGATTGACTGTGTTATAATAATCAAAACAGAATTGGAGAAAATCAGGGAACAGGTTCAAAATATCGAATAAGGAGATAATAATGGGAGTTCAGCTTATTAACATAGGCTTTGGAAACATGGCGGCGGCAACCAGAGTTATTGCAATTATCAGTCCAGAATCGGCACCGGTCAAACGAATGATTCAAGACTGCCGAGACAAAGGCGAGCTGATTGATGCTACTTACGGGAGAAAAACACGGGCAGTTTTGATTATGGACAGTGGGCAAACTATTCTTTCCGCTGTTCAGCCTGAAACAATTTCTCACCGTTTAATGAATAAGGAAACGGCAATTATGGAAGCGGCTGATGAGGGGTAAAGGTATATGGGGAAAAAGGATGAGGGAATTCTGCTTGTCGTTTCCGGTCCGTCGGGAGCAGGGAAAGGCACTATTTGCAATGAAATCAGAAATATTTATCCTGAATTGAATTATTCCATTTCTATGACAACCAGAACGGCAAGAGTGGGGGAAGAAGAGGGGGTCAGCTACTTTTTCAGATCAAAGGAAGAGTTTGAAAGATTGATAAAAGAAGAGGCCTTTTTGGAGTATGCATGTGTATACGGCAATTATTACGGAACACCAAAGAAAAGTGTTCTTGATCTAATTGAAAGAGGAAAATCAGTTTTGCTTGAAATTGATATCCAAGGTGCTATGCAGGTTAAGGAAAGATATCCTAAAGGTGTTTTTATTTATATAGTTCCACCATCCTTAAGGACGCTTTCAGCGCGTTTACACGGCAGAGGGACAGATTCGGAAGATACCATCCAAAAGCGTTTAGCTCAAATCACCGGTGAATTATCTATGGCGCATAAATATGATTACATAGTCGTAAATGATGTACTGAAGGATGCAGTTCATAAAACCTGCGCAATTATAGAGGCAGAAAGATGTAAACTATCCAGGAATCAGAATCAGATAGAAACAATTTTTCAGCAGTATATAAATAAGGAGGTTCCTTTAAAATGATGTGTTATCCAGCAATTGATGCTCTTGTGAAAAAAGTTGATACAAAATATACCCTTGTCACATTGGCTGCCCTGAGAGCGAGAGAATTGACGGATGGAGCTCCGGCATTACTTGATGATAAAGGGAAAAAAACGGTGACTGTGGCGCTTGAAGAGATATATCACGATAAGATTTCTTATTATGAAAATAAAAAATAAATTTACGGTGTAATTACTTGTTTCTTACTCACCTTACTGAAAGGATTTTTATGATGTTTATAAATAAGCATATTGTCGTAGGAGTTTGCGGCGGTATTGCGGCGTATAAAGCGGCCGGACTTGTAAGCCAGCTTAGGCAGCGCGGTGCAGATGTACATTGCATTATGACTGAACATGCAGCAAAATTGGTTACACCTATTACATTCGGAGAACTTTCAGGTAATGATGTTACTGTCGATATGTTTGCCAATATCAACAAATGGGATGTAGAGCATATTTCGCTTGCCCAATTAGCGGATGTTTTTGTTATTGCTCCTGCAACAGCTGATATCATTGGGAAAATAGCCAATGGAATTGCTGATGATATGCTTTCGACAACAATTATGGCGACAACTGCAAAGGTTATTTTTGTTCCGTCCATGAATACAAACATGTATGAGAATCCTATTGTCCAAGAGAATATTAAAAAGTTGCGCAAACTTGGCTATATATTTGTAGAACCTGAAAGCGGACACTTGGCATGTAATGCTTCCGGTAAAGGCCGGTTCCCTTCGCTGGAAAAAATTATTTTCCGGATTGAACGAATTTTATCGGGAAGGCAGTTGTTAAAGGAGAAGCGTGTAGTCATAAGCGCGGGTGGGACAAAAGAGAATATTGATCCGGTACGTTATATAGGAAATCGTTCCAGCGGACGGATGGGTTATGCTATCGCCAGGGCCGCTGCAATAGAAGCAGCTGACGTGGTTCTGGTAAGTTGTACGGAAGCACTGCCCGCGCCGGAAGATGTTAGAATGATTTATGTTCGGGATGCCCGTGAATTGGATAAGGCAATGAAGAGTCTCTATGAAGAAAGTGATATAGTCATTATGGCAGCGGCAGTTTCAGATTACAGACCGATTGCTGCGGCGAATCAAAAAATTAAAAAAGAAGAAAATGATGATCTTATGATTCACCTGTCGCTTAATCCGGATATTCTTTTTGATCTGGGGCAAAAAAAGACTCACCAGTTCCTTGTTGGTTTTGCAGCAGAAACGAATGATGTTATTGCCCATGGTCGAAACAAGGTGGAAAGAAAGAATTTAGATATGCTTATTGCCAATAATGTGGCAATGCCCGGCGCAGGATTTAATGTAACGACTAATATTGCCGCCATATTATATAAAGATGGTACATTACAGCAATATCCTAAAATGTCAAAGGAAGAATTAGGGAAAATCATCATAGAGAAAATTGCGGAAAAATGTAATTGATTATTTAATAAGAGAAGACATCCTGTTCTTGAGCTACGTAAATCGTAGAAGATACCTTTGTTGTAAACTCTATTGATTAATTTCAATGATATGATATAATAAATTTCATAATACTCATCGAGAGCAGCGGAGGGATTTGGCCCCATGATGCTGCAGCAACCATTCTATATAGGGAAAAGGTGCTAATTCCATCAGCATTTGCTGGCAGATGAGAGGAAGTCCTCCCTGCGCGGAGGAATTTTTATTTTTTTACATAATCGGAGGATAAAAATATGCCGAAAAAGGTTTTATTTACGTCAGAATCTGTTACAGAAGGGCATCCGGATAAAATAGCTGATCAGATTTCAGACGCCATATTGGATTCTATTCTTGAGCAGGATCCCAATGGGCGTGTTGCTTGTGAAACCATTGTCACAACCGGGCAGGTGCATGTGTTTGGCGAAATAACAACTGATGCCAAAGTGGATATTCCACGGGTGATTCGCAAAACGATTGGGGACATCGGGTATACTGATGCAAGTTATGGATTTGACAGTGAAACCTGTGCGATTCTCATTTCTCTGGATGAACAGTCTCCTGATATCGCAATGGGGGTGGATCGTTCTCTGGAATCAAAGGAAGCTAAAGCGGATTCTTATGATATCGGAGCCGGCGATCAGGGAATGATGTTCGGTTATGCATGCAATGAAACTCCTGAATTTTTACCTCTTCCTATTGCATTTGCACACAGACTTTCACGCCGTTTGGCAGAAGTCAGGAAAAATGGACAACTCGCATATCTCAGACCAGACGGGAAAACACAAGTAACCGTAGAATATATTGATGGGAAACCGGTGCGTATTGATACGATTGTTATTTCAACGCAACATGCGCCGGATATTACACAGAAAGCAATCAGAGAAGATATGATTGAGCATGTGATAAAAGCCGTCTTACCGGCCCAATTTATTGATGAAAATACAAAATACCTGATTAATCCGACAGGCCGCTTTGTTATTGGTGGGCCGCAGGGAGATGCGGGACTCACTGGACGGAAAATTATTGTTGATACTTACGGCGGAATGGCTCGCCATGGCGGCGGTGCCTTCTCCGGAAAAGATCCGACAAAAGTGGATCGCTCAGCAGCATATGCTGCGCGTTATGTGGCAAAGAATATCGTGGCAGCAGGTCTTGCGGATAAATGTGAAATTCAATTGGCTTATGCAATTGGTGTAGCACGTCCGGTATCTATTTTAGTCGATACATTCGGAACAGGGAAAATTGATGAAGAACAAATCGTAAATCTGGTTGAGGAAAATTTTGAACTTCGACCTGCCGGTATCATTGATATGCTTAATCTACGTCATCCGATTTATAGACAGACTGCAGCATATGGACATTTTGGAAGAGATGATATAGATTTACCGTGGGAGCATACAGATAAGGCGGAATCATTGAAAAGACAAGTTGGGATATAATTTTTGAGAAACTTCTTTGTGGTGACAGAATCGTTTTTTATCCAAAGAAGTTTTTTATTGTCGTGAAAAATATCCTGCCGCATTAAAATAAATAATGAATAAGGATAGCATTTTATGATAATATATAGACATCGTTTTATATCGATATAAAAGAGTTTCTTTAGGAGTCACGAAATAAGGAAAATGATCGATGATTGGTACAATTGCGGAGATATTAATTAATCGGCCTTCGAAACATTTAAACAAAACATTTTCTTATAAAATCCCGGATCATCTCAGTTATGTGGGTTCCGGCTGGCGGTGCATAGTACCGTTTGCCGGCAAGCAGGAAGAAGGAATTATTCTATCATGTCATGAAGAGGAATTCTCTCATATTTCTTACAAGTTGCTGGAAATTTATGATGCCATTGATTCAGTACCTTGGTTTACGGATGCAATGATTAAAACAGCAAAATGGATTTCACAATATTATATGTGCACATTGATAGATGCTCTTCGTCTTTTTCTTATTGATAAAAAAGGAATACGAACAGAGGTCTTATATGAGATTAATTGGAAGGAAATTCCGGAATGTGAGGATATATGGGGACTGATCGATATCTCTGTTGAAATCATTTCGAAAGAAGACGCGGTTTTAGTTTTGGGTAAAACTCGTTGTAACCGATATCTTGCGAAAGGATTTATAAAAGAAACAGAATTATTGCAAAAAGTCTATAAAGAACCATTGGAAGAATGGTTAGCCATTAATAACAAATCGGAATCGGAGTCCATGAAAAGAGGGGGAAGACAAAAAGCCTTATGGTCGCATCTGTGTCAAATCGGGCAGGATTCGATTTCAAGCCTGATATCAGCGGGCTTTTCACGGGATGTTATTCGACGCTTTTGCAGGAATGGCAATGGACATTTATTTTATCGAGGGAAGAAAACGTTTTCGCTTGTGGAAAACAAAAAGAGTGACAACCCACGTAAACTAACGGAGGAACAAAAATATGCGGTAGAATATATAATCGGTGCTGTTAATGAGGAAAGATACAAGGGTATACTCCTTTATGGTGTAACAGGAAGTGGGAAGACGGAAGTTTATCTCCGCGCGGCGGAGAGTGCGATTGCAGCAGGGGGAACAGTGCTGCTCGAAGTACCTGAGATTGCTTTGACGAACCAGATGGTTTCTTATTTTGCCGATTACTTTGGCGATAAAGTGGTTTTTATGCACAGTAATTTAAGTAAAGGTGAGCGGTATAATAATCGTCAAAGAATTGCAAATGAAGAAAGTTCTATTATTATTGGTTCCCGTTCTGCCCTTTTCATGCCGTTTAAGAATCTGAAACTTATTATTGTTGATGAGGAATATGATTCATCTTATAAACAAACGGAGACTCCCCGCTATAATGGCAGAGATGTGGCAAAGGTAATGGCTGTCATTTATAATTGCCCTATTGTTCTTGGGGCGGCTACACCTTCTGTTACTACTTTTTTTGCGGCTAAAAATAAGAAGATTGAATTGCTGGAAATGCGGCAACGTGTTCATAGAACACCACTGCCTCAAATATATGTTTATGATATGCGGAGCGAAGCAGATATAGGGCATGCGACCAACTTATCAAGACCGATGATTGATCTTTTGAGAGATACGGTTCAAAAGAATCATAAGGCGATTCTGCTGCTGAATCGAAGAGGCTTTGCACCGACTTTGATGTGTAAACATTGCGGATATGTATTCAAATGCACCCATTGTGATGTTCCGCTTGTCTATCATAAAGATAAACATCGATTGAACTGCCATTATTGTGAGAGTATATTTCCTTTGCCCAGGCAGTGTCCTGTGTGCAGTTCTCAAGATATATTATATTTAGGATGGGGAACACAGCGGATTGAAGAGGATTTGAAAAAATTACTTCCGGAAGCGAAATGTTGCCGCTTTGATGTAGATAGTACTGCCAGGAAGTATAGCGCCGCAAAAATATTATCCAATTTTCGAGATGGAAAATTTGACATCTTATTCGGCACACAGATGGTAGCCAAGGGACATGATATACCGGGCGTGCAGTCTGTAGGGATCCTTTCTGTGGATAGCACCTTGAATATGCCTACTTATCTTGCAGCAGAACAGACTTTTAATCTGATTACACAATGTGCGGGGCGGGCAGGCAGGAATTTGGAACAGGGACGAGTCATTCTTCAAACATATAATACAGAACACTATGTTATATTAACTGCTGCAAAACAGGACTATGATGCTTTTTATCAGCAGGAATTGGAATATCGAAGAACTCTCCATTATCCGCCGTTTACCAGGCTGATGAAAATCACCTGTTTTAATAAAAAAGAGAGTATCGCCAGAAATCATGCAGAAAAGATTTATCGTTATATTCGGGAAATGCTGCCTGGCATACCGGATTATATTTCTGTAACACCGCCTTATGATGAACCTGTCAAAAAGGTAAGAAATATATATAATGTTTCCTTGCTTATAAAAGGAAAAACACTAAGGCGTTTGAAGCTTTCCATGCAGAATTCTAAGATATTTCAGGAAAATGATATAATTATAGATGTAGATCCCCTATAATATTTTAGTGAAAGTGAAGGGAAATGAATTGAGTAAAATAATTACTGCAGGCGATCCGATTTTGAAGTCTGTTGCAATGCCTGTTACCGCATTTGATAAGAAACTGAAGTTCTTAGTTAATGAAATGAAAAAGACAATGTATGAATCTAACGGAGTAGGATTGGCAGCACCGCAAATTGCTGTTTCAAAACGTGTTTTTGTTGCTGATGATGGAGAATCCGGATTTGAAGCTTATATTAATCCGAGATGGACTCCTGACGGAGATGAGAAAGTAACTGATACGGAAGGTTGTTTGTCTGTTCCAAATTGGTATGGAGAAGTAGAACGTTATGCTAATGTGACTGTAAAATATCAGGATATTCACGGAAAAAGAAAGCAAAAGAAAGCGACGGGACTTCTGGCACGTTGTATACAACATGAAACAGATCATCTGAATGGGATTCTTTTTATCGAAAAGGCAAACTCGTTGCATAAAGGAGCGTCTGATGAGTAATCCATATCGGATTATATTTATGGGAACACCTGATTTTGCGGCTGTGCAATTAAAAACACTGTGTGAAAATGGATATAGACCTATTGCTGTTTATACTCAGCCTGACAAAATAAATGGAAGAGGGAACAGGATAACTTTTTCTGATGTAAAAAAATTAGCAATGGAAGAGGATATTCCGGTATACCAACCGACGACTTTTAAAAGTGAAGATACTATTCGGGAACTGGCTGCATTAAAGCCAGATCTTATTATTGTAGTGGCTTATGGAAAAATTCTTCCGGTCGCAGTTATAGATGCCGCCGTTTATGGAGCGATTAATATTCACGCTTCTCTTTTGCCGGAGTATAGAGGTTCTGCCCCTATACAAAGGGCTATTATAGACCGTAAAAGTGAGACCGGTATCAGTATCATGAAACTTGATGCCGGGATGGATACAGGTGATATCATTCGTATGGCTCCATTGAAAATCCTGCCGCATATGACAGCGGGTGAATTATTTGAATCACTTTCCGTGTTGGGGGCGAAAGAGCTTCTCTATGTCTTGAAGAATCTACCTGAAAGTATGGCTGGTGCGAAACCGCAAGATCATGCTAAAGCAACTTATGCGGAAAAAGTTACAAAAGAGATGGGGCATATTGATTGGGAGCAAGAGGCATCAGTTATTGATGCCCTTATTCGAGGAATGTATCCTTCCCCGGGGACATACACCTATTTTCATGGCAAACGGATAAAAATCCATGCTGCTTTTTATGAGAACAGCGATACCGCTGCGATCCCTAAGGGAACTGTTGTTTCTTTAAAAAATGGGAATATAGGTGTTGCTGCGACGCATGGAATCATATACTTAACAATGGTTCAACCGGAGAATCATAAGCGAATGAAAACGATTGATTTTATCAATGGATATCAGGTAAAAACCAATGATTGCTTCGAGTACTGAAAAAATAAAATCAGCGAGAACATTGGCATTTGAGGCACTTTATGAAATCTTTGAAAAAAATGCTTACGCTAATTTAACGATTCAGAGTATTTTGCGGTGGTGCCCTTTAAAAAAGGAAGAACGACATTTATTGACGGAACTTATTTATGGGGTTTGTCGTAAATATAATTATTGCCTTTGGCTGATCGGTTTGATAAGTGACCGGCCGATGTTTAAAATTCATCCTGCAGTACGTATTCTTTTAGCCCTTGGGATATATCAGATTGTCTTTTTAGATCGTATCCCTGAGTCTGCAGCTGTCAACGAAACAGTAAAAATTGCAAAAAAAGTAACTCATATCGGAAATGTAAAATTTATTAATGGAGTTCTCCGAAATTTTCTTCGCCGAAGGGAATCACTTACGTTGCCGGATAGAACTTCCAACCGTGTCTTTTATGAATCTTTAATCTATAACCAACCTGAATGGCTGATTCGATTTTTTGAAAAAGAATACGGTATGGGACAATCTGAAAAGATTCTGAAAGCCTTTAATACTATTTCGGACACATGCATTAGAGTAAATACGCTTAAAACAGAAACGGATGATATCAAAAAACAGTTAAAATTAAGAAATATAAGTGTAGGAGATATTTCTTATATGCCGGAAGCACTGGCAATAAAAGCGGGGACGGATATTCTGTTTTCAGAGTTTCTGCAGACAGGACTTATATATATACAGACGGCATCTTCCATGATTCCCGCCAAAGTACTTGGACCGGATGCAGGAGACCATGTTCTTGATATGTGTGCGGCGCCAGGAAGTAAAACAACGCATATAGCAACGTTGATGGGAAATAGAGGCAGTATTGACGCTTGGGATGTTTATCCGCATAAAATCAAATTGATAAAAGACAATGCAAAACGTTTGGGAATATCTATTATCCATACAGAGGTAAGAGATTCCGTCAAACCGTTACCATTCCTGTATGAAACTTATGATAAGGTCCTTTTAGATGCACCTTGTTCAGGATTAGGGGTCTTAGGACATAAGGTGGAACTTCGGTGGAGAAGAAAGGAAAGTGACTTATCCGTATTTCCACCATTACAAAAACAATTAATTGAGCAGGCGGCTAAATATACCAAAACAGGCGGTGTATTGGTTTATAGTACTTGCACACTTAATCCTGATGAGAACGAACATATTATTAATGAGTTTCTTTCTTTACATTCGGAGTTTGCGCCGGAAGAATTTAACTTTCCCGTTTTGGGAAAATCTTTAAATGGGATGATGACCCTTTATCCTGATTTAGTCAGAAGTGATGGTTTTTTTGTGGCAAAATTAAGAAAGGTATCTCATGAAGCGTAATATATGGGGACTAAATTTGCAGGAACTAGAAACATGGGTTGTGGAAAACGGGTTTCCCTGTTTCAGAGCAAAACAATTACGAGATTACCTATACAAAAGGCATATATTCCATTTTGATGAAATGACTCAGTTTCCGCAGAAAATGCGAGACTGGTTAAAAGAGAACGGACAAATTGATAAGCCGGTCATTATAAGCCGGGCTCAATCCGATGATGAAAAGACTATAAAATTACTTCTTAAATTAAAAGATGGCTCCTTGGTTGAGACCGTTTGTATGTGTCACCATTATGGAAATTCTATTTGCGTCTCCACCCAGGTCGGCTGTGCAATGGGATGTATATTTTGCGCTTCCACAAGAAAAGGGTTGGAAAGAAATTTAACGGCAGGAGAAATTTTTGCACAGATGTATGCATTTAAAGAACTTTACGATATACCGTTCCATTCCATCGTTCTGATGGGAGCAGGGGAACCGCTTACTAATTATGAAGAGGTTTTGCATTTTATCCATCTTGCGAATGATCCTGAACTATTGAATATCAGTTATCGTAATATAACTATTTCTACATGCGGGATCGTACCTCAAATTTATCGATTAGCTGATGAAAATATCCCTATTACCCTTGCTATTTCTTTGCATGCGCCGAATGATCGAATTCGTAATGTTTTGGTTCCTATAAGTAAAAATTTTAGAATTAAAGATGTAGTGAGTGCGGCAGAATATTACTTTAAGAAAACAAAGAGAAGGGTCACTTTTGAATATATTCTTATCAAGGATATGAATGCAAGTGTGGAAAATGCAAAAGAACTTTGCCGCTTAATAGGTAAAATGCCGTGCCATATTAATTTAATCCCTATCAACGGTACAGAGCATATTAAATTGTATCCGCCGGAATGGAAAGAAATCAAACGATTTCAGGATATTTTGCTGAAAAAAGGAAAGGAAACGACTGTGCGCAAACAAATGGGGGATGAAATACAAGCGGCTTGCGGACAGTTAAAACGGAGATATTTAAACAGTGTCACTTAGTATCCTTAAAGGCTTTTGTTGACTGTGTTTTTTCAACATGCTACTATGAATTGTAAATAGCATTTATTGTATTTGGGTTATAGAAAGAATCTGGCATCTATGTTTATTGCATATGGCGATTCCCGTGTCGGACTGATTCGCAAAGTAAATGAAGACAGTATTTCGGATTGTTCCGGTCCCGTTTTTATCTTAGCGGATGGCATGGGAGGCTACGTAGGTGGTCAAGTGGCCAGTAGGCTTGCTGTTGAAAGTGGAACCGGCTTCTTGAAGAATGTACCTTTGGAAAAAATTTCAGAAGGACTCTTGAAGGAGTCTATTTTGCATGCAAATCAAGTTGTTCTGACCGAAAAAATGAAGAAACCTGAACTTGATGGTATGGGAACAACCATGATTACAGTAGGTATCAATGATGATGTGCTGAGTTGGGCACATGTCGGAGATAGCCGGTTATATATTTATCATAAAGAAATTCTCCAGCAAGTGACAACAGACCATTCTTTTGTTATGGAACTTCTAAGAAAAGGCAAGATTACCGAGGATGAAATGCATGAACATCCACGGAAGAATGAAATTACCCGTGCTGTGGGAATCAAGAAGGCGTTAGAAGTGGATACAGGTACAATCCGGTTAAAAAATAATACATTAATACTGCTTTGTACTGACGGATTGACAGGGATGGTGGATGATACACATATCGCAAAAATTCTGTCGGAATATAGAAATTTTACCAAAGAAGATTTAATGAATTGCGGAGAACATTTATTCAATGCCGCTTATAATGCAGGTGCGGCAGATAATGTATCTCTTATATTAATTGACTACTGGGGTAGAAAAGGCGGAGAAGGCTAATGGTTGGTAAAACACTTGACAATCGCTATAAATTGGAAAAGAAAATAGGCTCGGGGGGCATGGCAGATGTCTATATGGCTACCGATTTATTACTTGATAGGGTAGTTGCTGTAAAAGTGCTTCATAGCAGTTTTGCAGAAGACAATGATTTCATTGTACGTTTTCGACATGAAGCGCAGTCTGCGGGGAAACTTACACATCCTAATATTGTGGGGATATATGATGTTGGGGATGATCAGGGAGTACATTATATTGTTATGGAGTATGTCGAAGGGGTGACCCTTAAACAATATATTCAAGATCACAGCAGTATATCTGTCGATATGGCTGTACGTATTGCTGTTGAAATCGGCAGCGCACTTGAAGCAGCCCATGAGAATGGTATTGTTCATTGCGACATTAAGCCGCATAACATTCTTCTGACTGAAACCGGTAAGGTGAAAGTGACTGACTTTGGCATCGCACGAGCAATCAATTCTGCAACAGTAATTGATAAAAAATCTATTTTGGGATCTGTTCATTATTTATCACCAGAACAAGCGGCTGGGGATAAAGTTACAGAGAAAACAGATATTTATTCTTTAGGTGTTGTGCTCTATGAAATGCTTACACACCATTTACCGTTTGAAGGTGAAACAGCAGTCAGTATTGCACTGCAGCATATGCGCGGAGAAGTACCACGGCCAACTAAATTTAATCCTGCCATTACGCCCATGCTGGAAGAATGCGTTTTGACCGCGTTGCAGAAAGATCCTGATAAGAGATACAATTCTGTTTCTGATTTTATTTCTGAGTTAAAAATGGCGCAGGGATTTACTACGTCCATTTATAAACCTGCACAGCCCGAGTTTGCTGCGATGACGAAACCAATTGCACAAAAAACAGAAAAAATTGCACGAACAAAGACGGAAGGTAAGCTTTCTCATCTGATTACAAATTTCCCTCAAAAGTATATTTGGATCGCAATGGTGCTTTTATTTATTTCCTGTTTTTTGTGGGCATTTTTTAGCTTTGGAAATTTTTGGAGTACCTCAAATGTAACGGTACCAATGCTTGTCGGAGAGCCTGTGGAAGTGGCACAAAAGACACTGAAGGAAATGAATCTTAAGTTTTCCATTGATGAAATTGCCAGTGATGATATTCCGGCCGGACAGGTAATATCCCAAACACCGGTTGGCGGAGCAAGTGTAAAAGAACAGAGGATCATTCATCTGACAGTCAGCAAAGGTGGAGCTGTTATTTTGGTTCCTGATTTAAAAGGGCTTACTTTAGATCAGGCAAAAGAACGGTTAGGAAAACTGGATCTTGCTTTAGGGGCTGTTGAAAATGGTAGCGACCAATCCCAGCCGGCCGAAATCATTATCTCTCAGAGCCCGCAGTCTTTCTCGAAAGTGGCAAAAGGAACACTTGTCAATATTGTTATTAACTTGCGCCAACCGGTAAATGTTCCTAATTTGGTAGGTATGACATTGGCAGATGCAAAAAATGCATTGGATTCCGTACATCTTACATTAGGAACTATTTCATCTTCTGACGGGGTTGCTGCAGATGATTCTGCTGTTGTTTTGGCGCAAAATCCCACCGGTGGCGTATCTACGAATGAATCTTCCGTAAATCTTACTATCGGGAAAAAAGAAAAAACGCAGAAAAAAACAGGGAGCGTTAATATTACTATTCCTAAAAACGGCAATTCACGCCATGTGGTTATCTATATAATTGATGATAATGGTAAATCAGTCTCCTATGATCAGCAGGTTAAACCGGGAAGTACAGTTAATCAATCTGTATCAGGGATAGGGAATGTTAAGGTTCAGGTACTTATTGATGGAAATATAGTCCAAGATCGGGAGCTATAAATTTATGGAAGGGACTGTCCTGAAAGATCAAAACGGATATTTTACCATATTGGGAAATAATCAGGTACTGACTCGCTGCCGTTCACGCGGAGCATTGAAGAAAAAGACCGATGTATTAGTGGGCGATCATGTAGAATATGAAGCCAATAAAGGGTTCGAGGGAGTCATTACAAAAGTTTATAAACGAAAGAATCAGTTATATCGGCCGCCGGTTTCAAATGTAGATGAACTCGTACTGGTGTCATCCATTTGTACACCGGATCTTAATCGCGGTCTTCTTGATAAAATGATATTACTTGCGGAAAATGCGAATATGTCTCCTGTGATTTGCATCAATAAGTGCGATTTGGATGAAGTTTCTGCCAAAAGAGTATGTGAAGAATATGAAAAAGCGGGATATCCCTGTGTTTATACATCTACATATACTCAAGATGGCCTTGACGATTTAAAAAAACTTTTGCGAGGTCGTATCATCGTATTTTCTGGACCGTCTGGAGTTGGAAAGTCCAGTATTCTAAATTATTTTTTAGGGCGGTCATACTTTACCTCCGGTGCAGTCAGCGCTTATACAGGAAAGGGGCGGGCAACAACCCGGCATGCAGAATTAGTGCCATTTAAGACGGGAGTATTTCTTATGGACACCCCAGGGTATACGCTTCTAGATATAGATTTACTGGATGTTGATGAATTAGGTTTTTTATTTAAAGACTTTCGTCCTTACTTAGGGAAATGTTATTTTAATAATTGCCGGCACATTTCCGAGCCGAAGTGTGCTATCCGGAAGGCTATAGAAGACGGGGTTGTTCAAAAAAGAAGATATGAGTCCTATTTACAAATATTTCAGAAATTGAAGTATTCCAAAAAGTATTGATTTGATTTTGCCAGGAGAAAAAATTATGAAGATTGCTCCCTCGGTCCTCGCCGCAGATTTTTCCAATTTAGAATGTGAGTTGAAAGATATTGAAACGGGTGGTGCTGATTTAGTTCATCTTGATGTCATGGACGGCACCTTTGTACCCAATATTTCTTTTGGTCCACCGGTCATTCAGTCACTTAGAAAAGTCACGTTGCTGCCATTTGATGTTCATTTAATGACATATCATCCTGAATATTATTTTGATTCACTGGGAAAAATTGGTGTTGATATGATTTCCTTTCATCAGGAGGCGGTGATTCATGTGGATCGTACTATTCACGATATAAAGTCTCGTGGAATTAAAGCGGGTATTGCGCTTAATCCTGGCACATCACTGTCTGCTTTGGAACTTGTATTGCCTCTTTTAGATTTTGTACTTATTATGTCCGTTAATCCGGGATTCGGCGGTCAGAGGTTCATTTCCTATACTTTAGATAAAATAAAAGTATTAAAAAAGATGATGAAGAATTTAAATCTTCAAATTCCCATCGAAGTGGATGGAGGAGTTTCTTCTGCTAATGCTGTTTTGCTTAAAGACGCAGGCGCAGATATTCTTGTAGCCGGTTCCTCCGTGTTTGGCGCGGCTGATAGAAAAAAAGCGATTGATGTACTGCGTTCATAGGGTTTTCTTTCCGTATTTTATCCGCATAGTCTGTTTTTATAGGCTGTGCGCTTTTTGTTCTCATTGATTTTGTTGTAAAATAAACATATGATGCAAAGATTTGATATCTAAATTTGTTCAAATATTCAAGACATCCGGAGAGAAAATTGATTAAAATTAATACAATTCAACATTATTTAGGCATGTCAGGAATTCGTATAACTGTTTCTGATGTTTCTTCTGTTGCTGCAAAGGTACAGGAGTTACATCATCTGCCTGCTTTAACGGCAGTGATTGTGGGGAAAATTCTGGCCGGTACATCTGTACTTGCGACGGATTTTAAGAATCATGAAGGAATCAGTATTCTTTGGCAAACAAATTCTATTTTGGGATCTATTCATACTGATGCCTATGAAGGGTATTTTATACGTGGTTATGTGGACACTGCTGATGATAATCTTCCGGTGACATTACATAATGAAAAGCTCCTCATCAGTGATAAAGCACAACTTACCGTTACAAGATATTCCTTAGTACGGACTCCTTATAGTAGCCGTATAAATTTATCTTTTGGTAATATTTCTGAATGTCTTGGACAATATTTAAAACAGTCTGATCAAATAAAATCTTTCATTTTTGTTACAGCAGCTGTATCACCGGAGAAAAAAATAACGCGTGCCGCCGGTATTTTTGCCCAGCTGCTGCCAGAAGGGAATAAGGAAAAATTCACTCAATACTTCAGAAATAGAAACCATTTATTTTCCAAGGAAGGATTATTCCAAGGGCACGAGTTGGAAACACTTATAAAAGAAGGCGGGTTTTCAATAATTAAAGAGGCGCCGGTCGCGTTTCGCTGTACGTGTTCGGAAGAACGGATAAAAACGGCGCTTGTGGCATTACCGAAATCTGAAAGAGTTTCTTTGCTGAAAGACGAATATATTGAAATTTCATGTCATTATTGTGGTAAGATCCGAAAAATATCAAGAGAGACGCTTCAACATTGGTTTCAGAAGGAAGGAAGTATAACGCAATGAATAAACTGGCATTTATTGGTGGTACCGGCGTGTATGATTCCGGGATATTATCCGATATTCGTTCTGAAATAATAAATACCCCTTTTGGACAAGCGGTTTGTCAAATTGGGTATTTTAAGGGGAAAGAAATCGTATTTTTAGCCCGGCATGGTACAGGGCATACTATTCCTCCGCATAAAATAAATTATCGTGCAAATATATACGCGTTAAAAATGTTAGAAGTTTCTTCCATAGTTTCAACTACTGCGGTAGGCTCTTTAAACCCGGAATATAAACCGGGCGAACTTGTACTGATTGATCAGTTCTTAGATATGACGAAATCAAGGAATGGAACTTTCTTTGATGGAGAATTCCGTGGTGTTGCTCATATTGATGTGACAAATCCTTATTGCCAGACCTTAAGGAATGTGATTATTCAAGCTGGAATAGAAAATGAAATTACTATCCATCCTAATGGTACATATATATGTACAGAAGGGCCACGATTTGAGACTCCGGCGGAAATAAAGGCATTTAGGCTTTGGGGAGCAGATGTGGTAGGAATGACCAATGTACCGGAGTGCCAATTGGCAAGAGAAGCGGAAATGTGCTATGCGACCATTTCAATGGTTACCAATTTCGCGGCAGGAATTTCACCGACGGTACTTACTCATAAAGAGGTTGTTGAGTGCATGGATCAGAATATAGAAAACTTCCGTAAAATTACGATGATGATTTGTGAATCTTTTGATGTAACGCTTGATTGTGAATGCCGTCATGCAGTTAAGGATTTCGGGGGATTCTGCTTATGATAATGCATTCCCTAGAATGGAAAAATGATAAACTGTATTTGCTTGATCAGACACGCCTGCCTGGAACATATATATATATGGAATACAATGATTACCTAAAGGTGGCTGATGCCATAAAAAATCTTGTCGTAAGGGGAGCTCCTGCTATTGGTGTAGCCGCTGCTTATGGAATGCTGCTGGCTTATCAGAAATTTTCAAGAGATTGCCAAGATACCGCTACAATTGAAAAACAATTTTTGCATGCCGCTGACACAATGAAAATGGCAAGACCCACAGCAGTTAATCTATTTTGGGCAGTTGATGAAATGATTAAAGTTTTTAAAAACACAAAGCTGGAAAATATTTATGGAGCGCTGCTAAGAAAAGCAAATGAAATAGAAAGGCAGGATAAAGAAATATGCAGCCGAATTGCTGATCGGGGTGCAGATATTTTTAAGGGTAAAAAACATTTGAAAATACTGACGCATTGTAATGCTGGAGCATTGGCAACCGCAGGAATCGGAACTGCTTTGGGTGTAATCACACGTCTGCATCAGCATGGTCAACTATCTTGTGTCTATGTCGATGAAACAAGACCACTGCTCCAAGGGGCAAGGCTGACAGCAGCCGAGTTGGTAAGCGGTCAGATTCCTGTCCGCCTTATATCAGATAGTATGGCAGCAGATGTAATGAAACGAAAAAAAATTGATGCTGTAATCGTAGGGGCAGATCGAATTGCAGGTAATGGAGATACGGCTAATAAAATAGGGACATATGGAATTGCTGTACTATGTAAATATCATCAGATTCCATTTTATGTAGCAGCGCCATTTTCTACATTTGATTTTTCCATTTCTTCTGGTAAGGATATACCAATTGAAGAAAGAAATCCTGATGAAGTTCGTATGGTTCAGGGGATTTATATCGCACCTAAGAATATTCCTGTTTACAATCCCTCATTTGATATAACACCAAATGAACTGATTACAGGAATTATTACCGAAAAAGGGGCATTAAAGGCGCCTTACTATATATCTATCAAACAGTTTGAAAGGAGTTTAAAATATGAATGATTCTATGATTCGAGATATATCTTTGGCCGAAGAAGGACTTCAACGGATTCGCTGGGTGGGAAAATTTATGCCTGCATTGAATGCACTGAAAAGAGATTTTATAAATAATCAGGCATTAAAAGGAAAGACCATTGTAATGTCCATTCACTTGGAGGCAAAAACGGCATATTTGGCACTTACGCTGCAGTCTGCGGGCGCGGATGTCATCGTGACCGGAAGTAATCCATTATCTACACAAGATCCGATTGCTGCGGGTCTCGTAAATCAGGGTATAACTGTTTACGCATGGCATGGGTGTACTGACGAGGAATATACCATGTTCCTGAATAAGGCGCTAGATCATATGCCGCATATTATCATTGATGACGGTGGGGATCTAGTTCATTTACTTCATTCAGACAGAACAGACGCAAAAAAGAATCTGATTGGCGGAGCTGAGGAAACAACGACCGGCGTATATCGCTTAAAGGCATTGGAAAAAGAAAATAAATTGGCATTCCCTATGATAGCAGTCAATGATTCTTATTGTAAGTATTTATTTGATAATAGATATGGGACAGGACAATCTGTATGGGACGGGGTGATTCGCAGTACCAATTTAACAGTAACAGGAAAAACCGTTGTTGTAGCGGGGTATGGATGGTGTGGAAAGGGCGTTTCTATGCGTGCTAAAGGGTTGGGCGCCCATGTTATTGTTACAGAAGTAGATCCAATTAAAGCAATTGAAGCAGTTTTTGACGGCTTTGAGGTAATGCCTATGAAAAAGGCAGCAAGACATGGAGATATTTTTTTAACAGTTACCGGTGACATAGACATTATTACGGAAAAACATTTTATGGAAATGAAAGATGGTGCAATTTGTGCGAATGCCGGACATTTTGATTGCGAGGTCAGCCGAAAGGATTTAGAGCGTATTTCTGACTCTCATTATGAAGCAAGAAAAAATATCGAGGCATATATTCTTCCTAACGGGAATACCATCTATTTAATGGCTGAAGGGCGATTGGTCAATCTGGCAGCAGGGGATGGTCATCCTGCGGAAATTATGGATTTATCTTTTGCTATGCAGGCATTGGCTGTTTCATACCTTTGTGAACATGAAAAGGAACTGCGGCCCCAATTGTACCTACTCCCGAGAGAATTAGATGAAAAAGTAGCAGAAATCAAATTGAAATCTATGGGATATGAGATTGATACTTTATCTGATAAACAAAAGGAATACCTGGGATTAGACTGAGGGGGGCTACATGTCTATTTTATTAAAAGATGTCGCATTATATCAAAATGGAGAAATCCATGAACATAGTAATATTGTAGTCGATGGGAAATTGATTAGGGAATTTCCCAAGCATCCCCGAAATGAGGATTATGACGAAGTCATTGATGGCCAAAATATGCTTGCCTTACCGGGACTTGTAAATACGCATACCCATGTAGCAATGACCTTATTCCGAAGTTATGCTGACGATCTGGCACTGATGGATTGGCTGCAAAATAAAATATGGCCGGTAGAGGAACACTTAAATGATGATATTGTTTATTGGGGAAGTATGCTTGCATTTGCAGAAATGATTCGCGGCGGTACAACATCATTCTGTGATATGTATATGTTTATGAATGCCTGTGGAGAAGCTGCTGAGAAAGCGGGAATGCGTGGGAATCTCGCAAGAGGGCTTGCCGGTATCAGTCCTAACGCTTCCTCAGCTCTACAGGAGAACATAGAACTTTTTAAGAAATGGGATGGAGCGGGTGATGGACGATTTAAGGTGATGCTTGGCCCACACGCGCCATATACCTGTCCACCGGAGTATATAAAGAAAGTTAGAGATGCAGCTGAAAAATATAACATTCCAATCCATATACATCTTTGCGAGACAAAAGGAGAAGTTGATAATTGCCTGAAAGAATATGGATTAACACCAATTGCTTTGATGGATAATCTTGGGCTTTTTGAACAGCCTACATTGGCAGCACATTGTGTACATGTTAACGATAATGATATAAAGATCATGGCTCAAAAACATGTCTGTGTCGCACATAATCCGGGGAGTAATTTAAAATTGGCATCTGGCATTGCACCAGTTATAAAGATGAGAAATTCTGGAATTACTGTCGGTCTTGGGACGGATAGTGCGGCCAGTAATAATAAATTGGATATGTTTGCGGAAATGCGCTTGGCTGCGCTTATCCATAAAGCAAATAATTATGATCCTTTTGCAGTTACTGCAAAGGAAGCTATTGATATGGGGACCATAGAAGGTGCTAAGTGTCTTGGATATGATAATTTAGGTAAATTAGAACCGGGATATCTTGCAGATATTATTTTAATAGATCAAAGCGGTTTTCATTGGCATCCACGGTTTGACAGTATATCTTTGGCTGCATATGCTGGAAATTCTATGGATGTAGATACCGTGATGATTAATGGAAATCTTGTTATGCGGGACAAAGAGCTTCTTACAATTGATACTGAACGAGTTTTTGCTGAAGTATCTCGTGTTACAAAAGAATTGTATTCTTTTACGTAACCATAATTAAATATAAAGAGAATATATTGGATCTAATGGAAACGGGTATATTTTCTCTTTACGCAACTTTAGTTCCGATAACATCCATTTATCGTAACATATCACAGAAAAGCTCTGTATATCATCATACTACTCCACATTACATTCAAATACAAGTAACAAATGTCATCTCCGAAACATTGTTACTTGTATACTACCAATTAACGAACAAAATGTTCAATTGGTGTCAGTCGGCACATTTACATCAAGTGGGATTGTGCCGACCGTTTTTTCAATAGAGGCAAAACGTCCATTCGGATGACCATAACGCAATAAAAAACCCCATCAGGAGATGGGGCATCTTGCTAATTTAATAACCAAAAAATCTATTAAAAATAATAACAATAGGAACAACTAAAACACCAAGAATCATATAAAAAGCAATAATATTAAGTATCACTTTCAACGGATTGTCTATCATCCACTTTAGAATCCTTAACATCTTTAGAAGTCTCCTTTGGAATCACTATACCAAGTTTAACAGCTTCATCATAGTTAGCTTCATCAGAAACGAATTTAAGAAGTAACGCAGGATCATAATTAAAACGCTCACGGATCTCAGCAGGAAGAGCATCAAACTGTTCACGAGCATTAACAAGAATATTCTGAGCATGCATATAATCCGATGGATCAATATTACTAAAATCATCAAAACGAGGAGCAACCTTAGAACCATTTACAGCTGTCAACGGATCATAATAGAAACCTGTATCCTGAAATCTTTCAAAAAGGACATTAATATCCGATTCATCTTTAAATTGCTGTTGAGTTAAAGACGGCTCTGTAAATTCATATCCATTTGTCTCATTATAGCATTCACGAAGTTTCCTAACAACATATTCCATAGTTATTCACACCTTTCACAATTTATAACTAGCTCATAACAAATCTCACGGAGTGTCCGTACGAATAAAACGTATCTCAAAAAACGAGATACGTTTTTTCGCACGTCAATTAATCATTCCTTTTCTTCCGTTACAAAGTCAATACCATTTGCAAGGAAATAAGGCTGATTTTCAGAAACTACTCCACCAGATTCATCTTCAAATTCACCAATTCTATAAAGTCTAAAATCTTCTGGGTGATCAGCTAACATAGACGGACGAGAATGATCAGAAATCTGATCAGAGAATAAACGCAATGCCATACCATCAGTCTGCATATAAAACGGAGAACCAAACGCCTTAGCTTTTTCATCAAAAATAGAATACAGTCTTAATCTCATTTCAACACCTGATACCTTTCTTAACTTCTGAACCTCAAACGGACGAACTAATTTCTCCAATTTAAGCTCTTTAACTTTTTCTTGCATCTGAAGATCTTCATAAGTAGAAGTATTCATTTCAGCTTTCAAACGTCTTTGTGCTTTGATACGATAGAAATCTTCGGGATTATCTTTCTCATAGAGTTTATCGTAGTAACGAGGGATCTTACTAATGACACCATTTCTAATAATAACTTTATCCGTTGTATATAAATCACTCCTATACCGTGAATACCAATTGGCGCCAAGGCCAGGGCGTCGTGACATTGTGACATACTCAGGAAGAAGATTACCATAATATTCTTCCGCCATATCTCCATTAATTTTTTTGCAAATATACCGAGCCACATAAGCACAGGATTCAAACGTTACATTACCAATAATATTATAACCATAAGGCCACAACTCCGAAAGAAGTCCAGAAGTATAATACGGGAAACCATGCTGCATTCTAAAAAACTTCTTATCAGGAAAATCAAAACCGAAAATAATAGCATGATGATGCGGACGCTTCAACTTACTACCATACTCACCACAATGAAAAAATCGTATTTTATCACTTTCATTTGAATCAACACAGGAATGAGAATAATTATCTACTATCCATTTGCGCAAGCGCTTCATAAATAATTGAAATTCTCTTTTTTCTAACGATCTTTCAGGTGAAATCTTCTGCAACGATTCATCATTAAATGTTAACGTTATAAATGCATTCTTCTTATGACAAACGGCTTCATGCACACATCTAACAGCCCATTCTCTCGAACGCTCCAGCCTACAACCAATACATTTGCCACATGGAATTTCCACGGGCATATCAACATAAGCACTTTGACGGGAAAAGGTCAATCTCCATTTTCCCGTCTTAGGATCATAACCATCTTTCGCACGCCAAGCCTTAATCGGATGATAGCATGGCATAACACATCACAACCTAAATCCACCACGCATAGGCGTTGCCTGAAGATTCTTACGATTCGTCTTAGCAGCAGTAGCAGAAAACAAACGTTTAGAACCTCTACGGGACATTTTTCTACGCTTTTTAGACATAATTCACTACCTCACTTCCTAATAGCACTAAAAGCCTTACCAACATCACCAAAGAAACCACCAACATCACGACCAGCATGCTTAATAGCATCTGCAATAGGAGAAGCATTTTCACCATAATATTTAGCATTCCAAGCTAACTCCGCTGCTTGAGATTCCTTAATACTATTCTCCGAAACAATACCAGCTTGACGCATCAATTCAGAAGTTGCCTGCGCATCAATTAAACCAGCACGATGAGCAGATTCAACAGCAGCTTGAGCAAAATAACCAGCTTGAGCATTAGAAGCATTAGCAGAAGCAAGAGCAGCTACACCTTGCTCCATCTTCAACTTCACTTCTGCATCGGTAATACGCTTAGAATTAAGAACATCTTGAAGAGCTTTCTGAATATTCGTTTTCATAAGAGATATAGAAACAGGATAAGTCATAGAACGAGCTTTCGATTCATCAGCATCCTGAATAGCTTTTGATGCATTCGCATGATTCAAATCAATCTGTGACTGTAATTCCTGAATCTGTTTCAAATTAATCTGTTCCTGAAGATCTGCAAATTTCCGCTGTGTATACGCATTATACGCACCAACATAAGTATCAGCAGCTGAAGAAAACGGATTCATCTGATTAGCCATTGCACCTGCAGGTGTAGAAGCTCCACTATTAGCAGAAAGAATAGGATTCAATCCAGCAGCCCTCAAATCAGCAACTTCACGCTGATGAGAAGTATTAGACATCTGCTCCTGCCAATCTCTATTCCGTGCTGCCTCAGAACGTGCTGAATGATTACCAATCAAACCACCAGCAAGAGACATAACAGGAGCGGCCAATAAACTAAATAATCCCATAACAACACCTCTTAGAAGTGATCAACAAGGCCAGGAACGGAATAAACAGGCATAGGACGTGCACAACGAAGATTAATAAAACTATCTAAAATAAACTGAGGTTCAGTCTGAACAGCCGTTGCACGTTTCACGCCATCAAGTGACGCATGATCAGAAACAAATTCATCAGAAAGGGTAGGCAAATTCTGAAATTTCTGTGCAAAATGCCAAACATCCAATGACTGTGGATCAGTAGAACGAAGCTTACCAGTAATCATAGATGGATGATAACGGTACTCTGCATATCTTTCCTGATAACCAAAAACCTCATCATCATGAGATGAACCATCTGCATAAATCTCTTTATTCAAAATAGCTTGTTCTCCAAGATGGGCAAAAGCAGGCCAATAATACTCAACACGAGTCTTTCTTGACCACATACGATTAATACCTTGCTGATAACTCAAATCTGTACGAACATTAACAAGACCGATAACAATACCATGTTCAGTAAATGATTTCGTAAAGCCAGTACCTTTCGTACCTACAACACCGAAAGCGGAAAGACTACCCTGCGGAGAATCAGAAGTAGTAGAAGAACTCTGAACTACTGTATTAACATTAATAGGATTTGAAGAACCACCCAAATACTCAGACCGCTGAAGACGAGCATCAGGAGAGACAACACCAAAATGACTACGGATAATTTCCGTATATCGCGTGCCACCTCTGGCGTCTCTTTCATAGAATTTTTGAAGTTGAAAAGCCTGTCTAAGACTATTGATCGTAATAGCTGAAGCATTTGACAAATCCGCCTTTATACCAGTTACCGGAAGATTGAAAGATTCATTTAAAATCGTATAATTTCCCATATGAGGAACAGAAAGACCAACATTACCATCCTGACCAGACGGATTCAACTGAAACTGCCTAGATGATAAATCTACATGAACTCTCTGAGGAATAGAAGCAACAGAAGACCGTATAACATCCTTCGCAACAGGAATAGAACCAGTAATATTAGCAGAAGCTCCAAGATTAATTTCTACACCTGGACCCTTTTGAGGCCACGGAAGAGCAGAAGTAAAATAATCATGACGCTTACCACGAAAGAGCAAGGAATCCACTCCAGAAAGATCAACCGTCCTATCATCACCAAGCATATCTTTCTCAACACTGTCAGAACTCTCATGAACTCCACCATAAGTAACATAACGACCAGTAGTCAAATTAATAGATGGCTGAAGATTCTCATCACGAAACCAATCATTCCAGACCTTCCAATAGGCACGGAAAGGAAGAGCAGAAACAGAAAGCTGACTATCAACATTCGTTGGAAAACCAAAATAATCTAAAAGTGTACCAGACTGTGCTTTAGTAAAAGTCACCTGTGGCACAAGATATTCATGAGACTGAACACCTTCAAAAAGGTTTTCACCATTAAATTCTTTCCAATGACGCCAAATCAACCGATTAGGAACATAAAAGAAGAAAACATCTAAATAAGCATTATCCATAACTGGAGCAACTAGCGTAGATAATCGAGCAAACAATGTCGCAGAACAGTTAAAAGTATCACCTGGCAAAACCTCATCCAAATAGAACGGTACCAAATAACCTGCATCAAACGTAGTCTTATAACTATGCGCCCGATTAAAGACAGATCGCGGTATATCCGTCTGCGGAATCATCGAAAACTGATGATCCATCTTTCTTGACATAAAAACACTCCCTTCTTGACAAACAAAATTAGTTCCGATAACATTAAATTATCGGAACTAATGTTTTTTATAGTAAATGATAGTAACTGACAGTAACTAATCCTTTAGTATTTACCTGAAATTATATGTATTTTTACACTTTAATTGTAAATGATTATAAATGATAGTAAATAACATTTTTCTTGCAAAATGACGGCAAATTGGACGGCAAATTATCAACATTTCATCATTTCTTTTTATTGTAGTATATTTGAGGCAAATAAAAAAGAGGACTGAAAATTGTCCTCTTTCAGAGGCCTAACACGGATGTTTCGACCAATTCACCTATGGTTATTTTATCACCTATTGCTAAATATTACAATAAAAAAAGAGGGCGGTTTCCCGCCCCGTTTCGTAGATACCGGATCACCTCCGGGAGATTGCCGCTCCCACGGCTAATGCCGTTGTCATTATCCAGAAATTTCGTTGCCTTGTTTTATTCTTTATTTTGTTTTCCGCCTCTTTCTCGTACTCGTTGAATAATTCTCTGGTTTTCTTCAATGAGTTCTCTGTCGCTTCGTTCGATTTCCTTAATTTCTGTATTTGTTCGTTTGCTATCTGCAATTCGTTTTCTGCTTTCGCCGATTTCATCTCGGCTTCGTTCAATTGCTTCTCCTGTTCTATTAATAATTTGTCTTTCTTTTCGCTGTTCACTTTCTGCATTTGAGAGTTCATTTCTAACTGTGTCAGCTCCGTTTCTGAGATCGTGTACTGTACTTCTGCCCGCACAGATGAACCACAGAATAATGGCGACAACCACACAGAAAGCAAGACCGCCAATAAAATAAGCCCTTTTTTGATTATCCACATTTATACCTCCAAGCTCATTACATATTCATACGTTGCATCGGCTCTATTCGCGTAGCCCTCCGCGTATTCTTCACAGCATGCTGCGTATGCATACTGTTCCCTAAAAAGTTCATAGATTACATTGATGTCCCGCAGGTCATATCCTCTTTCTTGTCTCCGCATTAAGAAGTTTCTTACCACGGTTTCAGATGTCGGGCACCACATGCCAGCATAAATTGTGCAGCGTGTGTCATCAAGATCAGGAACTTCCCAGAGTGTTTCTACATAGTCTTCGCAGTCTTCGGCAAGCATGTTTAACTGCGCCTGCTGTCCTTCGTCACTCATTAAGAGTTCTTTCAGCGCCCAGAGTTCTCCGGAATATCTCAAATCAGAGTAACTGCGGTAAGCATAATGCGCTCCGCCGGAAATGCTTTCCAACAGACGATTAGCTCTTTCTCCTTCCCATTGACTTACACCAATTGACGGGTAATCTCCAGCGGTGGAGCATGAAATGGAACCATAGTCCCCTTCAATTCCTGTTTCAATTATCCCCTTCGCTATTTCCCTTGCCAGTTCTTCTTTCGTCACTTTTTTCTCCTTTCACAAAAAAGAACGGTGGTTTCCCATCGTCCTTTTCGAATACATCCGGTATTTTATTGTTGTCTTTATCAACGAACATTTTACCGATTCCGACTATACCGCCGACCGCTCCTGCAGACAGTAGCATGGTGATGAACAGTCTTAGTTCCGGCTCATTTCCTTTTCCTGTGATCAGCCAGTCAGCTATTGTCATCAGGATATAGAGAAGAATGCAAAAAACGCAGATAACTGCATAAAGTATCGACCAGTACAGTAATGGCGCGTTTAGTTTCCGGAAGTAGCTTTTTGCTTTTCTCCAGAGTGATTTTAACTTTTTTAACATATCACACCGCCCTTCCAATTAGTGCGATGACAACAGAAATAATAGTTGAGATCAAGCCGGCAACTTTATAGATGTTGTCAATTCTATTATGAGCTGATGCTGCGGTTTGTTCAGATCGTGCCTGCGCAATTTGCAATGCAGTAATTTCAGGAAGCATTCTAACGAGCATGTCAAGTTTCTCTTCCATTTTTGCCATTCGTTCCACAAATTGCATTGTTATTTTTTCTCCGTCATTTCTTTCCATAGTTTCTCTCCTCATTTGATACGCTTCCAAAAATGTACAACTAAGTACGGCTGCATGTTGTTATGCGCTTGATTTCCCCCGGTTTCATCTGTCATGACCGGATGTCCTGTTGTATTCCAATTACTACTTATACTGACCGAATAACCGCCAGTATTTCCAGTTCCCGGATTCGGTTGTGAAACCATAGGACCAAATTTATTATTCCAATCATCATTGCCTTTTCCGTTAATGTTTTCGGCGTGCGCATGTTCCGGCAGTTCATTTACTGTTAATTTATGCTTGTATTCTCCGCCAGTATTTCCTGCGGTAAATGATACGGATTCATTGTTCACGTCTGTTCCGGTTCCGGCGCCGATCAAGCCTCTCCCGCTCGCAATTTCTTCCCATTGTGCTAATCCATCTGCCTCACCCGGCTTTAATGCGTCGTCCGTTGCTGTTGTAACGACTATGCCGACTGGATAAAGTATATCTATCATTGCTTTCATTCTTTTGTCTACTACTCTGAATTTCGCGCTGCCATCATTAACTTCTCCCCATCCTGACACAGTTGACAAATTAGGTTCGGTATTGCCGGTAGTTCCTGCCTGCGTGCATTCGAGTACGTACTGTTCTCCCAATTTTGGAACTTTTACCATATCACCTATTTTATAAGCAGTGTTCCTTTGCAGAAGAAACGGACTTACTACCATGTTTTCACGGTTTTTCACGAATTCTGTAGTGGCCACATTTTTACTTTTGTCACTTGCTTCTACTGTTGGCGCTGTCATCTTACTTGTTGCTTCTACTGTTGGCGCTGTCATCTTACTTGTTGCTTCTATGATTTTTGCCCTTAAAGCCTTCCATACCTTCCCTACTACTCCGACTTCTCCTTCTTCGTTTGCTCTTGGCGTCACATTTCTTGTACTCATTTTCATGCTCCTTTCGGTATAATATTCCCCACTCCGTCCAATTCCCATAAAGCCGAATGTAACGGATTGATCGCCGGAATCAGGTTTCCGTCTTCATCTAATTCAAAAAAGTCATCTTTGTAATTTGTCAAGCATACCCAGTTATTTGATTTATCCGGTTTTTCTCCCTTGACGTTTTTTCCAACACATCTATATGTATTTCCGTCTGTATAAGCTACGGTCTGCGGGAATGAGTATGTTTTATTTTTATCCCAAGCGTTGACTTGTTCTGAAATGGACGCCAATGCAGCCTGGACTTCATTTTTATACTCCGCCGCACTTTGTTCACTTACACTTGCACCGGCGGCACTGTCTCTTGCATCCATAGCCCCTTGTGTGGCAGCCGCGGCATTTTGCGCCGCAATAGTAGCACTCTCTTCTGCTTCACCTGCGCTCACTTCCGCTTTTCCCGCCTGCTCTTTCGCTTTTGATGCATTTTCTTCTGATACGACCACAGCAGCTTCCGCTCTCGTCAATGATTTTTCTACAGCCCCTTTTATCACTTTTGAGAAATTGGAATTTTCTAATCTTCCTTTCCCCCACACAAGCGCCTCTCCTTCCTGCGGATAAGGAAGTATTGCCGAGAAGTCTTTCATGTCTGCCGCATCCGGGAGTGTGATCTGTCTTTTGTTTACTCCCAACAAATCCTGCAGGATCATTGTGATTTTATCCAAGGCTTTTTCTATAACGGTGAACGGCCATTTATTTCCTAATGTTATTTCTTGTGTGACAGGTACCTCTCTTTTTATGATTAACTGCCATCCTTCTTGCAATTTTGGCGGACGTTCATTTTCCGCCGGTTCTTCTCCTGGCGGATACCCTGGATATTTTACTGTCATTTTATCCAGGTCTACAAAGTAGTCTTTTTTCAGGATTGTTTCATTTTTATCTTCATCCGCAATAACTACTATGATGTCCGTTTTTTCCAAGACTTTAAAAGGGATGGCGAATTCTTCTGCAGTGCCGTCCCCTTTATATGCGATTCTGTTTTCGCTATTATTTATCACTTCTTTTCTCCTTTCTTCTTTATTTTTCTGTCAAATATGATGGAGAACAGGGCTTCCCAGGCTGTGGCGTCTGTGTCTGTTGTGGTGAGACGCGCAATTGCCCACAGTGCATCGGTTAATGTATCGGAAAGTCCTGTTACTTTATTGAATACTTTTGTTCCCGCCTGTCCTACATCTATCCAGTCTTTTTTGTCAGATTTTATTGCCATGGCGGTTTGGAAGACATCTTCAAAGATGTTTAGTCCGGTGACGCTCATTTTTCCGCCGTCACTGTACATTCCCGCGAATAGTGAGTAGAGTCCGGGGATTACTTCTCTTGCGACCGGTATACCGCCGATAGGTCCGTTTGACGCAAAGGAATATCCCTGTCTCTGCAAGAATGAGTACTTATCATTTCCCGTTGCACTATCCACCAATGAACGAAGGGCACCTTCAAATACGGATCCAAGGATATACCAAAAAAGCATTGCCCGCATGAGTTTCATCGGTCCTTTTCTGTCTACAATGTCATATCCCCCTCGGATGAATTGGTTCATTACTAATGATGTAAAGCTGTAAAACGGAAGAAGTTGAGAAAGCAATCTACTCTTGACCACCTCCGGACGGTCTTTCATTTCTCCCGATCCGAAGGTTTCTCTTACCATTTTGTCAGCAAGTCTTACTGCTTCTTCGTCCATTTCTGCTACTGTCATAAATGGTTTTTCTATTTGCATCTGTGCGATGGTATTGTTATAGGTCTGGATCCACTCCGGAAGAGAAAGCATAAAGTCCGTTTCTGAAATGAGTGAATAAGCGAAGCGGTCTACTTCTTCTTTCACAGCATGCGCTTTCGATGTTAATTTTGAAACGTCCTGCCCTTCTTTGAGTTTCAGTCCGCGGGCAAGGTCTCTATCCATGTTTGTGGCACGGTCTCTCATGAACGTGGATTTACTCAGGATGAAGTCTCTCTGCTGGCGGTAGTTTTTCACACCGCCAAGGTAAATCGTAGAGAGCCCTCTTGCCATGTTTAAGGCTCCCATTTTTTCCATAACCAATGGCAGGTTTGCAAAGTTCAACAATGCTGTGGATGTCCTGTAGGCCATGGTGGCCATGGTGAAATTGTGTCTCAGTCTGTTCAGTCGTTGTTCCCATTTTGTCAATTTATCCACGGGATCATGCCAGCAGTCGGACGCCCACCTCTGGAGTCTTCTATGTGCATCGACTCCGTATTTCTGTGATATGGCTTCCGCCAGGTCTTTCCTGGAGAGAAGTTTATAAATGTCTGCTGTGGTTTCACGCATGGCAATATGGTTAATAGATTCATTGATGTAGTCAAGGTAGACATCAAGGTCTTGTCTAAGATACTGTCCGCCGGAACTTTGCGCGCGGCTTTTCGTGGAGCCCATCCCGATATTGAATGTGGTTCTTCCGAGCATGTCTTTTCTTATGATGTCGTTAATTTCTCTGTCTTTGGTTTTGCTTGTGAGCTCTGCATCATATTTAATTGGGTAGTACATGCCATTGATCTTTCTTCCGTCCGGTAAAATAATTTTCCTCCCCGGCACTTTCCCCAAGGGGATTCCGTACAGATTGTTTTGTACAATGTTTCTTTCTGGCCAATACGAATTGATGTGCTTCCAAACAGCTTCCACAAAGTCCCAGTCTTTATCATTTAAATATTTAAAAAGGATTTTTTCTATGTTTCTATGATCCAGCCCATAGGTTTCCACCACTCTTTCTCTATTTGAGTCTGTTCCCCAGTTCAACGCCATGGTGAGAATGGTTTCTTTTGTCACCATGACAGGCTTGTGGTCAACTTTGTTAATCTCGTATATTTTATCATTGCGTATTTTTCTGAATGTTTCTCTGTCATAGATGTTCATGACTTTTTTCAGTTCAAGTTCCGCCTGTTCCTGCAGGAGTCTTTTTTTCGCAAAGGCTTTATCCATATTTTTATAAAGCAGATCATAGGTCTTTTGTCCCATTCGTTCTATGAGTATTTCAGGCAGTGCCAGATCCGCCACCCATTCCCCCACTTCTTTTTTGGTCTTTTTCCACTTTTTTTCTGCCAGTTTTTTATAAAGCGGATTTTCTTTTCCTGCTTTGATTTCCGCCATTATTATATCTTCGGCTTCTTCAAATGAAAGGCTTTCTCCTTTTTCATTAACAAAGGTGTTGCCTTCGTATTCTCTCCTTCCTGTTTTGTATATTTTTTTGAATACTTCGACAAGTTCATCAAAGTCTATTACAGTCAGTTCTCTCAAGTTGGTCTGATTGTTATCATCAAAGATTTTCTTTATCCATTGCGGTACAGCGTCTCCCGGCTTGTCTCCTTCCATGGCGGCGGTGGGATCCAGTTCGTTATTGAGGTTTGCCCAGTCAAACGGTGCCGGTTCCCCATCCATACCCAAGGGCGCTCTTCCATCTGTAGTGATTAATCCTAATTGGTAGGCTAAGTGATTGATGAAGTATCTTATGTTCCCGGGCATTCTTATATTGTTCGTGGCTTTACTTGCCCTGTTTATGAGTCCGACAAGTCCGTACTTCTCCATGCCGTCTTTATCCAGTGTGTTTGTGGATGCTTTGGGATTCCCGTGGAGTGTATGTTTTACGTGGTCATCGTATTCATGGGCCACTTGGGCGTTCATGGCAAAACGGGACTGTCTTCCTTTTGCTCTGGCAGCTTCTTCCCATCTTCCTCTTTTTAGAAAATATGCGGCTTTTTCTCCTTCACTGGCCGCCTTTCTCGCCCACCATCTATAGTTGGTTGCTTTGTAGATTTCTTTCCCATAAAGAAAAGCCCTTGCTTGGGCTTTGAGTTCATAGGGCGAGATAAGCATACTGTCTTGTGATGTTCTTAATCCGTCTACTGTGTTTCTTAGTTTTATCTTGAGTTCGTTAATTTCTTCTACAGTGGCTTGTTTTGCTTTTTTCTGTTCGGCCTTTTCTTCTTTGAGTTTCTCTTCTTCGCTTAGGAATCCGTTTCTCTTTTTGATTTCATACAAGATTTTTTTACTTATCTTTCCTTCCATGTTCGGATCTAATCTGTCCAGTTCTATTAATGAGGCCGTGGCGATCCTTGCATATTGTCTCAACTTCCGCTTCATGGCGTTTTGTTCGATTTCCGCCAGTTTCACTTTCCCTTCCGGAGATTCCAGGACTTTTTCTGCTTCTACCCTGAAATGATCTTTTCCGGAGATGTTTTCTATAAATTCTTCTCTTTGTTTTTTCTTGTATTTCTCTACTTGTTCTTCCATAGTGCCGCCTGCTTCTTGTACGGCGTCTTTGTATGATTCTTCGGTAAATCCTTCTTCTTTAAGTGCCCTTATCCATTCTTTCTTTGTCGGGAAGACGTTTCCTTTTTTCAGCATTTCCAGTCCATATATTCTTTGGCTCCCCAGTTTTCTTTCAAATGTTTCTACTTTTTGGGGAAGGATGTTTTCTTCAAAGTCCATCATGGCTTGTCCGTGGAGTTTTTCCATGAAGTATTTAACGGCGTTTTCTTTGGCAAGTTCTTTGATGTTTTCTTCCCATTTTTTTATGTTTTCTTTTTCGGTCTGCGTATAGTCAAGGCTGTCATCATAGAGGAGATTCCACCTCTTTTCTTCTGCCCAGGCTTCTATTTCTTCTTCTGATGCCATCATGTGGTCAAAGATTTCTTTTACTTCATCGGACGGATCTTTTAAACCCAAGTAGTTTTCCGGATTCTTTATGATTTCTTTTGTTGTTTTATAGAGATTGATCAGCCACTTTTTGAACCGCCGGAAAGTTCCCTGCAGTTCTTTGGTTGGTGCTTTTCCCGTCAAAAGGTATCTTTCAAATCCTCTTGCAAAGCGTTCCTGGATGAATCGTTCCTGCAGTTCTTTGTTTTCCGGATCTTTCTTGATGGCAGCTTCATATTCTTTAAATTCTTTTTCAATCAAGGTGCCTTTGTATTCTTTCATGATTCCTGGATAGTATGATGCCCACGCACGGATGGCGTCTCTGTCTTTCTGTGCTTTCTGCAGTGTGGCTTCCAGTACTTTGTCTTCTTTGGCAAGTTCTTTCAGTTCCGGATCAGCTGCGATGTTGTTCAGCATGGACAGCCACCAGTGGGCACTTTCATGCACAACGGTGGATTGGTTAGCTGCTTCAAAGACGTGAAGAATGTTCTGGTCTGCGTCATAGGCTCCGGCATAGGCTCCTTTGTGCTCCTGGTTGTAGCGGTTAATGATCTGGATAGCTTTATCGTCAAAGACAACAAAACATTTTCCGTCTACAAGCCCGTCATAGGTAATACCTTTTACACCCAAAGAATTTAACTTTTCACTGGCCGCTTTTTCTCCACCCAATTCGCTTGCCAGTTGTTTATAAAACTCTCTTCCTGACATGTAGTGTAATGCAGACGGTTTATAGCCAATTTCTTTCCACGCCTTTCGTATGGCAGCCTGTACTTTTCTCGGCTGTTCGTTGATGTTTTTGAATTCATCAATTAATTCATTGTCTTCGGGAATTTCTACTTCAAAAGCTGTTTTCTGCTCATGTCCAGCAAATTCATTTTTTTTCAGAAGTTTTATTGCTTCTTTCGCTCTTTTTACCTGTGATATAACAGTTTGTGCCGTTTTTCCTTCTTTTGATTTTATAAACTCCTGCAGGTGTTCAATGGCTTTATTACTATTTCCCGTTTCCAACACTTCTGTAAGCGCCATAGACAAAGGGTTTATATCATCTATGATATTCCCAGTGTTTTCATCATACCAATCCCCATCTTCATTTATTTTATATTTTGTTTTTCCTGTAATAACTTCTCCGCTGTTCGCTCCTAATATATCCTTATAATTCTCTGCGATTTTCTTGTCCTGTGCAAAATACAATCCCCATCCGTGTGCTTGATTTCCTTCTCCTGTCCCAATGGCTCCTAAATCAAAATGGTCAAAGGTATAGGGGCTTCCATGATAGGCCTTCTGGTGATAAACCCTATAATTATAATCCGGATTCAGTTTTTCGTAGACGCTTTCTTCATACACTTTATTTCCCGGCAGAATAATGTAACTCGTCCCGTGTTCATCTTCCACAGCTACCGCCTTATATCCCAATTCATCAGCAACAAGCGCGGCCTCTTTTTGTATCATAAAATCCGCATCCGCTTCGTCCGTGCACCCTAACAATTCATATACTTTTTGTTTTTCTTCTTCGTTTAAATTCCAAATGTTTCTTGATTCTGTTGTTAAGTCATATATTAATTCAGCATCATCTCCATATTTCTTTTCAAATATTTCGTATACTCCATCTTCATACGCTAAACTTTTGGCACTTATAATATCGTCTTCATTTACTTCTGAAATATATATTCTGTCTCCGTGTCCAAGTGCAGAATTTCTACTGCTGCTATAAAACATTCCATGAAAATATCCTTCTTTTATCACGTCACCTTCTACAGGATCCACCGCGCCATGGAAGAATATATCCACGTCTTTGTTTATCGTTTGATAGTATTCTTGATTCTGTTCCTTTAATTTGACAAGATCACTTTCGTTTGGTATATTTTGGTTAGAACTGAATGAAATGGTTGCCTCTATGGGCGATTGGAGCCCGGCAGATTGCAACCAGTCATTAGTTCTTTTTTTATTTATATATTTCGCACTTGTCAGAAGTCTGGATTTTATCCATACGCTATCTCTTTTACCATAAACAGATTCTATAATATTTGCATCATAATATATTCTTGCTCCTACTTTTTTATTCAATGTGAATGGAATAATAATAGTATCTCCATTTCTATCTACTAACGTAGTGACAACTACTGGTTTCCCTTCGTTTTCAACAATTGCCATCGGATCTGCAATAGCACTCGGTAGTTGTTTCATGAGTTCTGGTGTCATTTCATCTGCATGTCCATGTTTCCCCGTCTTATCTTCTGTATGCTTAAGTATCTTTGAAAGCACATTTTGATGAACATATATCGGAAGAATTTCTGCTCCTGCCAGTTTCATCACTAACGGTGTTGTCATAACTTTCACATTACCGCCTTTGAGCTTATTCTCCATGAATAGATCTATTTTCTCCGAAAATTTTTTAGTATCTTCTTCCAGCTTTTCTTCTGCAGAGATGACGTTTTGACGTAATCCTTTCTTTTCCCCGCCGTTTTGGATTGACGCTACAATGTTTTCAATCGGCAGGTTATAGATCTTGGAGAAGTTATCTACCAGTCTTGCGTACACAAAAGCGCTTTCTTCTGCCGCTTCTGCTGCTTTGGCAGGAGCTTTTTTCAGTTGTTCCAGCGTGGGAGCGTACACATCGTCATAGGCTTTTTGCGACAAAAGTGTCCTTGCGGCAATGTCTCTTGTGTCCAGTTCTTTTACATAGTCTTCCAGGGATTCAATGGTTTCTACTTCTTTTCTTGCCGCTTGGATGGAATTGATATATCCCTGTTTTTCTTCTTCTGAAAAGGCTGATGTGCTGTCTATTTCATTGATGGCTTCTTGTTCGGCTATGTCATAGAGTTCTCTTCTGTTCGGTTTTCTTCCGTATTTCTTCCAAGCGTTTGCATACCACCTGTCATTATTTGTCGTTCGGATGTAAGATCCGCCTATATACCCGCTTGTGATGACTCCTCCATGTTCATAGTCTCTGGACCATTCATACACGGGAACTTTTTCTACTCCTTGCGGTTCATAGTCCGCGTAATATTTATAGTTGATGAGTTCTTCATAGGTTTTCAGTGCTTCTGCTTTTACTTTTTTATAGTTTTCTTTTATGTCTTCCATTCCTTCAGCAAAGACTTTTTCCATGGCGTTTCTTTGTTCCATGTCAGTGAAGTCACGATCCAGGATTGTTTTTGCTACTTCGGCTTCTCTTGCTTCTTTTGTTGCATTGAATATCTGCCTTGTTTTTTCTATATGTTTTCTTGCCTCTTCGATGTCATGGAGTGTCTGCCCGTCTTTATCAAAAGCAACATGATTCGAAAGTGTCTCTGCAGATTCTTCGGAGATTTTCTGCATGTATACCCCCGCTTTCAGTTCCAGCTGTGTTCCTTCTTTTACTGCATCGTCCACTTGCTCTGCTGTGGCGATTCCGCCCGTCACGAGCTGCGTCAATGCTGTTCTTCCTTCTTCTGTTTCGGCAGCACCGGCAGCATCAATGTATATAGTTCCCATCCCTTCTTTATCAAGCTGTGCCTGTGTCTTTTGTGCATAGACTTCCGGATCTATCTTGAAGACTTTGTTTTGTTCTCTTTCTTTAATGACGGTTTGTGTCATTTCTTTTTCATTCTCACGGTAGAATGCTTCTCTTGCAGCATGCCAGTCTTCTTTTGTCAAACGTTTTAGTCCTGCATAATTACCACCGCCGGAAATGACGGCTCCTGGCATGCCCATCCCCACCGCCGCCGGAATGGCTTCCACCATAGCGTCAAAAGCGCTGTTCCACATATTTTTCCATGTCATGTTCTTATCTCTTCCCATCATTTTTTCATCAGTGGTAGAGATCAGATCCTGCCAGCCTTCTTCTGCAATTTCTGCCGCCGTCCCTTTGGCATATTGTTTTGCGGCCTCCTTCAAAGCGTATTTCCTCATTGCCCCGCGGCTTGCGGACAGAAGTTTATTCCTTGTGCCTGCATTCATGATGGCGGCTTTAGCCGCACTTTCCCCTATGACTTTTCCCAGTGCGCCATAGGCAAGTGACATCAGTCCTGTTTCAACGCCTGCCTGCAGTACGGCTTCACGGGTGGCCATCCCTTTGGCTTCGTTTCTTGAATACATATTTGTACCATCCGCATTTTTCTTGTTCGCCAGCCGGTAGTAGTTCATCCCCATGTTTGATCTAAGGGATGATGCAAAGATGGTGGCGGCCATGATTCCTCCCACGACCGGCGCCCCCAAGACAGAGGTTATGGCTAACCCTGCCGCCGCTCCTTCCGGGAGGCTTCTCAACATCCCTGCCCCCATCATGGAAAACTGTTTTACGGTTTCGGTTGCAATCAGCCCTATGGTGGAATCACCGTCATATTCTTTGGTTCTTGCGTTAATGGCTTCTATTTTTCTATTCATTTCTTCATCAGTAATATCTCCGTTCCTGGCCGCATAACCGATTTCAGAAATCTTATCCATGTTTTGTCCGGCTTCCCAGGCATCGGTAAAGGCTTTGAATGCTTCGCCTATAGATGACGGTTCTCCGCTGATTTTTCCTGCTGTAGCTCCTGTGATGACTCCTCTATCGTGTAAAATCTGATCTGCTTGTTTTAAGGCAAGTGACGCCGACACAGGATCGTTCATGGCGATTTCCGCCAGTTCCGGATAGAGTTCTTTTAAGGCATTGGCAGAGAACGGACGTCCCTGCATGATTTCTTGTGTTTTCATCCAGGCGTACTGATTCTGTGCCATTTCATAGGCTTCTTTACTGTCCACAAGCATTTGCGCGGGAAGTCCCAACGGATCCCCTATTTTATGTGCCTGTTCCAAACGTTTTTCCTTATCCGGATCGGGATCATAGAGATTGCTGTAGATGTCCATGCTCATGTTTTGGAGTCTATTATCCGCCCAGTTTTTGGCGGCGTTTGAAATGCTTTCTGCCGCACCACTGATTCCGTCTCCGATTTTTTCTAAAATCCCTTTCGGTTCCTGGTGAGGGGTGGCGTCGATGGTAGGGGTTGTTCTTAGATCGGTATTCGGATCCATCGGTTTTATTCCTAAAAGGATTCGATCCACTCTATTTTTTACTCTTTCTTCCTCTTGCATTTCCAGTTCGTCCATGGTTTTCTCCTTAGTAATCTTCTATGTTTACTTCGTTTTTCTTGACTTTATCCCAGTCTTCGGCGGGAATATAATGGTGTCTTCCGTAGTAGTCCACTGCGTCTATTCCTTTATCATCATATGTGTAAGATACGCTTCTTATTCCAAGTTTCATTAGTTCGGCAGGACTTGCTTCCGGCGTGCTCATTCCCCAAAATCCATAATCCGGTCCCACTTTTTGTTCTGTCAGAGCCTTTATCCACATATTTTTTCTTTCAAACTGGTTCGGTTCTCTTCCTGTTTCCCCTTTAAATTCAAAGGCTTTTTGCATAACTATCTTTTTTGCTTCTGCATAGTTTTTCTGTATATCCGGTTTTGCCAACCCTGTCATGTCCATAACGTCGGCTTCCGTGTCATTTATTTTTATAGAATACTTGCCTTCTCCCGCCTGCGCTTTTGTTAATTCCTGGCTAAGTTCCACTATTTGCGCAGGGGTAAAGCCATATCCTCTTTGTTCTAATTCTTTCAGTGTTTCATTTAAATCATCATTGGTCATTATATCGGTTCCGACACTGGCTTTGATTCCTGCAAAAGCTTTGTTCTGTGCGGCTTCTGATCCAAATCCCCCATGGTCTTTTTCCTGTCTTATGGCTTTTATCGCGCTTAGCCTCAAGCTTCTATAGGATCCGTTGTTCATGAGTTCCGGATTTTCTATTCCTTTGGATTTTATGAATTCATACATATCTTCGTTCGATGTTCCGTTTTCCGTCATGTCCATCAATTGGATCTGCAGGTTGTTCATCATTTCTGTTTCTTTGGCTTTTTTTGCCTGGAGATGTTCCCCAAGGACAGAGAAGAAGGAATTCCTTTCGGTCTCTTCCAGTGCGGCTTTTTCCTCGTCAGACATGACATGATGTCCCAATTCCTCTCCGTATAATTCTTTATAGCGTTCTGATACATCGTTTAGATAGTTGTTTCTTCTTGCGGCTTCTGTTCCGTCTGCGCCGCCATTATGGGACAGGATCGCCAGTTCGTCACTGCCCCCGTGGTATTCCAGATCTTTTTTGTACAGTTTCGCCGCGGCGATAATGCTTTTTTCCGGATTTTTTCTGTCTTCCGGATCGAGTCCTACATATTTTCCTGTTGCCGATTTAAATTGAAACGGCCCCAATGTAGGATCGCCGTCGTTGTCATCATGGTAGGCTTCTTCGTTAAACGTGGATTCCTGCATGCACATGGCTTTCAGGTTTCTTATCTGTGCATCAGAAAGTCCTGTTTCTTCCTGGGCTTTTCTAAAAAACGGATCCCATTTATCATAGGATTCATTCCCGGTAGCAATGCCCTTTATATCTTTCCCGAAAGACAACGGATTTTCTTTTCTATAGGCTTCCCATACTTCTTCTTTGGATTTCCCCATCATTTCCGGATGGTTATTCAGCCATGTTTCCGCGCTGTCTTTTGTGGTCTTTGCTACTTTTTTACCTGTAAATAATGTTTCGTATTTCTTTAAAATAACTTCATTCCCGCCTCTTGCCCTTAATTGTCCGATGAGTGTATTTCCCCGTTCATAGTCATTGGAAGCAGCTAATGTGGAGAGAACGGTTTCCGCTGTATGATCCAGGATGGCTCTTTGTTTAATGTCTATGGATTTTTCGTCCATTCCTGTTCCGGCCATGATGGCCCTTGATGTGGTTTCCATATTTCCATAGACGGATTCAAAACTGTCCGGACTTCTCACAATCGAGTTGATGGCGTTTTCATTCATTTCTGTCATCTGATTGCTGGCATAGGAGAGAAATTCTTTTCTTTGGAATTTATCTATGCTGTCCAAATTGGATGTTATGGATGTTTCTACCTGGTTACGGAATGCTCTGTTGGCATACTCTGAACTTATTCCGTATTGTCTCATAATCTGCTGGCGAATCTGCTCTTCATTCTGCTGATAAGCCGCTTGGAGTCCTTCGGCATTTTTTCCCTGCATAGTGTTTGTCAATCCGTTTTTTTCGTCATACAAAAGGGAATTAATCTGGCGATTGTATTCGTTTGTCGCGTCAACAACTCTGTCATTTTGGTCTTTCATCCATGCTTTTGTTCTTGCATCAATTACCTGCCCCAAAGCGTTTCCCAAAGCTTCTGTACCTGTTACGTTCGCGCCATAAGCATTGGGATCTGTAATGGGGTTTATTTTTGCGTTTGAGAGGTTTCTATTTATTGTCGAGTCGTATTGTGTGAGTTTCATTATTTCCTCCAAATGGAACGCCACGGATCATAGTGTTTTCCTATGCCTTGCCCTATGATGTCTTTCGTCTGTGTCAGCCCTACTTTTGGAATAAATCCTGTACTCATGGCATTTCTTGTGTACATGGGAGCAGGAGTGGTATAGGTCAGATTTCCGCCGGAAAGGCTCCCTTCAAATCCGGTTCTCATATTCATTCCTGCAGGTTTCGGCAGGCTTGCTCCTGCGAATTGTTTATACGTCCCAAACATCCCTGCAGCAGTTGAAATGAAGTTTGCCAATCTTTGGGATTTCCCCTGTGCTTTTGCGTTCGCCGCGGATGCTCTTGCGGCGTTTGCCTGGTTTTCATAATTGACTTGGTTTGTGTAGGCGTTCAAAGTGTCATTTCTCTGGTTCCCTAAAAGATTCATACTGTCTTGTCTGTATTCGCTTATGGCTGCGCTGTTTGCATCAAGAACGCTTCCTATATTATCCAGTCCGGAGGCTCCTGCAGAGGCCGCCTGCTGTCCCAAAATGAGTCTTCTTTTGCTGTCCAGCTTTTCCTGCTGTTGTGCGTAGTTTTCCGCAATCTGTTCTCTTTGCCGATCCATTATTCTTGCATTCTGATCTGCCGCCTGTGCCTGTGCGTTATATGCCGATACCTGCGCCGCGGTCTGCTGTTTTATTTGCCTGTTTTGGTTAATTCCCTGGATAAGTTGGAGTCCCATCATGGCTCCCATTACACTGCACATCATTTACCTCCTATTTCAAATCTTATAAAAATATCTCCTTTTTCTGTTTTGCATGTATCTGTAAAAAGCGCCCCGGCACGTTCAATGTATCGGAGCGCTTTTGTATTGTCCTCATGGATCCAGTTTGTCATGTATCCATATTTTTCTTTACAGTCGTTGATGTACTGCAGTCCTATTTTTACAAGTTCTTTATGGTACAGATCTACAAGGACGGTTCCTAATGCCCATATGCAATATGATTTTTTCACGAAACCGAATATCATTACAGGTTCTCCGTTCTTGGCCACATAGGCTTCATCGGATAAAATAATGGATTGTCTCACGGCTTCTTCTCCATGATCACAAATGGCGGTGATTTCTTTTTTATCCATAGATCTCATGTTTTCAAAGATGTATTTTGTCAGCCAAGGAATATCTTGTTCTTTTATTTTTTCTATAGTGATTTTTCCGTAGTTATCCATCGAGCTCTACCTCTCTTACAACGGCCGACAGGTTAAACGGGTATGGTTCATCTGATGTGATGACTGTTCTCCCTGTGAGTTCAAATCCTCTGTTCGGCATAGTGATGTGTTTATCTCCGCTGTACAGAACAACATCTTGTTCCGAAAATTCATCGTATTTGATAGGTAATGTATTCGTTTTTTCTATTCCTACCCGTCCGCCAAGGGAGTTGTTCAGTCTCAGCGTGACGGCGGAGACTTTCTTTTTCCGCCCTTGGATGGTTCCCGTTTTGGTGTTTATTTCCAGGTTTGGAAGTTCTACCGTCATTGTATAGGGCAGTCCTGCGATGATATAGGATGCCTCCTGCGGAAGTGTGAAATTGCCGCCTTCGTCCGTTTGGATTTTTTCATAGTACCTTCCATCCGCCAAGACCCCTATTTTTGTATTGGGCAAATGAGGGACAGATCCCTTTGCCGTGGTTTCTGTAATTTTCACAGAAGCGTCCAGCATGATATAGTCTTTTGGATTTTCGGTCTCTTTATTATTACAGAGTTCTTCTATGTATGTCTTGTTTCCCCTTTTTACCGCGATGTACACGTTATCTTCGTTTTGATTTTCCACATTGCAGACTGCCATGACTTTTCCTTCTGTTTTTATTCTTGACCAGGCATAGACTTTCTGATCCTGAATGTACGAAAGGCAAGCCATCGTGCCATCCGAGAGGACAAAGTACAGTTTTGAGTCCGGTTCCTGCATGTAGGCCATATCTTCTATTGTTGTGTTTTTTGTAATGTGTTTTGCCAGGAGTGTTAAATCTGCCCCATCATAAGAGTCCGATTCAAAACGATACTGCATATCTCTCACGGTTTTTCCTCTGTGCTGCACGAAGATGACCCGCCCGCCGATGGATAAAGGAATTACATTTGTTGTACCCCTGGATGTCTGCATTTTCGGATTAGCTTTTGTTGGCGTGACTGCTGTTCCGCCGGAAAGGATCCATTCGTTTCCGCCTGTCATGATGACTAAATCCGATTCCGGCACAAGGTGTTCTATTGTCTGCTGTTTTCTATTAATAAACGCCAAGGCTACCGCTGAATCATCTGTTACGGTTCCGGATACTTTCTCTACAGAGAAGTTATTATAGTCCCCGCTTCTTGAGATCCACAGCATATACGGCTGTTTTTTTGTAGCGGCTACACATAGTCTGTCTTGGAAGAAACCTATAGCCGATGGATAACCAAATTGGTCATTCCATGCGTTTAAACAGATGTAATCCGCCGGGTTTGTATTTGCAAGGGGATCTATGACTTCCGCATTGACTTCCAATGGGGAGATGTAACCGGTGATTCTTACCATGCCCACGTGTGTATACGGTAGTGCGGTGAGGTCTGTATTTCCCGCTGTAGATACCACTCTTAGTCTTGTGTATTCTTCTACCGTTCCGGATTCCGATGCATTGAAGTCATCGTTTGATTTATACGTTCTATAATCTTTCCACGGACCATTATTTGTGCTTTTTTGTACTGTCACGGTTCCTGTCCATGTACCATGGGTAATGATCTTCCATGATTTTCCACAGAGTACTTCTCCCGATGTCCCGCCGCCGTTTTGTGTCACAGTCTGCGAGTCTACTTCCTGGTTGAGCTGTATATAGGCGCCGATCATGTTTTCTGAAAAGTAGTTTTTGCTTGCATATAGTTTAATGGTTCCTGTTTTCCCCGATGGCACTATTGACAGATCGGCTTCCAGTTTTATGTTTACCCATCCAGGACTTCCGAGAGATCCATCTTCTCTCCCTGTTCCACCTATTCCACCGGCACCGCCATTACCCATGTTTGCGCCGTTTATTTCTTCGTGACCATGCTTTCCGCCTTCTGCGGTAATTCCGTTGAAAGAGGATTGGGTTCCATCTGTTCCTGGCTCGCCATTGGTTCCTTTACCGCCGATCCCGCCGGCTCCTACGACTATTGTATAAGAGTTATCTTTTTTTAGATCTATTCTTTGTGTTACAAGGGCACCTCTGCCGCCGTCACCGCCTTTTATGTATTTATTATTAAACACCTTTATGTGTTTCCCGCCAGCTCCGCCACCGCCGCCGCCCGCTATGGTTACCGTATATATTCCGTCTTTTTTACAATTGAAGGTGTATGTTCCTGCAGAATTGTACGATGTATCTACTTTCCCTTCCATTTCTGTTGAAAGGGAAATATCAAAGTAGGGCTTTTTGATTTCGTAGTCCCCAATAGTCCAATTGGTGTCGCTGTACCTTGACAGTTTCTGTATCGGATGTTTTCCTGATGCAATAAACATCACATCGGCAGACTGGCATGTTCTTAATTCTTTCAGTTCATCTTCTGCAAATGGTGTGACAAGTTCTACTCCTGTATATCTGTTTCCTTTCCAAATTCGTATATATCTGTCTCCCATTTCAAGCATGAATGAACTGTCTATTGTTGTAAATTCTTTTAGAATTACTTTTTCATTTTTTGTCTTTCCACAGTACAAGGTTCCCCCGCGTTTATACACCGAGCCATAGGGACGTATATAGGCATTTTCCGCTGTAAGCAATGCGGCGGCGTATTTATCCAGGTCTATTCTGTTTGCGACTTCCGGGGATATTTCTCCGGTAGCAAATGATGATTGAATGTGGTAGATAGTTTCTCTTTGCATATTAACCTCTCATATTGAAATATTTGTGAGGATATGTCGTTTCGTGATGATTCTGTACGGCGCTTTCCTGTTTCGCATTAATCAGCGCCTGATGCATAAGTTGATACTGCAAATTTGCAGCACTGGGACTTCCCGACAAAGGTACTGCTATGTTTGCCGCCAGGGAATGAGACAGTGCTTCAATGAAGTAATCAGTGAACAGTTCTCCGTTCTCCACGTCTGCGGTATAGCTTGCATAGGCATTTTTTATATCTGTGCAGATTACTTTTGTTGAGTCGTTTACCGTTGAAATGAAGTAGTCTTCTTTTCCTATTTCTCTTGCGCTTTCTTTTTCGTAGATTTTTCGAATGACAAGGCATTTTGCCGGGTAGGCATAGATGCACTTCCATCCGGGGATTTCTTCATTTAGGAGTGCAAGTTTTACATATCTTTCCGCAAATCCCCATCTGTGTTCTGACAGGAGTTTTCTTCTTAAATGGTCATAGAATATGCCGCATTGGATTGCTTCTTCCGACTCTTCTTCAATTGACGCTATTCTGCCCTGTCCGATGTAGGCAAGGGCCATATTGCAAATATCTGTACTGTTCATAGATCCTCCTTTTCTCTATCTACTACTTTTCGAGTAGTTTTAAGAGTAGTAAACATAGAAAAAGAGGAGACGCTCCTGCGCCGTCCTCTTTGTCTTTAACAGTATTTCTTTACCAGCTCCACCAGTTCTTCTTTGGTTTTAATGTCCTTCGGAACATCTTTCCCCGCACGGATTAATCTGGCGCGGAGCTCATTGGCGGAAAGGTCTTCTAATTTCCGCCCGCTTACCGCTTGTCCAAAGTGGATGCCACTCATACGAGGTCTACATCCATGGTGAGGAATGCGCGGATGGTTCCCGTAGTGGCTCCTGCTACTTCAATCTGCAGGTATTTTTTGCATCCCGCCGGTACCTTCACTGCCGCACCTGCTCCTTCGTCTTTTGCGAGGGAGAGAGTTGTCAGCGTGACGGCTCCCGTCATATCTTCTTTGTCCGCGGTCTTAAGTGTGATTGTTGCCGCGGCAGAAAGCGGTTTCAACGCAATGACTTTCAGCCACAACGGATTATATGCGTCTCCGCCTTCGCCGTTATTTACTACTGTAGATTTAGTCCCTTTGGACAGGTCCTGTTCATAGAAAAAGGTGTTTTCTGCATCAATAATCATTTTTTGTCCTCCTTATTTGGCTTCTGCAATGGCGTCTTCGGTTTCTACGAGTGCATCTTCTTTACGGACAAGGATGCCGTTGACGGAGATGGTTACCGGACCCTCCATCAGTTCACGGCGGGTAATGTAGGAATTGGCTTTGTCGCTATAGAAAATGGTAAGGAATGTATACATTTCCGGGGAGACGTACCATACGGGATGTACGGTGTTGAGGTTTCTCATGCGGTTCTGCGCACGGATCATTGCGTCTACTACCGCTTTTTTCTGTTCCACCGTGGCAGAAGCGGCGTTCAAGACTCCTAAATCAATGTTCCTTACTGCGGCAACCATTTCAGGATCTTTAACGGCAAGCCCTGGTTTCCAATTGAAGATTGTGGAGAGGGCGCGGAATTTACGTCCATCTGGATCAGTAGCGTCCACTTCTCCCAAGTCCTTTCGTTTCAATCCTGCATAGCCATACTTCGGGTAAATTCCTGTTACGGCACGTTCACCCCATCCTACGAGGTAAGCGGAAGAAAGTTTACCCTTCCCTGTGCCGCCAGCATTGATGACCTGGTAAGAGGCATCGTGTTTTTTCCCGCCGTACTTATTGTAGCGGATCCCCAGTCCGTTAAATTCGTCCAAATTCTTTTCGGAGTTTCCGTAGAACATGTAGCGAGCCACTGCCTGACCCATTGCTTCTACATGTGCCATGTCTTCGGATGCCCTGAATGCTTCTTTATCCGGCGCAAGGGACACGAGTTCCACGTCCACTTCCGAGCGGTCTTCCATCAGGCAGCAGGTGTCGGTTACCTGCTTGGTGCTGGATTTTCCTACCGGCACGCCGCGGTTTATCTGCCTAAGATGTACTTCGGGCAAGCCGTTCCGCTGCGTGGTTTGGTTGCCTGTAGGCAGGTTCCCTTCTGCCCATTTTACGTCTTCTAAAATTGGATTGGACTGGACGAGTGTTTCAATGACCAGATCAATGGATCCATCCGGTGCCTGTCTTTTTCTTAAATCATTCAGTGTTAATGCTACTGCCATTTGTTATTCCTCCTTAATAGTTGTCAAAATTGGTATTGGGGTACATGGGCGCTTTCCCGCCTTTTGCATTTCCGCCGCCTACGCCGCCGTCTTCGGAAACAAGTCTTCCCAGTTCGGAAATGGCACGTACGATTTCTATACGGTCTCCTACGCCTGTTTCGCTTAGGAGTTTCCTGATTCCTGGTGATGTTTTCTCCAGATGCTGGAGTCCTGCGCCGTATTCGTTCATGGTTTTCTCGAAGTCCGCCCCGAGTTCTTTTCGGGTTTCTTCCTGCCACTTGTCGTACTGTGCTTCCCGCATGTCGTTCATCTGCTGGATAAGCCCTTTCCCGTACTCAAAACCGTATGCGGCCATCTGGTTTGCCTGTTCGTTGGTAAGGTTCATTCCTTTACAGATTTCACCGAATTTCTGTGAAATGGCTTCATCTAAGGTTTCGCCTTCGGGCAATGCCGATGTGAAATCGTATACTTCCGGTGCACCTTGCGGGTTCTGCGGATCCGGTTCCTGGTTCTGTGCCTGCGGTTCTGTGCCTGCCTGCTGTGCCAGTCTTCCCGGTTCTTGATTCTGTACCTGTGGTTCTACCTGCGGGTTCTGCGGATCCGTGTTATTGTTCGCCTGTGCCTGCTGGTTCTGTACGCCTTCCATTTGTTATTCCTCCTTGTTTTCTAATAATGCTTTTGCTTTGAATTGAAATTCGATGTATTCTTTTTCGGCTTTTTGTCTTAGTTCGAATCCTTCTTTTCCTAAGAGTTCGACCATCTCTTTTTCTATCTGGATCCCGATTGACCTTCTGCCCTCGTTGTAGAATGTCTGCGAATTTCCTGTGAATGTTTCGGCTTTGTAGCCTGTCATTTCAAGAATGTGAATAAAAAACCATCTCCCCGCTTTGCTTTTCAAAACGGTTCTGATGGCTTTTACGTCTTCTTCTCTTTTTTGTTTTTCAATATGTTTTTTGATAAGTACTTCTCGTTCTGTTATGTTGGTTCTCATTTATCCACCACCTATTCCTAAGAGGTTCTGCAGGGCGGGGTTTCCATCGTTGGCGGCGTCTGTCAGGTTCTTTGCCGCCTGTGCCGCCGGTGCCATGGCTTGTGCCTGCTGCATCATGTACTGCTGTTCTTGCTGCTGTTCCATGGCTTCTTGTTCGGCTGCTATCATCTGCATGATTTCTTCTGTGCTTCTCTGCATGACGGCAGGAGCGCCAAGGAGTTCGAAGTATCTCTTGACGGTGCCGATCGGATCGATGGCTTTCAGGGCTTCCGGATAGATCTGCGCCATTTGTCCAGCGAATGACACGGCTTGTTCGATATTGACAAGGCCGCTCATTTTTTGCGCTTGGGCAAGAGGTGATATGTATTCTATCTTGATGTCCTGGTCTGCCATTCTTTCGGCGAGTTCTTCGGGCAGTGGCGGAAACAGTCCCATTCTTTCCGCGATGTTATACACCCTTTCGATTATCGGAGAAAGAAATTCGTCTTGAAGTCGTTCCACTACCGGCCCCAATTGTTGGAGTTTTTCTTGTTGCCGTTCCATGACTTCCCGCGCTGTCATCTGCGGGGTGTCGATAGAGTCAAGCATGAGAAAGAGGTCTGCGCTGTAGGTTCTTCTTATGCTTTCTTCTGTCCGTTGGATTTCTGTGGCAAGCCATTCCGGATTTCCCGGCACTTGGAAAAGAGGTTCTACTGTCGGATTGGTTCCCGTACTGTTTACGTTTGTATACCCTCCCGGTATCAGATCAACTCCTCCGATATCTCCTACAATTGCGGGTCCTTTCATTGGCGGCTTTACCATAAGCTCTACTGCCGTCAGGAAGTCTTTTTTCATGATCTGCAGCATTCTCGCATCGCCTTCGGCGTACCATCCGGGACCTTTCCCGTAGGGACTGCCTTCTATGGTTTGATATCGTGCCGTTGGAACAGGAAATTCTTCAAATCCGCCGGTAAATAAAAAGCCTTTCCCTTCGTCTACTGATTGTTTATCTATCCAGTAGAGCGAGGTGTAAGGCATGTTTTTACTTCCCGTTTGTCCGACTGTTCTGTATCTGTTCGGCATGACAAGCCAATAGGTGGTAAATGATTTGTTGTATCTTCCGCCTTCATTCTGCAGGGCGTCTTTGACGGCACGCGGCAGGTTTTCTTCTCCAAATTGTTCCAGGAGCTGGTCTGCTGTCATCTGGAATTCTCTGCAGAATGTATCTACTCTCCCGCTTGCTCCGCTTGCCAAGTAGTAGGTGCCGATGGTGTACTGCTGAAATCTCACGCCTGTTTCCGGTGATGCGAATACTCCCAATGGTGCCTGTCCGTGGGCAATTTCCATGTAACAAGAATGAATGGAGTTATAGAAGTTGGATCTGTGGAGCATGTACTCCACGATTTCCTGTCTGATATCCAAGACGCTTGCGGCTTCCATGTCTTCGTTTGCGCTGCTGTTTGAAAAGCCGAATTTAAACCATTGTCTTGACGGCGGTGTGAGTCCGGATTCCATTCCTGCGGCAAATGCGATATTAGCAAGCCATGCTACACCGTTTGAGATCATGAGGTCTTTTCTTCGGGCTTTGTTTATCGCGTCGGCGGTGTCTCCAAATTCCCCGATGAAAGGGAGCTGGTGATCTCTTATATCTTTCCATCGTTCTTCATAGTCCCGCCGGTACTCCCGCATGGCTTTTACACGATGCAGTACGCTTTGTTTATCCGGCGCTCTGATTGTCGGCTGGTCTGCCGGCAGGGCAGCAGCTGTTATTGATAGTCTCTCCATTTTTTACCCCAATGTTGATTTTGTGTTGGTCGGTGCAACGTCCGCCAGTCTTGTTGCCGCATATCCTTGTTTCTGTTTTCTTTTTTTAGCGGCTTCGGTGTCGGCGGTTCCGCCGGCGTCAATGTCTGCATTTGTGATTGTGGTTGCAGACGGCGCTACTTGTTTAATTTCCGGAGTGCTTACGCTTTGTTTTCCTCCGAATAATGCTGAACACATTTGAGTACCTCCTTTAAGTAAATAATTGATATTTTGTATTGACTCTTTTCTTGTTGGGTGCCCTGATCACCGGAACGGCGAATGTCAAAGCTAAGGCATCCGCATCGTTAGGAGATGGAATGCCTTTCTGTTTCATATACTCTTTTGACTGCAGCTGGAGTTTCCCGTCTTCTGTCGGTTTGATTTCTACTCCTGTGAGATCGTCCTGCATCTGCTGATCATCGGGATATGCCCCGCCGTTCGCAAGCCATTTTCTCATCTGGTCCCACATGTACGCCCGCATATTTTTACATGCCATATCGGGAGATTCTCCGCTAAATGGGATTAGGTTCCAATGCCGTCCCATGGTTTCCCCTGCCGAATAGATTCCTGTGCCATAGCCCATGTCTATATTGACGGCATCGGCTTTGTATTCGTCTTGATATCTTGCTATCAAGTTGGCTACGGCTATATCATTGTTGTTTTTTTGTATTTTCTTAAGACGTTTTGCCATTAAGCCTTGTCTCAGCCATATGGCGGTGGCGTCATCTCCCATCCATGCTGGGTCTACCCCTATAATGACCGGGGCAAAGTTAAATTGTTCCGGTTTCAGGTTTCTTCCCCGCGCTTTTTCCGCCAGTTCTGTGGAAATCAATTGTAGTGAGCTTGCGTTCGGGAATTGTCCTTTGACTCTGATTCTTACAAAGTCGCTGTCTTCTCCCCAAGTGTTTATCCATTGTTGTATGAGTCCTTTGTTCGAGAATGAAACGCTTCTTGAGTCTACTTGTTTCTGATTCCATAAGTTTCTGAATTTATGAAAGCAGTCGTAAAATCTACCCGTGTTTCTTGTTGGGTTCCCAAATGCACACCATATGATTTCTGTATCTTTATCTGTCATAGCGCCTTCGGCTACTTCCCATATCTGATTAGATATAGCGGAGGCTTCATCAAAGAGTAAAAGGATTCTATTCCCTTGGTTATGCAAGCCTGCAAAAGCTTCGGTGTTGTTATCGCTCCACGGGATGGCGTCTATACGCCAGTTTTTTTCTTTTCCCGGTTCGTTCGCAAATATAGCGGTGGCTGTCGCTGTGAACAAAGGCCGCCCGATAAATAGGTTGTACCATTTTATGAGTTCCGGCCATGTTTTGGTTCGGAGCTGTGTTTCGGTGTTTGCGGTGACAACTCCCCTGGTGTTTTCGTGTGTGGATATCGCCCAAAGGATAAGCCATGCGACTAACGTACTTTTTCCTATCCCGTGCCCTGATGCCACGGCTTCTCTGACCACGTTGTCTTTGATTTTCACGCCGTCTCTTATGTCTTTTAGTATGTCTTTCTGCCATTCTTCGGGACCGTTCATTTTCTCCAGCGGCCCTGGTTCTCCCCATGGAAAAGCAAAGTAGACAAATTTTAATGGGTCGTGTGTGTATTCACCCAAGGCTTCGACAAGTTCAATGATTTCATTCATTTTTTATTACGCGCTCCCGTGCCGCTTTCAAAGCGTTTGTCATGCTGATTTCTCCTTTGACTTCGACTTCTCTTTTATCCCGCCAGTCGTCCGGTTTTCTATTTTTCAGAAAGAAGATGATTGCCAGTGTTTCCGGCGCCATCTGTTTTGTTGTTTTTTTTACTTTTTTCTTGCCTTCGTCATCTATTTCTATTGTTGTTTCTTCGAATTCATAGCCCACGGCCCTTTTATAGAGTGCATTTTCTACTTCTATGTCTACTATGTTTTTATTTTTTTTTAGGGCGTCTGCTATGTCCGGGAATCTCTTTTTCCACTCTGAAAGGGTGCTTCTGCGAACGCCCATGTTATGAGCGATCTGCTCATCTATGAGTCCGTTTCTTGCCCAGGCTGCTATCTGCAAAAGTCCGTCTTTTGTACGCCAGTATTCAAATTTTCCTTTTGCCACGGCAGCCTCCTTTCATCAAAAAAGGCACTCGCAATGAGTGCCGCCGGAAATACAAAACCGCCCTTTCGGACGGTATCATGATGTTTTTTCATACTTATTCAACTTTAATTTATCACTTTATCACGCATGACCGCAAGTGACATGCAGTGACACTATGTGACATCTATTTCTTTTTTTATATTTGAAATAATTTAGCGGTATTTCAGGATAATTCAATCTGCATCATTTTTTCTCACAACGTCCATATCGAGCGTGACAGATCCTATCAAATCTTTCGTCACGCAAAACTGATGTTTTGATCGCATATACCCCTTGAATTCTGCATCGTACGATACGATCTCTATCGTATCGTTAGATATCCTTTTTATAGATTTTACATTTTCTTTATTCCGAACAAAGTAATCGATATAGTCATCTATATTTTTAAAACGTCCGTTGTTTTCTTCGACGTCCCAATCGAAATATTTAAAGCTTGTCCAGATATTACCTGAGTCGAGCTCTTCGACTTGAACATTTATTTGATTATCTCCAGTTCTATATACACTTATACGAATAATCCCCTCCGTATAAATTTCTTTGAGATCGTCGTCACTGAAAATAAACAAATTCTTACCGATAAAAGAGGTAATCGGAGTGCCTTTTTGTTCTTTATCGCTGACACAAACCTTAAATCCGTCGGCAAATTTTGTATCTATGAGTTCAAATTTCTCGCTCATGTCGCGCTTCTTTGAAGACGCGATAGTGATTTTGCCGTTTTCACTACCGCGCATATTCAGATTGAGATCTCCTTTTAGATCTTCGTAAAAGAAAATATTATTTTTAAAATATTTACTCATTTTCTTTTCTCTCCTTATTACGTTTAAAGTGTTTTTTACGTTTTCGTATTCCTCGTCGGTCATATTAATAGACCGAGTTCTTGCGCCTTCCGGCAGTGTTCTTTTAGCACCGGACCCTTTACGACGCCCGCCCCAGTTCGCACTGATTTTTTTATTTTCCGCCATTAGCCCCAATCCTCCTCTCCACGACTGCTTATTAATACGTCTCGGCGTGTAGATTCTTTTTCTATCATGTCAATTATCTCCGCAGGTGTGTTTTCCGGAAGTCCTACCGCGGGTAAACGAGTTTCCCGGTCGTCCGGATTAAAAGATTGTACATTGAGCAACATATGCTCGCTGCTCGGTGGAGTGTCTTCTGCAGCTATAACTCCGAGTATAAGATACCGGTTCTCTCCTATATTTAATACGTAATCGCCAGGGTTTCCGATGTATGTTTTTTCGTGCCAGTTTGATTTGAGTTCAACTTTTTCTTTTAGAGTTTCGAATGTCGTAACTGATCTGCGGTTAACCTCTTCTTTCACCTCTTTCCATTTTTCATAAGCGCTTATATATTCATTTATTCTTTTTCGGAAGCTGGCATAAAACTCATCTGTCGGCTTTATATATTCACAATTAAATTTTTCGGCAAGTTCTTTTACCGTTGAATATTCAATCGCAATAAAATTGACCGGTATACTTTCACGACCGCGAAGTTCCGGCACTGTTTCTTTCTTTGCGTAAGTGTCGAGCCATCCTTCTGGGACATTTACATAGTCCCAGTTTTTCTCGTCGAAAAATCTTATAGTTAATCCGCGAATGTCGTCCATTCCGTTTTCTTTTTTTACAACTTGATCTAAATCCATCTGCCATCCGCTGTAGCGTTCGTACTTTTCAAGTGGCAACGGTTGGTATCCTGCGGGTAGCTCGACCAGTATACAGTCGAACGCCCTGCTAATCGGTCGGAAAAATGTGAATATCATTCTTCCGTTGAAGTCCCCGTAATTCTCACTCTGATACGGAAACTTATCATAATTTCTATACATTTTTACCTGCATTTTGTTTTCCTCCTTTTCATGCTAAACTAACCGGGTACCCGCAAGAGGCCGCAAATTCTGCGGCCTCTTTATTTTCTTTCACATCGGAGTGGAACGTTGTCCACTCCCCATTTCTGCAATCATTCTCTCTGTTGCAGAAATGGTATTCTGCAACAAGAATGTTATTTTTTAACAATGTGACGGAATATTCGTCACCAAAATCGCCAATGTTTTCATCGGCAATTTCCAGCGTGTACTCACCGCTGGAGTACACCAGTAGCGGCTGGTCATAGCCACCGCCGTTATTTTGTTTCCGTACATCATAGTACGGATTTAATTGCCGCCGTTCCTTTAACTCAAATTTCATTTTTTCCTCCTGTAGGTTCAAATAATCTGTGGGGTTCTTCCCCCTTCTTGATTATATATTACAATATCATCTTTGATTCGTTAATACATTTTCAAGTTCTTTATTATAAATTATCTTTATACCATGCAATAAAAAAGATGGCGGTTAATTGCCACCTCAATTCTCAATATACAAAACATTTTACCTTTTTTTACTATTCCAGTACATTTTTAACATTTCATCGTATGCATATGATATTTTTGAAAATCTGCATTCTTTTTCCGTTCCGCAGTGATTACATTTATACTTTACAACGTAAATTCCGCCTTTTTTCTTTATTACATTTATCGTTATAGGATTTTTACAATATTCGCATTTTACATCTCTTTCTGTTACTTTCCCATCTTTTATCTCTGTTTCCTCTTCCACGTATGGCAATTGCCTTCCTATACACATTAGAAACTCACCTCTTTGTGCTTTTTGGTTAATTCATCCAATGCAGACTTGTGTATTCTCATCATCGTCCGGTAGTAATTGAAGTTATTCGTTACCTCAATTGTGTGCCACGCCCAATTGAGCAGGTACCGCTGTCGCATGATTGCGTGTCGGACAGGATTTTTCAATTCGTCTATATATGTCTCTGCTTTTTTTACCATTTTTTCGTACTTCCTTTTCTCCCGTTCGTAGTTCTCTTTTGCCGTTTCGTATTGGATAAGCACTGGCGGAACGGTTTGTATTGAATTTGAACCGCCGGAAATGTGCTCCGCCGGTAAGGCTCCGTTTACCTGTTCTTCGAGTTTTCTATATTCATTTTCCGCCAATTCCACTTTGACTGGCTGTACTTCTTTCAAATTATAAAAGAATTGTCTGATTGTCATTTTTTCTCTCCTAATGAATTCTCTCAAATTCATAATCTTCAAAATCTTCAATAAAACCACCTAACATCGTATTATGCCATTTGTCATTATATTTTATAAGCAGTTCTCCATAAGCAAATTTAAAATTATGATATTTCCCATTTATCCCCTTTCCTTTAAATTCCTCATTCTCTACTACTCCGATTCTCTCCATCAGCAATTCTACGATTTCTTCTCTTAGTGTTTTCATGCTTCATTTCACCTCTGCGTTTTATTTTCTCCTCCACCATTTCTGGCACCCAATTCTCATTAACCCAATTTTTACTTCAATCGGTATTTTTTCAACCTTGAAATATTCGGCAACTTTTACTGTACCTACTATAAATCCACCCATGTCAACAATAATCACTCCTGCTTCTGGGAATTTTTCAACCAGCACCTTTTTGATTTTCCCCTCATTTTCTTTGTACATATCCCACGGGAACGCATAGTAAACTGCTCGTGTGTATTTTGTCATGTGATTCTCATCCTTTTTGAAATCCGCCAAGAAATCACTATAATTGGCTTTAATCTCAACTTCCGTCAAATAATCATTTTCGTTTATCCATATCAAATCTGCTTCATGACAAATCCCCTTAAATGGATATTCATATCCAATAACCTCCCCATCTCCATATTTAGGGATTCTACACGATGTTCTTGCAAAGCTAACATTTGGTATTACAATATTCTTTTCTCCTAAATGTGTCGCTATTGCATATTGCATTGTTGCTTCTTTTTCGCTTTTACTCATGCTTTCTCCTTGTATATTCAAACAGCCATTTTAAAGCATTTATCAAATCAGTCTTCGTTACACTGTCAATTGGTGTATATTGCATTATCACTGTTTGTATAGCGCTTAGCTTGTCTTCATCTGTAATAAACCTACTGTTAATAAATTTCAGTATATAAACCATCCTGTCTATTGTCATGTTTCCTCCTCAATACAGAATCTTTCACGAATACCGTCCACCTTGTCTTAGCTCTTTTATCCCCAAAAATCGGCTTATACGGCGATAACTTTACAACATTTGCGAACGGTATCTGTTCACTATTCCACTTGAAGACAAGTACTCCGTCATTTTTCAGAACACGGAAACATTCCTTGAAAGCTCGTTCTATCCACGGAAGCCATTCGGACGGCAACCTTCCGTACTTTAGAATGATCCACCCCGTATCTCCGCCATTTTTCAAGTGCGGCGGGTCGAACACTACCATGTCATAACTTTTGTCTGGTATATCCATCTTTGTGACATCTCCGATAAAGTCAGGCTCTACACTGAATATCCGCCCATCGCATAATTCCGTCTGCAGCTCCCGATTGTCCTGAAAATCCACGAAATCCAGATCCTTTTCGTACCAGAACATTTTTCCGCCGCAGCATGCATCAAGTATTTTCATTTCTTCCTTGTCCTTTTGATTTCCAGTGCTCCAGTGAGAATGCCTTCAATGAAACTGCTGTTTGCCTTTACATCACTTCCGCCTGTTTTTATCATCAGTCCTTTTTCTTCGTTGAGATAGAAGTTTTTTATCTGTCTTTTTTCTTTCTTGAAATGAAGCGTGAAGTGTTCTCCTACTTCTACATTCAAGAGTTCCGCTACTTTTTTTATGTAATTCATTTTCCCGTACTCCCCACTCCACCAATTCTTTTTCCGTCTGTTTTATCTCCATCTACTCTGTAATATTGATGAAATATCCCTTGTGCGATTCTGTCTCCTTTTCTTATTTTATAAACAGCCTTAGATGTATTCCTGACAGCTATCAAGATGTGTCCTTCGTTGTCCGGGTTGTTGTAATAGTCTGAATCAATTACTGCTACGCTGTTTGCTAAAACAATCCCATGCTTAACCGCAATGCTTGATCTTATATAAATCCCCAGCCATTCATAAGGTTTCATATATGCTTTTAATCCTGTTGGAATCAATTTTGTCTCGCCGGGTGTGATTACATCATCAACGGCACTTTCAATGTCATACCCCGCTGATTGCTTTGTCTTTCTCTGTGGCAAGTTTACATATTCATATCCGCTTACTTTTTCAAAACCTCTTCTCATTTCAGTTTCCTTTCTGTAAATTCTTTCTTCTTCATCTCGCAGTTTTTTTGCCGCTTCGTCGAGTTTAATTGCGGCATACATGATCATGCTGATAAATATCACTACACTCGCTACGTCAATTAATCTATCCATTTCGTCCTCCTTTAAAATGGGATTTCTCCCTGTTCGTATTCAGGCGGGGCATATTCTTTGCTTACTGTCCCCATGTCTTCAAATTTCACTGGTGCGGAAAATTGCGTTACAGATGTTCCGCCGGAAAAGCCTGCATTTCCTGACTGCATGTTACTTCCGATTGGTTTTGCAATCATATTTGCTACCACTTCTGTTACATACCGTCTTTGTCCGTCCGGCGTGTCATATGATCTTGTAGAGTACCGCCCTTCGATGAAGACATAGCTTCCTTTTGTGAGTTCATTTCCTACCGCTTCTGCAAGTTTTCCCCAGGCGGTTACATTGACCCAATCCGTTAAATCTAACGTGTCCCCGTTCGCTTTTGTAATTTTCTTACTTACGCCTACGGAAAATGACGCCACGGCTTTCCCCGTTTTTGTTGCCCTGATCACAGGATCTTTCGCAAGATTCCCTGTTATTTGTGCTGTATTCATGTTTATACCTCATTTCCCCAGCAATCCCATCCATTTCTTGTGTTTCTTGCAAAAAGTTCTATTTTCTCTACATCCGGGAACATAGCTTCTATCATTTCATAAGCATGTTCCGGTTTTTGCGAATGTCTTTTTACTTGTTCTGTGAATACATCTCCCCATTTCCCTTGTTCTTCTTTTACCGGCATTAAGATTTTACTTTTTTTATAGCACCACAAGAGGTATTCGTGCTGATATCTGACCGTAAATGCCGTGGGCATTCCTGTTACTTTGTTCCATATGATTCTTGCGTGTACTTTATACCCCATGGATTTCATCATTTCTTCTGTCTTTAAAAGATATTTTTCTATTGTCCACACGAAGAAATTATGCTTACTGTTTGTTTTCACTTTCCGCAATATTGCTTCTATCTCTCCCATCGTAAGCGTTGGATATTCTAATTCCCCCCCGCTTGAGTTCGGTCTGACGTTTTTCTTTCCGCCTTTTTTCTGTATCCACGGCGGATCGGCGTACACTATGCTATACTTCTTATCCAGTGTTTCAAGGTTTTCTACTCTCATGTTTCTACCTCATTCTTCCATTCTTCCTATTCCACCCCAAATCATAAGCCTTTCTATTGCCTGTTCTTTATCCATACACTCACACACAAGTAGATTTCCCTTGCGACTGTCTATAGCAAGATGTACCAGCCTATTTTCGTAATCATCTTCATATGCGCAGTAGAACAGTCCTTCAGGTTTGTATTTTCCGTCTTTCCCCGGATAAGTAAAGTGCACATTGAAGAATTTGGTATCTATTACCTTGTAACTTTTCATTTCCCCTCCCTGTTCGCTGCCTCGATAATCAGCACGGCAGCTTCCATGAGGTTTTCTTTTCTGTCTTTTTTTGAAAGAAGACACTGATTCACTTTGTTCAAAAGTTGAATCTCTGACAGTTCGTTTTCGTTTTCATGTACTCGATCTATGATTTCCAGTTCTTCTTCTGTCATCGCACTAAATACCGCGGTACATTTATCCATGGTCCATTTCATTTTTTCACCTGGTTTATTTTCTCTACCAACTTATCTGCTATTTTATCTATGCTTTCTCCCACGTTTTCTATGTTTTCCTGCGTCATATAACTTGCGGCAAGCATTTTATACATTGTTCCTTTACTCGGTATAAATATGTATGCGATCACTGATATTATTCCAGCGATTATTATTCCTTTTGTAATTTTTTTATATCTTTCTTTACTTAATACTCCTGTTTTTATTATTTGTGTTCCAAACATCACCAAAGGTATACTCAAAGGTATACTCACAGGGATTGTGACGGTTATAACTATTCCTGCAAAATCTTTTATCTGGCTCATTGTTTCTATCCAATAAAACACCCATGGGCTTATTATCGGTTCATTCATTTTCTGCCTCCTTAAATAAATCTCCCTGCGCACGATCGCCGGATATGTATTTTTTCGCTTCTTCTATGAGTACTTCCAAGCATTCATCCAATTCCCTGAACACTCCGTATGGTATTCCGCCGGTAGTGAATTTGATATTCAGCGGATAATCTTCTGCTTTTATGAATCCGTATGCCGTGTAAGATTTTTTCTCTCCGTCTTTGTAACCAATTACTATTTTGTTTGCCACAAAACCCACATGCTTTTTTAAAAGGTTTGCGTCTCCCAATCCTGATAATGATTCGGAGAATTTAATAAACGCTTCGTAGAATTCTTTTCTTGCCGGCTCCATGCTTTTTATCTGATTTTCTTCTGCTCCGTTGATGTACCCTATTCCTACTTCCGTGGTTATTTTTTTTATTTTCATGTTTTCCCCTTTCCGGTTTACCATTACACCATTTGAAAACGGTTTTCTTTTTCTGCTGCACCTCCCTTATCATTCGGCAATATTGGTACGGGTACCCTTCCTGTGTATACCCGTTTTCCACTTTTTCTATCCGGTATCCTTTTTGCGGATTGGGATTTTCTTTCCAATGCCTGGAGTAGATTTTATGTTTTGTAACCTTGGGACGTTTCAGATTGCGGCTGGCGTTCCATCTTTTTTTCTGTACCGCTCCAGGCTCTCTTATAGTTTCGTCCGTTTCTTTACAGAGGTACTCTGCTAACCGTTTGCAGTCTTCCGGCGTTCCATCAAAGTACCGAAATGATCTATAGTTCAGTTCTCCCCACGGCCATTTCTCCCTGATGTCTTTTCTTTGGATTTTCATTGATGCGTTTATCAGAAGGTGGTGGTGGATTCTATGACCCTTATATTCAGTTACATAGATATACTTCAATTCCTCTTGGAATTTCCTGTAGAGATTTTTCAGGTTTCTTAGAAATTTCCTGATTCTGCTTTGAGCTTCTTCCGGATCGGGCGGCGGATCTCTGTATGTGAGATCCAACCTCCAGTCATCTCTTTGGAAATTCGTAAGAATGACTCTGTACAATTTCTCTTTTGCCCGCCTGGCATTCCCTTTTTGTACGGCGGATTCTGTTTCGCTTTCGTTCGGGTTTCTTGTTTTCTTTCCACCCAGCCGCCAGGTGTGATATTTTTTTATTTCCATTCCGCCTGGAAAACGGAAAATCTCTTTCATGTACGGCACGATATTTTCTCCATCGATTATTTTCTATTGTCGTTAAAATAATAGGAATATCAAGGTCTCAAAGAGGCGTTCCCGCCCCTTATTTTCTTGACTTCTTCCGTGCCATGCACTATAATTTGTATAGATTAATTTGTTGCTTCGGCACGGCGATCGGGACTCTCACTTCCCGGTCGTTTTTTCTTTGCAAAATCTTCTAATTTCTTTCGGCAGCGGTTTATATACACACTGTTGAAATTCTTTTCTAAAATTCCTGCATTCCCCACAGTGCTTGTAACAAACGTTTGCTTCATGAAAGTGGCAGCATACTGTCTGATAAGCTTCTTTCCCGCAGAGCGGACAATGTGTATTTGTATATATTTCTATTTCTTTCCCGCCGGAAAGTGTCAGTATTTTGCCCATGGGTATCTCTTCTTTACTTTGTGTTTTTTCTGTAATGTTTTTATTCGATATTCTTCTTCGGTTTGGTATATCGCTTCCAGTTCTTCTCTGTGTGTCTCTCTCCATACTTTTACTTCTGGACTGTACAGATACTTTTCAATGTTTCTCTCCATATGTTTTTTTATATCCGCATTGAGTCCGTGGAGTTTGAATCGGTGAGTTGTATATGACAGAGAAATAAGATTGTCTTCCTTATCTGCCCCGAAGTTCCCTACATGTACATGGTGGTGAATTTCTATATTTGTCCTCGGGGGATATTCTCCAAGACACTCACAGTAGGTTTCTGCAAGAATGATGTCCCTCTTCTTGACCAGATCGCAGAGTTTCTTGAACTCTTTTTTAGATAATTGAAATCTTGCCATGGAGTTTTTCCTCTTTTGCCGCCATATATCCCTCATAGAAAGCATTTTCTATTAACCTTTTCAGTAAATCGGTAATCTCATCATTTCCCGCTTGTTCTTTTACGTAGGACCTTGCTTTCTTTAGTCCTTTTTCTACCCATTTTTCATATTTTCTTTCTTCAATTTCAACTTTCATATCACTTAACCTCCTTTTTCAATTTATCCACTTAATCACAGGATCCCCGCTGTAACCTTTTTCCCAAACGAACCAGCAAAATGCGATGGCACTGCTTTTATTGCTTTTATTGCTTTGATTGTTGTTTTTGTATGCGGGAATCCTTTTCCTGGACACATAGACCGTCTTCAACGGACATTCCTCAAATAATGCCTGCCGCCCTTTACTTTCAAGAAATAACAACCGCAAGAACATACATACCTTTCTTCCCGGTTGTATAATTTCATAAGCACGTCTCACAAAAGCCTCTGCATGCTTGTATGGCGGATTCGTTACTATGTCTCCGTCCCACCCCCCCCGCATATTTCAGGAAGTCTATTCCGACTTCTCCATATCCACGGTTTATCAGATCGCTTGCCTTGCCTAAGACACCTGCTTTATCAAAAACCTTTGCAAGTTCCCCGTCCCCGCAGGCACATTCCCATATGTTCTTCAATGGCTCATTCTCAAGCAGCAAGTGAGCCGCTATATTATCCGTGGCATAGAAATCATTCTTTTCACGTTCTTCTTTGGCGTGATTAGAAGCTCCCAATGTAGTAAATACATTTTCATTTGCCATTACTTGATCTCCCTCACGCCAAACGCATCAAATTCAAATGCAGGAATCCCCAATACACAGGACGCCGCGTATTCCTGCATGCACCCCATGCTCTTCCGCCAAATCCCACAAAAAACAATGGCGTCACACCTTTTCAGTATCGTCAAACAGTCCTGCATCGGCTTTGCCTGATGGTCCGGATCATAGGAGTCCCAGTCCCAATTATGTAGCGGCGAGAATAACGTTTTATATGGATACATGTGCTGCAGTTTTTCTAAGCATTCCGCTGCCCGCTTTACATTCTCTTTATCCCCTCCGTACGGATGAGCAACATATATCAGCTGCCCTTCTATATTTATCTCTTTCATTCTTTAGTCCTTTCTACCCTTACAATGATTTCCTGTCCCGGCTCCAATGTACCGGGATCTTTTATATTATTTTCTTGCTTTGCCCGATATACGATTTCTCGTACATCATCCTTTTCAGTGGCAATTTTTGAACATATATTCCATAGGGTATCTCCCTTGTTTGCCGTTACCACATAACTCATCATCGGCGGCGGTGCCTGTACATACATTCCCGCCCCCAGGACTATTGCCATAAAAACGATCAATACTTTCATTGTTTTCCCTCCAGCACTTCATACAAATCCTGTCCGTCATACTCTTCCAGGAACTTATTCAGGCTTACTTTCCTTATCCGCCTGTTTCGCCGGAAAGACAGGGCAGGAAGAAGTCCTGCGTTTATCAAGCTACGGACGAACTGTTTCCCTGTCCGCAAACGTTCTGCCACCTCTTCTACAGATAACAGCCTGTCCGTGTCATCTGGAACAATTTCTTTTTTCATTTTTATTAATCCCATTCATCTTCAAAAGGTACTTGAATATCTGTACTTAATATTTCTACACTTGTACCTGTGACTATTGCCGTGGTTTCAGGCGTTTGTTTCTTTCGAAGATAGTTGACCAGCGGCGCGGCCGCTTCTTTTAACTTTTCACGTTCAAGTTCAAATTTGATTTCCATAGTTATTTTTATACCCGCTCTTTCTTTTGTCACTCTTTACGTGACATTTTGGCTAAAAAAAATAGAGATCATGTTCGCTTCGTCAACCCGCAAATAATTACACATCTGCAGGATTTCATCCGAATCAAACACTTTTCTCTTCATCTTTTTGTAAAACGTTCTATCATTAATACCAAGCATTCTTGCCACATCTGCTTGTGACTTTCCACGTTCCGCAATAACCCCTCTTAATTTATTTACATCAACCATTGCTCTTCCCTCCTTTCTTTTGTCACTTCTTACGTACCAAATATACCATCATAAAAATCACTTGTCAAGATACTTTTTTTCACTTTCAATTCTTTTTTTATTGCATTGTGTGTAAATTGTTCATATAATGAAGTTAATAAAATGATTGGAGGTGTCTGATGTCTCTTAGTAAAAACATTAAAAAACGTCGGCAAGAAGTTCAAATGACACTTGAAGAAGTCGCTAAGATTGTAGGTGTTAGCCGGCAAACAATACAGCGGTACGAGAGTGGAATTATATCAAGTATTCCGTCTGATAGAATTGAGAAACTTGCTGTTGCATTACGCACCACTCCAGCTTATTTAATGTCTGGTACATTGATTCGGGAAAACTCTACACCTTATGGAACTCCTCCTGATTTAAAAGATATTTTAAAAAGCGGCTCAATTCTTTTCGATGGTGTTAATCATGCTATCTCTAAAGAGGATGGCGAATTGCTGGCGAATATATTTTTAACGATTGCAAATAAAAGAGAGGAAAATAACAAGAAAAAATGAAAAGACTGCTTCCACAGGTGCTTGATATCGTTCGTAAATACAAAACCAACAATCCTAACTGTTTAGCAAAGTGCATTGGTGTCGATGTAAATTATGTAAATTTATCACGTTTTCAAAGAATGTACGGAATGAAAGCCGCTTATATGAAAGCCGGTTCTTTCAAAAGTATTATTATTAGTAAAGCTCTTTCCGCAAATGAAAGGAATGTTGCCTTGGCGCATGAGCTTGGACACATCTTCCTCCATCATGGCGGTTATCACTGGATAGATTTCCACCTTCTAAGTAGAGAAGAAAAGAACATCAAAGAATTAATGCTAACAAGTTTGCTTTTCTTCTCATCTCCCACACCTGTCTTCGGAACCGTCCTTCTATGATAGATGGAATAAGGGATGAAAAAGTCTTGACTATTGAGGACACAACTAAATTACTGAATGAACTTTCCCTGTTTGATTGTTTTGCGGCAGGGCAGCAGTCTACCTTAGAAGATCACGAATGGATGTGTAAAATATAGAGGAGTTGTCTTATGGAAACCACAAAAAATCTTCCTTTCCCCCTTCTCTTTCAACGGTTTAAAAAACATATATTTTCTTTTCACGGCAGAAGCACCCGCCGTGAATTTTGGACGTTTTTTATTCCGCTGGCTGTTATGGAAATCTTATCCGTAGGGGTAGCCCTTGTTACGCTTCTTTTTTCCCGTCACCCAAATTACTTAGTCGGTATCCCTTTTGCGATTTTGTATGTAATTACAACAATCATTACCTATGCACTTTTTACAAGACGCCTTCATGATATCGGAAAGTCCGGATATTGGCTTCTTGTATTATTCTTTTTAAACTATATCCATAACGATGTCGCTGCTGTTATAAACCTGTTTTATCTTTTGTTTTTATTATATTGGGCATCTAAATCTTCTGTCCCCGATAATAAATATGGTTCGCAATGGGAAGAAACAAAATGACAGGAGGTTTATTATGTTAATGTATTCACCGCTTATTGTTGGATTCTGTTCTATTTTTTCTGTCATTATTTGTTTTATGGAAAACCGTTTAGATCTTATCATCCCTATTATTCTTTTATCATATCCTCTTCTTTATATCCTCGGTCACAAAGTTGCTCTTCACGAAAACTATCATTCATCAGTTGGTTTATCTTATGAAGAATCTACTCTATCCAGAGCAGATCAAAATGCCATCTTGAAAAAACGTTTTACGGAAGATGATGAGCGTGCACGGAAAAAACTAATGGATAGCCTTAGTTTTACACCACTTTTCTTCATAAAGTTTTATTCATACTTTTTATTTTTTGCCCTTTTATACGGTTTTGGTGAACAGAAATCTTATCTTGCAATCGTCATTCTTATTTTAGCCGGTATTGTTTTTATCCTTTGTCCCAACAGCCATTCAAAATATAATTCCTAAAAGAGAGTTTTTAATTATGTATATCAGGAAACGCGGAAATAAATATTATTACACCATAGAAATAAAAGACGAAGCCGGCAACCGCAAGAAGATTGAGCGTGCCGGCTCTATTTCTAAAGCGAAAACAAATAAGATGTGGCGGCAGGCACAGGCAGAAGCGGATCGTGCCGGTTCTTTTGATTCGGCTTCCAATATTTCTGTGGAAGATTTTTATTTACTTTGGATTCGTGAAGTCCTGGAAGTAGAGGGAAGCTACAAGACAAATACGATCAAGCTGTATAAGAGTATAATCAATTCGCACATTATCCCCCGTTTTGGTTCTTATAAATTAAAACGCATTACTCCCAGGCTCCTACAGAATTTCCTGAACGAGAAGAAGTCCTCTCTGTCCCGCTCTTCTTTAAATTGCTTAGTAGCCGTTTTAAAACGGTCTTTTATGTATGCTGTAGACTTCGGACGGTTTCTGTCCACCAGTCCCGCAATGAATATTCACGTTCCTCGTGTCTACAAAGATACCCCTGCCCCGGTAAAAACTTTTAATCATGAGCAGATGCAAAAGATTTTTGATAAATTTAATGAAGAACACAAGTTCTATCCCTCCATATGCGCCGCCTATTATGTGGGATTCCGTATCGGTGAGTGCTGCGCCTTAACCTGGAGCGATATCGATATGAAAAATAATGAAATCACTGTCCGCCGGACAGCTGTTTATGATTCCGGCTGGATCGTGCAGGATTTGCCTAAATCAAATTCTTCCGTCCGCATCGCTCCTTTCGGACATAACTTTAGAAAAATCCTTTTATCCATTCGTTCCCTGCAGGAACACCGCCGGAAAGAATATGGATCTTTTTATTCCGCCGGAAATTATGTATGTGCTCTCCCCAACGGGGAAATGATTACCCCCGATGATTTAAGGTACTTTAACACCTGGTGCAAAAAGAACTTTGGTTTCGGTTCTTTCCATACTCTCCGCCACACATATGCAACAAACATGCTTGAAGCAGGAGCCGATCTTGAATTGGTTTCCAAACAACTTGGCCACAACAGCATAGTGACGACCGCAAAATACTATTCTCATGTTTTGGACAAAAGAAAGCGCCTTGTCGCTGATTTGATGGACAAAGCGCTATAATCTGCCGTCTTCATTTCCCCGCGGACGGCAAGCAGGACGGCAAACATAAGATATTATCAGTATTCATCTGCTTTTGTAATTAACATTAAATTATCGGAACTAAAGTTGTAGTTAATTTTAAAGAGACATTGCCACGGCTATATTATTTTGATATATGGAGGAATGTAAGTGTCTGAAAAACATTTTTATTTACGGAATATCATCCAGACAAAAGATAATTTAAGACTGTCTGATAAAAGTAAAGAAACGCTCTCCGAAACAAAAGCGGTAAATACCATTGATGCTTATGAATCAGACTGGAATGATTTTTGTGACTGGTGTAAATATCATAAGGTATCGGCCTTCCCTGCCACCGTAGAAACGATTGTAAATTATATTAATGATTTAGCTGATTATGCAAAAATTTCTACAATCAGACGTCGCATAAGCGCTATTTCAGAAAATTATAATGCAGCCGGATTTTCTGAACAAAATCCCTGTCGAGTCTGGATTGTCAGGGAAACAATGATTGGTCTTACACGGACGAAAGGTGCTATGCAAAAGGGTAAGACTCCTATTTACTGGGAAGAATTGGAGCAAATAATTTCTTACATAGATACTGACAGCCTGTCAGGAATAAGAGATAAGGCGATTCTCCTCTTAGGTTTCCTGGGGGCGTTTAGAAGAAGTGAACTTTCCGGCTTGGATTTTGAAGACATCACCAGATATCCACAGGGAATTATTGTCACCTTAAAACATTCTAAAACCGATCAGGAACAAGTCGGGCAACAGGTCGGTATCCCTTACTTAAAGAATCCTAATATGTGCGCTATTGTTGCTCTTAATAAATGGATTCAAGAGGCCCAAATTACTTCTGGACCATTATTCAGAAGAATCCTGAAAAACGGAAGGCTTTCATCCCACAGGTTAAGTGATAAAAGTATTAATTTGCTTGTAAAGAAATATATTGAGCTTATCGGTCTGCCTGTTGAATTATATGGTGCTCATAGTTTAAGACACGGTTTTGCAACTTATGCAGCACTTCACGGTGTAGAAGAACGTCTAATTATGAAACAGACACGTCATCGTTCTGTTGAAATGGTACGGCACTATATTAATGAAGCTGATTTGTTTACAAATAACCCGATTACAATGATATTTCAAAAGAACGATAAAGGATGAGACTTCTTATTTCAAAAAAATAAAGAACGTATGTTCATATGACAGCACAAAATGTCAAAAGAACATGCGTTCTTGGATTTCCATATATAATTACTTGGATATCATTGGCAAACGTATTGTTTGACCGGGAACTAAGTTACCTGAATTTTTTATAGCATTTAACCGTTTAACTGTATATATGTATTCTCTGATATCCATGCGGTTATCGGTTTCCTTTGCCGCTATATCCCATAAGGTATCATTCTCTTTAATAATAATTTCTTTATAGACATAATTGTCCGATAGAACTGATGCATTAACTCCCCAACCGCATAATAAGACCGCTGTGATAAATAAAAATAAAACTTTACCCATAATCATTTTCCCCTTTTCTCTCAAAACAGAACATATTTTTGTAGAACATATTTTCTGTATAAATAATATAACAGAATAAATGTTTGGTCAATAGGGAATCTATATTCGATTTGTTATTAGCCCTGACTTTTCCTCCACAACGCGACAAGGGTGAACTTTTGTTTGATTTATTAATTTTATTACGTTATAATTAAATTAAATATTATAGAATTACCTGATATTAAAATGAAAGGTGAAAGGAGTATCCAATCTTGGGCAAGAAATTAGGTCTCCAAAGAGAATTAACAACTCGAGAACGAAGCATACTGGATTATATTCGCAAAAAGACATGGGAGGATGGATTCCCCCCCACGGTTCGTGAAATTTGTACAGCAGTTGGCTTGCGTTCTACATCCACCGTCCATGGATATTTGTCACGTCTTTCTGATTTAGGTATGATTAAAAAAGATCCATCCAGTTCACGTGCTATTGAAGTAATCAATGATCAGGCCTGGCATAGAAAGAAAATGCTTCCCATGCCTATGGTCGGTGCAGTTCGTGCCGGTGATCCCGTTTTCGCAGATGAACAAATTGAGGCCGTTTTTCCATTGCCTGCAGAATTAGTTGGCAGTGATACTAATTGTTTTATGCTTGTTGTCCGCGGAGACAGTATGATTAACGCTGGTATTCAAGAAGGTGATTATTTGATTGTTGCCGAACAGGAAACTGCTCGTAATGGTGATATCGTAGTGGCATTAGTCGGTAATGATGACGCAACGGTTAAACGTTTTTTCCGCGAAGCTGATCATATTCGTTTACAACCGGAAAATGATGATTATGAACCGATTATTTCGCGAGACGTAAAGATTCGAGGGAAAGTTATTGGTTTATACAGGCATTATTGATTGCCACCTGTTTATAACCAAAAAAGAGATGTATCTGCGGATTGTTGCAGGCACATCTTTTTTTGTTATCTTTTTAATTGAATTTTACCTTCAGTCATTATGATTTGATTAGTTTTCAGAAGATGTCCTACTGCTCTTTTGAATGCAGACTTACTCATCCTCAAATTGAGTTTTATAATTTTAGAATCGCTTTTATCTGTATATGGCAATAGTCCATTATGTTGATTCATACAATCAATCAATACTGCCATATCGTGATTCATTTCCCTTTCTTTCGTTTGGCGGAGAGAAATGTTAACATGTCCGTCTTCACGAATAAAGGTAATTCTTCCGATAAGCTCCTGGCCTAATTTGATAACTGTATTTATGTTACTGTTATGTAAGAATCCTATCCACCGTTCTCTTGTTATAATAAAGATTCCCTGTCGGGTTATGTTATAGACAGTTCCGGTTATTTTATCACCCACGTTGAGTTCTTTGCAAGGACGTGCCAAACGTCTGATATCTTCTTCAACATGTGTTGTTACGGCAAGACGTCCCGTTTTATCCTCATACAGTTTTATCCAAATTTTCTGCCCTTTTTGAACTGGTTCAATCATTTCTGAATAAGGAAGAAATATCCCGCGTTCGGTTCCCACATCAACAAAAGCACCAAAACGAGTAGTCAGAATGACTTCTGTATACCCGACCTCCCCTATTTCAAGTTTTGGAAGTCTCATGCTTGCAGTAAAGCGATGTCTAGGATCGTGATATAGAAAAACTTTGACGATATCACCTTCTTTAATCTCAGACGTTTGTTGTCCATTATGTAATAGGATATCATCGGCATTATTTCCTGTTTGTGCTGATAAAAATGCGCCAAAAGACACGATGCGGGATACAGGAAGCTCTACAATGGAATTTTCTTTCAGAGCAGGAACGTTTATTTCAGAGCTTATCATTTTATTTATCATTTTTATTTTGCGAATAATCCTCTGAAGGCGCATCCTTCCAAAGTGAATCAAAGTCATAATGCTGACGCTCTTCATCGGTAAATATATGAACAATAACATCTCCAAAATCCATGAGAATCCAGTTCCCTTCCCGATAACCCTCTTTGCGAATGGCTTTAATTCCGGCTTCTTCCAGTTTTTCTTCCACTTCATCCGCTGATGCCTGGGCCTGCTTTTTATTCATTACAGATGAAATAATGAAATAGTCTGCAATAGATGTCAAATCTTTTACGTCCAATACTTTAATCAATACCCCTTTTTTATTTGATAGTGCTTCACAAATTAATTCTAACATTTTCTCCATAATTTATATTCTCCTTACTCATTACTCTGTCCAAGAGTTACACCAATAATTTTTTGTATTTCCACTGGGTTTGCTATCCATATATTTTGTTTATCTATTCTGTGCATTTCCCCCGGCAATATGATGAAACGTATGTCTTCTATAGGAATTTTAGTTAATTCATAGGCAATAGACGCTGCATCCGATGAGGTTATATTTGTTTCTGCCGCCTTCCAATAATACTTTGCATATAGCCAATTTACAAAGGAAAAGTTTTTCTGCATTTGGCTAATCATTGCTTTAATAAAGCGCTCTTCCCGTTGGATGCGACCGATCTCGCCATCAAAAGCATCTATATAACGCATATAGGATAAAGCTTTTTCCGCATCAAGTGACTGATATCCCCTGTGCAGCCAAATATCTGAAACGCCGTTTTCGTCATCGTGTGACATGGGCCTTTCTACATACAGTTCAATATTACCGGTTTTATCAATTAAATTTTTGAAGGCATGGTAATCAAATACTGCATATTGACTAATTCTAATGTGCAATAAATTTTCTACCGCACTTTGTATTTCTTCCCCATTTCCTTCAGAAAAAGATGATTTCAATGTCATATTGTTTTTTTCATCTTTCCCAATCTTGGTGTTTCCCGGAATTGAGATTAGCGTTACCTTTTTAGAATTGCTATCGATAGATGCAATCATGACAAAATCTGCTTGGGCTGTAAATTGAGCATCTGTTCCTACAAGGAGGTAATATACTGGTTTGGGATTATCTTCCCCATGAAAATCGTTCAAAATATAATGAATTCCGCGAAAAATTGCCATAGATAACAAAAATAAAACGGTAACCAACGCACTTATAAACAGGAAGAGTTTTCCATAGCGAATTTTACTTTTTCTTTTTATGTTCCTCTGTTTCTTCATTTATTTCCCATGTGTTTAATTAAATCATTGCGGCCCAAAAAGGTTAATTCATAGATATACTCTTTTTGGTCCAATAAGTGACGGATTGTTGCGTCATAAGCGGACAAGACGGCTGCATCCAAATTTTTTTGAGCATTCCTTCTGATAATATTTATGCCGGGAAAATCACGACTCGGTTCTATATAATCTGCCAAAAAAATTATTTTATCCAATAATTCCATTTGAGGACGTCCTGTCGTATGGAAAAAGATGGAATTCTGGATATCTCTATCTTTTATTCCATAAACAGTTTTTGCCATGATACTTCCAGCCGGTCCATGCAAAAGGGCACGACTCGAACGCATATATTCATCGACTTGCAGATTTTGTTCATCAATGATATCCTGCATTTCTTCAAGTTTCATTTCTTTTGCACAGTCATGGAGCCAACCGGCCAATTCCGCTTTTTTTGGATTATATCCGTATTTCTCAGCCAGTATATAGGCAGAAGCGGCAACTCCTGCCGAATGAACATACCGCCGTTCAGACAATCTATTTTTTAAGTCCTTCTTTATATCTGTTAGTTTCATTCTTCATCCTTATAAAGATTATGAATATTAATATACTGGATAACCGAATCGGGAATCATATATTTTACAGAACGATTTGAAGCAATCCACTTCCGTAAAATAGTAGATGATATTTCCAATTCAGGTGTACGCAGAAAATGAATTTTTTCGCAGCCTTTTTTCCCAAAATAAGCAACAGCTTGTTTTATCCTTTCTTCAGAACTTGGGCGGCTTGCACAAATAAAGTGACAGGAATCAAGTAATTCCTCATTATACTTCCACGTTGGCATATCAGCGACGGCATCCGTTCCGGCGATGAAATATATATCATATTCACTTCCCCATTCAGCGTGTAGCTGCTTAATAGTATCCACCGTATAAGAAAGACCTTTTCGTTCTATTTCTATAGACGAAATAGAAAAGTGAGGATTTTCTTTTATTGCCATCTTTACCATTTCAAAGCGATCTATTTTACTGATATGGTGCATATTTTTGTGAGGAGTGTCACCGGTTGGCACAAATACAACCTGTTCTAAGTTAAATTCCTGCCAGGCTGCTTCTGCAACAATGAGATGTCCTATATGTAACGGGTTAAAAGAACCGCCAAATACACCTATGCGTTTAGCCATAAATACAACATCACTTCCAGAATAATTACACATATCAAAATGAAAAGAAATAGACTTCGTATATGACTGAGTTCAAATTTTCCTTTTGGCGTATACATATAATAATATATCAAGCGCTTTAACTTATAAGTCAAATTCATTTTAACGCATTACCAATAGATTATCTCTATGAATAACGGTATCATATGGTGGCGGAGTGCCTAGTGCATTTCTCATTTCTTTCGTATGAAGGCCTTTGATTTGAGCCAGCTCAACACTTCCATAATGTGAAATTCCTCGTGCAATCTCATGGTTTTCATAAAATAAGGAAACTGTATCCCCCTCGGAGAAGATTCCCTCTATTTTTGTAATACCGATAGCAAGCAAACTGGAACCTTTGTTTAATATAGCTTCACTACAGCCTTTATCAATAAATATTTTTCCTCTCACATTTGAGCCGATAATGATTTCTCTTCGCTTCATTTGTGGATGGACATTTTCTGCATGAAAAAAAGTACCTATGGATTCCCCAGATATGATACGCTGTAAAATTTCCTTTGCATCACTTTTGGCAATAACCATATCTATACCGGAATGTACACATATTTCTGCTGCAAGCAGTTTAGTATACATTCCACCGGTACCGCGGGCAGAACCGGCGCCACCGGCAACATTGAAAAGCTCCCTGGTAAAATGGGGTACATCATGTATTAAGTGCGCATCTGCAAACTCATGGGGATCTTTATCATATAGTCCTTTGATATCAGAAAGAAGAATGAGCAGATCCGCTTCTGCAACACTGGCGACAATAGCGGAAAGGGTATCATTATCTCCTATTTTTATTTCATCTACTGTAACCGCATCATTTTCATTAATGATAGGAATTACACCTAATTCCAGCAATGCGGAAAGCGCTCCTTTCATATGCATATACCGCTTGGTATTTAGTGCATCTCCTTTTGTCATCAGAAGTTGTGCCACGGTTTTACCGTAATCGTGAAAACATTTGCCGTAAAGACCCATTAAAATATTCTGTCCAACTGCAGCACATGCCTGCCTATAAGGAAGATAATCCGGTTTATGTTCAAACCCCAATACCGGCATGCCGATACCGATCGCACCGGAAGATACAAGAATAACATCCATATCTCTATTACTTAAATCAGAAATCTGTCGTGCCAAATGATCAATAAAATAAATATTTACTTTACCATTGGGCTGTGTCAGGGAACTTGTTCCCACCTTAATAACTATTCGTTTTTTCTTTTTAGCTTTTACGATATTCTCAGGGGAGATCATAATGAGATTTTTTGTCCTTCTGCTTGAAAAGAATACAGTTTCTTCCTATAATCTGTACGATTTCACATCCCGATTCTTCCGAAAGGAGTTTTGCTGCCTTACGGATATTTTCGGCAGAATTCTGATTAATTTTAACTTTAATTAATTCTCTGGCAGCCAGTGCTTCGGTTACACTGTTGATTACATTATCCGTAATTCCCTCTTTACCAATTTGAACTACAGCCGAAAAATCTACTGCAGTACCTTTTAAATATTGTTTTTGCTTGCCAGTCAGCATGATTTGCCCTCACTTTCACCCGGTATATCAGAGCATCCTTTCTTGTCCGAAAAAGAAAATTCTACACCATAGAGATTCACGGTATCACCTTCTTGAATACCCTCTTTTTTCAAAAGTTTATCAAGTCCCATAAATTTCCAGGCTCTTTCAAAACGCCGCAAAGATACCGGATTATCAAAATCGGTCATGGCAATCAATTTTTCGACACGTTTCCCCTTTATTGAAAATACTCCCTGATCTTGTTCAATAATAAACTCATTTTTCGGTGATTCATATATAATTGTCGTTTCCGTTGGTGCAAATTCCACAGCAGGTGTTTCCTGTAATATTTTCCAAGCAGCCTCCAAAAGAGGGTTAATTCCTTCTCCGGTTAATGTACAGATAGGAAAAAATTGATAGCCTTCTGCTTCTATTTTCCGGCGGAGTTCCTGCAATATATTGCTTTCTGCAATCAAATCAATTTTATTAGCAGCCACGATTTGTTTTTTTGCTGCAAGAGCAGGACTATATATTTCTAACTCATTATTGATGATATGGAAATCTTTATACGGGTCCCGTCCTTCGCTTCCGGCAGCATCAAGGACATGAATCAGAACCTTGCTTCGTTCTACATGGCGAAGAAACTCATACCCAAGACCAGTGCCTTCACTGGCGCCTTCTATTAATCCCGGAATATCCGCCATTACAAAAGATCTGATTTCATCAAGATTGACGACACCGAGACTGGGTGTCAAAGTCGTGAAGTGGTAAGCCGCTACTTCTGGCCGGGCGCCGGAGACCTTTCTGATCAAGCTTGACTTGCCTACACTGGGAAATCCAAGTAATCCTACATCCGCAAGTACTTTTAATTCCAGGCGGATCTCTTTCTCTTCACCAGGTTCTCCTTTTTCTGCATAAGCAGGAGCTCGTACAGCACTGGTTGCAAAATGGGAATTTCCACGTCCGCCATTCCCTCCCTTAGCGATGAGAACTTCTTGTTTGTCATGTGTTATATCTGCCAAAAGTTCATTTGTGCTTTGGTCATATACCATTGTTCCCAGCGGTACGTCAATAAAAATATCATCTCCGCCTTTGCCGAACATTTCTTTGGCACCGCCATTCTCACCTTTTGCAGCGGCGAATTTTCGTTTACGCCGGAAATTCATAAGCGTATTCAATTCAGGAGTTGCTCTTATAAAAACGGATCCGCCTTTACCGCCGTCGCCACCGCTTGGTCCCCCGCGGGGAACATATTTCTCCCTTCGGAAAGAAACCATACCATCTCCGCCGGCACCGGAAATTACAATAATTTTTGCCTTGTCTATAAACATAAGTACCTCATTGTTATATAACTGATTATTTTTATTATACCCGAAAAATACTTTATTTGTCATATTTTCAGGATTCCCATGAAGATAAAAGCTGTAAACGAAATTTATTACTATGATTTCGCTCGCAGCTTCCAGCTTATTGAGATAAAACTTCTATTGCTTTTTTAAGAACGTTGTCATCTTCTTGCTTAAAAACATGTCCGGTCTGCTTTATGGCAATATCAGGGGTGATGCCTGTTTTATCAATAATCCGCCCGGCAGCTGTGCGATATTCTGCAATAGAAATTTTCAACGCTGACTTATTCCCATTTTGGATAACGGATTGTACGGTTCCTTTGCCATAACTCGTTTCACCAATGATAATTCCTTCTTTTTTATCTTGCACTGCGCCAGCCAAGATTTCAGAGGCACTGGCACTGTTTCTATCAATCAAAATTACCATCGGTAGCGGAGTTTCTATGCCTGTGATATCAAAGGTTCTGTCATCGCCATTTCTGGTGTGGTAGCTGAGAACTCTGCCCTTGGTTAATATCTGATTCATGATGGATATCACCGTATCAACCAATCCGCCCGGATTCATCCGAAGATCGATAATTAACCGATCAGCTCCCTGCGCCTTTACGCTTGCCAATTGCTTTTCAAATTCTTCATCTGTATGTTTTGCAAATGAAAAGATATGAATATAGCCTATGTTTTTATCTATAAGACGGCTTTGCACTGTTGGCATGGAAACATTTGAGCGTTCAACCCAAAATAATTTTTCTTCATTTTCACGCTCAACCAGAAGGGATACTCTCGTTCCCGCTTCTCCGCGGACCCGGTCAGAAACTTCCGATAAACTTAGTGCTGAAACATCTTCATCATTTACCCGCTTAATAATATCTCCGGACTGTAAACCATTTTTTTCCGCACTGCTACCGGGAAACACAGAAATAATCCGGGTAACATTTTTCCGATCGGCACCTATAACTACACCGATTCCACCATATTCGCCACGGGTAGATTGCATAAAACTTTCATATTTATCCCCGCTAAGAATCATTGAATGAGGATCATCCAGAGCGGAAACCATCCCGTTTGAAGCTCCTTCAAAAAGCACGTCATCAGTTACTTCATGAAAATAATTTTCTTTAACAGCCTGATATGTAAATAGAAATTTCATCAATGAAGAAGGAGAGTCTGTAAACATGTACAAGCTGCCCAAAACAAGCAATATAGCGGTGAGTATGACAGATCCAAGCCAAAACAGAATCTTATTCATATTTCTCAAAACAAACTTGAGCATTATAAATAACCCATGGGATCAACTGCCTCACCATTTTGACGAACCTCAAAATGGCAATGAGGCCCTGTGGAATAGCCTGTGGATCCGGCATAAGCGATAATCTGCCCTTGTGAAACTGTTTCACCGACAGATACGGTTAATGAACTATTATGCCCATACAAGCTCTGCAATCCATTTCCATGATCAATAATAACCGCATTACCATATCCACCATACCATTCTGCCGCTATGACCGTACCACCATCTGCTGCATGGATTGGTGTTCCATAATCTACACCGATATCAATTCCGGCATGGTAAATAGTTGTTCCGAAAATAGGATGCGTCCTATATCCGAATGGTGAGGTAATCGGACCATTACAAGGCCAGATAAAGACGCCCGTTCCATGTACAACAGGAGTATCTATACCACCGGATTGCTGCTGCCTGATTCTGTTCTGAATCATTTCACGGACATTATTACTTTCAGCAATCAAATCTGCCTCCATTTGTGCTGCAGCTTCTTTTTCACTTCTTGCCTCATCCATGATTTTTTGCTGCTGTGCTTTTTTTGCAACAACTTCATCTTGAGCCTTTTGTGCTTCCGCCGCCAATGCATCCAAACGGGCTTTCTGTTCTTCAAGTTCAGCTTTTTTCGCTTCGATTACTGCTTTTTGTTTCTGTATTTCGATAATAAGGTTAAAATCCGAATGAATGATCCGTTTTAAAAGTTCAAGTCTGTTCGCAAAATCACTGAAACTTTTTGCCCCGGTAATTACCTCAAGGTAACTTAATTGTCCATACATATAGATAGACCGTACACGCTTATTTAGAATTTCCTGGCGCTGTTTCAGGTAAGCTTCCGCTTTTTTAATCTCTTCTTCCGTTTGTTTTATCTGTAAATTGACGGCTGACTGTTCTGCCTGAATGGCTTTGAGTTTTCGATTTGCTTCATCCAATTCTATTTGTATAGTACGAAGTTTCCCTGCTATTTCATTGATGACCTCCTGCCAGCTTTGCTGCTTGGCACGAGATTCATCTATTTGATCTTGTAAATTCTGGAGTTTGTCATTCAACTCATCAGCAGCAACAGGCGTGACAGCTCCAAAAAGTATTGCAGAAATTAAAGCTGCCGACATACAACGATTATATTTCATGTTTTAGACCTTCATATATTTACGCAACGAAATCGCACTTCCTGATCCGCCTATCAGAATTCCGGCGGCCATCAGAATAAGTACAACATACATCATAAATGGCCATAGTGATATTAAAGGAATAAAGACTAAACCTGCTTCAGCAATTTCATCCAATATGACATTATATCCGAGCCACAAAATAAGTGAAGCGATACTTGAACCGATAAAACCGATAATCATTCCTTCAAAAAGGAACGGCCAACGAATAAACCCATTTGTTGCCCCCACATATTTCATAATTTGTATTTCACGACGCCGCGCGAAAACTGTTAAACGAATCGTATTGGAAATAATAAATAACTCTGCCCCGGCAAGAAATAAAATAAGCATAATCCCGCTTATACGGATAATTTGTGCAATTTTGTAAAGTTGGTCAATGATATCTTGTCCATATTGGACTGCATCAACCGATGAATAAGTTTTAGCGATATCTACTGCCGCTTTTAATTCATCCGGAGAATAAAAGGATACCTGGTAAGAGGCGGGAAGCGGATTCCCGTTGATAGAATCCAGCAAAGCGGACTGATTTCCCATGCGCTCTTTAAAATCTGCCATGGCCTGATCTTTATTCGTAAAACTGATTTCTTTTATGCCGGGAAGTTTTTTGAGATGGGCGCCGACATCCATAACCTGTTCTGTCCGGAGGCCTTCTTTTAAATAGACAGTCATTTCTACCTGATTTTCAAGGTAGGATGCCATGTGGTTGATATTTAACACTACGCAAAGAAAACCGCCCAGTATGAACATAGATACAGTTACGGTAAGTACAGAGGCAATCGCCATGAATTGATTGCGAAACAACGACTTGAAAGCTTCACTCCAAAAATATCTTAAAGAACTAAACATGGAGATCATAACCTCCTTTTTTTACGTCACTTATTATATGTCCTTCTTCTATGCTGACAACGCGTTTATGCATGGAATTAACCAGCTCTTTATTGTGCGTAACCATGATAATAGTTGTCCCCATATGGTTAATCTCATTAAAAAGCTTCATAATATCCTCAGAAGTTACAGGGTCAAGATTCCCCGTAGGTTCATCGGCAATTAAAAGTACGGGTTGATTGACAAGAGCTCTTGCAATGGCGACTCGCTGCTGCTCTCCGCCGGACAGTTTAGTGGGCAGTTCATTTGCTCGGCCTTTAAGACCGACCAGATCAAGTACACGATTTACCTTTTCACGGATCTCCGCACTTTTAGCTCCGGTAACCCGCAAAACAAAAGCAATATTTTCAAAAACAGTTTTTTCCGTTAAGAGTCGGAAATCCTGGAAAACAATTCCCAAAGTACGACGATAATAAGGGACTTTACTTTGTTTTAAGTCATTGATTTTTAATCCATTAACAAACACTGTACCTTGTTCCGGAACAAGTTCGTGAGTAATAATTCGAACAAAAGTAGATTTCCCTGCACCGCTTGGTCCAACAACAAAAACAAATTCACCTTTACCGATTTGTATATTTATATCACGAAGCGCCGTATGTCTGGCATCATATTGCAAGGATACATTTTCAAAAGTAATCATTCTTATTTCCTCTCTAAGAGACGAATAGCTTCTTCTTCAATATGTTTAACAGTAAGTCCATATTTTTCAAGAAGGTCTTCTGCTTTTCCTGATTCACCGAAAGTATCTTCGGTACCAATCATTCCCATTGGAACCGGATTATTTTTGCAAACCACTTCCGCCACTGCGCTTCCTAATCCCCCCATAATTGTATGCTCTTCACAAGTAAGGATTGCACCGGTATCTTTCGCGGCTTTTATGATTGTTTTGACATCAATTGGCTTAATAGAGCTTAAATTAATTACACGGGCTGATACCCCTTTTCCTTCTAAACTTTCAGCAGCACGAAGTGCCTTAGACACCATAATCCCACAAGCAACGATAGCCACATCATGTCCGTCTTTCAGTACAACACTCTTTCCGGGAGAAAAAATTACCTTTGGATCCATGATATCATCACATTTGGCTCTTCCCATACGGATATATACCGGCCCATTATAGTCCGCTGCCCATCTTACAGTCGCTTCTGTTTCTGCGGCATCGGCCGGAACTATAACTGTCATATTGGGCAATGCACGCATCAGCGCTATATCTTCTAACATCTGATGTGTAGCGCCATCTTCACCCACCGTTAATCCGGCATGGGTTACAGCTATTTTTACATTTAAATTCGGATAACATATGGAATTTCTAATTTGTTCGTAGGCTCTGCCTGCACCGAATACGGCAAAGGTGGAAGCAAACGGAACCTTTCCTGTCGTTGCCAGGCCTGCAGCGATACCAATCATATTTTCTTCGGCAATACCTGTATCAAAAAATCTATCAGGAAATTTTTTTGCAAATATGGATGTTTTTGTAGACTCTGATAAATCCGCATCTAAAACTACGATATCAGGATGAGTGCTTCCTAATCTTTTTAAAGTTTCACCATATGCATCACGTGTCGCTTTACCCATTATTCCGCCTCCAGCATTTTCACAAAACGCTCACATTCTTCACTTGAAGGTGCTTTTCCATGCCAGGATGCTTTCCCTTCTATTTCGGGAATCCCCTTTCCTTTAACTGTTTTCATAATAATCATTGTGGGTTTTCCTTTAATATTTCTTGCTTCTTCAATTGCGTTATGGAGCTCAGCCATATTATGCCCGTTCACAGTAATAACATGCCATCCAAAAGCACTGAATTTCTTATCAATGGGAAGTGATGACATTACATCCGTGATAGCTCCATCAATCTGTAATCCATTATTATCGATAAAAGCGGTCAGATGATCTAATTTGTAATGAGCCGCATACATCGCCGCCTCCCAAATTTGCCCCTCTTCAAGCTCACCATCTCCCAATATAGTATAAACACGCCAATCCGCATGATCCATTTTGGCAGCCAGTGCCATTCCGCAAGCAGCGCTAAATCCCTGTCCCAATGATCCGGTTGTCATATCCACACCAGGGGTATGTTTCATATCGGGGTGTCCCTGCAGCATATGATTAATCTGCCGCAAAAAATCCATTTCTTCTTTAGGAAAATATCCTTTCTCCGCTAAAGCAGCATACAATGCCGGAGCACCATGTCCTTTGGATATGACCAGACGGTCTCGATTTTCCATCTTGGGATTTGCCGGATTGATATTCATCTCATGAAAAAAAAGTAATGTCAGTAGATCCGCAATAGAAAGAGAGCCGCCGGTATGCCCAGAATTTGCCTTTGTAATGGACTTTAAAATGTCGATTCTGATATTTTTTGCTTTTTCATTAAGAAACTTTATTTCTTTCATGGTTAGTTGATTCATCATTTACCCCCTTGGTTGAGCAACTTCTTCTAAGATTTTTATTGTTTCGCATGCTTTATTTCTGAGTATATCTACAGCTTCCCAATTATAGGCCGCTTTGGGCAAAGCTAATAATTGGGAAGATTTTACGCACAACTTGTCTTCATCAAAATCATCTAATCCAAATATTGCTTTTTCATTGACTGCCTGCAGGAAACTATCTATTTTAGGATCATAGGAAATACCAATAAAAGGAACATGCATTAAAGCCGCAAAAATCAAGGCATGAAGCCTTATTCCAATAAGAAGATCCAAATTCCCGATAAGGGACATTAACTCCTCCGTTCCATATGAATGGGAAAGGATGAACGTGTGTGGGATTTTATCACAGAATTCTTTTGCTGTTTTGTAGTCTTCCGGAAACTGCATGGGAATGAAGACAAAATTATATTCTTCTTTCCCGTTTATTTTGATAATGTAGTTTTTTAGTTGCTCCGTCCATACTTCAGTATTCATCCACCGCCGAATGGAAATGCCTATCAATTTTTTATTCGTGGGAATATGATTCTTTCTTAAAATCTCTCTTCCTATATCATGCGGTACCGGAGATAGGGATAAGACTGCATCCGCAGTGTAATAAATCCTGTTTTTTACACCAAGTTGTTCCAAAAAAAATTTTGACTCACTATCACGGACGGTTATAGCATCAACATGGTTCATTACTGTACGCAAAATCCATCGTCCCCAATGATATCTGACCGGTCCTATTCCTTGGGAGTAAAGAAATACTTTCTTTCGGAAAAATATTCCCATCCCTATAATACTCAGGTAATACATCATGCTTTTCCAGCTTGTCACATCCTGAAGCAGGCTTCCGCCGCCGCTGATTAACAAATCGGATTGATAAACACTTTTCAAAATCGAATATCCGTCAAAGCGGGATACCGCATGAACGCGAAATGTATTCTCTGTACGTCTGGGATCACCGGATATAACAGTGATTCGCATACGTTTTGGATCATAATGCAATGCACGAAGAACAGCAAACAACATAGCCTCATCTCCGGCATTGCTAAATCCATAGTATCCGGAAATTACGATATTATTCTTTTCCATAACGTTCTCCGAAAAACTCGGTTATATGTGTCAGAATAATGAGTCCGGCTAACACGATAATCATTACTGCTGTTCCTGCGACTAATCCATCAATACCTCTAATTAGACTTAAGATAAAAGGACTTCTCATATGAGCAAATGTTTCAACCATGGATCCCTGTCCGATCGTTATCGCAATAACTAAAAAATAATGTAAAATTTGTGGCCACCGATGATAAAGTGCAGCCAATGATGCTAAAATGGCTGGATGCCCGAACAGGAATTCCTTTTCCCGTGGGCGGGCATACATAATATCTTCAAGAAAACGTCTTAATGAAATTTCAAACGAAGGTACAGGTGCCCCATTATTTCCGCTGCGCCCGATAAATATAAATCCGATAATCCCCAATAGGCTGATAAGTGCCAATACGCCTAATTTAATGTCAATTTGGCAAAATTTCTTTACAAAACCGATGAAATCTTTATCAGTTACAACTACTTTGCCAAAAAACGGAAATCTTTGAATATAAATAAGAGAAACACAAATAAGAGGCAGTATAAAAGTTAACTTAACGCCCCTAAAGATATTCATCTCCAAAAAGAATCGGATATCACTTAAGATCCCGCTGATATAAATTGCTCCAATTAAGGATAATATTCCGCATCCCCAAAGCAGCAATACAGCTTCAATAAATAAATGTCCCCATCCGATATTTTTAAAAGCACTTTGTTTTTTCTGCACGCAATAATCCATAAATAAAGACATCACGATAACAGGTGTACCAACCGCACATCCCAATGCAAGAGCTTGCCGAAGAATGGCCTCATAACCAGTCCAATATAAGGTCTGCGTGAATAGGAATACTATGACTTCTATAGGCCATGCATACTTAACTAAAAAAGGTACAATTAAAAGAATTGCTACCACGCAAAGAGAGGCTGCTCCAGCTATAGATGCAGCTCGGAGTATCCGTGATGGGAAATAAGGCTCCATCACGGAAGCTTTTCCGATATTGAACCCATGTTTTTCCAACCGGTTTGTCACATCGTGTATATATCGCGCATTTGTCTCTGATAAAGTTTCTCCATTGGCAGCAAACTTATATGAAGGGAATAAATTCATCCGGACATTACGTTCTATGGTACTGACATAGAAACGTGATGCGGCTTCTTTAGGATCCAGTTTAATCAATTCATCTTTAGACATCGCATATAAACGAACAGTATTATAGCCGTCTTTATTGGACAATGTTAAAGTTCCGTCCTGCCGTTCAAACCCGAGTTGGTTTTGTGCTTCAATTAAAACGACAGGTAAATGGCGCTCTTTGAGTCCGCCCAACAAATATTCCAATTGTGCCGGGTAACCAAGTGCTTCTTTTCCTTGGAAAAGTATGGCACTAATCTTTCCCGATGAATCAACCACACTAAAAAATTGATCTATGTCCTCACGAGTTGCATGTGGAACACTCATCGGCCGAAGAACTATGTATAATCCGGTTTGTTCCACCTTTTTTACAGTAGTCTTAAATATACCAAGCGGCATATTTAAAAAGCGTTCATAGTTGGCATTTATTTCAAGCAATTCTTCGTTATTTAAATGAATAATATGAAAATCATCTTTTCTTAAAAGACGTTTCAATTGCCCTTTGAGTTCGTCAAAATATTCTATACCCTCAGAAGTATTCGTAGATGCAATATAAATACGATTTCCACGAATAAGCGGATTAGACATATGCAATATAAGCTCTGAGCCATGATATACTGCAATATATCCATGATCCGCAAGTTTTTTCGGCGTTTCATCATATACAGCCAATGATGTAATGCCACTTCTTTTATACAGGGAAAAGAGCTCGTCTGCAGATGTACTTTCGACAGACGCGCTTTCTAAAATGTTGTTATAATCATAAACCATTTCAACAGTAGTCGCATGAGCTTCTACATTGTATCGCTGCCATGAAATGTATCCTGCCGCTATTACCCCGAGAAGTATTATTGCGGCCAATATCTTAAATATATTATGCGGATAAGTTTTTATCATAATCAATCCTTCAAATTAATCGGGGATAAGGACTACGCATTATTAAACTTCTTATGCTTCAAGAATCCCTCAATGAATGGGTTTAATCCTCCATCCATAACTGATTGAATGTTTCCCGTTTCGATACCGGTACGATTATCCTTCACCAATGTATACGGCTGGAATACATAAGAACGTATTTGACTTCCCCATTCAATGGCCTGCTGTTCACCTTCAATCCCCTTTTTTACCTGTTCGCGTTTCTGCATTTCCAGTTCAAACAATTTTGCTTTCAGCAAACGCAGGCACTGTTCTTTATTTTGAAACTGGGAACGTTCATTTTGACAGGCTGCAACAATTCCCGTGGGAATATGTGTCATTCGCACTGCAGAACTTGTTTTATTGATATGCTGACCGCCTGCACCGCTTGCACGATAGTAATCAACACGTACATCAGCCATATTCAAATCAATTTCTATATCGTCACCAATTTCAGGCATTACATCAACCGCAGAAAAAGAGGTATGCCTCCGCTTTGCCGCGTCAAAAGGAGAAATACGAACTAAGCGGTGAACGCCTTTCTCGGATTTCAATAAACCATAGGCAAATTTCCCGCGAACCATATACTCTGCACTTTTGACACCCGCTTCATCTCCGGGAAGCATGTTCAATTCTTCCAGCACAAACCCCTCCGACTCCGCCCATTTAATGTACATGCGGATCAGCATTTCAGTCCAGTCCTGTGCTTCCGTGCCACCTGCCCCGGCATGAAAAGTAATAATTGCATCATTGGCATCGTACTCATCGTTTAGGAGCAGTTCTATTTCCTTCTTGTCTAATATATCTTTTAGCTCATTGATCTCTTCTTCCAGTTCACCTTCCATGTCCTGGTCATTTTCTTCAATGGCCATATCGAGTAATTCTTTTATGCTCTCTGCACGTGCAAAAAGGCGGGTATACGTGTCATAAGCAGCTTTTGCTTCAGTAGCTTTTTGAGATATTTCTTTCGCATGGTCTCCGTTTTCCCAAAAAGACGGATCACTCATTTCTACATCATAACTTCTAATTTTCTCCTCTAATTGAGGTAAGTCAAAGTGAATCCCTTATTTCTTTTTCATGTTCAAGCAGTTCTGTCAATGTTTTTTTCAAATCTTCCAACATCTGTTAATCATCTCGCTTTCAGTTTTATCTATTAAAAATTATCATTTATCATTTTCGCTCACTTCAGAATTATTCACAGAAGAATCAATTCTTTCTTTTTTAGAAGGAGCATCATTTTCCGGACTCGGTGTAAATTGGATTTGAATATGATAGAGATATAAAATGATTGTTTCAATCATAGACTGCTGCATTTCACTGAAAATATTAAATGCTTCCACCTTATATTCAACAATCGGATTTCGCTGCCCATATGAACGAAGTCCAATTCCTTCTTTCAACATATCCATATCATCCAAGTGTTCCATCCACTTGGAATCAACAACCTTAAGCATGACAGCCTTTTCCAATTCACGCATCATGGAAGATCCAATAGATTTTTCCCTTGCTTCATAGGTTTCATGCGCGATATCCATAAGTTTCCGCCCAATTTCTTCGCGGCTCATATTCTCAATTTCATCAAGTTTAACTTCACCGGGGGCAAGAAAATACTTTTCACAATATTTTATCAGTGCATCAAAATCCCATTCTTCCGGATAAAGCTTCGGATTCGCATATGTTTCCAGTCCATGATTGATAAGCATGTCTACCATATTTAAAATTTGGTCTTTCATATCCTGGCCTTCAAGGATTTTACGACGTTGTTCATAAACAACTTTACGCTGCTGATTCATAACATCATCATATTCAAGCACATATTTTCGGATATCAAAGTTTCTTTCCTCTACCCGCTTTTGGGCTTTCTGGATAGCGCTTGAAACCATACTGCTTCTGATTTCTTCATCCTCTTCCAGTCCCATTTTTTCCATGAACTTCTTGATGTTATCTCCACCAAAAATGCGGAGCAAGTCATCCTCAAGTGACAAGAAAAATTGACTAGAACCGGGGTCTCCCTGGCGGCCGGCACGTCCGCGCAGCTGATTGTCAATCCTTCGGCTTTCGTGACGTTCTGTACCGATGATTGCCAAACCTCCCAGCTCGGATACTCCTTCACCTAAAACAATATCAGTTCCCCTACCGGCCATGTTGGTGGCAATAGTAACTTGGCCTTTTTGCCCGGCCTGTGCTACAATTTGTGCTTCTAATTCATGATATTTCGCATTTAATACATTATGGACAATACCAGCCTCTTTCAGCATATGACTCAGTTGTTCCGACTGCTCAATAGACGTTGTACCGATAAGCATTGGCTGCCCGGTAGCGTGGCGCCTTTCAATTTCACGGACAACTGCCCTGTATTTGCCACGTTTCGTCTTAAAAATAACATCAGGCAGATCTTTTCGTTGGACAGGTCTATTGGTAGGAACTTGGAAAACTTCAAGCCCGTAGATTTTAATAAATTCCTGTTCTTCTGTTTTTGCCGTTCCAGTCATGCCTGCCAGTTTATCATACATTCTGAAATAGTTTTGAAATGTGATCGTTGCTAAGGTTTGGCTTTCACGTTGTACTTGCAATCCTTCTTTTGCTTCTATAGCTTGATGTAGTCCGTCGGAGTACCGGCGGCCATACATTAATCGTCCTGTAAACTCATCAACGATAACAACTTCTCCATCTTTAACGACATAATCACGGTCGCGCTCCATCATGGCCTGTGCGCGCAGTGCTTGTACAAAAAGATGATTCAGTTCCAGATTATCTGTATCATAAAGGTTATCGACCTTAAGCATTTTTTCCATTTTTGACACACCGGCTTCAGTCGGTGCAACAGTTTTCTGTTTTTCATCAATGGTATAATCCTCTCCTAATTTAAGTTGAGGAACTAATTTAGACATCACATAATAATTATCTGTAGATTTTTGGCCCGGGCCAGAAATAATAAGCGGCGTACGTGCCTCATCAATGAGAATACTATCTACTTCGTCAATTAAGCAATAATGGAGAGGCCGCTGTACCATTTGATCCAAACTGCTTACCATGTTGTCACGTAAATAATCAAACCCGAATTCATTGTTTGTCCCATAAGTAATATCTGAATTATAAGCAATTTTTCGCTGTTCAAAATCCAAATCATGCACAATAAGGCCAACCGATAATCCTAAGAATTTATATACTTGCCCCATCCATTCACTATCACGCTTAGCCAAGTAGTCATTGACAGTAATAACATGAGCCCCTTTGCCCTCTAATGCATTCAAATATACCGGTGCCGTAGCGACGAGAGTCTTGCCTTCTCCCGTACCCATTTCTGCAATGTTGCCACGGTGCAGAATAATACCGCCGATAAGCTGGACATCGAACTGCCTCATTCCTAACACACGGCGGGAAGCTTCTCTTATGACAGCAAATGCATCTGGCAGAATATCATCCAAAGTCTCACCTTTTGCAAGTCGTGCCTTAAACTCATTAGTCTTATTTGTCAAAGAAGAATCACTCAGTTTCTTCAATGCTGATTCCTGTGGGTTGATTTTTTCTTCCACAAGCTGCCGCATTTTCTTTATATCACGTTCATTAGAACCGTTAAATAAGCGGTCAAAAAACTTATTGAACATTAAAATACTCCTTATCCTACCAGCAAAAACAATTTTCATTTACACGAATATCTAGTATATTTTAGCAAAACATAGACATATAGTCAAAAAAGAGCGGATAAAACCGCCCTTTTTCAATCACTTCATTTAATTCTTATTTTGCAGCATCAATTAAACCGTATTTTCCGTCATCTCTGCGATAAACGACAGCCATCGCTTCTGTTTCAGAATTAAAAAACATAAAAAAATTGTGCCCTAATAAATTCATTTGTAAAATAGCTTCTTCCGGAGACATTGGGTTAATAGTAAAACGCTTTTGTCTGACAATCTCAAATTCACTCTCGCCTGGTACGGATTCTTTCTCACTGACAAACTGTTTGTTTAGAACATTAGATTCTTTAAAACGTTTGGCCAAACGGGTTTTATATTTGTGAATCTGACGTTCAACCTTGTCAAAAACCAAATCAATAGACTTATACATATCATCAGATTTTTCAACACCACGAAGAATAACACCATCTACAAATGCAGTTACTTCACAGGTTTTAGTCATGTTTGAAATTCTAAGGAGTACATTAATTTTAATCGGTTTATCAAAATATCTTTGTATCTTTCCGGTGTGTTTTTCTACATAAGTACGTAAAGCTTCTGTGATTTCAAGATTTTTCCCTCTAACTGTCAATTCCATAAATGAATCCCCCTTTCACGAATGAGCAATTTATGTACTGCCCTTTATAGTTATTATAGTATATTCCTCTAAATTTTCAAATTGATAATAAATTGATAATAATCGGTTAGATGTCTATTTTATTAGATATTTGAATGTATTTGATACGAATGTAAAATGAAAATTACAATTGCTGCTAATTATACCAATTATTTATAAAATGCTCTCCAAACATTAACTGTGTAGAAGAAAAATTTACTAAATGGCAATAGAAAAGCAGAATCAAAATTCGATCCTGCTTTTTGAATCAAAAACCTACGCTTTATCGCTTCAGTAAGTGATCAGTCTACCACTTTTACATTAGCAGCCTGAGGACCTCTTGCACCATCAATGATATCAAAGTCTACTTTCTGACCTTCACTCAGTGTTTTAAATCCTTCTGTCTGAATTGCAGAGTAATGAACGAAAACGTCGCCGCCTTCTTCTCTTTCAATAAAGCCGAAGCCTTTGTCTGCACTGAACCACTTAACTGTACCTTTCATAAAATGTTCCTCCTAAAAATATTACTACTTTGCCCCATTCGGACACGAATTAACATTACCACAAATCATAGATAGAGTCAATGATAAATAATATTTCACCTTACAATACTTGAGCCAGGAAGGATTTTGTCCTTTCTTCTTTCGGGGTTTTAAAAATCTCCTCCGGAGTTCCTTCTTCCAAAATCATCCCGCTGTCCAAAAAGAGTATTCTTGTACCCACTTCTTTGGCAAAGCCCATTTCATGCGTAACAACTACCATAGTCATACCTTCTTCCGCCACTTCTTTCATGACATCCAGCACCTCATGAACCATTTCCGGATCCAGTGCAGAAGTCGGCTCATCGAACAAAAGAACTTTTGGTTTCATCGCAAGCGCTCTCGCAATGGCTACGCGTTGCTGCTGACCTCCTGACAATTGGTTTGGCTTATATTTTGCTTTATCTTCAAGTCCAACTTTGCGAAGTAACTGTATTCCTCTTTCATAGGCTTCTTCTTTCCTTATTCCCCGAACCTTCATGGGAGCCAGCATAATATTTTGTATCACTGACATATGTGGAAATAAATTAAATTTTTGAAATACCATTCCTACCTCAGTACGTACAATATTAAGATGCTTTTCTCCATCCAAGGGCATCCCGTCAAAAGTAATAACTCCTGATGTAACGGTTTCCAATCCATTAAGGCATCGTAAAAAAGTGCTTTTCCCCGAACCGGAAGGGCCTATAATGACAACTACTTCATTTTTCTTGATTTTACTACTTATATCTTTTAAAACAGTTAAATTTCCAAACTTTTTACCTATATGCTTTATATCGATAATATATTTTTCTTCATCCATAATTACCTCTTTTCCAGAAATGCTACAATCCTTGAAATCGCCATTGTCATTATTAAATATAAAACTGCTACGGTCATCCAAATTTCAAATGAACCATAGGTTTGTGCAATAATCAATTGACCGCGTCTTGTGAGTTCCTCAAATCCGATAACAGACACCAGAGAAGAATCTTTTAACATTGCAATAAATTCATTTCCCAAAGGCGGTAAAATATTTTTAAATGCTTGTGGCAATATAATGAAACGCATAGTTTGCCACCAGGTGAGGCCCAATGAACGTCCAGCTTCCATTTGTCCCACATCAATGGCTTGAATTCCTGCGCGAAAAATTTCAGAAACGTAAGCACCACTATTTATTCCACAAGCCGCGACTGCTGCGATAAAAGGTTCTACCCGCTGACCGATTGCCATGGGCAATGCAAAGTAAATCAAAAAGATCTGTACCAGCAATGGTGTTCCACGTATACAGTCCGCGTAAACCGCTGCCATTATTTGTAATATTTTAAACTGCGATATACGGGCAATCCCAACAAAGAGACCAATAAAAAAACCTATTGCTACGCTGAATGCAGTAATTTCTATTGTTACCCCCGCACCCATAAGCAGAATTGGCAATGCACGTTGTATAAGTTCAAAATCCATTTAAATATTAACTCCCCTAATATTATTTCGTACATGTATAGATATTTGTATGATTGTATAATTTATCCAAGCAAGCGTCAATAGCCTGTTCATATCCGTTTCGTAAAAGTAAAACCCTTTCAGATTAAAACTAAGACCCCCATTCGGAGGTCTTGGTTATCAGATAAAAATTTCCGGTAAATTCCGGTAAATATTTTTCAGAAATAGTTTAAATCACATTTTAACAATATTGGAGGCTGTCTTTTAAAAGCTGTACGGATTTCTTCTTCCCAAATAAAGCAATCATAGCATATAAGCCAGGGCCATGTGTTTCTCCGGTCAACGCAATTCTTATAGGTTCAAATGCCGCTTTTCCCTTAATTCCGGTTTTCTTCATCAAGAATGAAAAGCACTTTTTGATGGAATCCTCATCAAAGGAATCCAATGCGTCCAATGCATCAGCAAATTGACGGATAAGTACGGCACTGTTTTCCTGTTTCATAATAGAAATCTTTTCTTCATCAGTAATTTTAGGATGTGTCTCAAAAAATATTTTTACATTTTCTGGCGTTTGTGCTCCATAGTACAAATGGTCGCGGACGAACCATACAACATCTTTCAGCCACTGTTCCTTTTCTAAAGAAAGCGGCAATGATACATATCCCGCTTCAACAAGAAACGGCAGTGCTACTTGGAAAAGTTCATCAGGCGATAACTTCTTCATATATTGGAAATTAATCCAATTTAATTTTTCAATATCAAATACTGCATCATTAGCAGAAACACGTTTCATTGAAAATTCCGAAATGAGTTCCTCCCGGCTGAAAATTTCCCGCTCACCTTTAGGCGACCAGCCAAGAAGAGCCAGGTAATTAACCACTGCATCCGGGAGATATCCCATTTTACGATATTCATCCACAGAAGTCGCTCCGTGACGTTTGCTCATTTTTTTGTGGTCAGATCCGAGAATAAGAGATATATGTCCAAATTTTGGGATTTCATATCCGAGTGCCTGATATATAGCAATTTGACGCGGGGTATTAGATAAATGCTCTTCCGCACGAATAACATGGGTAATTCCCATAGATGCGTCATCAATGACTACCGCAAAATTATAAACGGGGATTCCGTCTGATTTAACAATAATAAAATCACCTACACCAGCTGCTTGAAATTCCACATGCCCGCGAACCATATCATCGAACGCAAATACACCATCTTTAGGAACGCGAAGGCGGATTGCGGGTTTACGTCCCTCCGACTTATATTGTTCGATCTGTTTTTCGGTTAAATGGCTGCAATGGTTATTATATATAGGTGTTTTCCCTTCCTTCAACTGCTCCTTTCTGCTTTCCTCCAATTCATCCGCTGAACAATAGCAATAATAAGCTTTCCCTTCCTCTAGGAGACGCTGAACAGCTGCATTATAAAGTGGAAGTCTTTCTGTCTGTCGATAAGGTCCGTTCTCACCACCTATGTCAATACCTTCATCCCAATACAAACCAAGCCATTTCATCGCTTTTTTTATATTTTCTTCAGATTCTCTTGTGGAACGGGCCAGATCTGTATCTTCAATGCGCACTAAAAACTTCCCATTTTGATGACGGGCAACTAACCAGTTAAATAATGCAGATCTTGCTCCGCCGATATGAAATGGACCGGTAGGACTTGGAGCAAAACGGACTTTAAATTCTTTATTCATTATATTCCCTCCTGAATAATATGACTGATGCAAGTGCCGCAATACCTTTCCCGCGGCCAATATCCCCTAATTTTTCATTCGTCGTGGCCTTTATATTGATTTGATTTTTTGAAATATTTAACGCAGCAGACATTATGGCTTTCATTGCTTCTATATACTCGGATATTTTGGGTTTTTCTGCAATAACAGTACTGTCTATATTACCAATCAAATAATTTTGTTTCGTAATGTGCCGACTTACCTGTTTAAGTAATTCCAAACTGCATGCCCCATCAAACCGGACATCACTATCAGGGAAAAAGTGGCCTATATCAGGTAGTCCTGCAGCTCCCAGCAATGCATCCATAATTGCATGAATCAGAACATCCGCATCGGAATGCCCCGATAATCCACCAGAATCAGCAATTTTTATTCCACCCAAAAATAAAGGGCGAGATACCTCAAAACGATGGATGTCATACCCCTCTCCGACTCTGATGTAAGCTGGTATTTTGCTTGGATATATCATATTGCTAAAGCGGTTCCAATCTTCCGTCGTGGTTACTTTAAAAAAGTTCTCGCGTCCGGGAATAATTGTGACCGGAATCTTTACCGCCTCAAATATCGAGGAATCATCTGTTATATTCTTTAATGACTTTATTTGCAATAAAGCTTTTTTGTACAAAGCCGTAAGCACCCCTTGCGGTGTCTGGGCACGATAAAGTTTCGAACGGTCTACCGTTTTCTTCACTTGTTCATCGTTTATCTCCTTCATTGTATCTATACAGGGAAGAGCAAAAATGACGGCTGGATGCGCAGGCCCCAGCTTGTTAAGAATTTGATCTATCGCGTCTCCGCCGACCAATGGACGCGCTCCATCATGAATCAGGAGTTTCTCCGATTTAGAAGATATTTGAGAAATTCCATTGATGACAGAATCTACACGCGTATTTCCACCTTGTCCCCATTTAATCGGAATGGCATGTTTAAATTCTGAAAGAATCTGTTGAAATTGACTTTTTTCAGTATCTTTCACAACAATGACGATTTCATCTAGTAGTTTACTGTCTAAAATATTTTTAAAGGTATACCAGATTAAAGGATGTCCATGCATCTCCATAAGCAGTTTATTTATTGAGCCGCCTATACGGGTTCCCTCTCCCGCCGCTACTAAGATAAGGCTATTCATCATATCCACTCTCTAATTTAGCTTTTGCGAAAATTATTTGTCCGGCTTTTGTTTGCAAGACGGATGCAATAATAACAGGTATTTCCTGTCCGATAAATTGGCTCCCATTTTCGACCACGATCATTGTCCCATCATCTAAAAACGCCACACCTTGTCCTTCTTCCTTGCCATTTTTTACTAATTGGACATACACTTCTTCCCCCGGAATAACAGCCGGTTTTAATGCAATAATAAGTTCATTGATATTTAATACCGCAACCCCTTGTAATTCCGCAACCTTATTTAGATTATAATCATTAGTAATAATTTTATAGCCATGAGTTCTCGCTAGTTTTACTAATTTAGAATCAACTTCATTAATCTCCTCAAAATCTTCCGTCAAAATAATCAGTTCATCTTTGCTTTTCTTCTTTATCTGATTAAGAATATCCAATCCCCGACGTCCGCGATTTCTTTTCAATACATCTGCTGAATCAGCAATTTTCTGTAATTCTTCCAGCACAAAAACAGGAACGATGATTGGCCCCTCTAAAAAACCAGACTGATAAATATTCAAAATACGTCCATCAATAATAATATTCGTATCAAGCAGTTTCCCTACTTTTTTCTTTTTCTGTTTTGTACCAGATTCTGCCTTGAAATGAAACCATCCTGCAATTTCGGCCTTTTTGGAAATTGTCAGGTGCATTCCGATATATCCCAAAATTATACTGAGAGCCACAGATACATAAGGACCTATATATGGAATACTGCCAAACGCCAATCCAACTAAATTAGCTATAATAAGCCCTGCAAATAATCCTAAAGTACCAATTATAAGATCCTGTGTCGATATAAGCAGCAGTGATTTTTCGACTCGGGATGTAAAGGCAAACAAACTGCTAATCAAATAGCCCGAAATGACTCGTCCTACAAGTGCACCTAAAATTCCGCCTATCAGCATGACACCCAATGATAAAATTGTAATTCCCAAAATTGTCTCGGTCAAAACGTTTTTAGGAATGACTGCGGTAAGCAACGGTTCCGTCTGGGTAGACAACACTATTCCCAATACAGAAAAAAGCAGAATAAATATGGCCTTTAATACTTTTTCCGGCATATTATAAATTCCTCTTTAGTTTCCATAAAATGATTTCTGAAATACTACATTTACACATTTTAATTATAATAGCACAATCATAACGGATTGAAAAACAAACCTTTCTCTTATCTCACACCTGTGATTTAAAAAAATGGATCGCCTCTTCCAAATGATTTATAAATACCACATGCGAGAGTAATTCCTCCCGGTGATTATCTTTAAAATAGTTTTCAGCCTCTTCCTGATTCCTCGCAGGGAGGACAAATTCAGTAAAATTCATTTTGACCGCCTCTTTGAGTCGTAAGCTTAACTTAGAAACAGGGAGGATTTCACCGGTTAATCCAATTTCACCTAAAGCCATACAGAATTTTTTCAAAGGTATATCATACTTTACGGAAAATAATGCCAGTGCTACTGATAAATCCGCTGCTGTTTCTTTTAATTTATAGCCACCTGCCACATTGAGATATACATCATCAGCAGAAAATGGAATTTTCCCCTTTTTCTCCAGTACGGCAAGTAAAATAACCAATCTATTAAAATCGTAACCAGATGCAATTCTACGCGGAACTGCTAGTACGGAATGGACTGTAAGTGCCTGTACCTCAATCAAGATTGGACGTAAGCCTTCCATACAGGCAGCAACTGTACTTCCAGATACAGGAGCTTCTTGTATTCCTTTTAGAAGATACTTAGACGGATCATCAATCCCTTTCAATCCTTTCCGCCCCATTACAAAGAGTCCTGATTCAGATGTAGAACCAAATCGATTTTTCACAGTACGAAGCACACGAAATTGATAGTTTCTATCTCCTTCCAAATAAAAAACCACATCTACCATATGTTCTAATATACGCGGACCCGCAATATTTCCCTCTTTTGTAACGTGCCCGATAATCATTACGATAATCCCTGATTCTTTAGCCATCTTTACAAGTATTGCTGTGCAGTCCCTGATTTGTGTCGGACTCCCCATTGCTGAAGAACTGTTAGGAAGATAAGTGGTTTGTATAGAATCAATAATAACCATATCCGGATGTAGTTTATCTACCTCGGCAAGAATTATTTCTAAATTGCTCTCAGCAAAAACAAAACATTCCTCTGTATTTACAGAAAGCCGTTCTGCTCTCATTTTAATCTGTATATCTGATTCCTCACCACTGCAATATAGTACAGTTTTTCCCATCTTTGTAAATGAATCACATATTTGTAAAATAAGAGTTGATTTTCCGATTCCCGGTTCTCCACCCCAAAGAATAACGGAATCGGAGACTATACCGCCTCCTAATGGACGATCTAATTCTGTTATTCCCAATTTCATTCTATCTGTATCTTTTATTTCTATATCAGTTAAACTGGTAGGTTCTTTTCCGGATTGAAAAGATAACGTTCGTATACTTTTGGGAATACTTTCTTCTATTTTTTCCTCTAATGAATTCCATTCTCCACAATTGGGGCATTTACCCATCCACTTAGGCGTTTCTGCTCCACAATTATGACATATAAACTTTGTCTTGGTTTTTGAGTTCATATTCGTCAATCTCTCCCGCAATATAAAATGGACATAGAGATCGTCCCTATGCCCATTATACTACTTTTTACCGATAAGCCTTAGTCTGCATTAAACACTAGATTGTTTTTTTCACCAACATCTACATGGATGGTACTCTTCCCTTTCAGCTTTCCTGATAATAATAATTCAGAGATTTCATCTTCCACTTCTTTTTGAATAGTTCTTTTCAAAGGCCGTGCACCATATTCAAAATCAGAACCGTCTGCAATCAAATGATTGCGAGCTTTTTCAGAAACATCCATTTTCAAATGAAGATGTTCCAATTTCTTTTCAACTGCTGTTAAAAGGAGTTTTGCGATTTCTGATAGATTTTCTGTAGTCAGCGGATGGAAAACGATAATCTCATCAATCCTGTTAATAAATTCAGGTCGAAAAGTATGTTTGACCTGATCTAAAATCATGGCTTTTGCACTTTCAAAATCTTTCTTGTCTTCATTCTTATCAATAAAGCCCAATTTCTTCTCTTTGCCGCGTAACAATCCTGATCCAAGATTACTTGTCATAATAATGACACAGTTTGTAAAATCAACGGTACGTCCCTGCCCATCTGTTAAGCGTCCATCATCAAGTACCTGTAGTAAGATATTAAAGAAGTCTGCATGTGCTTTTTCCACTTCATCAAAAAGAATGACACTATATGGATTCCTGCGAACGGCATCCGTTAATTGCCCGCCCTCTTCATATCCTACATATCCTGGAGGTGCCCCAACAAGGCGCGATACTTCATGTTTCTCCATATACTCAGACATATCAAAGCGAAGCATATTCTTCTCACTGCCAAACATAGTTTCTGCCAACGCCCTTGCCAATTCTGTCTTACCAACACCAGTAGAACCAAGAAACAGAAACGAACCAATTGGTCTTTTCGGATCTTTCATCCCTGCTCTGGCGCGCCGGATTGCCTTGGCAACAGCAGTTACGGCATCTTCCTGCCCAATAACACGTTTATGAAGTTCTTCTTCCAAATGAAGCAGACGTTCAGAATCCTTCTGTTTCAGATTCTGAAGGGGGATACCTGTCCACTTGGCAACCACCTCAGCTACGTCTTCTTCTGTAACAACTAAATGCTCATGATCACCGCCTTTCCATTCCCCCTTCATCTTTTCAATTTGTCCGGATAGCTCTTTTGCCTGATCCCTTAATATGGCAGCGCGTTCAAAATTTTGAGCAGATATGGCGGCTTCCTTCTCTTTCTGGACAGAGGCAAGATCCTCCTCCTTTTTTTTCAAATCGTCCGGTGTAGAAGAAGCCTCCATACGAACCTTAGCTGCGGCTTCATCAATAACATCAATTGCTTTATCCGGCTGGAAACGATCGGTAATATAACGAGAAGATAACTCTACTGCTTTTTTGATAGCCTCATCCGTAATTTTTGCTTTATGAAATGCTTCATATCTATCGCGAAGTCCCATTAATATATCAATAGTATCCTTAGGAGTAGGTTCTCCCACCTTTACAGGCTGGAAGCGGCGTTCAAGAGCTGCATCTTTCTCAATATATTTCTTATATTCTTTCAATGTTGTCGCACCAATGCATCTAATCTCTCCTCTGGCAAGGGCAGGTTTCATAATATTAGCAGCATCCATGGAACCTTCCCCTGCACCGGCACCTACAAGAGTATGTAATTCGTCAATAAACAGAATCCAGTTCTCATGTTTCTTTACTTCTTCCAAGACTTTTTTTAACCGCTCTTCAAATTCCCCTCTATATTTTGTTCCCGCTACCACGGAAGACATATTTAAGGAAATGATTCTACAGTTTTTTAAAATTTCGGGAACGTCATTATTGATAATTCGCTGTGCTAAACCTTCTGCAATCGCAGTTTTCCCCACGCCCGGTTCGCCAATAAGAACCGGATTGTTTTTATTTCTCCGTGAGAGGATTTGAATAACTCGGTTAATTTCAGTCTGACGCCCAACAACAGGATCAATTTTTCCCTGTTTTGCCCTTTCATTCAAATCAACAGCAAATTCTCCCAAGTCGCCAAGATTTTCATTCTTTTCACTATCATTTTCTTCCGACATAAATTGTTCAAAAGCACGCTTCAATTTACCTCCTGTTACATTGAACTGCTCCAATATGCGGATCGCCAATCCGCCGCCTTCATGAATAATGGCCAGCAATAAGTGTTCTGTTCCGACATAATTATTGCCAAGTTCATTGGCCTCTTCGACAGCCATCTCAAGAACCCGCTTTGTACGAGGTGCTATATAAAGGTCCGTATTTCTGAAAAAAACTGAATCGTTATACGCCTGCAGGAATTCTTCCAGTGCTGTTACTGTAAGTCCCAACGAATTTAAAATCTTTCCGCCCACACTGTCTTTTTCATTTGAAATACCTATTAAAAGATGTTCTGTCCCTACATATTCACTACCAAGCTTAGAGGCTTCCTCTGCAGCAAACTTCCATGCATTCTTTACGCTGTCTGTGTACCTATTTTCCATCCAAATTCCCTCCTTACATGTTTGATTATCATAATTTTTCTTTTAAATTCCATTTTGTGCTTTATATGCCTGTATTTGATCCCGCAGCTTAGCCGCCTGCTCAAAATCTTCCGAATTTATAGCTGATTTTAATTGTTTTTCATATTCAGCCAGCTTTTCGTCTTTTATCGACTCTTCCTTTAAGCCTGGTTCATTTTGGGTCAGATTATGACTAAACAAGGGTCTGAGTTCTTCTCTAAAAGATTTATAATCCTGGTTTCCATGAAACAGTCCCTTTGACAGATTTAATCCATCAGATGCTACTTCCCTGACATCACAAATGCTCCCATTATTATCTTTATAAAAATGTGGAAATATATCAAATAATCTTTTTCCTAAAATAGAAGGCATTGAATAATTTAATAAGTTTTCAGTTTGCTTGAAACGTTCTCCTTGTGCACATTCATTGCAAAGATGTAATTCACTTTTTTTACCATTAATAATTCTTACCAAATGTACATTGGCTGCTCTTCCATGACAATGTTCACAAAACATTTTATTCTCCTTTCAAAGTCCACTCTGTCTGATGTATTATAGTTCTTACAGCATCTTGCCGATCTTCCGGCGGACAAAATTCAAGCATTGTCCGCATTAATACTTTAATCATGTGATATTCACGGCGTGAAATGATATTATATTTCAGAAGCATATTAAAATATCCTTCAAAATTGCTTTCAACCAATTCTATATCATTTTTATCAGTCTCCCCTTTTTTTTCAGAGACCATATGCGAGATTATTCCGTGATCTTTTTCCGCTACACCTCGCATGGAAATTTTAATGTATCCGCCGCTTCCTCGTCTTGACTCTACCATGAATCGATTATCTGATGAAAATCGTGTATTGATTACATATGTCACCTGTGACGGGGCACATTCCAAAAGATCAGCCACATCCTTACGCCGTAAAAGTAATTCATCAGAAGACTGCTTTCCCAACCTTTCTAATATAAATTGTTCAATTCTATCCGCTAAAATGGAATTTGTCATTTGATGATAGGCTCCTTTTCTTTTTACCAAATCTATTTTATTACTTAAAAGTCAAAAAGTCAATATGTTAAATAGTAAAAGCCACATGGAAAAAGGACATTTCTTTCATGTGGCTTTTAAAAAGCTAAAAATTAGAAATTCTTAAATTTTGCAAAACACTGGTAATCACTGATCTTGGAAAACCTCGACGATATAATATGCCCGCAGCTCTTCTATAATTATGCTTTAAATCTGGTAAAACTTTCACTTTATTTTTCATAACGATAAGTGCAGCCGCATATTCTTCATCAAAAGTCAAATGTCGGTCTATGGAAAGGCCTCGCAATTTCATTTTTTTATGAATATAAACATCTCCATAAGCATTCTTGCTCTTATATAAGTTAAACAAATCTTCAGCAAGATCTAAATCATTTACATATCCATAGTGTAAAAGTTTCGATAAAGCTTCTTCTATCTCCCGCAAAGGATATTCCCTGTCTTTTAATTTTTTACGCAATTCATAAGTACTCTGTCCACGATACTTCAGTAAATGCAAGGCCGCTTCATACGCTGTTTTACTCTTTTGCATCTTTATTCTTTGCAATAACATCCACATTAAATTTTTCCGGTTCTACCACCAGAGTATCCCTAATAATCTTATCAATTTCCGCAGCGATTTCCTGATTTTCTCTTAAAAAAGCCTTTGCTGCCTCACGGCCCTGACTTATACGATTTCCTTTATAGGAGTACCATGCCCCGCTCTTTTGAATAATATCCATATTAGTTGCGAGATCCAGTAATGTTCCTTCTTTTGAGATACCTTCTCCATACATCACATCAAACTCAGCTGTTTTAAAAGGCGGGGCCACTTTATTCTTTACAACTTTGGCACGAGTACGGTTTCCCACCACATCTGTCCCATTTTTTATAGCTTCACCGCGACGGATTTCTACCCGTATAGAAGAATAAAACTTAAGCGCTCTGCCACCAGTAGTGGTTTCAGGATTACCAAACATAATACCAACCTTCTCACGAATCTGATTGATAAATATCACGATGGTCCTGGATTTACTTATAATCCCGGTTAATTTTCTAAGCGCTTTGCTCATCAATCTGGCTTGAAGTCCTACAGATTGATCACCTATATCTCCTTCAATTTCCTGTTTCGGAACAAGAGCTGCTACTGAGTCAATAACAATCATATCCACCGCTCCGCTCCGCACCAACTGCTCACAGATACTTAATGCCTGTTCTCCGCTATCCGGCTGAGAAATCAAAAGGCGCTCCGTATCGACACCCAAATGATGAGCATATACGGGATCCAAGGCATGTTCCGCATCAATAAATGCCGCTACACCATTATTTTTTTGTGCTTCAGCAATGGCATGTAATGCTAATGTCGTTTTTCCGGAAGATTCCGGCCCGTAAATTTCTATGACCCTTCCCCGAGGATATCCGCCAACCCCTACTGCAATATCCAGAGCTAATGAACCTGTCGGAATAACCTCTGTATCCAATTTTCCCTTCATATCGCCTAATCGCATAATTGCACCGGCTCCGAACTCACGGGTAATTTGATGCATTGCATTTTCAAGAGCCTTTTGACGTTCTGAGTTCATGTCCGTATTCTGTACTTTTACTGTCATTTTATCCTCCTTTATTTAATTTAATATACTGTAGAACATAATATAATGCCTTATCTGCTGCGCCATAACGGATACTCTCACGATTCCCCATAAAATGTTCTTCATAGACTTTTGTTCCATATTTTCCTGAAACAGCTATAAATACAAGACCAGGACTCTCCCCATGTATTCCATTCCCCGGACCGGCATATCCGGTAGTGGCTACCGACACATCACTATTATAAAGTCGTCTGCTACCTTCGGCCATTTCACCAGCTACACCAGCACTAACAGCAGTATCTCTTTCCAGTGTACTTTTTGAAACACCGAGAATCTCCTCTTTACTATCATTCCAATAAGTAACAGCACTCCCCTTAAAGTAGTCAGAACTTCCGGGCAAATCTGTCATTAACTTTCCAACTATACCACCGGTACATGATTCAGCGGCGCTCATTGTCATTTTATACTGAATCAATAATTCTGCCAAATCACTCCTAATATCAGATTCAACATGATACTCTGATACAGGAAGCCGCTTTTTTATAATCAATAAGAACGGAGTGATCAAATCGTGCGCATTTTGTATAGTACTTCCATGCGCAGTCATACGAAGCGCAATATATCCCGGCCTTACCAATAAAGCAAATGTCGGATTTTCCTGCGCCTTAATTAGATCCATTATACGGGATTCAATTTCTGTCTCTGTTAACCCTGTTATAGTTACTATAACAGAATAAATAATACCTTGCGGTCCAAAATTACTTTCAAGCCACGGCATCATCTCTTTCTCTGCCATAATTTTCATTTCAAATGGTGGTCCCGGTAAATGAATTAGTGCTTTATGATTTTTAATAGATGCAGATCCATTAGCTGAACCAACATGATTTTCAAATATGCAGGAACCTTCTCCGAACCATGCCTGTCGCGATAGAAGTTTAGAATATACTCGCCTTTCTCGTTCATAATAATCCCTAAGACGGCTATTCTGATCCTCATAATATACATAAGGAATACCTAAAGCTTCTGCCCCGATGCGCTTTGTAATGTCTCCTTGTGTCGCACCCAGCCCGCCGGATGTAATTACTATATCTGCCCGAGACAATGCAATTTCCATAGCATTTCTCATCCGCATAGCATTATCCCCCACCGTAGTCATATAAGCTACTGTAAATCCGTGCTGATTCAGAAAAACCGCCAACCATCTGCTGTTCTCATTATCAATTTCTCCCAGTAGTAATTCTGTGCCGGTAGTAATGATTTCAACAATCATCATATACCTCTATCTGTTGTTATTCTCTCCGCAATCAAATCATATGCGTATCCATCTATAATATGTGCCTTAACAAAGTCACCCGGCCGTAAATCGCCAGGGTGATCTATGTAAACATTACCATCTACCTCAGGTGCTTGGAAAGATGCTCTGCCTTTAGCCTGAAGATTTCCACATCCATCATCTAATAATTCTTCCACCAATACTTCTGTATCAACTCCAATCAGATTCCGATTATTTTCTTCAGAAATTTCTGCTTGAGCCGCCATTAACTCGTGATATCGATTTTCTTTTATTTCTTCTGTAACCTGATCGACCATACGGGCTGCTGGTGTCCCATCTTGTGCTGAATAAGTAAATGCCCCCATATTATCAAATTTCACTGCCTTGATGAATGTAAGCAATTCTTTAAAATCTGCCTCTGTTTCTCCGGGAAACCCAACCATAAGGGTTGTCCGAATTGTTATATACGGTGTGGTATTTCGTAATTTCTTCAATAGCTTTTTGATGCTTTGGGAAGAATCACGTCTATGCATTCGTCTTAATACGGAATCACTTATATGCTGTAAAGGAATATCTACATATTTGCAGATCTTTTCTTCTTTAGTAATTATTTCTAAAAGTTCATCATCAAAATACGTTGGATACAGATAAAACAAACGAATCCATTTCACATTATCAATTTTTACCAGTTCTTTTAACAGCCTTGCAAGTGTTGTTCCATCATTTAAATCTCTGCCATAGAAACTGGAGTCTTGCGCAATTAAATTAAACTCACGGACACCTTCACTGGAAAGCCGTTTGACTTCGTGTACAACAGACGGAATGGAGCGGCTTCTCATCGCGCCACGAACATAGGGAATATAGCAAAACGTGCAACCATTACTGCATCCTTCCGCAATCTTTATATACGCACTGTAAGGTGGAGTCAGCGGCTGCCGCGGAATAAGTTCTTCATGTTCACAGGGAGCGGTATCGAATCTATATATCTTTTTATTGCCATGAATATAGGACTCTTGGACAACTTCTAAAATATGTTGCCATGAATCAGTACCTATAAAAATATCGATTTCCGGTATTTCTTTTCCCAATGCTTCCTTATATTGCTGTGTCAGACACCCGGCAGCGACAAGTTTCTCACAAACTCCCTCCTTTTTATATCTGGCTGCCTGCAAAATGGTCTGAATTGATTCTTCCTTTGCCGGATCAATAAATGTGCATGTGTTGATAATAATGATTTGCGCAGTGCTTAAATCCTCAGTTAATTCATACCCGGCTTTTGCTAAAATACCAACCATCATTTCAGTATCTACCAAATTCTTGGAACATCCCAAGCTAATAACTCCCAATTTACGATTCAATTATGAAATCCTCCTGAAACGAACCTGTTCTATCCATTCATTCAATAGTATTTTTTTTCCCTCATCAACATATTTCTTCTCTAATCCCCAATAACTTAAAGGATTTCCGTTTGTATCAGCAGGCAATGTGCTATCATTAACATAAATAAAGTAACAACCGTTATCCTGCATGACCTTTTTATAATGCGTAGGCGTCAACAACCAATTCATAAGTTTTTGACCAAGTTCGGGCTCTTTGCTGTCGGCAGAAAGCCCTATACCATACAAATACCAGGAAGTTCCATCCGTAGGGTACATAATTTGTAGAGGAAGATTTTCTTTTTGTGCCCGCATAGCCTCATTATAGCTGGATATCCCGATATCACATTTTCCCATACCTGCCATCCTTGATGGCGTCGAAAGATATTTCCCATATTGTACAATATGGGAGTTCCCCTCAGACAAAAGGTAAAGTGCCTCTGTAATCCCGAAGTGTTCTGCCATAGATAACAGCAAATCTTCCGCCATATCTGCCGCAATAAAATCCGTCATGGACAATCGGATCTGCGGTGAAGTCATTATATTGTTCCAATTATAATTTAGCAGAGAATGTCTGGCCGCAAATTCTTTATTAACAACAAAAACAATCGGATCTAACCAAATTCCCGTCCAAGTCCCCTCGAAATCCTTAAATTGTTCTAAAGCAGTGTCTGTCGATTCTGAAGAATAGGAGCGTAATGCCTTATTCTTTTTCAATTCTTCCAAATTGGTCTGGGATGTTAAAAATATATCAGCCTCGCCAATCCCCTGATGCCCATTACTGCCTAATTGTTCCGTTGTCATACGTATAATTTCTATCTGAAATCCGGTTTCCGCATAAAATTCTTTACCGATTTCATCTAAAATATTGGATTGTAAATCAGTACAAATTTTAATAGTTTGCGTCTTGACTGAAGTTTGCTTTTTCAAATCTTCCTGGATTTTTGCATATTGTAAAATTCCCCAAAAAGCAGTAGAAGCTAATATAAGAAATGATATAACCGGTATTAATCTCCGCAAAGGTTATCGCTCCCTTATTTGATAATATGTTATTTATTTTAATTTTCTATTTGATCCGGAAATAACTCTTTTAATTGCCCTTTAGAAACTAAAACCGTTCTCGGTTTTGCACCATCAGCTTTACTTACAATTCCCATTAATTCCATGGTATCCATTAATCTTCCTGCTCTAGTGTAGCCGATTCGAAACCTTCGCTGCAATGCGGAAACAGATGCTCTTTGGGTATCAACCACCCACCCTGACGCTTCTGCCAATAATTCATCTTTCGGCTCCTCTGAATCTGAAGAAACAGCAGGCTCCCACTTTGATAAATCTATTTTCGTCTCATCAGATACTATGACATCCTGCTGGATGCACTGTTCCTTTACATAAGAAACGACAGCCTCCACTTCTTCATCGGAAATAAATGCCCCTTGTATACGTATAGGATTTGATGCACCGGATGGATTAAAAAGCATATCACCTTTACCTAAAAGTTTTTCTGCGCCTGCTTTATCTAAAATGGTTCTGGAATCCACTTGTGATGAAACAGCAAACGAAATACGGCTGGGGATATTGGCTTTAATTAGGCCTGTAATAACATCTACAGAAGGTCTTTGCGTTGCTACAACAAGATGAATCCCCGCAGCTCTTGCTTTTTGTGCTAATCGACAAATCGCATCTTCCACACTGTCCTTTGCCACCATCATCAAATCTGCCAGCTCATCAATCACAACGACAATGAATGGCATCTTTATTTCAGAATTTTGCTTATTAAATCCATTAATATCACGAACATTTTTTTCCGCAAAAGACCGATAACGGGTTTCCATTTCTGTTACAGCCCAATTTAAGACACCTGCTGCTTTCTTGGGCTCCGTAACGACTTCCGTGCGCAAATGAGGAATCCCATTATATATAGACAGTTCAACCACTTTGGGATCGATCAGGATTAATTTTACATCTTCAGGAAGACTATGATAGAGAATACTGGTAATTATGGTATTGATGCAAACCGACTTTCCGCTTCCGGTTTGCCCGGCAATCAAAAGATGCGGCATTTTAGCCAGATCAGTAATTACTACCTTCCCTGCAATATCTTTTCCCAATGCCACAAGTATTTTTCCTTTCCCTTTTTGAAAAGCATTACTGGAAAGAACTTCCCGCAATGATACTGCAGCTGTTTTGGCATTAGGAATCTCAATCCCTACTGCAGATTTCCCAGGGATGGGCGCCTCTATTCGGATACTGGTGGCTGCCAGCTGAAGCGCTATATCATCCGACAAACCTTCTATTTTAGATACGCGTACCCCCGGAGCAGGTTCAAGTTCATAACGTGTAACAGCAGGTCCTATACTTACATGAACTATTTTGGCATTTACACCAAAGCTTTTTAATGTTGTCTCAAGACGATTCGCTTTTCCATAAGCATTCGTTTCCAAACTGCCGGAGCTTTCTCCCTCCTTTAAAAGAGACAGAGGTGGAAATGAATAAAAATTATTTTTCTCTGCTTCAGGCATGTCTGCCTTACTATTTATTTTAATATCATTTGTATTTTCTTCGCAGACTTTATGTCCTTCCAGCATATCAATATTATCTTCAGGCAATAAAATCTGTGCATTCTCGGAAACAGTTGGGTCTGTTGCTTCACCACATACAGGTTTCCCTTTTTCATCAGCAGGAGAAAATACATTAACAGGAAGATCTTCCGTATCATCTTTTTTTATATTTTTAATGGTAGGCTTATGGAAAATAAAATCTGTTAAATTATATTGTTCTCCTGCATTTTCCGCCGCATTACGGGCGCTATGATATGCTTCCTGCTTTTCACGTATTCTCGCTTTAACATGACCAATCCTTTTTTCAGTTTGTTCCCCAACCTTTTTAGCACCGTTTGAAACTGACCAATGTGTTAACAGTAAAATATCTATGACAAACAAACCGGTCAAAATGATTGTCGTCCCTATATTTCCTGCTAAAAAATGTATTATGCCCACCGGGATCCCACAAAACATTCCTCCATATGTCATAAAAGAAGCTACTGAAAAGTTACTACCGGCAGGGAGCATATGATGATGATAGCCGGCTAGAAGTATCCATACGGCAATTAAAGAAAAAACAAGACGACGTGTCATATTTGGCGCATGTCCTGTCAATACGTATACTGCTCCCGTAAAGATAAGAACAAGGGCCGCCCCAAATGAGGCCACTCCAAAGAGTACATAAAATCCATTCCGCAGCAGATTTCCCACAATTCCCATGCCATAGCCGCCTAAACTGAGACATACAAAGAAACCTAAAAGAATCATAACAATTCCCGTGATTTCAACTCTATTCGTCCCCTGGCCTTTTTTCTTTTCGCGTGCAATATGTACTTTCTTTTTCATCAGTTCGGTAAACCTTCCTACTCCTTATTCATCCTTTTATTCCATCTTTTTACAATCTCCGCTTCTGCACCATTCAATACAGGGCGGTAATACACAGCAGAACAAAGTTCATCAGGCAGATACTGCTGTTTAACCCATCCCCCATATGCATGTGGATATTTATAAGCTATTCCGTATCCCAGCCTGTTCGCTCCATTATAATGTGCATCTTTCAAATGCCGCGGAATAGACCAGTTACTCTTCTTTGCAATATCTGTCATCGCAGCAGAAATACCGACAACCGTACTATTACTTTTAGGAGCAAGCGAAATATATAATACTGCTTCCGCCAAAATAATCTTCGCTTCCGGGAATCCAACCATTTCCGCCGCCTGTGCTGCCGACACTGCCACACGAAGAGCATCGGGATCCGCTAATCCAACATCTTCTGCCGCACAGATTATAATTCTCCGTGAAATAAAAGAGGTTTTTTCTCCCCCTGCAATCATTCTTGCCAGATAGTGAAGAGCTGCCTGGGGATCGCTTCCACGCATGCTCTTAATAAATGCGGAAGCAATATCGTAATGATAATCACCTTTTTTATCATACACGGACATTTGTTCCCCGGCAACCCCCTGTACTTCTTTTTCAGTCAGTACCCCGCCATATGGCAAACTTGTTGTAGCCTGCTCCAATAAGTTTAACGCGATTCTAGTATCACCTGCCGCATATGCAGCAATATTTTTAAGAACTATTTCATCCGCATGATAATCATGCATGCCCAATCCCTTATTTTTATCTGTAAGCGCTTTTTGGAGGATAAGGACGATTGAATCGATGCTAAGCGGTTTAAGATGAATCAATCTTATCCGGGACAGTAACGAACCGTTTAGTTCAAAATAAGGATTTTCCGTAGTTGCTCCAATCAATATGAAAGTCCCATTTTCCACATAAGGCAGTAATAAATCCTGCTGTGCCCTATTAAATCGGTGAACTTCATCGATGAATACAATAGTTCTTCTTCCATAGTACTGCAATTCTTTTTGGGCAGCGGGAACGATGTCGCGAATTTCTTTAGCTCCGCTGGAAGTCGCATTTAATTTTAAAAATTTGAACTTAGTCATCTTTGCAATAACAGATGCAATTGTCGTTTTTCCACATCCGGGCGGCCCAAAGAGAAGAAGAGATGGTACTGTATCTCTTTCTATCATTTTATAAAGGAAAGAGTTTTTCCCTACAGACTCGTCTTGCCCTATGATATCATCAAGTATTTCCGGACGCATTCGATCCGCCAGCGGAGCATATGCGTTTGATTCATCTGATATGTCAAATAATGATTCCATCTTTTCTTCCCCATAAGAATAAGCCGCCAAGTAAACCTTAGCGGCATTGCATTTAATGACCCCACCATGTCGTTTAATGCTGTATTTTGAGTCTGCATAGATGCAGGTGGGTGTCCTCATGACCTGTTCCTTCAGTCCCTGAAGAAGGGCATTGAATCCACAAATCGATTCTGAACTCCCTTTTTAAAGGTGTTGGTTCAAAATATAAAGCGACACGTGCACAGCAGGGTTTTATCTTTAATATTAGTGTAGCAAAAAGTATTCTGTTTTACAAGTTTCTGCCATCATCATACAAGAAACGCATTTGTCTTTTTCTTCAAAATGACAAATGCGTTTTGCAGTAGGTATAAATTAAATTAATAAATTCTTTTCCTTTTTAACATCTACTCTGATATGCAGCTCCTTTAACTGCATATCAACAACTTCTGAAGGTGCCTGTGTCATTTGATCGATAGCACTCTGTGTTTTTGGAAATGCAATAACATCACGGATGGATCCTAAACGAAGCATAAGCATTACAAGCCGATCAAGTCCCAAGGCAATCCCTGCATGCGGCGGCGCACCATAGCGGAAAGCATCCAAAAGGAACCCAAACTTTTCCTGTGCTTCTTCGTGTGTTATCCCAATCGCCTTGAAAACCTTTTCCTGCAGTTCCTCCTGATAAATACGAAGTGAACCGCCACCTGCCTCAACTCCGTTTAAAACCATGTCATAGGCCTTAGCATATACTTTTGAAGGATCAGTAAGCAAGTACTGGACATCTTCATCACGCGGAGCAGTAAAGGGATGATGTTCTGCAACCCAGCGTTTATCCTCTTCGCTGTATTCAAACATCGGGAAATCAGTTACCCAGCGGAAGCAGAATTCATTTTCATCAATGAGATTCATACGGCGCGCCATTTCGAGGCGGAGTTCGCCAAGCGCCTGGGCGACAACTTTTGGCTTATCTGCAATAATGAGAATAAGATCTCCATTTTCCGCTTCACAGAATTTACCAATTTCGCGGATCTTATCTTCTCCGAGAAATTTAGTAATCTGGCATTTCAAGCTGCCATCTTTATTAAGACCGATCCATGCAAGCCCTTTCGCGCCATAATTCCCGACATAATCCACTAAGCCATCCAATTCACGTCGGGGAATTGCGGCGTCCCCCTTCACGGTAATCGCCTTTACAATCCCACCGTTATCAAGTACATTACGGAATACTTTAAAACCGGTGTCTCGAAGTAAATCCGAAATATCATAAAAATGCATATCAAACCTAAGATCCGGCTTATCGGAACCATATAGATTCATAGCATCATCCCAAGTAATACGCTTAAATGGAATCTGAATATCCACATTAAGGACATTTTTAAAAATTCTCTGCATCATATGTTCCATTAAGTCCAAGATAAAATCCTGATCTTCAAAGGATAATTCTATATCCAACTGTGTGAATTCCGGCTGGCGATCCGCACGAAGATCTTCGTCACGAAAACAACGCGCTATCTGAAAATATCTTTCCAATCCGGATACCATGAGAAGCTGTTTAAAAAGCTGCGGCGATTGAGGCAATGCATAAAATTTACCAGGATTAACACGGCTTGGTACCAAATAGTCGCGCGCACCTTCAGGCGTACTTTTGGTTAAGATCGGAGTTTCTACTTCAAGAAAATCGTGTGCATCCAAAAATTGTCTCATTTCGTGAACAATTTTATGGCGCATAATCAAATTCCTTTGCATTTCAGGACGGCGCAAATCAATATAACGATGTTTCAGCCTTACGGTTTCATCTACATCAATTCCATCTTCAACATAAAAAGGAGGTGTCTTAGCTTTATTTAAAACACGCATTTCTGAAACAACCACTTCTATTTTTCCTGTCTGCATTTTAGGATTGACGGTTTCAGGACTTCTTTCTCTAACAATCCCTCTTATCGCCAATACATATTCACTTCTCACATCTTCCGCTTTATGAAACGCGTCTTCTCCATATTGTGGACTCATGACAACCTGTACAATGCCGCTTCTATCCCGTAAATCAATAAAAATCAATCCACCATGATCCCGACGGGTATTTACCCATCCCGCCAAGGTTAATTCTTTTCCGCAATCCTTTTCTGTAACTCTGCCGCATCCGCAGGATCTGTGCATACCTGCCATTGTTTCCATATTTGAGCACCTCTTTAAAACATTAATAATATAAAATATTTTGCAGTTATTTACTGTCTGCTCGACTCTGTAATGAAATCAGATACTTTGAGAAATGGAATATCCTGCTGCTTTCCGTTTTCCATGTTTTTTACGGCAGCTTCTTTTTTCTCCATCTCATTAGCGCCGATAATCACTGTATATTCCGCATTATTTTTACCGGCTTGTTTCATTTGTCCTTTTATACTGCGATCCTGCAAATCAATTTCCGCAATAACACCTTTGTCACGAAGGTGTTGCTGTATCTTGATGCCTTCCACAATAGCATCTTCCCCTAGTGTCACAATATATACTTTCTTGCGATTTGCCGGTTCCGGAATCAGTTTTTGCATTTCCAGCGCAAGCAACAGTCTTTCAAGGCCCACAGCAAATCCTATTCCTGGTGTCGATGGACCGCCCACATCCTCTACCAATCCATCATAACGACCACCGCCACATATCGCACTTTGGGCTCCCAATGGCGGATACTGAATTTCAAACGCAGTATTTGTATAATAGTCAAGCCCCCGCACTAAACGGGAATCAACTGAATAAGGGATCTCCAATGCTGCCAGATATCGTTTTACCGCCTCGAATTTTTTCTCGCACTCATCACAAAGATAATCTGTTATTTTCGGTGCACCAGCAGAGGCACGTCGGCAGCTATCTTCTTTGCAATCCAAGATGCGGAGTGGATTTTTATGAAGACGAGCCTGGCAGTCATCACAAAGCTGATCTTCCTTTTCTTCAAAAAACTCTATTAATTTCTGTCTATATATGGGCCTGCATTTATAGTCTCCAATAGAATTAATATGAAGTTCCAATTCTTTAAGCCCGAGCGTTTTAAACAGCGTATAAGCGAGGTTTATTACTTCCGCATCTGCCGCTGGGGACGATGCTCCAAGAACTTCCACTCCAAACTGGTGGAATTCTCTATATCGCCCTGCCTGCGGACGATCATACCTGAACATTGATCCAATGTAAAACAGCTTATGTACCTGCTGATCTCCATACAATTTATGTTCAAGATAAGACCTGACTACGGCTGCGGTGTTCTCCGGCCGCAACGTAATTGATCGTCCTCCCCGGTCTTCAAACGTATACATTTCCTTTGCTACCACATCCGTAGTATCACCAATCCCACGAAGAAATAACTTTGTATCCTCAAACATAGGAGTTCTAATTTCACTATACCCATAGAGAGCACATAATTCCTTAATAACGGATTCTACATGATTCCATTTATAGATGTTATCAGGCAGAATATCCTGTGTACCTCTTAATGCCTGCAAGATCCTCAACACCTCTTTATTCTCATAAAAGAATACTTATCAAGTAATGCCTCAAAATTCAAATGGGCATTAACGCAATAATTCTAACATTATATATATATATACGCAAATAAATCATTTATCAGTTTTATCATTTCTTTCACAATCAGCGCAGTAGCCATAAAATTTTAACTGATAATCGACAATAGCAAATCCATTTTCTTTTTTTATTTTTTCTTTCATTTTATTCATAAAATCATAGGAAAACTCAATCACTTTTCCGCATTTAAGACAAATTAAATGATAATGCGAATGTGCCAAATTGTGGTCATTTAATTCATAACGACTTCTGCCATCACCAAAGTCCAATTTTTTTAAGAGCTCAAGTGATGTAAACAATTCAAGCGAACGATATACGGTTGCAAGCCCTATTTCCGGATTGTTATCCCGAACAAATTCATATACATCTTCCGCACACATATGGTTTTCTTTGCTTTCGAGGAATGCCTGTAAAATAACCTGGCGCTGTGTCGTAAACTTATATCTATGTTCACGAATCTTTTTCTTTAACGTATTCATTACTGCTGATTTTTTCATTTTACCCTCCATTAGCGCAAGGCTTTATATCTATCGTAATACCACATATGGCGTAATAATATTTGAAGAACTGCCACCGCAGGGACGGCTATCATCATCCCCAATATTCCTTTTAGGCTTCCGCCGATAAGCACTCCTGCGATAATTGCCACTGGGTGAACTTCAATAATCGATCCCATAAGTTTCGGCATAATAAAATGAGAATCTAACTGTTGTACAACCACATAGAAAATAATAACTTGAATCATAACACTGCTTCCCTGCAAAAGACCGAGAAGTATAGGCGGGACAGCCCCAATAATTGGACCTATGATTGGCACCATCTCCACAACCCCGGCAAGAAGTCCAATAACCAATGGGTATGGAATATCCATAATCCACATTCCAATAAAAACAAGGAACGCCATGAGTACCGACAGTAGAAGTTGTCCATGTATGTATGCTTTTAAAACAAAATGAATTTCCTTAAACAAGTTCTTTATGTGTGCATGATACCTTTCCGGAAAAAGTTCAGCAAACTTATTGGAAAACGTTCTCCCCTTCTTCATCATGTAAAAAGTAATAAAAGGTACAACAATCAATTCAATTACTGTACTGGCAAAAGAAAATATTGCTGACAAACTGAATTGTGCAAGTCTCAATGTATATTCCCCTATCTCTTGAATCATTTTTGCAATGAAACCTTGCGCCTCCGCAGGAAGCAAACTCAAATGATAAGCTGCTTCCAACTCGGGAATTGCTGACTGCAATGCAGAGAATGTAGCAGGAATACTTCTTGTAAACGCTCTTAACTCCGTGATGAATGGTACAAAAATATGAATTGCAATCAGATATATAATTCCAATAAATATACCAAAAGATATAATAATCGGAATATCATAAGGGATATTCTTTATCCCGGTCATATTTATCCATTTATATAATTTTTGAGCAAGCGGTGTAAGCAAAATAGATAGGATAAGAGATATTCCGAACGGGAAAAAAATAATCGGCGCTGAAAGCGCAAGTAATATAAAAAATAAAGTTATGGAAATACGCATCCAAAATTCTGCGGTTCTTTTCATCATCAACCTCCGATCAAAAACGGGTTATGTTTTTTCTCATATCCAATGCTTGTTGCCTCCCCATGTCCAGGCAAAACAATTACTTCATCGGATAATGAAAAAAGATTTTTTCTAATGGTCTGCAAAAGCCTTTTTATATCTCCACCGGGAAAGTCCGTACGTCCAATAGATTCTCGAAAAAGGGAATCTCCGGTAAAAACAACCTTTTCCTTTTCCATGTAAAAAGAAATTCCTCCGGGAGTATGTCCCGATGTATCCAACACGGTAAAATCAAGTTTTCCTACTTTTATATGCTCTCTATAACTTACCCAATAATCTGCTGCTTTACAAATCGTTGGCTGAGAGAATGAATCAGAAAGATTCTTTTTAGGATCCGATAAATACTCTTTATCATTGATATTCATATATACACGGGCTTCTTTATAAACTCCTTTTAACTTGTTAAGTCCGGCCATGTGGTCTACATGTCCATGTGTCAGAAAGATTCCTTTAACATTCACTTTTAGCTGAGCTACTGTACGAATAATATTTTCAGGAGTAAAGGAGGGGTCAATTATGACAGCATCCATTGTATTTTCATCATATATGATATATGTATTGGTCATAAAGGGACCGAGGACAAGATAGGTTATTTTCATGCAAATTCCCTCCCAAATTGAAGTTGTGATAAGTGTCAAAAAAGTTTTTTCGAATCAAGAAGCAAAGTAACCGGACCGTCATTTTCAAGTGCTACCTGCATATGTGTCTGAAAATTTCCAGTTTCTACTTTTATGCCTTCTATCCTGCAGCTCCGCACCACATGTTCATAAAGCCTACTCGCCTGTTTTGGAAGTTCCGCCTCAGTAAAACTTGGCCGACGCCCATGTCTGGAATCTCCATATAAGGTAAACTGTGACACAATCATAAGCGCTCCTTTCGTATCCAAAAGCGACAGGTTCATCTTATTATTTTCATCCTCAAAAATTCTTAAATGCAGTATCTTATCAGATATATATAATGCATCTTCTTCCGTATCTCCACGCTTAATACCCAGCAAGGCAACCAGCCCCTTACCTATTTCTCCACACACCTTCCCTTCAGAAAGTACTCTGCACCAATTACATCTTTGAATAACAGATCTCATATTATCCTCCACGAGAAGAACGCATACGATGAACTGAATGAACACCTTTTATACGACGTATTTTTGTCATGATAAATTCCAATTGTTGCAAATCTTTAATCTGTATTCCCAAATTCATTCCAGCCATCCCGGTATTCTCAACTTTTACATTAGCTGTAGAAACAGAAAGCTTCAGTTCCATTAATACCGCCAAAATATCGGCCATTAAACCGGTCCGATCATAGGCAATAACTTCAATCGTAACTAAAAACATACCGCTGGTTTCCTGTTCCCATTCTACTTCAATGGTTCTGTCTTTATCCGAAAGATTAATGGCATTGGGGCAATCTGTACGATGAACAGATACTCCTCTGCCGCGTGTAACATAACCAATGATTTCATCACCGGGAACAGGATTACAACACTTGGATAAATGAACTACCAATCCATCTTCTCCCTTTACAAGAATTCCATTGCTTACCCTTTTTTTTAGGCTCCGCATTCTTAAGTTTTCAAAATCTTTTGAAGTCTTTAACCCGGTAATTTTCTGTTCATTAAGATCTTTTTTATAAAGATCAATCAATTTAAGTACGATAGTCTTTACTGAAAGGCCACCATATCCCGCAGCAGCAAAAAGATCATCCTTTGAAATATTGTTAAAATATTTCCGCACATCATCCAGGTGATTTTTAGACGTAATTTCTTTCCATCTATATCCTTGCCGTTCTGTTTCCGCTATAAGAAGTTCCTGCCCATGTGTTATGTTTTCAGGTCTGTATTCTTTCTTGAACCAGCTTCGGATTTTGGCTTTACACTCGGTCGAGCCTACCATATTAATCCAATCATAACTTGGTTTTCCGGTTTTTGCTGTAATCACTGAAACGATATCCCCATTTTTTAATTTGGTATCAAGCGGAACAATTTTATTATTAACTTTTGCCCCTACACAGTGATTCCCGACTTCTGTATGAATACGATAGGCAAAATCAATAGGAATAGATCCTTTAGGCAAATTAATAACATCACCCTTGGGAGTAAAAACAAAAACCTCATCAGAAAATACATCTAACTTTAAAGCGTTTAAAAACTCTTTTGAATTGGAAGTATCTTGCCATTCCAAAAGCCGACGAAGCCAACTGATTTTTTGGTCAAAATCTTTCGTCCCTGCTTTATTCCCTTCTTTATATCTCCAATGGGCGGCTACACCATATTCTGAAATATGATGCATTTCCCAAGTACGGATTTGTATTTCGACAGGCTGTCCTTTTGTACCGATTACAGTTGTATGAAGAGATTGGTACATATTGGGCTTAGGTACAGCGATATAATCCTTAAACCGATTAGGCAATGGTTTCCAAAGGGAGTGCGCAATTCCAAGAACCGCATAACACTGAGGAATTGTATTTACGATTACACGCACTGCATATAAATCATAAATTTGAGATAAATCTTTATTATCTCGTTTCATTTTTTTATAAATACTATAAAAATGTTTGGGACGACCGGTAATAGTCGCTTTAATGCCCGCATCATTTATACTTTGATGAAGCACTTCCATAGTGTCATTTACGATTTCTTCACGAGCTTTGCGTTTCTGCCGCATTTGTCGGACAAGATCATAATACTCCTCAGTATGAAGATAATGAAAGCATAAATCTTCCAGCTCCCATTTGATATTATAAATACCCAGGCGATGGGCTAAAGGGGCATATATCTCCATGGTTTCTTTTGCGATGCGTATCTGTTTTTCACGTCTAAAAATGCCAAGTGTACGCATATTATGAAGACGATCGGCTAATTTTATAACTACTACACGAATATCCTGCGCCATAGCCAAAAACATTTTTCGAAAATTTTCCGTCTGCTGATCTTCTTTGTCTTTATAATGGAACTGTGACAATTTTGTAATCCCATCCACTATAAAAGCAACTTCATCCCCAAAAATACGGCGGATGTCTTCCAGCGTATACGCAGTATCTTCTACTACATCATGAAGAAGAGCTGCAATAATCCCTTGTGCATCAATTTCCAACTCTGCCAGAATATATGCCACTGCTAACGGATGAATAATATATGGTTCTCCAGTAGCGCGAATCTGTCCTTCATGTGCCTTTTGCGCGATTTCAAACGCATGCCGGATGGTTTCCATGCTTTGAGTTTCATGAATATATGTCTTTAATTTCTCCATCAATTTGTTATATTCATGGCTCGTTTCAATCGAAAAATCTTTTTTACCTGATTCAATCTTTATATATTCATCCTGATGAATTAAAAACTCAGCTAAGGTTGACGCTGATGCGTCAGTACGAAGTGACTCTTCATTCAAATTGCGCGACAAAATATCTTGATGGTCAACTATATTCGTAATAGCCTGCTTAAGAGTCCCTCTTCTATCACTCACGTAATCCCAACTCCTTATTTTCTATATTTTCTATAAATAGACGATGATAATAAATCAAGTTTTTTATTTATAACCTTTCTCTGGTAATAGCCAACGCCATTCCTATTGAAACGATATAGTATATTCAACTCTTCAAACACTGACAAGGCGGTACATAAACACTGCCTGCTATATTTCCCCTCAAAAGACCGTTTTAATCTGTTTTGTATCTCAAATACAGCCACAGATTTACTATTAGGAATCAATTCTCTTAGACGAACAAACACATCGATCAGAAAATCTCTGGTTAAAAAATAGTCTTTTACCGGTCTGATATCTTTACAGATCAACTGGACATGTTCACCGTACCAATCATGAATTTCCGGTTCATATACAATATCTACAATATCTCCCGGGCAACAGGGGTCTTTATCTCCTATCCCCCAAAAAATAGCTTCTACTGGTTCACGATTTTGTGATAATCTGCACTTAAAATGTTTACGATCATTTCCTATTCGTCGGGCAGTTTCCACAAAAACCCTGAAACTGGCAAACAGAGGCTTAGGATTATCGCTGCCATAAGGTTCTAACAAATCTAATGAGCGAATAAATTCTATATTTACTTCATCCAAAGGTAAAGATTCTTCTAATTCCAGTACAGGTATCCTGTCATCCACAGTTATAATCCCTTTTGCGTAATCATTAATCCGCTTCCTAAACTCGGAAATTCTCTCTGCAGGAATGCTGAAACCTGCTGCCATTTTATGCCCACCATACTGGATAAGAAATCCTGCCATTTTTTCCAAAGCCTCATGTATATTAAAAGCGGAAATGCTTCTGCAAGACCCCTTTCCAACTCCATTCCTGACTGTTATAACCAATACTGGACGATGATATAACTCAAGTATACGCGATGCTACAATTCCTATAACACCGGGATGCCAGTCTTTTCCGTCAATAACAAGTACCAGATCATCTTGAATTTGCAGTTCAGCAATCCGCTGCAACGCCTCTTCATAAATCTCACGTTCAATATGCTGCCGCTCGATATTGGTGTCACATAATATCTGTGCAAGTGCTTCAGCCTCCTCCCCAGACTCAGTAGTCATCAATTCCACACCATATTTCGCATGAGTAATACGACCGGCTGCATTCAATCGTGGTGCAAGCCCAAAAGAAATGTAATCCGCATGAAGAATTTCTTTCGTATCTTCATTCACAAGACCGGTAATACGGAGAAGTGCCGATAAACCCTTTATAGGAGTCAAAAGAAAACGTGCCATACCTTCTTTGACAAGTATCCGATTTTCCCCTGTTAAAGATACCACATCCGCAATAGTCCCCAACGCTACCAATTCTATATTTTCCTTATAATCTTCATTATATAATTCTTTATAAATACCGCGGCAAAGAGTGAATGCTACTCCGCATCCAGCTAACTCCTTATATGGATAAGGACAGTCCTCCTGATGTGGATTCAATACAGCTACACAATCAGGCAATACCTTTGGCGGCTGATGATGATCCGTGATGATAATATCCAAAGACTGTGGCGCTTCTACCACTAAATCTGCAGAACTGATACCGCAGTCTACAGTAATTAAAAGAGAAACTCCTTCTTTGGACAATTTGTTTATAGCGTCACGGTTTAAACCGTAGCCTTCTTCCTCGCGCAACGGAATATAAAAATTTACATCTGCCCCCAATTTTCGCAGGCATCTTACACAAATAGATGTAGACGTAATACCGTCAACATCATAGTCCCCATAAATAACTATTTTTTCTTTTAAATCAATTGCTTGAATAATGCGTCTAACTGCTTGCTGCATGCCTTTCATAAGAAAAGGATCAGACAGATTGTCTAATGTATCATATAAAAAATGCGTTAATTTCTCTTCCGTGGAAATACCGCGACGCATCATAATACGCGCAGTACCCTCAGGTATATTATTTAAATTGAAAAAGTCAGGGACAGCAACCTTCTCTTCTGATGATGCCCCACGAAATACCCAACGAGGTTTTATTTTCTCTGGTGTCATAATATATCCCCAAATTCATTTATTTTCATTATTCTATCATTTTTTATTCTCATTTTCTATATTATATTATCATTATCAAAAAAGAGATTCCCATAGAATAGTTCTGAAAAGCAAGAACTGCCGTTAATGTTTTACGTTTCACTGTAAATAAAATATCTCCCTGAATATTGTATAAATTCAAGGAGACATTGATTTGTTTATTCTATGGATGAATATATCAATTCCAGACCTCTTTCATGATATTCTTATACTCCTGATTCAGATGATCCACAATAACATCCAAAACTACACGTACAACTTCCGGATCAAAACTTTCATTTGTACTTGGCAGACAGGCATCTAAAAATACAGCACCATTCTCCGCAACCACATACTTAAATACTTTATAACTTCTGTTCAATCCATTCAGATATTCGCCAAACTTAACATGATTGTCTTCTTTAACAAGTCCTGCACCAACCTGCACACGAATAATCGTATAAATCGTACTGTCAGTAATAATTATAACCGGCAGTGTCTGTCCCTCCACCTGAATATTAGATTGGAACACAATTGTATCCGCTTCATCATTAGATGCATCTCGACGGAAAAAAGTAAGCTTATTATCATCCAAATATTTCTGGAATTTTGCCGCCTTTAGATTTACTCTTTTTTCTTCTGCCATTTCAAAATCCTCCATAACTAAGAATTCAAACTTTTAACTCTCTTTCATTTTATACTGTACATACATTTTTTTCTACCGTAAATCTTTAACTCACATATAGTATACTGAATATATTCCAAATATATTCTCCAAAGAGGTCTCAGATGAACCACTATGATTATATGTCCTTAGCGATGCAGGAAGCAAAAAAGGCTCTCACTTCCAGAGAAATCCCTATCGGTGCCATAATAGTTTTGCATGACTCTGTGATTGCTGCTGCGCACAATCAATGTGAAAACAGGAGCGATCCCACTGCCCATGCAGAGATACTTGCCATAAAAAAAGCTTCTGCGATATTAGGAAACTGGCGTTTGACTGGATGTAGCCTTTATGTTACCATAGAGCCATGTCCAATGTGTGCCGGAGCAGCGGTAAATGCTCATCTTTCCTCGATTATCTATGGTGCACCCAATCCGTGGTATGGAGGAATTGATTCCAAATTTCGTATTGTGCAAAATCCCTTTAACCATGCGGTTTCAGTAATCCGCGGAGTTTGCCAAAGTGAATGTCAACAATTAATGGATGAATTTTTCGATGATAAACGTCATTTATCCATGTGATAATTGTATTATGGAGCGGTATCGAAGTGGTCATAACGAGGCTGACTCGAAATCAGTTGTACAGCAATGTACCGTGGGTTCGAATCCCACCCGCTCCGCCATAAAGAGTTTCTTTCTATGAGAGTAGCTCTTTTTTATTTTATATATTTTTTACATATACATAGTACTAATGTTATAATAAATTGATCGTCATTAAAATAGGAGGATTTAGCGTGTTTCATCATAAACTAATTACTGCTGTTACCGTACTTTCCCTGTCATTTTGCGGAAATACCGCATTTGCCAAAACAATTCTGTTTGTACCGCAAGATGATAGGCCGGTCAGTTTTGCCTATACTGTTTCTACAGCAGAAAAAGCAGGATATACAGTTCTCACTCCCCCGAAGGCTTTCCTTTCAGGTAAAAGTTATCAAGGTCTCCCTGAAAGAATCTGGACATGGATTGATCAGAATATTGACCAGGCTGATGTTGCCATTTTATCTACTGACACCTTAATTTATGGTGGATTGGTTGATTCGCGCAAACATAATGAAGATTTAAAAACACTTCAATACAGAGAAAATAAAATACGCAATTTACATATTTCCCATCCAAATATTCCGCTTTATGCATTTGGCACTATTATGCGAACCCCTTATGCATCCAGTGGCGGAGTAGAGCCTTATTATTACAGTGATTACGGTACAGACATTTATCGTATAGCGGCTTTACAGGATAAACAAGATACCAATTCCATTACTGCAGAAGAAACGGCAGAATTACTTTCCTTAAAATTGACAGTTCCTACCGAATACCTTCAAGATTGGTTCCGCAGACGCACAAAAAATAATTTAATTAATAAGCAGCTCTTAAAAGATGCAAAAAATGGTGTATTTGCTTATTTTTGTGAAGGTCATGACGATAACAGCAAAAATTCTCAGACAAACATGGAAGCACGTTATCAGGAGAAAGATACCACTACGCTAAAAAATAATATTTTTGGCTCGTTTCCCGGCGCCGATCAACTCGCTCTGCTCCTTATCGCACGCTACCATGTGGAAAGCAATAAACTCCATCCAACTTTTGGTATTCTCTATCCCTTGGGACGCGGTGAAGATACTATCCCGTCTTATGAAAATCAACCGATAGGAAAAACCATTGCTGAGCATATTCATGCTGTTGGCGGCAGCATCTCACAAAAGCAGTCACCGGACATCATGCTTGCGGTTAATACCCCGCTTCTTTCCACAGGAGAATCCGGGCAATTCAGCAACTTTGGAATGATGAAACAAAGCACTACGGACTTTATAACACAAATAAAATCCACTATCGATCGAGGTATCAGCCTTTCTATTGTGGATGTATATTTCGCTAATGGATCTGACAACACTCTTATGAATCTCATAGTAAAAAATAATCTACTGTATAAAGTATCTTCCTATAACGGTTGGAATACAGCAAGCAATACTATCGGATACGCAATTGCACAGGCTATTCTCGCCCCATATATGACACCACAGGATCATAAAAACATGCTTACAGAGCAATATATTGATAACTGGGCCTATCAAGCCAACGTACGAAAAGATATTATCCGCTTTGCGGAAAGTAAACATACCAAGGGGAAAATTACGCCGGAAGTAAAAGAAGAAATGATTGCATCTCTGCAAGATTTTGCTAAGAAAAAGTTAAACTTAAATCCCCGAACTATCTCTGCTGATTTCCCTTGGAACCGTTTTTTTGAAATTAATGCACTTGTCTCCAACACTCCCAAATATCCGCTTTATCTGACTGCTGCAGAAAAATACAGAAGATTTGAAGAGGAACAAAAAAAGAAAACTGCTGAAGAAAAGTCTAAAAAAGAATCTGCAGTAAAAGGGAAAGACGGACTCCTAAAGAAAGATACTATATCCAATGATTCGGAAAAAAATGCTTCACAAATTATCATTCATTAATTAATCATGTAAAAGCCTGATAACAGATACAATCATTTTAATCTGTTATCAGGCTTTTATCTTAAACTAACGATCCATTAAACAGGTCAATCATGAGACGACTAATCTGTACCTTTTCCATATAAGTGAAGTTTCCTAATATTCGTTTAGGCCAGACTTTATCATGTTGCCGGATCAAAATGGAAAGACAAACATTACCTTAACTTGCAGCACCTGTTTGAATTGAAAAAGGAGTGAATTCAAGAACAGAAAAGTATCGGTTAATTTGATATTACCGAAGGTATTTCTGAATTCGCGAAAAATTATTGACACAACCAAAATGTCCTATCTCACCCTGAAACTCTCATTTCAATATACGAAAAAGCATCGGATATTTCACCGATGCTTTTTGTAACTATCTTTCTACTGGATATACACTAACTTGTCTTCTATCACGACCAAGGCGTTCAAAATGAATTTTCCCTTCTGCAACGGCAAAAAGTGTATCATCTTTTCCCAACCTTACATTCAAACCTGGATGGATGTGGGTACCTCTCTGACGAACTATAATATTGCCAGGTCTTGCAATCATACCATCATGCATTTTGGTTCCCAAACGCTGTGCATTAGAATCACGACCATTTTTTGTACTGGAAACGCCTTTTTTATGAGCGAATAACTGAAGGTCAAACAGTAACATGTAATTCACCCCTTTACATTTATCAATTTAATAGCATCAGGATATTTTCCCTGAATCATTTTGAGTCCCTGCAACATTGTCTTTACAAGAAGTTCTGATTGCTCATCAGCCTTATCTGCAATGTTTACATTCATAAATCCATTCTCAGAATCATAAGTGCCCTGTTTTCCAAGGATATCACGAAGTCCCAATACACATGTCAGCGTGACTGCGGATACAGCCGCACAGACAAGATCATACTGGCTATCTCCGACATAACTGTCGGCATGACCTTTAATTGTAAACCCCTTACAGAATTCTCCGGCACTCAGATACATAGTAACGGTAATCATCAGCCTTCAATTTTTTCAATCTGTACTTTCGTAAATGGCTGGCGATGTCCCTGGCGACGACGATAATTGGATTTTGCTTTGTACTTAAAAATACGGATTTTCTTTTCTTTGCCCTGTGCAAGAACCTTAGCAGTAACTTTAGCCCCCGCAACAGTTGGTTGTCCAATCTTAACCGCATCACCGGATATAAGAAGAACTTCTTCAAAAGTTACTTCATCACCTGCAGCTACGTCCAGTTTCTCAACAGTAATAATTTTGCCTTCCTCAACGCAGTACTGCTTTCCACCTGTTTTTATGATTGCGTACACGTGTGCACCTCCTTCATGCTATACTCGCCGTATACGGCAGCTTCATAACAAAGCATTTACCGGGCCGATTACGAGCGGTTGCGTCACAGCACCCTGTACAATGACTTAATTATTATACTAAGAAACAGAATTGGTGTCAAACGAAAACCTACCGTTTATTGAGTGTAATACTCTTCTCCTCATTCCGGACCTAATCCATCTCTTTTTTCGCGTTTCTGAACAATATAATGTGCTACCTTCTTTCCGGCCTTATTGATTCGATTTCCTGTATTTCTAAACTTACGTAATGCAGTTGTCTTAGATTCTGTTATCGGTTTCATATCCGTAATAGCACTCATATCCCCTCGTTTCACAGAAGTGGCACGAATACGTTCCGGTTTCAGTAATGCGCGGATGGCTTTCATGGTTTTTGCCGGAATAAGTTCCGGATCAAAACTATAGATATCTATTGCCACATATCCCATATCCGGATAGGCATGAATACAAATATGTGATCGTGAACCATAGGCAGATACCGTGATTTCTTCTTCACCATCATGGAAATAAGTATCTTCCACATTAAGCCCTAGATGTACCGCACTATCAGACATTGTATTTAAGATCTCCGCTGAGGATAAGAGTATTTCCTTCTTACACCCATAGCAATCTACAAGAAGATGTTTTCCTACATAATCACTCATAATTATTTTCCCTCAATCAAAAATTTACCTCATTATAACAAATACCATCTTTTTTTGCAGAAACTGGAAATACATAATAAGATATGAAAAAAGAAAACAGCCAATAACCGCTTTCTTTTTTCATGTCTTATGTTCTAAGAACCACGTTTACTTTCCCTAAGCTTATTACGATTGTTTCAATCCAATTATCTACTTCCGCATCAGTTAAAGTTCGATCTGATGCTCTGAAACTCAATCGGTACGCCATAGATTTAAATCCGGCCGGTACCTGTTTTCCCTGATAAAGATCAAAAAGATATAATTTTTCCAGATGTTTATTCCCAGCCTGCCGGATAATATTTTCGATATTTTCATTTGATAACTGTTCCGGTACAAGGACCGCAAGATCTCTTTCCGCAGAAGGGAATTTGGGAATTTTTTTATAGTTAGTCGCAGCTCCTGCAAAAATCATAATATCCGGCAGGGAAATCGTGAATCCGTAAACTATTCTTTTTATATTCCATTTATCAAACACTGCCGGATGTAATTCACCAAATCGTGCAAGAATCACATCATTTTTTACAAATTCTGCTGATACTCCGGGATGGAAAACAGGATAATTCGTACGTCTGATCTTATAATCACGAATAGATAATGTTGAGAGAACATTCTCCATAACTGCCTTGATGTCAAAGAAATCATATTCTCTCTGATCATTAGGATATCCATTTTCTGCAGGCCCTCCACACATAAGTCCTGAAATAAGACTATATTCTTTGGGAAGTTCATCTAATGGAAATCTTTTAGGTTCATAAATATGTCCATATTCAAAGATAGCTACCTGATCATTTTTCTTTGAAAGATTGTATTGCAGAGTATGCATTAGCCCGGGCAGCAATGATGTTCTCATGTCTGGATATTCATCCGAGATTGGATTCATGATTGAAATAGCATTATACACGCTGCTATCTTCAGGGAAATTCAATTTTTTCAAATCATTTTTATCCATGAAGCTGTAATTAACAACTTGAGATAATCCATTCTCCACAAGAATATCAGTAACCTTGAAAAGAACTTCTTGAGACGGACTCATAATCCCCTTGGTGACCGCGCTCCATGGTGTGGTAATCGGTATATTAGAATATCCATATACACGTGCTACCTCTTCCGCCAGATCCGGCATTCCATACAAATCCATACGGAAATCAGGAACTGTTACGCGTATTTTCCCATTATCTTCCGCCACTGAAAAGTGGAGACTCTCAAGGATGTCAATCATTTCATTTTTACTTAATTTGATCCCGATATAGTCATTAATTTCATCTATTGTGGTATTGATAATTTGCGGTTCTGATTTGATGGGGTATTCGTCCAACATCCCCGGAGCAACGGTACATGCACCTTGCTCTATCAGCAACTGGCAAATCCGATTAATTGCCATTTCTGTTCTTGCGGGATTGATTCCTTTTTCATATCGACTGGAAGCCTCGGAACGCAGACCTAGCCGCCGTGACGTTCTTCGCACCGAAGCACTATCAAACACTGCCGCTTCCAGAAGTACACTCTTTGTTTTATCAGTAATTTCCGAGTCAAGTCCCCCCATTACGCCGGCAATACAAACAGGATTTCCTGCTTTGTCTGCTATAACGAGATCCGTATGATGCAAAATACGTTCAACGCCATCCAGAGTTTTTAAGTTTTCTTTCTCACCTGCAAACCGACAGGTCAATTCATTTCCTTCTACTTTATCATAATCATAAGTATGGAGCGGTTGTCCAATTTCAAGCATAACATAATTCGCTGCATCCACAATATTATTGATTGGTCGAATTCCATTACTGCGCAAACGGTTCTCCATCCACATCGGAGAACGACCCATTTTTATATTTTCCATCAAACGTCCGCAAAAACGTTTACAATATCTAGCATCAGAAATATGTACAGCAGCACGCCCCTGGATAGGCATTCCACTTTCAGCCACATTTATAGAAGGAAGCGTTACTTTTCTTTTGAAAACAGCACCTACTTCAAGCGCCATTCCAATCATACTGAAACAATCTGCACGATTAGCAGTTAATTCCATTTCAAAAATCACATCATCCAAATCATACAAAGTATGAAAGTCGCCCCCCACTTGCGTATCTGCAGGAAGAATCATAATTCCTTCCTTATTGACACCGGGGAATAAATTCTCGTCCAAGCCAAGTTCACTACAGGAACACATCATTCCTTCCGATTTCACGCCACGAAGTTCACCCGCTTTGATTTTTATATCACCATACTTTAGTCCGCCAGGGGTTCCTGCATCATGTTTTGCAGGCACATGCGCTCCATCTAATGCTACGGGAACAATCAATCCTTCCTTTACATTATTTGCCCCCGTTACAATTTGAATGGAATCTGGTCTGCCAACATCCACATGGCAAATAACCAGCTTATCTGCGTTAGGATGCTTTTCGACCGATAAGATCTTTCCGGTAACAACCCCACTAATCCCTTTCCCAGGATAAATGACACGTTCAACTGGTATTCCATCTATCGTCAGAGTCTCTGCCATTTCTTCCGGATCAAGACCTTTTATATCAACAAGCGTTCCCAACCATTTTAAAGAAACATTCATTTTCTCTCCTCCCGATCAGAACTGTTCCAAGAATCTGATATCATTTTCATAGAAATTTCTGAGATCATCAATTCCATAAAGCAACATAGCAATGCGCTCAATTCCCATACCAAAAGCAAACCCACTTACAATGTTTGGATCATATCCATTTAATTTCAGAACCATGTTATGCACCATACCGCAGCCAAGTATTTCAAGCCAATCGGGATCATTACTTTCAGAATGTGTTCTGGAAGCAAAGGAAATATCAACTTCTGCTGAAGGCTCTGTAAAAGGAAAATAACTCGCACGAAAACGAATTTTTGTATCAGCCCCAAACAAATCCTTCAGAAATATTTCCAAAGTCCCTTTTAAATCAGAAAATTTAATGCCCTTATCAACAACCAATCCTTCTACCTGATGAAATACTGGAGAATGGGTTGCATCATTATCCCACCGAAAAACCTTTCCCGGTGCAATCATTCTGATTGGTGAATTAGGTATATGATTTCGAAGTGTCCGAACCTGCACAGGAGATGTGTGAGTACGAAGTAAAATTTCAGAAGTAATATAAAATGAATCCTGCATATCGCGGGCAGGGTGGTCTTTAGGTAAATTCAAGCACTCGAAATTATAAAAATCTTCTTCAATCTCAGGGCCCTCTTCTACAGAATACCCCATTCGAATAAATGATTTCATAATTTCACGTAAAGCCTTATCAAGTGGATGAATATGTCCTGACCTTTGGTGACGTGCAGGAAGTGTTATATCAACTATTTCACTTCTGATTTTTTCTTCAAGTTTTTTTGCTTTCAATTCTTCCAGTTTTTCGGTGAATTGCTTCTCAACCGTTTCCCTGATTGTATTGGCAAGAGCTCCCATAACAGGGCGTTCCGATTCGGATAAATCTTTCATCCCACGGAGAATAGACGTTAATTTCCCTCTTTTTCCGAGAAATGCCACTTTAGTATCCTGAAGCTCTTTTTCATCAATGCATATACGAATCTGTGCCTCTGCATCAGATTTTAATCTCTTTAATTCGTCTTTCATAAATTCGATAATATACGTTTGGATTCGTTCCGTAATCTCGTTCAACGAAAATTTTTCTTCCCCTTGGTATTTCTTTAAATCACCAAGAATTCCTACCATTTGACTTCTTATTGCTGCAGATGCTTCTTTTGACGCAATATTATCTCGGCAATTATTGAGAAGCCCCAGTGCCTTTACCCGTAGTTTCTCCAGTTCAGCCATCTTTCATTCCCCCTTCACGTTACAGATGATCTCTTTTTAACATTCGAAAAAACCAAAAAAATACAAAATAAAAAACTCACCCCTAAAGGGGCGAAGTTCATTTCGCGGTACCACCCTGATTTCTCACTTGAAAACTTTAACGCAGCTTTACGTTCAGCCTACTCTATTCAGCAGAATGCTCCGAAGTGAAATGGAAATCCCTATCCCACCGGTGTCCCACTATCACCGACTCCCTGAATGGATTAAAAGAAAACCTCTCTTCATCATTACAAATGATAATATAAAATTATTGTAGCATCATGAATATAAATGTCAAGATGCTGCAATAATACCTTGATTCACTAATAATTAAGTATGATTAAAATGTTGTCTCATTAGCAATAACTAACCTTTGTACCTGATTCGTACCTTCATAAATCTGCATAATTTTTGCATCACGCATATATTTTTCCACCGGGTTCTCTCTGGAATAACCATTACCTCCCATAACTTGTACGGCAGTCGTTGTTACTTCCATTGCTGTATCCGATGCAAAACACTTTGACATGGCGGAATATAATCCGGCTTTTTTATCTTTATTCATTTGTGCAACACATGCTTTATAAGTAAGGATTCTGGCCGCCTCAGTTTTCATAACCATATCGGCAATCATCTGCTGCACCATTTCAAAAGTTGCAATTTTTACGCCAAACTGTTTTCTGTGGTGAGAATATGCCACAGCAGCCTCAATCGCAGCCTGGGCAATCCCAACTGAAATAGCCGCAACAACAGGACGTGACATCTGCAGCGTCTGCATAGCAATCATAAATCCGCGCCCTTCTTTTCCTACTCGCGCAGAATCCGGTACAAAGCAGTCCTCAAAAATAATTTCAGCCGTCGCTGAAGCACGGATCCCCATCTTATCCTCTTCTTTGCCAATGGAAATTCCTTTTGTATCAGCATCTACAAGAAATACAGTAAGACCTCTGATTCCGCCTCCTTCTCTTGTATTGGCAAAAAGAGTAATCTTGTCAGCAATAGGAGCATTTGTGATAAAACATTTTGTCCCATTTAAAATATAGCCGCCTTCAACTTTTTCAGCACGACAGGAAACCGCTCCTGCATCAGAGCCTGCTCCGGGCTCTGTTAACGCAAAACATGCCATTCCTCCCCGGTTTAGACAGTCAAATAAATCCCTCTTCTGCATATCACTCCCCGCAAAAAGAATAGGGAATGACGCCAGAGAATTTGCTGCACAAATTGTAGCAACACCGGCACATCCTTTTGATAATTGTTCACTGATTAAAGCACCCGTCAGCAAATCTATCCCTGCTCCGCCATATTCTTTCGGCACAGACAATTGTGTCATTCCGGATTCCTTCAGAACCTTCAGCAACTCTTCATCCATGACTCCGCTTTTGTCAATCCGAAGAGCACGCGGCGCAATTTCTTTTTCGGCAATTGTTTTCGCCAGGTCTATTAATTCCTGTTGTTTTACATCTACTGAAAAATCCATCTATTCCTCCCCAATATACAAGATTCGCTGAAACATCGTTTATTATTATAGCAGATAAATAACGTTTTTCCATTTCAATATTTAACAGAGTAATATTCTTACAAAATTATAACTCAGTAAAAGGTCTGATGCCTGTACATAGGGCAATGCCCCTTTACTCATAGTGTAGTGCGTCAATTGGATTTAGTTTTGCTGCCTTCTGCGCAGGATACAATCCAAAAACTAAACCAATAATAACCGAAAACAGGAAAGATCCTATAATCGGCAGAGGAGAGATAACAGAAGACATACCGACTATATGTGGAATCAATAGCGCTATCGACACACCTACAATAATTCCAATTAAACCACCGGCAATGCTTACCGTAATGGATTCAATCAAGAACTGGACAATAATCATATGGTAAGTCGCACCAATCGCCTTTCGTATACCAATTTCCCTGGTACGTTCAGTCACAGATACCAGCATAATATTCATAATTCCGATACCACCGACCAAAAGGGAAATTGCAGCTATACTTCCAAGAAAAACAGTTAAAGTCTGTGTAGTCGATTCCATAGTTTCAAGTAAATCTTGAGAGTTCTGAATGTTAAAGTCATCTTCTTTACCAATAACAATACGGTGGCGGGTCCGAAGCAAATTAGTTACATCCGCCTCAATCTGTGGTAAAACATTACTGTCATCAGCAGTAAGTACAATTCTGCTTACATAAGTAATCCCCATCATACGTTCCTGAACGGTGGTAAATGGACTGAGTATCCGATCATCCTGATCTATGAATGAGTAACCTTTACTTTCCAACACGCCAATAACTGTAAACGGATTCCCTTTAATTCTAATTTTTTGCCCGACCGGTGACTCTGATCCAAAAAGGCCTGTTGCTACCGTTTTACCAATTACACAGACTCGTTCGCGGCCAGTATACTCCTGTTCATTCCAATAGCGTCCCTCTGCTATTTTCAAATCAGAAATAGATAAATAATCCGATGTTACACCATAAACATTTGTTGTCCAATTCTTATTACCACTGACTACTACATAGCTGTTACTTACTAATGGTGCCGCGTTAGATACATTAGGTAAATTCTTGACTGCCAGATAGTCTTTATAAGTCAAACTTTGCATAGAACCGGCTGCAGGTCTGACCCCGGGCTTTCTTGACGTTCCCGGAATAATAGTAATCTGATTGGAACCAAGACTTGCGATATTATTTTCAATATCCGCACGAACGCCGTATCCCAATGACATCAAGGCTATTACAGCTGCTACACCAATAATAATTCCCAACATCGTCAGAAGTGATCGCATTTTATTACTGAAAATTGAGTCAAAAGCCATCAGTATGCTTTCAAAATAAATATTTGTCATTCTAATTTTCCTCTTATATCTTTACTGATATGTCCATCAGAAAGAATTACATGTCTTTCAGCATAATTAGCCACGCCTAATTCATGAGTCACTAAGATAACCGTTTTCCCGGATTGATATAAATTTGAAAAAATTTCCATGACTTCTTTTGTTGACTTGCTGTCTAAATTGCCGGTTGGTTCATCTGCCATGATTATAGAAGGATCATTAATAAGTGAACGGGCAATCGCAACACGCTGGCGCTGTCCTCCTGACATTTCAGCAGGCATATGGTGTATACGATCTCCTAAACCAACAGCCTCAAGCATTCTCTGCGCCCGCTGTTTTCTTTCATTTTTATATACATTTCCGTAAATCATGGGAAGGATCACGTTATCCAACGCAGATAACCGAGGTAATAGATTGAAACTTTGAAATACAAATCCTATCTTTTGATTTCGTGTAAAAGCAAGTCTCGCGTCATCTAAAGTAGCAACCTCTTCCCCGTCTAACTGATAAGAACCTTTTGTAGGTCTATCCAGACATCCAAGAATATTCATCAGTGTGGATTTTCCGGCTCCTGATGGTCCCATAATAGATATAAACGATCCTTTATTGATGGTCAGCTGAATATCAGTTAATACCGGAACCTCCTGTGTTCCGATGTAATAGCTTTTACATATATGTTCTAATTTTATAACGGTCTCTTCCGCCGCTGTTTCCTTCTCTTTCATAATTAGAACCCCGGTCCCCCATGTTGTGATTTAGCCACTCGAGTAGATGAGGTTTCCTGGCTCACAGTCCCACTGACAACAATTTGGTCATTTTCATTCAACCCGGAAATAATCTCTACCTCTTTATCTGTCGTAATTCCGGTTTTAACATATACTTTAGTCACATCATTTCCATCTTTTACGTATACATAGGAACCTGTCGCATCACTCCGAAGTGCAGTCACCGGAATAACCAATGCATCTTTACTTTCTCTTCCCATAATTTCTGCACGAGCTGTCATTGACGGATAGAGACCGGATAATTCATCCGCATTAATTGATACATAGACGGTGTAATATACAACTGAAGAACTGGATGAACTGGAAGAGGAAGAATATTCTTTTTTGGAAATATCACTGACTGTTCCATGAAAGATCCTTCCTGGATAAGCATCCACCGTGAAGGATACTGTCTGTCCAATGGCAACTTCTCCGATATCCGTTTCATCTACCAAGAGTTCTATTTTCATGGCTGAGAGATCTGCTACTGTAACAATGACCATTTGGCTCGACAATCCCTGAGATACGGTTTCACCTTCCTGCATCGGTTCACCAATTATTACTCCATCCAGGGGCGAGGTAATCACTGTGTCATTAACATCAGCTTGTGCCTTGGTATAAGCTGCCTGTGCGTTCAAATAAGATAATCTCGCATCATCCATGGTCTGATATGCAACAGCGCCTTGCTCATAAAGACTATTCAAGCGATTGTAATATGACCTTTTATTCTCCAATGTATTTTTCGCCTGCTCCATGGTAGATGTTAAGGATTTCGATTCAATAGTTGCTAAAATCTGCCCTTTGGTAACAGTCTCATTTTGCTTTACATAAACATGTTCCAATGTGCCTGAAGCAGTAGCGGATAATTTTACACTGTTAACAGGCTTGATGGTACCTGTCGCATCAACAATCATTCCGATATCAGAACGACTTACTTTCCCCAGTGTATAAGTATCTTTTTTCTCTTGGCTATTCCAATTATAAAGGCAGTAACTGCCCCCACCTATAATAAGAAAAATAATCAGTATAATCATCAGAAATTTTCTATTCATAAGAACCTCCTATATCTATTCACATTAAGAATCTTATTTTCTCATCCACAAAAAGTGAGCAAAATACCAGCATACATATCGATAATATTTATTCTATCATCCTCCATCTGATAAAAAAAGCTATTGATATCAAAATAAGATTATTTTCCTACCACCCTTTTAAGTAAATAAAACGAAAAAGAAACCTGATCCAGTTGTTATATCGATAACTAATAACTAGACCAGGCTTATACCATAAAGAATTTATTTCAATATCGCACCATCAACTAAATTTCATCATAAAGTGGGTATTTTTTACAAAGAACTGACACTCTTTCAGCACATGATTTTTTGACTTCATCTTTATCGGTATTCTTAACCACTGTACTGATAATATCCGCAATTTCTTTAAAATCTTCCTCAACAAGCCCTCTTGTAGTCAAGGCAGGAGATCCGAGACGAATACCGCTTGTTACAAAAGGAGATAATGTTTCAAAAGGAATCGTATTTTTATTTGCGGTAATGCCAATTTCGTCAAGAACAGTTTGCGCTGTCTTGCCGGTAATTCCAATCGCTCTCATATCCGCCAACAGCACATGTGTATCAGTGCCACCAGAAATTACACGAATTCCACGATTTTGCAACTCATCAGATAAAACTTTTTCATTTTTCTTTACCTGCTTCGCATATTCTTTGAATGCCGGTGAGAGATCTTCCCCAAAGGCGACCGCTTTCGCTGCGATGACGTGTTCCAACGGTCCCCCCTGCATGCCGGGGAAAACAGCTTTATCAATCGCTTTCGCATATTCTTCCTTACACATAATAATCCCTCCTCGCGGTCCGCGAAGAGTCTTATGCGTTGTCGTTGTAACAATATCGGCCCACGGCACCGGACTTGGATATTCTCCCCCTGCAACCAGTCCCGCAAAATGTGCCATATCAATCATCAGTAATGCGCCAACTTCATGTGCAACAGCAGCCATTCTTTCAAAATCAATAATACGTGAATAGGCGGAAGTTCCTCCAATAATCATTTTGGGATGTACTTCTTTTGCCAATTTTTCCATAGCGTCATAATCTAAAAGTTCATCATCTTCTCTAACACCATAAGGAAGTACATTAAAATAATTTCCAGATACATTGACAGGACTGCCGTGTGTTAAATGTCCGCCATCGGTCAAATTCATCCCTAAAACCGTATCACCAGGGTTAAGCAATCCGTAATAAACAGCAAAATTAGCCTGTGAACCGGAATGAGGCTGTACATTTACATGATCGGCACCAAAAAGCTCTCTTGCACGATCGATTGCCAGCTGTTCTAATTTATCCACATACTCACAACCGCCATAATAGCGTTTCCCGGGATATCCTTCCGCATACTTATTGGTAAGGACACTGCCCTGTGCTTCCATCACCGCATAACTTACTATATTTTCAGAGGCTATCATTTCCAGTTTGTTTCTCTGTCGATTTAATTCCTCTTGTATAATCGCATAGACCTCTTTATCTCCGTCTTTCAAATGATAATTTATCATACTTTTACCCCTCTTCCCTTCTATAATGAGCCCGCTCCCCGCCAATCAACGGTGGTCTGGTCCGAGCAGCAACCACTAATGCTTCACCAATTTTATTATTTTTAAGTCTCACAGGAACCACAACCCGCTTCAGATGCATCCCAATCATAGTGAGGCCTATATCTAATCCGGCATCTGCTTTTATTTGAAGGACCGCTGCCGGATCTTTAAATGTATAATAAGCATTTGTAGAAAATGCACCACCCGCATGAAGCCATGGCACTACTGTTACTTCTTCATAGCCTAATTCATCCGCAATTTTTCGCTCTATAATAAGTGCACGATTTAAATGTTCACAGCATTGAAATGCCAGATGCAAACCTTTTTCATCCGCCTTTTCAATCAAGGTTGAAACAACCGCCGTGCCTACTTCATAAGAGCTATCTTTTCCAATATGTCCGCCGCGAATTTCGCTTGATGAGCCGCCAATAACGATTAAGTTTCCTCGCTTTAAATTTCCGGACTCGCATAACTCTTCAAAAGCTTCGGCTGCTTCTCGCTTTAAAGATTCGTACATGATTTCATCCTTTCAATTTCTGTAATTTTATCTATACGCCTGGCATGTCTTCCGCCTTCAAAAGAACTGTTTAAAAAAATATCAACAATATTTTCTGCCAAACCCTCTCCTATAACTCTTGCTCCAAGAGTCAGTACATTCGCATTATTATGTGCTCTTGTATAATGAGCTGAAAATTCATCGCCGCAAAGCGCGGCACGAATACCCATCATTTTATTTGCAGCAATGCTCATTCCAATTCCTGTCCCACAAATCAGAATCGCAAAATTGACTGTTTGGGCTTGGACAAGACCGCATGCTTTCTGTGCAAAATCAGGATAGTCGCAAGAATCTTCACTATCTGTTCCGCAATCTATACAATCTATATCCTTATTTTTCAAATATTTTTTCAACCGCTCCTTTAACCGGTATCCGCCATGATCACTCGCTATCGCTACTCGCATAAAAATCTCTCCCATTTCATGAATAACTATTACACACTTAACACCATCCACCTATTACCTTGCGCAATATGTAAATGGAGACTGCTATAAATTTTTGCTTAAGATGTGTTTTTAATTCATATTTATGATATGAGTTCCGGACGCTTTCGTCAATCTATTCATGATTGCCATACCAATCCCTTCACCATCTGTACCTTCGCCGATAATGTGGTCAACAGGATGGTTATTGAAAAATAGTAGTCCCTGAAATAAATTATGTGCCAATTCTTTTTTATTCCCCCGTCTTCCCCAGACAAAAATAATATTTCCAGCAGGAATTTTTTTCGCTGTTTCTTGGCTGACAAAAAAGCCAAATTTCCCTTTGCCCTTATTTGCAAATGACAAAATTTCAGACTCAACGGCTTCTATGTTTCCGGCATAAACTGTTAACGGTGCGGAAGGGGCATAGTGCCTATATTTCATTCCCGGAGCCTTTGGATGCTCCTGTTCGGCAGTAATTGCAGTATCAAGTTCTGTTGGAGCGAATGCCTCCAACATATCCCGTGTAATCCCTCCCGGTCTGTATATGATTATTTTCCCGTTTTCGACCGCGATTACGGTAGACTCCAATCCAATTAAGGAATCACCGCCATCAATCACAAATTCTATTCTTCCATCCATATCATGGAGAACAGCATCCGCCGTTGTAGGGCTTGGTTTTGTTGAGATATTTGCACTCGGACCTGCAATAGGCACACCGGCTGCACGAATCAATGCTCTCGCAGCCTCATGAGCAGGACATCTAATAGCAATTGTCCGCAATCCACCAGAAGTTGCCATAGGAACAATATCTTTTTTCGGAAATACGATAGTTAGAGGACCAGGCCAAAAAGCTTCCATCAGCCTTTTTTCTAACGGCAATATCCGTTTTACATATGTACTGACCTCAGATATATCTGCCACATGCACAATCAGAGGATTGTCAGACGGCCGTCCTTTGGCCATATAAATTTTTTTAGCAGCCTCTTTATCCAGTGCATTCCCTCCAAGACCATATACCGTTTCAGTGGGAAATGCCACCAGTCCGCCGGCACGGATGACTTCACCAAGCCTTTTTACCTTATCATTATAATAGCTTTGATCCACTATTATTTTCTTTGTAATCATCTTTACTTCTTTCTGCAATACAGAGCACGCTCTATACCGCCATAATCTTTGATGACTTCGAAATCTTCATACTGTGCTGATTTCCGAAACATCTCTAAAATATCTGTAGCCTGTCCAATACCGAATTCAACAGCAAGAAATCCTCCAGGCTTTAGATGTTCTGCAGCGCCTTTCGCTAAAAGGTGATAAAAATAAAGACCGTCAGTTCCTCCATCAAGAGCCAATCGCGGTTCATGTTTTACTTCCCTCGAAAGTCCACCTATATCCTTAGTCGGAATATATGGAGGATTACTAAAAATACCATCAAAGATATCCTCTTCATCAAAAGCCTTTAGATAATCGCCTTGTCTCCATTCCACACGATCCGTTATTTTTAAGTTCTGACCGTTCTCTTCCGCTATTTTTAATGCCTCTGTAGAAATATCAACACCTACACCAACCGCATCTCTGCAATAGTATAAGAATCCAACAAGGATTGCCCCACTTCCCGTTCCAAGATCTGCCACCTTAAGGCCTGTTTCATTCCTGTAGTATTGAATTACCTTTTCCAGCCATGTTTCCGTATCCGGACGCGGAATAAGAACCTGTTCATTTACTTTAAGCGTTAACCCCATGAATTCTTTTTTGCCAATGATAGCAGCAGCAGAAAATCCTTCAATCCTCTTTTGTATATATTTTTTAAAAAGTGCCAATTCCTTTGCGGCTAAAATTCGTTCAAACTCCGTATACAAATAAATCCTACTTTTTCCCAATACATGTGAAAGTAAAAGCTCTGCGTCAAGTCTTGCTGAATCTATTCCGTGTTTTTCGAAATACCCGGTAGTCCAAATCAAGATCTTCTTGATTGTCCAGACAGAATTATCGGCCACTCCCCTCGCCCTCTTTCATACGCTTTGTTAAATCCGCCTCTATAAGTACATCTAAAATACCATCCATATTTCCGTTTAAAAAATTATCCAGTTGGTAAACGCTGACATTAACACGATGATCCGTTACCCGCCCCTGTGGAAAATTATAGGTGCGTATACGTTCAGACCGATCCCCAGAACCCACCTGTCCTTTTCTATCTGCCGCTGTCTTATCCTGCGATTCCCGCACAGCTCGGTCATATAACCGGGCTTTTAGAATCTGCAATGCCTTTTCTTTATTCTGGCGCTGGCTCCGCTCATTCTGGCAGGTCACCACCATCCCTGATGGAATATGTGTAATACGTATTGCCGACGAGGTCTTATTAATATGTTGTCCGCCTGCACCAGATGCACGATAAACGTCTATCCTTAAATCGTCTCTGTTAATATCAATATCTACATTTTCCACTTCCGGCAAAACCGCTACCGTAACAGCTGAGGTGTGTACCCTCCCCTGACTTTCTGTCGCCGGGATACGCTGTACACGATGCACTCCACTTTCAAACTTCAATAAAGAATAAGCATTTTTACCATAAATGATACAGGTAACCTCTCTGAAGCCGCCTAAATCTGTTTCATTTGCATCGGCCAATTCCACTCTCCAACCTTTATTTTCAGCAAACTTCAGATACATCTTTAGGAGATCCGCTGCAAATAAGGCAGCCTCCTCACCGCCTGTTCCTGCACGAATTTCTAAAATAACATTTTTACCGTCGTTCGGATCTTTGGGAATCAGAAGGAAATGAATTTGTTTATCTAATTCGTTTTTCATTTTCTCAGCTTCTTTAAGTTCTTCTTTAGCAAGCTCATGAAGGTCAGACTGGGATTTATCCTCCAGAATATTCACTGCTTCCTTACAAGTCTTATCTACCTTTTTATATGAACGATATAGTGTTACAATTTCCCCAAGATCGGAATGTTCCTTAGAAAGTGTCCGCCATTTATTTTGATTGGAAATCACCGATGGATCGCTTAATTGATCTTCAAGACTGCGAAATCGCGCTTCCATGGCATCTAATTTATTTGTCTGCATTGTATCTCCTGCAAATAAAAGCTTTAATTCTTTGACATAATCATAATATAACCACTATAAAACATTACCGTAACAAGTATATCACAGAATTTGCCACACAAAAAAGCAATAAAAAACAGGGGCATCACGACCCTGCTCTTCATTTTATTCTGCTGTTTTTCCATAACGTCTATTGAATTTTTCAATACGGCCGCGAGCTTTTCCGAAACGCTGCTGCCCGGTATAGAACGGATGAGATTTACTGCTGATATCAATATTAATCAGCGGATATTCATTACCATCTTCCCACTTTACCGTCTGGTTAGATGTTGCTGTAGAACGGGTCAGAAAGGAATAGTCAGCACCGATGTCGCGGAACACGACGGGATGATAATCCGGATGTATCTCCTTTTTCACTTGTTGCACCTCATTTCACTATTAGGAATAATTCTTTGCTATTATATCAAATGAAAACGGGGAATGCAAGGAAAATCAATATATTCTATATAATCCGTTTTCCACTTTTCCAATTTCAAAGAATATCCTATACGAGGGTATTTATTTCTCTTTATTACCCAAAATTGTATCTACTTCATCATAAAACGTTTTTTTCTGATTATACCCAATAATCCGGCCTACTTCTCTTCCATCCTTGAAGATCAAATAGGTTGGTACACCTACCAGCCCTAACGGTTCTGCTAAATTTTCCATCTCATCTATATCCATAGACACAAAAGACATCTGCCCTTTGAAATCTTCTGCGGCGGCCTCTACTGTCGGCAGCATCACCTTACAATATCTACACCATGCCGCCTTGCAGGCAAGTAAAGTAAACCCTTTTTTCTCCACAACTTCTCTTTCAAAATCCCGTTCTGAATGAATTTCTGTAACCATTTCCCCTCCGTTATTTTAATGAAGATAATACACTATACACTTCACGGTTTGAATGATCATTTTCTTCAATCATAATATTCCTGTTAAAATATTTCATAAAATATCCCGACTTCTGTTCTTCCTTAAGCAGTGCTGCTACTTCAGGGTGACATCGGATTACCAGATCCCGAGCTCCGCCATATCGTTTTACCGTCTCCAGTTCCCGGTGGATCTGCTGAATTACCGATTGTACCGATAAAATATGGCCTGTACCATTACAAATCGGACATATATCACAATAATTCTTTATCAAGCTATGAGTAGTTCTTTTTCGTGTCATTTCAACCAGTCCTAAAGATGTCATACCGCAGACAATGGATTTTACTTTATCCTTTTTTAATTCGCGTTGCAGTATTCCGACTATATCCTTTTTCTGATTTTCTTTTTGCATATCAATAAAATCAATTAAAATCATACCGCCAATACCGCGAAGCCGAACCTGTCGAGCAATTTCAATAGCAGCTTCTTGATTAATCAAGTACACAGCTTCTTCATGTGGAATCCCCTGCCGGTTAAACGCACCGGAATTCACATCAATCACGGTCAAAGCTTCTGTGTCTTCAATAATCAACGATCCACCCGAAGGTAATTCTACCCGGCGTTTAAATAGGAGATGTATTTGTTCTTCAATCTTCTCTTTCTTTAAAAGCGGCATCCTTTCTTTATAAAGTGATATCTTGTCGGGCTCAATCGTATGCTCGCTCTCATTTAATTTGCAAATTCGTTCATATATCTTTCTGTTATCAGTAATTAGGATTTCCGTTCCTTTATTAACATAATCACGAAGTGCTTTGACTATAATATCACTTTCTCTATACAGGAGTGTTGGTGACTTTTCCATCCGGAACCGTTTTTGGATAATATCCCAATTTTCTTTAAGACGGGTAATATCTTTTCTGAATTCATCCATATCCGCGTTTTCAGCCGCAGTTCTTATAATTAGTCCCATATGCTCAGCACATATTTCTTTTCCTATTTCCTTTAACCTCTTACGAACGGATTCCTGCCGAATCTTTTTAGAAACTCCTATATAACCTGTTCCTGATAATGTCACTGCATACTTTCCAAACATACTGATCTTTTCTGTAATAAGGGCGCCCTTCATATCTGTATCACTTTTAATAACCTGTACAAGAATTGGGCTTCCTTCAGTCGGAAATCTCTTTTCATTGAGTAAATCCTTTCTGCGTAAAAAAGCATTTTTTTCAATTCCAATGTCCACAAAAATACCATCTACTGCAGGCACAATATTTTTGACAACTCCCTTATAAATACATCCGACTATTTCTGTATTAATTTGCTGTTCTATTTCTAAATCAACTAATTTATGCTGCCTAGTCACCGCAAGAATCGTTTCATCAGTACTAGCAGATAGGATAACTCGATTCATTTATCCTCCATTGATTCTTTATCAAACTAAATCCTAAAAAAATATACCTTCAGAAAAAGGTGTAATTCTCCGAATGCCGTTATAATAATACGTTCCGGTTCTTGAGCAAATAAAGGCATCCGGTATCCATGGCATATTAAAAAATTCTGCTAATATTTTCCATATATCTTTAGGTTGTACACTCCCTGACTGAGAACGGGCAAGAGAAAATTTTAAATATGCACGATTCCCCTGTATCTTCACTCTCATTGGCTGAATAATCATGGGCTTCACATCCATTTGCCTTACCCTCTTAGGAGTAACCCGTTCATAGATAAAGGAATCTAATGCGTTAAACTCTGCAATATTTTTCTCTGTTTGTAAAATATCTTTTCCCCCATCGACCGGACCTTCCATCTCATATACATCTTCATTTAGAAATGTAACAAGTTTCCCACTGTCAAGGCCGACTTCTTTGATTTCATGAAGCATGATTCCTTGGGGCAGTTGCGGGGTAAGTAGTGCAGAAACTTTTTCGGGTAAAAAATCTTTTTCCAATTTCATTTCTAAATACAGCGGATCTGCCGTCACTCCTACTCCAAGTGCTGCATCAAAGGCTATCTTCATATGAGGATTAAATCCTTCAGAAAAAGCAATAGGAATCCCGGAGCGAATCACAGCTCGCTCCATGGTACGAAGCATATCCAAATGACCTAAAAATCTAAGTTCTTCACCCTTGCTTATAGATAAAAACAGCCTTTTCACCGGGTACGTCCTCCTTATGATCGATCAGCTTCACATCCAGCAATGGGCATACAGCACAGCCATTACACGGCAGATGCCGGCAATCATGGGTAAGCAAACCTTTTTGTGCCATTTTCCATTCTTTTCTGAGATAGTCTTTTGTTACGCCACAGTCGATATGATCCCAAGGTTCCTGCTCAAATTCATTTCTAGGACGATTTGCGTAAAGATCAGGATCTATATTACATTCATGGAAACATTCTATCCACTTATCATAATTGAAAAATTCCGTCCAACTATCGTATATACATCCTTTTTTCCATGCTTTTAAAATTACTTTCCCCAATTGACGGTCACCTCTTGCAAGTACCGCTTCCAAATATCCGGTTTTCGCATCATGATAAGCATATTTAATATGCTTGTCTCTGAACAAATCCTTTAAATACTGCTGTTTTCTCTCAATTTCCGCCACGCTGCATTGTGGCATCCATTGAAAAGGTGTAAAGGGCTTTGGTACAAAACTTGACACACTGACAGTTACACGACAATCATATTTCCCACGAATTTCATGATAGAGATCTTTTATTCGAAGCGCTAAGCTCGCAATTCCTGCTAAGTCTTCATCCGTTTCTGTCGGCAATCCCATCATAAAATATAACTTAACTTTGCTCCATCCATTTTTAAAAGCATTTGCACAGGCGCCCATGATATCCTTTTCTGTCACCCCCTTATTGATTACATTTCTCAACCTTTGCGTCCCTGCCTCCGGCGCCAGCGTAAGCCCGCTCTTCCTAACCTGCTGCACTTTTTTCGCAATATCGATAGAAAAGCTATCTACACGAAGCGAAGGAAGGCTAACACTGACTCTGCGATTTTTAAAGGTTTCCAGAAGGTGATCCACAAGCTCCGGAAGACGGGAATAATCGGCTGACGAGAGTGACATCAATGAAATTTCATTATATCCTGTTCGTCTGATTAAGGTGTCCGCTAATTCCTGCAAACGCTTTTCTGTTTTTTCCCGTACAGGTCTATAGATCATCCCCGCCTGGCAAAATCGGCATCCTCTGCTGCAACCGCGAAACATTTCAAGCACCGCACGGTCATGAACAATCTCAATATGCGGTAAAATCGGTTTATCATCTATATGAACACGATCCATATCACAAATAACACGTTTTTGTATAGGGAATTGTACATTAGAAATTATAGGACTTATAGAACGAAATATACCATTTTCATAATAAGAGACCTCATATAATGACGGCACATAGCACCCCTCTATCGCAGCCATTCTTCTAATGATTTCTTTCCGCCCCCCCGGTTTTCCATCTTTTTTCCAATTCCGAATCAATTCCAGCATCTCACAGATAGACTCTTCTGCTTCACCAATAAAAAATACATCAATAAAATCACACATAGGTTCCGCATTATAAACGCAAGGTCCTCCACTGATTACAATCGGATCATTGTCGCTCCGATCTTTAGACAACACGGGGATTTTCGCAAGATCAATCATATTCAGCACATTCGTATAACTCATCTCATAGGGCATAGTAAATCCCAATACATCAAAATCATGTATAGGGCACTTATTTTCTAAAGAGAACAGAGGTATTCCTCTTTCACGCATCATCTTTTCCATGTCTATCCATGGCGCATATACACGCTCTGCCAAAGCATAGGATTTTGAATTGATTACACTATAAATAATCTTAAGCCCCAAATGACTCATAGCTACTTCGTATACATCAGGAAAAGCCAATGCTACCTTTACATCAACAGAATCATGGTTCTTAACGATGCTGTTCCATTCTCCCCCGATATATCTTCCCGGCTTTTGTACATGCATCAACCAAACCGGATCAATTTTTACAGGATTCATAGACATTCTCCCTACTCAAACATCATTTTCTTGCGACGAAGGTAAACGTTCATTAATATTCCGACACAAAATAAATTCATAAGCAATGCACTTCCACCATAACTCATAAAGGGAAGAGGAATCCCTGTAACAGGCATGATTCCAAGTGTCATTCCTACATTGATAAACACTTGGAATAACCACATAGAAAAAATGCCGCAAGCTAAAAGACTGCCGAAAATATCTTCGGAAGATTTTGCAATAACTAACGTCCTGTATAGTAATAAAAAGTATAGAAATATAACAAAAATCGAGCCTACAAATCCTAATTCTTCACCAATAACAGAAAAAATAAAATCTGTATGATTTTCCGGTAAAAAATCCAATTGGCTCTGCGTTCCAGAAAATAATCCCTGTCCTATAAATCCACCGCTGCCTATCGAAATTTTTGATTGAATCACATGATATCCCGAGCCATATGGATCCACATTGGGGTTAAATAAAACAAGAAGCCTCATTTTTTGATATTCGTGGAGAACAAAGAACCAAACTATAGGTGAGATGACTAATAATCCGATTAATGCCTGTTTCACCAATTTTATACTCAATCCACAAATATACAACATTCCTAAAGTGATGGCACAAAACACTAAACTCGTTCCTAAATCAGGCTGTATGAAAATCAGAAATGTCGGAAGTGTCATCAATCCTGCCACAGGAAGCAGGCTTCTCCATGTTTTATATTCCTGTTTACGGTTTGATAATAATCGCGCCAGGCAAATAATCATAAATAATTTGGCAAATTCAGATGGCTGTAAAGTAAATGATCCGATCTGTATCCACCGTTGTGCCCCCAATGCACTTGTTCCCGCAAATTTAACCACTATCAATGACAATGCGTTAATCACGAATAAAGTTCGAGCCCATTTGTATAATATGCGATAGTCATATTTCAATGTAAATCCTGATATGATAATCCCCAAAACAAGAAATATTCCTTGTTTCAGAATAAAATCATACCGTTCCGGATATTCATGTACATTGGCATGAGTCGCACTTCCAATGATCATTAGACAAATAATGCCCAAACTGATTACTGTCAGAAACAACGTACTGTCAACTCTTCTTAAATAACGGATTAGATTCATAAATTATCTCCTATGGCGCCATTTATACGCCATTCTGTTCCGATCCCAAGAAAATATCGGACGTTTTTTTAAGATAGATTCGCTACCTTTCAAAGCAACACCATTTTCCTTTTTTGCAGCATGGAGTATATATCGCCATCGGGATATGGGATATTCCCGTCCCTTAAAAACTACATTTATCACACATTGTAAGGCATCTGCAAACGCACAGTCATTGCGATATGTTTGCAATTCTCCATAATGTGACAATTGTATCGCAATCCGTGAAAAGGGGATTACTCCTCCAAACATGTCCTCATCAATACATGTCATCATTTCCTCAAAACTAATCTTGTCATTGCCTTCGTTAAATTGATTCAACACAATGTAGGAACGTACATTCTCCGGCATCATCAAAATCATTTTTTCTGCATTCCGCTTTGATGCCCAGGATGGTGCTAAAACTATTATTGCAAAATCAGAATTCTTAGCCGCGAACTTTATTCCCGTTCCTATTCCTGCCGGACAATCGATAAGAATGAAATCATAAATTCCATCTATATCTTCCAACACCGTATTTATAGCGTCAGGAGATATTTCTTCCCAAGTTTCACCTTGTGAAGCGGAAAGAAAATATAAATTCTCATCAATGGATAGAACCGCATCCCTTATAAAACATTTCCCCTGTGCTAAATCCCATATATTGTAAAAACATTCATTTTCTACACCCAGAATCAAATCCAGATTCCGAAGTCCCATATCGCCATCAATTAAAAGAACCTTTTTCCCCATTCTCGATAACTGAATACCCAAAGCAGCCGTTAAAAGGGTTTTCCCTACTCCCCCTTTGCCAGAAATCACAGATAGCACTTGTGTCATTATCAATTGCCTTTCTTTCTCAAAACTGCACCACTTCTATCTTTTGCAAATGCATATTCGCCAAAATGAAAATACGCATCCATCACTTTTTTTACTACCGGCGCAGCAGAATCAGCACCGAATCCGGCATGTTCAAACATACATGCAATAACGATTTCCGGTTTCTCAAAAGGACCGTAAGCAATAAACCACCCATTATCCAACCCATTTGTTTCTGCTGTGCCGGACTTCCCCGCAATAGAAATCGGATAATTTTCAAATAAATTTCCACCAGTACCACCCTTTTGCATAACGCGGCGGAGAGCTTCACAAACCACATCCATAGTAGCTTTTGACAATGGTAAGCTGCCTATACGTTTAGGTGAAAAGATTTTTTTCGGCGTACCATCCAAATGATCCACACGGCTTACTAAATATGGTTGATATTTAAATCCTCCATTTGCAAGCGCCGAATAAACCATTGCCATCTGCAGAGGAGTCGTCAGAGTGAAACTTTGTCCAATAGCCGCATCAAAAGTTTCCCCTAAATACCAATCTTGACCAAATATCTTCTTTTTATATTCTTCACTGGCCACATTCCCTTCGACTTCGCCGGTTAAGTCAATTCCCGTCAGTTGCCCCAGGCCAAAATCACGAGACATAGCCGCTAATCGGTCAATGCCTACGCGCCGTCCCATCTCGTAAAAATACACATTATCAGACTTTGCCATGGCATCATAAAAATCTACCCAACCGAAAGCCTCTCCTTCAGAATTTCTTTTATCAATAAGCCAATGCCTTCCATTATCAAATATCTTTTCTTCAGGCGTGACCATCTTCGCCTCCAATGCAGTAGCGCCGGTAATAACTTTAAAAGTTGATCCCGGCGGATACATAGAAGAGATATTTCTGTTTTGCAGAGGATGGTTTTTATTATTGATGATTTTATCCCATTCCTCGGAAGAAATACCACGACTGAACTGATTTGGATCAAAGCTTGGCCAGCTCACCATTGCTAATATGGCGCCGCTATTGGGATCTACTGCCACAACAGATGCTCCAGTAGGAAATATCCCCATTCCATGGAGAATGTTTACCTGCGCTTCCACCGCATTTTCAGCCGCACGCTGTAAAGCAGAATCTACGGTTAATCTTATATTATTTCCCGATATGGCAGCTGCACCGCCTGTATAATTTACCGGCTGACCTGCAGCATTCACTTCTATTACTTTAGACCCGTTTGTACCTTCTAAATATTGATTGTATTGCCATTCTAAACCAGCCCTTCCTATCAATGTGCTTGATGCGTAAGGTCTACCGTTTTTATCTACATCTTCGGGACCTGCTTCCCCTACATACCCAAGCATTTGAGCACCGGCATTTCCAAAAGGATACACTCTTACCGGCTGGACTTCCACTTCAATATCCGGGTAATCATTTTTCTTTTCTTCAATTTCCGTCGCCACATCAAGGCTTACATCTTTAGCAAGATAAATCGCACCAAAAATAGCTTTATTATCCTCTATCTTTTTTTGTAACATGGCCGGTGATGTTTTCAAAAGATCCGCCAGATTTCGCAGCTCTATTTCCGGAAGGCTATTCTTCTTTCGATCTACGGGCATTGTTATGCCGTATGAAGCACGTGAGCCTACCATTAAGATTCCATTTCTGTCATACATTACTCCTCTTGAAGCAATAATCGGTAAAGTACGAATTCTATTTCCATCTGCCTCTTGTTTATAGTAAGATCCCTCTATGATCTGCATAAAAAATAAACGAAAGCTCAAAATTGTCAACAAAACAATTGACACATATGCTAAATTTGCATATCGCGTTTCTTCCTTATTTTTCAACAGATTTTCAAGTATTCCCGGTACACGTCTTTTCATTACCACCGAGATTCTCCCTCAATTTTAAAATACCATAATGGTCGATGCAGTAAAAATGCACATACTGCATTATATCCAATAAAAGGAACTCCAATATAAAGCAAGTATAAAAATGATACCAACGGTACACCGGCAATCCACATTATCAACGTGGAAATACCCATAAATGCTAAAGAGCCCACGATTACGGAAATTACAGAAACATACCAATTGCGATTATATTTCCCTTTGACAAATTTAACAAAAATAAAGGTAATCACTATATAGGCCAGCAGATGCAGACCAAAAAAATTCCCAATAATTAAATCCTGCACCAGTCCACCAACTATAGACAGTACATATGCATATTTAACCGGAAACACCATCGCAGAAATAATAATAAAGACAAGCCAAAGATCCGGTTGCGATATCCCGTCAAAGAAAAATGGAATGACAGATCCCTGTAATATAGAAAAAAATATACATAACCCGATTAATAATTCTTTATTCATTTTCAGCTCCCGCCTGATGAAGGTTAGGATTCATTGGGGGCTCACGCTGAATAACTTCCGTATCAATATTCTGTGGTAATGTTTTACGGATAGAATCCATAATAACAAAGACCTCTTCCAAATGACCAAAGTCCACAGCGGGTTTAATATCTGCATCTAAAGACAGCTTCTCGGAATCATCCGTAACTTGCTGAATGCTTCCGATGACCAAACCTTTGGGATATACACCTCCATACCCGGAGGTAATAACCACATCCCCTTTTATAACATCATCTTCTTTGACTATATTTACAAAAGACAAAACCCCTAATTTCCCTGTATTTCCAGATACCATTGAGGCTACACGAGAAGCCGGCCGCTGAATAATGCCCCCTACCATCGTTCTGGGATCAATAAGGAGCTGTACTCTTGCCGATTCCGTATATACTTCACTGACAAAACCCACAAGGCCCTCCGGCACTATAACAGGCATGTATTTCTTCAAACCTTGATTTACACCACAATCTATAACCATGGTATTTGTCCATGTCCCGTAATCCCGACCAATTACAGATGCACCCAGCAGATTAAATTGCGTATACCCCTCTCTGAATTTAAGGAGGTGTCTTAACCGAATATTTTCCGCAAGAATTCCACTGTATCGAAATTGCTCTGCTTTCAAGCTTTCATTTTCTCTTTTCAGACGCTCCAAATCACTCCAATTGCTAAAAGATTGATCTATAATTTTTATTCCAATTTTTCCCCAAGTTGCCGTATGACTCATGCTATACTGAAATGGTGCTGCCGCAGTAGACAGTGGTTGAGAGACAAAGGGCACCGACTCCCGATGGCGCCAAAACCATCCACCTAATGCCATCAAGATAAAAATAAAGATGGTTAATAAAATCTTTCTCTTTCCAAAAAAGATCATTATATCCCTCCGTAATATTTTTCGCCACTTTCCACAAGCATCGGCAATCTAACTGCATTGCCTAATGCCAAACAGCAACCTTTGGCCACCACATTTTCCGGTTCATCCGCCACAAAAACAGGAACCCCTATCTGTGAAGCAATCCACTTATCTATTCCGGATAATTTCGCAGTCCCCCCTGATAAAATCATACCATTTTTCAATAAATCTTCAGCCATTTCAGGTGTTGCCGCACGCATTACTTTCTTTATCAGTTGTACGACCGGCTGCAAAATACGCTGCATAATCGGTGATAAATTTCGTTCAGTTAACTCCAGTATAATTTCAACGCCGTCAGCTATACGTCTTCCTCTAATAGTAAATGTACGAGATTCTCCGGTATGTACCACCGATATCCATTCCCGTTTCAACTGTTCTGCCTGTGTCATTCCGATCATCAAGTGATATTTCGCCTGGACAAACCTGCGGATACCTTCATCAATGGTTTTTCCCCCGAAAGAAATCCCATGTTCTTCAACAACTCCGCCTGCACAATAAATGCCGCAGTCTGTAACATCCTTGCCAATAACAGTGGATAAAACAGCTTCTGGCGTATCAATAATTACACCAGCACCAATAGCCGCTGCAGCAGGTGCTGACAATAAAAATATTTGCTGTGCCCCCGCATGTGCAAGCGCATCCACTAATGCATGTCGAACAACGGAACTGATTTCACAGGGTGTTGCCATCATAACTGTGGGGCGGCTAACGGAATGCCGGATAGCTTTATTAATAAAATAACGAAGCATCTTTTTCGTTATTTCATAATCCACCATAATCCCATTCCTAATAGTCCATTCGATACGGCAATCTCCACTAGAAGAATGACTACGTATAATGGCATCTGTGCCAAACCCCAAGATTTTTCCGCTATTATCCTCTAAAGCTGCACAGCTTGCTTCTTCCAAAATCACCCTTTTATCGGAATAAATACGGATTTGAGAAGACCCCATATCTATTCCTAATTTATCATTAATGCCTGAAAATACTTTCATCCAATACAGCCTTTCCTATTATTGTGACATATATTGTACCATATGTTTAAACCAAGAAGTGAGCTCTTATTCTTCTACATATATTATATAATACATTTTTATTATATAATACATTTTCACAGTAAATCATATTCACAGTAAATCATATCCATACAAGTATGGCTCGCATGATTCTTATACTCTTGTTTGAATTTATTCTAGATTTATGGTAATATAAACAGTTTTTAATTGACTTAGTGTCTTTCGTGTATTAATATATAATATATCTTAAAAGTGCAGTTTTTATAAAACCAAAAATAAGTTTAAGGGAAATTTCTTATTTGTGGTAATAAAAACTGACGATTAACCTGTTATGCAGGTATTTTACTAAGGAGTGATATTCATGAAGAAAAGTATGAAAGCAATTCTGTCCGCTTCGGTAGCAGCATTATGCGTATTCGGCGTAGGTCTTTCTGCAAACGCCTATGAACTGAACACTGAAGTTAAAGACGTTACTCCGGCACTCAGAGAAGCTTCCACCATCGGTGTATGGCACCATTCAAATCCGGATCTCCAGAATCTAAAAAACAAGGATGCCATTCTTGTTATGACATTTGGGACTACTTTTGCTGATACCCGTGCGAAAACAATTGATGCTGTAGAAGCAGCCATTCAGAAAGCTCATCCTGATATCCCTGTCTTTGAAGCATATACATCTCACATCATTATTGATCGGGTTAAAACAAAAGAAGGTATCCAGAAGATGACTCCGGAAGAAGCTTTTAGCAAACTTAAAGCTGAAGGATATACCCGTGTTGCTGTTGTATCTTTGGATGTTATCCCAGGTATGGAATACAGCTATGATTCAATCATCACAAAAATGCAGATGTCTAAATTCAAAGAACTCTCTCTTGCCACCCCGCTCATGTATTTCCAGGGTACGGAAGGAGAACCGGATCAGGTCATTGATTTCCTGAATGCAGTAAAGAGCCAGTTCCCTGCCATGGGAAAAGAAGATGCTACTCTTATTATGGCACATGGTACACCACATCCGGGCAATGCTTATTATTCTGTCATTCAGGATCGTATAGAAGAATTGGGAATGAATAATGTATTTGTTTACTCTGTTGAAGGTCGTCCAAATCTGGATGATGTCATTCCGAAACTGAAAGCAAAAGGGTTTAAGAATGTCACCCTCATGCCAATCATGATGGTCGCCGGTGATCACGCAAACAATGACATGGCAGGCGATGAACCGGATAGCCATAAGAGTATTCTCACAAAAGCGGGATTCAAAGTAAATACTTATATTCACGGTCTTGGTGAAAATGAAAATGTTCGTGCCTTGTACATACAGCGTGCTGATGAGGCCCTTTCTGCCTTCCAGAAGTAATTTGTGATAAGATATTAAAGAGAGGAATGCTCTTTGATATAAAAAATTCCTCCGTCATTTTCGACGGAGGTTTTCTTTTCTATTACAACTAAAGGAGATTATCATGAAGAAGGTCCAAGTTGCTATTCTTGCTGCTGCCATATGCCTTACTGCCGCCGGTTGCGGGAATACGCTACAAAAATCAGCAAATCCTTCCGCCAGTATCTATAACTACAAAGAGCAAAGCATTACCATGCAGTCGCAACCGAAGCGAATTGTTACACTAAGTGCTCCTCTGCTTAATATGGCATATGCAATTGGCGGAACATCATTGGCTCGGCCGACTACTTCCAGTCCCATACCGGATTCTGCAAAAGCTTTACCTGAATTGGGACAAGTTTCTCATATAAATATGGAAAAGCTCGTAGAACTTAATCCTGATCTCGTTCTGGGTGAAAAAGGGCAAAATGGGAAATTAGAATCACTCCTTCAGAGCAATAAAATTCCTTATCTTTTGATCAACTATGATGGAATCAATGACAATATCCCACTTATGAAATTTTTGGGACAAGTGTATGGAAGACCGGAACAAGCCGATAAGATAATTAAGAAATATGAAGCGGATATTCAAAAAGTGGAAAAAGATGCTTCGCAGTATGTACCTGCAAAAATTGCCATACTTAGGGCCACCGGCAAGGCGGTCACGGCGGAAACGCCGAAATCAATCTGTGCGTCCATGGCAGAACGTTTAAAGATGAATAACGTTCTTCTGTCTCATAAAGAAATAAATTTGGATACAAAAACAGTTCCGTATTCGTTGGAACAACTTTCCGCAGACAATCCTGAGATTATTTTTGTAGTAACAATGGGAAAAGCTGAAGAAATTAACAAAAAAATGGACGAACAAATGCGTGATAATCCGGCCTGGGCGAATATTCAAGCCGTGAAAAACAATCGAGTTTATTTCCTTCCTTCTGATTTATTTCTTATGAATCCCGGAGTTAACACACCAAAAGCAATGAACCAACTTCTTGATCTGGCATATCGCCAATAATTTTCATAAAAAACGGACTTGTAAGAATAGCTGAAAACACATTCTGCAAGTCTGTTTTTTATTGTATTCAGTTTAATACACCCGTTAATCAAGTAATCCATTTATGGAGATACTGGGCCGCCCTCTTCGTATTTCCACATCTGCATCAACTTCAAAAATATCTGCAATTGCATCATGAGTCATTACATCAATAGGAGTTCCTTGTCTTTCTATAATTCCATTTTCGAGCACAAAAATTTCTGAAGAATATCGTACTGCCTGATTAATATCATGGAGAACCATAATGATGGTAATATTTTCTTCCCGATTAAGTTTTGATACCAACTCCAGCACTTCCAACTGATGACAGATATCTAAGTAAGTCGTAGGTTCGTCAAGAATCAAAATTTTTGGCTCTTGTGCAAGTGCCATTGCAATCCAAATCCGCTGACGTTCCCCTCCGGATAGGTTGGCAGCCAATCTATCCTTTAAGTGCAAAGTATTCGTCCTTTGCATCGCGCTTCGAATAACATCTCTATCATGAGTTGATACGCCTGTCCACCAATGTTGATATGGATATCGCCCGCATGAAACCAGCTCTTCAGCAGTCATATCCTTAGGTATTTCATGCACCTGCGGTAAAAATGCTACTTGTCTGGCCATTTCATTGGTATGAAAGCTACTCAACGCTTTTTCCGCTACTTCAACCCGTCCTACATCAGGTTTTAAATTACCTGTCACTATTTTTAAGAGCGTCGACTTTCCACATCCATTTCTCCCCAGAAAAGTGACAATACTCCCCTTTTTTATCTGCCCACTCACCCCTCTAAGAACCCGATTCTTCCCAAAAGCCAAATGGACATCCGATATTTTTATTGCTATATTCCCCATTATGAACTCCTCCTTAACAGATACAGGAAAAACGGAGCTCCTAGAAAGGCCATAATAATCCCTGCAGGAATCTCAACCGGTGAAAAAAGTATTCGCCCTAATGTATCACAGAAAACAAGAACTCCTGCCCCCAGTATAGCGGATCCGGGAATTACATATTTATAATCCGTTCCAACGATGAGACGGACAATGTGGGGAACTACAAGTCCTACAAACCCGATAAGTCCCGCTATACTGACAGCACCTGCCGCTAATAAAGCCGCCACCGCTGTCATAGAAAATCGTACTTTTTCTACCGGCACACCAAGCCCTCTTGCTGTTTCATCTCCAAGGCTAAGAATTGTTAATGCTTTACATCCAGCTAATGCAAAAATGAGTCCTAAAACCGTATATGGGAAGAGCGCCTCTACTTGAGGCCAGCTTCTTGCCGAGAGTCCGCCAACCATCCACAAAAGAGCTCCCTGCACTTTATCAGAGTAGAAAACCAAAAGTGCAGAAATGCCGCTTCCTAAAAATGCGCTGACCGCTACACCGGCCAATATAATACGTGTCGGCCTGATTCCATTTTTCCACGCTAATGAATATACAGCACAGGCGGACAACATAGCACCGATAAAAGCCACTGGAGTAAGCAACAGAGATGCTTCCGGCATAAAAATCAGCATGATAACTCCTGCTAAACCGGCTCCGCTGGATACACCTACAATGCCCGGATCTGCTAAAGGATTTTTCATAACCGCCTGAAGAATGGCACCGGAAACTGCCAAATTTCCTCCCACTAATGCACCAACTATATTTCTTGGAAAACGGATATTCCAAATAACCATTTCATCCGTTGTACTGACATTCCCTATCAATGTATGTAAAATCGTTTGAAATGAAATATTTGCTGAACCAAACAAAAGACTTCCCACCATTGCACAACAAGTAAAGCAAAAAAATCCCCCTAACATGATAAGCCGTAGTGTCTTAGTTTTACCCGCATCCGATTCTTTACCCAACAGTTCCTCCTACAAAGTCATGCAATATAACCATAAACAAAAAGCAATAAAAACCAACCTGTATATCATCATATTATTACTTCTGTTCACTCTGTCAAGGTTTTATTAATATAACAAAACATCATTTTCTTCCCTGTACATAAAGCATGTGATCTCTTTGTACAAGATTAAACATTAATGCGTTTATGACAGAGGCAACAATAGAGCTGCCGCCTTTTGTTCCTCTTACTGTAATAAATGGACAAGGAGCTTTTCTAACAAGTTGTTCCTTAGAATCCGCCGCGCCGACAAATCCAACAGGAATGCCAATAATCAATGCCGGTTTAATCCCGTCTTCCTCCACCATGCGAATAGCTTCATACAGAGCCGTCGGTGCATTCCCCACTCCGATAATTGAGCCGTTTAAATCTGCCCCAAAAGAATTCATTGCAGCCATGGAGCGGGCTATATTTTTTTCTTTGGCAATTTTTGCGATTTCCGGATCGGATACGCGGCAAAACACCTCTCCTCCCAATACAGACAGAGCATTCTTATTAATACCCGCTTTTACCATATTTACATCAGTATAAATATTACATCCCTTCGCAAGAGCATCAATGCCCGCCGCGACAGCCCCCTTGCTGGTCGCAATCAGATGACCATAGTCCACATCACCGGACGCATGAATCATACGTGAATAAACAGTAATTTCTTCTGAGGTTAAATCTATATCACTGACAAAAGGATCGATCAGATCCATGCTCTTTTCTTCAATAGCTCTTGGGTTCTTAATGAAATCCATAATATTCCTCCATATAATCTAAAATATCCTGCTGTGTCGAGAATACAGGAAAGCCCGATAAATCAGCTGCAGGCTTGTCAATAATGATTACAGATATTCCCGCATCCATCGCCGCCCTAAGCTTTGTGTCACTACCGCCAACAAGCCCGCTGTTCTTAGTAACCATTACATCAGCCTTGTAATCACGAATCATTGCCAAATTCATTTCATAAGAAAATGGCCCCTGTATTGCTAAGATATGCTTGGCTTTCATCCCCAGATCCTCACACAATTTAATAACTCCTGATACAGGAAGCACCCTTGCCCATATTTTCTTTCCTTTCAATGCCGCCGAATGGACAAATGCTGACAAAGTCTTAGATCCTGTTGTCAAAAGAACACTTTTCCCCAGTTTTCCTGCCATGCCTGCTGCTTCAAACTCATCCTTGGCATGATAAAGTTTATCATAATCGGGAAGCAAAATCTCAGGACGTTCAAACCGTACATAGTCAATACCAGCCTCCTTGCATGCACTCCGTGCTGTTTCAGACACAATCGCCGCATAGGGATGGCTGGCATCAAGAATCAAGATTATATGCTTCTCCTTAATAATTCGTACCATATCCTCTTGTTTGAACCGCCCTACTTCAACATCAATCCCTTTGTGGGCAGCTAATACCTTACCATATTGGCTTACTACAGTCATAAGAATTTCCTGCCGCTTTTCCGGGGATTTATTTATTTCCCGGTCTGCCAGTTTCGCTCCTATCTCACGGCCGTCCTGCGTTCCCGAAATAATCCAGATCAAAGCTTATACCCCCTTGGAGTGATGATATGTCCATCAGCAATATAAGAGTTACTATTCCCGATAATAACAGTTGACTGCATATCTACATCTTCTTCAGGCAATTTCTCCAAAGTACTGATTGTCCAATTCATTCCCGGACGCCCTGCTTTTCTCACAATCCCTACCGGAGTCCCAGGTTTCCTGAATTGCAGGACTATATTTCGAATCTGATCTAAATAGGTCGTACGGCCACGGCTCTTAGGATTGTAAATAGCAATAACAAAATCTCCTTCTGCTGCCAGGCTTGCCCGTTTCTGTATTTGTTCCCAAGGCGTCATCAGATCGCTTAAACTGATTACCGCATAGTCGTGCATCAACGGAGCTCCCAAAGCTGCAGCAGCTGTATTGGCAGCTGTCAACCCCGGAATAATTTCACACTTCGGACGTTTTTCTTCAGGAATTTTTTGAATAAGTTCAAGTACAAGTCCAGCCATGCCGTAAACGCCCGGGTCTCCAGAAGAAATAACCGCAACTTTATGCCCTTCCACAGCTAAATCAACTGCTTTCTGGCATCGATCCACTTCCTGCCGCATCCCATTTCCTACAATTTCTTTGTCGGCAATCCTGTCTTTAATGAGGGCAATATATGTATTGTACCCTACAATAATATCGGATTTCTGAATAGCATTTATCGCTTTTTCTGTCATTTCCGCTTCATGTCCAGGCCCAATTCCAACTACACGGACAATCCCACCGCAATAGCAATTGTCACACTGGCAAATTTTGTTTTCGGAAGAAGCGTCTTCCCCCCCATGGACTCTCTTAATGCTGCTAACTGACATACGTTTCCTACTCCAATCGTTTTTTCTACAAACTTTGATATCTCAATATGATTTTCTGCTTCCGTTTCTCTTAGCTCTTCAACTGTATAAAAGTGAATCGGCCTATCTATGTGTTTCGCAAAATCCAGTAATCCTTTTTCATCGGCTTTAAGATTCACACTGGACAATGAAGCCACTTGATATGTATAAACATTTATCTTTTCTAAGGCTGCATAAAAGGCCTTTTTAATGAATGCTTCCGAAGTTCCCCGTTTACATCCTATACCAACATATAAGTTTTTAGGCCGTAAGTACACATAAGGCTTAGAACATTTTACATTTCTTTCCGTGATAATTACACAGGCATCAAACTCATTTTCATTTATCAGATCACTGCTGGCACAAGATATACCTATATCAAGAAGCCTTTTTCGTATAGATTTAGCCCCCTCCACCTGATAATCCAGAAACCAAGAAAATCTTTTCCCGGCAGCTATAACGCTGTTAACGGGTTTCAATGTATCCAGCGGTTCAACGCGCATCATAAGCTCTCTGGCTATATCATCAGGCGCTCTTTTTTCATGCACATCCGTTGCCGTAGTGATGACAGGGGCAGCACCAATTGCTGCCGCGACTTCCCGCGTCAACTTATTGGCTCCCCCCAAATGTCCGGATAATAAGGAGATACAATGCTTACCACATTCATCCATACAAAGCACGGCCGGATCACTTGCCTTACTCACCACATGGGCTGCGATAGAACGTACCACAATCCCGGCTGCCATGATATAAATCAGGCCATCATACCTTCCAAAAATTTCAGAAGTCAATGCTGCTGTTTTCTTAAAATAATTGGCTTCCGCACCGCTTGCACATTCCTGATGCTCATATAATGTGATATCTCCCTTTAGAGTTGCTTTTAATCTAAGGCCTAGCCGCGCCCCCTCTGCAGATACGGAAATGATCGCATACCTCATTTTTTATCGGTTCCCTGACGGAACATAGTCGTAAAGCTGCTGTCATATAATTTGGATAACTCATAATCTGTATCTAGTACACGGCCAACGACAATCATTGCCTGCCGTACTACACCTTCCGCATGGATTACATCAGCAATCGTATCAATTGTTCCACGAAGAATCTTCTGATCCGGCCAAGTAGCGCGAACCACGATCGCCACCGGTGTATCTCCGGGATATCCGCCATCCTTCAGCTGCGACATAACTGTATTAATTCCCTGGATAGACAGGAAAATACACATCGTTGCCTGATGCTGTGCCAGCATAGAGAGTTTTTCCTTTTCAGGCATAGGCGTACGGCCTTCCATACGCGTAATAATAATTGTCTGGGAAACATTCGGAAGCGTATATTCCTGTTTGAGAGCCGCCGCTGTTGCCAAAAAGGAACTCACCCCGGGGACCACTTCCATCTGTTCTTCTGCCACGCCTGCCGCACGCAACCCATCCATTTGTTCCTGAATAGCACCATAAATAGCAGGATCCCCCGTATGTACACGTGCTACCGTTTTCCCTTTATTCATCGATTCTAATTCTACCTTAAGCACTTCATCTAAATTCATAGTGGCGCTGTTATAAACGGGAACATCCTTCTTTCCGTATTTCAATATTTCCGGATTAACGAGAGAACCTGCATAAATAATTACATCAGCCTCTGCAATAATCCGCTGACCTTTTATTGTAATTAATTCAGGATCTCCGGGACCTGCTCCGATAAAATAAATTTTTGCCATATTAAACCTCCTCTTTTTTTATAGCAGTAAAAATAAATATTGGACTCATCGGATTGAATAAATGATATCTGCCAAGCTTTCTTAAACGGTTAATCTGCATTTGAAAACCGTCAAACGTAAAAGGTCTGTCCTTGAACTCATTCACCACTTCACCCATCGTCTCTGCAGTAACTGAAGTCAGAACGATTCGTCCGTCCGGTCGCAAAATATTAGTTGCCTTATTTAAAATTTCATGCATATTTCCACCGGAACCACCGATAATTACTACATCCGTCATAGGAAGTTCCGCCATTGCCTCCGGCGCGCTTCCTAAAACAGGATAGATATTCCTACAACCGAACTTCTCTGCATTCTGTTTAATTAAATCAATCCCTTCCGGATTCATTTCTATGGCATATACAATCCCCTTATTTGCACAAAGAGCTGCTTCAACGGTAATCGATCCAGTTCCTGCACCGATATCAACCACTGTATCTTCAGGGGCAATCCGTGCCTTAACCATAATCATCGCGCGAACTTCCGCCTTTGTCATCGGCACCTTTCCCCTTATAAATTCCTCATCATTAATTCCAAATGTGTACATTATCCCATCACCACCAATACAGATTCACCAAAACCGTCCAGCATCGTGATCTCTTTCAGCATACCGGTGTTTATATGCTGAGTTTCATATGAAATATGTTCGCAAGCAGCGGCCCGAGTTTCTTTTGGCCATCCTTTTTTTATTAAATATTTGGCGATATATGACGGATTATGTTCATGGTCTGTCAAGAAAGCCATTTTCTTCCCCTTTTCATACCTCAGCTGCTCATCATCAGGGATACGCCCATGAAATGACAGCCATAATGCCCCCTGCCAGGGTTCAGTAATAAGTGCAAATGCAGACTGCACCGATGAAATTCCCGGAATCACTTCTATAGAATTTCCTGCAAACCGTTTTTTTAACCAAGGTAATAAACTATAATATCCCGGATCTCCGCTCACCATGACAACTACATCATCTTTTTTTAGTGCGGATTCCATCCAATCGGCAAGCAGAGAAAGTTTTCCTGTGATAGGATACATTTCCTGCCCCGCATGACCATAATCAGACAAGGCACGATGTCCACCGACCAAGTAGCGGGCCTTTTCAATTACGGACAACGCCTTCGGCAGGATATACTCTTTACTTCCCGGTCCTATACCCGCTACTATTAATGTATGTTCCATTTTTCCTCTTCCAAAATCTCTTTTGCCCGACTGCTTACAGCCTGAACAGTGCCATCCAACCCCGCAAAAACGATCCCTACCCTAGCCTTGCCAAAAATATACCTTTCCGCACGAACCTGTGCTCGTTCCGCCATCTGCCCATAAATCATGTCATAGCCTTCTCGGGCAATAATAAGCGCCGCACCATCTGTAGTATTGCATTCCATAATTTCACGAACTATGGCAGGAGCAGCTCCGTTCATCGCCGCATAAGCTGCCATCGTTTCCATCCGTCCGTCGCTGTTCCGGTTATATGTATGAAAGCTTCCGGACGCCACTTTAACTAATTTCCCCATATGCCCTATAAGAAGCATCTTTTCAAAACCTTTAGCTACACATTGTTCCATCATATAGCCGATATAATTACTTGTCTCTATAATCGATTCTTTAGGTATTCCCATAATTTGTGCTGCATGCTCACCAATTCGTCCGGGACATAAAGTCGCCGTACGAATCCCGCTGGCCCAGACTACAGGAACCTGGGGTGCCAAAGACCTTTTATATGCATCTTCACTCATCGGTTTAACGATTCCCGTAGTTCCTAAAACAGAAATTCCGCCAACCACTCCAAGTGCGGGATTCAGGGTCTGTTTTGCTAACTCTTCCCCCTTAGGAATGCTAATTGTCACGATACAGCCATGAGCCGGGGCAATCAATTCCTCATACACGTATCTAAGCATAATTTGCGGTCCCGGATTAATAGCAGGGCGACCAACCTGCACTTGCAGCCCCGGACGAGTAACTGTGCCTACACCTTTGCCGGCTCGCAGTTCCATTCCTGACTTATCAGTCAACTCCACTGTCACCACAATCGGAGTTCCATTCGTACAGTCCAAATCATCGCCAGCATCTTTCAATACAGTTGCTGTCCCGATGTTATTTTCAGCGGATGCGCTTTGCACCGGCAGTGTAATTTCTGTACGCTGCGGCGATAAAACCGTTACCTGTTTGGGAAATTCTCCTTTAATGGCAAGAACTGCAGCCTTCATTGCAACCGTTGCTGTTGCACCGGTTGTATACCCCTCCCGCAATACCTTCCCCATCATTTCCTCTGTATTCATAAATATATAGAATGTCCCTTCATCTATAATTTACAAACTGCAGATCTACAGGAATATCTTCTTGTTTTAAAAATGCAATGCAAGCCTGCAAATCATCCTTATCTCTACCACTTATACGAAGCTCATCCCCGTTGATTTTAGCCATCACTTTGATTTTCGATCCTTTAATCCGTTTTACAATATCTTTTGCCAAATCTGAAGAAATACCGTTCTTTAATTCAAGCATCTGCCTTACGGTACCACCCGCAGCAGATTCCTTTTTCTTTTCTTCTATATTTTTCAAAGAAATACCTCGCTTTACCAACTTCCCATTAACGATTTCACGAACAAGACGCAGCTTAAAATCATCATCCCCTATGAGAGTAATTAAACTGCCATCAAAAGATACCGAACTCTTACTTTCTTTGAAATCATAACGCGTACCAATTTCCTTAGAGGCCTGATTCACCGCATTTGCGGCTTCCTGTAAATCAGTACGGCATACCACATCAAAAGAATAATCTTTAGCCATAATTGTCTCCTTGATAAATTATTAACATGCCATAATAATAAAAAGAATAAATTACTAATTATTTTACCATACCACAAAGAATTATATTTTAAAAGAAAGAATGTTTTAACACTTTTAGTATATCACATTTACATTATTCAATATACATTTTCCCTATTTAAATGATAAATGCTTTCATCTGGAAATCATATCCTCGGTACAGTATAATAAAATAAAGTATTTTATTATATAATTTTATTCCAATAAGGAAAGGAAGGTATTTAAGATGCCACTTGTAGGAACTACTGAAATGTTTAAAAAAGCATATAATGGTCATTATGCAATTGGCGCATTCAATGTCAATAACATGGAAATCATTCAAGGAATTATGGCAGCCGCAAAAGAAAAACAATCTCCTGTTATTCTCCAAGCATCAGAAGGTGCTCGAAATTATGCAGGTCAAGAGTATATCGTCGGGCTTATCAAAATTGCTCTTCAGGACTACCCTGAAATTCCCACCGCGCTCCACCTTGATCACGGTTCCTCTTTTGAGATTTGCAAAGCCTGTATTGATGGCGGATTTACTTCTGTTATGTACGACGGCTCTAAACACTCTTTTGAAGAAAATGTACGTATTACAAAAGAAGTCGTAGCTTATGCCCATAATAAAGGCGTCGTAGTAGAAGCTGAGCTGGGACGTTTAGCCGGTGTAGAAGATCTGGTCAGTGTTGACGCCAAAGATGCTATTTTTACCGATCCCGATCAAGCGGCGGAATTTGTTGAACTGACAGGTTGCGACTCACTCGCTATCGCTATCGGCACAAGCCATGGCGCTTATAAATATAGTGGAGAACCTTATCTTGATTATGAACGTCTTGAAAAAGTCGGCCAACTGCTCCCTGATTATCCGATCGTTCTCCACGGCGCCTCTACGGTTATCCCTGAATTCGTAGAAAAATGTAATCAATTTGGAGGAAAAGTCTTAGGTGCCAAAGGTGTACCGGAGGAGATGCTCCGTAAGGCTGCCCGGATGGCCGTCTGTAAAATTAATATTGATACAGATATCCGCCTTGCTATGACAGCCGCCATTCGAGAAAGCATATTTAAAAATCCGGAAAATTTTGACCCCCGCGGATACCTGAAACCGGCAAGAGAGGCTGTAAGGCAAATGGTCATGCATAAAATCGAAGCTGTTGTGGGTTCGGCTAATACCATTTAATATCTTCATTCTAAACTAAAACTGCCACTGGATACATCACGTCAATCCAATGGCAGTTTTAGTTTAGTTGAAATCATGTCTAAAATATAAAAAGACAAGTTCAAACAACTCGTCTTCTTATATTCATCTCTTATGCTTTTTTAGCAGCTTCGCAAATTACAGTAAAACCAGCGGGATCACTGATAGCCAATTCAGACAACATCTTACGATTTACTTCGATACCAGCCTTTGTCAAACCTGCAATCAATCTGCTGTAAGTCAGCCCATTCATACGAGCTGCCGCATTTATACGGACAATCCAAAGCTTACGGAACTCTCTCTTCTTCGCTCTACGGTCTCTTCTTGCATAGTAGAGAGCCTTCATTACCAATTCATTCGCTTTTTTGAATTGGGCATGGCGGGCACCTCTGTATCCCTTCGCCATTTTTAAAATTTTTTTATGCCTTGCGTGTGCGGTTACACCAACCTTAACTCTTGCCATTCTCTAAATCCTCCCTATTATCCGTTCGGCAGCAATCTTGCTACGCGTTTGTAATCAGATTTGGAAACCAGTGCTGCTTTTCTAAAATTTCTCTTTCTCTTTGGAGATTTTTTTTCGAGAATGTGGCTTTTAAAAGCCTTATTTCTCTTAAACTGGCCGGAGCCGGTTTCGGTAAAGCGTTTTGCCGCAGCGCGGCGGGTTTTCATTTTCGGCATTTTCATTTCTCCTTTATTATGCTTTCGGACCAACAACCATAGTCATGTTACGTCCTTCCAATTTCGGTGGCTTTTCACGAACAATAGAATCACCAAGTTCTTTCGCAAATCTTTCAAGAACTTCTCCGCCAAGCTCCGGATGAGTCATTTCCCTGCCACGGAACATAATTGTAACTTTGACTTTATTCCCATCTGCTAAAAAACGCTGTGCATTTTTCAACTTGACATAGAAATCATGGTCTTCTATATTGGGGCGAAGTTTGACTTCCTTAAGTTGGAATACCTTCTGTTTCTTCTTCGCTTCTTTATCTCGTTTCTGCTGCTCATATCTGTATTTTCCGTAGTTCATGATACGGCATACCGGCGGTTTCCCGTTCGGTGCAACTTCTACAAGATCAAGACCTTTTTCCTCCGACAAACGGATGGCTTCATGGAGCGTCATAACTCCCAACTGTTCGTTTGTATCGCTGACTACCCGTACCTCTCTGGCACGAATCTCCTCATTGATACTGAGTTCCTTTCCTATTCTTTTCACCTCCGAAAAAGAAATTCATTGCAAGTAAAAAGCGGACAGCATATACTATCCGCTTCCGAATTCATACATGAACCTTAGTAGCTTTCGCCATGTAAGGTGAGAAGCGGATGACTTCTGCTTGCAATCAGTTACTCGTATATAATAAGTGATTCCACAAATAATGTCAAGCAAAGAGTGGAAACTTATTCCGACAGATCGTCACGAAGGACACGATGCGCCATTCCTACAGCAACCTCATTAAACCGGAGAACGCCAACCCCCACATAAACTGCGACACATAAATGTTCGTGCCACCGGGCTACACCGATTTTTCCGCCTACATTCATTCCCAATGACTTTAATTTTATCTGTTCGATAGCGGATTCCACCGCCCCCAAAACAGAGCCGTCACCTACATGGGTATCACTGATGACATGTTGACGTTGGGCAGCAACGATAGCCGATTCATAAATCTTAGGCAGAATATCTAAAAACTTTCCACCAAAATTAACCGCTACCGCGCGAATTTCCAGTTTGGCCAATTCTTCCCGAAGGATACTTTCTTCCACCCTCGTTTCAGAAAGTGCCATACGCAGCGCCGCCCGGCCAACATCACCACTTTGATATTCTTTATCCATATCAATATGACCTATCCCTAATCTCACGAATCAGATTGGAAACAAATACAGCCACTGGTAGAGAGCCTTCATCACCATTTTTACGGCTTCGAACCGAAACAGTATGTCCATTCATTTCCTTATCACCTACAACAAGCGTATAAGGAACCTTTTCCATCTGTGCCTTACGGATCTTATATCCTAAAGTATCATTTCCCTCTTCAATTTCTACACGTACATTGGATGCAGAAAGTGCGTCTGCCACAGATCTTGCATAATTCATATGTTTTTCTGTAACGGGAACCACTTTGACCTGAACTGGCGCAATCCAACTCGGGAATGCTCCGGCAAAGTGTTCAATCAAGATACCAATGAACCGTTCCAGGGAACCATATCCTGCTCTGTGCAGCATAACAGCTCTATGCTTTTCTCCATCTTCCCCCACATAGTTTACATCAAAACGTTCCGGCAGCTGCATATCCATTTGAATAGTGCCGCACTGCCATGTACGCCCAAGGCAGTCTTTGATGTGAAAATCCAGTTTAGGACCATAAAATGCGCCATCACCTTCATTAATAACATAAGGAACACCGGCCGCTTCAACAGCATCCCGTAATGCATTTGTAGAAATTTCCCACAGTTCCTCAGAGCCCATGGAATTCTCAGGACGCGTGGACAGCTCCACATGATATTCAAGTCCAAAAACACTGTATAATTTCCTATACATTTCCATAGTCTTAATTACTTCATCTTTCATCTGATCCTGCGTCATGAATATATGAGCATCATCCTGTGTGAACACACGGACACGGAATAATCCATGAAGCGCACCATGAAGTTCATGGCGGTGTACAATCCCAAATTCACCCACGCGTTTTGGTAATTCCCTATAAGAGTGCTGGTTTGTTTTATAGTATAAAATCCCGCCAGGACAGTTCATTGGTTTTACAGCATAATCTTCTTCATCAATCTGGGTAAAGTACATGTTTTCTTTATAATGATCCCAGTGACCGGACTGTAGCCACAACTTTTTAGAAAGGATAATTGGTGTCATAATTTCTTCATAGCCAAATTCACGGAACAATTCCCGCTCATAAGCTATAAGTTCATTGCGAATAACCATTCCTTTCGGATGGAAAAACGGGAATCCTGGTCCCTCTTCATGGAAAGAGAATAGATTTAATTGTTTCCCCAATTTTCTGTGGTCACGCTTTTCCGCTTCAGCACGGACAAAGAGAAATCGATCCAGCTCCTCTTTATCAAAGAATGCGGTTGCATAAATACGCTGGAGCATTTTATTGTGTTCATCACCACGCCAATAAGCACCGGCCACTGTCATCAGCTTAAATACTTTTAACTTGCCTGTCGAACGAACATGGGGACCTCTGCATAAATCGGTAAAATCCCCTTGTGTATAAGTCGATATGATCGCATCTTCTGGAAGATCCTGTATTAAGATAACCTTATAATCCTGGTTTCTGCTCCTGAAAAATTCTAATGCCTCATTTCTACTCAAAATCTTTTTTTCAATAGGCAGATTTGCTTTAGCAATTTTAGCCATCTCTTTTTCAATAGCAGCAAAATCTTCCTGACTAAAAACATGGTCAGATTCTAAATCATAATAGAACCCATCATCAATTGCCGGTCCAATTGCAAATTTCGTTCCAGGATACAAATGCTGAATCGCCTGTGCCATTACATGAGCGGCTGTATGCCGAAGTGTAAAAAGCCCCTCCTTATCTGCTTTGGTAAAGAATTCAACCTGCGTTCCATCAGTAATATTATTCCGGATATCAGTTAATTCTCCATCTACTTTAGCTACCAATACATCTTTAGCAAGACTATTGGAAATTTTTTTCGCAGCTTCAAACAGTGTCACTTCATTTTCAAAGTGTAGTTCCTTCCCATCTTTCAACCGAATTGTTATCATAATCTTTCCTCTTTTCTTTCCGGAAATACCTCCCATATATTAGAGAAAAATTTCCTAAAAATAAAAAACTTCCATCCACAAGGGACGAAAGTTTAATTCCGTGGTTCCACCCAAATTAGAGCTAGTACTCCGCTTAAATAACTTATAACGCAGTCAACCGTGAAAACATACTTAATTCTGTTTCCCTGTTTAAGAGTGGTAATATAACCATGACAATATCCGCTTACACCAGCCGCAGACTCTCTATGCATGTACAATGGAAATATCATGTCTCTGTCATCACATTATGAGTATAATATTACACTCTTTTTATTTTATGTCAAGAATCTATTTCAAAAATCCCCCTTATAATAAAGAAAAATTTCATACCTCTTCAAAATAAACAACAGATTCTGTATTTCGCAAATCATTTTTAAACGCCCTTTTCTGTCCATAGTGAGGCAACCGCAGAGACATTGCGGCCGCCGGAATATGCAATCCCAACTTATCTTTTCTGAAGTCAAATTCTAATAAATCAACTTTTTGCCTGCGGAGTGATTCCATAAAAGGACGGATACTTTCTGAATCTTTAAATTCCATATATAAATCTATCCTTTTGGAATTTTTATGTAATTTTTTATCAAGAGGCGCCAATACACGAAATATAAACAGAATAAAAATAACTGCTAAAAGAGTACCTTCAGCAAATCCAATTCCGGCGGCCAGTCCCACTCCCGCACATGCCCAAAGTCCTGCAGCAGTAGTAAGACCCTTCACCTCACTTCGTCCGTTCATCATAATCGTACCCACTCCAAGAAAACCGATTCCACTGATTACTTGAGCACCAAGACGAGTGATATCTGTATTCATATTTGGGAATTCTCTAAATACATATTCATTTACGATCATTGCCATAGCCGCGCCAATACACACCAACGCATGTGTTTTTATCCCTGCGCCTTTATTTTTGTACTCCCTGTCTAACCCGATAATCACCCCTACAAAAGTCGCCAAAGCAAGCCGAAGACAGATTCCCGTCACGTTCCACTCTTTAACAAGATTCATTACTGTATCAAACATATCTATCACTTCCCGTCCGCCTTATATGTAAGAAATATTGAAAATCATTTTTTAACATAAGCAAGGTCTCTCGCCTTATAAAAAATGATTTTCAAGTCTTGCTACAAACTATATTTTAATTTTGGTTCTTTATGAACTCCATTATCGCTTTTTTCTTTTCTTCTAAAAGCAGCTTATCCCCTCTTGTTTCCATATTAAACCTAATCAGGGGCTCCGTATTGGAAGCGCGCAAATTAAACCGCCACTCCCCGAAATCCATCCCTAGTCCATCTATATGCTGAATTTCTTTCGCATCTTTCGCATATTCCTTTTCAACAGCCTGCATCACTCTATCAACATGACTTGCCGGCAGATTAATTTCCCCACTGCATGGAAATTCTTTTTCCAAATCGGAAACAAGCTCATAAAGAGATTCATTTGTTTCACTAATAATTTGCGCTACAATCAGCCAAGGAATCATCCCGCTGTCACAATAGGAAAAATCTCTGAAAAAATGGTGGGCGCTATTTTCTGCACCATAAATACCGCCAACTTTACGCATAGTTTCTTTCATAAATGCATGTCCACCTTTTGATTCTACAGAGATTCCCCCCAGCTCCTTACAAACTTTCTGTACACACCAATATACGCGTGGATCGTGGATAATAGTTTCTCCTTTATACCGATTCAGGAAATATCGAGAAAGTAAAGCCACCATATAATAGCCTTCTACAAAATTCCCCTTATGGTCTATAAAAAAACACCGGTCGAAGTCACCATCCCAGGCTACACCCATATCGGCACCATCCAACAAGACCTGATTTATCAAAGGCCGTCTGCATTCCTCCAGCATAGGATTAGGTACACCATGAGGGAATGTTGCATTTGGTTTCATATACTGTTCCGTAAAATGAAACGGTAAATACTTCTTTAAATTTTCGAAGCAAATATTGGCACAGCCATTTCCTGCATTGACAACAATTTTTAACGGCTTCATTTTAGAAATATCCACAAAAGATAAAAGGCTCTGAATGTAATCTTCTATAATTTCTTTTGTATAAACATGTCCTTTTTCAGCACAATTTTCAAACTCACTTGAAAAAGCAACTCTTTCAATATCCTTAAGACCGGTATCTGCGCTGACAGGTATTCCTTTTTCCCGAACGATTTTAATTCCATTGTTATTTGCCGGATTATGACTGGCAGTAATCATAAACCCGCCATCCAACCCATAATAAAAGGTGGTGAAGTACATCATCTCCGTCCCACAGAGACCGATGTTATATACATCAACACCAGCATCATTCATTCCTTGAATTACAGCATCAGCAATCGATAGGGAACTAGGCCGGATATCATATCCCACGCTTATCTTCTTAGGATGGTATAATTGTGCATATGCACGAGCCACACGATAAGCCAATTCCTCATTCACTTCCGTAGGTACGATCCCACGTATATCATAAGCCTTAAATCCGGAATGGCGCATTTTTGAAAAATCTCTCATTATACATCCTCCTTCTCTTTCTCTATTCTTTTCAGCATCTGGGCGTATCCATCGGCGCCATAAGCAAGCGACCTTTTTACGCGGCTGATTGTTGCCGTGGATGCTCCAGTTGCTTCTTCAATCTTGTCATATTTTTCTCCATGCCTAAGCATACGGGCCACTTCAAGCCGTTGTGACATATCATGCAGTTCATTAATTGTACAGAGGTCCTCAAAAAATTCATAGCACTCTTCCCTGGTTTCCAATTTCAAAATAATATCAAACAAATTATCTGTCAGTGGATTTACCAAACGCTGATTTACACTCATCATAACCTCCTTAATACACTTTTGATAAATATTCGCTCCCTTAATAATTAAAAATCTTTCTCACTTTAATGCATTATAGCATTTATGTGATACCACAAGCAAAATATTCCTATATTTTATAATATCGGTAAGTTAGTATTGACATTTTCAGATATAGAGCGTAATATATTCCCATCTTAATCCTTATGCAACGCATAACGGCAAACTTCAGAAAATTCATCATGAGTAGCGGAGGGACTGGCCCGGTGAAACTACGACAACCTTTCCAATGGAAAACGGTGCCAAATCCAGCGGGTATTCTGCTCGAAAGATGATATGATTTATTACTTTCATCTTTTGATGAAAGTTTTTTATTATAAAGGAGCATTATATGATTGAATTAAAGCACATAAACAAAATCTATAACGGCTTTAATGCATTAAATGATATCAGTCTCACTATCAAGGATGGTGAAATCTGCGGCATCATCGGACAATCAGGCGCTGGGAAATCTACGCTCGTCCGCTGTATAAACATGCTGGAACCGCCAACTTCAGGAGATGTTATCGTGAACGGAAGAAATATGGTCACCCTTTCAAAAAGAGAACTCCGTAAAGAACGAAAAAAAATCGGCATGATTTTTCAGCATTTTAATCTCCTGTTCAGCCGTACTGTATATGAAAATGTGGCATTTCCTCTCGAATTATCAAATGTACCTCAAGGAGAACAAAAAGAACGCATTAATGATATCTTAGAATTAGTCGGACTGGCAGACTACAGAAATAAATATCCCGCACAGCTTTCCGGCGGACAAAAACAACGCGTCGGCATTGCCCGCGCCATTGTCTCCAACCCATCCGTCCTTCTGTCTGATGAAGCAACAAGTGCCTTGGACCCGGAAACAGTAAAATCCATTCTCCAATTGCTGAAAGATATTAATAAAAAACTGGGAATTACCATCGTTATGATTACACACCAAATGGAAGTCATAAAAGAAATTGCCCAGCATGTAGCTGTTATTGAACACGGGAAAATTATTGAAGAAGGTTCTGTCATTAACCTTTTCACAAATCCTCAAACAGAAACACTGAAAAAATTTGTCGGTTCCGTCATGTCTTCTGAACTGCCCGCACAGCTTTCCCACATGAATATACATCCTACAAAAGAACATGAATCTGATAATATACTTATTTCACTCTCGTTCCGTGGTGATGTAACTAATGAACCGATTATTGCCCAATTGATAAAAAAGTATAATCTTAACGTAAGTATTCTTTACGGCTCCATCGACTACATCCAAGATATTTCTTTTGGCCGCCTGCTCATTATGATTAGTGGGCATTTGGAAGATCTTACAGACGCGCTTACACATTTAAACGCTTTACCAATTACAAGTGAGGTGATCGGATATGTCTCCCGTAATAACTAATTTACTTTTAAAAAGTCTGGCTGAAACCCTTTATATGCTTTCCATTTCTGCCTTTATCGCGGCAGCCGCAGGCATACCCCTAGGAATACTTCTCGTTGTTACAGAGAAAAATGGAATACTTTCCTGCCCGATTATTAATAAGCCACTGGCTTTTATCGTTAATGTTATTCGTTCCATTCCTTTTATTATTCTCATGGTAGCAATTATCCCTCTTACCAGATTAATTGCGGGTACCTCTATTGGTACCACCGCTGCCATCGTTCCGCTAACCTTAGCAGCAATCCCTTATACCGCCCGCATGGTTGAAACTTCTATCCGTGAAATTCCGTCGGGCCTTATTGAAGCTGCCGAATCCATGGGCGCTTCTCCATTCCAAATCATCCGCAAAGTTTTAATTCCCGAAGCACTTCCTTCTGTCATTCAAAACATGACCGTTGTTATAGTCTCCCTCATCGGATCCTCCGCTATGGCAGGAACCATTGGCGGAGGCGGCCTCGGTGACCTTGCCATCCGTTACGGATACCAGCGCTTCCAGGCGGATGTCATGATTGCCACAATTATTGTCTTAGTCATTATTGTCCAGTTTATGCAGTTCACCGGTAACCTTTTGTCAAAGAGGGCAAACAAGAAATGAAACGACCATATAGGCTTTATTTGACAGTGATTTCATTCCCATATTTAGAAGTAAACATTACATAATATTTACACACGCAAAAAATCTCCTTCGATTTATTCATTGCAGTTTTCGTACCGCAATTTTACATCAATCGTAAGGAGATTTTTCTTGCTTGTAAAATCTTGCTGATGAATATTTACTCTCCTCTGTCTATATAAAAGAATATCTTTTTTTACAAAAGCCTTTCTTCGTTATTCATTATGAATAATTCTGTTCTTATTCCAGCAATGCATTTTTTGCCAATTGATCAGCCATTTCGTTGTACATGACGCCTGTATGGCTTGCCACCTTATGAAAATGAACCGTCAGCTGTCCTTTTATTAATTCATAATACTCCCGCAGCGCTTTTGTTCCCCGTTTATTCGCTTTCCACTCTCCGGTACACCATTTCTCTATACCGACATAGTCATAATATAAATTTATCTCCGAGATTCCTTTTTCCAAACATTTTCCCATCGCAAACACTGCACCATGTATTTCTCCCGCCACATTCCGCATCTGCGCTTCTTCTGCATCAATAATTTTCTCTGCATAAGTTTCAACAGTTCCATGGTGAATAAAGACAACCCCAAACGAAAAGGTATCGGGAATTGTCGGAATATAAGAACCGTCTACATATACCGCCACTCTTAATTCGTCTTTCAAGGCTTTCACCTTTTTATCAGCAACATCCCCCAAGAATTCCATTGCTTCTTCTTTTGTAAAAAAGCCTTTGTAGGACGCACCGGGATATCCAATAACCTGCAATTTACAGTCATCCCAACTTGTAAACAAACCGGTTTTCCTGCCGGATTTCACAGCATACCATAATTTTTTTTTCACAAAAACGCTCCTTTATTATTCATATCCATAGACTGCCTGTGGTAGTATAATAAAAACTGAATTTATTAGAGGATCATTATGTTAAAATTCAATTTATTACACACTTTCCCTGCTTTTACCATCAAAAACTATCGGACTTTTTTCCTTTCCCAATGGGTTGCTCTCATGGGGCTTTGGATGCAGCTTACTGCACAGCAGTGGCTTGTTTATGAAATTACTGATTCCCCTCTGCTGTTAGGTGTTCTGAGTACTATGCAATATATGCCAAGCCTCCTTTTCACACTGTGGACCGGTTTTTGGATTGATCGCCACAAAAAGAAAAGTATTTTGTTTGGAACACAGCTTATGTATATGCTCCAGGCTTTTCTTTTAGGGCTCATCCTGTGGAGCGGTCATACTGATTATTATTGGATTCTTCTTTTTGCATTTTTTCTCGGTACCATAGACTGTATTGATCTTCCCGCACGGATGGCTTTCATGCCTTACTTAGTGGGAACACAATACCTGAAAAGTGCAGTCAGCTTAAATTCCACCAACTTTAATATTACAAGAATGCTTGGTCCCATTTTAGCAGCTTTTCTTCTTAGCTATTTCAGCTACAGTACTATTTTCTTTTTGAATGCACTCTGTCTTATCCCTATTATCATTGTCTACTTGCATATAAAAGTGGATGAACCACAAAACCATACCATCTCAAACGATATAATGGGAGAAATCAAGGCAGGTCTCAGATACACGTTGCATCATAAAGTTATTTTATCCAATTTGCTTGCGGTCGCAGTTGTCAGCGGTTTGATTCTTAACTTCGGTACTTACGGTCCACCCTTTGCGGATAGAGTACTCCATGCCGGATTAAACGGATTTAGCAAAATACTTTTTTCTGTTGGTACCGGTTCCATGATTGGCGGACTGATTTCCGCATCAGGAATATCCAAACCGAAACAGACTCTTCCTTTTTATTCAGCTCTTTTATGTGGTTTGTGCTTAATTATCATCAGTCAGACGAATTCGCTTTATCCAGCACTTCTTCTTTATGCAGGAATTGGGTTCACCGCTATTATCAGCATCGTCAACTTTAATACAATCATCCAATTTTCAACAGAACGCAGCTACCTAGGACGTATCATGAGCTTATATGCCCTTGTATTTTTAGGTGCAACACCATTTGGCAGCCTTATTGTCAGCAGCATGATTGAATATTCTGGAACCTCAAATGGTCTTCTTTCCATTGGGCTCCTTGATATAATGTTTATTCTCCTTATCAAATATCTCTACTGGAAATAGCGCAAAAGAAAACCTTTTATCTATCACACAACTCTCTTTAAAATCAATGTCTCATTTTCCCAAAATTTTATTAATTATCTGGGTCGTAGAATACCCCTTTACAAAAGGAAGTATTCTGACTTCCCCCGCATACTCTTTTCCAATAACATCCTCCACACTATAGTCGCCACCTTTTACCAAAATATCCGGTTCCAGACATTTTAACAATTCCAAAGGGGTTTCTTCATTAAAGATGACAACTTCATCGACAAACCTCAATGAGTTAAGCATAAATGCCCGATCCGATTCCGAATTAACCGGTCTCCCTTCACCTTTAAGTTTTTTTACAGATTCATCCGCATTAAGACCTATAATCAAATGCTCCCCCAATGCTGCCGCCTGCTGCAGATAAGTAATATGTCCCTTATGAAGGATATCAAAGCATCCGTTTGTGAAAACAACAGTTTCTCCTTGGGATTTCCACGCATCCACCTTACTTTTTGCTTCCTCCCAGCTTATCGGGATATAAGCGGTCCGCATCATATTGGATCCGCACCATGCGTCGATCATTTCAGTGCGGCCGACAGGATAAGTTCCCACTCGAGACACCGCAATTCCAGCTGCCGTATTTGCCAGTTCAAGAGTGGTCATCATATCCAAATTAACAGCTGTTGCAGCTGCAAGTATGGCCATAACAGTATCTCCCGCTCCGGAAACATCAAAGACATCCTGTGCGACAGAAGCACAATGTGCACTTCCATTTTTATTAATACAGGTAATTCCCTTTTCAGACCGGGTTACAAAGATATTTTCTATCTGAAACGTTTCCCGCACCTTTCTGCCAATCCGTTCAATATCTGAATCATTATTATTGATGACGAATCCAGCGACATCAGATAGCTCTTTTATATTGGGGGTAATTCCATATGCACCTCTATATTTTGTCCAATCGCATCCTTTAGGGTCAATCAGTACCGGCACATCATACTCTTTCCCTTTTTTTATAATGGTTTGCACCAACTGTTCTGTAATCATACCTTTTCCATAATCGGACAAAACAATACTGCCTATTCTTTGCTGAAGCAATTGATCCAGCCATTTTAAAATATATTTGCATACTTTATCATCAGGATTACACCTTTCTTCAAAATCAAGACGCATCATCTGTTGACGGGCGCCAAGAATCCTGACTTTAGTCGTAGTAGAGTACTCTTCTGACACGATAACTCCCGTATCATCAATCCCAGCTGCCCTTAATAACTCTGAAAGTGTATCTCCATCTCTATCATTTCCTCGCATACCTGCAATAAAAACTTGTCCACCTAAAGAGGATAAATTGGCAGCCGTATTAGCAGCTCCTCCCAAAACATTTCGCTGTGATTTCACTAAATTAATAGGAACAGGCGCTTCCGGTGATATGCGTTCCACATTTCCGGAAATATATCGATCAAGCATAATATCACCTATCACCGCTACTTTTATATTTTTTATATCTTCTCTTAGAAATCTTTCTCCACCTATTTTCATCGTTGCACCTAAACTTAATCAAACTATATTTATCTAAAATTTACTTTTTTATTATACCATTTTCTTTCTGTAACCCATGAAAATAACAAATCTTCTAATGGTTTCATCACAAAGCTGCTCGTTTCATACAAAATAGGCAGCCGTTTTATAACAGATTATACTTTTTCATTCCCGGCTGTATATTTCCCGCTCTTTTTCTGCACCTCATAAAGCTCAAAGTATTTTCCCTTCTTCTCCAAAAGTTCTCCATGAGTTCCTTTTTCTATAATCTCTCCATGATCAAGCACGATAATCTGATCGGCATCACGGACAGTAGATAATCTATGGGCAATAATGATCGTTGTGCGGTCCATTGCCAAGTCGTTCAATGTTTCCTGTATCTTTTTCTCTGTCTGGCTGTCAAGTGATGATGTGGCCTCATCAAAGATAACAATAGGAGGATTTTTCAAAAATACCCTGGCAATAGAAATCCTCTGTTTTTGCCCGCCAGATAACTTAACTCCGCGTTCTCCCACTTTTGTTTCATATCCATGGGGAAGCTGCGAAATAAATTCATCAGCAGCAGCCAATTTCGCTGCTGCTTTTATCTCTTCCGCAGAAGCCCCTTCTTTTCCGTACCCAATATTTTCACCAATTGAATCCCCAAAAAGGAAAACATCCTGCTGCACGATTCCAATCTGTTTTCTTAAATCCTGTTGGCAATATTCTTTTATGTCTTTTCCGTCTATCAATATTTCTCCCGATGAAGGATCATAAAAACGAAGAAGGACGTTGGCAAGAGTACTCTTCCCTGTTCCTGTCTCCCCCACGAAAGCAATCGTTTTACCTGCAGGGATATCCAAACTTATATGATGCAAGACCAAACGATTATCATTATAGCCGAAACTCATATCTTTAAAACAAATATCCCCTCTGACTTTATTAAAAACGAGTGGCATTTCAGGATCCTCTATAGACGGCTTGGTATGCATAATTTCCTCAAAACGTGAAAATCCGGCCATGCCCCGCTGATATACTTCCGCCAATATGGTTAATCGGAATACGGGACGCATAAAAATATTCACATACAGTAAAAATGCAACAAAATCCGGCAATGTAAGTATATCGACAGAGATCATATATCCGCCCGCCAGCAAAACCACCACATTGATAAAATTCGTAAAGAAATTAATACTTCCTGAGAAATAGGCAACTAATTTATAGGAATTGAACCTTGTATTTCTAAGCTCCCTACTTTTACTACAAAAACGCTTCCGCTCAAAATCTTCCATGGCAAATGCCTTTATAAGGCGAATCCCTGATAAACTTTCTTCCGCTCTGGCACTTACTTCTCCTGCTTTTACACGGTTTTCACGAAAGGCATCTTTCATTTTCCGATTTATTTTTACTGTATGGAATGCTTTACCAATCAGGAGCCCGCCGATTAAAATGGCCAATGTCCAATTCATAATAAGCATGGCTACGATGGTTCCTGTCATGATGACAGCACAAAGTAAAACGTCATTGGGACCGCGAAAAGCCAATTCACTTACTTCCGTCACATCACTTGTTATACGTGATAAAAGCTGCCCTGTTTTTTCATTATCAAAATAACGGAAAGATAACGTTTCGATATGAGAAAAAAGATCATTTCTCATATCATGCTCAATAGATGCACTCATAATATGTCCATAATACTGTACAGAATAAGAAATAATAAATTCAAAGATATAAAGCAGCAACAGAATCGCGGATCCCCAAAAAAGTGCTGTCATGTTTTTAGAAGGAAGAACCTGATTAATAAGCTCTCTTACCATGACAGGAAAAATCAAATCAAGCCCTGCCATGGCAAAAGTCCCAATAATTACACCTATAAGTAGTTTCATATAAGGCTTGTAATAGTGCATAAGGTTTCTAATCATTATCATTCTCCCTGTTCCAAATATGCAGATCATAAGAACCGATTAAATCTCCATCCGGTGTTACCGCAGGCACTTCAATTCCTGCTGCATATTTCCCATCATCAGAAATAGAAATTGCCTGAATAGGCCCTTTAGTATGATATCGATTTAGCTCCTTTCCGTTGACTAAACTGATCACCGCAGCTCCATGTGCACCATAATCATGATTTCTTACATTCCGCCCAATAGCAATAGCTGCGATACCTGATGAGGAAAATGTAATTCCTTCCACTTCTGCTCCTGCTGTATATTTAAATTTATACGCCCCTTCCATATCAAAAAGATATACGCTATTACTGGAAGGATGTATAATCGGTGCGGGAATTTGCCAATTTGCCCGGTTAAATGTATTAATAGTTGTGAAGACAACACCTTCAGGCACGATATAAGCATCTCTACCGGCAGCGTTATACCAACCGCCGGCTACCTTATGTGGTTTTGAAAGGACCCGTTGCCAAAGTATACTACCGTTCTCATCAAAAAGGATTCCTCTCCCATCACTGGTCATCGCAGACAAATACTTTCCATCCTCTGAATAATTAGGACCATTGCGTATCGTTGTTATCTCAAAAAGTGGTGCCGCCGGTATATCCTTAGCACTAATCAAAGTTCCTTTATCCTTGTCCAAAACATATATATTTTTATTATATTTTCTTTCTTCAGGCCCTGATTTGTCATAATTAGCAGAAGCAAACGCAAACCGCCCTGTTGCAAAAGATACACTGCCCCAATTAATCCAGCTGTCCATATTTTCATTGAGCGGGTACCGCCAGCGTTCATTCCCTCTTTCATCAAAGGAAATGATTCGGCTTATATAAGCTCTTGAATGATTCTTACTGACAGTAGATCGATAAAAAATGGCATATACATTCCCTTCCTTGTCTGTTTCTACATGAATCGGAATCGGATACGCGCGAATTTCATTTTCAACTCCAACAACATCAACTCCATCAAATTTCCATAAAATATCTCCCGTTGCGACTTCTAAAGCGTAGAGCGTACCGGATGGGCTGCTTTCTCCGAAATAGACAATCCTGTTATCTTTACTCAACGCCAACGAACGGATTTCACCAATTCCGATGGTTCTGGACCATCTTTCATATCCTTCTATAGAAAAATGATACACTTCCCCTTTTATGGTTCCGACAATCCATCCACGATTAACCGGCGAATAAAGAATCTCTCCGCCATCAAAACCCATTCTGTCATAGTTTCTTCCTGCCACATTCCCCAGTGAAACAATAGTTTCTCCTTCAGCTTTTTCTCTATCGAACATTCCCCATGGCGCTTTATTTCCTGTCAGAAAGAACAGCAACAGCCAGGTCATCCCTAACAACAGAAAAATAAGCATTGTCTTCATCTTTTTCATAAATATAATTTTGTCCAATCATAAACTATACGCAGCACACCAAAATAAAGTCCCTGCTGTGACAGTACATACATGAGCTTGCTGATGCCGGCCGCCGTAATAATCCCCATTAGAAACAGACATACTATCTTTTCCCGCAAATCCCAGATTTCATAACTCTGCTGTTTTGCCAGAAACAACCCTCTGCTGACAACAGAAAGCGCCAGAGTTTGGGATCTCCTGATACATCTCGCCAAAAGAGGTTTCACTATATATGGCAGATGTTGGATAATCCGGGTTCTCCCTTTGTTTCCATGGCTACGCAGCTGTAACGCAATGATAACTTCACCAGCTTCAACGGCCAATACAGGAAAAAATCGAATAGCTGTTACCAGCATAAAAGATATTTGCGGCGACAGACGCCAGGATGAGAGCCCTTTTAAAAGCTGGCGAGGATCGCTGGTCCAGCATACAAGCAGACCCAATGCGATCATAGATACAGATCTCATTCCCTGTATCGCACCATACACAATTCCCTCCTGATAAATATAAAGTCCGTCGGTCAGTGCACCTAAAACAGGAAATGTAGGACTGATCAGCATAAGAATAGGAGTACGTGGATTTTGTGCAAAGAACAATGCCTGGCTGGCAACAGATCCCCACAACCCAAATAAAATAAATACCGCAAGCACCTTCCACTTATATACGGGTGTTCCGGCAGCTATATGAAGCGCTATACTTATAGAAAACAAAATAAATAATGTCCGTGGATTATCCACAATAACCATAATCAGAGCAAAAAGAAACAGGACACACAATTTAGTCCTTCCATCCAACCGTGAAAAGAAAGTATCATTGTTCGTACCTTCCCATAATTGCCTAAAGGACATGGCGCATCACCTCCTTTACTGTTATACAGGGATCTATACCAAGGTATTCCGATAATTCAAGCATCGGTGGTATGGATAATCCCCCCATTCTAAGAACTTCTTTATTACTGAATATTTCATGAGGTGCCCCCACCGCTACAAAATGTCCTTGTGCCAGCACAAAGATACGATCTGCCAGTGATGATGCCAATTCAATATCATGCGTACAAAAAAATATTGTTTTTCCTTGCTCCGCTGCATAGGAAAGGAGCATACTGAGACTTTCAAGACTTTTTTTATCCTGTCCCGTTGTCGGTTCATCCAATAAAAGAAGCTCATTGTCTCTTCGTGAAAGTAATGCTCCCAAAACGACGCGAAGGCGCTGCCCCTTTGATAAGGCAAGCGGGAAATCATCCCGATAATGATATACGTAAAGCTTGTGCAATAAAATATCCAATTCTTTTTCTGTCATTGTTTTATTATTCCATAGCAATTCTTCCCGAACTGAATCATTTAGGAGCATCAGGTCTGCTTCCTGCAGCATATATCCAATATATTCTCTCCGCTTCCCTATCGATTTCCCATGAATTAAAATTTCCCCTGAGGAAGGCTCCTCCAACCCCGATAAGATATTCATGAGTGTTGATTTCCCTGCGCCATTAAACCCCATGAGTGCATTGATAGATCCCTTCTTGATTTTAAAATTCAATCCGTTTAATGTATCAGAATCCGCACCGGGATATCTGTAAGTGATATTTTTACCTTCTAAAATCAACTCATCACTACTATCTTCTACTATACATGGCCCTATGGATTTTTGGAATTTTATACCTGCTTGCTTTATTTCCTCCGCAGTCTTCTTTAACGAGTAAGATAATTTTTCTAGTTTCATAAATCTTCCCAATTTAACGCTTTGCGGTTCACGAATTCCATATCCATCATTTGAGCCCAGGACATACCATGATTCATCCATTAATCCATCATATACAAAATGACCCTTATGCATAATACAAAGACGAGGAAACCACGCAGCCAGCTCATTGACCCTATGCTCAACAACTACAATGGTCATATGTTCTTCTCTCTGCAAAGAAACTAACAATTCAAGAAAAGACTGCACTCCCTGGGGATTCATCTGGCTCACCGGCTCATCAAGAATAAGCAATTTCGGCTTTGTCACTAATACGGATGCTAAGGCAAGCCGCTGTCTTTGTCCGCCGGAAAGCGCATGAATACTTCTTTCTTCCATCCCATCCAATCCCGTGCGTGCAAGAACTTCCTTAACCTTCTCTTTAACAACAGAAGCTTCTATCCCTCTGTTTTCAAGAGCAAACCCCACTTCATCGGCAACGGTCATTGCAAAAATCTGATCGTCCGGTGTTTGGTATACCGTTCCTACTAAAACACCTATCTCTTCCGCGGACATCGCTGCCGTATCTTTTCCATCCAAAAAGATTTTCCCGTCTATAGAACCATGCTCTTTATCCAACAGTCCTGTCACCGCTTTTACTAAAGTGGATTTTCCACATCCGGATCTACCTGCAATAAGCACCATTTCTCCTTCTTCTATACGAAGATTGACTCCTGTAAGCGTATCTTTTTCTCTGGAAGTATATCGGCAAGACACATTTTGAATATCTAAAATCATGTTCCCATCACCTGCTTAAGCTTCTCTCCCATACGATACCCCATCCAGGCACCAATACTGCTGTATAGAATCCCATTAACCAGCATATAGAGAGCAATAAACCAATCGGCATAGTATAAACGATAAAAGAACATCATCTGCTGCATGTTTATAAAGGTAATAAACGCATCAGCTATACCTATCATTACCGCAATCAAAACAGCGTATTGTTCCGTGATTACTTCTTTTTTAAAGAATCCCCAAACCCATAGCACAAACTCTAAAACAACAATAGATACTGAGCAAATCAGGATTCCCACCAATGTAACACGCCCGAAAAGTATGGCAGACAGGAGCCAACGCATCAGGAAAAACAGCGATAATACACCAGGACGCCTGAATAAAATTAACAACGCCATTAAAAGGAGGTATTGCACAATACCATTTAAAACCCCTGTTATAAGCCCCGAAAACGGCCCTAAGATAACATGAAAAAAGTCTCCCAGCAAAGTTACCGGCACAACAACGCCGCCAAAAGCAAGTGCGGCAAAAAGAGCCACCGTAATATCTCCCCGTGCGCCAATCTGGATAGTACATTCCCTCAGCTTTTTAAAGGATGCTATTACGAATGCTACACATGCCCCGGCAAAACCAATGGCAAATATACCTGTACTTTTTCTTTTTACAATCGTCAATGGAACTTCCGTTATTTTTGATATATCTCCATCAGTCAAAGTAATCCGTAAATTATAATTGCCTTCATTAATGGTAAATGGGTTTACATAAAGCGGCATAATAACCGATTGACTTACTTGCGGCAAAAGGCCTATAGATGCTTCCGTAGCATCAAGGTTCTCATAATCCCAGCCGGTGCCTCCATCTTCAGTTCTGACTGAAATCAACCCCTTCTTCACTTCACCACCGGGTCGGTCTACAAGCTCTGCCACAAAATGAAGTGTTCTTGTATCTTTATTCGGATTTCTCATTTCCAGGAGAATATATGCTGCCGGCGTATTCAATAATGACGGCCAATCTGCAGGCTTGCTTCCTATAAGCCGATTCCTTATGTTCTCAAGAGTCACGTCACGCACATACAATATATCTTTTGCTTCTCTTTGATCAATTTTTCCATCTTCATCTACAGGGACAATGATACGTTGTATATACCAAGTAGAATTTTTCTTTTCTTCAGAAGCTTCCGCAGTGGGCACCTCACTTTCGCCAATACTGAAATCAATTTTTTGTAGAAATTCTTTATCTCCATAACGAATTTCTACAGGAATCATATAATTTCCTTCTTTCAAATCCTTATCACAAAAAAGAGAAATAGCCGAAAAGACTTGTCCATAGTTGGCCGGCAGCCTCCACTTTGCTGTAATCACATTGTCTTTTGCCGTGTTCCAGCCTTCCATTTTCAGCGCATGGATACCACTTGGCAGAGTCACTTTGATATCAGCCGTTTCTTCTTTCGGAAGATCTATGCTCTCAATATTTAAAAATAAAATTTGTGTACTCCCCGCAGGTATTACTTTATGCTTTTCTCCATTCAAACTGTAAGGAAATTGTACATCCAATCGAACTGATTCATTCCCATAAACCGTCAAATGAAACAATGCTGAAAAGATCACTGTGAAAAGGAATAATATTCTACAAATCATACTGTCCTCGCTCATAAGCTGTTTGCCGTCCTATGCATAGCAAACGATCTTCGCTTATCTTGTCTACATGAAAATACGATGCACCCATTTTCTGCGCCAATTCTTTTGCAAGTCCCAGTTTAATAAAACTCGATTCTGTATCAATCACTGCGGCCAGCATATGCCGATGTCCAATCCGCTCTGCTTCTGACAATGCATCTCTCACGGGGTCTGTATTTTTATTAAGCGAATTGGTTGCTCTCCCATCAGTAATCAAAATTAACACCGGATCTTGTAACGGATCCTGCCTGTAAAGCCTGTCGAGCATATCTTCCGCTTTTATAAGTCCCTGGGCAAGTGGTGTTTTACCGCCAGTGGGAAGTGCTGCTAACTTCTTTTGTGCAAATTCTATACTTCGTGTTATTGGTAAAAGGACTTCCGCCCTATCCCGCCTAAATGCGATCATACCCACTCTATCACGTTTCTGGTAAGCATCCGCCAGCATTTTAAATACCACCCCCTTAACCGCTTTCATCCGTTCACGGGCACCCATAGATCCACTTGCGTCAACCAGAAATAAAAATATATTACCTGTCCTTTTTTCCCTTTCTTTCCGCCGGATATCCTCATGACGGATGACCACAGCGCATCCGTTGGATCGTCTGCCTTTTTGATGGGGTGCCGCTGCGCGGAGTGTGGCATCAATTGCAATATCATGCGTTTCCCCTTTAGGAATACCGGCTTTTACATACCGTCCCTGTCTTTCATCGCTTCTCGTCATATTTCTCTTTCCGCTGCCTTTTGGGGAAAATCGTTTTTTCTCGTTCTGTATCCAGAGCGGAGGAAGAATTACATGTAAATCTGCGGAATCTACTTTTTCATCATCCGCCCCCTGCGGAAATTCCGGCATATCCGATGATGATTCATCATTGTTACCCCCATTCCCCGTCACTTCAACAATATGATTCCTGCTTGGATCCTCTCCATCATCACCAAGATTATTATTTTCAGATTCCTGATCTTTCTCTATATCGTTTTTATCCGAATCTTCCGGTTCATCAGACTGCGGCAGTTCCTGTTCACAATTCTTTCTCATACGGTGGGGAAGTACAAATTCCGCCGCTTTTTCCAGATCCTTAGGCAATACATATCTTCTTTCTGCCAAGGCAGCCAATGCTCGTGCCGCTTCAATTAAATAGATATCCGCCCGATGTCCGGATACATGTGCTTTTAAAGCATATACCGATGCCAATTGTATCATGACCGATGAAACAACCACTTTGGGCAGCAAGGACATTGCAGAATGTATTGCCTTCTTTATTTTTTCATTTTCCAATTTCCATAAATTACAAAAAGACGCACAATCCTTTTCGAAAGAAATAGTACGTTTTAATATCTCAACACGTGTATTTTCATCATGGATATTGTCAACATTTACGAAAAGCCCAAACTGATCCAAACAAGCCCCGGATAGCATCCCGCTTTCCGGATTTATCGCGGCAATAATGGTAAAACTCGTATCACACCGCAGTGATAATCCATCTCGTTCAAGCTGATACGCCCCAACTTCTGCAATATTTAAAATAGAATCCAGCAAATCCTCCCGCAATAAATTAGCATCATCTAAATAGAGCACACCTTGATCCGCTTCATTAATAATTCCGGGATACAATTTTTTCTGTCCGCTGTAAATGGCTTTTTCAGTATCAATGGTACCAAACAACCGGTCTTCGGTAACACTTACCGGTATATCCCGCCACGGTCTTTCAATCAGTTCCTGTGTGCTTCTCATCAGTGTAGATTTGCCAATGCCTCGAGGTCCGGAAATCAAAAGACCACCGGCGCGAGGATTTACCAGCACAATAAGTATGGCTGTTTTTGCATGATTTAGTCCCAATACAGCGGAAAAAGGAAAATTATTGCGCTTCATCATCAATAACCTGATCCACCTGCTCCCAATTCAATGTTTGTTCTTCAAATGGGCGGCGATGCATACGATGTGGGAGAACCATTCTTGACGCCGCTTTCAGATCTGCCCTGTTTACTGCCGTACGTCCTTCAACAGCTGCTATTGTTTCTGCCGTTTTAATCAATGTTATATCTGCCCGATGCCCATCAACCCCAAGCAATATAGATATTTTAGCGGCAAGAAGCAACAAACTGTCAGAAACCATAACCCGTGGAAGCAATTTTATAGCCTGCTCTATCCTCCCCACTTCTTTTTCCTGTTCCTCTTTCCAATCGGCAATAAACTTCTTCGAATCCGCCTCATATGCCAATCGGCGTTTTACAATCTCCGCTCTTTTCTCAGGATTTTGTTCCCCCGCAACTTTGACTGATAATGCGAAACGATCTAATAACTGTGGACGGATGTCCCCCTCTTCCGGGTTCATTGTTCCTACAAGAGAAAACTGCGCAGGATGGGAATAGGAAATTCCTTCGCGCTCCACTGTATTAATTCCCATAGCTGCCGAATCTAAAAGGATATCTACCGCATGATCGTCCAAAAGGTTAATCTCATCTACATATAAGATATTACGGTTCGCATCTGCCAAAATACCTGTTTCAAAACTACGACGTCCTTCCCGTATCGCCAGTTCAATGTCCAATGTTCCCACTATACGGTCTTCTGTCGCGCTGACCGGCAGTTCTACCACTTTCATGGGCAATAATACTACCAGAGGTTCTTTGGTGTCATATAATTCGTGACAGCTGTCACACCAGTTTGTTTTATTTTCAGGATCGTCATGATAATGGCACCCTTGAATACATTTCCGCGGCGGTAATAAATCCGCCAGCGCACGAACAGCAGTAGATTTGGCAGTTCCTTTTTCCCCTTGGATAAGAACACCACCTAATCGGGGGTTGACCACATTAAGTATAAGCGCTTTCTTCATTTCTTCCTGTCCGATAATCGCGGTAAACGGAAATACTCCCTGTCTTTTCATATAGCTTTCTCCTGTCTTCTCAGATACCGTTTAATAAAAAATTTTTTCAATGCGCATTCTGCTTCTGAACACCTTACTTGTCCGTTCTTATCAAGCCATCGGGAAAAGCATCCTCCGCCGCAAAGTGAAAAATACTCACACATTCTGCACGCTTTCATGGAGTTCCTAATGAACGCTCCTACCTTCCTGACATTTTCCGGGCACCTGCCTGTATTCACATTGCCCAACTTATAATCACTCTTTCCCATCAGTGAAGAACAGGCATAAATATCACCATGCACATCCACGAAAGCAGCTTCCCCATTCATAGCAAAACATTGCGGAAACTCATACTTCCCTGTCCTCTGCAGCATTCGTACCCGATCTTCCTGGGTAAAATGAATATGTTTTCCTGTAATTTCTTCCAACATATCCATTTTCTTTGCAGTCCTTTCAAGTGCTTTTTCCATTTGCTCGGCAGTGGGTGCATGTAATCTTTTTCCGCGCCCCTGTTCTCTGAGTATATCAAAACCAATCTGATGGACATTCCCATAAAAGTATGCCATATCAGCAATCCCATCCAGCTGCTCCACCGTATCATCAGTTACTACACAGGTAATTCCGGCCTCTATATTTACCTCTCCCAGATTTTGGAAAGCTTGAATCACTTTTTGCGAAGATCTGTCTCCATCTTTTGAAACACACAAGCGGTTCATAAGTTCAGGACGACCATCACAGGAAATACCGATCCCCACATGATGATTAAAAAGCCACTTTCCAATGTCTTTCGTCAGCAAAGCTCCATTCGTTTGTATCTGCATCTGTGCATTCACATGATTTTTCTCTACAAAATCCACTACTTTCCGGATTAAAGGAAATTGCAGCAACGGTTCTCCTCCGGAAAACTGGAGAAGAAATTGATTTTTCGACACATGCGCTAAAGCCACTGCAGCTATGGCAGTTTCTTCAGTCATATCAATTGGATCCTGCTCTGAAGCATAACAATAAAGGCACTTGAAATTACATCGGCCGGTCAGAGTAAGCACAAGCATTCGAATGGGTGGAATTTCACATGTTATCATTCCCTTCTCCTTCCAACTCCCCTTCTACAGATAAATATAATTTTTTTAGTTTCTCTACTGTCTTTTCCTTTGCATTCCACAGCCCTCTTGCCTCTGCTTCAAGAAGTGTTTCGGTAATACGCTGCAACGCCCAAGGATTTACACGTTTCATCCAATCCTGTACCTTTTCATCAAGCGCATATTTTTCTGCATACTTTTCATACATCCAATCTTCCATAACCTCGCTTGTCGCATCCCATTGGAAACTGACCGACACCATTTTTGACATATCGGATGCCCCTTTATATCCGTGATTCATCATACCGTTAATATACTTGGGATTAATTGACTCCATACGAAAAATACGCTTTGCTTCTTCCTGGACTGTCCTTACTTTTGGACGCAGCCGATCTGCACTGTCGCCGGCATAAGAATGGGGTGCTAATCCTCGTATACTTCTTACCGCAGCAATCATCCCTCCATGATAGGCGTTATAATCATCAGAACTGAGCATATTCGTTTCATGATTATCCTCATTCTTTACGGTGGCATCCATAACGGATAACCGTTTTCTGAACAGTTCCGGAGAATATTCACCTTTTACCGCTCCTCCATACGCATGACCGCCCCATCGTACAAAGACATCAGCCAAATCATCGACGGTCTGCCAATTTTTGGATTCCAAAAGCGCCGACACCCCAGCACCATAAGTCCCCGGCGCATCACCAAAAATTCTGTATGCTGCATTCCGCCAAGATTCTTCATGTGTCATCCCGCTTTTTTCCATTAAGCTGCTTTCCTCGGAAATATGTTTTTTGATATAGTTGTCATCTTCCAATTCATTAAGATCTGCTGCCAGTAAAACAGCTTTATCCAGCAGCTCGACAACAGTCGGCATTGTGTCACGGAATAACCCGCTGATTCTGGCGGTCACATCTATACGGGGACGCATTAATTCAGAAAGGGGAATCACTTCCAACCGTTTAACCTGAAGACTTCCCTTTTCCCAAACGGGTTTGATGCCCATAAAATAGAGAAATTCCGCTATACACTGACCATGGCTGCGCATATTGGAGCCTGACCAAAATACCATTCCTATATTTTCAGGATATTTTCCTTCATCGGCAATATACTGCTCAATGACCTGATCACCCAATCTTTTACCAAGCTCCCATGCTGCTTTTGTAGGAAGCGTCCTCGGATCCAAGCCGAAGAAATTACGTCCGCTCGGTAAAAGATTGACTCCTCCGGTGTGAGGAGATCCTGACAGTCCAGGGAGTATGTACCGCGAAGAGAGCCCATCCATGATATGATCCATTTCCTCCGCAGTCTTCCATAAGCGCTGAATCAGGTCATGACATATATAGGAAAGTATACCTGTCAACTTCTTCTTCCACGATTCATTTTCCTCAAATATACAAGTTTCAAGAAGAGCTTTTTCTATTCCTTCATCACTGAAATCATAGGCCTCCAATATTTTTATAATATTTTTAGTCTCATTACGTATTCTTGACATCAGCTCACTGTAAGTGATTTGAAACCGGGGATGCAACTTTCCTGCATTGCCAATGATTTCATCAACAGTGGTGTCATATTTTTCCGCCCATATTTCATAAATTGACGGGATTTCCCCGTTATCCAACCGCAGAAACTGGAGAATTTCATCGATAAGGATTTCTCCTTGGGGTGCTTGTCCCAATATATGAAGTCCCACATGGACCTCACCATTCTTCAATTCTTCAAGGTATTGATGAAGTTTTCCGACATATTCCAGAAAAGGCTTGTTCTCATCATAAGGTATTTCCCCGTCTAATTCGGCTTTTTCGGCAAGTTCTCTGATCATCGGCTCCAAAGAGCCTGCATTTTCCGGTTGTATCTGCATAAAATGGGCATACTCGTCCATCATCTTTTCCAATTCCGCCAGCTCATCATAAACACCCGCTTCAGCAAGTGGTGCCGGCAAATGATCAACCAGACATGCTGCACTTCTTCTTTTAGCCTGTATACCTTCCCCTGTAATTGTCATATGGTAAGGATAAATATTAGGCAGATCCCCCAATGACAAATCGGGATAACTTTTCCTATCCAGCCCCGCTCCCTTTCCGGGAAGCCATTCCAGATTCCCATGTGTCCCTACATGGATAACGGCATCTGCTTTCCATTCATCACGAATCCATTGATAAAAGGAAATATATTGGTGAGTAGGCGCTACATAAGGATCATGATAAATCTTGGCAAAATCCATCCCATAGCCGCGAGGCGCCTGAACGGTAATAAAAATATTGCCGTCCATAATTCCGGGAACCAATAAGTTTTTATAATCATCAAGCATAACTTTACCGGGAGCCTCTTCCCAGTCTTTTTCCATCTGTCGCTTTACCGATTCAGGAAATGTTGCAAAAAAGTCAATATACGCCTTAGAAAAATTTTTATTACATTCTTCTACTTGTTTATCAGTAAGCATGGATATATCATTTGTCGCATGAGCAGTTAAGGTCTTAATAAAACTCTCCGTATCTTCAGGAATAAAATCAACCCGGTATCCTTCCTTCTTCATACGCTGTAAAAGCAGGCGGATACTTTCAATAGAATCCAAACCGACTGCGCTTCCGATGCTTGCGTTAGTGGGCGGATAATTATGGAAGATAATTGCGATTTTTTTATCTTTATTCTCTTTACTGCGCAATAACGCCCATTTTTTTGCCTTGGAAACCATAAAAGCCATACGCTCTGAAATGGGAAGATATTCCACCTCTCCATTTTCCTTCATATGTTTTGCCGCAACAGGTACACCATGAATAATTCCGTCAAACTCCGGCATGGAAACACTAATGGATATTTCCACGGGATTCATGCCTTCTTTGGATTTCGCCCATTCCTGTTCAGGCATGATTAAGGAATATCCTTCCAAAACGGGAATGCTTATTTCTTTTAGTTCCTCTTTTGTGATAGAACCTGAGGCTGTAAAAGAAAACTTCAGAATATTGACAATTACATCTACTGCCGGCTTCCCGTCTGCCATGAAATAATTATGAAATACTTGGCTAAGCGTAGGCATTCCCATTTCGGAAATAGGAAGACCGTTAGTAAATACGGCAATCGCATTCATGCCCTGCCTTTCACATTCACGAATAAACGTATTCTGATACTGTAAATCCCCCCATATCCACTCGTCCCTGTAAAAAATCATCCCAACCGTTGGGCAGTCCTCTCTGCAGAACATTTTTTTATAGCTTCTCAAGTCAGTTGTACACAGTTCCGGCAGTCCAGGATGATATATTCCTGTCCAGCAGTAAGCGGACGGTTCTGCCGGCATCTCTCCGCCTTTATTCGTTATAAATTGCAAAAAGAGCCACAAGTTTTTATAATTTTTGATTCCGCTGTAAAAACTATACTGCTTAATCTTTTCAACATCCGCTTCACTCACTCCGTTCCGCGCCTCTTCCTCCGCAGATCCCGCAGCATCCATGTAGTACGGAATCGACTTAGCCGCAAAAAACGCCAGACATTTATCCCAAAACATCGTCCGGATAGTCGTTCCCATAAAGCGAATCATCACTAAATCGGCATCGTCAAGTTGTTTTTCCCAGATTCTGCTCCATAAAGAAGTACTTTCTACTTTCAGCGTCTCATATTCCGCCGGAACAAGCCCCTCTCTTTTTAATTCACTGCAGGCTTTGCGCATCATAAAGAAACGACGGTCTACATTTGTTAAATAAATAACTTTCCCTTCCATTTATCTCCTCATATAATTAACTATTTAATAAAAATATGGTTATTCCCACAATTCCGGATAAACAGCTCGTGCAACAGCTTCAACAGAATCCGTTACATGTTGGGACATTACATACTTATACCGTTCCGAAAAGAAAATAAACTGATTATTCTTAACAGCTTTTACATCCTGATAAGCAGGATTTTGCATAAGCTCCTTTTTAAACTCATTTTCATCATCCCCTTCCCGCGTTTTCCACACAGGAAGTAAAAATACATCCGGATTTATAGAGGGGATGAGTTCATTCGACAGATAAACACCGGCGCCTTTGGGAATATCAATACCATCTGCGCCATTTTTTACATGCGCCATTTTCAATATTTCATTAAACAGCGTGCCCCGCTTCCCGATAATTCCGCGGAAGGAAAGCGCGACAACTGTCTTTTCCTGATTAGGACTTAATACCGACAATTTCTCCTCTATGGCTTTTCGCTTCATACGCATGCGGGAAACGACCTGATCTCCCCGTTCGCTTTCCCTCACCGCCTTAGCCATTCCCTGCACTTTCAGTTCTACTTCATCCCATGTAGTCGCTGTAACTGACACATATACAGGAACTCCCATACCTGACAGGACTTCTGTTATTCCGTTTGAGACAGCAGAAGATATAATTACTAAATCAGGATTCAGCTCCATAATATTTTCGGGATTCAATTCAACAACATGCCCCACCGCCTCACGCTGCGCTTCAGTAACAAAGGTGATATCAGGATTCCCCGCATATTTGCTGAGACCAACAATTCGGCTTATATCCACTAAATCAAGAAGCACTTCATCTGTTCCATAAGTAGTGGAAACAATCCGCTGCGGTTTATGTGGAATCTTTACGGTACGCCCCAGTTCGTCTGTCACTACATAAGCATTATTTTCGACAAGCACTTCGGCAAAATGAAACCGGCACCCGTTTGTTGCTAAAAAAATAATACATAATAGTACAAATATTAGTTTTTTCATGTTTTCGCCATTCTTATATGCCCACTAAGTTTTGCATTCCATATCTTCTCATAAAGGTATTCTGCCCCTCTTATTCCGCAAAGAGGAAGGTCGCTCACTGCCATTTCATCATAAACAGGTCTTGTAATATGGCAACTTACAAAAGGCCTATTCATACGGAGTAATCGTTCCGTTTCATGTGAACTTGACAGAATCAACCCGCCATCCCATTTTTTATAATCTTCAGCAATAGATATGTCATTAATGCCGATTACTCTTACTGTATCCACTGCCGGCGTTTTGGAGCAGGTATCTGCCTGCAAATGAACAGTCAAATGTTCTGTGTCCGCCCATTCCCCCCGCAACGCTTCTGCAATACCCAGACTCTCTTCCGGTGGTGCCGAAAAAAGAATGCGGTCGAACCAAAGCGTTCCCCACATGGATTTCATATTATTTCCAAAATGAAGAAGCCTTTTCTGTCTGCATCTGATTTCCATTTCTGCTGCTTTCAAAGAAGCCGAATTTACTGCTTCTGCGATTCTATTCAACCATCGCAAAGTCCCTTCCATCCCATAGGGAAGCCCCACAGAAATATAGGGGATATCGAATCGGGATTTCATGTCTTCTGCTGCTTTTAACGCCAGTTCATTCCTTACCACTATATTCAATGCCGCTTCCGGAGCTTTCATAATATTTTCCCAGGAATCTCCCACACCGGGCATGGACACTACATGTATATCGCATAACTCCAGCAAACGTCTAATTTCAATGGCATCAGCTTTTCCGCGCAGATAAACGGAAGAAAGTCCAAGCACGTTGACACCGTCAGATTTTTTTAAAGGGTTCATCTGCTGCACCAGCAGAGATAAGGCCCTTGAGAACCCGCCCGCAAAGCTCCCGTGAAGTCCCCCGCTGTCTATTCCATATACGGGCCACGGCAGATGGCTTTTAGCCGCAATCCCCTCAATATCATCACCTACAAGACTTATACTGCAATTATTTTGAACAAATAGCCGCTCTGGATTTCCATTTTTTTTCAAGTATTCAAATCCATTAATCAGATCCTTCTCCGTTCCATAAACCAATGAATTCTGATCCGGCTGCGTGCAATAAAATCTTTCCGCTGCGCCGGGCATACTGTCATCAATATATTTCATCGCATAAAAGTAGCACCATAGCGGACCATTCACTATGACATAGCTGCCGGGAATTGATGCAAACAATGCAGCGGAACCGGTTAACGCACAAGTTCCTATCCGATGACAGGAATTTTCCCACTCAGATGGTTGCATAGGCTATCCCCCCCTTATTCCCATATCGGCAAAGCAGTCGGTATAATGCCCGAAATATCATAATTTCTCCATTTGTACCAACCATCGGTACCATAGGTATAAAAAATTGTTTCGTTTTCGTGCTGACAATTTCATTCGTCGTCAAAAGTATATCGGCAGCATCTATCAACTCCTGTCCGTCTCGCCCGTCATAGACTGGAATTGACTCCTCTTTTCCAATCCGATGGCGATATTCCGCTTTTTCCTTATCAGTTAAATTATCATAAAGAATTACCGCCTCAATACGCATTTCCAACTGCCGCAGGGCGGAAATTGTATCTGACGGATTATACCAGTGCGTACCGCGGCCAATACCGATGACTGCCTTTTTACCTTTTGTGATATGCAGAATCGATTTCACATAAGAATCTATTCTCTTCTTTTCTTCCTCTATAATCACTTTTGCCTTTTCTACGTTTTTATGAAGCCGTCCTATTTCAAGAATCCATTTACAAGTATTTTCCCAACCAATCGGATACATATCTTTAACGGCATGAATCCCAAATTTCTTTTCTAACAGATCAGCCATTCCATTCATACGATCTGATTGTCCCGTTGTTCCCAGCACGATAGCCAATTCAGCAGCAGGAGCATTCGCCCATTCGGAAAAAGGAAGATAGCCGGGAAACTGCCCCTGTACCTCCAATCCGAGTAAGGAGAGAAGGCGTTTCACCTCGGTCACATACTGCCCTTCGGGCCCCATTTGGTCTCCTAAGAGCAGAATCCTATTAGGTACGTGCTCACAGGGTCTAAAAAAGCGCTCTATGATCGTTTCCGCCGTCTTATAATACCCCTCTGAATACTCACCGCCAAGAAAGCCCGCATAAGGAATACAGATAACCGGAATCCCGTACCTCATTTCCGCATCTGCCGATTCTGACTCTGCATCATCTCCAATAACTCCTGCCACACAAGAAGTCGCAATAAAAAGACATTCCGGATGATATGTTTCCATAACATACGAAATACTCTGCCGAAGTCGGCCTGTTCCACCGAAGATACTGTCTTTTTCCCGTATATTTGAGGAAACAAGAGGCACACATTCCATATTTTCCTGTCTGCCGTCAGCAAGAATCCGGTAATGCGATCCCAGATCCATCGTCTCTGCTACATGGACACACCCCATGGGACTGTGAAAAATTACTGCACATCCCCGGCAGCATGCAACCGCCCTCCATACGCCCGACATAGTACAGCTGCAGGACCTATTTTTAGAAAGAAGCCACTTAGTTCTCGGTTCCATAAATATCTACCAGCTTTTCTAATTCCTCAAACGTTATTGGTGTCGGTACAGATAACTCTTCATTCATCCAAATATCATTCGCTAATTTTCTGTATATATCCGCCTGCGCTGAATCCGGTGCATACTGAAGCACAGTCTGTTTCGAATTTTCAGAAATATTCACAATTCTGTCGCGCGGTACGAAAGATACCAACTTTGTATTTAAACGCTTAGCAAATTCCGTGAGCAACTTCTTTTCGTTGGGTGTGTTCCTGCTGTTGCCAATAATACCTGCGAGTCTTACATTTCCGCGCATAGCAAACCGCCGCACACCTTTGGCTATATTATTAGCTGCATAAAGAGACATTAATTCACCTGAAGACACGATATAGATATCAGACGCATATCCTTCCCTTATGGGCATTGCGAACCCCCCGCATACCACATCACCAAGTACATCATACAAGGTTAAATCGACAGAAGGCAGTGCATTCAGTTTGTCCAACAGCTGTAAAGATACGATAATCCCCCTTCCGGCACAACCTACTCCGGGCTCAGGTCCGCCGGTTTCTACACAGGTAATCCCGTTAAATCCGGCATGGACTATATCTTCCGCTTTAATATCCTCAATCTCACAAGCCCGAACCTTATCCAAAATAGTTTCTTTACATATGTGCCCCAAAAGCAACCGGGTCGAGTCATTCTTCGGGTCACAACCGATTTGGCAGACTTTTTTCCCCATCAGACTTAACGCGGCAGAAACATTCGACGCAGTTGTGGATTTGCCAATACCGCCCTTTCCATAAAAAGCAATTTTTTTCATGAGAATCTCAACCTTTATTTTTAATAATATGATTGAATCATATATTGTTCCTTACTCATTATTATATACAAATGCGAATGTTTTTGACAGAATATTCTATAATCCATAAATCATTCTCTAATAAAATAGTTTTATACGACATTTATTTAGAAATAAAATATCACCATCAAATCAAGCAGATGGACCCCGGTCCTTACTTTCTCTCCTTCAAACGAATTTTCAAAATAATGCCCATCTTACTAAAGCTGTGCGGACAAGCGCCCCATATGAAAAGATCCTCCTGCTGTATAAGACAGAGAAGGATCTTAATATTTTATTATGATTCTAAAATTATGCTTCCGCTCTATTTCTGCTGCTCCTGACATGTTCATGCCAGGTTACCCAAATGGATGTAGCTACGCAGACGGAAGAATAAGCGCCTGAAATAAATCCGACAAGCATGACCAAAGCAAAGTTCTTTGTAGTATCTCCACCAAAAAGATAAAGGGAAGTAACACAAAATAATGTGGTAATCAGTGTGTACATAGAGCGGCGAATAGTCTGATGAATAGAGTCATTAGCTAAAATAGCAAAACTGTCCGTCCGCCTGTGAGTATGAATTGCTTCCCTAATACGGTCAAAGATAACAACCGACTCATTCATGGAATAACCTAAAACCGTTAAAATGGCCGCCAGGAAAGACGCATCCACTTCCAAATGGAAAAAGGCAAATACGCCAAGCACCATCAAAATATCATGAATGATAGCAACAATCGCTGCAAATGCAATCCTATGCTCAAAGCGGATTGTCATATATAAAATCATAGCGCCAAAAGATAACAGAACATTTAAAAGTGTATTTTTGGTTACTTCTGATCCAATAACCGCGCCTACTGTCTCAATACGTTTTACTTCTGCCGTACCTACTTTGGTATTGATATGGTCGATTATGGCCTGTGACTCATTTGCGCTCAGGTTTCTCGTGCGAATAATAACATCATTTCCCGATTCCCCATCTATAGACCCGGAGAGCTGGATAACCGCCGTTTCCAATCCATCTTCCCGAATCCCATTTCGAACTTGTTCTACGGTCACATTTTGACTGAACCCCAATTCAAGAATTGTTCCACCGGTAAAATCAATGCCCCAGTTAAACCGGAACATAATAATAGACATGATAGAAAGCAGTACCAACAAACCGGAAACAGAAAACCAAAGCTTTCTCTTTGCAATAACATCAAAATTTTTAAACATTAGCTTCATCCCCCTTTTTACCACCAAACCACCAGGGGTTATGAATCCAGTTCGCGTTAATCAGAAGCATCAGCAAAGTACGGCTGACCGTAATAGCTGTAAACATAGAAACTGCCACGCCAAGACCCAATGAAAACGCAAAACCTTTAACCGTCGCACTTCCCAAGAAAAATAAAATGCATGATGTAATAATTACTGTCATATTCGCATCAAAAATTGTAACAAAAGCACGTTTAAACCCAGACTGCACCGCCAGCCGCAAAAGTTTTCCAGATGCAATTTCTTCTTTAAATCTTTCAAAAATCAATACATTCGCATCCACAGCCATACCGATCGACAAAATAATCCCTGCGATGCTGGGCAGTGTCAATGTTGCATGGAGCACATAAAGTATGCCCAGCAGTATCAATACATAAACAAGAAGCGCCGTATCTGCTACAAACCCCGATATACGGTATACTGCAAGCATAAAAAATACAACAAGGGAAAGTCCAATTGCAAAGGCTACTACCGACTTGTCTTTCGAATCCTGCCCTAAAGACGGACCTACCGTACGAACTTCAAGCACCGATACTTTAACAGGCAATGCACCGCTGCGAAGAAGAATCGCCAGATCTTTAGCCTCTTCCAATGTCCTTTGTCCGGTAATAACTGCGGATCCACCTGTAATTGCATCATTGACAACAGGATTTGTAAGTAAATCCCCATCCAGATAAATCCCTACATGACGGCCGATATTGGCTGCAGTAAGCTTCGCAAATTTATCTCCCCCTTCTTTACTAAATTGTAAGGCAACAAGAGGTTCTCGATTCTGTCCGATCTGTTCTCTCGCATCTTTCAGGTCTTCCCCGGTAAGACAAACATTCCCCTCTTCATCTCTAAATTCAAGAACAGCTGTTTTTCCGATAGTTTCGATAGCTTTCTGCGGATCCCTTTCCCCCGGAAGTTCAATAATAATACGATTTGCGCCTTCCCGTTGGATGATAGGCTCTGTCAACCCCATTTCATTGACACGCTTCTGCATAATATTAATAACTTGAACAATAGACTCAGTTGTCACCTTGTTCTGCTCAGTATCTTCCGCCTGCATAATGATATGCGTCCCGCCCTGAAGATCGAGCCCCTGCCGTATATTTCCTGCTAACCATCCGATGAATGCGGCAAAAATGCCGATAATTACACCGATAACGACAAAAAACTGCAGCAATTTTCCCGTGCGGAGCGAGCTTGCCCTCTTCTTTTCCAAAACTTCATCCCCTTTTCGTAATAATGATACGTTTTTCTGTAACTATTTTTGAGATATATTTATCATAAATTCCATTAGGGACAGAATCCATCACCTGGAAATCCCATAAAACAGACACACGTTTTTTAGGGGAGACTCTTTCGAGATATCTGTCATAATATCCTGCTCCCATCCCCAAACGGGTTCCGTCTACTCCACAGGCAACCGCAGGAACAAGCACTAAATCTAAATCTTCTGGTGCAATCATTGTATAAGGTGCAGGAAGATTCCTTAATCCAAGAGGTCCTTTTGTAAAGCCGGACATGGAAAAAAGCCGCCCGGCCCCCATCTGTCTTTCAGGTAGACAAACAGGAATATATATTTCCTTTTCATCCGCCACAGCCTGTTCAATTAATGGATCTAGATTTGACTCCCCTCTCATGGCTAAAAAAGCCATAATACGGTTGGCCTTTTTATATTGCGGCAGAGAAACGATATTTGCCCGTAAACACATTGCCATTTTATCCGTTTCATCAGTAGAAAGAGCCCGCCTTAAGGCGAGCATCTTTTTCCGAAGTTCCTTTTTCTTATAAATAAGAAGAGGCTCTTCCATGATCATTTATTTCTTTTCCCTGCTGATCTCATTACCATTTTCATCGACTTCAATAACTTCCTCTATAATCTCTGTACCTTCTTCAGCAGCGCTGTCAACCTCAACAACTTCTTCTATGGTCTCGGTATCTGTCGTTTTTCTCTGTTTAGAAAGCCGATCAGTTTCTTCCGGGTTTTCTGCTTCTGCACCAATTACTGCTGCACCGGCTTTTTTTGCCGTTTCAGTATCAATCAGATCAACGTCACCATGATGAATTGCTGTTTTTTCAACCTTAATTACAACCTTAGGTGCGATTTCAAGTTCTACATATTTATCACGCAATACCTTAATGATTCCATGAACACCACCGGAAGTCACCACATGATCCCCTTTTCTTAAAGAAAGAAGAAAACGCCCGCGCTCCAATTGTAACTTCTTCTGGGGACGATACATAAAAAAGTAAAAAATAGCAATTAAAATCAAAAATGGCCAAAACATTCCCAAAATATTTACTGCATCTTCCATTATACTCACCTCCAAGCATCATATGGTTTATTTTACCACAGCAGTCTCTGATTGTCTTTACTTTCAAGCCGACACATTCAACTCAGATCTTTATAATCACCATAATTTACAATGAACATTATTAATCGTAATCATTTCTTCCTATAGAATGCAATACTTTCACGCTATCATTGCTTATAATGTTCCATAAAATGCTCCCTGAATTCAGAAAAGTTTCCTTGCACAATCGCTTCACGCATATCACGCATGAACTGAAGCAAAAAATACAGATTATGAATCGTAACCAATCGAAACACCAGCAACTCTTCTGATTTATATAAATGCCTGATATAAGCTCTTGTATAGTTTCGGCAGGTATAACAGCCGCAGCTTTCTTCTATCGGGCGAAAATCCCTTTCATATTGTTTATTTTTCATGTTCATACGTCCTGTATGGATCATTGCCATTCCGTTGCGAGCCACACGAGTCGGAAAAACGCAGTCAAACATATCTACTCCGCGTGCCACACCTTCCACCAGACAGTCCGGCGTTCCTACGCCCATAAGGTATCTTGCTTTTCCTTTCGGCATCCATTGGATCGTTTCTTCTAAAATGTCATACATCAAACCATGAGGTTCTCCTACGGATAATCCGCCGACAGCCATTCCATCAAAAGGCAGCGAAGATATTTCCATCGCACTTTGTTTTCGTAAATCTTTATACATGCCACCCTGTATAATGCCAAATATACCTCTGTCAGTCCGTTGATGTGCTTTGATGCATCGTTTTGCCCAGCGTGTCGTTCGCTCTGTCGATTTTCTTGCATATTCATAATCCGCCGGATAAGGAATGCATTCATCAAAAGCCATGGCAATATCGCTTCCCAAATCTTCCTGAGCTCTTATGGATATTTCAGGGGATAAAAATTGTTTAGAACCATCTAAAAAAGAACGGAAATAAACACCTTCTTCCGTAATCTTTCTCATCGCCCCCAGGCTGAAAACCTGAAAGCCGCCGCTATCGGTCAATATTCCTTTATTCCAATTCATAAATCGGTGCAGTTCGCCCGCTTCATGAATCAATTCTGTCCCCGGCCGCAAAAAAAGATGGTATGTATTGGAAAGAATAATTTGCGCGCCCATCTCTTCCAGTTCTTCAGGTGTTACCGTTTTTACTGTAGCCTGAGTTCCGACCGGCATAAACATGGGCGTTTTAAATACTCCATGCGGCGTATGTAATAAACCGGCACGAGCGCCAGTCTTTCTATCCTCTGCTACTAACTCATAATTGACAACCATTTAAACCTCTTAGCGCAAAAACATGGCATCTCCAAAAGAAAAGAACCTGTACTTTTGGCGGACAGCTTCTTCATAAGCAGCCAAAATATGTTCTCTCCCGGCAAAAGATGCCATCATCATAATCAGAGTTGATTCCGGCAGATGAAAATTCGTCACGATAGCATCTACCACCTGCCACTGATATCCGGGATAGATATAAAGCTGTGTCCACCTGCTGCCGGCCTCTACTCTTCCTGTTTGCCCCGCCGACTCCAAAGTTCTGACAGAAGTCGTACCCACAGCGATGATCCGTCGGCCTTCTTCTTTAGCCTCATTTACTTCTTGTGCTGTTTCTTTTTCAATAGTATACCATTCCCGATGCATTTCGTGATCCTCAATATTCTCTTCTGCAACTGGTCGAAAAGTTCCTATTCCCACGTGGAGTGTCACAAAAAGAAGTTCTGCCCCTTTGTCTTTCATTTTTCCCAGAAGCTCAGGAGTAAAATGAAGCCCTGCTGTCGGTGCGGCGGCAGAACCCTTAAACTTCGCATATACCGTCTGGTATTCATCTTTATTCTCCAGCTTTTTATGGATATAAGGCGGCGTCGGCATTTCTCCCAGCTGATCCAGCCAATTATCAAAATCACCGGAATAATGAAACTTTACCAATCGGCCGCCAAATTCCGTCTTATCAATAACAGTACATGAGAAATTCTCTGAAAATTCTATTTCCTGACCCGGCAATGCTTTACGACCCGGATTTACAAGAATTTCCCAAACATCATTTCCTTTCGGTGTCAAAAGAAGTGCTTCCACTTTTCCGCCGGTTCCCTTGCGCCTGCCAAATAATCGGGCAGGAATAACTTTCGTGTTATTGAATACAAACACGTCTCCCGGTCTTATTTCATCAAGAATATCTCTGAATCGACGATGTTGCCATTCCCCTGTTTTTTTATCCACCATAAGAAGCCGACACGAATCACGCGGTTCTGCCGGCTGTTGAGCAATCAGTTCCTTGGGGAGAACATAATTAAAATCTTCAAGTTTCATTACTTACTCCAAATACATACAAATATATCAATATATCTTCTCAATTTTGCTGCCTGTAAAATAGTGGAGCAGAATTCTTTTATAATACTCTTTCCCGTCGCCGTTCTTTTCCGCCATCGCTTCCGCCCCCCACTGGGAAAGTCCCAATCCGTGACCAAATCCATACCCGGTAATAATTAAATTGTTACCTTTTACAGAAATATCAAAAAGTGTACTGTCCAAGTCAAATGCACTTTGGATTACTTCTCCGGGAATTATTTTCCTGCCGGATTTTCCAGTAATTTCCATCGTCTTAACTCGTCCTGATATTCCCCGGTCCTTTGCTTTATTATTCCCCATGTGAAGCCTGGAGAGACCTATCTTTTTTACCTTCCCCACATGATACCCTGCTCGTGAAATCGCATTGGAAAATGAATCAATCGAAACAATTTTGTGCCATGGGCGATTAACTGTAGAGCTGCTCTCCTCTTTTACTCCCCGCAGATAAGGGACATATGATCCCCATACATTTTCACTGTCTTCTGTATATCCGCCGCCATTCGCATGAAAAAGTGCATCAATAGCCTTTCCGTTATAAGTAATTATCTCTCCTGCCGTTTCTTCCACTGCTTTATTCGTTGCCGACGTTTCCACAGAACAGCCACGATACACCTGTGACCGGGTATCATCTGTTATATCATAACCGGCGGATCGGTATCCATTCTTGTGATAAACAGCATAAGTCCTTGCCGCGACAGCCTGCGCCTTAATGGCATCAGGCTTCCATGAAGGCACGATTTCACTGGGAACTACGCCCTTTAAATACAACTCCATCGGCACCCGGTTCACAACAGTAACACCATTATTCCATGCAGAAGGAATTATCTTCATTTCGCCACGATACCTGTTTCCCTTTACAGAGAAAGCTTCTTCTCCATTTCCTGTCGTAAAATACACAGGAGCATTAAAAGCCTTCCCTTCTAAAACTATATTTTTCCCTTTCCGTGATACAGAAATCCGCTTGCCGGCATTATAAGATTTCCATACTTTGCCATTCGTTTCAATTCGGAAATGACTTAGTCCCTCAATCTCTACCTGCGGCTGTCCGGAAAGCAGTCCGACTTCCACATCAGGCCCTTTTTTTTGCACAGGCTTAATCTTTGCAACATTTTTAACAAATCCTGATAAAAGCTGTACCTGTTTCTTTTTTACGGGAATAGACTCAGCACTTACGTTAACTGAATTTCCTATTAATACTGCAAAGGTTATGCATGCAGCAGCAACCGCTATATTTTTTTTCATATAATCGTTCCTTTATTCATTCTTACCGGATAAATGATCTTTAAATAAATATATTTTTATTTTTTAAAAAACAAATTTAAAAGAATTGTTCCTACAATACTGATAACTAAAGATGAGACGACAGGAAAGAAAAACTTCATCTTTCCCCAGGACCAGTGAATATCTCCCGGCAACTGCCCCAACAAGAAAAATTTGCTGCTGAAACCTATTGCCACACCTGCTATAATCATAAAAATTCCGAAAACAATCAACATTTTTCCAAAATCCATTATCCCCCCTCAAACAGTTCGTCTTGAACCGTTTCTTTACTCCATATCGCACCTAAATGGTCATAAGCCGCCTTGGTTGCAATCCGCCCTCGCGGTGTACGGGAAATGAATCCGATTTGCATCAGATACGGCTCGCATATATCTTCAATAGTAGCCCGTTCCTCACTAATTGACGCGGATATTGTGTCAATACCCACAGGCCCGCCATTAAATTTTTGTATAATTGCTTTTAATACTTCCCGATCAATTAAATCCAATCCGATATCATCCACATAAAGCGCAGAGAGAGAGTCTGCCGCAATCTCCTGTGAAATAACGCCTTCCCCTTTTACCTGTGCAAAATCGCGAATACGTTTTAATAATCGGTTCGCGATTCTTGGCGTTCCCCGGGATCGACGTGCAATTTCTTCCGCTCCCGTCTCTTCGATTTTAATATTCAAAATCCCTGCTGCACGAATCAGTATATGCTTTAATTCGTCTGCCGTATAAAACTGCATATGATTAATAATACCGAAACGATCCCTAAGCGGAGCCGATAAAGCCCCGGCCCTGGTAGTCGCGCCAATCAAAGTGAATGGCGGCAGCTCAATGCGTATGGAATTAGCACCGGCGCCTTTCCCCATGACAATATCCAACGCGAAATCTTCCATGGCCGGATAGAGTATTTCCTCTACACTTCGATTTAAACGGTGAATCTCATCAATAAATAAAACATCATGTTCCTGCAGCGTCGAAAGGATAGCAGCCAAATCTCCGGGCCTCCCGATGGCCGGCCCGCTTGTTACCTTAAACTGAACTCCCAATTCATTAGAAATAATTTTTGCCATCGTGGTTTTGCCAAGACCAGGCGGTCCGTAAAGCAATACATGGTCAAGTGCTTCTTTTCTGGATCTTGCGGCAGAAATATAAACATGCAGATTCTCTTTAAAAGTCGATTGTCCAATATAGTCACTTAACCGCTGCGGACGAATAGTCTGCTGCCACTCATCTCGCCTGCTTTCTTCACCTGCAGTAATTCGTCCTTCTGTGCCTAACATTTCTATATGTTCTTCTCCGCCAAGGCTTTTTATATATTTGTTATTCATAAATACCTTCAAGCAACCTCTCTTACCCCTGCTGAAATATCAGTACAACTTTATTGTTTTCCAAACTCACGAAGAGCTGCACTCACCAATGGGGAAACATCTTTATATTCTATTGACAGCTTTTTCAGTACCGGTTGAATTTCCGTATCTTCATAGCCAAGCGCACGAAGGTACTTAGCCGCATCGGCAGCAATACCGCTTTCATCCGGCTTTCCAGCCGCCAACGATTCCGGCTCATCTATATCGCCCTCTGCGAAATCTCCTACCTTATCTTTTAATTCCACCAAAAGCCGTTCAGCCGTTTTCTTGCCCACACCGGGCAGCTTTGTTAAAACTGATAAATTTCTGTTCCGGATACTCAAAACAAAATCCGCCGGCTCCATCACTGAAAGAATGCCCATTGCCACTTTAGGTCCTATTTTAGAAACCGAGATAAGAATAAGGAACAGATCATATTCTTCCTGTGTCAGGAACCCATATAAAAGTATAGCATCTTCTCTTACTGCCATATAAGTCAGAAGCCGTACAGGCGTCCCTAAATGAATTTTCTGACGGCTCATTTCTGAAATAAATACACGGTATCCTATACCGCAGGCTTCGATGAAACAGAACTCTTTAGAAACAACGGTCGCTTTACCTTTTATATATCCAATCATATTTCCTCCTTGAACAGCCGCTTATGTTCCATTTGATAAATAGCCGTTAATCCTATTGCCAATGCATCTGCTGCATCATCAGGATTTATTTTTGTATTTATATGCATGATCCGCATAACCATTTCAATGACTTGTCTCTTTTCCGCGCGCCCATAGCCGGCCAATTGCTGTTTAACCTGTAGCGGAGTCACATTCACTACAGGTACGCTTTGTCTGTATCCGGCAAGAAGAATTACCCCTCTGGCCTGCGCGACTTCAATTCCTGTTGTTATATTCGTATTAAAATAAAGCGATTCCACTCCCATGAAATGCGGACGGTACATTTCTATAAGTTCAGCCACCCCTTCATAAACGATATTTAAACGTTCTAAGGAATTCTGTTCCTTAAATGTTTCAATCACACCATAGTTAATCGGTACAATTCTATTTCCATGCTTCTCTACGATTCCAAACCCGCAGCGTCCTGTTCCGGGGTCAATGCCAAGCACGCGCATAATGCCCTCCCAGTGAAATTATTTCTTATTATATCATAGACAAAATATGGAAATTCTCTGTTCCAAGCTGACATCTGCAAAACAAAACAGGTCCGAAGACCTGCTTCTCTTAAGTTAAAGGTTACGGGAGTCCGTCCTCCATTAAATGCGCATAATGTTCTTGGATCTTTTGGGTTACATCGCCCACCTTACCGCCGCCAATAGGGTTACCATCAATGGATAAGACCGGAATGATCCCATCCTGGGAATTTGTCAGAAACACCTCTTCGGCTGTCATCATATCTTCAAACCGCACAGGTTCAGATGCCTCATCAATAGATGTTACCCCTGCAGATGGTGCCGCACGAGTAAGCACAAGAGAACGGGTAACCCCACGAATCATATGCTCATTCGTTGCCGGCGTCCAAATAACTCCCGCTTTGACAATACATACATTTGAATGAGATGCTTCTGTCAAAAGCCCATCTTTAATAAAGACAGCATCATAACAATTTTTTTTCTGCGCCTCTGCTCTTGCCATCATATTATTTAATTGATTCAGACTCAAAATATCGCAGTGATGTCCGCGATCATCATCAAGTGTAATACAGTTCACTCCGGACTGGACTTTTTCAATTGCATTCAAATCAATAGGCTTCCCATATACAAGGACATTCGGTTGAAGCGCACTTCTTGCAGGGATCGTGAAGTTATGGTCATCACTCCCCCGAGTCACAATAATCTTCACATACCCTTCTTCAATTTCAGACTCTTCTACAACGACTTCTACGATTTCAGTAAATTCATCAGGAGCTGTTACGGGGCGGATTCCTAAAAGGCGCATGGATCGATATAATCGGTCGGTATGATAAGAAAGCCCGAAAGAATGTCCATGGTGTATACGGATCCATTCATAAGCACCGTCTCCAAACTGGACCGCCCGATCATCAGCACTGATAATTTGTGAAAAATCATAGTAAAAATTGTGATTGTAATATATGGCAGTTTTGGTTTCTCCCATACAATTCCCCTCCCAGCAAACAGAATACAAAATCAATCGTTTTCTTCTGCGTATTATCCTGCTAAAATTACTATACCGTTATTGTTTTTCAGATTTTATCATTTTTATTTTTTCAATAAATAACGGCAGGAATGTTTTTAAATCCGCAATGACCGCATAATCCGCTGTTTCCATAATCGGTGCTTTCGCATCACGGTTTACCGCGATAAGAACATCCGCTTTTACTGCGCACAAATGCTGCATAGCACCGGAAATCCCAAAAGCAAAATATACCTTGGGAGAAACACCTTTACCGGTTTGTCCGATTTGATGGCTCTGTTTCTCCCAGCCAAGTTCAGCTATAGGTCTGCTGCATCCCACTGATGCGCCAAGCAGTTCCGCCAATTCATGAAGTTGTACCCATTCTTTTTCTGAATGAATACCGCGACCGCCGGAAACAATAACAGACGCCTCTTCCACCGGATTGTCATCAGAAATTTCAGGCAGAATTTCTTTTAAAAGCGTGCCAAAATCTTCCAACCCCAGCTGGACGGGAACATCAATAATTTCACCAATACGGCTTTCATCATATGTGGGATACCGGAATGTCCCTGCCCTGACCGTCCCTACCTGCGGACGGAAATCAGGACTGACGATATCCGCCATAATATTTCCTCCCATCGCCGGACGGGACCAGACAATCAGTTTCGTTTCCGGTTCAACAGATAATTCCGTTACATCTGCCGTTACACCGCAAACTAAGTCTGCCGCCATACGAGGAGCCAAATCCCTGCCATAAGGATCTGCTCCAAACATCACGATATTGGGTTTCTTTTCTTTAAAAAAAACCGTTAAAGCCTTCTGATATGCCACGCCATCATAATGCGTAAAAATCGGTGCATCCATAACGTAAACGAAATCCGCACCAAGATGAATAAGTTCTTGTGCTTTATCGCGAATCTCACTTCCCACAAGAACAACGGACACCGATTCATTCAGTTCAGCAGCCAATTCACGGGAAGCTCCAATCAATTCCCCCGTAACTTTCTGTATTTCACCATATTTAGGAATGGCAACAACGTAAATTCCTTTATAATCAGAAAAATCCATACTTACCCTCCTAAATTACAGAAATTTTCCTTAATGCTTCTATCAAAATATCTACCGATTCTTGAGGATCTTTTTCCTCAATACGAAGGTTTTCCTTTTGTGGCGGTACTACGGGCCGTACACGTTTCACCTGTGTGGGAGACCCTTTCATTCCAATCCGTGCAGTATCAATATTCAAGTCTGCTGCTGTAATGGTATGAAGTTCAACATTTTCCTTGCCCAAAATCCCCTTTATCGACGGATACCGCGGCTTATTAAGTTCCGGTAAAGCAGTTACTACCGCAGGAAGTTTTAATTCAACAACTTCCGCCCCGTTTCCATTTTGTCTGGTAACAGTAAGACAGCCTTCTTTTTCAAAAGAAATAGATGAAGCACCACTCACATCGGCAATCCCGAGTGTGGCTGCTATTTCAGGTCCAATCTGAGCTGTATTACTGTCAATAGATTCTATTCCACAGAAAATTAAGTCAGGCAACCCGATTTTAGAGATAGCAGCCGCAAGAGTATAGCTGGTTGCCAAAGTATCTGCTCCGCCAAAGGCCCGATCCGTCACCAGATAAATATCATCAGCCCCCATAGCAACCGCGTCCCGAAGAACAGCTTCCGCCTGTGGTGGTCCCATGGTAATTACCGTAACCCTTCCGCCTATCCGATCCCTAAGGGATAAGGCTGCTTCCAACGCATTTAAATCCACAGGATTCATAATACTGTTAGCATTATTACGTTTAAGGCGCCCTGTTTCCGGATCCACTTCCATTTTGGAAGTGTCTACTACCTGTTTAATACAAACGAGAAACTTCATAACATCCCCCTTTATCTATTAAACCATATGATTCAGTATATCATACGGGCATGGATTATGCATAAATATCACGCCTCGGTAACTCATTCAGTTTCCCTGCTTATGCAAGACTTCTCCCACTACAGATTGGGGGCCCAACAGCTTTTTGAGTGCTATTTCAGAATCCGCACTGAAGTCCAGATAAAACTCTCTGCTCATTGTAATCTTCTGGTGTGTTCTCTCCAGATGAAGAAATACAGGAACATTCCCATGATTTTCTCTCAATATAACCGACAACCGATTACTTACGGCATCAGATTCATGGGCAGCATCGATATAAAGATGAACTGACTTATACATCGGACGTACTACTTTATGGAACTGTGCCAGCGGTATAATCTCCTCGGCCAATATTCTTACATCCCTTTCATTCGCCTGCACACGTCCGCGGACACACACCGCGCGGTCTTCAGAAACCATCATACGTGAGTTTTCCCATACAGAAGGAAATATGACCGCTTCCATGGCTCCTTCATAATCTTCCAGACTTACATACCCCATAGGCGCGCCTTTTTTAGTTGTCATACTTTTGACGCGGGTTATAATCCCTCCAACAGAAACCATCTTCCCGTCATATTTCATCCCATCACTCAACAGTGAATAAATAGGCGAACAATATTTCATCTGCTGCTTATAAGAATCAAGAGGATGCCCGCTTACATAAAATCCAAGCAGTTTTCTTTCCGAATCGATCTTCTCCGCCGCCGACATATCTGGTAAATCGGGATAAACGATTGTTTTTGCCTTTATTTCTCCACCAAATAAGGACAATTGTCCCGATTCCCTGTCACTTCGCGTCACTGACGCATTATTTAATGCCTGGGGCAGCACTTCGATAAGCTGTCTGCGATTATAGCCAAAAGAATCCATAGCCCCGCAGCGAATCAGACTTTCACAGGCGCGGCTGTTCAATCCCTTGGAATCAATCCGTTCCAGCAGATCGGAAATAGATTTAAACGCGCCATCTTTTTTCCGTGCGCCGATAATGGAATTTACGATTCCTTCTCCTACATTTTGCACACCGGCAAGACCAAAAAGAATGGTATCCCCATTCACGGAAAATCCCGCTTCACTTCGATTTACATCAGGCGCCGCTATTTTTACTCCTGCACGTCTTGTGTCGGAAATATAACGGCTGACCTTATTACGATCCCCATTATAACAAGTCATCATAGCTGCCATGAACTCAGGTCTGTAATGTGCTTTTAAATATGCTGTCTGCCAGGCAATCCATCCATAACATACACTATGTGACTTATTGAATCCATATCCGGCAAAATGAACCATCAGATCAAATACACGGTTAGCAATTTCTTCACTTATTTTTTGTACTGCCGCCCCTTTAACAAACAACTCACGCTGGGCCTGCAGTATTTCCGGTTCTTTATGCCCCATCGCGCGACGAAGAAGATCCGCCTGACCAAGACTGAATCCCCCCATAACAGACGCAATCTGCATAACCTGTTCCTGATACAGGATAATCCCGTAAGTTTCTTTAAGAATTGTCTCCAACGAAGGATGCGGATAATCAACTGCCGTTTTCCCATGCTTGCGGTTAATAAAATCTTCCGCCATGCCACTCCCCAGCGGTCCGGGGCGATATAAGGCTACCATAGGAATCAAATCTTCAAAACACTCAGGTTCCAACTGCATCAAAAGCGATGTAAACCCTGATGATTCCGACTGAAATACCCCCACCGTATCTCCGGAGCACAGCATTTTGCAAGTCAATTCATCCACATGAGGAATCGCTTCTATGTCAAGCGCAATTCCTCTGTTCGTCTTAATCATTTCTAATGCATCATGAATAACCGTAAGATTGCGAAGACCTAAAAGATCCATCTTAAGCAGTCCAAGCTCTTCGTCCAAGTCCTTTTCATACTGGGTTTGAATAAAATTATCCTGGGTCAGTTGTATAGGAACATATTCTTCGACCGGTTCGGAACAGATCACTACGCCTGCCGCATGAGTTCCCGAGTTTCTTGAAAGGCCTTCTAAATCCAGACAATGGTCGATCAAACGGTGTATATTACTATCAGACGCATATAATTCCGCAAACTCTTTTGACCGTTCCAGCGTTGTCCTCAGCGTAACTCCGGGACCACTCGGAATCATTTTCGCAATCCGATCCACTTCCCGAAGCGGCATGCTTAACACACGCCCGACATCCCGAATTACCGCACGGGCAGCCAATGTACCAAAAGTAATAATCTGCGCCACATGGTCTTCACCATATTTTTTTGCTAAGTACTCAATGACCTGACCCCGCCCTCTGTAACAGAGATCCGTATCAATATCAGGCATAGAAATCCGTTCCGGATTTAAGAAGCGTTCAAAAAGCAAATGAAAACGCAGCGGATCCACTTCCGTGATATGGAGAAGGTATGACACGATACTCCCTGCAGCACTTCCTCGCCCCGGACCGATAGGAATACCGTGTGTTTTCGCATATTGAATGAAATCCATGACAATGAGAAAATAATCAGCAAACCCCATCTGGTTTATAACGCCCAGTTCATAATCAAGACGCTCTTTTTCCTTATTCCCATAGTTCGGATATCGCTCAGGAAGAGCTTCTTCACACAACCTGCGCAAATAAGTTGCCGCGGTTTCTCCTTCAGGAACGGTAAAAGACGGTAGTTTGTGTTTACCAAAAGTAAATGTAACATTGCACCGTTCTGCAATTCTCGCTGTATTCTCAATGGCCCCGGGAAAGTTTCCCAAAAGCGCTTTCATCTCTTCTCCGCTCTTACAATAGAATTCCTCATTCGCAAAACGGAATCGACCGGGATCATCCATCGTGTTTCCCGTTGATATACAAAGTTTGATCTCCTGACTTCCCGCATCCTTCTTTCTGGTATAGTGAAAATCATTGGTCGCCACGAGTCCAAGTCCATATTCTTTGGCAAGTTCAGCCAGCGCAGGCCGTACCGCCGCCTCTTCCGGCAATCCGTGGTTTTGTAATTCTATAAAGTAATTATCTTTTCCAAACGTATCCATATAAAACCGGATAATTTTTCTTGCCTGTTCCAAATCTCCCTTCAGGACTGCCTGTGGCAATTCGCCGCCGATACAAGCCGACAATGCAATAATACCTTCATGATACTTCAGAAGTAAATCATGATCTGCCCGAGGTTTATGATAGTATCCTTCCGTCCACGATTTTGAACAGATTTTTATAATATTCTTATAACCAGTGTTATTCTCTGCCAAGAGAATCAAATGAGCCAACTTTTCTTTTTTATCGGCATCCTTAATGAAACGGCTCCCCGCTGTCACATATATCTCACAACCGATAATCGGCTTAATCCCCTGTTTTAAGCATTCTTTATAAAGGTAAACAGCTCCATACATAACGCCATGATCTGTAATGGCTATCGCCGTCTGCCCCAGTTCTTTTACATACGAAACAAGTTCCTTGATTCGACAAGTTCCATCAAATAGGCTGTACTCTGTATGAGAATGGAGATGAACAAATGAATCCATACTATCCTCCAATTCATTAACTATACACAATCAAATTACAAAAAGATATTTAGCATTTCAGTATTTATCATACCACAGGGATAATTCTCCACCAATAAAAAACAGGCTTTAACCTTATTTTTCTCTTGGTTGCCTGTTTTCCGTTTTTACTCAACTTTTTCTGATCTTTTCTTCTTTAGTACCACTGAACTACCGCTCTTTTCCGCTTCAAGAACATCATCTTCCGATAAGTGATCCGTATCTAAAACGATTTTCACACCCATCCGATCCAGCATTTCATCAATAGTATGCTGCGTTTTAAAAAGTTCACCCATTTTTAGCTCCTTATCCTCATTTTCATTCAAATATGGTCTTCCCAAACATATTCCACTTTATGGCGACACATCCGCCAAATAAATACGATACCTGTCCATACGGCGGCAGCTCCGATAATCAAACTCATATCGACTTTGATTACAGAATCCTGCGCTGGGGAAGGAAAGCTTAACATCATGGTAAATAAATAGATACACACGGCACCCCACTGCGCAATATAGGACAGCAGCATCCCCGCATATACATGTCTGGCTCTTACGGAAAAAAACGCTATGGCTGAAATAATTACAACAGATGAAAATCCTGACAGAAGCATATCTGTTCCAAATATTTCACGATTCCCCAAAACATACCATGCACCAAAAACAGCAATAAATGCCATCAACGAAAGAATATTGGTTACAAGGAAAGTCGCCCGAAATCTTTCCCCTAATGGGTTCACTGTCTTACAGGCTCCATAGATGGCACCGACCTGAATACAACTCATAAACAACCAAATAAGGCCAAACACACTTTTCGTTGTAAAAAGGTCCCGATTGGCTAATTCCAACGCAAGAACCCCTGCAGAGATGACATTAATGATTGTGATAAAACGGACTCCTCTTAATAGCAAAGGCTGCTGGAATATATTCCCCCAAAAGGCTGCCGCTAACCGCACAATCATTCCCGTAAGAATAATCCCCAAAGGCCAAAATGTGCTTTCCGGAATATTAAACCGACCATTCGAAAAAAGTGCGCCAGTCACCCCCGCGCAGAGAAACGCCCATGCTTCATTTCCATCTAACCCCGGTTTTAAAAGATTAAGCGCCGTCTTTCTTTCCTCTTCGTTTTGCGCAACCATCGGTGCTACAATAGCTACGCCAAAATCCTGAGACTCCAGCCACAAATATATGGCAAGAAAAAACATCGGTACAAATAATATATAATCAGTAGAATCCATCATTCCCCCCTAATCTTTATCGGAATTTATCGGAACAGCTTTTACCCCGAAGTATGTCCATATTTTATCACAAATAAAAAGGAAATGAATCTCATGGCTTTTCTCGCACCGCTTTGTTATGATAACTGATAAGAGGTGATTTTATGTCTAACTTATTAAAATTGACCATGATCCTCACAAAGGCTAAAGTCGCAGATATTGCAACAAGAAGATTATTATTCTTTGGTGATAAAATGATAAAAACAAATTCAAAAAGGCGGTTCACTCCGCTCCGGCCGATTGCAGGCGTTTTCTGGCTCTTACATCCTCGAAAGGCACTTTATTTCTTTATACTGCAAAAATCTCTGACGGTTGCATGGTCTATTACAAAATCCATCATCAATAAAAAAGTTTAGAATGCAATCCATATCTAATTACGCAGCATTTTTCGTATTTCATCAGCAGCTTCCAATATCGTTCCACCGCCATGCACGGCATATAAGCACAAAGCAGCAAGACAAAATATGTCATTCTTGGTATCTGCATATACTGGATAGGAAAACACTGATTCCTCTGCAAAAAAACTGCTTATTTCCATTTTGGTGACACAAGTAATCAGCTTTCTCGTTAAGGCTCCTTCATAGATAATAAGACCCTGCTTTTCCATGCACCGAGCCGCATGAGCAAAAAGCCCCGACTCCTCCAGATCCTTCGTTACAATCACAAAGGAGTCGGCCGCTCTTATCCGTGCCAATGCTTCTACACGATTACTTAATACAGACTGATGTCCGGCAAAAAATAATCCCGCTTTTATTCCCTGCCTATCTAAAAAATGGCAAAGGGATAAGGCCTTTTTTTTTGCAGATTCATCAGGAACCATAAAAACAATCACCAAAGACATTCCCTGGTTTTCATCCGGATACCGTTCTGCCAATTCAGCCAGCTGTTTATAGGAAATCCCTGCCAATCTGTTCACACTTTCATGAAAAATCTCTCGGTTATGCCGAGAGATCGTAAATAAACGTTAAAAATGATTAAAAGATTTACGCCCAGATGGTGCCAACTGCCCTTCCATCGCTTTAATCATTCGTCTGCGTTCTTCTATATCGCTCTTTTCACGTCCCGATATAACGGCACCCCAAATAAGGCCTACCGAAATAACATTAGTCAACAATGACGTACCGCCATAAGAAATAAAGGGCAATGGAATCCCAGTGACAGGAAAACATCCAATGACCATTGCCATATTAATAATTCCCTGTACAGAGATAAGCAATGTCAATCCGTAAACAAGTAAAGATTCATAAGGTTGTTTCAACTGGCGGGCGCAGGAAAACCCGCACATAAGAAATCCCATGAACAGGCACATAACAACAACTGAACCGATGAATCCAAACTCCTGGCTGAAAACTGCATAAGCAAAATCTGTATGCTGTTCAGGAAGGTATAAAAATTTGTACACCCCTTCCCCCGGTCCCTGCCCCCAAAATCCACCGGAACCGACTGCGGTTAAACTCCGTACAATCTGATATCCCGCCCCCAAAGGATCGGCAAACGGATCCCATAATATAGCCATACGCTCCGCGCGATAAGCAGAAACAACAGCCAGATATCCCCCAAGACAAACTGCCGTCACAATTCCTGCCAAGATTTCCAAAAACGGCATCCCCGCAAGAATATAAAGCAGTCCCGGAAAAAAAAGGATAATAGCCGCCGTTCCCATGTCAGGTTGGAGCAAAACAATCGTTGCCAAAACCGCAGGACATAATATCGGCAAAAAATGATGGACAAGCCCCCTCCTTTTCCGACGCTTTCCCATAGGGCAATTCAATATACCATAAAAAACTGTAATAGGCTCTTTATTATTGATCCGTTTCGCCAAAAAAGCAGCCGTCCAAATAATTCCCGCAACTTTCGCCAATTCCGAAGGCTGCAGTGACATGGGGCCCAACATAATCCAGCGATTCGCACCATTAACACTAATTCCCGCAAATTTAACAAGAATAAGAAGCAGAAATACCGCAATAAACCAAAGCCAAGCACCTTGCCGAATTTTATTCGTTCCCAATTTAACAGCAATCCAGGCTGCAAAAATTCCTCCTAAGAGAAACAGGATGTGGTTCGATATATGTTTATATGCGCTTCCGCCGTCATAAATATCCATATAATATGTCGAGCTGTATATATTTAAGCATCCTATCACTATAAGCACGCCGGTAATCGCAATAAGCCACCGTAAAGAATCCGGTACATACTTCATCTTATCGGGCGCGTGGCCACGAGACGACATACAAGGTTCCCCTTTCTGCTGAACTTTTCTTCATACTCTGTTTCCACATCGCCTTTCACCGGTTCACGGTGGAGATCGTAAGTAATGAAAGAAATCTTCCATCCCATTTCCTTGAACTCCGCCAAAGAAAAATCAAAGAGGTCTTTATTATCTGTTTTAAAACGGATTTCTCCACCTTCTTTAAGTATCCATTCATATTTTTTCAGGAACTCTCTATAGGTCAATCGCCGCTTCGCATGTCTGGCTTTAGGCCAAGGATCGCTAAAATTCAAATAAATGACGGAAACCTCTCCCTGGGCAAAAATATCCTGAATATGTTTCACATCCCCTAAAATCAAGCGGACATTGGCAACTGGCGGATCCATCTCTGCGGTCTTCTTGGCCGCATAATAAATGACACCTTCCTGTACCTCCATTCCTATATAGTTGATATCAGGATGAACGCTTGCCATGCGGGAAATAAACCGTCCCTTTCCTGTACCGAATTCTACATGAATTGGGTTCTCAGGTTCAGGAAATAAAGTATTCCATTTGCCTTTCAGCCGTGTCGGCTCCTCCATGTATAAAATATCCGTATAATCCTTTATCGCTTCATCTATCCAAGGTTTCCTCCGAAGACGCATAGATCCTCCACCATTTTATTTTCCTTATTGATTATAGCATAATGACCACCGCATAAACCGATTGTCTGAAGGCCGCTACTTTTGACTGACGCCTTCATTTCTAATATACGTTACCGGCTGCGTTCGTAAAAATGTCTGATCAAAATTGTTCCAATTAAAATTCATATGTCCCGCTTCTTCTGCCGCCTCCATTCTTTTTCGATTCCACAACCTGTCGATTTCTTCCTTATTTTCTCCTACCTGTTCCCTATCATTCCTAATCATTACGTTTCCATACATCGTCATTAATGTGGTTACATCCTTATCAAAATCAGGTGAAAACAGATTACATGCTGAATCATAATGGACAGCGGTCAATCCCATCATTCCCATCAGCGTATCATACAGCATATCATTGGAAAACGGTACGTTCCTTCGCGCCTCAATCATCGCGGCCGTCTGCGGATTTATCCGATGATAGTCCTCAGACATATAAATCCAAAATGGAATATGAACCATGGTGAAGTTAAATTGATCCGCATTGTGTCCCGGTCGGGCCGTCACCTCTTCACCATGATCAGAGAAATACATAACAGCATCAGCATGCAGGTAATTGGTGGCCTCATTCATGATAGATTCCATCACATAATCATTAAACAGAACTGAATTATCATATTCATCATTCATAACCTCTGCCGTTTCACGTTCTTTAGATGTATCAACCGGCCAATGATAGAACTCTCTGGGATAGCGGTCCCAATAACTGATATGGCTCCCCATCAAATGAATGACGATCAGCTGCCTCCTGTTTGCAGGATCCACTTTTTTTAAATAAGGTATCAGCGCAGTATCGTAATCTTTCGTAATTACATCGGTTCCTATATATTGATTAAGCCAATATTGGTCATCACACTCAGAACCGATAGCACCGATAGGCGTATCCCATATACCGAAACGGGACTGATTAGATATCCATGTAGTTTTAAATCCCGCTTCTCTTGCCAAATCAATAATAGAATAAGCATCAGACAAATTCATTCCGTTATATTGGTTCTTCTCCGTCAGCGCACAAGTGAGAACTTGTACCGTCTGCGTATAGCAGGAATAGACATGATTAAAAAACGTATAGTGAGGATCTATGTTTGCCTCTGTTTGAAATGGCGTCGTTTCCCTTTTATATCCATATACATGCATATGATCCCGCGTAAGCGATTCTCCTATGACCAGTATATATACTCCATCAGGAGCCGCTTTCAGCTTCGCCAGCACATCCGGATCTGTAATGTGCATATTCCGCCTTGCTTTTAAAATGGATTGATACTCGCCAAAGCTTCTTAAAGTTTGATATGCCTCAGCATATACATGGGCAATACGTGTACTGCTGATAGAAAGTACAGAAAGCCCACAATTCGCAAAGAAGAAGAAAAGCAATACAAACCAGGCCTTTTTGGATACAATTTCTTCCTGATGAAAGCTGTACCTGCTAATAAGGAACACCAATGCCCCCAACAGGATCAGCGCGATAATCCCGCCTGCCAATCCGGCATAGGGAAGATTTACTTCCATGTAAGAAATCGCTTCCGATATATTTGTCTGCGCCATGGCTATCATCATATTCACTGACAAAAGAGCCTTAGTCGTCATATAATACCCGATATAGCTGAATTGGATCAGTACATATAAGAGAATGAAAACCATGCAGATAATCCGGGCAATCATTCTCCACCTATGCGGCAGCAGCCATGCAGCAGTAAGACAGGAAATAAAAAGATAAAGAGGCGTGCTAAATTCCCCCGATAAATCTGCCATATCCAGAGTGACATTAGCTTGTATAGATAAATAAGGCACAATAAGAGAAAGCCCGAATAAAAATGTAATCGTAAGCCACAGTGATACAATCGCTTTTAATAAATGCCGTCTGATGAAGTATGCAGTCACGAATCCTGTTTGCAGAAAAAGCAAAAAAAGTTTAATTAATGAATATGGCTGATATCCGCCGGGCGCACCAAAATACCAGCTTAAGAAAAATGTGATTCCTACAGGTATGAATGTGGCAAATGCCCACCAGTATATCCAATGTATATTTCCCGACTTATCCATACCCGGCATATGATTTACAGTTCCTCTGGTTCCCATGTATATAAAACCTTTACTCCATATAATGTACTTATTTTATATCTTTGATTATTCTAACACAGCCGTAAAGAAATCATATCCATCTTTCCTCCCTATAAATTTAAAAAGATGGTATCCGCGAAAAGATAACCATCTTTCACTTTTATGTATAAATAAACCTCTAATTTGTTAATGCTCTCAAAGGCGCCGGAATCTTTCCTCCCCGGGCAATAAACTGATCTGCTTTAAACCGATTAATATCAATAACCGGCGCATATCCCATAAGTCCGCCGAAATTAACCATGTCTCCAGGCTTCTTTCCGGGAGCCGGAATCAGTCTTGTCGCCGTCGTTTTGTTATTAATCATGCCGATTGCGGCTTCATCAGCAAGAATCGCCGAAATCGTCGCTGCGGAAGTATCTCCCGGAATTGCTATCATATCCAATCCGACGGAACATACGCAGGTCATGGCTTCCAATTTTTCCAAAGAAAGACTTCCCCGCTGCACCGCTTCAATCATACCGAGGTCTTCGCTGACCGGAATAAATGCTCCCGACAGGCCTCCAACACTAGAAGACGCCATGAGACCACCCTTTTTCACCGAGTCATTCAAAAGTGCAAGTGCCGCGGTCGTCCCCGGTCCGCCGCAGCTTTCCAATCCCATTTCTTCCAATACCTGCGCCACACTATCTCCGACAGCTGCCGTTGGTGCCAATGATAAATCAACAATACCGAAAGAAGCGTGAAGACGTTCTGTAGCCGCTTCCGCCACAAGCTGACCTAAACGCGTAATCATGAACGCCGTATTTTTCACCGTTTTTGCTACAACATCAAAAGGTGCGCCTTTTATACTTTCCAAGGCTTTTTTCACAACACCGGGACCGGAAACGCCGACATGGATAGCAACATCCCCCTGCGTCACCCCATGGAATGCGCCTGCCATAAAAGGATTATCTTCCACAGCATTACAAAATTCAACCAGTTTTGTACAGCCATACGCATCTTTATCTTTCGTCAACTCTGCCGTTTCTTTAACAATTTCCCCCATACGTTTTACAGCATCCATATTGATACCCGCTTTAGTTGACCCGATAGCGACAGAACTGCAAATGCTCCGTGTCACGGCTAAAGCCTCGGGAATGGAATCAATCAGCACCTTATCCGCCGATGTCATCCCCCGATCAACTAAAGCGGAAAACCCGCCAAGAATATCTACACCGACTTCATCAGCTGCTCTTTGGAGTGTTTCAGCAATCGAAACGTAGCTGGAACTCCTGATTCCGCCTGCTACCAGTGCAATCGGCGTTACAGAAATCCGCCTGTTTATAATCGGTACGCCGTACTCACGGGATATATCATGGCTTACCTCCGCCAGATCTTCCGCATTACGGCAGATTGTATCATAAATGTTATTACACAAAGTTTTTTCATCAGAAGAAACACATCCGAGCAGCGATATCCCCATCGTTATCGTCCTTACATCCAGTTTATTCTGATCAAACATACGCTCCGTGGACAGGATATCCTCAATATCTAATTCAAGCATGGTCCCTCCTCAAATGCGATGCATAGCATAAAATATGTCTGCAAGCTGTACACGCACATCCACACCCAGTTCTTTACCAAGCATTCCCAATGCATCTTGTACATCTTTAAGAGTTCCCTTTGCCTTTTCCATATCACAAATCAGGATCATATCAAAAATTCCATCCAAAATCGTCTGAGAAATATCCAGTATATTAATATTCTGCAGTGCCAATTCTTTAGTAACGCCCGCAACGATACCGACACTGTCCGCGCCGATAACCGTAACAACAATCTTTTTCATACCCGTTTTCCTTTCCCCTGACAAAAAGTCATAATTCAATACTTAGTCATTATATCATATAACACCGTATCTTTTATCCATTAGCATTTCGTATTCATCTTTTTATCCCCATAAACAGTATCCTTCACTCTTTTCTTCTATAAATAATGAAGAGAACCGTGTATAATAAATAACCAAAGAATAGCTCGTTTATCTTTCAGAAGGAGAACTTATGAAAAGTTTAAAATATATTTCCTGGAATGTTAATGGACTCCGCGCTTGTATGAAAAAAGGCTTTATGCAGTCTTTTAAAGAGTTGGATGCAGATTGCTTCTGTCTGCAGGAAACGAAACTCCAGCCTGACCAGATCGAGCTTGACCTCCCAGGTTATTATCAGTATTGGAACAGTGCAGTAAAAAAAGGATACAGCGGAACCGCATTATTTACTAAAATAAAACCTCTCTCTGTTACCTATGGTATCGGTATGGAGGAGCATGATCAAGAAGGACGGGTCATCACAGCAGATTTTAATGACCACTGCCTGGTAACCTGCTACACACCAAACAGCCAGCGTGGACTGGCACGGCTTACATATAGAATGAAATGGGAAGATGATTTTAAAAAATATCTGCTTGATTTATCTAAAAAAAAGCCGGTCATTCTCTGCGGCGATTTGAATGTGGCCCACGAGGAGATCGACCTTGCCAATCCGGCATCAAATCATATGAACGCAGGTTTTACTGATGACGAACGTAATAAAATGACAGAACTCCTTTCCGATGGATTCACTGACTCTTTTCGCTATTTACATCAGGACAAAAAAGATGCCTACTCCTGGTGGAGCTACTTTGCAAAATCCAGGGAAAGAAATATCGGGTGGAGAATTGATTATTTCCTCGTCTCCGATATATTGCAGCCGCGGATTAAAGCGGCAGAAATCCATTCTTCCATTTTGGGCAGTGACCACTGCCCGGTGGAATTGGATATTGAAATCTAAGATATACCTGCAAGATTCTAATTATTTATACCATTCAGAAAGAAGGAATTTAAATGACGAATGTACTCATCGTGGAAGATGAGCCTGCCATTTCCGACATGGAAAGGGATTTTCTTGAAGGCGCGGGATACAATCCCTTCATTGCGGAAAACAGTGAAGAAGCATTGCACATGATGCGCAGTGAAAAGATAGATGCCGTTATTCTCGATGTCACCCTGCCGGGAGAAGATGGATTTTCCCTTTGCCGTAAACTGAGAGAAATCACAAACGTGCCCATTCTTTTTGCAGCAGCCAGAACAGAAGACTCTGATATCGTCCGCGGGCTGGGACTTGGTGCCGATGACTACCTGCTTAAACCGCTGAAAGGAACCATCCTTATTGCCCATTTACGTGCACAGCTTTCTGTCCACATGCGGATTAAAGCGGAACAGCTCAATAAATCCATGCCGGAAGAAGGAATTACTATCGGAGACCTCATCATACGCCCCAAAGCTCGGCAAGTCATCCTTAACGATAAAAATGTATTGCTTACAGGCAAAGAATTTGATCTTCTCTATTTCCTTGCCACACATCCCAATGAAGTATTTTCAAAAGAGCAGCTGTTCGAACAGATATGGAGCTTAGATCCTATCGGTGAGCCGGCAACGGTTACAGTCCACATTAACCGGCTCCGTTCCAAATTAAAAAAGGTATCCGGCCGTGCTTATGAACGGATTGAAACTGTTTGGGGCTCCGGCTACCGGTTTCATGGAAATTGATTCTTTTGAATGGGCAATATCATCCGATGAAGAACTTTACACCATTGCATGATACAAGGACAATATTATGAAAATCTTAATTACAGGCGGCGCGGGATTTATCGGCTCTCACTTATCCGATGCGCTCCTCGCTGCCGGGCATGAAATCACAATCATAGATGATCTTTCGAGCGGAACAAAAGATTTTCTTCCCAAAGAAGCGGAATTTCTCAAAATGGATATCCGGGATGAAAAACTGACGGATATCTTTAAAGAAAGACATTTCGACATCATCTATCACGAAGCAGCGCAGACCATGGTTCCCGCTTCTATTGATAATCCCTATCTGGACGCGGATATAAACATCAGCGGTATGCTCCGTGTACTGGAAGCCGCACGCAAAACAGATGTGCAAAAAATTATCTTCTCTTCCTCCGCCGCGGTTTATGGAGATAATCCCGCGCTCCCTCTTACAGAAAATCTGATTCCCGCTCCCAGTTCTTTTTATGGACTTACAAAGTGGATGACGGAAAAATATCTCGCTCTTTACCATAAAATTTACGAACTCTCCTATACCGTCCTCCGTTACAGTAATGTGTACGGCCCCCGGCAAGGTGCTGATGGCGAAGGCGGTGTCATTTATATTTTTGCCAAATCGCTCGCGGAAAATAAACCGATTACCATTTTCGGAGACGGTCGGCAGACCAGGGATTTTATTTCCGTCCATGATGTTGTTTCTGCCAACCTGGCAGCTTTACATCAGGCGGACGGCGAAATTATAAACATCAGCACCGAAACAGAACTGTCGCTGAACGATTTGGCAGCAGAAATGATTGCGGCCGCCGGACGCTCCCGAAAACTTCTCCATTACGGTTCCCCACGCACAGGCGACATCTATCGCTCTTGCCTCTCTAATCAAAAAGCGAAGACACTGCTGCATTGGACTCCTTCAAGAAACATCAAAGACGGTCTTACCGAAACGATTCATTTCTTTCAGGACAGACTCTAAATGATACAAAAAAGCATTTCCCTATGCAGACGCATGAACGGAAATGCTTTTTTAACTTGTTATACGAGATACTCCGCCAAAACTTTAGCTACTCCATCATTCTCGTTAGAGTCACAAATGTTTCCTGCTGCCGAACGGGCATATTCGTCCGCATTTTTTACCGCATAAGAAATTCCCGCCATTTTCAGCATAGATACATCATTTTCTGTATTACCAAAAGCGATGACCTCAGAAAGAGAAATATCCCACATATTGCACAACTTTTGAAGCGCTGTCCCTTTGCTGACTCCTTTTTTATGGACATCCACGAAATCATCTCCCGGGAATACGACTTCTACCTCATCTGAAAAATTCGTCTCTATGACCCTGCGTATCTCTCTGCGGACCGCTTCGGACCCATCCGCAAAAATCAGCCTCGTCGGCTTTTTCTTCGGATGGTAAAATGCATTTCCCAGGTATGCCACAGCCTTGGTTCTGTACTTCTTATACTTTGCTTCCGTTTTATTGGGCTCTGGCAAATAGATCTGGTCATCAAAAAAAGTATGTACCAGCCATCCTTTTTCTCTTGCTGTCAGAAGAATCTTTTCTGCCACGGAAATATCTATCCCATCCTGCCATATCGGTCTCCCGGAACGGCTCATCATGATCCATGCGCCGGTATAACAAATCAAAGGTGTATTAGAAAGTCCCAATTCTTCCGCCTTGGGACGCGCCGCGTCAAACATACGCCCCGTTGCCAGCACGATGCGTACCCCTCTGTGTTCTGCTTTCCGTATAATATCCTTGGAAAAATCGGAAAGCGACATATCATCATGAAGAAGAGTTCCGTCCAGATCAATCGCCGCCATTTTGATTTTCATTCAATTTCTCCTTTATAGACCATCATCTATTCGCTATAATAGTATGTATCTATCTATTATAACGAACGGAGTACATCCAGTCACATGAAATATCGGTTACTGCTTCTTTTAGCAGCTCTTATCTGGGGCTTTGCCTTCGTCGCGCAAGTCATAGGCATGGATTCCATCGGCCCCTACGCTTTTAACGGGATCCGTTTCCTTTTAGGTTCCCTGTCTCTGCTTCCTATTATTTATTATTATCCTTCCGGCAGAAATCCGAAAGAAGCTTCCTTTTCCATCTGGGTTGCCATTCTTATGGCGGGTATACTTCTCTGCGGCGGCGCCACTCTTCAGCAGGTCGCCCTTCAATACACCACGGCATCAAAAACAAGTTTCCTTACTGCCACTTACCTGCTCATGGTGCCGGTCATCGGTCTTTTCTTCGGGCAGGTACTGCGCCTGAACCATATCTTCGGTGTCATTCTTGCCATGGCGGGGGTCTACTTTATTTCCATCACGGAAACACTCGATATCGGATATGGAGATTTCTTAGTGCTTCTCTGTGCCGTCTGCTACGCGGCCCATATCATTCTCCTCAACTATCTGACGCAGCGTTTCCCGCCTGTCACCCTCTCATCAGGACAATTCATGGTCGTAGGTATATGCAACCTTATTCTGGCCTTCTTCTTTGAAACCGTTTCTATTTCAAGCATACTGTCCTCCTGGTGGCCCATTTTATATACAGGCATACTTTCTACCGGTGTCGCATATACCTTACAGGCAGTGGGACAGAAATATCTCCCTGCCACGGAAGCCACCATGCTCCTCAGTCTGGAAATGGTCTTTGGCGGACTCTGCGGCGTGCTCTTTCTGAATGAATCCTTTACCGGAAAGCAGTTCATCGGTATCCTCTGCATGACAGCCGGCGTATTTCTTGCGCAGATACCAAGCCGCACTATACTGCCGCTGAAAAAATGAAATAGCCAACTTACGAAATAATACAAAGGAACAAAATGATACTCTCCCCTTACGATTAAAGTCATTACAGCAAGCATCCTCCAGCTGCGCTGCACGCACCAGCTCCTTCTAAAGAAGCCTTTCAGCTTACCTTTTAGTTTCATAAAGTATTTTAGCGAACCGTTATTTAGAAAGGTGGCTTAATAGTAAAAATAAAGAAATGTGAGGGCCCCCTTATCTATAAAAGGGGACCGCTTGTGGTGGGTGATGCTTGCATGTGTCCGTGACACAAAAAATTAGAATGATTCTTCCATGTGTTCATTAAATATTTTATCCATGAAAATACAAACATCTTCAAACTTTGTATCTATTTCTTTATTAGTAAATCGAATGACCCGCAATCCATAGGACTCCAACTTTTCCGTACGTTTTTTGTCATATAAATATTGGTTTGCCCAATAGTGCTGCGCACCATCAATTTCGATAACAATACCTGCTTTTGCACAATAGAAATCAACAATATAAGAACCGATAACCATCTGTCGATTTATAGTGAAAGGCAGTTTCCGTAAGTAATCATACCAGATATGTTTTTCCTGACGAGTCATATTTCGTCTGAGCCTGCGGGACCGTTTCGTGAGTTCATATCGTTTAGGTACCTTGAGAACAAGCATATATCCTCCATTTAGAAATAACTATTCAGCCATAATATAACATGGCCGAAGACAGATGCCTATATACTGGTATAAATACTTAGAAAGATTATCTCTTTTACGATTTGAGTTACTTGGACAAGCGAGTATCCTCAGTCGCACTGCGTGCGCCAGCTCCTTATAAACAAGGAGCCTTGCTGTATCTCATTTTTTCTCATAAAGTATTTAATACGAACCGACATTTAGAAAAGGAGTTCTAATGGTAAAAATAAGGATTGAGTGAGCCTCCTTATCTATAAGGAGGGGGGCCACGTCAGTGGTGGAGGATACTGGCTCAAGGGAGTGACACGAAAGGTAAGAATGAAACTCTCTCCTCTGTCAGTCGTCTGCCGGCTTTTGTTATCTGTTATTAAAAAGCAGAACGACGCGTAAAAATGGTTCACTTGTCCTTGCGGCTGGTGGGTGATATACCAGTAGCACCAAAACGGCACCAATTAAAAAATCTCGAAAATTTTTTCTCTATACAGGAGATTACCATGAAAGAATTTACCATCACCAAAGCAGAAGAAGGACAGACGCTTTTCAAGTACCTTTGCAAACTCCTGCCCCAGGCTCCGGCAAGCTTATTCCACAAAAGCTTCCGCAAGAAAAATATCACATGGAACGATAAAAAATGCACGGGAAAAGAAATTCTCCGGGAAAAAGACAATATAAAAATATGGTTCTCCGATGAAACATTCCATACATTCTCGGAAAAGAAAAATGCAGATCGCTCACAAAAGAAATCTGCCTTCCCCTTTTCACGACGCATCATCTACGAAGATGAGCATATCCTCATCGTAGACAAACCGGCAGGCATACTAACCCAAAGCGATAATTCCAATGAATCATCCCTGAATGACGCCCTGCTGGACTATTGCCATTACAATAATCATTCCACAGCGAAGCCATCCGTATGCAACCGTCTGGACAGAAATACAAGCGGTATCGTTCTTTGCGGAAAAACTGTCAAAGGTCTGCAAATGCTGAATGAAATCATCAAGAACCGTACCCTTCATAAATATTACCGCTGTATCGTCTTAGGAGAAACAAAAGAACAGGACACCCTGAAAGGCTTCCTCATAAAAAATGAATCAGCGAATCAAGTCACTATCATTACAGAGCAAAAAGACAATGCTGTACCTATAGAAACGAGATACAAAAGAATCTCCACCATGGAAAAAGCGGGGAATATTTGCTCTCTGCTGGAAGTCCGGCTCATCACCGGCCGCCCCCACCAAATCCGCGCCCACCTCGCTTCCATAGGTCACCCCATCTTAGGCGATACCAAGTATGGCAATAAAAAGAGCTTCGAGATCTCCAAGGCTCTTCATATTCCCCACCAGCTTCTTTGCGCCTGTTCCATCACGTTTCCAAAAATAAAAGGGACATTTGATTATCTGTCGGGGAAAAGATTCTCTTCATTTGTAACATGGTAATTTACAATTGTTACAATATAACAAGGTTGCATCAATATTTTTATATTCTAAAAAATACGGAAAAGCTTTTTCAGGAGCATTTCTACAAAGAATGTTCCTGCCATCAGCATTTCCGTATTTTTGTGTATCCTTTTTCACTGATAATAATTTTATGAGGTCTGTGAAACACCAGATATGCTCTTGGTTGATTAACCTATTAATTCTAAGAAGATATTTCCTAAAGAATATCGCTTCCGATTTCCTTTTCAAAATTCTTTCAGCCTTTTATGGAAATTTTCAGTTTTTCCACATATTCCTGTATAGGCGCTCCCGCTTCTTTCCCGTTTTTGTTTATCATATCCACCACGATGCTTCCTGTGGTAATTCCATCAGCCATTTCTTTCATCCCTTGAAGTTCTTCCGTATGATGACCGTCAAGTCCTACTACGACGGGCGTATCCGTCGTTTTCCGAATAACGGAGATAATATCTGCCAAATTTGTTTTCATATCTGATTTCCGATTTGCCGATTCAACGGAAGACACAATGTATATAAATCCAGTCGCGTTTCTCACATTTTGACAGATACGTTCTTCCGATGCCGGTCCGATAATCTGTATGATGTCTATTTCATATGTATCGGCAAAGGGACGTATTTCCATCTGCTCTTCATAGGGCAGATCGGGAATGGCTACACCATCCAATCCGATGTCCTTTGCTTCTTCAAAGAATTTTTTTACGCCATAGTTAAATATAGGATTGTAATAGGTCAAGAATACCAAAGGCGTTTCTGACTGTTTCCGAAATGCTTTTACAATTTCTATCACCTGAGGCAAATGGACTTTATTTTTCAATGCCTGTACATCGGCTTCCATAATGACAGCACCATCAGCAACCGGATCCGAAAAAGGCACTCCAATTTCAATCAGATCGGCTCCGGCTGTTTCCAGATCTTCCATATATCTTAATGTATCTTCTGCTGACGGTACACCGGCCGTCAGAAATCCAATCAGTGCTTTTCCGTCTTTAAACGCTTCCTTGATACGGCTCATGATTTCCTCCTCATTCTTTCAGATCCTGTCCGCGATAACGGGCAATGGCTGCTACATCTTTATCTCCTCGTCCGGACAAAGTAATCAGTATGATTTCGTTTTTCCCCATATTCTTAGCGTATTTTATGGCTCCTGCCACTGCATGGGCACTTTCGATCGCACAAATAATGCCCTCCGTCTTAGCCAGATATTCAAAGGCCTGCACAGCTTCTTCATCTGTAACCGCCATATATTGTGCTCTGCCAATCTCATGAAAATACGCATGTTCAGGGCTGACTCCGGGATAATCCAATCCTGCCGAAATAGAATATACTTCTTCAATATTTCCGTCACCATCCTGACAGAAAAGGGATTTCATCCCATGAAATACACCGATACGTCCTTTCGCAATTGTTGCCGCATGGTACGGCGTATCAATCCCTTCCCCTCCGGCTTCACATCCGATGAGCTGTACATCGGTATCATCTTTATAGGGATAAAAGGTGCCGATAGAATTACTACCTCCGCCCACACAAGCAAATACAGCATCCGGAAGACGACCTTCTTTTTCCAATATTTGTTCTTTTGATTCTTCTCCGATACAGCACTGAAAGTCTCTGACCATTTCCGGAAACGGAGCAGGTCCCACAGCAGAACCTATCAGGTAATGCGTGTCATCACAACGGGCGCTCCAATTCTGCAAGGCCGCATTGACAGCATCTTTGAGAACTCTGGAACCGGTTTTCACCGCGTTGACTTTTGCTCCTAAAAGGCGCATACGGTACACATTCAGCGCCTGCCGCTCCGTATCTATTTCTCCCATGAATATTTCGCATTCCATCCCCAGAAGCGCCGCGACAGTAGCCGCAGCCACACCATGCTGCCCGGCCCCCGTTTCTGCAATGAGCCGTGTTTTTCCCATTCGTTTTGCAAGCAGTGCCTGCCCGATGCAGTTATTGATTTTATGAGCGCCCGTGTGGTTTAAGTCTTCTCTTTTCAAATAAATTTTCGGCCCGCCCAGATCCGCTCTCATCCGTTTCGCCTCATACAGCATGGAAGGACGGCCTGTGTAATTCGCATACAAATCTTTCAGTTCCGCCTTAAATGCCGGATCATTTTTATACTTTTCATAAGCTTCCGCCACATGATTGATTTCACTCATCAAGATTTCCGGAATATACTGTCCGCCGAATTCTCCAAATCTCGTATTCATCATTTTTTCTCCGTTTTTCACATCATCAGATTTTTCATATTTCCAGTTCAGTTTCCATCACCATGCACCATCGTCTTCGTGTATCCACAGCCATACCTCTTTTCCAAATAAAAACGTCCTCAGCAATTACTGCCAAGGACGGATATACCGCGGTGCCACCTTGTTTCAAGCCTAAGCCTGCTCTTAGCGAAGTACCAACATACTTCCGGCAACTTACGTATGCCTTACGTCATAAGCTAATCGTTTTCACTTTCACCATGCCCTCCGTGGTCCATTTAACAGTCTGCGTTCTGCCGGCTTCTCAATATCCCGGCTCCCTGTAAGTGCACTTGCTGTTTTTATCTCCACATCAACGGTTTATTCATTGCTATTAAATTGTAAATTATCATAAAACTTTCCTCCCAATCTGTCAAGCCGCTTATTTTCAAATGTATGTCTTCCCTTTTACAGGTTTATCATAATTCCACATTCAGCAAGTACTTTCATGTTCCATCAATACTGCCTTTCCGCCTCCATTTTATCATCTTATTTTTCTTTTAAAATTACAAAAAGCGCCCACATTCAGCAAGCGCTTTTCATCAGTCACTGAAATACTCTACTGATACTAATCCTTTTTCGTATTTTTCCCAAAAGACGAATAGGTTGTTCCCTTAAATACATAAGTGACTTCCCCGGTGGCGGCATTCAAAGAATAAGCTTCCCCATCAATCGGCGGTTTCGGTTCGCTCTTAAGAAAACCGTCCTTGCCTGTCGCATTCACCAAGTCACCAATCGCCGCAGGATAGCTTCCATGTTTTGCATAGTGCACCTCTACCGCCGAACCGAGCGTCGATAAATCCGCCTGGATACGTGCTATTTTCGCCTCATCAGTCAAACCGATAAAATTAGGCACTGCTACCGCTGCTAAGACCCCGATAATCGCTACCACCATGAGAAGTTCAATAAGCATAAATCCCTTACGTTTCTTCCCGACCGTTTTCTGCACTGCATTCTTCATTCCATGAATACCTCCCATCTAAAAAAACTGATAAATAACAAACGGCACTTTACCGTTTATAACCCCCTTATGGCAATAAAAAACGCCTACTGTAAGTAAGCAGACAACAAATCTATATGCCTGAAAAACACAAGCTCCCTTCCCGATTCCGTTTCTTCTTCACCGGACCGGGCTTCCACCAGACAGTTAGCAGAAACACCAAAAACATTTATATTATTATTTATGTCAAAGCATCTACTATACTTGAAAATCTCACCGTAAATATCTTTCTTTTGCTTTATATGCCTAAGAAAAAACTCCTTGTCCATAGAAAGTTCCCGTTTACCTTTCTCCCATCCGACTTCGAATCATCTTATTGATAGCACCGCATGAACAAGTATTCAGAGAATTAGATAACTTCCCTATATATAAAACAAATAATAAATTTCTGCCTTTAGGTTAGCATAAAGGCACTTGATAATGCAAATTATTTCTACATTCAGATAAAGGTACGTCATACCGGCATAAAAAATATTTATCATTTCCCCGAATGATTTGGCTTCAAATGTCAGAAAAGCCTGAATTCTGCGTTTTATTTCATTTTTCCAGCTGCTATTCATTTCAGTATACATATTTTGATCATTGTCATTCCGTAAGAATCCCTTTAAATTTTTAGATAACGGAAATATCAGAAAACCGCTATTCTCGCCACGCTTGAAAAAATCCGGCCTCTGTAAAAGAAAAAAACCGTAAAACAAGGATTATCTCCTTTTTACGGTTCAGTTCCTTTGGACAAAAACAAATTCATTCCGGTATCAATCGATGATATTCAAAGCATATATACGATATTCTTCACCAAGTGCTTCCGTCTTGCGGACCATTTCCTGCTGCAGATTGGAAGCCATATCATAGTCCTTTCGCTTCAATGCCTCCTTCAGTTTGGTACAGATGCATTTTTTATGCCTGCCATCCTTGATAAGCTCAATACGCTTGGCACTGATGCTATCCCAACGTTCTTCATCAAGTTCATCTTCATGAATAAGTTTCTTATAACGCTTTACAGCTGCTTCCGTGTCCGGAATCAAACGATCAATCAACTCATTTTCCCACCGATATACAATACCGGCCACAAAAGAATCTACGATAGCGTCAGAAATACCATCCCCCTGCGTCAAGACAGCCACTTTATCAGGGTTTTCTTTCATAATTTTTACATTTTCCCATACCGTGGCAGGCGGTTTCCCGAATACTGCATCCCGCTCTTCCTGCGTATAATCTTCGAACACATTCTTCTCGCAGCGGTACTCTCTTTCTTTCTGCAGATAATCGGCATCTTCTCCGGCAGTTTTAGAAAGCTCCTTTAAAAGTTCATCAGGTGTCTTTCCGCAATTTACCGCATATTTCACACCATCCAATGCTGTCAGGTACAGGCAGGAAACAGCCAGATAGGTATTTGTAAAGGGATTTGGCGCACGAAGTTCAAATCGGGTCGCCTTGGGATTCCCCAAATCACGAATTAAACCGATCAGGATACTTCTATTCCGAGAGGGCTGCTCCGGTTTATGCCCAAGAGATGTCACAATACAAACCGGTGCTTCAAATCCGGGTTTAAGCCGGTTAAACGCATCCGTCGTAGATGAAATAAATGGATTGGTCGCTTCATAATTATTCAAGACGCCCATGATAAATCCGTATCCAATGGTAGAAAGATATTCTTTTTTCAAATCTTCCGGTGCAAGGAGATTCAAAACTTTTCCATTCTTAAGGCGGGCGGCAAATCCCACGTGGGTATGTTCACCATTTCCTGCAACCCCGATAATCGGTTTTGCTTTAAAAGATACATCAAGACCGTTTCTGCGAAATACTTCACGGATTATAATACGGGCAGTCAATTCATTATCTGCTGCCTGCAACGGATTGGTAGAAAAGAGCCAATCCAATTCCAGCTGTTCACAGACATCAAAAATATGGCCGCCGTCATCCACTTTTGATTTAATGCCGCCGACCTCTTTATGTCCCATTTCCACATGCATGCCCCTGGCATCCAGTTCCTCAATAGCCTGTTCCATCGCAGTACGGACATTTCCACGCATTCTTTGCCAATACTGTTCTTTCAAGCGTTGAGAAATGGATAAATGCTGCACTGTTTCCTTTTCACTCGGCGTCTTTACCCAAAATTCCAATTCGGTACCCGTTGTAAAAACAATATCCTGAATTTCACCTGTCGGAAAATTCTCCATCCCCTTTATGGTTTTTCCCGCAATGAGTTTTTTTAATTCTTCCGCCACATAATCACAAGACCGTTTCAAAATAGAACGAGAATCAATAAATTTGTCATTGTGTATAAGAAAACTGGGAATACGCAGCGTTCCCACCGGCAGTCCCGTCGCATCGTCCACATTTTCGTCATTATAATCTACATACCAGTTAACTGTGCTGTCTGCAACAAAATCAACTCTGGCATCATTCAAGGTGGCTATATTCATAAATACAACAGAAGAGCCGTCCGTCTGCACAGCTTTTCCCGCAAAGAAATCATCATAGTCTTTCATAAATATTTCAATCGGAATTTTCTCATCTGTATCATTGCCTGCAAGATCAATTCCGATGAGCGATACAAATCTGATTTCAGGATGCTGTGCCAGTAAAGAAAGAACACCCTCTTTCCCATACTGTCCCGCCGGAATCCAATACAGCAAATCTTTGTTCATTTTAAAACCTCCTATAAGTTTTTTTAGAACGGCTGTATCCTTTACAACCAAATTCCACCAAACGAAAATGACCCACTCCCGAAGGAATGAGTCATCTTTGACGTAATATTAACTTGTGAATTAAGAATACATCAAGCATCTTATACTTGTCAAGCAATAAAAGAGTCAGCCGAGTACGTCCCGAACAAGGCGGTTAACCACTTTTCCATCTGCTTTCCCTTTTAGTTTCGCCATGACTGCTTTCATCGCCGTACCAAGATTTTTTCGTTCCGGATCCAAAGCAGAAATCACATCAATAACAACTGCACGAATGGCATCTTCTGTCATTTCTGGCGGAAGATATTTTTCAAGCACAGCAATTTCCTTTTGGGTTTCCTCAACCAGGTCATCTCTGCCGGAATCCTTAATTTCAGCAAGCGTTTCTTTCCGCTGCTTCACTTCTTTCCGGAGGACTGCAAGAACCTGATCATCATCAAAATCCGCGTGTCCATCGTCAATTTCTGCCTGACGAATATGCGCCCGTGCCATACGGATAACGCCTAATGCCAAACGGCCTTCTTCTTTTGCTTTCATGGCAGTCTTCATGTCTGCCATCAGCTGTTCCTTAATTGACAACTCCATCACCTTACTGCCTATTACTTAAACTTACGTTTTCTTGCGGCCTCAGATTTCAGTTTACGTTTTACGCTGGGCTTTTCATAATGTTCACGTTTTCTTACTTCAGAAAGAACCCCGGCTTTTTGGCAGGAACGTTTAAATCTGCGAAGAGCACTATCCAAAGACTCGCCCTTTTGAACTTTAATTTCAGACATCCATATCCCTCCCTCCAAATAGACTGATGGGGTGCTATTGCACACTATTAAATTATAATTTATTGTCATCTAACTGTCAATGAATATTTATTGAATGAAATCATTGTTTCTCTTCAGGGAATGGCGGCCATCCCATTTCTTTTCCGCCTATAATATGTGCGTGGAAATGAAATACTGACTGCCCTGCTTTCTCTCCTGTATTTACCACCAGACGGAATCCGTCTTCTCCAAGTCCTTCATCTTCCGCTATTTTTTTTACGATCAGGAAAAAATCAGAAAAATCATGATTGATTTCCGATGTCATCCCGAGAATATTTTTTACATGAACTTTAGGAACCAACAAAATATGGACAGGTGCACATGGCTCGATATCCTTAAAGGCAAACCAATGCTCGTCTTCATAAATTTTTATACTCGGAATCTCCCCGCTGATAATTTTACAAAACAAACAGTTATTCATTTTCTTCCTCCTTTTGTACCATACCGATCATTCCATTGTCCGTCATCGAATCAATCCATACAGAATACACTTTGCCTTTTTCGACATCTTTATCTTTGATGAACACACGAATATATTCATCAGATACCCCCTCAAAAAATCCCTCTTTTTCTTCTTCCACTAAGACACGGACAATTTTATGAAAAAACTGGTTCTTATAAGCTCCGGCCAGCTCTTTTCCCAGTACTTGCACACGGGCTGCCCTTTCCTTTTTGATTTCCGGCTTTACCTGATTCGGATAAGCGGCAGCCGGTGTTCCTTTCCTTGGGGAATAAGGAAATACATGAATCGCCGAAAATTGTAATTCCTGAAGGGTATCCAGCGTCTCTCTGAAATTCTCTTCCGTTTCACCGGGAAATCCCACAATAAGATCCGTTGTCAAAGCTAATCCGGGAATTTCTTTTCTCAGATTCCGGACTAGTTCTTTATACTCAGCAAGCCGATAATGGCGGTTCATTCTTTTAAGAATATCGTCAGATCCCGCCTGTATGGGCAAGTGGAGATGGGGGCATACTTTTGGTTCTTCCCTTATAATACGGATCAGTTCATCAGACAATTCTACCGATTCGATAGATCCCAGCCGGATTCGGAGTAAATCAGGGATTCTTACTAATTCTGTCACAAGTGTCGACAATGAAGTTCCATCATGAAGATCTTTTCCATAATTCCCCAAATGAATTCCGGTAAGCACGACTTCCCGATAACCCTTTTCTACTAATCTTCCGATTTCTTCTACCGCATCTGACTGGCGGCGGGACTTCAGTTTCCCCCGCGCAAAGGGAATAATACAAAACGTACAATAATTATCACAGCCTTCCTGTACTTTTATAAAAGCCCGTGTCTTGACTTCCCCTTCCGCATCAACAGAAAGGTTTTCAAAATCAGTAACAGCCATAATATCACCGACTGCATTAAGTGTCTTCTTTTCGGCAGCGGCTTCTTCTACATATTCCACAATATGGGATCTATTCTGGATTCCCACAATGACATCAACATCACCCATTTGTACAAAAACATCGGGCGCCAACTGCGCATAACACCCTGCTGCCGCAATAACAGCCCCGGGGTGCTCACGTCGGATACGCCGTACCATTTGTCGGGACTTCCGGTCACCAATACTCGTTACGGAGCAAGTATTGATGACATACACATCAGCGTTTTCATTTTCTTTTGCCACCTTATATCCGTTTCTGATAAACAGACTTCGCATGGCATCACTGTCATACTGGTTAACCTTACAGCCAAGAGTGATAAAAGATACTTTTTTCCCGTTTGATTCTATAATTTCTTTTTCCATTTTTTTATTATACCATGAGTATCACAGGAAACAGACTGCGCGGAATTGTTTCCACGTAAAAACTGCCTCGGCATTACCGAAGCAGTAAAGCGATTTTGGTTCATATCATACTGTGAAGAATATCTGAGGCAATGGCAAGAGCGGATAAAGTCTTCGCATCAGTGATCTTCCCCTCATGAACCATTTGAAATACTTCTTTAAGCGGTATTTTTACAATATCCAAATATTCTCCATCATCCAAATGCTGATGTGTGTAAACCAGATGATCCGCTATATACAGATAAATCTTTTCGTTGCAGAATCCCGGAGTTGTATAAATAATTCCTATCTTACGAAGTGTTCCAATACACCCCGTTTCTTCCTCCAGTTCACGAACCGCACAGACACCGGGATCTTCACCGCTGGCAAGCTTGCCTGCAGGAATTTCAAGCAATGCCTGCTTAATCGGATAGCGGTACTGTTTTACAAAAAGAATTTCCCTGTCTTCTGTCACAGGAATAATCGCTGCAGCACCGGGATGTTCCACAATCTCCCGTCGATAAGTTTCTCCGGCAATATCCACTTTATCGTAGTACACATGAAGAAGCTTTCCTTCATACATCATTCGATGATCAATGGTTTTTTCTTTTTCAATACTCATTGCACACCTGTACTTCCCATACCGCCGATACGCTTACCTTCTGTATGATCATCATCCGTTAAAAGATATTTCATAAACAGCCCCTGGGCAATCCGATCCCCTTTAGAAATATGAAAAGCTTTTCGAGAAGAATTATATAAAGCACACATAATATGCCCTTCATTATCTTCATTCCCATAGTAGTCCGCATCAATAATACCGGTGCTGTTTGCAAGCATAATGCCATGTTTAACGGCCATGCTGGATCTGATATAGACTGCCAGATACTCATCAGATTCCATGTATGCTTTGAGTCCTGTCGGAATCACCTTTATTTCTCCCGGTAGCACCTCTGTTTCCACAGCACTTTCTATATCATATCCGGCACTCATGGCAGTTTTACGCCGCGGAAGGGAAATACCTGCATCTTTCCAAGTACTGACTATCTCAAAGCCCCTTTTCCCCTCCATTTATTTCTTCTCCTGGAGCAAGGCCTTGCGGGAAAGATTAATACGGCCCTTGTCATCAATTTCAGTAACCTTGACCATAATCTCATCCCCTTCATGAACTACATCTTCCGGCTTTTCTACACGCCGCGTCGCCAGTTGGGATACATGAACCATCCCCTCTTTACCCGGCAGGATTTCCACAAATACCCCAAACTTCATAAGTCGTGTCACTTTACCAAGATAAGTTTCACCCACCTGCACCTCATGAGTCAATTCTTCCACCCACTTCTTTGCCCGCTGTGCGGCTTCTTCGTCAGGTGTCGCGATGTATACATGACCATCTTCTTCGACGTCCATCTTTACACCGGTCTCGCTGATGATTTTATTGATTATCTTTCCTCCGCTTCCGATAACATCGCGAATTCTATCCACCGGAATCGTCAATGTAATAATCTTCGGCGCATAAGGCGACAGATGTTCAGCCGGTTTATCGATGCATTCGGCCATCTTTCCAAGAATAAACATACGGCCCTTCTGCGCCTGCTGAAGAGCCGCAAGCAGAATTTCACGGGAAAGCCCATGGATTTTGATATCCATCTGGATCGCTGTGATCCCTTTCGCCGTTCCTGCCACTTTGAAATCCATATCACCAAGCGCATCTTCCATTCCCTGTATATCGGTAAGAACAGTGAAATGTTCACCTTCATTAACTAATCCCATAGCAATACCCGCTACCGGAGCCTTAATCGGAACACCTGCATTCATCAGAGACATAGTGCTCCCGCAGACAGATGCCTGGGAAGAAGAGCCATTAGATTCCAGTATTTCAGAAACCACGCGGATAGCGTAAGGGAATTCTTCTACTGTCGGAATAACAGGAATAAGCGCTCTTTCTGCCAGCGCGCCATGACCGATCTCACGCCGTCCCGGCCCTCTGGAACTCTTTGTTTCACCGACAGAATAGGACGGGAAATTGTACTGGTGAATATATCTCTTTTCTGTTTCCTGGGTCAGATCATCAATGATCTGTGTTTCCGACATAGGTGCCAACGTAGTAATGGTAAGCGCCTGTGTCTGTCCGCGGGTAAACAGGGCAGAACCGTGGACGCGTGGAAGAAGGCCGACTTCACAGCTGATAGGGCGGATTTCATCCAATGCACGTCCATCAGGACGAATCTTATCAACAGAAATCATATGACGGACAATTTCTTTGGTAAGATGATTCAGGCATTCCGCAATATCGGAACCATTTTCGGGATAAATTTCTTTGAAATGGGCTTCCGCCTCTTTTCTTACTTCTTCCATATGGGCTTCACGAGTCAGCTTATCCGGATTAAAAATCGCTTCTTTAAGCGGTCTTTTAGCATAGGCATAAATAGCAGTCTTAATCTCTTCCGGAATTTCCGGGAAGATCAATGTACGCTTCGGCTTGCCTACTTCTTCAATAATCTTTTTTTGGAATGCCACCAGTTCTTTGATAGTTTTATGTCCAAACATAATGGCGTCAAGGACATCTTCTTCCGGCGCCTCCTGTGCGCCGCCTTCTACCATCAGAATAGCTGTTTCAGAACCTGCAACAGTAATATTCAAAGTGGATACTTTGAGCTGTTCCTGCGTCGGATTGATGACAAACTGCCCGTCAATACGGCCCACACGGACACCCGCAATCGGTCCGTCCCATGGGATATCGGAAATCCCCAAAGAAGCAGATGCGCCAAGCATTCCGCAAAGTTCAGGCGCATTATCATAATCTACAGAAAGAACTGTTGCCATCACATGTATATCATTGCGGCACCTCTTATCAAATAAAGGACGGATCGGGCGGTCAATCAGTCGGGCATTCAGAATCGCTGAATTCCCTGGACGGCCTTCACGCCGAAGAAATCCTCCCGGCATTTTGCCTACGGCATACATTTTTTCCTCGTAATCAACAGTCAGCGGGAAAAAATCCATTCCCTCTCTTGCTTCTTTGCTTGCGGTAGAAGTTACAAGAACCACGGTTTCACCGTACCTGACCAAAACTGCACCACTTGCCTGCTTCGCCATTTTTCCTGTTTCAACAATCAGCGGACGTCCGGCAAGTTCCATACGAAAGGATTTCTCCATTCCCTTTCCTCCTTATAATATCTAATCCTTTTAAATATGTACCGTATTATTATATGCTTAATAAGATTCTAAATCAAATAAATTTTCTTTCTGTACTCCGCACACAGTCGAAAGTCCCATAAAAAAACGACAGCAGAATTTTCTACTGTCATTTCCTTTTCTTTTCGCCTTATTTCAGGCGCAGACCCAGTTTTTCACCAAGCATTCTGTATCTTTCAATATCACTGCGGCGAAGGTAATCAAGCATGTTTCTGCGTTGCCCGACCAGTTTCAGCAATCCGCGGCGGGAATGATGGTCTTTCTTGTGTTCTTTCAGGTGTTCAGTGAGAAGAGCGATTCTCTTGGAGAGGATAGCGATCTGCACCTCCGGAGATCCTGTATCGTCTTCATGTACCGCATACTGTGCAATAATTTCTTTTTTCTGTTCTGCTGTAAGCATAATTAAGCCTCCTGTAAATAAATTGCCGCATCTAAGTGATTCGTCGGAGTATCGAAATCCCGGGATGCAGTTCATACCTTAGCCATTATACACAGAGTGCATATATTTTTCAAGTCCTATCCTAGAATAACCTTATCACTCAATGCATCTGCATTTTCCTCAAACTTTTTGAGGAGCACTTCAATTGTCAGTTCCCGTTTTTCCTCTTCTGCATAATCGGCAATAATTCGTCCGCTATTCATCATAATCAGACGGTTTCCGTATCTTAAAGCATCACGCATATTATGGGTAATCATCAAAGTTGTTAAATGCTGCTCACTGACAATTTCATCCGTAATTTTCAAAACCTTATCCGCAGTTTTAGGATCTAAAGCAGCCGTCGGTTCATCAAGGAGAAGAATATCCGGCTTTTTCAGTGTCGCCATCAACAGTGTCACTGCTTGGCGCTGCCCCCCTGAAAGAAGATCAATTCTTGTTCCCAAACGATCTTCAAGTCCTAAATCAAGGCGGGCTACCATTTCTCTATATTTTTCGTGATCACCATCAGAAAAAGCCCATTTCAATCGGCGGCTTTCTCCACGACGGGAAGCTAAAAGAAGATTTTCCTCCAACTGCATTCCGCCTGCAGTCCCTTTCATAGGATCTTGAAACACGCGTCCAATAAATTTGGCACGCCTGAATTCACTCATCCGTGTTACATCTGCACCGTTCAACTCAATTGTTCCTTCATCAGGAATATGAACTCCGGAAACAGCATTCAGAAGGGTACTTTTCCCCGCACCATTACCACCGATGACAGTACAAAAATCCCCATCATTCAAGGTCAATGATAAATCAATCAATGCTTTCTTTTCATTAGGTGTTCCCCGAAAAAAAGTCTTGCTGATATGTGAAATTTTTAACATAATCAGCCTGCCTTTCCCAGATTGGCTTTCTCCTTAATCAAAGGCGTCGCCAACGCAAACATAACAATAATTGCAGTAAACAGCTTCAAATCATTCGGCGGCATCCCCAAATGAAGTACTGCAGCAATAACGATCCTATAAATTATCGAACCAAGAACAACCGCCATCAGAGAAGACGAAAAACTGTCTGATCCGAGAATAACCTCGCCAATAATCACGGAGGCCAAGCCGATCACGATAGTACCAATACCCATTCCCACATCAGCAAAACCATTATTCTGGGCTACTACAGCACCACATAATCCAATCAGAGCATTGCTAAGACAAAGCCCCAATATAATCATAGAATCTGTATTTACCCCTTGGGCACGAACCATTTGTGGATTGTATCCTGTCGCGCGAATGCACATGCCCAATTCAGTACCGAAAAACCAATAGATAAAGGCACTGATAATTACCATAAAAACAAAAGGGACGATAAATGCACTGACAAAAGGTTCCGTATGGAAAAATTTACCGGTAACAGAAAATACTGTATCTGCCCGAAGCAGAGAAATATTTGCTTTCCCCATCACATGGAGGTTAATAGAATACAGGGCAATCATTGTCAGGATTCCGGAAAGAATTGCCGGAATTTTTAATTTCGTATATAAAACACCTGTGATAACTCCTGCTGCAGCACCGCAGATCATAGCACTAAGAATCCCCCAGCCGGGATTTACATTTGAAGAAATAAGTGAAGCGGCAACAGCTCCTCCGAGAGGAAAGCTGCCTTCACAAGTCATGTCCGGTACGTCAAGAACACGGAAAGATAAAAAGACTCCAATTGCCAGCATAGACCACATAAGTCCCTGGGCAACTGTAGATATAAATAGATCAAACATCAATTTCACCCCGCAACACAGGCTACGGTCTTGCCGCCTGCCCGTCATACAAATATAATTTTCTTGCTTTCTGCCACACGTCGTAAGGCAGCTCTTTCTTCAATGTTTTTGCCACAGACATGTTCACGATCCAATCAGGATCGATCTGCTTGGTAATACCGATTTCATAAGGTTTCTTTTTCCCATCCAGCAATTCTGAAGCAATCCGGCCGCCACTGAATCCCATACGATAATACTCTGCAGATACAGAAAGCAAGGCTCCTCTCCTAACCATCTCCGCATTTTCTCCAATAACCGGAATACCAAGTTTCATCAAATGCTTCACGATCTCATCAAAAGACTTTAGAACAGTTTCATCTGCAGGAATATATACCGCATCTACGTGTCCGCTAAACTTTTCTATCTGACTGATGGGATCCTCTTTTTCATCAAAAGCCACTTCATAAATATGAATCCCCTTTTTTTCACTTGCATCTCGAAGCAGATTCAGTTGGATCACAGCCCCTTCATCTTTCGGATTAAAAATAATTCCAACGGTTTGAAGGGAAAGCACCTTTGCCGCCATACGTACTTGGTTCAGTACTGCAGGCATATCACTGATTCCCGTCAGATTATAACTATTATCAAAAAAATTATTACTTTCCGGTGGAAGCATTCCCACACCTACAATGGGAACAGACTTTGTTTCAAGGACACAAGCTTTCGTCGCATCAGTTCCTACTGTAATAATCAAATCTTTTTTATCTTTGACGAATTTTTTAGCCTGGGCATCAAGTTTTTTCTCATCACCATCAGCAGAAAAAACGTCAATCCGGATATTATCTTTTTCCCGATACCCCCTCGATGCCAAAGCCGCTTTTATTCCGGCAACCATTTTTCCCTGTTCCGGTAAAGAATCACTCTGCAGGATTCCGATATAATAAAATCCTTTTTGTGGAATAAGCCTGATTTGTTTTTTTAATGCTGCTGAATGGTCATCAATGACAGATGCCATTACGATTACAGCGCAAACTGCAATCAGCAACAGCATCCACCAGTTCCGCCTTATTGCGGTCATTTACCGATTCCTTTCTCCAAAAACTACAAGAGTTCCGCCCGATCAAGAACTGACTTTGGAATCTGTATTCCTAAATTTTCCATTTCTGCTTTATTGATATACAGCTTGGAGTTAGCTGCACCTTCTACAGGGAAATCCTTTATCTGCTTTTTCCCTTCAAGGATATCTGCGGCCATTTGACCTGCTCGCTTTCCAATATCATAGAAACTAATTGATTCCGAAGCCAAAACCCCAGACTTTACATGCCCCACTTCAGCACCAAAAACAGGAATTTTTTCTTTATTGGCTACGGACATCAATGTTGGAATAGATGATGCAATAATATTATCAGTCGGAATAAAAATAGCTTCTACGTTGCCCCCCAGGAAACCTTCCGCCACCTGCTGCACATCATTAACCGAATTTACTGTCAGTTCCGCCACATCAATCCCCAACGGTACACATACTTCTTTCAATCTTTTTGCCTGCACAACAGAATTGATTTCGCTGGAATTGTAAATAATCCCGATTCTTTTAACATTCGGAATAATCTCACGAATCAAAGAAACCTGCTTCTCCAAGGGACCGCGGTCATGAGTACCGGTCACATTAGCATCAGGCATCTTTTCCGATTTCATAAGCTTTGCATTTTCATAATCAGCAATAGCCGTACAAATAATCGGGATTTGATTTGTGGCATTCGCCATAGCCTGCGCAGCCGGCGTAGAAATAGCGCAAATCAAATTATAATTCCCTGACACGAATCGATTGGCAATAGAACGTAAATTAGACTGATCTCCCTGTGCATTCTGCTGGTCAATTTCAATCTTGTCCTTTAGTCCCCTCGCAGCCAAAGCATCAACAAATCCCCTATTTGATTCGTCAAGTGCCGGATGCTGTACAATTTGTACAACTCCTATTTTCATTTTTCCGTTGCTGCCCGTGCCGGATGAATTTCCACATCCCGCCAAAACTCCTACGGCTAAAACTCCTGCAATACCTACTGCTGCTGCTTTTCTCCACTTTTTTCCTACCATTCTACTCATCCTCCTATACTTTCTACCTTATCATAGGCAGAATTAATTGCCATATATTGTAGCACACTTTTCCATGAAATGCTTAAAGGAATCCTTTTTTAATGTCTTCTATCCATTATGCATAAAAAATACACTCCATTGAACATGGAATGTATTATTGTGAAGAATTATTCTTCTGTCTTTGCTTGAATAACTGATCTTCCTTTATAGAAACCACATACCGGACAAACGTGATGCGGCAATTTCATTGCATGGCACTGTGGACATTCTACCAGACCCGGAACGGTCAGCTTCCAATTGGCACGTCTTTTATCCCGACGAGATTTGGAATGTTTACTCTTTGGACTTGGCATTTCTTGCACCTCCTTACCGATCGGACCTTTTGCTGTCTTGTATGCTGTGTATCGACAACATCAAATAATATTCAACTTCATCATTATACGGGGCAGCTTTGTGTTTGTCAATAAGTTTCATTGCGAATCAAAAAATGGGAACCCTCAATTTCTTCATTTTTTTACTTCCGGTTTTAAAAGCACTTTCTCAAGAGATATTACTTCGATCTCTCTTTTAAAATTTCGATGAATCATCTCGTTCCCCATCAATAAATCCTTCCACCAACATTCGTTTTTCGTCCTTCTTCATCCTGAAAAACCGGAAAACATTTTCTGCTGCCGTTTTATTCATCCCTTTCACACGGGTAAGTTCCTCCACTGTCGCATTCCGCATTTCATCAAGCGAACGGAAAGCATGCCACAGTGCATTTCTACGCTGTGGTCCGATTCCCGCAATATGATCCAATATGGATTCCGTATTCCTTTTTGTCGTCCACTTTCTATGATAAGCGATAACAAAACGATGGGCTTCATCACGAATAAATTGCAGGAGCTGCAGCGCCGGTTCGTGCGGATCAATGATAATCGGATCCGTCTGCCCTTCCACATAGATTTCTTCCATACGCTTGGCAAGGCCAATGACCGGTGTATCAACTCCACAGCTTCGGATCACCGGAAGCGCAGCATCCAGCTGGCCTTTACCGCCGTCAAGAACAATCAAATCCGGTCTTGGCCACTTAGTTTCTATACCATATCTCCGTGCCATGACTTCTGCCATAGACTTGAAATCATCGGGCGTCCCCTGAGTCGACTGCAGTTTGAATCTGCGGTATTCCTTTTTATTGGGGCGTCCGCTTTCAAATACAACCATGGATCCTGTAGTTTCCGCCCCTTGATTATGAGAAATATCAAAACATTCTATCCGTTCAGGCAGCCTTGGCAAATGGAGCAGTTCTTTCAATTTATTCACAGCGCCTTGTTCACGGGCATCCTGATATTCCCATTGTAATTTTTTATCCGCCAAGTATTTCGCAGCGTTAGACTGCGCCATGTCTTTCAATCTGCGCTTAAATCCACGTTCAGGAACATATATTTTGACATCACCGTTGCGAAGTTTTGACAGCCACGCAGTTAAAAGCAATGATTCCTGCGGCAAAATCGGCAGTATGATTTCCTTCGGTACAGAAGATGGATTCGCACCGTAAAAATTTTTAATAAATGCCGCGATAATATCCTCATCCGTTTCATGAAGACTGTCGGGAATACTGAGATTTTCTTTCCCCACCATTTTCCCGTAACGGATATAAAAAATTTCCAAACCGGCGTGTTCATCAAGACGTGACATCCCCACCACATCAAAATCACCCTTTTTGGAAACGATATTTTGCCTCTGCTGCACACTCTGTACAGCATGAAGCTGATCCCTGAGCACCGCCGCACGTTCAAAATTCATTTCTTCCGATGCCGACTCCATATCTTTTTGCAGTGCCTTTACAAGCTCCGTATTTTTCCCTTCAAATAAATCACAGGTTTTTACTACATACTCATGGTATTGCTCTTCTGTGCAGTGATTCCAGCAAGGAGCACAGCACAGATTCATATGGTATTGAAGGCATGGACGGCTGACCTTCATACTCCGGCAGGTCCTAATCGGATACAGCCTGCGGATAAGGCTCAACGTTTTTCGCAGACTCCCTACATCAGTAAAAGGGCCGAAATATTTAGCACCATCATCTCTTCTGATATTTCTTGTCACAAGAATACGCGGCCATTTTTCATTAACCGTGATTTTCACATAGGGATAAGATTTATCATCACGGAGGGAAATATTGTACTTCGGGTGCAGTTCTTTAATCAGATTGCATTCCAAAATAAGAGCTTCCATCTCTGTTGCCGTCATGGTGATATCCAAATCCGCTGCATGACGGATCATGGCTGCCACTTTAGGAGAGCGGTTCTTATCTCCCCTCACATAGGAACGAACTCTGTTTTTTAAATTGACGGCCTTCCCTACATAAATAACGCGTCCGTCTTTATCTTTCCAACGATATACGCCGGGAGAATCAGGCAACGCATCTACTTTTGCCCGTATTAATGTATTAATCGTCTCCATGATGTTCCTTCATCAATTTCCTGGTCCGTTCTATAACAGGTTTTAAGTACTGCCCCGTATAGGAGCGTTTGACTTTGCAGATTTCCTCAGGAGTACCAAAAGCTACTACTTCTCCGCCCTTATCTCCCCCTTCAGGCCCCAAATCGATAATATAGTCCGCCACTTTAACCACATCAAGGTTGTGCTCAATAACGACTACCGTATTTCCCTGATCTACCAGCTTCTGTAAAATCACCAGTAATTTTCGAATATCTTCACTGTGAAGTCCTGTGGTCGGTTCATCAAGGATATACAGTGTATCTCCCGTATCTCTCCTCATGAGTTCCGACGCCAGTTTCACACGCTGCGCTTCACCGCCAGACATGGTTGTAGCAGGCTGTCCCAGATGAATATATCCGAGTCCCACTTCCTGCAAAGTCTGCAGTTTACGCAAAATCTTATCATGATTTTCAAAAAATGGAATCGCCTCATCCACCGTCATATTAAGTACATCAGAAATATTTTTCCCTTTATAACGGACTTCCAATGTCTCTCTGTTATATCTTGCACCATGGCACACTTCACAAGGTACATAGACATCTGAAAGGAACTGCATTTCAATTTTTATAATACCGTCACCGTGGCAGGCTTCGCATCGTCCGCCTTTTACATTGAAACTAAACCGCCCCGGCTTATATCCACGCATTTTTGCTTCCGAAGTCTGGCTGAACAGTTCACGGATATCACTGAAAAGGCTTGTATAGGTCGCCGCATTGGAACGGGGCGTTCTCCCGATAGGCTGCTGATCTATATTAACGATCTTATCCACATATTCCGCGCCTTCAATCGCTTCAAAAGCGGCATTTCCATAAGAAGTACGATTTTTTATATTAGATAATCCCTGATACAAAATCTCATTAATCAGAGTGCTTTTTCCTGACCCCGATTCTCCTGTCACTACGGAAAACGCCCCTAAAGGAATTCTTACATCAATATGTTTCAGATTATGTTCCGATGCACCTTTAATTATAAGGGACATCCCGTTCCCGGTGCGTCTTTTGGGCGGCAAAGGAATATATCGGCTGCCTTTCAGATATTGCCCGGTTAAAGAATCTTTTACTGCCTCCACCTGTTCAAGCGTTCCTTCCGCCACTACACGGCCGCCCTGTTCGCCAGCGCCCGGACCGATATCCACAATCCAGTCGGCTGCGCGGATGGTATCTTCATCATGCTCCACAACAATCAGCGTATTGCCCAGATCCCGCATCCCTTTCAGTGTATCCAGTAATTTATCATTATCCCTCTGGTGGAGGCCAATCGAAGGTTCGTCGAGAATATACAGAACGCCTACAAGACCGGATCCGATCTGTGTTGCCAGCCTGATCCGCTGTGCTTCCCCACCGGAAAGTGTAGTCGCCGTACGGGATAAAGTAAGATAATCCAATCCCACATTGATTAAAAAGGTAAGACGGTTATGAATCTCATGAAGAATCTGTTCCGCAATGATTTTTTCCTTTTCCGTCAGATCAAGATTATCAAAAAATGGTAAAAGATCCGATACGGCCATATCGGAAATTTCCGCTATATTTTTATTACCTACGCGAAAAGCAAGGCTTTCTGGACGAAGACGGGCCCCGTGGCAAACAGGACACGGCTTTTCAATCAGAAAATTGGAGAGCGTTTCTTTCATCTTGTCTGTCCACGCCTCCTCATATCTCCTTTTTGTCATAGGAATGATTCCTTCAAAAGCGCGGTGGTATTCTTTGGTTTCCCCCTCCATGTTCGTATAACTGAACGCCAACAGGTCAGCACCTCCCTGCTGGAATTCCACTTTCGCTTTTTCCGGCAGATCATTATAACAGCAATCCATGGTAAGCTTGTAACCTTCAAGAAAGGCGTCAAGTTGTCTGTAAAGCCAGGTATCCTTGTTATAAGGAAACGGTTTAATTGCCCCCAAACGGAAGGATATCTCCCGATTAGGGATAATCCTGTTAAAATCCGCCTCCAAAGAGGAACCAAGCCCCATGCACGCAGGACAGGCACCGAAAGGATTATTGAAAGAAAAAATCCGCGGCACCGGTTTAGGTAAAGAAATGCCACAATTAGGACAGGCAAAATGGGAACTGAAAATATGATCATTTCCATCCACTACAGCGGCAATCATCATACCGTCCCCCAATTTAAGCGCCGCTTCTACGGAATCGGTCAACCGCTTGGTGATCCCCTCCTTAATAATGATCCTGTCTATCACGACTTCAATAGTATGTTTTTTGTTTTTCTCAAGAATAATTTCATCGGAAAGAGAATACAGTATATTGTCCGCACGCACACGTACATAACCTTCTTTCCGCAATTCTTCCAGAAGCTTCTTATGCGTTCCTTTTTGACTGACTGCCACAGGTCCAAGAATCATCAATTTAGTGCGGTCTCCCAAATCAATCAGGGCATCTACGATCTGATCCGTCGTCTGCCTCTCAATCGGTTTGCCGCAATGAGGACAAAAAGCGCGGCTTGCATGGGCATAGAGCATACGGAGATAATCATGAATTTCCGTAACCGTTCCTACTGTAGAACGCGGATTGTGGCTTGTTGATTTCTGATCAATGGAAATAGCAGGGGATAAGCCTTCAATTTTATCAATATCCGGTTTATTCATCTGCCCTAAGAACTGTCGTGCGTAAGCGGAAAGCGATTCTACATATTTTCTTTGTCCCTCCGCATAAATTGTGTCAAAAGCAAGGGAAGATTTTCCTGATCCCGAAAGACCGCTGAATACAATCAATTTATTTCTCGGGAGTGTCAGATTGATATTTTTTAAATTATTCTGTCTTGCCCCTTGTATAACAATTCCTTTTTCCATAATTATCCTTCCGTTATCTCAGATTCTCTTTTTAAGAGGACGATTGATTCTCTTATTCTGGCTTTCCTGACGCCTCAAAGCTGAATCCGCACGGGAACCGTACCGATCACTCCACTGTTGGCGAAGTCCGGCAAGCCGATCCCGCCACAAGGCAGCCTCTTCAAACTCCATCGCTTTTGCCGCCCGTTTCATGTCCCGCTCAGCATTCTTCATCCGATTATACAGTTCTTCATCAGACAAATTTTCAACGGATTGATCTCCACTTCCGTACGTTTCCGTACTTTCACTGATTTTAGTAAGTTCAATTAAATCCTTTACTTTTTTTCGGATTGTTTTCGGCACGATATGATGTTTTGTATTATAAGCTTCCTGAATTTTTCTTCTGCGGTTCGTTTCCTCGATCGCATACTTCATGGATTTTGTCATACGATCCGCATACATGATGACATGTCCATGAGCATTTCTCGCCGCACGGCCGATAACCTGTATCATAGATGTTTCATTACGCAAAAAACCCTCTTTATCGGCATCTAAAATGGCCACCAGAGAGACCTCCGGCATATCCAGCCCTTCACGAAGGAGATTTATTCCCACAAGCACATCAAACTCACCGGCACGGAGATCCCGGATAATCTCCGCCCGTTCAATTGTCGCCACATCGGAATGGAGATATCTGACTTTCACTCCTGCTTCATTTAAAAAGTCCGTTAAATCTTCCGCCATTTTCTTCGTCAACGTAGTAATCAAAACCCGTTCATTGACTGCTTCCCGTTTATGAATTTCTCCCAGCAAATCATCCATCTGTCCTTCGATAGGACGGACTTCTACGCTGGGGTCCAACAGGCCTGTAGGACGGATAATCTGCTCCGCCATATTCGTCTGTACACTCATTTCATAATGGCCCGGCGTAGCGGAAACATAAATGATCTGATTGATTCGGTCCGTAAATTCCTCAAAAGTCAGGGGACGGTTATCCAGCGCGCTTGGCAGACGGAACCCATAATCCACAAGCGTGTGTTTTCGCGACTGGTCTCCATTGTACATGGCATGAAGCTGAGGTACGGTAATATGGGATTCATCAATCATAATCATATAGTCATCAGGAAAATAATCAAGCAGTGTATATGGAGGGTCTCCCGGCCTGCGAACCGACATATGGCGCGAATAATTTTCGATACCTGAGCAATACCCCACTTCCTGCATCATCTCCAAATCATAATTTGTCCGCTGCATAAGACGCTGTGCTTCTAAAATACGATCCTGCTCCCGAAGTTCCTTCAGGCGCTCTTCCAACTCCACCTTAATTTTAGCAATGGCATTTTTTAACTTCCCGGAAGTTGTTACATAGTGGGATGCGGGAAATATTCCGATATGATCCCGTTCCGCCACTGTGGCACCTGTCAAAACATCAAATTCGTACAGGGATTCAATTTCATCACCAAACATTTCTATCCGCACCGCCGTATTATTGGAAGATGCAGGAAACACATCAATTGTATCACCTCTTACACGGAACGTATCGCGGGTAAAATTAAGATCATTTCGCAAATACTGCATATCTACCAAGCGCAAGAGAATTTGATCCCGCGTGATTTCTTCACCGGGTCGAAGTGATAATCCCAGTGTACTGTAATCCTCAGGATCTCCTAATCCGTAAATGCAGGAAACTGATGCCACGATAATAACATCACGCCTCTCAAAAAGAGCCATTGTCGCAGAATGGCGAAGACGATCAATCTCCTCATTCCTTGAAGAATCTTTTTCTATATATGTATCTGTCTGTGGTATGTAAGATTCAGGCTGAAAATAATCATAGTAACTTACAAAATAATACACCGCGTTATCAGGAAAGAAGTCTTTAAATTCACTGGCAGTCTGTGCTGCCAAAGTTTTGTTGGGAGAAATAATCAGTGTCGGACGCTGCATTTCTTCAATCACTTTTGCCATCGTGAAAGTTTTTCCCGTACCCGTAGCACCCAGCAAAACCTGAGCCCAGTGTCCATCTCTCAAGCCGTCTGTCAGCGACTTTACCGCTTCAGGCTGATCTCCCATAGGCTGAAAAGGAGCTGCCAGCCTGAAAGGCGTCATCTTTCCCATATATTGTCTTTCAATTTTGGCATTTCCCATACAAATTCTCCTTCTAAACCCTATTCTTTACCATGATATAAAATGTATTTCCTATATCATTATATCGTTTTTTATCGATACTGTATATAAGAAAATGAAAACGGATGCCTGCCTGACACCCGTTTTTCGATTATTTTAAAAGATATTTCCTTATGAAATAGATTATTGCAACTGTGGCTAAAACAATAGCTCCATAGATAAAGAACAGCCACACCAATACCAATCCCAGCAGTATAAAAACGGCGATACCTAACCCTCCTAACAGTTTCTTCCACCATGGCAATTCATGAATATGAATCATATATATATGGATGAAAGAATCTTCTGCAGACCGTTCTTCCTGCTCCCCTTGCTCATTCAACGTCAGTCCGTCATAGTCATTCACATCATCTCTGGACATGACATGCGGTTCTTTCCTTACCTCGTTCTGATTGTTTTCACTCATAATTCAGATAATTTCTTGGCAAGAAGCTGATTAACCACCTGCGGATTGGCCTGTCCTTTCGTTACTTTCATAATCTGCCCTACAAGAGCCCCCACAGCTTTCTTCTTCCCTGCCTTGAAGTCGGCAACAGCCTGGGGATGCTCGGCAATAACGGCTGCAACCAGCCCCTTCAATTCTCCTGTATCACTAATCTGGGTAAGACCTTTTACTCTGACGATTTCTTCCGCGCCACCGCCATCTTTCCACATATCCGCAAAGACCTTCTTTGCAATTTTACCGGAAATCGTCCCTTTACTAATCAACTTCAGCAATTCTGCCAAATTTTCAGCAGTAACAGGAGCCGCCGCGATTTCAATTCCATCAGTGGACAGCTGGCTCGCAAATTCTCCCATCAACCAGTTTACAGCGGCTTTGGGATCGGCCCCCGCCTTAACAACCGCTTCGAAATAATCCGACCGCCCCTTATCATTTGTCATCATAATCGCATCTTCAGAAGAAAGCCCGAAACATCTCATATATCTTTCTTTTCTTGCATCGGGAAGTTCAGGAAGCGTTTTCCGTATTTCTTCAATATACTCTTCGCTCACTGTAAACGGTACAAGATCCGGTTCTGGAAAATAGCGATAGTCATTGGCTTCTTCCTTGGAACGCATACTTTTGGTTATGCCCTCTTTTTCATCCCATGTTCTTGTTTCCTGAATAATCTTCCCGCCTTCTTCCAAAAGTTCCGCCTGACGAAGCGCTTCATATTCAATAGCCCTTTCAACACCTCTGAAAGAGTTGATATTTTTAATTTCCGTCTTTGTCCCCAATTCTTTCTGGCCGATAAGACGAACTGAAACATTGGCATCACAACGGAGACTGCCTTCTTCCATACGGCAGTCGGAGATTTCCACATATTGGAGAATCGCACGCAATTTCTCCATGTAGGCCACTGCTTCTTTCGCAGAACGCATATCCGGTTCAGAAACGATTTCCAGCAGCGGTGTCCCCGTGCGGTTATAATCCACCAAAGAATAGTCAGAATCCGTAATGGAATTGCCATGATGAACCAGCTTGCCGGCATCCTCTTCCATATGGGCACGAGTAATGCGGATATGCTTCTTTTCCCCTTCTACTTCCACATCAAGGAATCCGGGACCACAAATTGGCAAATCAAATTGAGACGTCTGGAAATTTTTCGGCAAGTCCGGATAATAATAATTTTTTCTGTCAAATTTACTGAATCGGGCAATTTCACAATTCAAAGCTAATCCCGCTCTTACGCCGAACTCCAACACTTTTCTGTTTAAGACAGGAAGCACACCGGGAAGCCCAAGACATACAGGACATACATTTGTATTGGGATCTGCGCCAAAAGAAGTTTTACAGCCGCAGAAAATTTTTGTTTTTGTTCTCAACTCCGTGTGGACTTCAAGACCAATGACAACTTCGTATTTCATTCAAACTCTCCTTTCGGCGCTGTCTTCGTAAATTCAGGATGATCCTGTTCAAACGTATAGGCAGCCTGCAGAATCTTTTCTTCTCCAAGCGTCGGTCCGATAAGCTGCATACCAAGAGGCATCCCATCTTTAAATCCGACAGGAATGCTGATGGAGGGTGCGCCAATCAAATTAACCGGGACCGTACAGATATCTTCCATATACAGCGCCAGCGGATCCGAAAAAGCACCAAATTTGAAAGCAGTTCCTGATGCAGAAGGTGCTGCAAGAATATCACACCGCTCAAAAGCTTTTTCAAACTCCCGCTTCAAAAGAGTGCGGACTTTCAGCGCAGTCAGGTAGTATGCATCATAATAACCTGCAGAAAGCACATAGTTGCCAATCATGATGCGACGCTTGACTTCTTCGCCAAATCCCGTACTTCTGCTCTTAATATACATATCCACAATATCTTTTCCTGAAGCACGGTAACCAAATCCGACACCGTCATAACGCGCCAGATTGGAACTTGCTTCCGCAGGAGCAATGATATAATACACATCTACACCGCTGGTAATATGGGGGATAGAAACATCCACGATTTCAGCCCCCTCTTTTTCATAATAAGCAAGGGCCGATTTAATTGCTTCTTTTGTTTCTTCCCCGATTCCTTCACCGAAGAATTCTCGGGGCACACCGATACGAAATCCTTTTACATCTTTTATAAGAGCTTTCTTGTAATCCTTCTTTTCCATACGGATAGACGTGGAATCCCGATGGTCGTAACCCGCAATAGCATTTAAAACGATAGCTGCGTCAGTCACGTCCTTGGTCAACGGGCCGATCTGGTCCAGTGACGAAGCAAATGCCAAAAGCCCATAGCGGGAAACAAGACCATATGTTGGCTTAAGACCTACAATCCCGGTAAAAGAAGCAGGCTGCCGGATGGATCCACCGGTATCAGAACCAAGAGTCCAAATTGCTTCATTAGCAGCTACTGCCGCCGCACTGCCGCCGGAGGAACCGCCGGGAACACTTTCCAAGTTCCAGGGGTTATGGGTAGGCCCGAAATAAGAACACTCCGTACTGCTCCCCATAGCAAATTCATCCATATTCAATTTACCGAGAGAAATATAGTCACAGCTTTCTAATTTTTCAATGACTGTAGCATTATAAGGAGCTATAAAATTCTCCAGCATTTTCGATGCAGCTGTACAGGGCTGTCCCTTAATGCACATATTATCTTTAATTGCCCCGGGAATCCCTGCCAGTTCAGAAATCCTTTCTCCTGAAGCAATTCTTTTATCTACTTCTGCCGCCCTCTCCAACGCCATTTCATCGCTCGTCGACAAAAATGCATGGATCTCCCCTTCCACAAGATTCCGATGGGCAATAATCTTTTTTGTTAATTCTACAGAAGATATATCTTTATTGACAAGTTTTTCATGAAGACCATGAATCGTATACTCCACCACTGTACCTCCTATATAATTTTAGGCACTTTAAAATAACCGCCTTCTTTTTCCGGCGCATTAAAAAGTGCTTCCTCATTTGATAAAGACTGATGCGGTTCATCTTCACGCATGACATTATACTGTTCTACCGCATGAGCCGTCGGTTCTACGCCCTCCGTATCATGTTGATTCAATTCTTCCATATGGGTGAGAATACTGTTCATAGATTCACGCATTTTTTCCAGATCTTCTGCACTGAACTCCAGACGGGAAAGAAGTGCTATTTTACGCGCTTCTTCTATCGTGATTTTCATAGATCCACTCCCTTACTATTAATAACTATAAATACGCCATAATTATAACATACAAGTTCTGATACCGTTTATTCCTTTATTCCCACCCCCGCACGTTTCAGAAATTCTTGTTCATCTATCACCGGAATGCCCTTCGCTCTTGCTTTTTCCAACTTACTTCCTGCATCTTCCCCCGCCACAACGAGAGTAGTGGTATTCGTCACAGAACTTTGTGTCGTTCCCCCCAGACGCTTGATCAATTCTGATGCCTCACGCCTTCCCATAACTGCAAGCTTTCCTGTAAGTACAACAGATTCCCCGGAAAACATCCCGCTTTCCGATTCTTCTTTAATTTCCTCCATTAAGACGCCGGCATTTTTTAATTTATTAATCATTTCTATGTTTTTCTCATCATGAAAATAGTCATATAAACTTTTTGCCGTTATTTTACCGATCCCTTCCGTTTCTTCAATCGTTTCCACATCAGCAGCCATAATAGCATCTATCGTATGAAAATAATGAGCTGCCAGCTCACTGCCTTTTTCTCCAAGGAAACGTATCCCAAGACCGAAAAGCAATTTGGCAAGTCCTCGTTCTTTACTGGCACGAATAGCAGTAATTAGATTAGCTGCACTTTTTTCACCCATTCGCTCAATCTGCCGCAAATCATCTTCTTTTAACGCATAGAAATCCGCCGCATCCGCAACCAGCCGATATGCAAGCAAACTGTCTACCACCGCAGGGCCCAAGCCTTCTATGTCCATCGCATCACGAGAAGCGAAGTGAATGAGCTTTTCACGAACCACACCGCCACAGGCAGGATTTATACAACGGAATGCCGCTTCCGTATCGATCCTTCGTATGGGATTTCCACATACCGGACAATTTTCGGGCATCTCAAATTCCTTTTCACTGCCATTTCTCTTTTCTTTTAAGACAGCTGCTATTTCAGGAATAATTTCACCGGCCTTGTAAATGATAACGGTATCTCCTTCGCGAATATCTTTTTCCCGAATAAAATCCAGGTTATGAAGTGTTGCCCTTTTTACCGTCGTGCCGGCCAAGCGGACAGGTGTCAAATCAGCCGACGGTGTCAGTACGCCGGTCCGCCCCATAGAAACAACAATCTTTTCTATTTTTGTAACCGCTTCCTCCGGTGGATACTTATATGCTATAGCCCACTTCGGATCTTTCCCCGTAGCACCCAATAATTCCTGCTGCCGGAAATCATTTACTTTAATGACCATTCCGTCAGTATCATAGTCCAGTTCACGACGCTTCTTTTCCCATTCCCGGACTCCTGTGATAACCCCCTCTATGGAATCCCATTTTCGATAATGGGGATTTACACGGAAATGAAATTTCTTCAACTGCAGAAGCAGATCATCCTGTGAGGAAATATCCAATCCCTCTTCTGCCCCCAGCGCATAAGCAAAAAAATCCAGGTTCCGCGCGGCCGTTACTTTGGGATCCAATTGGCGAAGTGATCCTGCCGCTGCATTTCTGCAGTTAGCAAAAGGCATCATTCCCGCCTCATCACGTTCTTCATTCAACGCAATAAAACTTTTACGAGGCATATATACCTCACCGCGAACTTCCATATAGGCAGGCGCGTTTTCAATATATAAAGGAATTGTTTTAATTGTCTTTACATTTGATGTTACATCTTCGCCTACCTTCCCATCTCCCCGCGTCAGTCCCTGCATTAATGATCCATTCTCGTAAATGAGATTCATAGAAAGTCCGTCAATTTTAAGTTCTGTGATATATTCCACAGGCATTGCACCTATGCCGCCATGGACACGCCGGTCAAAATCACGAAGTTCTTCCGCACTGAAAGCATTTGCCAGACTCAACATCGGCTTTTTAAAAGGAATCTTCCTGAAATCATCCGATGCTTTCCCTCCGACTCTTTGGGTTGGCGAATCAGGCGTTACTATTTCAGGGTATTCTTTTTCCAGATCCACAAGTGACCGATACAGGCGGTCAAATTCAAAATCTGTAATTTCAGGCTTATCCAATACATAATATAAATAACTGTGATGGCGCAGCTTTTTTCGTAATTCTTCCGCTTTTTTTATAATTTCTGCCGTTACCATATTATTCCTCTTTTTCAATTGGCGCAAAAGCTACCATAACCTGACGAATCTGATCATTGGGGAAGATGAGTTTTAACATCATATGCTTTCCGCTCCCTGTTACCTCTGCAACTTGTCCTTTTCCCCACATACGATGAGACACTTTATCTCCGACCTGCCAGTCAAACCTTGCTTTTACACTCTTTTTCGCCACCGGCTTATTCTCTATCCCCGCAGAGGACAATGCCCATTTGCTCTTCTGCTCATTATTACTCCTGATTAGAGTACGTCTTTTTGCCTCACTGCTATTCCCGCGGATTTCATCCAACAAATCGACAGGGATTTCTTTAAGGAAACGACTCTCTACATAGGGCTTCACCTGCCCGTACATCGTTCGTACAGCGGATGTGGTAAGATATAACTTTTCCTTTGCCCTTGTAATCGCCACATAACAAAGGCGACGCTCCTCCTCTAAAGCCGTCTCATCCATCAAAGAACGTACCCCCGGAAAGATGCCTTCGTCCATACCTGCCATATAAACTATAGGAAACTCCAATCCCTTGGCACTATGGATAGTCATTAAAGTCACTTTATCATCCTGTTCTTCAAAGGAATCTATGTCATTTACAAGAGCGACCTTTTCCAAAAATTCCGGAAGTCCTCCTTCCGGCTGCTCCTGTGTAAAATCCTTTGCCACGTTCAGCAGTTCACCCAAATTTTCTTCTCTGCTCTGTGCCTGAGGATCACTGCTCTGCTGGAGAACCGACAGATATTCCGTATCAGTCATAATTTTCTGAATAAGTGTAAATACATCGCCTTCCGTGGAAGCATTCAAGAAACTAAAAATCAAGGCGCTGAATTTTTGGAGTTTGGTTCTTGCTGGCACGGGGATATCAGACTCTTCCAATGACATGATTCCCTCAAACATGGACATATTCCCCTGTTTGGAAAATTCACTTAACTTCTGTATGGTTGTTTGTCCGATACCACGTCGGGGCACATTGATAATACGCATCAAGCTGATATCATCACGAAAATTGGCCACCAATTTAAGATACGCCAGCATATCCCTTATTTCCGCACGGTCATAAAATCTTGTTCCGCCGACCATGGTATAAGCAATACCGCGCTTTACCATGCTTTCTTCAATCACACGGGACTGGGCATTCATACGATAAAGAACCGCCATTTTCCCATACGGGACATGATTTTCCCCGTGTTCTTTCATCATGGACTCTACAATAAAATCCGCCTCATTATGTTCATCAGAAGCAGCATATTTCTGCAGATGGACCCCCGGATTATTTTCTGTCCACAACCGTTTCTCCAAGCGTTCCACATTATTTTTAATAACCGCATTGGCCGCATTTAAAATTGTTTGTGTCGAACGGTAATTCTGCTCCAACTTAATAATTTGAGCCGAAGGATAATCTTCACGGAAATCCATGATATTCCGCAGATCGGCTCCACGCCAGGAATAGATACTCTGATCCGCATCACCTACGGCACAAATATTTTGAGATTTGCCTGCGATATACTTTGCCATAAGGTACTGCGCATGATTGGTATCCTGATATTCATCAATTAAAATATAGTGGAAATGATCCTGCCAACGTCTGCGTATCGTTTCATCAGCTAAGAGTTTTGTTGTCGCAAAAAGAAGGTCATCAAAATCGAGTGCATTGTTCTGTTTCATATATTTATCGTACAAATCATAGACATCAGCAATCTTTTCGTTGTAAAAATTACCGCTGGCTTCCGCGCGAAATGATTCCGGCCCCTGGAGTGCATTCTTTGCGGCAGAAATACGAGCCTGTATATTTCTTGGCGGATACTGTTTATCATCCAAATTTAATTCCTTCAGAATATTCTTAATCATCTGTTTGGAATCATCAGAATCATAAATCGTAAATTTATCAGTAAACGGCGGATGGTTATTGATTTCCCGCCGCAAAAAACGCGCACCAAAAGAATGGAATGTATACATCCACAGTTTATTCGCTTCCGCCCCTACCAGATGATGGACACGTTCACGCATTTCCTGTGCCGCTTTATTTGTAAAAGTGATAGCAAGAATATTCTGCGGCCGTATTCCCTGCTCCAGCATATAAGCAATGCGGCAGGTTAACGCTTTAGTTTTACCCGAACCGGCACCTGCCATAATCAACACGGGTCCTTCAATCTGTTCAACAGCCTGACGCTGTCTTTCGTTTAAAGTATCAAGATAACTCATCCAAACGCCCCTTATAAAAGAAAAACTCATATATGACGAATGCCATGTATGAGTTCTTCGTTCCGCTCAAAATTATTCGCCGTATGCTTTCAGAAGTGGCGGGGTTACCTGTTTCTTTCTGGACATAACATGAGGAAGATAGGCAACTCCATTTTCAGGCTTACTGGCAAATGCTTTTTCTACAATGCTTTCCGCACCTTCAGTGAACCACAGGAATGTATCCTCCGCCAAGATATCTGTCACCATGAGATAAGAAGCTGCATAGCCCTTTTCAGCTTTGATCGCCTCCAGCACTTTCATGATTTCTGCCTTCTTTTCATTAATCGGATCCACATTCATAACGGAAATCTGTCCGACAGTAAATACATTTCCTGCCGCGCTAAATTCCTTTGTATCGTTCCGTGCCAATTTTTCAGCAGGATAATCGGAAATATCCGCACCGGCTTTCAGCATTTCCATACCATAAGCCTCATAATCCACTCCCGCAATTTCAGCCAGTTCTTTCGCCGTTTCTTTATCTTCTTCTGTCGTTGTCGGCGAACGGAAAAGGACTGTATCGGATATAATGGCGGAGAGCATGATTCCCGCGATTTCACGGGACGGCTTTATATGATTCGCTTTATATAATCCATAGATGACCGTATTCACACAACCGACCGGACGAACAAGAATGAAAATCGGATTCTCCGATTCGAAATCCCCGAAACGATGATGGTCAATAATTTCCAGGACTTCCGCGTCATCCATACCATCGATTGTCTGTTTGGATTCATTGTGATCCACTAAAATCACTTTCTGTTTTTCATCTTCCGGATTTTTTCTTGCTACGGAAGTCACAAGCATCGGCTCTTCCAAATTGAAATAATCCAAAGCAAATCTGGATTCTTTATTGATTTCTCCCGCACGAACGGCCACAGCATCCATGCCTAACCGGCGCTTTAAATAAGAATAGCTGAGGGCAGCGGCAATGCTGTCCGTATCAGGCGATTTATGTCCGCTTACAAATATTTGGCTCATCATATATTCCCTTTCTTATTTATACCCCAAATAATAAAATTTTACCCAATCATTATATCATATTTTCTATCCTCGCTTTATAAGCAAAAATACCTTTCTCCAGGAAAATCATTTTCTCTGTGGAAAGGTATTTCACATTTAATAAACCTCAGTCTTCTTCAGTCACCAGTTTTTTCTTACGAAAGCCTCCAAAATGGAACTTTTCAATAACAATAAACAGCATTGGTACGATAAAAATTTGAAACGCTGTCGCAGAAAGAACACCGAATACCACGGCAATCCCCATTTCGGAACGAGAATTCGCACCCGCACCTGTCGACAGGGCCAGCGGAACGTTTCCCAAAATAAAAGCAAGGGAAGTCATCAGAATAGGACGCAGACGGATCTTAGATGCTTCCACTGCAGCCTTAAGCGGCGCCATGCCCGCATCTGTACGAACCTTCGCATACTCTACAATGAGAATCGCATTCTTGGCGGCAAGCCCTATGATGGTTAACAAACCGATTTGGAAATAAATGTCATTATATACATTAAACATCCAGGCGCCAAGACAGGCTCCGAAGAAGCCGGTCGGCATACCAAAGAGTACGACAAAAGGAACTTTCCAACTTTCATATAATGCCGCCAAAGAGAGGAATACAAAGAGCATCCCTAGTGCCAAGGCATAAATCGTCTTCCCGCCGGCTTCTTTCTCCTGTGCCGAGCTTTCCACAAAAGCATAACTATATCCGGTAGGAAGTACTTCCGCTGCCACTTCTTCCAATGCGTCCAACGCTTGTCCGGAAGAATATCCGTCTGCCTGGTTACCACTGATTTTAACCGCAGGGAAATTATTATAACGGGTAATAACGGAAATTGCATTAGATTTTTTCGGTGTGATAAAAGTACTGATAGGAATCATGTTCCCGCTGGAGTCTTTCACAGTCAGGAACTTATTCGCCGAAGGATCCATACGATAATCCACATCAGCCTGGGCGACCACCTTAAAGTTACGTCCATAGGCAGTAAAATCATTAATTTGGACAGACCCATAATAGACCTGTAAGGCTGTAAAAATATCTCCCAGCGCCACACCATTTTTTAAAGCCTTTTCACGATCTATATCAAAATTATATGAAGGAGTATCCATACGGAAAGTGGTATAAGCCATCTTTATTTCCGGTCTCCGGTTAGCCGCTCCGAGGAACTGCCCTATAACCCGCTGCATATTTTCATTGGAATCGCCATTCTTATTCTGGATATACATGGAGAACCCGCCGGAACTGCCCAGTCCGGGAATAGAAGGGGGATTCAAAGCCATAATATTTACATCAGGGTGCGTGGCATTATAGGCTGCCGCTTTTCCAATAAGCGCTCCCACCTGTGAAGCAGCGCCTTTTCTCTCATCCCAGGGCTTCAGTTTAATAAAAGAAAGTCCCGCATTGGGTTTCTGACCACCAGAAAGGATATCAAAGCCGGTAACGCCAAAAGTCTGCTCTACAGCATCATCTTTACCCATATAGGCCAGAAACTCTTTAATTGCCGCATTGGTTCTTATATTGACAGAACCTTCCGGCAGCGAAATAGCCCCAATAAAGTAGCCATTATCCTCTTCCGGCAAAAAAGCAGTCGGGAGAGCAACAAACATAACAACAGAAGCAACGGTCAATCCAATGAGGACACCAATGGGCGCTATAATCACGCGTCCCATTTTTTCAAGACTATGACCATAAATTTCAATCATACGATCGAACCAGTCATTGAATTTATCCCAGAATTTCTGCAGCCCCCCCCGTTCTGCGCCTTCCTTATGATGACGGAGCATCCCTGCACAAAGAGCCGGCGTCAAGGACAAAGCCACAAAGGCAGAAATCAACACGGAAACCGCAATAGTAAGGGCAAACTGTTTATAGAGAATACCCATAATCCCGCCAAGGAAGGCAACCGGGACGAATACAGCAGCCAGTACGATAGCAACCCCGATAACCGGGCTCTGCACTTTTTCCATCGCCGCAACTGTAGCGTCTTTCGGCGGTAAATTGTTATACCGCATTTCATACTCTACAGCTTCAATGACAACAATTGCATCATCGACAACCAGTCCAATTGCTAAAACCATGGCAAAAAGTGTCAGCGTATTGATTGTAAAACCGAGTACCTCAAAAGCGCCAAAAGTACCAAATAACGATACAGGGACGGCGATCATGGGAATAAGGGTAGATCGCCAATTTTGCAAAAATATATAAACAATCATTGCTACAATCAGCAGTGCTTCAAAAAAGGTCTGAAGAACTTCTTTAACGGACGCATAAATGAAATCCGTATTATCCATAGAAATACGATAAGTCATATCTGCAGGAAAAGACTTGCTGTCTTCAGCAAGTTTAGCCTTAATCTTTTTAATCGTATCAATAGCATTTGCATCATCAGTGAGTGAGAATGCTACCGCTGCAGATTCATGGTCACCGGAACGGGCAATAAAATCGTAGTTCTTTGCATCCAGTTCGATGCGGGCCACATCTTTCATTCTGAGCATACTGCCGTCACTGTTTGTACGAATGACTATATTCCCAAATTCTTCTGCTGTGGCTAAACGCCCCTGCACGGTAACAATGTACTGGAATGCCTGATTCTTGTCCACCGGAGCCGTCCCCACATTACCTGCCGCTACCTGTCTGTTCTGTGTGCTGACAGCAGATATAACTTCCGATGCGGTGACTTTATTTTGTGCCATTTTTGCGGGATCAAGCCAGATCCGCATACCGAAATCAGAACCAAATTCCTGTACACTCCCTACACCGGGAATGGATTTCAGCTCATCAACATAGTTCATACTGAAATAGTTTTTGAGGAATGTCTCGTCATAAGTCCCATTTGGCGAGAGCAAACTGACAACAAGTGCCATTCCGCTGGAAGACTTACGTGTCGTTACGCCGATAGAGCGAACTGTATCAGGAAGCGCCGCCTCAGAAGATGTAACCCCATTCTGTACACGAATTGTTGCCATATCGGAGTCTGTCCCTGAGACAAACTGTACCGTCAACGAATAAGAACCGTTCGAGTTACTTGTCGAGCTGATACTATCAAGATCTTCTACACCAACTACATTCTTTTCTATGACTTCCGCCACCGTCTGCGCCACAACCTCCGAATCGGCACCGGGATAAGCAGCGCTTACAGAAACCTGGGGCGGTGTGATCTTCGGATATCGGTCAACCGGCAGGGTAAAAATACAAAGCATACCGGCGATAGAAATAACGAGCGCCAAAACAATTGCAAAGATAGGACGATTGATAAAAAACTTAGCCATGTCCCCTCCTTACTTCGCAAGACCATGCTGATCTGCAGCAGCCTTGGTTGCGGATTCTTCCATTTCTTCTCTGGTCGTTTCTACCGCTTCTACCGCTTGGCCAATCTGCACTTTGTTCTGACCTTCTACGATAACTTCATCAGTCACATCAATGCCGCTTTCAATAATTGTATATAATCCATAAGTTGCACCAACCTTGACTGCTTTCTGCTGTACCTTCCCATCCACTACCACATCAAGCATATCTTTATTTAAAAGTTGGATAAGGGCTTTCGTCGGAACGAGAATACTTCCCTGTGCTAACTCAGCATCAGAAACAATGGTTGCATACATCCCCGGAATAAGAAGATTATTAGGATTAGCAAAAGATGCTTTCATCGTCAGCTGACCGCCGTTGAGTCCCGGACTGACCTGTACGATTTTACCGGTTTCACTGTAAATGGATCCATCTGACAAGCGGAGTTTTAATTCACTTCCTAAAGTTTCCGTAATATTTTTCTGACGAGTAAGCTGCAAATACTCGCTTTCGGACATGTCGAACTGCACATAAAGCGGATCAGAAGAGGATAGGGTAACAAGTCCCGTCGTACCTGCGGTTGCAAAAGTGCCTATGTTCACATCATCCATAGACAGTGTGCCTGAAAATGGCGCTGTCACAATCGTATCACCTAAATTATCGGAAGCAATCTGTACCTGCGCCTGAGCCGCTTCATAAACAGCCCGATAGGCTTCTGTAGATGATTTCTGTCCGTCATATGCCTGTTTTGAAATAGCACCGCTGCTAACCAGCTGTTCATAACGGGCCAGATCCTTTTTCGCATTTTCATAAGTAGCAGACGCCTGTGCTGCAGATGCCTGTGCCGCAGCCAATGCAGATGCATAACTTCTTGTATCAATACGATACAGGGCCTGCCCCGCTTCTACATGCTGACCGCCGGTAATATATTTTTCAACAACTGTCCCTGATACCTTAGCGCGGACAGGAACCTCCTGCAATGCCGTAATAGAGCCTGTATATTCCCTCATGATCGGCGTATCTGATTTAAACGGTCTAAATGTCGTCACCTTTAAACTTTGCTGTTGCTGGCTCTTTGCTGAACCGCATCCTGTAAACATACCTGCCGATAAAACAACTACACTGACCGCCATGACAGCTGCCAGCACTTTTTTATACTTCATTCGTCTCCCCCTTACGGTCATTTTAAAAGCTGCTCCTTAAATAAAACTCCAAAACACGACCATCAGTCAAAATGCTGTCCGTATTAATTATAATACCAAAATAGCGACCTTCGGTCAATGTAAGATCCCGTACATCTCACCTATTGCATAATTTATTTAACGGAAATTTTAGAACTGCCTTCCTGATTCTACAAGGCCCTTTCGCTCCCATGCAGAGAGGCCGATGCAAATCTTCGGGAAAACAAATTACAAAATCTCCCGTGTGAAGATACACAGGGCTTTCTTCTCCTTCCGACGCGAAAAAATATAAATCTCTATCTTCATAAGATTCTGTCATTTTTCCGGCTTCCCAAACAGACCGGCAGCCAATCCGCTCTTCTTCCACATCAACTTCATAAACTATATCGATATACCTTTGATGTCCTTCTAATTTACGTTTATCAGCCGGCTCCGTCATTGAAGTTTCTACCCCCACCTTATAGCCGTTAATCTCATATTTTCCATCAGGCAGGCTTTCAAACCCATAGGCCGCCATTTTCTCCAGACAATCATAAAGTTCTTCAGACAGTTGTGCTTTATAAGCAGAAAGATGTTCCGCATTCCCAATGATCATTTTAATCTCCTCATTTATACGAATGAAAAATGCAGATTTACATACGCAAACCGCCAGCAGTTAATCAAAGAAAACTTTTTAATGTCTCAATATTATTTTATATACCTTTAAAGGTTGTCCAATTTTTACAGTTCAATTCAATTTTCGTTCAGACTGCTTTAAAATAAATTTATATATCCCTCCCTCTATTCTTTCTCTTTTTCATATACCACCATACAGCTCCATACACGGCGGAAACAACAATAATAATGATAGTCAGACGCAAAGAATGTTCCCCCAGATGGACCACATCATGCCCGACAATTACCTCAAGTGCCACTGACGGCAGCTTACCAAGCAAACTACCCGCCATATGAGAGCGAAATGACATGCCGGATAAAGCACAGATTGCTGTGATAAGGCCATTGGGCATATAAGGAATCGCTCTCGCTGCCGCCACCGCCTGCCAAGAATCGTAGGAATCCAAAGCGGTTAAAGTCTTACTCTGTTCAATCACCCGCTTTGCCAGACTTCGGAAAAGAACACGCATAACCCAGAAAGAAATCATAACGCCTAATGTTTCTGCCAGCCATGAAATCATCGTCCCCCAAAACAAACCAAAAATCAGGCCATTGGCAGTAGAAATAAAAATAGACGGAAGAAATCCAACAATATTGATAACGACATCAATAAAAAAACTGACAAAAACGGCATAAACACCAAATCCTCTTAAATAGGTAATAGTACCGCCCAAATCTCCACTTTTAGACAGTTGATAAACTGTTGGATAAAAAGCAGGATCCATAAAATGGATCCCTCCCAACACCAAAAGCAAAAGTGCCAGGAATCCATAACGCATTCGTCTTTCCTGCTTCTCTTCCAAATCCGCCTTATTCATTTCGCATCCTTATATTCATAATATCATCCATGTATTCACTAACTGCATCAGCCACATCATCTTTTCCAATTGTATCGATAAAACGTTTTTCCTTCATTTCCAAATCTCCCAACTGAAAAGGAATAGGAATCCCTGTTTTCTTTTCAATATGCCGAAGAACATCATAGGGTGTACCTGTTTCATCTAAATCGAGAATCTCCGCTACTATACCGGGAAATTTATATGGATGTGCTGTGCTGATGATGACTGTATGAGAATGTCTTTCTATCTTCCCTTCGCAACGAAGTCTGTGATAAACTGCATAAGCCACTGCAGTATGAGGATCCATAAGGTAGTCATAAGATTCGTAAACTGCTTTCATCGCCCGTTTCATATCTTCGGAAGAGGCCCATCCTCCTGTAATTTCACCAAGAGCGTCTGCTAATTCTTCTTCCGATACCGCATATCGCCCTTCCTTGTTCAATGCTTTCATGGCTGCTGCCACTTTATCAGCAGAACCAAGTACATAGTACAGGAAACGCTCAAAATTAGAAGAAATAAGGATATCCATAGATGGTGATTCCGTCAGATAAAACTCGCGATTGATGTCATACACGCCTGTTTCGAAAAAATCTGTAAGTACCTTATTTTCATTGGAAGCACAAATCAGCTGTCCAAGAGGAACACCGATTTCTTTTGCCATCCACCCGGCCAGAATATTTCCAAAATTTCCTGTAGGAACTACCACATTAAACCGCTCATTTTCTCCAATCGAATGGTTCTTTCTCAACTGAAGCCAGATCCATACATAATAGATGATCTGCGGCAACAACCGGCCAATATTAATCGAATTAGCACTGGAAAACAAAACACCCTTTTCTGATGCTTCTTCTCTCAAGCCACTCATAAAAATGCGTTTTAATGCACTCTGGGCATCATCAAAATTACCATCAATACCTGCCACCCTTACATTATTACCGGACTGCTTCTGCATCTGATCCTTTTGAAGAGGGCTCACTCCATCAGACGGATAAAATACCATAATATTGATATCGGGAATGTCACGAAATCCCTCTAACGCTGCCTTCCCTGTATCACCTGAAGTAGCCGTTAAGATTAAAATCTGCTTTCCATCATTTTCCTGCGCCTTTGCCCATACAAGCAGATAAGGGAACAAAGAAAGCGCCAGATCCTTAAAAGCACAAGTCCTGCCATAAAACATTTCCGCCACAGAAAAAGCATCTGTCATACGTTTTACGGGCACAATTTCTTTTGCGGCAAATGTTCCCGTATAGGCCGCATCTGTAAGTTTCTTCAAATCATTTTCAGGAATATCTGTCAAAAAACATTTAAGAACAAAGCTGGCCAATTCCTTATATGACAAATCCTTTAAAGAATTATATTCAATAAAAGGCACCGGCAGCATTTCAGGAACATAGAGCCCGCCATCTTTGGCCAATCCCTGAAGCAATGCCTGGGGCGCAGAAATTTTCTCTTCACTTCGTGTACTTCTGTATCTCATACCGCACCTCTTCCGAAATATTTTTTATATTCTATCATACCTGCTGCATAAATGCAGAAAGACCCCCTCCTTCGCAAATCCCTCCGCAGCAATTATCAACTTTGCCAAAACCTTTTACAAAGATATTAAAAACTCCAACAAATTATGAAAAAACAAAAACCCGAAGCCATCATAACCTCGGGTATCATGTCTGGTGGATCATCAGGGGTTCGAACCCCGGACACCCTGATTAAGAGTCAGGTGCTCTACCAACTGAGCTAATGATCCGTCAACGAAAAACATTATATCATCACGATTATATCCTGTCAAACGCTTTTCTTCAAGTATTCCGGCATTATCCGAAATTGTAAAACAATCATCAATAGTGGATTCCATACTTCTTTTTCAGTTCACCAACATCTCCGCGCATATCACGGCTGCACTCATTCAGCACCATTTTTTAATGAGTACCTTTACGCTTTATAAACAGCATCCTTTTAGCACTTGCCATCCTATAAACATGCGCTAATTCCCGTTTATAAGCACTCATCAATTCTTCCGATATTCCCCCTCCAAATGAGTTCTTGCGGCAGCATCAAAAGAAATATTTTTCGATCCATTCTGTGCCTCCCTTCCGTATTACATCATATTTCCTTTTCGATCAAACTGTTCAATTTTAGTGCCACGCAATTGAGCAAACTCAGCGAATATGCTATAATGTCTTTCGTCAGGCGCCTATAGCTCAGGGGATAGAGCACTGGTCTCCGGAACCAGGTGCGAGGGTTCGAATCCCTCTAGGCGCTCCATAATAAATAATAAGTATTTATCGGATATTTAACCGCATATACTTATTAACACATACCACAAACCAAAAAATGTGGAGCAGTTTGTGGAGCAATCTACAATAAAAAAGAAGTGGAGCTAATCATCTTTAGCTTCACTTCTTTTTTATTAGTTTATTAATTTTAAACCTTATTTATATGCTTGATTTATATGCTTGGGGTTTCATACTTCGTACAAGTCAACAAGAGGTAATTTAAAGATATTTTTTATTCCTGCCCAGTTTATTACCTGCGGGCGATAGCCGCACCTACGGTAATAACAAACAGCCCTGCATATATATCTCGTTGTCTACGTATGACTGCTTGCTTGTGCTCTATTTTCCTTATTTTGTTCTTCAACTCTTCTAATAATGTTCTTGATTCTGTTAGATCGTTCCTGACATCGTTCAACGATTGATTCGCATTCGTTAATGATATCTGCGTCTCTTCGAGTTCTTTCTGCAATTTCTCCAGCTGTTTCATTTGCTCGCCGGAATCCATTTTGAGCATGATCAATTTCTGTCTGAGCTGATTTAATTCCAAGCTCTGCGCTGTGAATTCTGTCTTGAGCTCGTCCCAGTCCGCCATTGACATCGTAATAGTCTGCTTTGGCTCTGTTTGATTCGTAGTACCACCATCCGCAGATACTTGCACACAGTAGCAAAACAACAACCCCAACAATAAACAGACGGTGATGATTATTTGTTTTAAAATCTTCCTGCACATTTAGCCCTCCTGATTCTTGTAAAATTCTGCTTTGCCCCGAATCAAATCTCCACCCGGCACTAATGCTCCGCCGTTACCGTAATCCGGTAAATACAGCAGATCCCAGCGCATATCGGAGTCTCCGCTATCAACACCATAACCGTCAATTTCAGCGATTTCCGCATGCGTATATACATCGTCCGCAGTAAGCCCGAGTATAATTTCAGCTTTTGCAGTCAGCATAGCCACGGCTTCTATCTGTGCGCTTGTTGGCGGTTCACTTCCTAAATCTATGCCGTCAGGATGATCATAATAGCATACCGCATCTTTGCAACACGCCATCGCTATACCGATTGACCGGCTGTTTCTGTGCCACGTGTGCGCCAGCTTTTCAGTAAAATCTTCGTGCATGACGTGATATCCGCCAGTCCGGTCGATTACTACTGTATAGTCAGGCAGATTAACTACACTCCCGTCACAGCCTGTCCAATGTTCATAAATCCTGTCAATGCATCCCACAGCATTCTGCAGCAATACTTCAATTTCTTTTAGCGTCATCTTTTTTTAACTCCTTTTCTATAGCATCCGGTCTGCCGTTGCGGTTTTTATCTACCATATACTTTGCAATAAATGCAATCGCCCCGACAACCGGAACGGCAGTATAATCTTCAAAGAATTTAATCAATGTCATCGTATTTGCCGAACCCCGGCAGAATTCAATAACCCACGCGGCCAGCACGACACAAAACAGAATTAAAAAGCCTACGGCATATCCGTAGACTACTTTCATAGACGGTTTGGCATTTCCTTTCGGTATGCGGATATTTATGTATCCGACAGCTTTTTTCCATAAATCTCTTATTTTCCCGAACATATCACAGTACCTTTCCTATCAGGGCAATTACAACAGATACAATGGTAGATATAAGCCCTGCCACTTTGTATATATTATCAATTCGATGATGCGCGGATTTAGCACTTTGTTCTGCCCTTTCATGTGCTACCTGTAGTCTCTGTATTTCTGGAAGCATTTCAACAAGCATGTCAAGTTTCGTTTCAATCCGGACAATTCGTTCCAGTGCTTCCGGACTTATATCCACCATACTCATTATTTATTGTCCTCCGTCTTATTTTCAGGCTTTTCTTTTAGCGGCTTGCTCCTAATGCATTTCTTATTTGTACAAAGTCCTGTTTTTTTATCCATTTTCCGGTGACATAAAAAGCAACGTTCCATTTAAATCGCCCCTCTCTTTTCCGCGTATTCGTTCATCAATGCTTCTCGCTCTTCTTTTAACTCAGTGTATAGATCCTCATCTTTAATCGCTTTGGCTTTTGCCATTTCAATTTCAAGATTACTTAGTTTTTCTGCATATTCTTTATCCAGTGCACTAAGTGCCATCTGTCTTTTCTCTTCTTCTGTCGGTTCCGGAGCAACATATTTAATCGGTTTCCCGTCCGCGCCACGAATATACCCAGCAAGGTACTGGTTAAAGGCATCGGCGCCAATTGGTTCCACCACAACGGCTTCCGGGAATTTCTCCTTTGCTTCCGCGAGAGCTTCTTTCAGTTTCTTCGGATTCTTTTCTGGATTAAAATCACAAATAATACTTCCGACTCGCTTTCCATCTGCACCGAACCCTGCTATATAAAAATCCACATTAGAACTATTCATTTTTTTACTCCTTTCAATTAAAATAACATCCCAATTTATATTATTTTTCACCGACTGCTAAGTAGAACGTAGATTGCCTCCACGTTGGTTGCGATGAAAAAATCTCTACTGATGCATTTGTTTTAAAGCCTGCGCCATAAGAAATTGTTGCAGCTCCAGTATCCCCAGCCAAAACTAATAGCCCTTTACTTACGGTAATTGGTAGCGTACAAACCTGTGTAGCACTAGTATAATCTGCTGCTAGCCCCCATTGTATAATTAACCCGCCAAAAAATGAGCCCAAACATACGTATCCGTTCTGTGCGATATTGTATTTTACACCAGACGCCGTCAATACCATTTTCAACAGCTGACCGAACCATGAGTTAGTTTGCATAGCTGTAACAGCGGTAATAGCAGATGTTAATGCCAGTTTTTGTATGATACCTTCTGCGAAATCGGATACTTGTGAGACTTTAAATGATCTCCAATGATTCAGTATTCCTCGTACCCATGATGTAGACGTAATCTTGCTGTCAGAGTTATCATTAAATTCTGCATCGTTGGTCGCCGTTTTAATATCTGCAAAAGTAACCAGCTGCCCGCTATCTAAAACTGCCGAAACGTTCCCTGTATTACTGAAAGTCAGATTCAATGTCATTCGTTTAGAAACAACCGTTGTACTTCCCTCTGCCGGCATCGTATCCGGATCAGTATCCATCATATATGCAAACATGATTTCTCCATCATCCGGATCAGTAGCAAATAATCCGAGCTCTCTTTCTTTAAAAGGTTTAGTTATACCTGTGTTAGTTAATGTAGATACCAGCTTAACGATAGATCCGTCTACAGTGCAAGACGCAATCGTCAAATCCTTTTCTCGTTTGACCAGATCGGTCGGACTACTATTACTACTACCACTGCCAATACTGATTTTTGTAAAATTCAATGTCGCCAAACCTGCGTTAATTTTTGCCTGCAATTTGAGCCCTTTTTCTGTTAATGTGAAACCTTGCCAATTAGCCATGATTTTTTCTCCTTTTACGCAATCAACATTTTTATATCAACCTCTGTATCGCTCATTATTGCTACTCCGATACTGATATCTTTTGTAAATTTAAATTCATCTTTAAACCCACTTGAAATAATGACCTCTTCGTCGTCTACAACTGCCGCACCGATAAAGACGGTTCCATTTATTTGGCGTTTAAATTCGATGGAATCGCACCAGCTCCGCAGATTTTTCGACAACTGGATCAGATTAATTAATTGAATTAGTTTACTCCCGTCCGACACTGCTTCAGTCAAACCGGTAACTTTGAAATGGTACGGATTACCTCCATATTCAAACCATTCTTCTATATCCCCGGTTTTGAATACCATTCGTAATGCAGATTCAACACTGTATCTGGTCCCTTTTTTCATGTGCCACAGTATACTGGAGCGTATTAGCTGTTCTCTGACCTCTTTTGAAAGCTCTTCATCATACAGGTCAGTATGTAATTCCCAGGCTAAATGCAGAAGGATAGTATCATCATACCTGGATAAGTTTTTCCACAAAAGCAGCGTATTGATACTATCGTTAATATTCAGCAGTTTTTGCGTAACCACCTTTGCCAGGGCCTGCACTTCTTCATCATCAGCAATCGATGAAGGGAGAAGTGATGCTAAATCTAAGGTATCCAGATCATTCATCTTCTATCCCTCCATAGTTCACCGTATTGCTGCCGCTATTTTTCGCGATGCCAATTACATACGTGTCATTACGGCTGCCATCTTTAATTCTGGTAAAGACTGGTGATGTTATTTCTACTCGTTTGGCACCGGCTGTCAGACATAACTGAATCAGCTTATCCGTGTTAATATCCCTCCCCATTTTAGAATCTTGCCAAGCGATATAGTTCGTCACTGCATTTTCCACATTCCTGCGGGTTGCTTCTGTATCAAGGCCTTTCCCCAGGTAATAGGTCATGTTAATGTTGTAGCTTGTTGTTTCCGGTACCTTAACAGCGACCTTGTCTGTCAGCGGTCTTCTGGTCTCGTCGGATAGATAAGCAAGAACCGTGTTTTGCAGTTCTTTCCCCGGCAAACTTCCTCCCGTCTCCACAATATACACATCTACACTTCCCGGCTCTGGTGAAACTGCTTTTGCCTGGTTAATCAAGGATGATGCTGCTTTAGCAAAATATTCATAAGCTCCTGCCGGGCCAGCCGAGCTGAACGATTCCGGGGCCTCCTCTGCACGTGTGCGCAGCGTTTCATCGTCTTCTTCGTCTGCTCCGCCTTCTGACGCTGTAGTATTTACGGCAGATGCAATATACGGGGCTACATCCACCATCGTCGTAACAGTACCCGCTGGCATCCCATTACCAGCCATCCCGATTTTCTGACAGGTACATTTGACCGTCCCGGAAGTCTCCCCAACTTTTATGACCAGCGTTTCGTCTGTTGCAAAGTAGACTTGCGAGCCGTCACTTACACGGGTTCCCTGTGGGACAGTAACGTTAAAAGATACCGCTTTAGACAAAGAGAATTTCTCTGTCAAGGTGGCTGCTGTTCCTGGAATCCTTGTCACTCCAAGCAGTGCTACCAGGTTGTCCAGGTTTTCCCCTTTAGCGTATTTCAGCAGGTTTTGCTCCCCCGTGTAGTTGATTTTATTCAGCAGCATAATGACTACGGAAGCAATGACTAAGATAAAAAGTCTGACCGGATCAGCTTTTGCCAGTGTTCGTCCGGTTACAGCCGTATACACATCCATCAGATACGTTACTACTTTTTCCTTATCGGCACTGACAAACTCCACTTCGGGTAAATTACTTACATTCATGAATCATCACTTCCTTTTATCGATACATCAACAATCGGTGTTAACCTCTGCTCATCTGTGTCATACTCAAAATCAATAGAGCGGATTATTACTCTTGGTTCGTAATCCTGAATCGCATTAAAAAGCTCTTCCCGCAAGACACTTTCTGTTGACCCGTCCAATGGTTCATCTACTGCCCCCCACGAAATACCAAGTCTACGATCCAACGGAACACTGAACACGTGGGTAGAAAGCAGCGTTCTAATATTTTGTGCAATCTCTGCCATCTGGGAATCTGGCTCCCAATCAATAGCAGTTGCTTTACTGCCTGAAATAATCACAAGATATCACCTACCGTATCATCCACCTGATCCAACACATCCAACGCTTCCTGCTTATACGCGCTAACCTTTTCTTTCACCTCAGATACCTGGGACGCAACATTGCCCCACGGCGTACTGGTATTGGTTTCGGTTGCAGCGTTTGCGTCTACCCGGTATTCTTTCAACGCGACTGATACAGTGACAACGTGCATCTTTCCTCGCTGCTTCCAGTAAGACGGTTTTTCCGACAGACCAGTAATCATCCACTTATTCTGACTGATCGGTCTGTTTCCCAGGATAAAGCTCACGACCTTCCCCGTATCGCGCATATTTCGAAGTACTTCCAATTTCTTTTCAGGCGTTACATTGAGCTGCGAAAAGAGCTGAATATCAAACGTTATTTCTTCCGGATCCAGCCCGGTGAATTCCATATTAGACTTTTCGGCAATAATTTCATGCTCTGCTGATTTAATGTTTCCTTGCCGAGAGTAGTTATCAAACGTCAATACTCTTCGGCTGGACACATTAAAAGTAATACCGCCCAGGTTTCCTACCGTTGCCATACTATCCTCCTATAAACACATCAGGGCTTCCTTCGGCTACACTGCCGCCACAGCTTACGCTGTCGCCAATCCGCGCGGCCGGCCTACCGTTAATAAACACAGTGGTACTCCCGCTCGAAACATGCCCGACATGCGGACTGTGAGCTGGGCAGGAATGGCTGGCATACGTATCATTCAGGCGCCCCGCCCCTCTTTCATTGATAAACACATCACCGCTGGCTGATGCGAGAGCGACTGGCGGACAAGCATCATGCCCGGTATTGTTATCTCCTAATCGTGTTGCTGCCGGCATTTCATCTTCTCCTACTCATTAATTCTTACTACGGCGCCCTTTATGGTAATCGTCCCTGTGGCTTGAATGGTCAGATTCCCAGTGTTGCTGTCATGTTCCATGTAAGATCCGTCTCCAAAATCAATACGCCTGATCCCAGTTCCGGTTTTAACAGGCGTATCTACCTCATTGAAAAAACTTCCCAACACGACTCCCTCACTGTTTCCTGTTCCACCGGGGTTCGGAATCATCAGGCAAACAACTTGTTCATTCACTGCCGGCAGCCAGTATTCTTTGCAATATAAGCTCCCAGTATTTAGCAAAGGCAGCTCATCACTGACGGTATTATCCATATCTCGGAAAATGACGCGACAAGTCATTGCTTCCGGATTCACACTGGAGACATTGCCAATCCGAATGATCCGACGCAACGATGAAAATAATTGACGGTCATCAGTAGCCATTGAGGCACCTCCTGAGATCTACAGAGCACGTATACCCGCTCCCAAGCGAATGTTTTACCTGAGAGAGGATATATTTTCCATCAAACTTGCCAAAGCCTTTCACGGTCACCGTAAGCCCTGCAGAAAGATTCGTATCTCCCATACAGGTAAGGCTCCCTGTCACTTCATCCTTGTTCTTTTCGCGAAGTTCTTTACGGGCCATGCGTTCCGCTTCTTCTACACTTTTTACGTCTTTTTTCACAAGCAGCGTCTTCCCTTCTGTTTTATTCGGATCAGTAAACGTCGCACTTATTTTCTCCTTCTTTTTCCCTTGGGAATGCTCTACAGTGCAGGCCTTGTATATGTCCCGCACAGATGAGGTAAAGCGCCAAGAAGCTGGTTTTAATCGCTTCAATGCATTTTTATTGTTCGTGCCATGGGAATTAACGTCCATACTAACAGAAGCAACCAAATCTTTCACTGTCGGTCGGACAAAAATCAACGATGGTTCAGCCGCTTCCATATCTGCCATATCAAAAATGACAATCTGATTATCTGTCACTTTGAGCGATAAACCATTGTCCTGACATAGTTTATCCAGGAAAGCCAAATCAGACTGTTCCGTTTGCTCCACCCGTTCCAGCGTCGGATTATCTTTAGATGAGAAATTCAGCTGCATTCCTGCATTGTTAGCAATATCCTGGGCAATCTTTTGAATGGTATATCCTTCCCAGGAACGAGTTCGTTCTTCTCCGCGCAAGGTCGTATTATTGGGCACAGATACTGCTTTTATTTTGGCTTCAGACGGCATCGCACTGCACTCAATTTCATCAATTTCAAACATTCCCAGTGGCAGCTCTTTTTCTGCATCTGCCGGAGTGGTCCAATATTTTGTCAGGATAGAAGCAGTGAGCGCAGCACCTTTGTCCGGAAACCACGCCTCCAGCCATAATCCGTCACGGTCTTCCAGTGTAAGCTGCAGATCATCTGCCTGCCCGGTCAGTACATCCGTATACTCCATATTTTTCAGATACGGCTTAAGAGCCTCCGAAATGTCCACCTTATTATAGATGATTTTAGGATATGCTCTGCGCGCATAGCATGCTTGCCCTGTAACCGTATTCCCTACCAATGAGCTTAGTACAGACATTCCTTACACCTTCTTCCATGGTGGCAGAATCGTCGTAGTTTGCGTCTGTATATTAGGAAGGGAAAGGCTGACATTGGCCGGAAAAATGAGAATCTCTCTATATGTCTGATTTGCTTCAAGCAATTCATTCATATACTTCTCATCACCGTAGACTTTAACGGCAATACCGTCCCAGGTGTCGCCCTGTATCGTCTTATACACACGTTTAGTCAAAAGCCAGTCTCCTCCGATCTCTTACTATTCGTTCCAGCATTTCTTTCAGCTTATCCCGTTGGTTATCCATTATATGCTGTACGTTCTCTATATCTGCATTTCCTGTGATAGTGATTTGCGGGTTATAGGAAAGATTAACGGCTGTTCCTTCCGGCATACGATGAATGGATCCAAGCCGGTCGATACTGGACAGCATAGCACTGGTTCCTTTGCCAGCATTGTTCCCGACCGATTTCGGTAAAAGCCCCATCATCTGGCCTGTTTGCGTCCATAATCTGGCCGCACGCACCGTCCCATTAATCGGAATGGCTGCTTCAGGACTTCGTTCTGCAAAAGAAGTCAGGAATGCTCCACGAGCGTAAATGCCTCCAGCCGCATTCTCGGGAATACGATTTCCAGCTGTACTAATCGCATCGCCATCTCCACCTTTCACAAAATTCACTACGGCTTGAATTGGGTCCTTAAACACGTCTTTAATGGAATTCCAGATTTCTTGTGCTTTCTGATACAATTCATTTAATTTATTGCCCGCAAAATCTTTAAACTGCTCTATCGCTTTCCCCGGGTCATTCCAGAGCGTGATAAACCACTGTTTAACAGTATCCCAGTTAGCAATAATCCCAGCTCCGATGTATATCAACCAGCCAATCGGCCCCGTAAGAAATGCAATGATAGCAGCCGCAGGGCTTTCCCACATCGAGGCGCAAAAGGCCTGAACCTGTTCAAAATGGTTGTAGCACCAGTAAACAGCAGCCCCCAGAGCAACAATGCCTGCAATAACAAGGCCTATAGGCCCCGTCATTACGCCCAAAGCTGCATTAAACAGCCATTGTGCTGCTTGTGCCGCACGTACAGCTACTGTATATGCTTTTGTAGCTATTACTGCTGCCTTGCTGGTAATGACACTTCTCGCAGTTGCCATGCGGGCCGCGATCTGACTATCTCTATATGCAATGATGGCAATCTTTGCTCCGTTGTAAGCCATTTTGGCTGCTGTAATGACTTGCATCACCGTATTGAATACAACCGCAAAGGCATTAACTGCAATGATTGCCAATATAATCGCGCCTGTAAATTTGGCCGCAGTAGTAACAGCTCCCTGATGCTCCTTGATAAAATCGTGCAAAGATTGTATAGTTGGCAGCAATTCAGAGGTTATTGCTTTCAGTGTCGGAAGCATAGCGTCACCCATAGCAATGGACGCAGCCGTTCCCGCATTCTGCAGGAGTTCCATGGAATTTTTAGCCGTTTTCGCCCGCGCTGCGTATTCGTTCAACATCGAACCGGAATATTGGCTGGAGTCGCCGACACGGTTAAAATTCTGTTCCAATCCTTCCAAATTAGAAAGGAGCGGGGCAATAGCGCCGATACTCTGCTTACCGAACAAATCAGAAAGTACGCTGGCCTGCTGATCTTTACTCAAACTCTTCAATGCCGCAAGAACATTAACGATCGCACCCTTGGCGTCCGTCTGCATTTTCTTGGCCATGTCGACAGAATTCAATCCCAACGCTTCAAAGGCCGCCGCCTGTGAAGCCGTAGCACCAGCGCCGGCCGTCATCCCCAGTATAAGATTCTTAATACCGGTTGCAGCAATTTCGCTTTGCACACCTGCCCCAATCATAGATGCCCCTAAGGCAGCTATTTCTCCGGAGGCCATCCCTCCAACTTCACCCAACGGGCCGATACGGGTAACAACCTCCGAAATCTGAGATGCTGTCGATGCCGTATTGTTACTCAGGTAATTAATTTTATCCGCAAGAGACACCACATCCAACTGTCCCATCTTAAAGGCAGTCCGCCACTTGGCCATCATATCGCCAGCTTGTTCTGCCGTTACGTCAAATGCAACACCCATTTTAGCGGCATCTTCCGCAAATGTCAGCAATTCCGGTTTCGCGATGCCAGCCTGACCTGCAGAAGCGACAATAGACGCAAGACCTTTGGCCGACATCGGAATCCTGGTAGACATCTCTACAATGCTGTTTTTCATGTCGGTAAATTCATCGTCCGTCATATCGACAACTTTGGCTACATCGGACATGCTGGATTCCATTTCAACGGCATCTCGCAGGGGTATGCTCATGGTATAAGCGGCAGCTCCCGCCTTCATGATATTACCTATAGCCTGATTCCGTTTCTGCCCGTATGATTCAAATTGAGCACCTAATTCTTTTTGTCTGGCAACGGCAGCCTGTGCGGCTTTTACCTTATCCATTTGAGCGGCCAACTGCGCCAGGGCTTCTCTATGATGTTCGATAGAAATTTGCCCTTTTTCCCAAATCCGATTAAGATCTCTACTTTGCTGTGCCAATTCTTTTTCTTTGGCATGGGCATTGGCTGCCACGTTTGCCAGCATCCTGGTTTCGGACGCCGCTGCTTTAAAGGCCCCCATGAAGCCTGCCGCCAATGTTGCACCAATAATAAATTGCACTGACGTATTATCGGCCATTATTTCCCTCCTTTCTTCTCCATTTCTTTATACAATTCCAGCAGTACTTCCGCCCATTCGTCCAATTCCCAAAGCGGTATGAGTAAATAGAACTCAACCGGGCTCCTGGTTCCTTTAGCCAACAGGATTGTACATTTTCGGAGATGTTTTAACGTCAGCCCTGTTTTGTTAAAAAATTGAGTACCCTGTTGGTGATCTTTGAAAAATCGTCAGCATTCATTTCCATGATGTCATCATATGTAATGCCAATCATTCGCGCAGCAAGAGCCGCCTGGTACTTCAGTGAAAATGTCAGCAACGGAGTGACCTCGCCATCTGCACGTACTTCAGCTTCTGCTTTAATCAAATCCCTGCCCGTAAGTTTGGAAAAATCCAGAGTCACACTGGTCACTTCTTTACCATTTACGGTCAGCTTATTTCCTAATTTAATCGGTTTCATACTCATTTAAATTTCCTCCATTCGTGATATAATAAAGAAAAACACTATAGTACAGAAAGGAAGTGTTTTGTATGGGAAAACGCAATTCGTTATCTATCTGCTTTACCGCAATAGCGGCCGTAGCAGAATGTTTTATTACGATTTTTTTCTTGCTTCCGATTCTGCTTTTGGCAACTGCTTTTGCTGCATTGGTTACATCGTTCTACTGTGCGCTTCTGCTTCCTGCAGGCTATGCACTTCCTGTCACAACTATTGTTACTATATCCGTCTTTATTGGCTCCGCCTTATACGGCTGGTACAATACCCAATGATGATAAAAGTATAAATCCCCTTCCAGACGGGAGGGGATTTTTTATTGCCTTAATTACAGTCCCAAAGCTGTACGTACATCAGACAAGTAATCAGTACCGTCAATATTGGCAATATAGTTCAGCTTGTCAATTTCCGCCTTTATCTTCCCGTCGATGCTGAGCTTCAGGTACATCGTTTCCAGTGTCAGAGAACTGTCTGTACCGGAACCCATCTCAAATTTGCCCAGTTCTGTAGATTTCGGCATTCCTTTGACAACCAGTTTGACGGGTACCACCACCACTTCTCCGGTAGCCTTGTTGTATACTTCCTGTGCACCGCGGATTTCTAATTTCTGGCTTTTGGTCGCACTGATTTTAAGGGAATTTTTATCCACGGTCCTGAAATTGAGTTTTGTTTCCATACTGGCGTAATGCCCCAGTACAGGCATATCAACTTCACCGGATACTCCGGCACCCTTCAATGTTTCTGTCATTGCCTCCAGCTTTGGCAATTCCACGTCGGCGACGCCAATCATATCATTGCTGTCTCCGTCATATACCCGGAAATTTACAAGCAGGCTGGGTAATTCTGTCATAATCCGTTACCTCCTTCACGCCATCATCAGAGCTGCATACTGCTCAGAATCAAATTCATAAACTACATCAATCTCACGGTTCGGGACCGGTGGAATAAAAGTCTTATGGATATTGGAAATACCGTCTACAATTGAGGTCGCCGGATTATCTGCTTCCCGATACTCACAGGATCCTGCCAGAATAACGCCGGCGGATACCAACCCATTCATGCGGATGTTTTCTGAATCCACGATGGACTGGATATACCGTTTCATCATCGGCTGGTCGACATCAGTCCAGTAGGTTCGGATAAATGTCTGCTGATCCCAGTTAAACATAGCCCGCACGCAGAAGAATCTGTCTTTCGGATCCGTATTCGTCGGATAGCAAGCTGTATTGTTGCCCCAAAGTTTCCATCCCCCAAACAAATTAATGGCCGTAACAATGCCGTTCCCATTTAAGTAATTAGCAGATGACAACCCCAATTCTACCGGAGTTCCATCAGACAGGCACAGTCCATCAATCTGCGCAGTCTTATTGGACGGTGACTTATAGGGGATATCATCATTTTCATATGTCAAGAGTGCCTGAGTAGCCATGAAAATTGTAGACAGATGCAGCTTTTTTGTTCCCATAGTTGCCATCGGCCAGCAGACCACCTGATACTTACTTGTAACGTTGGCTTTGTTTTTCCAGGCATATACGTCGGTATATTTCTTGGCAACTGTGGTACTGCCGTCAATAATGGAAACCGCTTTAAACAATCCCGAAACACTGGCTGCTTTGGATGCAAGAACCGCCGCCACTTCTAAATTGTCGCTATATCCCGGAACACCGATCATACCGGGAACAACACCCAGCTTGGTAAAGATGGTATTGATGACTTCCAGCCCTTTTTCCTTTCCGGTGGCAGAATCAATACCTCCAATAATATCTGCCGTAGTCACTTTTGACGGATCAATTTTGTCATAGGCGACAGTGATAGACGTATCACCATAATGGCTGCTGTTAGCAACCAGTGTAATAATCACTGTTCCACTATCGTCAAAGGCTGCCGTGTAGTCCGTATCTACCTGTAATTTGACAGATGCATCAGCTGATTTGACGGTCAATGTATCTAACAGTACATCTTCTTTGATGATGGACATATGGTCTGTAACTGTGATCTGTGCCCCTGATACAGATGTTTTGTGTTTCGTTTTATCCAGTACGTTAATAAATATTACCGGAGACACCCCGTATAGAGAGAAAAATGTATAAATTGCTTCTGCAATATTATATTTTTCAAAGTCCGGTTTATACCCGAATGCCGCTACTGCTTCTGCCATCTGATGGCAGAGTACCGGCGTATTCGGCTCTGCTGGATCCGTTGCTAAGTTAATCGGCGCGGTACCGACAATGACCGGCAGACATCCCTCTGTATTCACCGCCGGCTTTATCGCTGTAGCCCGTTCAAAGGTTTTAATACCGTGATAATAACTCATCAGTTAAGCTCCCTTCTGACGGATAATCCGTCATTATAAAACTTGTTATATACCGTACCCCTGGTTTCAATGGTAGACATTACATCACTCAACTTTGACACAGGAACGAACAGCCGGCTTAGCCGGATCTTCTGCTCTTCCTGCACAATATCCGGGAATTCGAGGACTCCTCCGATATACACTTGATACTGCGTAAGCCCCAACTTGGGAATATTTGGCCCCACATAAGACAGGGGCCCTTCTGTTTTTTTCACGGAATCCTCTGTTTTTGTTGATTTTGAAGTTGCCATATAGACCTCCTTACTCATACAAAAAGGGCATCTTCTGGAAATCATCCAGGTGCCCTACATAATAATCTACTTCGATATACCCGCTGTAGTATGGCCGGTTAGGATCATTATCAATGCCCCATTTCAGCGGTTTTTTCAGCGGGAACTTCTTACCAACGGTACCCGTTGTCAGCAAAATCTGCCGAATGCGTTCTATTAGATTGACTACCCCAAGATAACCGGATTCCGGTGATTCATCGCGTACACATGCCACAATAATACATTTGGCCGTGCTGTTATCTACACCATCCTCTCCCGACACTGAGCGTACCACGATATATGGGGCTACGTCTCCACTCCCTGGGCGTTTATCATCCAAGTAATAGGTATAGATTTTAATTGCCCTTGTATCCCCGGCAGAATCCGTATAAGTGTAGTCCACCAGCTTTTCGTCCAGTAATTCTTTAATGGCATTTGCCAGCATGACAGGCGTCATAATATCCCCTCCTTATGTCCCTATAATACGGGCAAACTGTCGGTTCAATTCTCTATTGAGCTTATCTGACGTTGATTTTTCCAGCTCGCGTTGGATATCTTCGTTTTTTAGCATAGATGGTACAGATGGTCCGAATAATTTTCGGATGGGGTATCTTGTTTCTTTCTTTCTTTCAAATACGCCAACACTGTCGCCTTTACCAATTGCCATGACAAATGCTCTATCTAATGTTGCCCCACCACCTGAACGTTTTACCTGCACGCGGATCTTTTTATTTTTACGGCCTTTATGCTGTACTTTCTTGGGCGATATTTTAAAATGCGCCAGAGAATTAGGATTTCCCACACTGGTGATCTGTGCCTTTAAGCTATTTATCGCTGCTTTCTTTGTTATGCTGATCGTTTTCCTGGCTTTTCCGACCCCGATAAAATACTCTCTAGCCGCTTCTCTTGCCATTTGTGTGCGGGCCGAAAGCGCGATTTTATTGACGCTCATGCTAATCGCCTTTTGAATGTTTTTCGGAGTTTCATTCATTGTCCGGATAACCAGTGCAGCACCTTTGCACCGCACGTCAATATCAATCATGTTTCATTCACCGCCCACGTGATTGTCAATATACCTTCATCGTCTTTGCAGAGTACCACTTGACCGTATTTTCCGTCCAACCGGAACGTATCCCCCGTTTCCGGAATATACGGCAAATCGGATTTCCTGACATTGATGATACAGCCGCTGCCATACATAGCATCTGTATATTTGGCAGCGGTTGCGGTCTCAGTAGTTAGATCATCATTAATGACGACCTCTTGTACAACAGCGACACACTCTGATCCGTTCAGGTTATGCTTTTCAGCAAATTCCTGTTCATTCAAAAATACATTTTTGTTATCTGCGGCTATATAGTCCTTGAAAGAACTCATTTTTTTACAGCCGCTTCAAAATCCACACTCGGAAGCTCCGCGTCTTTCTTGACAGTGCTCCTCTGTGTCCGCTTAGAAGATGTCTTCTTTGCCGCCGTCTTTTTCGCGGTCGATTTTTTTGTCAGTTTCTCTTCGTCCACGTCTTCCGCTTCATCCGCCGATTCCGTATCAGTATCCGGTTCTATGCCGACAGGTTCCTCGCACGCTTCAAAATCCTCGGACTCCAGCAGTCTTTCGGCCACCTTATCTTCCAATTCCAGCACATCACCCTTTCGGAAGATTTCGCCGTAAGCAGACAGCATCCCTTTTTTCACGAGAATATACATAACGTACCTCCTTATTAACCTTTGGCTTTAATGACCGCCCAGTCATTGACAGATTCCGGTGCCAGTACGCAGCGGGAATACATAGAGAGTGCCACGGTCTGTGATTCTTTATTCCCGTCATAGTACGGCACATAAGAAGCTGCATATGTGTTGTAGCCTGTTTCCGCTTCATTGACGAGCGTTACTGCTCCGTGCAGCTGCCTACCCCTTCCCGGAATAGCAATGATGGCATCATTTTCACCGATAAACGGCTTCGGATTTTCATCATCATCCAGGTAGGTTTCTCCGTATGTATATACTTCCATGTTCAGTGCCTGGATAAGCCCTACGCGTGTCACCTGCGGAGAAACAATTTTCGGCGTGAAAGAGAACATCCCTAAATTATCTCTGGACGGAACGGCCAGCCATTTCATGATTTCGTCATTGCCCAGCATATAGTTGAATACGTTCTTTCCGATAACCATGACCGTCGGCACAATACCTGCATTCTGCTGAATTTCTTCCGACATATTTTTAATGTCGGCATAGATGGTGGCTCCTGCCTGATCCCAGGTCTTAGACGGTGTCAGTTTCTGGTCAAATCCATAATCAATGGTATCCAGCAGTTCTGTTTTCCCATCATCGGCAAATCCTTTGATTTCGCATTTACCTGTGGTGAGAATGTCCGCAGCCATTTTATTCTTTCTGTTGATGATCATATTCTGCAAATCGATCAAGTCATAGGCCTGTGCGTCAGCGGCTCGTTCTTCCGGAGTTTTGGATGAATATATACCCTCTCCAAATCCGCGTTCATTGATGACATCCGGATCAAGCACTCTGCGCGGTCCCATCATCGGTGCTTTATAAAACTGCGATTCGACAGTATCCCGTTTCATGTTAATGCCTTTTGTTCCACGAGTCACAAACGGGGCCAGGCGTCGTGCACCTTTCCGGTACTGCACCTCGATCACTGCCGTGACGGACGTGTTCGGAATACGCGGGAAGAATGTATCCAACAGAAAAGATGCCGGCGGATTCATTCGTTCTACCGCTTCAATCAATGCGACCGTGTCTTTGTAATTAATAGCCATTATAGATATCCTCCTTATTTCAGTTTAGTCAAATAAATATTTTTGTCGCGAAGTTCCTCTTCGTGTGCATCCACGGTATCTCCTGCAGCAACAATCAGTTTTTCACGATTGAACCGGCCGGAGATGTAAACAGTTGCTACTTTTGCCTTACTGTCGGTATCTTCCGCTAAGATGCAATCTGCTACACCTGCTTTAGCAGTAGCCGCTACTTTCCCGGATGCAGTTGTTAAGAGTGTCCCTCTTTTCATTTCTTTAGCTGCGGTCAATTCTACATTTTTTGTAAGCAGCGCAATTTCCGGGCCTCCAATGAGACCATTGCTGTCTAACGTCACTTTTTCATACAGAGCCATTATTTATTCCCCCTTATCTTGTTTGCCCGATTCACAATATCACTGATATCAGCCTCTAATTTCTGATGCTCATTATCTTCCGGATTATGCTGCGGCGTAGGTTTTACACCATTGGCACCGGAATCCACATTGTCTTGGATGATCTTCATAATTGCCTCGATTTTCTCATCAGGCTTATTTTCCACTTTTACAGTAAGGATGGAGTCGATAATAGGTTTAACCGTTTTAACTTCTACCCCTTCTGTTTTCTTACAGGTGTCTATAATTGCTTCTACATAAGGATTTTTATCCTCAGTCCTCAAGGCATCCAAGGCCGCAATGCGCTGCCTTTCCGCCGCGACTTTAGGATTTTCGGATTCTTTTATCCCTAAAACTGCCTTGATTTTTGAAATCATTTCGTTATCTTTCATGTTTTCGCCCTTCTTTTTATCAATAATACTGGTGATTTTATCCATATTTCTGCCTTTTGTCGGCAGCGCAACAGAATTAACGATCAGAGTGTCGCTCTTCATATTCGTTTTAATCGCAAAATTGTTATCAATTTCATCGATAAACCCGAATGTCAAAGCTTCATCCGCACCCATCCACGTTTCCTCGTCCATCGCACGGCCGATATCCTCAGCAGACATCGCGTCTCCGCATTTTTTCTGATAGACATTCGTAATTGTCTTTTTCACGGCGTGCAGTTCACTTTCCAGCTTAGACAGCCCCACGGCATCGTAAGCGTCAATCAGTACCGCATGCGGATTGTGGATCATATATAGAGCATTATCCGGCATGATGACCTTGTTCCCTGCACAGGCTACAACTGTAGCTGCGCTGGCGCAAATTCCGTCAATGTGTACTGTTACGTCTCCGGCATACGACTTCAGCAGATTGTAGATGGCCTGCGCAGCAAAAACATCCCCGCCCGGACTGTTAATACGGACTACAAGATCTTTGCTATTGCATGTACTCAAATCATCGGCAAACTGCTTGGGCGTAACTTCATCTCCCCACCATGTTGCATCGGAAATCTCACCATAAAGCAACAGCTCGGCTTTTTCGTCTGTAGCTTTATTTTTTATCTCCCAGAATTTCTTTTTACTCATCTTCTTTCTCACCACCTTTCCCTGCTAATACTTGAGGATCGCCCATATTCAGGCCGTAACCATCAATCAGCTGCTTTTCGTAGGCAAGCTGTTCCAGGTTTTCTTCCAAATCCGTACCCGTCATTTCCGCAGCTTCCCGCTCCCGGGTACTTAGACCATATGTAGTACGGAGCGCACTCCCGTTAATATCTTTGACGGGGTCAAGGATGCTCATTGTCGGTCCGAACCAGTCTGCTGTACACCATGACTTTCGAATTAGCGGATCATCAAAAAAGCCTGGTGCTTCAATACGCCCGATGGCGACAGCTTCCGCAAGCCATACTTCGTATACGGGCTGGCAGAAATCGCTGGCAAACCATTTACGCCGCAGCTTATATTCTTCCCATGCTTGTAACAGTGCTGCCCTTGATGCGGAATATGAAGATGTAAATGATTTCAGCAGCACTTCATACGGTTGCCCGATAGCCGCTGCTATTTGTTTGATAAGCTGCGTCACAAACGGTTCAAATGTACTTTGGCTGTTTGACGCATCAATGGATTTGACGTCCACTCCTCTCGGCAATGCGTTCATGGTTCCCGGCGCAAGTCCGTATTCGCTTACATCCACAACCGGCGCCGTCGGGTCATCTTCATTATGTGTCCCCAGAATATTATCCAAATCCGAGCTTCCCGCCTGGCTGGTAAAAAATAAGGCAAAAAAGGACTTGATGATGGCCGACGTCAATTCCGCCGTTGTATACCTTGATACCTGTTTCAACGTCTCCAGTACCGGTGCCAGATAAGGTACCCCTCTGTACTGTTCCGCCCTAGTATCGTGACAGACCTGCAGAATATTTGGTACGCTTGTTCGTTTCCCGAACGCCTCCACACGAACCCATTCTGCTATCCTGAAATCCGTCGGGTCGTTAGGAACCTTGTTGCTTATCCAAAAGGCGACGATTTCCCCGTCGGCAGCAATCTCAACGCCATTTACAATCCGGTTGCCATTAGGAGCCTTCATCTCCACTGCATATGTACCAGCGGTTGAAATATATCCCTGATTGATGGGGTTTGAAACTCTATTGGCTTCCAATAGCTGGATCCTTAACGAGTACGGTATGTCAAACGTCGGATTTTTCCGCCGGAAAAGCGAAAAAGAATCTCCATCCGTCAGATATGTCGAGTAAGCGATGAATTGCAGGTCGTAAAAATTATTTCTCCGGTAGAGATCACAATTCTTAGACGCCGCCCACAGATCAAACTCGCGTGAGGTCTTTCTTGCCCATTCCCGACCCGCTTTCGCATCTAATCCTAAGAATTTATAGGGAATTCGGGGAAATAACTGCAGGCCATCTCCCACTGCGTGAACAACGGAGCTGTTAATAGCAGCTGCGCCCACCGGTGTATTAATGACCTGATCGGCAGAACGACCTCTGAGAGATCGTAGATTTGCATCAATATCCGCCTTTGCGCTGGACCTCTCAGGATTCCATGCCTTGAGAATATTACTTGTACGACTGGCCCCGCCCTCAGAATATCCTGTATTCCTGAACCGGACTGATTTGCGCAATGTAGGTGCTCTAATCCTGTTTTTTTGTGTTCTTTTTTCGTGCATCAAATATCCTCCTTATCCGAAAAAGACAACTCTTTTTCTTGACCCCGCTGATACGCGTTCGTCCTCGTCTAAAGTCGCGCCATCCGCCAGTAAATCATCAATGGCCTTTCGTATAGTTGCCAGATTGGCTCTTGTCAGCGTTCGATTACCGATTGTATAAGACTGCCCGCTTAAAACCGCCTTTTCAGCTTCTAAATACAATTTCAGGCGTTCGTTTTGTAGTCTGCTCATTCTGTTTCTCCAATCAAAAAGCACCCTTTCGAGTGCTTTTACCAAATATTTACCTGCCTTTTAGCTCTATATACTACCTTTTTCTTTTGCGGTTTTGCCACCGATCTTTTGATCTCGGTTTCTGACATTCCGTTGACCAACATCTCCAGTTTAACCCAATCGGGCTGGAGGGATTTCATACATGCCAGGTTGTAGTTCCTAAGATCCAGCGGTTCGTTCCGGACATTCTTGGTCGTTTCCCAGACTTCCCGGAGTACACCGTTTCTTTTGTAGACCTTTTTATGTTCTGAGATAATGCCCTTGAAATATAGATCGTCATAGCCTCGGTCAGATAATTCTTTTATCCCTTCATCCTGCGGGAAATGGAAATACAAAGGACCCGGACTATCTATAGATAATCTGTCCATAATCTGCTGCTTACCGTCATCGACTCCTAAGAGTATCAGCGGTGCCTTAGCGTTATTTGCCTTGGCAATTTTATAAATCAAAGGAATACCGGGACCACCACGGCCCTTGATTGCAAATCGCTGTTTGTGGAAATTCTTTTGACAGTAATTATAGACATCAGATGTATAATGCCCGCCGGAATCAATAAACGTTCTGACTACTTTCAGACCTTTGCCGTCAGCAAAATGATAAGTTTTATCTAAAATATTATCTATCTCTTTCCATGTTCGGGCTTGGTTCGGCGCCCCTAATACAATCCCTTTACGGATTCCCCAGCATTCTTCTTCCTTGCCCCAGCCGACTACTTCATATTCAAGTCGGTTATCCTGCGTATCGATCGCTGCTGTTAAAAGTAATACTCCATTGGGCAGCTCGGCGCCATAAGATTCTCTGCGCCGTAAAAATATCTGTTCATCTTCAAAAGCTCCTTTCTGCTTATAGGATTCCCCAAAAACAGTATTCATAATTACCTTTTCCCGTTCGGGGTCTCCTTTTGCTTCAAGCCATTCTCGCATAATCCTTGACCATGTCATCCATGGAGATGTAAAGCCATTTACAAAAAAAGAACGTATGCCGTTTTTCAACGCGTCTGCATTCCGGCTGATATATTTCTGTGGGGTCTGTTTCATTTCCTTTTCGGAAAAAGAAAACCCGCAATGCGGACATCTCCATTTCACATCATTAACGATAACCGTTTTCTTACCACTCGGTGTTTTGATTTCTTTATAATCCACGGTCATGTCTATATGCCGCAGTAGGTGATACTCTCCGCAATTAGGACATTTATGCTGCCATTCCTCCTGAGTGCCCGCGAGGTATTCCTCATCAATCCGGGATGCCCCCTCGTTCGTAGGCGTCGAAAACAATCCCATGCAGGAGTTCCAGAACGTTGTCATACGCTTAGCTGCCAGATCCACAGGATCACCCTCTGTTCCTGCCGAGTCCGGAAATCTGTCTACTTCATCAGCAAGCAGGATTCGTATCGGGCGAGATGCCAGCCCCGCCGGACTGTTAGCCCCGCACATAATGAGACGCCCGCCTGGAAAGACCTTGGAAAGAATTGTATTGTTAGCGTCCCGGGACTTCACGTCATAGAAGAGATTATTCAGCACTTTTGTATCTCTGATCATTGGTGCGATACGCGTCTTGGAATAATCCTGCGCCATATCAATGGTGGGTTGAATCATCATGATAGCGCAGGGGTCTAAATGAGCGAATCTTCCGATAACGTTGTTCATCATGTCAGATTTGCCGATTTGTGACGATGATTTTACAACTACTCTATGGATACCCGGTTCCGTAAAAGCGTTCATAATGTCTTTTTGATACGGCGCTCGTGATGTTTTCCATTTTCCCGGCTCTGCGGAAATGCCAGATGAGAGCATTCGGTGATTATCCGCCCATTGAGAAACGGACGTCTTTGGCAGCGGTTTTAAACCGTTTTTTGATATATACTGCCAGAGCTCACGAGCTGTCTTCATCGTCTTCACCTTCATCTATTTCGTCGGCAGCAAACATTTCAGGATCATACTCGGATAATTCAAGCAGTTTTTCTTCAATTTCTTTAGAAAGGATCCCATATATTTTCTCTTTTTTCAGATCTTCAAGTATAGGCGCTAACTTTGACGGCAGCCCCAGAAACTGGGTGCGTAAATTTGAAAGCATTTCTGTCAGAACCAGTTCAACAGTCCGCGCATCATAAGCACTTCTTTGCATTTTCGCCAGTTTCAGCTCTGCAATTTCTCTTTTCGTCTTTTCATGCAGCGCTCTTTCTTTTTGGAAATCTATATCATCGGAGTTTTCTGAATTGGCTTTTAACTTGTAATAATTCTTTAGGCTTTCGATGACTAAAACGGAATTATTTTTATCCCGCAAAATTACATTTTCTGATATGAGCTGAGATACTCTCTGCTGCGATACTCCCATAATATTTGCCATTTCTGATTGAGTCGTCGTAAGTAGTTTTAGATTCTTGGAAACTTTCAAATTTATCACCTCCCATCCACTTTGTCTTTACTAACAAGGACAAATAAAAATTTGTAGCTAAAATGTTTTCGGGCTGTCGGAGCACCTCAATCTGTATGAAGCTCTGGAAGAACCTATGCCCCGCCTGCAATATAAAAGCACCCGTTAAGAGTGCTTTTTTGTGTAGTATTATGCATTTTTTATTAGATAACGCTTAATGTATCCCGAGCTTAGTAAATAATATCCTATTCCGTTTTTTTGCATCTACAATTATTTTATCAAAAGATAATATCTCGCAATATGCATGTAATCCTTTATTAAAAGTATAATACCCCATGTTGTCCGGCATTACAGTAAAATCATAGTTGCTTATGTATTCTTTTAGCCGTGATGTATCATCACACAATGCGTACAGGTAATATTTTGTGCTTTCTGATACTCTAATTTTACGCCCGTATCTATCTTCTGCCTTTCCGTCTCTTATCTTCCTGACATATCCATAAAGCTGGTCGATTGGGTTTTCATCTTTTGTGTAATTATTTCTCATTGGTCGTTTCAATTCAATAATTATTATAGAATCATACACTCCTTCTTCATTACTATCAGATACCGCAAATGGTCTATCCATAAACAGAATGTCTGGCCTCTCTTTTTCTTTATCAAAAGGAATATCTGACGCGATATAACTACAATATGAAAGTCTTTCATCTATAAGCCATAAATTATGTGCTTCTTCACTAATATCATCCGATGTCTTTCTTTGTGGATATATCAAATTATGGATATATTCTTCCTTTTTAAATTTCCCCGTATCTGTTTTCCTTAATCCAGTCTCAAATAGCCGTATAATTATATTTCTGTGCATTACATATTTCGCCAAAGTCGAACTATTTGCCTCTGTTATCTTTTCAATTTCAGATTTAAATAAATCTTCGTAATTATCCGGAAGTACATCAGATTTTTCTAATGTTTTTATCAATGCATCTTGCTCTTGTTTCATTTGTTGTTCAAACTTCCGAGCCACATGATCTAACTCTTTATACATTTTATCAGTTGTAAGACCCGGATGAATTTTTTCTATATCTGGTCTCATATATTTTAACAAATGTTTATATTGTGGCGCATCCTTTGTGATGAACTGCTTGATATGATCTAACTTCGCTTTTTTTATCACTTCCAAATGATTTCCTAAATGCTTTTCTATTTCATAAATAACTTTTTCCATAATTTCCGCCCAGCTAATATCTGCCATAAGTGTTGACTCGTTATCTGGGATATCAAATGATAGTCGTGTCATATCTACGGTATCATTTAAATACTCGCCGGTTAAAACACCAATATACCAATATTTATTATGCTTATAAAAGTTCTTATTTAAATCAACAATATAGTTTGATAAATTCTTGGTATCCACTACTCTACTATGAGCGCAACGATATAATTCATGTCCCACAAAATTCTCTTCTTCTATTTTAAAATTTAAAAGTGTAAATTCACGATCTTTAACTTTAAATTTAATAGGAGTATGCTCCCTCTTAAATTTATTATTAAACACTTCGTTCAAAACAATAGACTCACTATCATCTTTAATCAAAATTCTCGGACAATTACTGTTAAGAAAATATCCAAAACAATGATGGATTATTTTCATTGCAATCACTGATAATTCTTTAGGAACATTTTCTTTCCATCCATGTAAATATGAATCAAGAACCACCGATGTTTTATATTCTCCCCTAGTCAAAACATCTTCAACTCTATCTTCAATAGCGGTATTTTGAATTTTAAAATCAAAATACCGCCTAATAAATCCCTTTCCATTGATATTTTCATATTCGCTATTAATGATTACCTTCTTAAATGCCTTAAGCCATGAAAATCTGCCAATTCCTTTACCACCAATATCAACTTTATGCATAGAATCTGATTCCAAAAAAGATTCCATGTTTTCATCATTAAATCCACAACCATTATCTATAATTTCAAAACCATCTACTTCAGCTATCCCATTATCGACACCAGGAAGTTTATCTTGCATGGATCTCTTTACATGGATAATAATACTACCTTTAAAATTATTATTTTGCATACGTCGTTCATCAATTGCATTAATTGAGTTAATAATAGCTTCAAACAGAGGCATCAGCGCTTTTCTTTTCGATAAAGAATAATTCTTAACCTTCCCAGCCAGATTCACAGAAAATATCCTTTCCATGTATAATGCCCCCTTTAATCTTTCATAGACTTGATTTATTCCCAGTGTAGCATTTATCTATAAAATTATAAAGAGTACTATTTACCAAATATCAACCTGTCTTTTTTTGCTTGACTTAGATTGCTGAAAACTGTACTGCTATTTGAAGTAAAAAGCACATGCCGTTTAAGAACATGTGCTCTTTTAATTGCGTTTCCCAATTTTCACACCTACACTATATCACAGGTCTATAGTGGCTTTTAATGGCGTATTTTCCAAATTGCGCAATCCCTGACCATGCAACCTGTAAATCCAGCGCAGGTCAAGATTTATTTCAACAGCAATTTTCTCCCATTTTTGATTGAGTATGTATCTGCGGTACAACACTGTCCATCGGTCATGGTCTTTCTCACAGCTAATCAGAGTTTCCGCTTTGTCCTGCATATCCATTAAACGAATAAATTCCCGTGATGTTTCTGCTCTTTTCATTTCAAGTCTGCAGATCACCTCATCAAGCGATTTTACGTTATTTGATTGTATTTTGTCACCTAACTGCGGAGATTTTAAAGAGATAACTTCACATTCAATTTCTTTCAGCCGTTCCTTGCAAGCCTCTACCCGTACATGCTGCCGCCGGACATCATTCAGAAATTCTTTAACGGTCATCATATGTACCCCTGCCTGAAATCACACATAGAGAACAAATCAGCAACCCTATACATGCACCAAAAATCATACCTAACACGAACATCATGATTTATTCCTTTTCTCCATCACTTTAACAACCCTGTAAATTCATACTTTCTCATGGGTCTACCTCCCACCTGTTCAGTAATTTTTACTTCGCTTATCTTAATCACCTTCCGGCTTTCTATCTCAAGAAACGTTTGAGGATAGCAAATCCATCAAAAAATTTTTTTAATATTTCTATCTTACCTTTTCCATTCTTTCTCATCCTCTCCGGCGAATGTTATATATTCTTGCATTTCCCTGTTTCTTCTATTTCCTTTTTAAAACGGGATTTCATCTTGTTCATACTCCGGCTGATTATATCCCGGCTCTTTGCTCACAGTGCCCATGTCTTCAAATTTCACTGGTGCGGAAAATTGCGTTACAGATGTTCCGCCGGAAAAGCCTGCATTCATTGATTGTTGCCTACTCCCAATCGGCCTTGCGATCATATTCGCTACAACTTCGGTGATATACCTTCTCTGTCCGTTTGGAGCGTCATATGATCTTGTCGCGTATCTTCCTTCAATAAATACATAGCTTCCTTTTGTGAGTTCATTTCCTGCGGCTTCTGCCAGTTTCCCCCATGCGGTTACATTGACCCAGTCTGTCAGTTCCAGTGTGTCCCCGTTCTGTTTTGTAATTCTCTTACTTACACCTACGGAAAATGACGCTACGGCTTTCCCTGTCTTCGTTGCTCTTATAATTGGATCTTTAGCAAGATTCCCCGTGATTTGTACTGTGTTCATTTTCTTACCTCTCTATGTATACTTCCGCATTCCTGCGTCCGAACTCTATCGCTTCATCGTATGAGTTTTTAAATATATCTATGCCTTCCATGCCGCCCCGGTCTTCCACGGTGTACCAGTGTCCGTATATTTGTACTCTTGTTCCGAACGGCAGCCAGTTACATGCTATTGTTCTTCCTTCCGTCGGAATGGTCCCCGATGCAGTATGTTCGTTTGGGCATTCATAAGGCGTATATACTGTGAGTTCTGTCGTTACCCATTCCGCTTTTATAATTCCTGTTAGCCCGCATATAAATACCGCCGAAAATAAAATAATCCATAAATTCCTGATCATTGTTATTCCGCCTTTCTTTTATTTAAAAATTTGTTTATGAAATATGTCTGTCCTTTCCCTGTAATTTTCGCCGTTTTGGTAATATGGTTTACCCCGCCGCCGTCAATATATGACCCTTCACAAATTTCAAATAACCCCAGCTCCATAGCATATTGCGTTGGCATATTATATTCGCTTCCAGTCCTCCGGATAAGATATCCGTTCTCCCGTAACCATTGGAATAGCCTTCTTTGCCCGATTTGTATATTGTTTCCCCGCAGAATTTTTGCCAGCTCTCCTACGAGAATAGACGTCTTACTGGCACTGACAGCATTAGCAAATATAACTTTTGGCCTGTCTGTCTCTATCTGCTGTAATGCCTTTTCTTTGTCTTCCTGCAATCTCCCGATTTGCTTCTGTTTCTCCGTGATTGTCTTCTGCGCTACCAGCAGCGCTTTGGCCATGATTTCTTCATCTGTCATATCTTTACTGTGTGCGATATATCCGCCTGTCTTTCTGATTGCTGGTATGACATCGTGAGTAATCCATCTCTTAAATTCTTTTGCTTCTGGCTTGCGACTTGAAAGAACTAAAGAATACAGTCCGTATTCATTGATTGCTGTCATTCCTTGCCTTCCTCCGGGGGTGTCCATTTCAACCGACCCCCTTTCGTCTTCTTCAAGTCTTGATACAGCATCTCTGTACTTCCCAATTGATAGGCACTCGCATACATCTCTTGCTATGAACCACGGTTCTCCATTCTGTTCAATAGTTCTTACTCTTCCGAATCTCTCGTTTTCAAATATTTGTAAATGACTCATTGTCATGTTCCTTTCTTTTTTAGCTTTCTGATTTCAACATCTCCAATGAGGATCTTTTCTATTAGCGTTCCGTTGGCTTTTGTCCAGTTTTTCCCGACCAGCACCATCAAGCCTTTCCTTTCATCTATATAGAAGTGTTTTGATATCCTCTTCTCCGCTGGAAATAATATGCCGAATTCTTCTCCTGGCTTGATACCGAATATATCTGTAAATGGTTTGATGTAGTTCATGTTTCCTCCTCCATTCTGTCAATTTCATGTATAAGCAGTGCCGCGGCTCTTTTCAGATTTTCTTTTCGTGATTTTACTCCCCGTATTTTCTTTCCGTGTATAATCGTCGTTCCGCCGATCAGGTACGCCGCCATAGCATTAAACAGTTCCGTATTGCTATATGGTTCCGCCGGAAATTCACTGGATATTTTCAGTATTTCTTCTGTGTCTGTCATCAGTTTCCTCCTATATCTTTTTTATACCGTTCATATCCGTTTTGTATTCTTTCAAATTCCATGGCCATCATGATTTCTTGCGGACCATTTTCATATACTTTCTTAATTGCTGCTTTTATGATGACTATCGGACTGGTAATCAGTGCTATCAGTGACGCCAATATTACTACACCGGCTATGGTTATCAGGGCAGCAAGCGCTCTTCCCACTTTGCACGGGATCATACCGTATACAAGCTTCTGCCATTTCCTATAACCCTTGTATGCGTTGATATATTCTATTTCGTTCATTTATCCCTCCATGAAATCAAAAAGTGTTGGTGTTTCCTGGTTGTCTTCTTCCCGTTTTAGATACCAGCATCCATCACGGTAGTATTCCGGATTGAGTTCTATTCCTATGCCTTTCCGCCCTGCTTTCATGGCTTCCAGCGGTACTGTCATCAGTCCGCCGAATGGGTCAAGCACGGTTTCTCCTTCGTTTGTGTACCGGTTAATCAGTCGGTCTACTATGTCAAACTGGAGAGGACAGAGGTGCATTTGTTTTCTCCTTTGTGATTGTTCTGTGTTGAGTGTTCTCATACGGTTTACATCGTCCCACACGTCAGGAGACCAGCTCGCGGGATCTATGCACATAAATGTTGCGGGCAGTTTGTTTTTTTCGTCCATCGCATTGGCCATCTCTACATGCTTATCAAAGTCATACACGGTTTCTTTACTGTATTTGTTGTACAGTTTTCGTATATCTGATATGGGCATGTCTTTCAGGTCGTCAACGGACAACTGCCTGTTTCCGCTGCTTCTCCAGAATGCATGAGCGTCTAATTGCCATTGCCCGCGGGTATATTCTTCTTTACTCTTTGTGACAGGTGTATCTGCATAGGCTCTTGATGTATCCGTAGGGAGCTTTCTGAACAGCAGGATGTATTCCGGGCAGCCTACTCCCATTTTTGTTCCGTCCTTGCACTGCTCCGTCCATCCAAGACGGTATGTCTGATTGTTCTCCCGAACCACGTCGGTTATGACGGTTATCATGCCGAAGAATTGGAAGCCATGTTTCATGTAGTGCATGATGGTCAATGCATGGAACGGTTCAATCGTCGGCATGCCTGTTCCCGTTGCGTTCCCGAATAGTACACGGTCTTTCACATGGCATGCATATACTCTTCCGGGCTTCAAAATTCTAAGTAAATTCGGCGTTAAATAATCCATCTGCTCAAAAAATTTGTCTGTATTTTCGTTATGCCCGAAATCGTTATAGCTTGCGCAGTATTCATAGTGATTTCCAAACGGAATTGATGTAAGAAGCATGTCCACTGAGTTATCTTGCATTTTCCCCGTTTCTTCAACACAGTCGCCATGTATCGCGATGTAGTTTTTCCCTTTTGTTATGGCTTCTTCCACGCCTATACTCCTTTGCATTTCAATGATGGCATCGTTTCTTGACAGTCCATATTTCCTGACTATTTCTTCCATGCTTTCCGTGAGTTTGTTATATTGCTCCCATTTCTTTTTCAGTACTTCCAGCACCTGCTGTTCTGTTTCCATGTATATGATGTCTATAATGACAGGTTTTGTTTGCAGGAAGCGGTAACACCGGTGGATGGCTTGGATAAAGTCGTTAAACTCATAGTCAATCCCCATAAATATCTGGCGATGACAATGTTTTTGGAAGTTACATCCGCTCCCTGATAGTTCTTTTTTTGTGGCAAGGATACGAAAGTCTCCCTTTGAAAAGCCGATGGTGTTTCTTTCTCTTTCGTCCATATCTTGTGAGCCGTAGATAAATTTAGCTTCTGGGATTGCATGTTTGATGGCATGCCGCTCGCTTTCCAGATCGTGCCATATAATGAAATGTTCATCAGGTGATTCGTCGATAATCCGTTTTGTTTCTGCCAGCCGAATATCAATGCTTTCTCTTTTCTCTCTGGCCGCTGCCGAAAGTCCCACGGCAAAGTCTTTTATAAGTTTGACCTGCCCGTTCTTTTCTTCTTCATTCACGGGTTTTGTATTTGCCAGCATGTGGTAATTCACTTGCAGCGGCGGAAGGTCATATCCTTCGTCGCTATACCCCAGATCAGAGGGCTTTTGAATAAACAGTGCCCAGGTAGACAGCCACAGCCAGAATTCTTTTTCTTTATGCGGATAGAGAGTGAGGTTATTTGCTTTTGTACTGTCCCGCTGAAAGAAGCGTGTTAATGCCTGTCCCGTATCCATGATTTCTAAATATCCACCATAGTGGATTAATTCTTTATATCTGTTTGGTGCCGGTGTGGCCGTGGCAACAAGTTTATATTTCACGCCTTTAAATTTTGGTAGAAAGGTCTGATATGTTTTGCTGCCGAAGCTTCTTAAAACGGACGCTTCGTCTAAGCTGCAGGCTGTGAAGTAATGAGGGTCTATATCTCCGTCTCGGATTCTTTCGTAGTTGGTAATCAGAATTCTATTGTCTACGGCTTTGACTTCTTCCATATTTCTTACATATGTCGGAGCGGGGATATTGAGCAGATGAACCGCGTCTTCCGCAAATTCCTGCTTGACCCCCAACGGACAGACAATCAACGCTTTACCACCTATTTTCTTAGTGAGTACACGGCACCATTCCAATTGCTGGATACTCTTCCCCAGCCCGAATGCTTCAAACAATGCCCTGCGCCCGCCTTTGAGCGCCCACAAGACAGCATCTCTTTGATGTGGTTTCAAGACGGAACTTATATCCGCCGGACTGACTTCTATTCCTGATACTGGTGCTTTTATCACTTTATCTTTCAAAAATTCCATGTATGATTTCATGCTCTTCTCCTCGGCTTGTCTCTTGCCTGTTTCACAGTACATTCTTTTTTCTTCTTCGGTACTCTCGACTGGGTGATTGGCCATACGTTCCTTTCGTTCACTTTATACATTCTGTAAAATTGGTAGGGAAATCCGTCTGCTGTGTAGCCGCTTTCTACTTTGACTATCTGGTAGCCTTTTTTCGGTGTCGGATTGTCTTTCCATTTCCGTGCGTAGATTGTTACCTTTTTCACATTTGGCTGCTTCAGATTTTTAGACGGTACCCACCGGATTTTCTGTACGGCGTTTTCATTTCGGATTTCTTCATCGGTTTCTTTTACAAAATATTCCGCAAGTCTCATGCAGTCTTCCGGGCTCCCGTCAAAATACCTAAATGATCTGTAATTGAATTTTGCCCATGGCCAGCAATCATTAATTTCTGATCTTGATATTCCGCAGTCATTAATCAAGACATGATGATGTACTCGATGGCGGACATGTTCTGTGACGTAGATGTATTTCAGTTCCGCATTTTTCTTTTTATATTTTTTGCGGAGGTCTCTGATAAATTTTCTTATTCTGTTTTTTGCTTCTTCTGCTGTCGGCTCCGGATTCGCATATGTCAAGTCAATACGCAGGTCATCTCTTCTGAAATTGGTAGCTATGAGCCGGTAGAGTTTTGTTTTCGCCCGGCGGGAGTTTCTTTTCTTGAGTCCCGCATCTGTTTTTTGAATATTGGGACCTCTGACTCTGTTTCCCCCTAATCGATATGTGTGATATTTTTTCACTTCATAAATTCCGGGGGCTTGAAATATTTCTTTTCGGTACGGCACTTTTTTAAATTCCTGTTCCAAAAATTAACTACTATATCAAGTCCTCAAAAGGGGCTGAAATCCCCTTTTTTCTTGACATTTTATGCCGTTTCACTTATAATTTATGTAGTGATTTGGTGCTACGGCACTTCCGCTCAGGATTCTTCCCTGGGCGGTTTTATTTTTCTTCTTTTTCGTTGTTCTCTTCTTCTTGCTCTTCTGTTTTTTCCCGGTATATGCATCTCTGCATAAAGTCCAGGTAATGTTCGCATTTTCTGCAGTGCTTCTGGCATATATTGGCTTTTTCTTTTCTGCAGCATACGGTTTGGAATGCTTTTGCTTTGCATACACGGCATTTCCTGTTGTGGTAAACTTCTACTGTTTTCCCGCCTGCCAATTTCATAACTGCCATTCTATGCTCACCCTTTCTTTTCTATCCCCGCTTTGGACGATCCAATGTCCGCAGGGATTTTTTATTATCTTGAATTTTCGTCCGCCGGATGATGTATAAGTGTTGTTTTCATCCATAAAAAATACCGGCATTTCTTTCTGTGGTATCAGCCGTTCTTTGTTCGGTGCTTCTTCTATCAGCCAGCCGATAGGCTTCTTCCGGACGTTGTCCCACAAAAGATATATGTCAGTACTTCGCCCACTTGGGCTTCTTCGGAATACATCCTGCTCTTTTCTTTTTGATTCTTCGCTCTTCTTCCGTTTTATAAAGTTCCTGCAATTCCATTTCATGTTCTTTTCTCCATTCTTTAACTGCATGACAGTTAAGATATGTTTTGATTTGTTCATCCATATACTGCTTTCGCGTGCCGGAGAGTCCGTGTGCTTTGAAACGGTGCGTCTCGTATGACAGATGAATAAGATTATCTTCCTTATCCGGTCCCCCGCTGCCTGCGTGTTTCGCATGATGGACTTCCCCGCGCGACGGCGGCCATTCTCCGATAATAGACTGGTATGTTTCCGCCAGTTCCTCGTCTCTTTGTTTGACAAGCCGGCATAGTTTTCGGAATGCCGCTTCCGGTAGTTTGAATCTCACTTTTTTCTCCTTTTCTTTGAATATCTCCATATTTCATCGGCTCGATAAACGTAGAATGAACAATCCCGATGAACAGGAACCATTTTCCCTTTTCCGTCCTTTGTCCACATCACATATTCAGCGGGAATTGCTTTCTTGCATTCGTGGCATATCACTCTACGCTGCATATTTCCCCCGTCGGTTTCATTTCATAGATCTGCATACCCATTACATAAGCAGCTGCATATTCCTGATTGCACCCCCGGCTTTCTCTCCAGTTTCCGCAGAGGATAAGCGCGTTGCATCGCTGCAGCACTTCTAAGCAGTCTTTCATCGGCTTATGCTGACGCTCTTTGTCATACGGTGCATATCCCCAGTTGTGCAATGGGGAGAATAATGTTTTTTCAGGGTATTTCTCCTGCAACATTTTTAAATACGTCTGTACTTTCTCTTTGTTCGTCTCATCACCTCCGTAAGGGTGAGCGATGTAAAACAGTTGACCGTCTATATACGGATATTCTCGTTCCATATTTCTTCTCCTTTGATTATTTTTTCCCGTTTGATAAAGCATTGTTTCATTGCATAAGCAATTTCCTTTCGAGTTTCCGGATTTATACTTGCTACCCTTTGTATTAATTCATCTGGACACCCGCTGCTGTACAGATAATCAATTGCAACGGCTACTGCTATTGAAACGAATTTGTCATCTGTTCCTTTTACGGAAACAACAAATTCCTTTAATTCATCATCTGTTTGTATATTCAGTTCGTACATTTTTGGATTTCCTTTACTTTGACAATAATTTCCTGTCCTGGCTGCAAAGTTCCCGGATCTTTAATATTGTTTTCTTTCGCGGTTCTCCATACTAATTCCTGGAGATTTTCCCTCCCGCCGGAAATGCGGTCGCATACATCCCATAAGGTTTCTCCCTTTGAAATGTTCACCGCGTATGATATTGCCGGTGGCTCTGGCTGTACTGCGTACCCTGCGATACCAACAGTAATCATGAATGCGGTTAGGAATTTATGCATGATAACTTCTCCGCCACGGCGATAATCATCATTGTCACGAAAACCGCCAGCCATAAATAATTCATCATTTTATCTACCATTTTTACGCCCTCATCTTTCTAACTTCCGCCCGGAAATCATATCCGCTTTGTTTCATCTTCCGTTTCTGCGCATTCTCTTCCATCTTCCGCCGGATGGCCGCTTCCGCCTCTTCGGGGTCAAACAGATATGCTTTTCCCGACGGGATGAACGGTATCTCCCCTGTTCGGCACAGCATCCGTATCGTTGTGACCGGATATCCCGTTGCCTTGCAGAAATCCTTTGTGTTTGTAAGCACGTCTTCCCTCTCTTTCTTTTTTATTTACTTTCCTTTTGATATACTGTGTTCTGAAAGGATGTGATTTTTATGCTCGAATTCAGCGATTTGACGAAATTTGACTTTAAAATCCTTGAATATGTAAAAGATAACGGACCTATTTCCGAAGAAAAAATTATTAGTCATTTCGATTCGGACCCCGACGTTACAAGCCTTCGCATTCAGGAACTTTCAAAAGTTTCAATTGATCATAACTATCCTAATCTCAAGGGATATCCGGTTCAGATCGTGGAATCTTTTTATCTTTATAATGAATCTGGAGAACTTTCTATAAGCAGACGTGGTAAAAAGGCTATTCAGGACTGGAAACAAAATCATTCTTACAAAGCATGGAATAATATTGTTCGGTCAGATCTTGCGCTTGCTGTAGCAGTTTTATCTTTGATTTTGTCTTTTTATGCTGCTTTTTCTAAAACAGGTTGAAAATAGCGAACACTAACGAAATCACTGAAAAAACAAACGCAACTCTGACCAAATTTTCATCAGACATTTCTATCACTTATCCTCCTTTCTTTTTTAGCTCACACCACCCTTGCTATAATGTTGGCAGAAAGGACGTGATTTTCCGCGATGTTCATTGACAAAATAATCGATTTGCTATTTCAGGGCATCGTATCAGGACTTGTTATTCTCTTTGCAACATGGTGGATACAAAAGTATAAAGAAGCAAAGCTGTCTCAAAAATATGCCATCCTTGCGGATATTGAATTGAAAACCCATTATGACGCGCTGCTATCGATTATCAATAAATACTCCTCAGATTACGATTCAGACTTAGCATCTACTTTTGGAATGCTGGCACTGCCATACCTCACAGAAATGCCCAAAGAGAATTTGCAATTTGCAGGCAGCTATTATAGACAAATCCAATTCATACACAGCACACTCCTCAAATCTCCCGAAAAGCAAGGAACTTCTGATATTAAGGTAATCGCCGTAGAATGTTTAGGAAAAAATCGTAAACTCTCCTTGATATTGAACGACTATGCGAAGCTGAATGATTATTCAAACAATTAAATCTTTCCCTCCGAGACTCCAGCATGGTTGCCGTATATAAGTCAATGAACTCCTGCGCCTTTTTCAATCTTTGCTGCTCCCACGCTTCAATGTCTTTTGCACTTCCGTAAACAGAGCGCATCGCGACACGCTTCCGCACGGAGTTTAATATTTCATCGACATCCGCCACGCTTTTGCCTTTCAGCAAAAACAGGATTTTCTCTTCCGTCGTTTTGATCACCTCGCTTTCTTGTTTTACATTTCACCTTCCTCTATAATTGGCTTGGAAGGGAGAGATTTATGTGAACACTCTATTCATAATTTTTACTGCGTTATCAGTTATCTTTTCTGGCTATACGCTTTACCGTCAACGAAAACATCTAACTGTTGACTTTGATACCAACTGCTATCTACTTGACCCGAAAACCCAAATAGAAGATGCTTACAATTTCTGCCAAAACGTAAAATCATCAAAAGCAATTTATTTGCAAATAACTATCGTAAATCCCAGCTTCGTAAACATGGCTTACCTGGATTTAAGAGCTTTCAATCCCGTAACCAATGCTAATCATTTCGTTGCTACCGCAAGAAGCATTCCAGAACTAATGGATCATAGAAATCTTTTTCTGAAACCCTTCGGTGATGACGCCTTGGAAAAATTTTTCATAGAAATACCGGAATGTAAACACGGATCACTACCGGCAGGCTCATGTGTTACCCTTGACGTCTTGGTTTTCATAAACGACCAGGTTGATACCTCACAAGGAATAGTTATTGATTTCAAATCTACAAAAAAGACTTGGTTCCACCGTAGCCCGTGGTCTGATACAAACAGGAAATGCTATACACATTACTCCCGTGTATATCAACTGAATAAGTCATAAATAGCTATCCCTAGCCCCGTCATTCCCGTAATAAACGCAAGTAACGCCATCCAGAAATCAGGATCATCAAACGAAAACCAGTTAAAATCTCCACTACCTGTCCCATCAAAATCCGTTACCCAACCTATTTCATACCTATTAATGAATATGACCGTTGTTTTACTAAGCCATATCAACTTTGAACCATCACACATCTTCTTTACCCCCTTTCTTGTTTCGCATTTCACCCTCCCCTATAATTGGCTTAGAATTGGGTGTGTTTAGTTTGAGTAATTGTCATTTTTTAGAATAAGAGTGCAGTCGCAGCTGTACTCTTTTCTTATTTCATCAATTATCTTTACAATTTCCTTGATTTCTGTTATTCGTGACAACTTGATCTCTACCTGTACTTCAAGATCTCCCATTTTCCTCACCTCTCTTCCTTTCTCTCAAAAATATATTTTGTATCTTTTTAGGATACTCTTTCGTTAAAAAAAATGGCGTCTATTTCTTCCGGCTTTAATTTATACCTATCTTTTATGAAAAGTATTTCTGCCTGTCGAAAATCTGCCCCACCGTTGATTTTTAGATTTAATCGAGATAGGCTTATCCCTAACGCATTCGCTAAATCTTTTTGACTATCTCCATATTTCATCATTTCTGCCCTCATCAATGGTTTATTCATTTTTTTCACCTCACTTTCTTTTAGTGTCTTTTCAGGACACCTTGATTGTATATCCGTTTTTGTATCTTTTCAAGATACTTTTTCTTGTTTTCAAAAAATTTTATGGTATAATCAAGACACGAAAGGATGGTTACGCATATGGAATTTAAAGATATCCTTTATACTTTAAGAAAAAAGAATAAACTAACGCAGCAGGAAGTTGCAGAATATGTAGGGTTGCAAAAAGCAGCTATATACAAATATGAACACGGCTTGCTTGTTAATCCCAAACGATCATTGATTTCAAAATTGGCTAAGTTATTTCAAGTTACCCCATCGTATATGATGGGATTAACCGATGATGATAAGTCTGCTCATATGTCTCTTGGTCCATCCCTTACCAAAAAGGACGAAAAAGATATTCAAAAAAGACTGTCCGATATTTTGAATGATATGGACAGTCAGGATGCTATTGCTATGTATAACGGCGGAGAACCGATGGATCCCGAAACACGTGAGTACATGAAAGCATCTCTTGAAAATGCTCTTCGCTTTGCGAAATTAAAAGCAAAAGAAAAGTTTACCCCAAAGAAATACCGTAAATAAAAATGGAGGTACGAGCCTAATTATGCCTAATTTTACAAACAACGATGTTTACATTTTTCTACAACAATTAGAAAATAAAAACCCCGACAAACATCAACTTATAATGGATTGGCTTCGGTTTTATCTATCTTGCATAGGCAATGAAACTTCATATAATTACAGCAGTATTCCTTATATCCGTAGAGGGCAAGTCCTACTTATGCGCATGGGATATAACATTCACAATGAATTTAGAAACACTCACTTCTGCGTTGCCATACGAAACAGCTCTTATAAGAATCATAACGTTACAATAGTTCCCATAACTTCAAAAAAACACAAATACGGAATTCCTATATATACTGAGTTATCTGATTGTATAGAAGATTCTATCAGGGAAAAGGAACGCTCCTCGGTTTGGCGTCCATTGCGCAAACTTAAGCCGGTCCTGCAAGAGAAAGGTATTTCTGTTAGCGCTCCTGCGATTGGGTCATATAAACAGGTTGAGAGTACATTCATCTCATATATTAATAGCATAAAAAATAGATTACCCAAAACTGACCCCATACAGAAGAATTTGGATTTAATTATTATCAAGGCTCATGAGTTTGGTGAATTTCTAGAACGTAATCCTAAATTAGGGCAAGACAGCTATCTGTTACCGGAAAACTTAATAACTCTAAGTAAGTCCCGTCTTATTGTGCCAAGGAAAAATACACATCCTCTTTACGGCATTAAACTTTCTGATAACACACTGGACAAATTAGACAAAGAAATAATTAAATTATTTACTCGTACATAAGGCTTGCAAAAAAGATAAAACATCTGTATACTATAGATACAGAAAGCGGCTTGCCCGCTTAGATGAAAATCTGTTTTTGAAGACGCGGCTTGCCCGCAAGGCCTTATGGAGATTTCCATAAGGCCTTTTTCTTTATTCAAATTGAAATATGTATAATGGCGGTGAACCGATGGATCCCGAAACACGGGAGTACATGAAAGCATCTCTTGAAAATGCTCTCCGCTTTGCAAAATTAAAAGCGAAAGAAAAGTTTACACCAAAGAAATACCGCAAATCTAAAAAGGAATAAATAATGGATAAGAAATTTGTATCTCAATCTACCAAGGTATATGACTCTATCATTTGCCACACGCAAGACGATAATATTGAGTTTTGGTATGCAAGAGATGTAATGCCCCTCTTGGGATATACGCGTTGGGAGAATTTCTCAAACGCTATAATGAGAGCTATGGATTCTTGCAAAACCAGCGGCGTATCGACAGATGATCATTTTCGTGAGGTCACGAAGATGATTACAATTGGCAATGGCGGTCAACGTTCTATACAAGATTATGCATTGACACGTTATGCATGCTACCTTATTGCCCAAAATGGAGATCCAAAAAAGCCTGAAATCGCATTTGCCCAGGGTTACTTTGCTGTACAGACAAGGAAACAGGAAATTATAGAGGACCGCATTTCTTTTATAGAAAGGACGGAAGCTCGGGGACGGCTTAAGGAATCAGAAAAAAGGTTATCACAAAATATTTATCAGCGTGGCGTTGATGATAAAGGGTTTGGGCGCATCCGTTCTAAAGGTGATGCGGCATTATTTGGCGGATATACCACACAGCAAATGAAGGATAGGCTCCATGTAAACGACAGTCGCCCGCTTGCGGACTTTCTTCCTACATTAACTATTGCCGCGAAAAACCTGGCAACCGAGATGACAAATTACAATGTAGAAGAAAAAGATTTACAAGGAGAAAATCCTATTACCAATGAACACGTTCAAAATAATAAAACAATTAGAAGAATGCTTGCATCTAGAGGAATTAGCCCGGAAAATCTACCTCCATCAGAAGATATAAAAAAGTTGGAACGCCGCGTTAAAAAGCATGAAAAGAAAATCGCCTCTGAATCAGGGCGTCTGCCAAGTGTTGATAAACTCGCAAAAGATTAACGTTTATATTTTATTACGAAAGAATCAATAATGGATATAAAGAAATTCGCGAATAAAATCGCCGACGCTCACGACACAAGAGACCCATTTCGGATTGCCGCGGAAAACCATATCTATATCTTATATGAAGAATTGGGTAAAAATTTGGGATATTTCAGCAATCTGTTCCGCATCAAAACTATACGGATAAATAATCACGCAGAGCCATTTCTTCGACCGTTTATTTGTGCGCACGAGCTCGGCCATGCGCTGCTTCATCCACACGCCGGCACTCATGCTTTCAATAGAAATTCTTTTATTGCTAATTGCAAGATTGAAAAAGAAGCGAATCAATTTGCCGTAGAATTGCTGTTCCCCGACGAGTTGATAGCCGGTCATCCAGAAATAGATATTTATAATCTGGCGCGTACATTCGGTATTCCATATCAACTGGTTTATCTTAAATCAGTTTCGATTAAATAAAGGGGCGGATGGCGTGTTTTTTGCGTTATTATTGGTGTTTTTATGTGATTTTGTGCCTTGGTCTTGGAAAACCGTTTATCCTGTGTTACAATGAGGTCACAACTTGAGGAATACTCCTCAAATAAATTATGGACTTTGCAGCATGCCTGCACTACAGCAGAAAGACCTCGTATCCTTTAGGTGCGAGGTCTTTCTACGTTTTAACTTTATTACTCATATGTTGTAATTTATAGCATAAATTTTAGTTACTTGCTCTATTTATATTCAAATGGTAATTTTATTTGTTCCGGCTTTCTCCGTATGGCTAAAACTTTTGAAACAATGTAGTCACTGCTCAGATGACCGTTTTTTATGCATTGTTTAATAAAGTATCTGACCGTTAGCATATCGCCCTTCCCAAAACGTAATTCATTATTTTCTACCTTCCTGATAAATTCATCGTCTTCTATATTTGCCCAAAATGTATTTGTTCCATCGGTCAATCTCCACTTTCCATCGTCAAAATTAGCTGTGACAATCTTCACTGTCAATTCTTGTTCGATAGAACTATTATCTTCTTCCACGAAATCTTCCGCCGGAGGTGCGTCAAACATTGTCGCTTCTGATTTTGTCACTCTCTCAATAGCATCTTTTCCTTGTTCATCAGGATTTCTCAATTCAAATCCATCTATACCGGCATTTTTCTTTACAGGTTGGATAATTTTTTCAATACTAACACGACAGTCTACGTTCAAAAGTACATTAACTGTATTTTGTTTGGTTGTTATTTTATCCCCATCAGAAAGTGTAATTTCCGCTTTCTTGTCTTTTATCTTCTTGATACCATCGATTGTCCTGTGTCCAATACGTTTTATTAATGGGAATATCCCCGTGACAACTCCTGCACTCCCCATACTTTGCGCCCAGCCGAGAATTGTAAGTAAATCTGCTAATCCATTCTGCTGTGCCATCCCTACCAGTACGGCTGCCTCTTCTAAAATATTTGTATTCAAAAGAAATGTAATATCAAAGGAACCTTTCTTAATGCTATCTTGATTAACAAGAACTTTTATTTCCTTTTCTCCACCAATTACATGGTTTACATTTTCTACAAGATCCGCAAAAGCAATTAATGATGGAGCCAAGTCTCTTACATCCATTTCCCCATTCTCCAATGCGGGTCCTGTATATGCAATTCTTGCCTTCATTACTTTTACCATTTTATTTTTTCCTCCTTATTTTTTTATTATATCAAACTGGAGATCACTTATGAAACAATATAAAAGAGGTTCTTTGATCTACGATAAACTCCATGACAGTTATCGTGCTTTTATCATGATCAACGGAAGAAGGTACTCTAAGCGTTTTAAGAAAAAAGACGATGCTATGGATTGGATGTCCCGTCAAAAAATAGCAGAGCGGGATGGAACCTTTGTAGAGCCATCAGATATGCTTGTCGGTCAGTGGCTTTTGCATTTCCTCTCTACTTATAAAAAAGATACTGTCAGAGCCAGTACATATGAAAGATATCTCTATCTTGCCGCAAAGATTGAGCCTATTTCAAAAATCCCTCTCCAGTCCTGTACTATATCTCATGTGCAGGAATTGTTAAATAGTTTGACCCCGGACTGTTCCCGAAAGGTTCATGTTCTTTTACACGCAGCATTTCAGCAAGCTGTAGATCTAAGTATCATTCAGAAAAATATTGTCCGTCTTGCAAAAGCAAAAAAGATTGTCCGGGATGAACCCGGCATATTTAATAAAGATGAAATTAACAAAATCCTTTCTTACACAAAGGATAAAATCCCCGCTTTCTATCCCATTTTCCTTTTAGCAGCTCATACTGGCATGCGGAGGGGTGAAGTGTTGGGCTTGCGCTGGAAAGACGTAAACTTGAAAAATGGCACCGTTACCGTCCGCCAGCAATTACAGCGTGTCGGCAGTGACATTACGTTTCAGCCTCCGAAAACAAAATCAGGGAAAAGAAAAATCTCAATCCCCGCTACGGTTACCGCTGCACTGCAGGAATTGAGAAATAATGAAAAGACAATAGATATCAAACAAGAAACACTTGTTTTCAGAAATGCAAATAATAACCCTGTCCGCCCGGAGGCTTTAGAGCGGGCGTGGAAAAAAGTAATCAAACAATGCAATCTGCCGTATAGAAATTTTCATTGCTTGCGGCATACCCACGCCACTTTATTATTAGCCGCCGGTATCCCGATTATAGAAGTGTCCCGCCGGTTAGGTCATTCAAGAGTAAGTCATACTTTAGATTTATACGGTCACGCTATCCCAAGTTATGATGACCAAATTATAGAAAAAATTAATCAAATTTATGGTTAAAAAGTGGAGCAGTTTGTGGAGCAATCTCACCCATATTTTGCTCCACTTTGCCGTTTTTAGCCCCTTTTAGCCGCACATATAAATCAGTCATACATATTGGTTTTATCGCATTTATCCAGCCTTTTTAAAAAAATTCTTTCTCCATAAAACAGAACTCCGGAACCAGGTGCGAGGGTTCGAATCCCTCTAGGCGCTCCATTTATTTTAAAACATTCTCGTTATAATCATAAAGTTGCACAAAACGCTAAATGTCGGCATATAGCACATAAAGAAGGTCGTAAATTAATAATGCGCCTTCTTTTTTATTTCATCAATCAGTATTTATAATCATTTTTCATCAATAAATATCCGTGGAATCCGTCTTAGCCCACAAAGAATTTCATAATGAATTGTACCGGCCAGTTCTGCCAGCTCATCCACTTTAATTTCTTCCTCTCCCTGTTTTCCGATAAGAACGACTTCATCACCAGGCATTACGGTATCATCAACAGCCGCCATAAGCTGATCCATACAGATACGCCCCACGATAGGACAGCGTTTCTCTCCAATAAGAACTGCTCCTTTATTAGAAAGTGCACGGGGATATCCGTCTGCATATCCGATAGGAATCGTAGCGATTCTCATATCCTTTCCTGCTGTATATGTAGCACCATACCCTACGGTTTCTCCCTTATGCACCACCTGCACATGGGTAATATGGCTTACTACAGTCATCATATACTTTAAATCCAGATAATTCAGCATCGTATTTGAGGGAGAAGGCCCGTACTGGATAATCCCCGGGCGCACCAAATTGTACCAGCTTTCAGGAATATCCACGACCCCTGCGCTGCTTGCTGCGGAAATAACCAAATTCTCCAATGACGGCATAGCGGAAAGGGCCTCTTCAAATTCTGCCAGTTGTCTATATGCTTTACTCTTATTTTTTGCATCAGCTGTTGCCAAGTGGGTAAACAACCCATGAATATGCAGGTGGGGATATTTTTTTAATTTTTCCAGAAAGGCAGGTAAATCTTTTGCATGTGTACCGATTCGATTCATTCCCGTATCAATAGGAAGCATCACTTCCACCATTTTTTTTAAAGTGGACGCGGCTGTTTCCAACGCCTCCAAATTAGTCGTATCATCAACAGGAAGAATAAGTTCTTCATTAACACCTACGGACATTTCTTCCGGAAGCGGCAGTCCAAGGACATAAACCGGACAATCAAAACCGGATGCCCTAACGACACGGCCTTCTTCCACTCGGGCTACCGCAGCACCGACGCAGCCTTCCTCTAAAGCTGCACGCAGGCACTCTACCGCCCCATGTCCATAAGCATTTGCTTTGATTACAGCAAGCGCCGGTACGTTTTTTAAATGGCTGCGGATAACCCGCAGATTGTGACGAAACGCTCTTAAATCAATTTCCATGTATGATACCGGCATGTGGCTCCCTCCTTTTTAGTAAGTTCTTTTTATTTTAATGCAACAACTGTAAAAAGTAAAAACATTTACAAAATAAAACTGATAGGGATATTTCCCTGCCAACAGATTCAATCCAAAAGAAATTGTTCAAACACATAATTTCCAAGTGCCGCCCCTTTATAGGTCATTTGAATGTTCCCATTATTCAGGAAAATCATCTTTTCTTTTACCAGCTTTTTCACCACACTGCCATAAACTTCCATTATTTCTTTCCCATACCGCTGATAAAATTCTCTGCCATTGATGCCTTCTTTCATACGAAGTCCAAGAAATGCAAATTCTTCCATTTCTTCTTTTGGGGAAAGAGAAATTTTTTCTTCCACAGGCTCGTCTGCCGCCAACCGCTCTTCATACAGCCTTAAGTTAGAAATATTTTCCCACCGTTCATGCCCAATGCGGGAACAGGCAGAGGGCCCCAACCCTAAATAGTCTTCTAATTTCCAATACTTCCTGTTATGGACAGATTGAAACCCTGTCCGCGCAAAACTGGAAATTTCATACCGCTCAAATCCGTAATGAGGAAGTATCCGACACATCGCCTGATACATTGCCCAACTGTCATTTTCTGACAGACGCGCCAGAATACCGCGCGACGCCATTTGGGAAAATCTCGTTCCTTCCTCCAAAATCAAGCTATATACCGACATATGAGTAATCGGCAAATGCACAGCATACTTCAATGTCTTTTCAAAATCATCCACTGTCTGCCCGGGAAGTTCGCACATTAAATCAATGCTGATATTTCTAAAACCGAGTTTGAATGCCCGATTGACAGCTTTCTCCGCCTCAGCAGCCGTATGGCGGCGACCAATTTTTACAAGAAGTTCATCACGATTAGTCTGTACCCCCACAGAAATACGATTGACCCCCTGTACCAAAGCATTTTTTAAATATGATTCCGTCATATCGCAAGGATTCATTTCCATCGTAATTTCCGCATTCTCATAGATATGAAAATACCGGTGCAATGCTTCTATAATGCTTTTTAATTGATTTCTGGACAACACGGAGGGTGTTCCTCCGCCTAAATAAACCGTATCACAAAGTTTATCTTCAAAAAGTTTGCTTTTATTTTCCATTTCCTGCACCAGCGCATCAAGGAAACTGTCCGTCAATTTGCTGCCTACAGAATAAAAGCCGCAATAATGACAGCGGCTTCGGCAGAATGGAATATGTAAGTAAAGGCCAAGCGTTTTGGAATCAGTCATCTTTTAATACCGCCATGAAGGCTTCCTGGGGAATTTCTACGCTTCCCACCTGTTTCATACGCTTTTTCCCCTCCTTTTGTTTTTCCAGAAGCTTTTTCTTCCGGCTTACGTCACCGCCATAGCATTTGGCGAGGACATCTTTCTTATAAGCTTTAATCGTTTCTCTCGCAATAATCTTACTTCCTACCGCTGCCTGGATCGGCACCTCAAACTGCTGGCGCGGAATAATGTCTTTCAATCGGAGCGCCAATACTCTGCCACGGGATGCCGCATTGCTTTTGTGGACAATAATAGACAACGCGTCAATAAGATCCCCGTTCAGTAGAATGTCCAGTTTAACGGCATCTGTTTTTTGGTAACCGGAAATCTGGTAGTCCAAAGAAGCGTACCCCTTCGTTGCCGACTTCAACTTATCAAAGAAATCAAAAATAATTTCTGCCAATGGAATTTTATAAGATAAATCCACACGTGTTTCATCCAGATAAGTCATCGTCTGAAATTCACCACGACGATTTTGCACCAATTCCATTACATTACCCACCATGTCAGAAGGCACAAGTATTTCTACTTTGGCAATCGGTTCTTCTATATGCTCAATTTTTGTCATAGGCGGCAATTCCGCCGGATTATCCACGGCTATCATCTCCCCGTCTGTCTTGAATACATGATAGATAACCGACGGTGCCGTTGTAATCAATTTCAAATTATATTCCCGTTCCAGACGTTCCTGGATAACATCCATATGGAGCAGCCCGAGGAAACCGCAACGAAATCCGAAACCAAGTGCCTGTGACGTCTCCGGCACATATTCAAGCGCTGCATCATTGAGCTGCAACTTTTCCAATGCCATCTTCAGCTGATCATAATCTTTACTTTCAATAGGATAGAGGCCGCAGAAAACCATAGGCAGCGCCTTACGGTATCCGGGAAGAGGTTCTTTGGCACCATTTTCAGCAGATGTAATCGTGTCACCTACTGCACAGTCTCCTACATTTTTTATGCTCGCCGCTACATATCCCACAGATCCACAAGTCAAAACAGTAGTAACTTTGGGAAGAGGCGTAAAGTATCCTACTTCTGTAACTGTATACACTTTCCCTGAAGACATCATCTTTATTTCCATACCTGGCCGGATTTCCCCATCCATAATACGGACATAAGCAATAGCACCTTTGTAAGGATCAAAAATGGAATCAAAAATCAGACAGCGGAGCGGTTTATCGGAACGATCTTCCGGCGGCGGAACTAATTCCACAATCCGCTCCAGCACATTCTCTACATTAAGACCGGTTTTAGCACTTACCGGAACCGCTTCTGACATATCCAGCCCGATAACATTTTCCACTTCTTTCTTTACCCGTTCCACATCGGCGCTGGGTAAATCAATTTTATTAACAACCGGGATAATTTCCAAATTATTATCAAGCGCCAGATATACATTGGCCAAAGTCTGCGCCTGTACGCCCTGTGTCGCATCAATGATAAGAATGGCTCCCTCACAGGCAGAAAGGCTTCGAGACACTTCATAGTTGAAGTCTACATGCCCCGGAGTATCAATGAGATTCAGCTCATACATTTCTCCATTTTTATATTTGTACATTAAACGGGCAGACTGCTCTTTAATCGTGATACCTCTTTCCCGTTCCAGTTCCATTGTATCCAGTATCTGCGCTTCCATATCGCGCTTCTGCACGGTTCCCGTCATCTCAATAAGACGGTCCGCCAGTGTAGACTTGCCGTGATCAATGTGGGCAATAATAGAAAAATTCCTGATATGGTTCGTATCCATAGTCTCTCCTGCATGGTTATTTATCGACAATTATTCGTATTTCATTCAGTACACATTATAGCAGAACCTCAAAGCGGGGAAAACTAATTTCCATGCCATTTTCTCATGACCGGCATAAGAATAGCAAGTAAAACCATAATGATCCCTGTTCCTTCAAACAAACCGAACGTCGTTCCAAAAAGGAAATAGGATGCGATGACAGAAACGGCCGGTTCCACGGTCGCGGTCACTGATGTCTGCTCTTCAGTCAACCATGCAAGTCCGACATTATAGCAAATGAAAGCGATAACCGTACCGCAAATAATAATCATGAATATATCAAAAAGTACATCATCATGAAAAAACGTGCCTAAATCAGTAACAGGATCAGCCATATACCCCATTATACCGCCGAAAAGCATGCCGAACATAAGAAGAAATGAATTATCCAGTGTCATCATCAATTGCTTTGGATAAATGGAACAAAAAGCATAAAATACGGCGGACAAAACACTGTAATAGATACATTCCGCAGGAACAGACAATGTCCGGGGATCTCCCCCTGTCGCCAGAAGAAATACACCTCCTACCGCCAGCACTACAGCAAACATGTCACCCATCCCTGGTACCTTTTTTCTTTGCAGAGCCACCCAGCAGATAACAAGTGCGGGGCATATATACTGAATCACTGTAGCCACAGCCGCGTTTCCCGCACCAATTCCCGCAAAATAAGTATGCTGCATAAGCATGAGCCCCAGACCGTAAAAAATAAGTTTGATCCATAATGTAGGATATTCCTTAAGTATCCGCATAGACCGCCCCAAGGTTCCCCGCATAAAAGCAATCACGAAAATAATAAGTGCCGTAGAAATCATACGGAAAACAGTCAGATCCATAGCGGTATGATCATTATGTGCAAGAAAATGCTGGGCCGCAAGCCCGCTTCCCGCCCACATGGTTCCAGCAATTATCACTAAAAAAACTGCAAAGAATTTCATAGCGTCTCCTTGCGTATTAAACATACACGCACAAACTTATTTTTAAATTTATTCTTTAATTTTAACAAAAAACTGTTCCCCTGCAAGGATGTCAGGAAAACAGTTTTGTTTAGTACTATTTCATTGGCTATTATTAGACAAAATACCTTTGACATTTTTCTGAAAAAGATTTCATATAGGTTTCCGCCTTTTCCAAATCCACCTTATTCGGATGCCCCACCGCTTGAGCCGCGCATTTTTCCATTTCTGGCCCACTATGGGGAGTAGTTATCCCCATGGTTCTCATTGTTTCCAACAATGCAGGATTGATTTCACCTTGTAAAGCAAAAACACCAATTACTGTATTTCCTTCAGGCAAAACCATGGCTGCATTGGCAAATCCTATAATAGCATGCTCCGATTCAGGGTCTGCCCCCATTGTTTCAAAAAGGACAATCTTCTTTTTATGCAATGTACGCAGATATTTCTTCATCTTTTCATCAACACCGCCCCTATCTAACCAGTACCCTGCAAAAATCACATCAAATCCATCAGCATCTCCCGCCTCTTCTATGGAATGAATTTCGCTTCCTATTGGTGCAACCCGTGCCAAAGCCTCTGCCACCTTTTTTGTATTCCCTGTTTTACTGGAATATACAATCAAAAACTTCATATTCCCTCCTACTTCATATTAATCATGCCGTGCCAATCTGCTTTCTTGGTATTTTCTGGTAATCCAAAACACATGTAATCCGCTGCACGGAGTATAAGACGTGTCATTGTACGATACCAATATCTTCCGGGTGATGTCATTCTCCATTGATTTTCTATCAGTTCCAAAAGCCCCCAAACTTCCCAAGTTTGGAAAAGCGGCATCAATAATTTTGCAACAGGCAATCCAAACATTTCTTCTAAAGCAGATAAATCAATAATTCCCCGGTTTCCTGCTGATTGAAGTGCGGAAAAGAAAGCATGGTATTTCCCTTCCTTTTCTGCTGCCATAGGGCAATACATTCCCATCTTAACCACAGAATGATACATAGCATCAGGAATAGGTTTCATAAAACTGACCCCTCCGATTCGTCCACCGCAGGCCATTCCAATCGCAAAAAGATCATCACTGCCAGAAGCAATTGTATTGTACAAATTTCTTTCGGATTGCTTCATCCGCCAATGAGAACAGGAAATATTCTCTGCCCCGATCGCATTCAATTCTTCTTCCGCTACCTGAAAGAAGACCTGTACTTCCGATTCTATCAAACACTTTCCTGCTGCTGCAAAAGATTTCCCCAAAGGAGAATCAGGAAGAAGCTGAAGCTTGTATAAATCTAATCCAGCAATGCCGCAAGCAGCGGCATCCCGAATATCCTGACGCATCGTTTCTTCTGTTTCATAGGGCAAACCATAAATTAGATCAATAATGATATCTGCTTTTTTCTTTGAGTAAATGGAAAGCTGTTTCAGCACCTCTTCTCGTGAATAAGGCCGACCAACTGTATTTCTTACCTGGCTGTTAAATGACTGTATGCCAAAGCTGAAACGGGTTACCCCACCAGCTATGGCCACGTCCATCTTTTCTTCTGTCATATCCGACAAACTTGATTCCATGGTGACTTCCGCATCCTCTGCCAAAAGGAACGTTTTCTTTATAGCGCAAAGTATATCCGCCATATCTCCTGCTGAAAGGATGCCCGGTGTACCACCACCAAAAAAGACGGCAGATATTTTTGATTTTTTAACATAAGGCTTATCGGACAGTGATTCCAGTTCTTTCAGTAAAAGCTCCACATATTCATGCTGTGCCTTATTATCTCCCTTCTTTTTGAAAAAAGAACAATAGGTACATGATAAACGACAAAAAGGAATATGGATGTAAACTGCTGCCCTTTGCGTAGGTGTACCATTAAATAAAACTTCCTTCATTGCTCCCAGTACCTTTAACCGGGACAAAGGTCTTGTATCCCGCTCTTTATAGGGAACATCGTTCCATTCGATCTTCCATGGACTTGCTGCAGTACCACCTCCTTCAGGAATCGTATCATACCATTCAGCAATATATTCTTCAAAATGGTTCATTCCAAATCCCCCTCATATGCAAGATTTGCCATTATTTCCAATGCTTCCGGATAATGAATTCCAGGACTGGACAAAAATAAATTCTGTGGCAGAAAATATACCCTTCCCGTTTGCACCGCTTTTAAACCTGCCCAGGCAGGCTGTTCAAAAAAAACTTTAAAAGCTTCTTCCTCTTTTCCCGGCAGCATCATTGTTGTTAAAAAAATGATATCTGGGTTCTTTTCTACCAATGCCTCTAAGTTAAAAGGCACCATATTAGTACCATCTATAAACATACCAGCAAAAACATTACTGATATGGAGACGTTTTGCAGTCTCTCCTGCAATTGTCTCTTCCCCCTCAAATGTTAACGTTCGCGCCGTTCCATGAAGAATTGCACAGGTAAGTCCTTTATCAGGCATTTTCTTTTCCGTTATCGCCATACGTTCTCGAATCGCAGTAACCACTTTTATCCCTTTCTCATGATGTCCTGTACTATCCGCAAGTACTTGTATCGCATTTTCCACATCTTCATAACGCGAAAGAGACAAAAGCAGAAAAGGTATGTTATTGATCTTGAAGACAGCTTCCAATTTATTATGGAGTCCGACCAGCCCAACCACAAGATCCGGGTTCATTGCAACAACAGATTCTATGTTGATATCGTACACATATCCCACTGTCTTTTTTCCCCTTGCCCATGCAGGTTCTTTTATACTCGGATTATTAGCCCATGCTTCAAAATCACCATCTACAGCAAGAAGAATTTCCGGAAAAGCAGTCGCCAAAAGCACTACCCGTTCTGGCTTCTTTTCCAATTTCACTGTACGCCCCGCGCTGTCAACTACTTGATAAAAAGCCGTAGTTTTGGGAATTTCCTGCTGGGTTCCACAGCCACTGGATAAAATAACCTCAGCCACTATAAAAAAGCTAAATAGAAAATTTCTTTTCATTAAAAAGTATGCTCCCATCCTATCGACCAAAAACGTCCATCCAAGTCACAGTTTGTGTCTTTCTTTCCAAAAACATTTTGTACCGTGCCATAAATGCGAGTATCTTTGTTAATTTTCCTTGTAAGCGCAAAACTGGTCAAACTATAACTCTTTTTATCATCAGGCATACCATCACCATTTGCATCTGTTACAAATTTATAATCAAACTGATTCCAAAGCATCGCACTCCATCCCTTATCTTTGTGGTCATCATAAATAAACTGGTACACTTGAGATAATTTTGCCCTCTGTGTCAAATCAATATGCTTTGTCGTATCTTTGGCATTCAACCATGTAGAGGTCACTTTAAATTCCAATACATCATTAAATTTATATCCCAACGTGCTTTCCACGCCTTTGATACGGGCAGTATTCACATTTTCATAACGATACAGGCGATGTCCATTATTTTCTATTTTTACAAATCGGCTATTAATCAGATTATCCACATCACTGTCAAAGTATGTAATTGAACCATACCCTTTTCCAAACTTTGCTTCAATCCCCAAATCCCAACTGGTAGACTCTTCTGGCTTCAAATTTGAATTACCAGTAAGATGCACCCATGTCGTTCCCATCATTCTGTCCAAATCATAGAAAAGCTGAAATACCGTGGGCGCCTTAAACCCTTTGCCATAATTGGCTTTCACACGAAAATTTTCATTTGCGCCGTAAGTCACCCCTAATTTCGGAGATGCATGACTGCCATAAATACTGTGATGATCATAGCGAATTGCAGGAACAATAAACCATTTCCCATATTCCATTTCATCTTGGATATAGCCGGCATATGTAGAAAAAGATTTTCTGGAACGATTCTTCGTTATTCCATTTTCAGTCAACTCACTGATACCATCTCCATTAACCCCTAAATCGGTACCAGATATATTCTCGCGAACATATTCCGAACCAAAAGTCAAACGATGGTGCTCATTCAAAGAAATCGTGTTTCTCCCATCTATAGCCCATATATTATGAAAATTATAATTAAAATCATATGTATTATACTGTTTTTTTAAAACAGCTCCATAAGCCATTTTAGACAACCTATCAGCACCAGGAATTGCCTTGATTACTTTTTGATTTCTTTTGCTATCCCAATCAAACTTGCTCATATATGCGCGCAATTGCCAATCATTCCGATCTGTTTTCCCGTTCCAGCTGATTCCATAATTCTGCTGTTTATACCTTTTCATCCCATCACCAGAAATCATCGCTTGTCCGGAAAGTTTCTTCATTCCCATATATACAGGGAATTCCCTTAACATCGGATTTCCGCTGTCGCTTTCTAAATTCTGACTATAATAATCAACCCACACATTAATATAATTATTATTATTAAAATAATAATTTAAAGATGCGTTATATGTTTGTGCCGTTCCATAAGAATTAGACTCCGTTGCTTCCGGTTCCATATCTCTGCGGATTTTATTAAACCGCATATCAAAAGTAGAAGAAAACTTTCCGATTCTTCCTGTATCCGCATGCCACCAATGGCTCGTATCATTTGAAGTCTGTTCCAATCCAGTAACAAGAGATATTTTCATACTTGGCCTTGTAATAATATTTATCACGCCTCCCATCGCTTCCGAGCCATAAAGAGCACTTGAGGGACCACGGACAATTTCTACCCTTTCCACATTACTTAAATTGATACGATCTAGTGCCATAGCATTTCCAAGACCGCTCGCATCCGCTTCATTAGCCACACGCCGTCCATTAATCATAATAAGAGATTTATCCGTACTCATACCGCGAATAATAATATCATGACCGCCACCACGAACTTTGCTTTTTTGAAAAATATTTGCAAAATCTGTAAGTAAATTCCGCATACTGTGAGCACCACTTCTCCGGATATCCGCTTCAGTAATCACCTGCATTGATGCAGGTACCTTTTCTATTGTATTCTCCGTGCGAGTCGCTGTTATAACCACCCCAGGCAACTCATAATAATGAGGATACTCAGCAGCATAGCTTCCTCTGGAAATAGACAACACAACAGCAACAACTAAAATACTTTTCATTCCCTGTTTCATACAAACTCCTCTTTCCTTTAAATGCTTAAATAAAATACTATAGAACTCCCATTCCCACAAACAGACAAGTAAAACCACCCCTTCCTTTTTCATATATCTGTATGTAAATCCTCTCATGATTTTATCGTCAGTCCTTTTATGATTTTATATTATTTATTTAATATCAAATTAACATACATGAGTTTGTGAGTCAATTTTTATTTTCGCGTCCCTTCGCTCCTTCAAAAGATGTTCTCCGCCTATCCCGGTAACCCGTCCGTATAGGAAGTTTCCCATGCAAAAAAGCACCCAGATTTCTCTAAGTGCTTCTTTCTTTATCAGCAGCTTCCTATCCTCCCGGGCCGCTTCCGGCCAAGTACTTTCGGCG